>Ga0209676_1000036_pt1 | contig 457623 bp, 432 predicted proteins | sample AraplaCvi_mLB_r2_FD_184282 | JGI IMG/M metagenome (GOLD analysis project Ga0209676, IMG submission 184282) | Arabidopsis root microbial communities from North Carolina, USA - plate scrape MF_Cvi_mLB_r2 (SPAdes) (version 2) | ecosystem: Host-associated > Plants > Roots > Endosphere | place... | reverse complement strand
CGCGGAGAAGCTCGGCGTCGACCATCTCGGCATCCAGGTAGAGACCGACGCGGAGCTGGCCGAGATGCAGACGCGCCTCGCCAGCGCCGACCTGCCCCTGCAGTCCCAGTCCGAGACGAACTGCTGCTACGCGACCTCGAACAAGCATTGGTCGGTCGACCCGACGGGCATCGCCTGGGAATCGTTCCAGACGCTCGGCGGTGCGCCGACGTATGGCGAATCACGTGACCGTAGCGCCGAAGCCGCCGCGTGCTGCGTGCCGGTCCAATTGAACGCCACCCCGAAGCCAACCGCCAAGACCACCTGCTGCACGCCGGACTCCGGCTGCTGCTGAGAGTTTCCGCCAACCAGCCTTCCGTACCGATGCCTCGGGCGCGGAAGGCACCTGCTCGCCCCCTTTCCGTCATGTCAGACAAGACCTTCAACGTGCTGGTGCTGTGCACCGGCAATTCCGCCCGCAGCGTCATGGCCGAAGCACTGTTCAATGTGCTCGGCAAAGGACGCTTCCATGCCCACAGCGCTGGCAGCCATCCATCAGGCACGGTCAATCCCTTTGCCATCGAGCGCTGCCAGTCGATCGGCTACGACACCTCTGGCCTGCGCAGCAAGAGCTGGGACGAGTTCGCCCTGCCCGACGCACCCAGGATGGACTTCGTCATCACCGTCTGCGACCAGGCCGCGGGCGAGATCTGCCCGATCTGGCCGGGCACGCCCATCACGGCACATTGGGGCTTCATGGACCCCGCCGCCATTCAGGGCTCCGATGACGAGAAGCGCAAGGTGTTCGACCAGGTCTTCCGTCAGATCCTCAATCGCGTCAGCCAGTTCGTGAACCTGCCGTTGCACGTACTGGACCATCACGCCATCCAGAAGGAGATGCGCGCGATCGGCGAGCAACCTGTGGAGGCCGGGCAATGAGCACGGCACAACGGTCCGCCGCAGCGGCACAACCCAGCGCCATCGGCTTCTTCGAGCGCTATCTGACCGTCTGGGTGGCCCTCTGCATCGTGGCCGGCATCCTGCTCGGCCAATGGCTGCCGCCGGTCTTCCAGGCCATTGGCGCCATGGAGGTCGCACAAGTGAACCTGCCGGTCGGCATCCTGATCTGGATCATGATCATCCCGATGCTGATCAAGATCGATTTCGGTGCCATGTGCCAGGTCGCGGGACACTGGCGCGGCATCGGCGTCACGCTCTTCGTCAACTGGCTGGTCAAGCCGTTCTCCATGGCGCTGCTGGGGTGGATCTTCATCCGTCACCTGTTCGCGGGCTGGCTGCCAGTGGATCAACTCGACAGCTATATCGCCGGCCTGATCCTGCTGGCGGCGGCACCCTGCACGGCGATGGTGTTTGTCTGGTCGCAGCTCTGCAAGGGCGACCCGTACTTCACGCTGTCGCAGGTGGCGCTCAACGACGCGATCATGGTCGTGGCCTTCGCGCCCGTCGTCGCCCTGCTGTTGGGTCTGTCGTCGATCACCGTGCCGTGGGACACGCTGATCACGTCGGTCGCGCTCTACATTGTGGTGCCGGTGCTGATCGCGCAGGTCATCCGCAAGGCACTTCTGGCACGGGGCGAAGCCACCTACAAGCGTGTAGTTGGCGCGCTGGGTCCCTACTCGATCACCGCCCTGCTCGCGACGCTGGTGCTGCTGTTTGGCTTCCAGGGCAATGCCATCGTCGAGCAGCCGCTCATCATCCTGCTGCTGGCCGTGCCGATCCTGATTCAGGTCTTGCTGAACTCCGGCCTGGCCTACCTGCTGAACCGCAAGCTCGGCGTGGCCCATTGCGTGGCCGGTCCATCGGCGCTGATTGGCGCAAGCAACTTCTTCGAGCTGGCCGTGGCCACCGCCATCAGCCTGTTCGGTTTCCAGTCGGGTGCGGCGCTCGCCACCGTCGTCGGTGTGCTGATCGAAGTCCCCGTGATGCTGTTCGTCGTCGGCGTGGTCAACCGTTCGCAGCACTGGTACGAATCCCACTGAGATACCCCATGACCGTCACCATCTATCACAACCCGGCGTGCGGCACATCGCGCAACACGCTCGCCATGATCCGCAACGCCGGCATCGAGCCGACCGTCGTCGAGTACCTGAGCACGCCACCCGACCGGCAGACCTTGCAGGCAATGATCCGCGACGCCGGGCTCACCGTGCGCGAAGCCATCCGCGAGAAGGGCACGCCCTATGCCGAGCTTGGCCTCGCCGATCCGGCGCTGGCCGATGACCAGTTGCTGGACGTGATGCTGGCCCATCCGATCCTGATCAACCGGCCCTTCGTCGTCACCGAGTTGGGCGTGCGGTTGTGCAGGCCGTCGGAGCTTGTGCTGGACATCCTGCCGGCGCCGCAGCAAGGCGCCTTCACCAAGGAAGACGGCGAGGCCGTCATCGACGCGCAAAGGCGGAGGGTCCGATGACCGCGGGTCTGCCCAATATCGTCCCTGCGGTGCTCGGATACGCCCGACCTCTATAAGCTGGAACCGCCAAGCGCCGGCACCCACCCGCCGCGCATCCTGCTGCCCTACGGCTCGCTGCGCGAAACGTCGCCACCCGCATGGCGTGGCTACCCAAACCACCGCCCCAAAGAAAAACCCCGCACGGAGGCGGGGTTTTTTTCTTTGCAGAGACTGCCTGCAAGGCACGGGGTCAAAACGGAATATCGTCGTCCATGTCCTCGAAGCCGTTCGACGGGGCTTGCTGCTGACGGCGTTGGCCGCCCTGCTGGCCGCCACCGCCACCTTGGCCGCCCTGAGCGCGGCCGCCGCCGTAGCCACCGCCGCCGCCTTGCGATTCGCGGCTGTAGCCACCGCCACCGCCGGCACCACCGCCGGCACCACCGCCGTAGCCGCCTTCGTCGCCGCCGCCGCCGCCCTGGCGGGCGCCCAGCATCTGCATCTGGTCAGCCACGATTTCGGTGCTGTACTTGTCCTGGCCGGACTGGTCCTGCCACTTGCGGGTGCGGATGCGGCCTTCGATATAGACCGATGAACCCTTGCGCAGGTATTGACCGGCGATCTCGGCCAGCTTGCCGAAGAAGGCGATGCGGTGCCATTCGGTCGCTTCCTTGAACTCGCCACTCTGCTTGTCCTTGTAGCGGTCGGTCGTCGCGAGCCGGATGTTGGTCACGGCGTCGCCGCTGGGCATGTAGCGGGTTTCGGGGTCGGCGCCCAGGTTGCCGACGAGGATGACTTTGTTGACCGATGCCATATAAGAGTTCTCCAAGGACCGCGCCCTTTCAGCGCGGCGTTAAACGTAGTGCGAGATTCGCAAGAAATAATCGGGCCCGCGACCGTCACCCGGCACAGGCCCATGACCGGACGACCGTAAACGACATCACGCGCCGTTCGGAACACTCCGTCGGGCGCGTGTCGAATGCTACCGCCGATGTCAGGAAAAAGCGTGTCGGGCTTTTGCGGATAGGTGAAAAAGTGTGTCTAAGCCGCCACTGCCGGGGCGCCATCCTTGCTGCGAGCCGGCGGCGCCCTCATGCTCCAGGCGATTATAAGCCAGAGCAGCAGCACCGCCGCGCAGGCCACGAACACCGCCGGACGGCCCTGGTGCTTGAGCAGCCAGCCGCCCGCGACACCGCCCAGGGCAAGGCCCAGCGACTGCGTCGTGTTGTAAACGCCGAGCGCGGCGCCGCGGCTGGCGGCCGCGTAGCGCGACACCAGCGACGGCTGCATGGCCTCCAGCACGTTGAACGCGACGAAGAACAGCAGCAGCACGCCGACGATCGGCCACAATCCGTGCACGGTGGCGAACATCAGCTGCACGGCGGTCATCAGCGCGACCGACGCCAGCAGCACCGGCCGCACCTTGCCGTAGCGTTCGGCGGCCATCATCGGCGCCAGCATCAGCAGGAACGACACCAGCACCACGGGCAGATAGACCTTCCAGTGCTGGTCCAGCGGCATGCCGGCGTCGCTGAGCATCGTCGGCACCACCATGAACATCGCCACCTGGCTGGCATGCAGCGCCAGCACGCCCACGTTCAGGCGGATCAGGTCGGCATTGAGCAGCACCTTGCGGAATGGCATCTGCACCGGATGGGGCGGCGGCGGGTTGGGCACCACGAACAGGGTCACGCCGATGGCCAGGACACCCAGCACGCCCATCAGCCCGAAGATGCCCGACATGCCGATGCTGTGCAGCAGCGGCGAGGCAATCACCAGCGACAGCGCAAACGTCAGTCCAATGCTGCCCCCGACCATCGCCATGGCTTTTGTACGATGCCGTTCGCGTGTCAGGTCGGCGATGCAGGCCGTAATGGCCGCCGAGATCGCGCCCATGCCCTGCAACGCGCGGCCGACCGTGATGCCGGTCAGCGTATCGGAAAAGGCAGCGACCAGCGCACCGGCCACGAACAGCAGCAGGCCGGCAACCATGACCGGCTTGCGGCCCACGCGGTCGGACAGCCAGCCCAGCGGGATATGCAGGAAAGCCTGCATCAGGCCGTAGATGCCCATCGCCACGCCCACGCGCTGTGCGTCGTGCCCGTCGGGCAGCGAACGCGCGTATTCGGCGAAGACGGGCAGGATCAGGAACAGGCCCAGCATGCGCAGGGCAAAGATGCTGGCCAGCGACAGGCTGGCGTGCAGCTCGCCGCGGGTCATGCGGTCGCGCACGGGTTCGGCGCGGGTGGGCTCGTTGGCAAGGCTGGGTGAGGAAGGGGGGATCGACGGCATTGCGGTCGTAGGTGGAATTCTGGCTCGGTCGCTGGCTCGGTCAGCCTGGCTGCTTCGACACGCGCTGGCGCCCGGAAGTTGCCCGGACGTTGCCTTGTCTGGCATCGCAGACATCCACGCAACAGACGCGGCCGCGATGCCTGCGGCCCCGCCGGCACGTCGCCGTCTTCAGTCCGTTTGGCGCCGGGTAACCCCGGAAACCGAAGTTCGGTATATTAGCAGGTTTGCTTCTCGCGCTTGTTCCATCACGTCCGGCTTCGGACCGGCGTGAAATGTGCGCGAAGCGGCAGGCTGGCGCCCTTGTCCGGGGCGCCCCAGGCGTCTGGCCAGGCACATCGAATTTCCGCGGGACCGACCTGCTCGCAGGCCGCCCACCGGGCGAACGAACGGTATATGGAAGAAATCAAGATCCGTGGGGCGCGTACCCACAACCTGAAGAACATCAACCTGGACCTGCCGCGCAACAAGCTCGTGGTGATCACGGGCCTGTCCGGCTCCGGCAAGTCCTCGCTGGCGTTCGATACCCTCTACGCCGAGGGCCAGCGCCGGTACGTGGAATCGCTGTCCGCCTACGCCCGCCAGTTCCTGCAACTGATGGAAAAGCCAGATGTCGACCTGATCGAAGGGCTGTCGCCCGCCATTTCGATCGAGCAGAAGGCCACCAGCCACAACCCGCGCTCCACGGTCGGCACGGTCACCGAGATCCACGACTACCTGCGCCTGCTCTACGCCCGCGCCGGCACGCCCTACTGCCCCGACCACAACATCGCGCTGCAGGCCCAGAGCGTGTCGCAGATGGTGGATGCCGCACTGGCGCTGCCCGAAGACACCAGGCTGATGATCCTGGCGCCCGTGGTGTCCGACCGCAAGGGCGAGCATTCCGACCTGTTCGATTCGATGCAGGCGCAGGGCTTCGTGCGCTTCCGCATCCGCTCGGGCGGCGGCACGGCGCACGAGGCCGAGGCGAAGGTCTATGAAGTGGACAGCCTGCCGAAGCTCAAGAAGACCGAAAAGCACTCGATCGACGTGGTGGTGGACCGCGTGAAGGTGCGCGCCGACATCAAGCAGCGCCTCGCCGAATCGTTCGAGACCGCCCTGCGCCTGGCCGACGGCCGCGCGCTCGCGCTGGAAATGGATACCGGCCGCGAGCACATGTTCAGCTCGCGCTTTGCCTGCCCGATCTGCTCGTATTCGCTGCAGGAACTGGAACCACGCCTGTTCTCGTTCAACAACCCGATGGGCGCCTGCCCGAGCTGCGACGGCCTGGGCCAGATCACGTTCTTCGACCCGAAGCGCGTGGTGGCCTTTCCCAACCTGTCGCTGGCCTCGGGCGCCATCAAGGGCTGGGACCGCCGCAACCAGTTCTACTTCCAGATGCTGCAGAGCCTGGCGGCGTTTTACGACTTCGACACCGAGACGGCATTCGAGGACCTGCCCGCCGAAGTGCAGCAGGTGGTGCTGCACGGCTCGGGCGAGCAGGAAATCCCGTTTACGTACATCAACGAGCGCGGCCGCACCACGGTACGCTCGCATGCGTTCGAGGGGATCATTCCGAACCTGGAACGCCGCTATCGCGAGACCGATTCGGTGGCGGTGCGCGAGGAACTGGCCAAGTACCAGAACAACCAGGCCTGCCCGGCCTGCCACGGCACGCGCCTGCGTACCGAGGCCCGCCATGTGAAGATCGGCGAGGACGACCAGGCGCGCGCGATCTACGAGATCAACGGCCTGCCGCTGCGCGACGCGCTCACGTGGTTCCTGACGCTGAACCTGCACGGCGCCAAGCGCGAGATCGCCGACAAGATCGTCAAGGAGATCTCGGCGCGGCTGAACTTCCTGAACAACGTGGGGCTCGACTACCTGTCGCTGGAGCGCAGCGCCGACACGCTGTCGGGCGGCGAGGCCCAGCGCATCCGCCTGGCCTCGCAGATCGGCTCGGGCCTGACCGGCGTGATGTACGTGCTGGACGAGCCGTCGATCGGCCTGCACCAGCGCGACAACGACCGCCTGATCGGCACGCTCAAGCACCTGCGCGACATCGGCAATTCCGTGCTGGTGGTGGAGCACGACGAGGACATGATCCGGGCCTGCGACTACGTGGTCGACATCGGCCCCGGCGCCGGCGTGCATGGCGGGATGATCGTGGCCGAAGGCACGCCCGCGCAGATCGAGCAGTCGCCGGCGTCGCTGACTGGCCAGTACCTGTCGGGCCAGCGCAGCATCGAGGTGCCGAAGAAGCGCGCCGCGCCCGACCCGGAGCGGCTGCTGCGCATCGTCAATGCCACGGGCAACAACCTGCGCAATGTGTCGGCCGAGATCCCGGTGGGCCTGCTGACGTGCATCACCGGCGTGTCGGGCTCGGGCAAGTCCACGCTGATCAACGACACGCTCTACAACGCCGTGGCGCGCCACCTGTATGGCTCGACGGCCGAACCGGCGCCGCACGACCAGATCGAGGGGCTGGAAAACTTCGACAAGGTCATCAACGTCGACCAGAGCCCGATTGGCCGCACGCCGCGCTCGAACCCGGCCACCTACACGGGCCTGTTCACGCCGATCCGCGAACTGTTCGCGGGCGTGCCGGCAGCCAAGGAGCGCGGTTACGATCCCGGCCGGTTCTCGTTCAACGTCAAGGGCGGCCGCTGCGAGTCGTGCCAGGGCGACGGCGTGATCAAGGTCGAGATGCACTTCCTGCCGGACGTCTACGTGCCGTGCGATGTCTGCCACGGCCAGCGTTACAACCGCGAAACGCTGGAGGTGCTGTACAAGGGCAGGAACATCTCCGAGGTGCTGGACCTGACCGTGGAGCAGGCCCACGAATTCTTCAGCGCCGTGCCCGTGGTGCGCCGCAAGCTGCAGACGCTGCTGGACGTGGGCCTGGGTTATATCCGGCTTGGACAATCGGCTACGACGCTGTCAGGCGGCGAGGCGCAGCGGGTGAAGCTGTCGCTGGAACTGTCCAAGCGCGACACGGGCCGCACGCTGTACATCCTGGACGAGCCGACCACCGGGCTGCACTTCCACGACATCGAACTGCTGCTGGCCGTGATCCAGAAGCTGCGCGACCATGGCAATACCGTGGTCATCATCGAGCACAACCTGGACGTCATCAAGACGGCGGACTGGCTGATCGACATGGGCCCCGAGGGCGGTGCGGGCGGCGGCCAGGTCATCGCCAAGGGCACGCCGGAAGCCGTGGCGGCCAGCAAGGCGAGCTTTACCGGCAAGTACCTGGCGCCGCTGCTGAAGCGGAAATAAGGCGCCCGGCGGTTCAGGCGGGCGGCGTGGCTAGCGCGCCTCCGCCACGTCGCCGATCTTGCCGGGCGTGTCTTCCTTCATGCGGCTGCGGTTCATCAGCCCGGCCTGCTCCAGCACCGGGTAGGCGGTGGCGCAGAACAGCGAATTGAGCCGCTTCATTTCGCTGATCACATCCAGGTGCAGCGAACTCGTCTCGATACTTTCGACGGTCTGGACAGCCACGCGCTGCAGGTGCGAGCGCGCGTACTTGCGTTCCAGGTCGCGGAAATTGGCCTTCTCGGCCATCAACTGCTGGGCGCTGCGGATATCGCCGGTCAGGAACACCGACAAACCCAGGCGCAGATTGCCCACCACGCGCGCGTGCATCTCGGCGATTTCCTGCATGCCGGCCTCCGAGAACGACAGGTTGTGCGCGATCTTCTTCTCCCGGGCGTCGACGATGACACGCTCGATCAGATCCCCCGCATGCTCCAGGTTGATGGTCAGCGAGATGATTTCCGTCCAGCGCTGGCCATCGCGTTCGTCCAGCGCCTCGGTGCTGATCTGGGTCAGGTAGAGCTTGATCGCGGTGTACAGGTCGTCCACCTCGTTGTCGATCCGGCACGTGGCGTTGGCCAGCTTCAGGTCGTTGGTGCGCAGCACGCGCAGGAGGTTGTCGAGCATCTGCTCCACGCGGTCGCCGATGCGCAGCACCTCGCGCGCGGCATTCGACAGCGCCAGCGTGGGCGTGGACAGCGCGGCGGCGTCCAGGTGGCGCGGCGTCACCTGGCTGTCGCCGGTGTTGCGGCCGGGCAGGATGGCTTCGCACAGGCGCGCCAGCGGCGCCGTGGCCCCCAGCAGCACCACGGCCAGCGCCACATTGAACAACAGGTGGAAATTGACGATCAGCCGTTGCGGATCGGCATCCAGATGGGCCAGCAGGTCCTCGGCCTGGGTCAGCAGCGGCAGAGCGATCACGCAGCCCAGCAGCCGCGACAGCAGGTTGCCCAGCGTCACACGCTTGCCGGGCTGGTTGTTGCCCGACGTGGTCAGCAGCGCGGAGATGCCGGAGCCCAGGTTGGCGCCCAGCACCAGCGCCAGCGCCACGTGGATCGACACCACGCCGGCCGACGCCAGCGCGCCGCAGAACAGCACCACGGCCAGACTGGAATAACAGAGGATGGTCAGGAAAGCGCCGATCAGCATGTCCAGCGCCGCGTCGCCGGTCAGCGTGCTGAACAGCACCTTGACGCCGGCGGCCTGCACGACCGGGCGCGTGGCAATCGAAATCAGCTCCAGCGCCAGCGTGATCAGGCCCAGCCCGATCAGCACCCGGCCCACGTGGCCGGCCTTGCTGCCCTTCCAGCTCAGATGCAGGATCACGCCGACAAAGATCAGCAGCGGCGACAACCACGACAGGTCGAGCGAGAACACCTGCACCATCACGGCCGTGCCCACGTTCGCGCCCAGCATGATGGCCAGCGCCGGGGCCACGGCGATCAGGCCCTGGCCCACGAAGGAGCTGACGATGACGGCGGTGGCATTGCTGCTCTGCACCAGCCCGGTCACGCCCAGGCCGGCCACGAATGCCTTGAAGCGGTTCGACACGCTGGCGGATAGCACATGGCGCAGATTGGCACCGTACACGCGCAGGATGCCGACCTTGACGATATTGGTGCCCCAGACCAGGAGGGCCACGCCGGAGAGGAGATGAAGCAGTACGCCCATTGTGCGTCCCTTGTGACCGGTGCCGGCGGGTGGCAGGAGGCGTGCCGCCCGGTCATCGCGTTGTTATCAAAGGGGCATTATGCGCCCCGCTGTCATGTGGGGCAATTGGACGGGGTCCGACGTCCGCCGAAGCGTTGCGTCGAGGTCAGTGGCCTTCGAACTTGCAGACCGTAAACAGCGGCAGGCCGCTGCCGTGCAGCAGCTTCGAACCGCCCAGCTCGGGCAGATCGACGATTGCCGCGCCCTCCACCACCGTGGCGCCCAGGCGTTCCAGCAGCTTGCGGCCGGCCATCATGGTGCCGCCCGTGGCGATCAGGTCGTCGATCAGCAGCACGCGGTCGCCGGCCTTGCAGGCGTCGGCGTGGATTTCCACGGTGGCGCTGCCGTATTCAAGCTCGTACTCCTCGGCCACGGTCTGGAACGGCAGCTTGCCCTTCTTGCGGATGGGCACGAAGCCCAGGTTCAGCTCGTACGCGATGATCGAGCCCAGGATGAAGCCGCGGGCGTCGATGCCGGCCACGAGGTCCAGTTGCTGGTCCATGTAGCGGTGGACGAACACGTCGATCAGCACGCGCAGCGTCTTGGGATTTTGCAGCAGCGGGGTGATGTCGCGAAACTGGACGCCGGGCTGCGGCCAGTCCGGCACGGTGCGGATGCGGTCACGCAGGTAGCCGGTGACATCGCCGAGATCGGGGGACTGGATGATGGGATCTGCCATGGGGAATCTGTCTGGAAAGAGTTCATGCGGTAACGGGCTACCACCCGCGATCCGCCTTGCCGCCGCACAATGGCCTGGCCGCTTGGGCGTCCGCAACCCGTAACCATACAGGAGACAGCTATGGCAAAGAAGATTCTGATGCTGGTCGGCGATTTCGCCGAGGATTACGAGACCATGGTGCCGTTCCAGGCACTGCAGATGGTGGGCCACACGGTGCACGCGGTCTGTCCCGACAAGAAGGCCGGTGACGCCTGCGCCACCGCCATCCATGACTTCGAGGGCGATCAGACCTACACCGAAAAGCGCGGCCACAATTTCACGCTCAATGCCACCTTCGCCGACGTGAACCCGGCCAGCTACGACGCCCTGGTGATTCCGGGCGGCCGCGCGCCCGAATACCTGCGCCTGAACGACCGGGTGATCGAGATCGTGCGCCACTTCGCCCGGGCCAACAAGCCGATCGCGGCAGTCTGCCACGGCGCCCAGCTGCTGGCGGCCGCCGGCGTGCTGGAAGGCCGCACCTGCTCGGCCTACCCCGCCTGCGCGCCCGAAGTGCGACTGGCCGGCGGCAAGTACGCCGATATCCCCGTGGACCAGGCCCATACCGACGGCAACCTCGTGACCGCCCCGGCGTGGCCGGCACATCCGGCCTGGCTGGCACAGTTTCTTGCCGTGCTGGGAACGCGGATCGTAGAGTAGAGGCTTCCGAACGCGGCCAGCCCGGCCGCGGCGCACGGGAGTTCGCATGTGTGAAATCTTCATCCGGGCCAATCCGGATTCGTACCAGACCCAGTCGCGGTCGCTGCGCCTGCACGGCGTGGCGACCAGCATCCGCCTGGAAACCCTCTTCTGGGAAGTGCTGGAAGAACTGGCGCAGCGCGACGGCATGAGCGTCAACCAGCTGCTGGCGCGCCTGCACGACGAACTTGCCGAACATCGCGGCGAGGCCTCGCTCACCGCCAACTTCGCGTCGTTCTTGCGCGTGTGCTGCATGCGATACTTATTGCTACAGAACGAAGGCCGCATTCCCGCCGATACCAACGTGCCGATCCGGTCGCTCGACGCCCGGGCGGTCTTGAGTGATCTGCCCGCGTCCTGGGTGGATGGCGCCAGCGCCCGCCGACCGGCCAGCCAGGGCGGACGGCAAACACACCCCGCCTGACGCAGCCGCCTACTGCCTCACCAGCCGTTCTTCGGCCGATTCCAGCGCCTCCGGCGTGCCACGCAGCACAACGATGTCGCCGGGCTCCAGTACGGTTTCGGGCTGGGGGTCGAAGGCCCGGATGCCGCGCCGGCGTACCGCCGTGACCTCCACGCCGATGCGCTCCAGCCCAAGCGTGCCCAGGCGCCGCCCCACGGCCGTATGCTCGGGCCCGAGCGATACCGAATGCAGCCGCACGGTATCGCGCTCCACCATGTCCTCCTCGTCGTCGCGGCCATGAAAGTAGCCGCGCAGCAGGCTGTAGCGCGCGTCGCGCGCCTGCTGCACGCCGCGCACCACCCGGCGCATCGGCACGCCCAGCAGCACCAGCGCGTGCGACGCCAGCATCAGGCTGCCCTCGATGATTTCCGGCACCACCTCGGTGGCCCCGGCCTTCTGCAGCGTATCGAGTTCCGAATCGTCCACGGTGCGCACGATCACCGGCATCGCGGGCGCCAGTTCCTGCACGTGGTGCAGCACCTTCACCGCCGACGCCGTATTGGCGTACGTAATCACCACCAGCGCGGCCCGGTGGATACCGGCGGCGATCAGCGATTCGCGCCGCCCGGCATCGCCATAGACCACGGTGTCGCCAGCCGCGGCGGCCTCGCGCACGCGGTCGGGGTCGAGGTCCAGCGCCACATAGGTGATGCCCTCGCGCTCCAGCATGTGCGCCAGGTTCTGCCCGCTGCGGCCGTAGCCGCAGATGATGGCGTGTTTTTCGGTCTGCAGGCTCTGGGCCGCGATGCGGGTCATGTTCAGCGACTGCATCAGCCATTCGTTGGCGGCAAAGCGCAGCACGATAGCGTCGCTGTACTGGATCAGGAAGGGCGCGGCCAGCATCGACAGCAGCATCGACGCCAGGATCACCTGGATCAGCACCGGGTCCACCAGCCCCATGCCGTCGATCTGGTTCAGCAGCACGAAACCGAATTCGCCGGCCTGCGCCAGCCCCAGGCCGGTACGGATGGCCACGCCCTGGCGCGACCCGAACAGCCGCGCCAGGCCGGTGATCAGCACCAGCTTGAACAGGATCGGCAGCACCAGCAGGCCCAGCACCAGCCAGATATGGTCGAACACCACGCGCACGTTGAGCAACATGCCGATGGTGACGAAGAACAGCCCCAGCAGCACGTCGCGGAACGGCTTGATGTCTTCTTCCACCTGATGGCGGTACGGGGTCTCGGAGATCAGCATGCCGGCCATGAACGCGCCCAGCGCCATCGACAGGCCCAGCCGCTCGGTCAGCGCGGCCATGCCCAGCGTGACCAGCAGCAGGTTCAGCATGAACAGTTCCTGCGACCGGCGCGCCGCCACGATGTGGAACCAGCGGCTCATCAGCTGCTGCCCGACGAAGAAGATCAGGCCCAGGGCCACCACGATCTTGACCGTGGCCAGCCCCAGCGCCCAGGCCAGGTCGCCGGGGTCGCGCGACAGCGCCGGGATGATGATCAGCAGCGGCACCACGGCCAGATCCTGGAACAGCAGCACGCTGATGATGTTGCGGCCGTGCTCGCTTTCCAGTTCCATGCGTTCGGACAGCATCTTCACGACGATGGCCGTCGACGACATGGCCAGCGCGCCGCCCAGCGCCACCGACGCCTGCCAGCTCAGCGGGAACGCCCAGCTGAAAAGCCAGCTGGCCGGCAGCACGGCCAGCAGCGACAGCGCCACCTGCGACCCGCCCAGCCCGAACACCAGCCGCTTCATGGCGCGCAGCTTGCTCAGGCTGAACTCCAGGCCGATCGAGAACATCAGGAAGACCACGCCGAATTCCGCCAGGTACTTGGTCTGACCCGTATCGCTGGCCAGCCCCAGTGCGTGGGGGCCGATCAGGATGCCAACCGCCAGGTAACCCAGCATGGGCGGCAGTTGCAGCATGCGGAAGGCCACCACGCCAAAAACGGCGGCGGCCAGCAGCACGAGGGTCAGTTCCAGCGGAGAATGCATTCGGCAGGCTTCAAAAACGACGGCCGGGCACGCGCCTGAGCCGGCATCTGCACCCCGCCGGCAAAAGACGGCAAGCGCGGCGGTCGTCCGGGCAGCCGGGCGGGTTGCCGGGCCAGACGCCATCGCATTCGTTGGTATACTCCAGCGCCATGATAGCCAATTTCGATGCGAATCGAGCACTCGCGCTCGCTCGCCACACCCTCCAGATCGAGGCCGACGCCGTTTCGGCGCTGGCCGGCCGCCTGACCCCCGCCTTTACCCGGGCCGTTGAGATGATTCTCGGCTGTACGGGCCGCGTGGTGGTCTCGGGCATCGGCAAGTCCGGCCATATCGGCCGCAAGGTGGCCGCCACGCTGGCGTCCACGGGCACGCCATCGTTCTTCGTCCATCCGGCCGAGGCCAGCCATGGCGACCTCGGCATGATCACGCGCGACGACGTGCTGATCGCCTTCTCGAATTCCGGTGAAACGGCCGAGCTGCTGTCGATCGTTCCGATCGTCAAGCGCATTGGCGCCGGGCTGATTTCGATCACGGGCAACCCCGAATCGAACCTGGCCAAGCTGTCGGACGCCCACCTGGACGGCGCCGTGGCGCAGGAAGCCTGCCCGCTGAACCTGGCCCCCACGGCCAGCACCACGGCCGCGCTGGCCCTTGGCGACGCCCTGGCGGTGGCCGTGCTCGACGCCCGCGGCTTTGGCGAGGAAGACTTTGCCCGCTCGCACCCGGGCGGTGCACTGGGCCGCAAGCTGCTGACCCACGTGCGCGATGTCATGCGCACCGGCAACGCCGTGCCGGAGGTGCGCGAAAGCACGCCGCTGGCCCAGGCGCTGATGGAAATCACGCGCAAGGGCATGGCCATGACCGCCGTGGTGGACCCCGACGGCCGGGCCGTGGGCGTGTTCACCGACGGCGACCTGCGCCGCCTGCTGGAAACCCCGCGCGACTGGAAGACCGTGCCGATCGGCGAGGTCATGCACCACAACCCGCGTACGGTCCATCTGGACCAGCTCGCCGTGGAAGCCGTGCAGATCATGGAAACGAACCGCATCAACCAGTTGCTCGTCGTCGATGGCGACGGCCGCCTGGTGGGCGCGCTCCATATCCATGACCTGACGCGCGCCAAGGTCATCTGAACGATGCCGGACTTCCTGTCCAGACTCACCGGCATGATCATGCGGCTGCTGCCGCTGCTGCTGATGGCCATCGTCGCCGGCAGCACGTTCTGGCTGGTGCAGCTGAACTCGCCGCGCGAGGCCAGCGAGCAGTCGCGCGCCAAGCGCCATGAGCCCGACTACTGGATGGAGCGATTCTCGGCCACCGAACTGGCCGAGGACGGCACCACCAAGCTGCGCTTCACGGGCGTCAAGATGGTGCACTTCGAGGACGACCAGACCTACGAGGTGACCACGCCGGCGATGCGTTCGTACGAGCCGGACCGCCCGCCCGTGACGGCCAACTCACAGCGCGGCACCATGAACGCCGAAGGTTCGATCATCGATCTCTACGGCAATGCGTTCGTGGTCCGGCAGGCCGGCATCGACCCGTCCAAGGATCCGCGCATGACGGCGGCATCGCAATACTTCCAGCTGCTGGTCAATGACGACATCGTCAAGACCGACAAGGCGGTGGAGCTGACGCGCGGCCCGTCGGTCATGACAGCCAACGGCATGATCTTCAACAACGTCACCCGCGAAGTACAATTGCTGGGTAACGTACGCGGCACCATCATCATGAACTCGCCGCAGGGGCAGGCCAGGACCCAGTGACCCCGGGGGACGCAAACGCTCCGGCGCATCCTGGCCGCCGTCTTTATCTCACCATTCGCCAACCATGACTGCATCCCTGACGACATCGCCCTGTCGCCGCCTCGCGCCCGCCGTGCTCGCGGCCATCGCCGCCCTCGGCCTGACGCTGGCCGCACCGGCCTTTGCCGAGCGCGCCGACCAGGGCAAGCCGCTGGTGCTCGAGGCCGACAACGCCAGCTACGATGACGTCAAGCAGATCTACACCCTCACCGGCAACGTGGTGCTGACCAAAGGCACCATGGTGCTGAAGTCCGACGCGGCCGAACTGCGCACCGACCCCGAGGGCTACCAGTACGCCATCGCCACGTCCAAGCCCGGCCGTCAGGCGTATATCCGCCAGAAGCGGGACGGCGTGGACGAGTACATCGACGGCTGGGGCGACCGCATCGAATACGACGGCAAGTCGGAGATCAACAAGCTGATCGGGCACGCCCGCGCGGCGCGCGTGTCCGGCGTCGGCGCGAAGATCATCGACGAGATCCGCGGCGCGGTCATTACCTACGACAGCCGCAACGAGTACTACACCGCCGCTGGCGGCGACAACAACACCACGGCCGGCAATACCTCGGGCCGCGTGCGCGCGGTGCTGTCGCCGCGCTCGGACGCCAGCGCTCCCGCCGCGGCCGGCGCGCCGCTGGACCTGAAGCCATCCACCACGCCCAAGCCTTAACGTCTTACTCCAGCCAGTCCTGATGAACGATTCCGCCACGCTCGCCGCCTCTGCCCCGTCCTCCGCATCGGCCGTCCGCACCGACAGCAGCACGCTGGTCGTGCGTCACCTGAAGAAACGCTACGGCACGCGCACGGTGGTCAAGGACGTGTCGCTCGATGTGAAAAGCGGCGAGGTGGTGGGGCTGCTCGGTCCCAACGGCGCTGGCAAGACCACGTCGTTCTACATGATCGTGGGGCTGGTGGCGCTGGACGAAGGCGACATCGTGCTCGACGACGAGCACATCAGCGGACTGGCCATTCACGAACGCGCCCGCATGGGCCTTTCCTACCTGCCGCAGGAAGCGTCGGTCTTCCGCAAGCTCAACGTGGAAGAGAACATCCGCGCGGTTCTGGAACTGCAGGTGGAAAACGGCAAGCCGCTGCCCAAGGCCGAGATCGAACGCCGCCTGGATTCGCTGCTTGACGACCTGCAGATCGCGCACCTGCGCAATAATCCGGCGCTGTCGCTGTCGGGCGGCGAGCGCCGCCGCGTGGAAATCGCGCGCGCGCTGGCGTCGTCGCCGCGCTTCATCCTGCTGGACGAACCGTTTGCCGGCGTGGACCCGATCGCCGTAGGCGAAATCCAGCGTATCGTCAGCTTCCTGAAGGCGCGCAATATCGGCGTGCTGATTACCGACCACAACGTGCGGGAAACGCTGGGCATCTGCGACCACGCGTACATCATCAGCGAAGGCACCGTGCTGGCCGCCGGCCAGCCCGAGGAAATCATCGCCAACGAGTCGGTACGACGCGTCTACCTGGGCGAAAACTTCCGCATGTGAGCCCGCGGCCGCCTCTCCGGCCGCACTTTCGGCAGGTCACCGGCAGGTCATTTTTACCGCACTTGCCCACGGTTATTTCAAAGCCGTTTCCGATCAGGACGCCGAAGCGATAGGTTGTAGCAAATTCCGTTCCAACAACGGAAAGATGCGCATAGAATAGGTCGCATGAAACCTTCGCTTCAGCTCCGCCTCTCCCAGCATCTGGCCCTGACGCCGCAACTGCAGCAGTCCATCCGGCTGCTTCAGCTTTCCACGCTCGAACTGCAACAGGAGGTGGAACAGGCACTGACGGAAAACCCGCTGCTGGAACGCGAGAACGACTGGATCGAAAGCCCCTTGCGCGTGGCGGCCGACGGCTCGGTCAACCTGCAGAGCGCCCCCGCGCCGGCCCCGGCCGAGCCGCAGGCCAACGGCGACGACCGCAGCGAGCGTGCGTCCGGCGGCGACGAAGAAGGCTTCAGCGATTCCGGCGGCGAGGACTACGGTAACGACTGGAGCCTCGACGACTTCGCACGCCGTCCGCAGAACGACGAAGACGAAAAGACGCCGATGCAGTTGCGCGATGCGGACCCGACGCTGCGCGAATACCTGATGGAACAACTGACGCCGCTGAAGATTTCGGCGCGCGACAAGGGCCTGGCCATCTTCCTGATCGAATCGCTCGACGACGACGGATACCTGAGTGCGTCACTCGAGGAAATCTGCACCGAGCTGCCCGAAGAACTGGAATTCGAGGTGGAAGAAGTGCAGGCCATGCTGACGCTGCTGCAGAGTTTCGATCCGCCGGGGGTGGGCGCGCGCAATGCCGCCGAATGCCTGAGCCTGCAGTTGAAGCGGCTGCAGCATCCGCAGCGCGAACTGGCGCTGTCCATCGTCAATCATCATCTTGAATTGCTGGCAGTCAGGGATTACACGCGCCTCAAGAAAGCACTCCAGGTTGACGAAATTGCACTAAAGGCGGCGCACGATCTGATCCGCTCGCTGGCACCGTACCCAGGGCATGCGTACAGCCGGCCCGAGGCCGATTTCGTGGTGCCCGATGTGTTCGTGCGCAAGAGCGGCAGCGGCTGGATTGCACAGCTGAATCCGGACGTGATGCCGCGCCTGCGCATCAACGACATGTACGCGCAGATCTTGCGCGGTGCAAAAGGAGAAGCGGGGGCTGCGGGACTGCAGCAGAAGCTGCAGGAAGCCCGGTGGCTTATCAAGAACATCCAGCAGAGATTCGACACGATCCTGCGTGTGGCGCAGGCGATTGTGGAGCGTCAGAAGAACTTTTTTTCGCACGGCGAAATAGCGATGCGCCCCTTGGTTTTGCGGGAAATTGCCGATACACTCGGTTTACATGAGTCGACCATTTCCCGGGTGACCACGAACAAATACATGGCCACGCCAATGGGTACTTTCGAGTTGAAGTACTTCTTTGGTAGCCACGTCTCCACGGAGACGGGCGGCGCGGCCTCTTCCACGGCGATCCGCGCGCTGATCAAGCAACTGATAGGAGCCGAAGAACCCAGGAATCCTCTTTCCGACAGCCGCATCGCCGAATTGCTGGGCGAACAGGGCTTTGTGGTCGCACGCCGCACGGTGGCCAAATATCGCGAAGCACTGAAGATCCCCGCAGTCAATCTCCGCAAGTCTTTGTAGCCGAGCCGCAACCGCCTGCCTGGTGCGGCTCTTTCAGAAGGAGAAGCGCTATGAACTTCAAGATCAGTGGACACCACCTCGACATCACGCCGCCGCTGCGTGAGTATGTGGAAACGAAACTGGAGCGAATTGTCAGGCATTTCGATCAGGTCATTGGCGTGAGCGTGCTGCTATCTGTCGACAACCACAAGGAAAAGGACAAGCGTCAGTACGCGGAAATCAATCTGCATCTCAAGGGCAAGGACATCTTCGTCGAAGCGCACCATGAAGACCTGTACGCGGCGATCGATTGTCTGGTCGACAAGCTCGACCGGCAGGTGATCCGCTACAAGGACCGCGTGCAAGGTCATGACCGGGAAGCGGTCAAGTACCAGATGGCTGAAGCCCAACTGCAGCAACAATAGGCTGGCAAATCCTTAACTGCCCCTTGAGGCGGACAACAGCGTCCACCAAGAGGACTGACAGGAAGAGAGCAAAGCCGCGCATCTGCGCGGCTTTTTTGATGGCCGCCCGCCCTGGCCGGGCTGAAATTCTCCGTTACCTTAGCACCACGGCGGAAACCATTTGATTCGCCGGAGGTGTTCGCATCTGGCGCGGCTCGGTGTATGCTGCGCCATACAAGAACGACAGGCAGAACGGTCCCGGTGACTCGCACGGCATACCGCATGACGGAAGATCATGCACGCGCCGGCGGCAATATCCGGGTGGGCAATCCGGCCGGCCGATCCGCGGCACCACCCGCGGCGCCGGCGCTGCAGTGCACAAGCGCGCTGTGGCCCTGCTCTATAATGAGCCGGACGCTCCAATGCGGGCGTCCACCAAGCACTCGATATCCTGAATTGCCCCATCCGGCGGGACGGCGTTTGTGCGCCGTATCGCCAACCTGACTTCTCGTGCATCGCCCATGAATCGTTTGGCCAAATTGCTGCCACCCGGCAACATCCACCTCGACGTCACCGTCACCAGCAAGAAGCGGGTCTTCGAGCAAGCCGGGCTCCTGTTCGAGAACAACCATGGTGTGGCCCGCGCCACCGTCACGGACAATCTTTTCGCCCGCGAATCGCTGGGCTCGACCGGCCTGGGTGCCGGCGTGGCCATCCCGCACGGCCGTATCAAGGGCCTGAAGCAGCCACTGGCCGGCTTCATGCGCCTGGCCGAGCCGATTCCGTTCGAATCGCCCGACGGCAAGCCGGTCTCGCTGCTGATTTTCCTGCTGGTGCCCGAACAGGCCACGCAGCAGCACCTCGAAATCCTCTCGGAAATCGCACAATTGCTGTCGGACCGCGAGATGCGCGAAGGCCTGGCGACGCTGCCCACGCCCGAAGCCGTCCACCAGTTGCTGACCGAATGGCATCCGTGACGATCCGCAGGCCGGCCTGGCTGGCCGCCTGAAGCCATACCGCCCCCCTCGTAGAAAGCATCCCGAATGGAACTCACCGGCGTCACCTCGCAGTCGATCTTCGACGACAACGCAGCCGACATCAAACTGTCGTGGGTCGCCGGTCTGGAAGGGGCCGACCGCGCCTTCGACGTCGAATTCGCTCGCGAAGCCACTTCCGCCGCCGATCTGGTGGGCCACCTGAACCTGATCCACCCGAACCGGATCCAGGTGCTGGGCAAGCCGGAAATCCAGTATTACCAGCGCCTGGACGACGAACCGCGCAAGCGCCAGATGGGGGAACTGATCCTGCTGGAGCCGCCATTCCTGGTGGTGGCCGACGGCATGGAGCCCCCGCCCGACCTGGAACTGCGCTGCACGCGCTCGTCGACCCCGCTGTTCACCACGCCGGTGTCCTCGGCGGCCGTGATCGACCATCTGCGCCTGTACCTGTCACGCATCTCCGCGCCGCGCGTGACGATGCACGGGGTGTTCCTCGACATCCTCGGCATGGGCGTGCTGATCATGGGCGAATCGGGCCTGGGCAAGAGCGAACTCGGCCTGGAACTGATTTCACGCGGCCACGGCCTCGTGGCGGACGATGCCGTCGATTTCGTCCGGCTGGGGCCCGACTTCATCGAAGGCCGTTGCCCGCCCCTGCTGCAGAACCTGCTCGAAGTGCGCGGCCTCGGCCTGCTCGATATCAAGACGATCTTTGGCGAAACGGCGGTGCGCCGGAAGATGAAGCTCAAGCTCGTGGTACAGCTGGTACGCCGCAACGATGGCGAATTCGAACGGCTGCCGCTCGATTCCCAGTACCTCGACGTGCTGGGGCTGCCGATCCACATGGTGAAGATCCAGGTGGCAGCCGGCCGCAACCTGGCCGTTCTGGTCGAAGCCGCCGTGCGCAACACGATCCTGCGGCTACGCGGCATCGATACCCTGCGCGACTTCATGGATCGCCAGCGCGCGGCCATGCAGGCGGACGTGGTATCGCGCGGCCAGGGTCGCCTGCTCTGAGCCGTTGCCGCGACCGCGTCATGCAAACGCCCGCTTCACGCGGGCGTTTTTCATTTGCTTACAAGCCCGGCGTCGCCCTTCGTCAACGAACTGCGGGCGGCCGCCGTTTTGTGCTGTAATGGGCGCCGAGCCCATGTTCCGCCAGACGCCAGCATGGCGCGCGGCCACGATGTGTTTCCACAGCCAGGAGAGAAGCATGAAGAAGCTGATCGCGATGTGTTTGCTGGTTACCCCCCTGTTCGCCACGGCCGCGTTTGCCCAGGGCGCCTCGGCTCCGGCCGCTGCCGAGAAGTCCGGCAAGACCGCGCAGCAGGAAAAGATGGCTGCCTGCTCCAAGGCCAACAAGGGCAAGAAGGGCGACGAATACAAGAAGGCGCAGAGCGAGTGCCTGTCGGCCAGCGGCCCCGCAGCCGCCGCCGAGCCGAAGACCCAGCAGGAAAAGATGGCCGCCTGCTCCAAGGCCAACAAGGGCAAGAAGGGCGACGAATACAAGAAGGCACAGAGCGAGTGCCTGTCGGCCAAGCCGGCAACCTGATCGGACCCGATTACGGCGATTTCCCCTCGAAAATGGCGAATCCTCTGCGATTCGCCATTTTTGTCTGCGACAACCTGTCATGACGCGGTTATCTTGCGGTGCTATCCTTGCGTCGCTATGCGGATCATTCTCATCACCGGAATTTCCGGTTCCGGCAAGTCTGTCGCCCTGAACGTCCTGGAAGATGCAGGCTACTACTGCGTCGACAACCTGCCGGCCCAGTTCATCCCCGAACTCACGGCCTATCTGGCCGACCAGGGGTATTCCCATCTTGGCGTGGCCACCGACATTCGCAGCCGCGAGTCGCTGGCGCGGCTGCCGGACACCGTCCGCGAGCTTTCCGCCCATCATCAGGTGCAGGTGCTGTTCCTGACGGCCAATACCGATGCGCTGGTGCAGCGGTATTCGGAGACGCGGCGCCGCCACCCGCTGTCGCCCCGTGTCGACGTGGGCGCGGGCGGTGTGCAGCCGGGCGTCCAGGAGGGGGCCGACGCAGGCGCCCCGGGCGCAACGGGCAGCACGTCGCTGATCGAAGCCATCGAAATGGAACGCGAGCTGCTCAGCCCGTTGTCCGAGTCGGCCCATCGCATCGATACCAGCAATGTGCGCACCAACACGCTGCGCAGCTGGGTCAAGGAGCTGATTCGCAACGACAGCACCAGCGGCCAGTCGCTCACGCTGCTGTTCGAATCGTTCGGCTTCAAGCACGGGGTGCCAAGCGACGCGGACATGGTGTTCGATGTGCGCTCGCTGCCAAACCCCTACTACGACCTGGCCCTGCGCCCGCTGACCGGCCGTGACGCGCCGGTGGTGGACTTCCTGCAGAGCCAGCCGATGGTGCTGGCAATGGCCGAGGACATCCGTGCCTATGTCGAGAAGTGGCTGCCGAGTTTCATTGCCGACAACCGCAGCTACCTGACCGTGGCCATCGGCTGCACGGGCGGCCAGCATCGGTCGGTGTTCATCGCCGAACGACTCGCCAACTATTTCCGGGCGCATGGTAATGTGCTGGTCAGACACCGCGAATTGGCCCCGGCCGGCTGACACGCGGGCTTGAGGGGCGGCCCCGGCGCCGTCCCGCCACTGGAGCGGCCAATCGCATGTCGACACTCCCCCCAGACACCGCATCCCCCGGCGCCATCATCGAGGCGCTGCCGCTGTTTCCCCTCAACACGGTACTCTTCCCCGACGGCCGCCTGCCACTGCGTGTGTTCGAGAAACGCTACGTCGACATGGTGCGCAACTGCATGCGCGATGGCACGCCGTTCGGCGTCTGCCTGATCACCAGCGGCGAGAAAGTGGCACGAGCCGGCCACGAAACGGTGCCCGAGGAAATCGGCTGCCTGGCGCAGATCGTGGACTGCAACATGGAGCAGCTGGGCGTGCTGCTGATCGAGACCCGCGGACGGCGGCGCTTCCGCGTGCTGTCCCACGCCACGCGCGACGACGGACTGCTGGTGGCCCAGGCCGAAGTGCTGCCCGACGATGTCATCGACTGCAAGCTGGAGCTGCTGAGCGAGTGCCTGGAGGCGCTGCGCCGCATCGTGGCTTCGGTGCACAGCGAACAGCCCGACAAATCCCGGCTGCCGTTTGCCGAACCCTATCTCTGGGACGACCCGACCTGGGTGGCCAACCGGCTATGCGAACTGCTGCCCGTGCCGCTCAAGGCCAAGCAGATGCTGATGGCGCTGCCCGATGCCGGCATGCGCATCGAAATCGTCCACCGCTACATGCGGCAGCACCACATCGTCTGACGGCACTGGTCGCCGGAACGCCAGAAACTCAGGAATTCAGAAAAGTCCGATGCGCGCCTGGTCTTCGAGCAGGCGCCGCACGGGGGCGGGCGTGCCCAGAGCATCAAGATCGTCCAGCGACAGCCAGCGCCGCGCGTCGCCCATTGCGCCGTTGGCAGGCCGCGTTGCCGCGTCCAGGTCCACACGGACCGCACGGATCAGCAGCCGGAAGTGCGTGAAGACGTGCGTCAGTTCGCCAGCGAGGTGCGCGCGCACGGGCTGGCCGAATTGCCGCGCCGTTTCCAGCGCGGCGTCCTCGGCGGCTTCCGCGTCGAACGGCAGGCTGTCCACCGCTATCTCAGGCAGGCTCCACAGCCCGCCCCAGATGCCGCTGTCGGGCCGCAGGTTGACGAGCACATCCCGGCCATGGCGCACGATCAGCATCACCGTGCTGCGTTCGGGAATCGCGGCACGCGGCTTGGGCGTGGGCAGCAACGCCGTGAGGCCGTCCCGGCGCGCCACGCAGTCCACGGCGAGCGGGCAACTGTCCGCATCGCCCAGGCACGCCGGCTTGCCACGCGAGCAGATCGTCGCGCCCAGATCCATCAGCCCCTGCGTATAGGCCACCATGTCTTCGGCCTGGTTCGGTCCGGCCGGCGGCAACGCCTGCCCGGCCAGCGTCCACATGCGCGTCTCGATGGCGCGCTCGCCAGGGTAGCCGTGGATGCCGAACACGCGCGCAAAGACGCGCTTGACGTTGCCGTCGAGGATTGGCGAGCGTACGCCCGCGCTGAATGCGGCGATGGCCGCCGCCGTCGAGCGCCCGATGCCGGGCAGCGTGACGAGCACGGCGGGATCGGTGGGAAACACGCCGCCGTGGTCTTCCATGACCACCTTCGCACAGCGATGCAGGTTGCGCGCACGCGAGTAATAGCCCAGGCCGGCCCACAGCGCCATGACCTCGTCGGCTGGCGCGGCAGCCAGCGCGGCCACGGTGGGCAGGGCCGCGACGAATCGTCGGAAGTACTCGATCACGGCCGCCACCTGGGTCTGCTGGAGCATGATCTCCGAGAGCCAGATGCGGTACGGATCGCGCGTGTTCTGCCACGGCAGATCATGCCGGCCATGCTGGCGCTGCCATGTGACCACACGCATGCCGAAATCGGCGGGTACGGCGGTTTCATCGTGGAGCACGGGCACGGCTGAAGGCTTGCGGGGCATTGCGGGGTGTCTGGAAAAGAAAAGGCGCCGCTCGAAGGCGGCGCCACATGATACCAACGATGGCGGAACGGCTATGCAGCGCGCGCCGAAGCCTCGACCGGCACCTCCACCAGCTTGCGCGTGAAGGATTCGATCCTGGTGCTGCGCTCGTCCAGGCCGTTCAGCACGTCCTCCAGTTCGGCGATGCGGCTTTCCAGCGTGTCGGTGGCCTCGTGGATCCGCTCGATCGAATCCACGCGGCGGCGCAACTGCTTCTGGTGCTCGCGCACCTGCGCCTCCAGCGGCGTCATTACCGACTTGAGCCAGATCTCGATGTCGCGGTTCAGGTCGCGGAAGTTTTCCAGCACCCGGCTGGCCATCGTCGCGAACGCATTCTGCACCAGTTGCGGACGCGAACGCGTCAGCATGTTCACGGTGCCGAAGTGCGCGTTGACCAGCGCCAGCGTCTCCTGCAGCTCGGCCGCGTAGCGCGAGGTCACGAACTGCATCGGCGACGGCAGCGTGAAGCCATGCTCGGCGTTGAAGCGGCGATACATGCTGTCCACCAGCTGATGCAGGCCGGCAATCTTCTGGTCGGCGTCCTGGATCAGCCCGGCCAGCTGGCCGAACAGCGCCTCCATGTCCTCTCGCAGGCCGCGCGAGAAGAATCGCTCCTTCATCTGCTCGCGCTTGTCGCGCATCGTGCGGCGCACGTCGCGCAACTGCAGGCTCTTGATGATGTCGGCGCTGTGGCGGCCGAACACCAGGCGCAGCGCCTGGAACTTGGCGATGCTCTGCTCGAACTCTTCCTTCTCGCTCTGCACGCGCATCAGCATGTGCTTGACCATCGCGTGGTTCTTGCCGCGCAGGCCGCGCAGTTCGAACAGCTGCTCGACGATATCGCGCCGGCGGCTCTGCAGCAGCTGCTGCGCACCGCGCGACATCTCCTGCACCAGGCGATGCACCTGGTCGGACACGATCTCGCGCCGCTGCGGGATCAGCTGGTCGGACAGCACGTTCTCGAACTGCATCAGGTTGCTGCGCACCAGCAGGGGCTGGTCGTGCGTGACCTTGGCCACCAGGCCCTTCTGCGCCGACACCGGATACACGCGGCGCTCCTCGATGCCGAGCGTCTGCGCCGTGCTGCGAACCTGGCGCGCGATCTCGCCCGCGATCTCGGGCGACGACTTCAGCGGATCCCACAGGCCGTCGATCTTGTTGAGCACGGCCAGGCAGCCGCGGCGATGGCCCGCGCCCACGTGGCTGCGCCACAGCGCAAGATCGCTCTTGGTCACGCCGGCGTCGGCGGCCAGCACGAACACCACCACGTGCGCATCGGGAATCAGCCGCAGCGTCAGTTCCGGCTCCGTACCGATCGCGTTCAGGCCTGGCGTGTCCAGGATCACCAGGCCCTGACGCAGCAGCGGGTGCGGGAAGTTGATCACCGCATGGCGCCAGCGCGAGATTTCGACCATGCCGTCGGCGTCCACCGAATACGCGGCATCGGGATCGTTCTCGTTGTACAGGCCCAGCGATTCGGCCATGGCCGGCGTCACGCGCGTGGTTTCCACCACGTGCTGGAAGGCGGCCAGCATGCCCTCGGGGGACGACGGGTCCAGCGGCACCGTGGTCCAGTGCGAATTGGCCGAGCCGGGCTCCATGAAGTCGGCCGTCGAGGCGTCCTGCAGGCGCGTTTCGATCGGCAACAGCCGGATGCAGGGCGGTTCGTGCTCGTCGTAGCGCAGCTCGGTCGGGCACATCGTCGTCCGTCCGGCGGACGAAGGCAGGATGCGGCGACCGTAGTCGGCAAAGAAGATGGCGTTGATCAGCTCGCTCTTGCCACGCGAAAACTCGGCAATGAACGCCACCTTGAGGCGGTCGCTCTTGAGCACGTTCTGGATGCGCTGGGCGCGGTCGTCCGCGGTGGCGTCATGCAGATCGTACTGTTGCAGCCAGGACTGGAATTCGGCGAGTGACTGAAGGACCCCGGTTCTCCAGGCGCCATATTGTTCGAATTGTTGGGCGAGGCTCGTCATGAGTGATTCGCTGTATCGGCTCGGATTTATGGTTTTGGGCGCGTACTGCACGACTGGCACCGGGCTTTGTCCGTTGACCCGCGGACCCGAAGCCACTCGTTCCGCCGGATGCCGTTGTCATAGGGGCGAATCCGGCAGTTTTTGTAACTTTTTATGACTGCGCACACGATACAGGTTTCCGGACACATTTTGTGGAATTCACGTCCCTTGTTGTGCTTCTGTGACCGGAGTGTTGCGCCGACCCATCGGCAATGGATTGCGACAATATTTCGCCATCGGATTGCCATGGTCGGCCCCGAGTCAGCGGGCGCCGAATGTTGCCGGCTCAACACCGCTGGGAGCGGCCTTGGGCGACAGGTCAGTGCTGGCAACGCGGGCAGTAAAAGGTCGAGCGTTGACCCTGGACGATTTGCCGAATCGGTGTGCCGCAAACGCGACATGGCTCGCCTGCGCGGTCGTAAACCAGGCAGTCGAGCTGGAAGTAACCGCTGCTGCCGTCGCTGCCCACGAAGTCGCGCAGCGTGCTGCCACCCCGCGCGATGGCTTCGGTCAGCGTTTCACGCACGGCGGCAGCCAGTTTCTCGTATCGGGCCAGGCTGATCTTCCCGGCCGGCGTAGTGGGACGTATGCCGGCGCGGAACAGGCTTTCCGAGCAGTAGATATTGCCCACGCCGACGACGATTTCCCCGGCCAGCAGCGCCTGCTTGATCGCCACCGAGCGGCCGCGTGTGAGCCGATGGAACCAGGTGCCGTCGAAACGCGGGTCGAACGGCTCGATGCCGAGCCTGCGCAGCAGCGGGTGTGCGGACAGCGCCGCTTCGGCCAGCGGCGTCCAGACGATCGCGCCAAAGCGGCGGGGGTCCCGGAATCGCAGCACCATGACGGGGCCGGCTTCCGCTTCATCCGATGCGTCGGCCGGTGCCAGCGCGAGGTCGAGATGGTCGTGGGGGCCCGCCGGGGGCGCGTCGGGATACACGCGGAGCGTGCCGGTCATGCCCAGGTGGACAAGCAGCCAGCCTGCCGAATCGTCTCCGGGCCCAGGGCCCTGCCCGCCAGTGGGCGCCGGCAGGCATTCCAGCAGCAGGTATTTGCCTCGCCGTTCGATGCGGCCGATCACGCGGCCGGTCAGGCGCGCCTCGAGTTCGGGCTCCACGGGCCAGCGAAGTCCGCGATGACGCACGGTCACCTGGACGATGCGGCGCCCCACCACGTGCGGCAGCAATCCGCGCCGCGTGACTTCGACTTCCGGTAGTTCTGGCATGGCACCCCGTGATTTTCGGCCGGAATCCGGCCCCGCTTTCCCAGCCTCGCAGAACCTATGGGCTGCTTTTGCGCTCCAATGACGCAGGGAATTCCCTGCCGCCAGGCCTGCATTGTGCGGGTTCCCATACGTAAGCGCCCCGCGGGGCAAGCAGCGCATTGTAGCGGCAGGCTACAATGCCCCCATCCATTCCCACGCCCCGTGCGCCGGAGCTTTGCTTTCATGCCGGACAACATCTTGCCCTCTCAAGCCATGCGCCCGGAACCCATCCAGATGAACACATTCCGTTTCCGTCGCCATGCGCGCGCCCTGGGCGTGGCCGCGTGCCTGGCGTTTGCTTCGCTGGCCAACGCCGCTCCGGCAACGGTCGCGCAGAACGATGACGAAGTCATCGAAGTGCCTGCGCCGTCAACCGCCGCCAAGGCCGCACGCACGCCGCTGCCGAACGTCGCGCTGACACCGGAGATCCTGTACCGCGTGCTGGCTGCCGAGATCTCGATGCAGCGCGGGCTGGTGGGACCGGCCTACCGCACCTACATGGATCTGGCGCGGGAAACGCGCGATCCGCGCCTGGCGCAACGGGCCACGGAAATCGCCTTCAATGCGCGCGTCGCGCAGCAGGCACTCGACGGTGCGCGCCTCTGGGCCGACCTGGCGCCGAAATCGCCTGCCGCGCGGCAGGTCCTGTCGACGCTGCTGGTACTCAACGGTCGCTGGGAAGACGCCGAACCGCTGCTGGTGCAGCAACTGGCGGCGGCGCCGGCCAACCATCGCGGCGAAGCGATCCTGCTGCTGCAGCAGCAGATGGCCCGTACCAGCGATCCGACGGGCGCGGTGGGCGTGCTCCAGCGCATCACGGCCAACGACGCGAAGCTGGCCGAAACGCACCTGGCATTGGCGCGTGCACGCGAGGCCGCCGGCGACAATGCCGGCGCGCTGGCCGAACTGGACCAGGCGCTGCGCATCAAGCCCGACCTGGAGCCCGCCGCACTGATGGCGGCCGAACTGCAGGCCGAGTCGGCCACCGACAAGTCGATCGAGGTGCTCAAGCGGTTCCTGGCGAAGTCGCCGTCGTCGGTCAATGGCCACATCACGCTGGCGCGGCTGTATCTGCAGAAGAACGACATGGAAGCCGCGCGCGCCGAATTCGAGGTGCTGCGCAAGGTGGCCCCGAACGATCCGCGCGTGCCGCTGGCGCTCGGCCTGACCAGCCTGCAGGCCCGCAGCTACGACGACGCCGAACGCTATCTGAAGGAATACCTGCAGATGGCCGAGAAGTCGCCGGCTGCCAGCCCCGACATCGCGTACCAGTACCTGGCCCAGATCGCCGAGGAAAAGAAGGACTACGCGGCGGCCATCGGATGGCTCGACAAGATCGAGGACGGCCGCCTGGCCACCGCGGCGCAGGCCAAGCGCGGCCAGTTGCTGGCGCGCATGGGCAAGCTCGACGACGCCCAGGCCGTGTTCGGCGACCTGCTGGCCGATGCCGAGGATATTTCCGATCCGTTGCAGCGCGCCCAGCGCATGACCGCGATCCGCCAGGCCGAAGTGGGCGCACTGCTCGAAGCCAAGGCCTACGATCGCGCGCGCAGGGTGCTGAACGAACGCGTGAAGGTCGAGCCCGAGAATGCCGACTGGCTCTACGAGCTGGCCATGCTCGACGAACGCGAAAAGCGTTACGACAGCATGGAAAAGGGCCTGCGCAAGGTCATCGCGCTGCAGCCCGAGCAAAAGCAGGGCTACAACGCGCTCGGCTATTCGCTGGCCGATCGCAACGAGCGCCTGCCCGAGGCGCGCAAGCTGCTTGAACGTGCATCGGAACTTGGGCCAGACGATCCGTACATCATGGACAGCCTGGCGTGGGTAAAGTATCGCCAGGGCGAACTGCAGCCCGCCGCCGACCTGCTGAAGACTGCCTACAGCAAGGCGCCCGAAGCCGAGATCGGCGCGCACCTGGGCGAAGTGCTCTGGCAACTGGGCCAGCACGAGGAAGCGCGCAAGACGTGGACCGAGGCGGCCAAGGTGGAGCCCGAGAATCCGACGCTGATCGACACGCTGCGCCGTTACAACCAGAGCGTATCGCTGTCCAAGTAGCCCCGCATTGGTATCATGCCTAGCCGCCCGGGCCCTGCGCCCGGGCGCTGCGTTATGGCGATCCATCCGATGTAAAGCCATCGCCCCGACCGCCGCCTTGTGTCGCCAGCAAACATCGAACGCCGTCCAACTCCCGACATCTTGCACATGCTCCGATCCCGACGCCTGGCCCTGCTCTGCGTGGCTGCCCCGCTCTGGCTTGCCGCGTGCAGCACCATCACGCCATCCCGTAGTTTCGACGCCAGCGAGACCGCGCGCAGCGAGCACTACACCGGGCGCTTTGCCGCCAACTACACACGCTACGGCCGCAGCGAGGGCGTGCAGGGCAGCTTCCGCTGGCAGGAACAGGGCCGCAATGTGCGGCTCGACCTGATCTCGCCGCTGGGTCAGACGCTGGCCGTGGTCACCAGCACCCCGTCCGGTGCCACGCTCGACCTGCCCAACGAAAAGCCGCGCAATGCACCCGAGGTGGACAGCCTGATGGAGCAGGCGCTGGGCTTCTCGCTGCCGGTCTCCGGCATGCGCGACTGGCTCCATGCGCGGCCCGCGCCTGGCGCGCCTTCCAGCGTCACGCGCGACACCAGTGGACGGCCCGACACGCTGAAGCAGAACGGCTGGACGGTGCGCTACGTGACCTGGCAGGACGCGCCCGAGGGCACCCCTGCCCCTTCCGCCCAGCCGCGCCGCATCGACATGGCGCGCGACGGCAACGAAGCGCCGCTGTCCGTGCGGCTGGTGATCGATCCCAAATCCGAACAATGACGCAAGCCATGACCGCAGGCACCGCCCTGCCACCCGCCGAACTGCGCAACTGCCCCGCGCCGGCCAAGCTCAACCTGTTCCTGCATGTGACGGGCCGCCGCCCTGACGGCTACCACACGCTGCAAACGGTATTCCAGTTGATCGACTGGTCGGACACCCTGCACTTTCGCCGCCGCGACGACGGCGTGATCGCGCGGGTCACGGACATCCCCGGCGTGCCTGCCGATACCGATCTGGTGGTGCGCGCGGCACGCGCGCTGCAGCAGGCCAGCGGCACGCGGTTCGGCGCGGACATCGCCATCGACAAGATCCTGCCGATGGGCGGCGGCATCGGAGGCGGATCGTCCGACGCGGCCACCACGCTGCTGGCGCTGAACCATCTCTGGGGCACGGGCGTGCCGCGCGAAGAACTGATGCGCATCGGTCTTGCGCTGGGCGCCGACGTGCCCGTCTTCGTGTTCGGCCAGAACGCATTCGCCGAAGGCGTGGGCGAGGAACTGACGCCCGTCGACCTGCCCGAAAGCTGGTTCGTGGTCATCCATCCGCGCCAGCATGTACCGACTGCAGCAATTTTTTCCGATGAACGCTTGACAAGGGATTCCCCGATCTCTATAGTTGCGGACTTCGCTGCTTGCACAAACAAATTCGCTTTCGGTCGCAACGACTTGCAAGCGATAGCAACAGCGAAGTTCGGCGAAGTTGCCCGAGCCCTTGAATGGTTGAGACAATATAGTCCGCATGCAAGGATGACCGGTTCCGGAGCCTGCGTATTTGCCCGTTTTGAAGACGAGCAGGATGCGCAGAAGGTGATGGAAAGGTTGCCGTCCGATTGGGATGGCAGGTGTGTGAAAAGTTTGTCTCACCACCCGCTCGCAACATTCGCATAGCAGGTTTTCGTTTGGCGAAGTACTGAAGTAAAGTTCGGTTCGGCGACAGACGTTAAAGGTTGTGTAGGGGAGTCGCCAAGTTGGTCAAGGCACCGGATTTTGATTCCGGCATTCGAAGGTTCGAATCCTTCTTCCCCTGCCATTACTTCCTATAGTGTCCAACGGACATGCAGATATCGCTACCGGCGCTGGCCGGTGGCGCAAAGCTCCCCCAGCAGCAAGACAGGTGCCCCGAATGAGCGTCGAAGGCTTGATGGTATTTACCGGCAATGCCAACCCTAAACTCGCGGAGGCTGTCGTACAGCACCTCGGCATTCCGCTGGGCAAAGCTCTGGTCGGCCGTTTCTCCGACGGTGAAGTCCAGGTAGAAATCCAGGAAAACGTTCGCGGCAAGCACGTCATCGTGCTGCAGTCCACCTGCGCGCCGACCAACGACAACCTGATGGAGCTGATGGTGATGGTCGATGCGCTCAAGCGCGCCTCGGCACGCAGCATCACCGCCGCCATGCCTTACTTTGGCTATGCGCGCCAGGATCGCCGTCCGCGTTCCGCCCGCGTGGCCATCTCGGCCAAGATCGTGGCCAACATGCTCGAAGTTGCCGGTGTGGACCGCGTCCTGACGATGGACCTGCACGCTGACCAGATCCAGGGCTTCTTCGATATCCCCGTCGACAACATTTACGCCTCGCCGGTTCTGCTGGGCGATCTGCGCGAGAAGAGCTACGGCGACCTGCTGGTCGTTTCGCCGGACGTCGGCGGCGTGGTGCGTGCCCGTGCGCTGGCCAAGCAGCTCGACTGCGACCTGGCCATCATCGACAAGCGTCGCCCCAAGGCCAATGTGTCCGAGGTGATGAACATCATCGGTGAAGTGGCCGGCCGCAACTGCGTGATCATGGACGACATGATCGATACCGGCGGTACGCTGTGCAAGGCTGCCCAGGTGCTGAAGGAACGTGGCGCGCTGAAGGTGTTTGCCTACTGTACGCACCCGGTGCTGTCGGGCGGTGCCGCTGCCCGCATCGCGGCTTCGGAACTGGACGAAGTGGTGGTCTGCGACACGATTCCGCTGTCCGACGAAGCCCGCCAGTCCGGCAAGATCCGCCAGGTTTCGACCGCCCCGCTGCTGGCCGAGACCTTCACCCGGATCGTCAAGGGCGATTCGATCATGTCGCTGTTTGCCGATCACTGATCGGTATACAAGCGCAGGACAGGCAAAAGCCTGCTAGAATTTTAGGTTTACCGCATTGGCCACCTCAGGGTGGCCAATGTGATTCATGCGGTACGGTTTGATTGTCGTATCGTCAGTCGAGGCTGTCTGGTCGCGGACGGCCTTCTTCACATCTGGAGTTGAACATGAAAGTAGTCGCTTTCGAGCGTAGCGTACAGGGAACGGGTGCGAGCCGCCGCCTGCGCAATTCGGGCAAGACCCCCGGCATCATCTACGGCGGCGCCGCCGAGCCGAAGATGATCGAACTGGATCACAACGCCCTGTGGCACGCCCTGAAGAAGGAAGCGTTCCACTCGTCGATCCTGGACCTGGAAGTGGCTGGCAAGGCTGAAAAGGCCCTGCTGCGCGCATTCCAGATGCACCCGTTCAAGCCGATGGTGCTGCACGTCGACTTCCAGCGCGTGTCGGCCACCGAAAAGATCCACGTGAAGGTGCCGTTGCACTTCATGAACCAGGAAACCGCTCCTGGCGTGAAGCTGGGCCACGGCATCGTGAACCACATCCTGAACGACCTGGAAGTGTCGTGCCTGCCGGCCGACCTGCCCGAGTTCATCGAAGTGGATCTGGCTGCCGCCGAGCTGAACCAGACCATTCACCTGTCGGACCTGAAGCTGCCGAAGGGCGTGACCGCCATCACCCACGGCGACGACAACCCGGCCGTGGCCAGCATCTCGCTGCCGGCTGGCGCCCAGTCGTCGGAAGCCGCTGAAGGCGAAGGCGAAACGCCGGCTGCCTAAGCTGCCCGCGCTTCACGAAAAGACCGCCGGTTCGCCGGCGGTTTTTTTTCGTACGCGGTTTTCGCGTATCCTTTCACGCCTGCTTTTTCGCTTTCTTCAGCCCATGATCAAGCTCATCGTCGGCCTCGGCAATCCCGGGGCGGAATACGAGGCCACCCGCCACAACGCCGGTTTCTGGCTGGTCGACCAGCTGGCCCGCGTGGGCAGCACCACGCTGCGCGTGGAAGGCCGCTTCCATGGCCTGGCCGGCCGCGCGCGGCTCTGGGACCAGGACATCTGGCTGCTCAAGCCATCCACGTTCATGAACCGCTCGGGCCTGTCCGTGGTGTCGCTGGCGCGCTTCTACAAGATCCTGCCCGACGAGATCCTGGTGGCGCACGACGAGATGGACCTGCCGGCGGGCTCGGTCAAGCTCAAGCGCGGCGGCGGTTCTGGCGGCCATAACGGCCTGAAGGACATCTCCGCCCACCTGACTACGCAGGACTACTGGCGCCTGCGCCTGGGCGTGGGCCATCCCCGCAACACACCGGGCGGTTCCGCCGGCGGGCGCGAGGACGTCGTCAATTTTGTGCTGAAGCCGCCACGCAAGGAAGAACAGCAAGCCATAGACGAAGCGATCGACCGCTGCATGGGCCCGCTCGGGGCACTGGCGCGCGGCGAGAGCGAGCGCGCGATGATGGAACTGCACACGAATCGCTAGACCCGCCGCGCGGCAAACCGCCATGAAAAAAACCCCGCCGACCTTGCGGTCGTGCGGGGTTTTTCGTTTGCCTGTCTGCTTGGTGGGGCCGGAACGAAGTGGCCGGATGTGTCTCCGGCTTCAGGCCACATGCTTGGCTGCTGTCAGCAGCCGGTAGCGTTGCATCAGCACCTCGTGTGTTTCGACGCGGTTCGGATCCTTCGGAATGCAGGCCACAGGACAGACCTGCTGGCATTGCGGTTCGTCGAAGTGGCCGACGCACTCGGTGCACTTGTTGGGGTCGATCTCATAGATCTCGGGCCCCATCGAGATGGCTTCGTTCGGGCACTCGGGTTCACAAACGTCGCAATTGATGCAGTCGTCGGTGATCAGTAGCGCCATGATGGTTCCTTCCTGCGATCCCACCCGCGCCCGGACTGGCCACGGCGGCGGAATCGAAGCCCGTATTTTATTCCGGTTTGCCGATCTTCTCCTGAAGCCAGCGCTCCACGGAGGGGAAGACAAACTTGCTGACATCGCCGCCAAGCAGGGCGATCTCGCGCACGAACGTGCCGGAGATGAACTGGTACTGGTCGGACGGCGTCAGGAACATCGTCTCGACATCGGGCAGCAGGTAGCGGTTCATGCCGGCCATCTGGAATTCGTATTCGAAATCCGACACCGCGCGCAGGCCCCTTACGATCACGCGCGCATTGTTCTTGCGCACGAAATCCTTGAGCAGGCCCGAAAAGCCTTCGACCCTGACGTTCGGATAGTGGCCCAGCACCTCGCGGGCAATGCCGATGCGCTCTTCGAGCGAGAAGAACGGGCGCTTGTTGGGGCTGTGCGCCACGCCGACCACGAGTTCGTCGAAGATATTCGACGCACGACGGACGAGATCCTCGTGTCCCCGGGTCATGGGATCAAAAGTACCGGGATAGACGGCGACGACCATGTTTCCTCCTTTGGGGCTGCCCGTTGCCGGCCCGCGATGCCGGGGCCGCTCTCGAATACTGTCTGCGTGACGGGCGTTGGACAAACAACAGCGGCGTAGTGTAACCCCAAACGCAGCTTTTGGAAGTGCGCCCGACCGGCTTTTTGCCGCATTGCAGCAGGCCGCAAACGCTTGCCCGGCGCGGCAACCCGCCAGGCAGTCGTCATATGACCGGCGTCATCCAACGAGGCTGGTTTCCTAGTCCGCCCCGTTGCCCGTGCGGTGCTGCAGCAAGTGAAAATGCACGGCGCCGGCGCGCGCCTGGCGAATGATTTCCAGCGAAGCCGGCACGGGCGCATCGGCGCCGACGAGTGCCTTATCCGACTCGACATAGACCACGCCGCCCGGCCTGGTCAGGCGCGCAGCGTGCTCCAGGGCGGGTCCGATCCAGTCCTCGGCAAAGGGCGGATCCAGGAACACCACGTCGAAACCGCTGGCGGGCATCTGTGCGGCCGCGGCGAATGCATCGGCCTGGACGATCCGCACCTGCGAGGCGTCGAGCTTGTACTGGTTGTCGCGCAGCTGCCTGGCCACGCGCGGATTCGCCTCGACCATCGTCACCGCCGCCGCGCCGCGCGAGGCGGCCTCGAATCCCAGCGCGCCCGAGCCCGCGAACAGGTCCAGGCACACCAGGCCGGCCAGGTCCTGGCCCAGCCAGTTGAACAGCGTTTCCCGAACGCGGTCGGGCGTGGGGCGCAGCCCTTCGGCTTCCAGCACCGGCAGCAGCGAACGTTTCCAGCGGCCGCCGATGATGCGCACCTGGGCCGGTGTCTGGCGGGACAGAGAAGTTCGCCCGCGCGGTGCGGGCGAAGGTCGGGATTGCGGATTCATGCCGTGATTGTAGAGCCTGACACGCCCCGGCACAGGGCCGTGGCGTGTCCTGCCCCACGATCCGGCCCGAAGATCACTTTTCCGGGCCGCCGACGATGACCGTGGCCATGGCATCCGGGTGCACATGACGCTGGAAGGCGGCACGCACCTGATCGCGCGTCACCTTGTTGATCTGCGCGGTCCATGTATCCAGATAGTCGAGCGGCAGCCCGTACCAGCCGATATTGGCCACGTTGGTCAGCAGCTTGCGGTTGCTGTCGATGCGCAGCGGGAAGCCGTTGACCAGGTTGTCCTTGGCGGCCTTCAGTTCGGCATCGGTCGGGCCCTGCGCCACATACTGGGCCAGGATCTGACGCACCAGCCCCAGCGCCTCGTTGGTGTTTTCCTTCTTGGTCTGCAGCGTGATGCTGAATGGCCCCGGCTGCTTGGACGGCGCAAAGTAGCTGTCAACACCATAGGTGAGCCCACGCTTCTCGCGCACCTGGTCGGTCAGGCGCGAGCTGAAACCGCCGCCGCCCAGCACGTAGTTGCCCACCAGCAGCGCAAAGTAATCGGGGTCGCCACGCGCGATGGCTGGCGCGCCGATGGCCACGCTGGCCTGCTGCGCGGGGTGTGGGATACGCTTCTCGCTGGCCGGAATCGTCATCTGCACGTCGGGCAGCTTCGGCGCCGCCGTGCCCTCGGGCAGCCCGCGCGTCATGTCCTCGGCAATCTGCTCGGCCTGCTTCCGGTCGATGGCACCAATCAGGGTCACCACCGCGCGCCTGGCCGTGTAGTTGTCACGCCAGAACTTCAGCAGGTCGTCGCGGGTGATGGATCCCACCGATTCCGGCGTGGCCGCCACGCCATACGGATGGGTCGGGTAGATCGCTTTCGACAGCGTCTTGTCGGCGATCACGCCGGGGCGCGTATCGCCCTCGCGGATGGCGGTAATCAGGCGCTGCTTTTCGCGAGCCACCACGGCGTCGGGATAGGCCGGTGCCTTGATCAGCTGCCCCGCCAGACGCAGTGACTGCTCACGTTCTGGCGAAGCCGTCAGCGTACGCAAGCCGATGCCGCCGCGGTCGCCCCCGGCTGCGCCGCCAAAATCGGCGCCGGTATCGGCAAAGGCGTCGGCAATCTGCGCCTCGTTGCGGGCGGGCTGGCCATCCTGCGCGTTGGCGCCCTTGTCGAGCAGCGCCGCCGTCAGCGTGGCCAGCCCGGACTTGCCGGGCGGGTCATAGCGGCTGCCAGCGTCAAAATCGATATTGACGTCGAGCATCGGAATCGACGGGCTCGGCACGAAAAACACCTTGGCGCCTGTGGATGCCGTCCAGCTTTCGATGGGAATGGCGGCTTGGGCAAACGAGCCGGCCAGCAGCGAGGCCGCCCCGAAGGCGGCGGCAGCCAGGCGGCGCAGCAGACGTGGGGATGCGATGGTCATGGCGGACAGGGACATTGTTTCTCCTTGGACTCTGTCCTCAGTGGCGCAGCCCTTCGGGCGCGGCGGTCTTGGGCTTGTTCGGGTCGATCGGCTGCGGCAGCAGCGTGGCGACGGTCAGGTTGTCGTCGCTGAAATATTTGGCCGCAACTGCCTGCACCTGAGCCGGCGTGACTTCCTTGATCTTGTCGAGCATGCGGTCGATCTGGCGCCACGAGATGTTCGAAATCTCGGCCACGCCGATTTCCATGCCCTGCCCGAACACCGAATCGCGCTTGTAGATCTGTCCGGCCACGACCTGCGCCTTGACGCGCTTGAGCTCTTCCTCGGACACCCCGCTCTTCGCGATGCGCTGCAGTTCCTCGCGCAGCGCCTTCTCGATTTCCTCGGTGGTGTGGCCGCTGGCCGGCGTGCCGTCGAGCACGAACAGCGACTCGTTGCGGTTGATGCTGTCGTAACCGACGTTCACGTCGTCGGCCAGCCGCTGCTGGCGCACCAGTTCGCGCGTCAGGCGGGCGTTGTCATAGCCGTTCAGCACCGCCGACAGCACCTCCAGCGCATACGGATCGACGTCCTTTTCCACGTCATGCAGGCGCGGAACCTTGTAGGCCAGCACGATGTACGGGTTCTCGGCCGGTGCCTTGACCCAGATCCGCTTGATACCCTGCTGGGGCGCCTCTAGCTGTGTCTTGCGCAGCGGCAGCGGGCGCGCCTTGAGCTTGCCGTAATAGCGTTCGGCCATCGCCCGTACCTCGTCGGCCTTCACGTCGCCGGTCACCACCAGCAGCGCGTTGTTCGGCACGTACCAGGTCTTGTACCAGTCCTGCACGTCTTCCACGCGCATGTTGACCAGGTCGTCCATCCAGCCGATCACCGGGTGCCGGTACGGCATGGCCGTGTAGACCGTGGCCAGCAGCTGCTCGTAGACCTTGCCGCGCGGGGAATCGTCGGTCCGCAGGCGGCGTTCTTCCATCACCACCTTCATCTCGCGGTCGAACTCTTCCTTCTTGATGATGAGGTTGGCCATGCGGTCGGCCTCCAGCTCCATCATCTTCGGCAGGTACTGCTTGGCGATCTGCTGATAGTAGAGCGTGAAATCGCGGTTGGTCAGCGCATTCTCGCGGCCGCCCAGCAAGGCGATCTGCCGCGAGAACTCGCCGATCGGCACCTTGGGCGTGCCCTTGAACATCATGTGTTCGAGCATGTGCGCCACGCCGGTGGTGCCGCTGACTTCGTCGCTGCCGCCGGCCCGGTAATAGATCTGGTGCGCCACCGTGGGCGCGCGATGGTCTTCCTTGACGATCACGCGCATGCCGTTGGACAGCCGGAATTCCGTGGTGCCGGCCTCGCTCTGGCCCACCTGGCCGGCCGTGGCCATGCCGGAGGGCGGCCCCTGCGGGGTGGTTGCCCGGGCGGTCTCTCCCTTGGCCTGCGCCCAGGCGGTGCCCGCCAGCGGGCCGGCAAGCGAGGCGACGATCAGGGTGGAAAGAAGGCGCCGCGAGAACCTGGCGGTGCCGGTGGACGGCGATGCAATGCGGGCGGCGCCCGCCTGGGACAAGTCAGCGCAATGGTTCATGCGACCCCGTCTGCTAGAATTTTGGCGATTGATTCTACCGGGGTATTGACCCCTTTCCCAATGTTTAGTTTCTGGAAGAAGCGCAAGGCCGAGCCGGCTCCCGCGCCCGTCGAGCCGCCGGCGGCTGCGCCTTCGCCCGCGCCCTCGCCCGCGCCGGCCCCCTCGCCGGCGCCTGCGCCCGCACCGCTTCCCGCCCCGGCTCCTGCTCCTGCTCCGGCACCCGTGCCGGTGCCCGTTCCCGTTCCGGTCCCGGTCCCCGTGCCGATGCCCGCGCCCGCCCCGGCTCCTGTTCCCGTCCCGGCGCCCGTGCCGGTGCCGGTGCCGGTCCCGGCCCAGGTGCCGCCGCCCCCGCCCGCCCCGGTTGCCTACGAGCCGCCCGTGGTCGAGGAATTGGAACTGGTGCCGCCGCCCGCGCAGACGGCCGAGGCCAAGCGCGGCTGGATGTCGCGCCTGAAGGCCGGCCTGTCGAAGACCAGCCGCAACATCGGCGTGCTGTTCGTCGGCGTGAAGGTCGACGAGGCCCTGTTCGAGGAACTGGAAACCGCGCTGCTGATGTCGGATGCCGGCGTCGAAGCCACCGAGTACCTGCTCGGCGAACTGCGCCGCCGCGTCAAGAGCGATCGCATCGAGACCGCCGAAGGCGTCAAGGCCGCGCTGAAGGATCTGCTGGTCCAGTTGCTCAAGCCGCTGGAAAAGACCATGGAGCTGGGCCGCGAACAGCCGCTGGTGATGATGATCGCCGGCGTGAACGGCGCGGGCAAGACCACCAGCATCGGCAAGCTCTGCAAGCACTTCCAGAGCTACCACCAGTCGGTGCTGCTGGCCGCTGGCGACACGTTCCGCGCCGCCGCGCGCGAACAGCTGACCATCTGGGGCGAGCGCAACAACGTGACCGTGGTGGCCCAGGAAAGCGGCGACCCGGCCGCCGTGATCTTCGACGCCGTGAACGCCGCCCGCGCCCGCAAGATCGACATCGTGATGGCCGACACCGCCGGCCGCCTGCCCACGCAGCTGCACCTGATGGAAGAACTCAAGAAGGTCAAGCGCGTGATCGGCAAGGCCATGCCCACGGCCCCGCACGAATGCCTGCTGGTGATCGACGCCAACACGGGCCAGAACGCCCTCGCACAAACCCGCGCCTTCGACGACGCGCTGGGCCTGACCGGCCTGATCGTGACCAAGCTCGACGGCACGGCCAAGGGCGGCATCCTGGCCGCCATCGCCCGCCAGCGCCCGGTGCCGGTGTACTTCATCGGCGTGGGCGAGAAGGTGGAAGACCTGCAGCCGTTCAAGGCCGAGGAGTTTGCGGAGGCGCTGCTGGGCTGATACCCAGGCGGCAATCCGGCACGACCGATCGCCCAAGAAAAACCCCGGCATCGCTGCCGGGGTTTTTCTTTCTGGCAACCGAATCGCCGAGACCTACTCGCTATCCGGCTGCGCCGCCGGTGCCGCCTTCTGGAACGCCTCGAGTTCCATGCAGTTGGCGTGGATCTTCGCGATGGTCGGGAACGGGGTCAGGTCCACGTTGAATCGCTGCGAGTTGAACACCTGCGGCACCAGGCACAGGTCCACCAGCGTCGGCGTATCGCCAAATGCGTAGCGGCCCACGTGGCCCAGCTGCTGCAGGTTGATCTCCAGCGAGGCGAAGCCCTGCTCGATCCAGTGCCGGTACCAGGCGTCCTTGGCCTCATCCGGCACCTTCAGTTCGTGCTTCAGGTACTTCAGCACGCGCAGGTTGTTCAGCGGATGGATCTCGCAGGCGATTTCCTGGGCCAGGCCGCGCACCACGGCGCGCTCGAACGGGTCTTTCGGCAGCAGCGCCGGCTCGGGATGGGTCTCGTCGAGGTACTCGATGATGGCCATCGACTGGATCAGCGGACGGCCGTCGACCACCAGCGTCGGCACTACGCCGTCGGCGTTCAGCGCGCGGTACTCGGGCTTCAGCTGCATGCCGCCGTCCTTGAGCAGGTGCACGCCCTTGTAGTCGTAGGGCAGCCCCTTCAGGTTCAGGGCAATGCGTACGCGAAACGAGGCCGAGCTGCGGAAGTAGCTGTGGAGCGCGAGCATGGCGTCAGACCACCTTGACGGTCAGGTCGCCCACGCCGGCCACGTGGCACTGCATGACGTCGCCCTTGACCACCGGGCCCACGCCTTCGGGCGTGCCGCTGTAGATCAGGTCGCCCGGCTGCAGTTCGAACAGCCTGGACAGGTACGACACCATTTCGGGCACCGACCAGATCAGGTCCGACAGGTCGCCGCGCTGTTTTTCCACGCCGTTCACGGCCAGCGTCACCGCGCCCTTTTCGGGGTGGCCGATGGCGGACACCGGCACGATCGGGCCGATCGGTGCCGACTTGTCGAACGCCTTGCCGGTTTCCCAGGGACGGCCGGTCTTCTTCGACTCGTTCTGCAGGTCGCGGCGCGTCATGTCCAGGCCGATGGCGTAGCCGTAGACATGGCTGGCGGCCTGTTCCACGGAGATGTCCCTGCCGCCCGTGCCGATGGCCACGACCAGCTCCACCTCGTAGTGGCAGTTGCCGGTGCCCGGCGGGTACGGGAACGTGCCTTCGGTGTTGTCGGGCACGTAGCTGACCGCGTCGGACGGCTTGCAGAAGAAGAACGGCGGTTCGCGGTCGGGATCCGAGCCCATTTCACGTGCATGCGCGGCATAATTGCGGCCCACGCAATAGACCCGGCGCACGGGGAAGCTTGCGCTGCTGCCGCGAACCGGCACCCCGACGGGGGCCTGCGGGGCGAATACGAACTCGGTCATCCAAACTCTCCTGCTTTCTCTTTTTGATGGGACGCCGCGCCGGTGCATTCGGCGTGCCCCGGTTTCGATGCGGAAACCGGGGGCGCGGCAGGGGCAAAGCATACACCCGGCGTACGGCGGCATACAGTGGAGGCATCCCCGGCGCGAATCTTGCATATTGCACTGCAACCCAGCGACCGCCATGAACCGCCGCACCTCGCCCCCACCTGCCAGTCCACCGCCGGCCGCAGGCTCCCGCACCCTGAGCATCCTGCTGGTGCGCGACCCGCACGACGCCGATCCGCTCAATGTGGAGACAATCCGCGCCGGATTGGCGCAGGCCGGCTTCACGACGGTGCAGACCGTGGACGCCGACCTGCGGCTGCCCGATGTGATCGCGGCCACGCTGCCCGACCTGGTCATCATCGCGTCCGAGTCGGCCGCCCGCGACACCATCGAGCATGTCTGTGTGTCCACCCAGCACGCACCGCGCCCGATCGTGCTGTTCACCGACAACGACGATTCCCAGCGCATCAAGGCCGCGCTGTCGGCCGGCATCACCGCCTATATCGTCGACGGCCTGCGCGCCGAGCGCGTCAAGACCGTGCTGGACGTGGCCTATGCGAGGTTCGAACTCGACCAGCAGCTGCGCGCCGAACTGGACGCCACCAAGCTCAAGCTGGCCGAGCGCAAGATCGTGGAGCGCGCCAAGGGCCTGCTGATGGAGTCGCGCAGTATCGCCGAGGACGAGGCCTACAAGCGGCTCCGTTCGATGGCGATGGAGCGCGGCATCAAGCTCGTGGAAGCCGCCCAGCGCGTGATCGACGTGATGGGCTGACGGCACCGGCCGCCTCGACTCCGTCATCCCGTCAACGCCCCGATACCCGCTGGCGCCCGCGCCCGCCGTCGGCCTCGCTCGCACAGCCCCCGCTTGCCTGGGCGCGCCACGCTCGCGACACCTTCACGCCAGCCCGGTGCATGCACGGGCCTGCGCTGCACCACTCCCGCCACCCGCACTGTTTTCCAACCCCTTCCGCGCACGATTTCGAGCCTTTCGTCCGAGCCGCCGGTCCACGCCGCCAGCTCCGCCGCGCACCGTCCCTAAGCGTGGCGCCTCTGCCTGGTGAAAAGCGCCGCCGGCCGCACGGTTTGTGCACCGCAACGAGCATGGCATGACGCTTGCGTAGTGGCAGGCAAGGCCAACGACGGCCGGCATCACCCTGTATTGCCCGGTATCACCCAAAACATGCATGCCCCGCGCCAACGACGGCACGAGCGGCATCGGACAACGGCGTCCTGCACCGCACCTCCCGGCTTCTGGCGAATCCGGGGGCTGCGGTCGGGACGCCTTTTTTTTCTCGGAGCCATCGCAATGCCCTCTCGCCTCAAGATTGCCAAGCCCAACGTCGCCGCCAACGCCGCCGCCGACCACGCTCCCGCCAGCCATGGCCGCCGCCGCGCGCTGGCCACCATTGCCGGCGCCAGCGTGATGACACTGGTCGATCCGCTGGTGCGCAGCGGTGCCTGGGCGGCCGGCTCCGACGCCCCCGAGAAGGCCGAAGTCAGGATTGGATTCATCCCGCTGACCGACTGTGCCTCGGTGGTCATGGCATCGACGCTGGGCCTCGACAAGAAATACGGCATCAAGATCACGCCGAGCAAGGAGGCGTCGTGGGCGGCCGTGCGCGACAAGCTGGTCAATGGCGAACTGGATGCCGCGCACGTGCTCTACGGCCTGGTCTACGGCGTGCAGCTCGGCATCGGCGGGCCCCGGAAGGACATGGCGGTGCTGATGAACCTGAACCACAACGGCCAGGCCATCACGCTGTCGCAGAAGCTGGCGGAAAAGGGCGTCAAGGATGGCGCCAGCCTGAAGGCACTGATGACCCGCGAGAAGCGCGAGTACGTGTTCGCGCAGACCTTCCCCACCGGCACGCACGCGATGTGGCTCTATTACTGGCTGGCCGCCAACGGCATCAATCCGATGCAGGACGCCAAGGCCATCACCGTGCCGCCGCCGCAGATGGTGGCCAACATGCGCGTGGGCAACATGGACGGCTTCTGCGTGGGCGAACCGTGGGGCGCGCGCGCCATCGCCGACAAGATCGGCTTCACGGCCGAAACCACGCAGGCCATCTGGAAGGACCACCCGGAGAAGGTGCTCGGCACCACATCGGATTTCGTCCAGAAAAATCCGAACACGGCGCGCGCGATGGTGGCGGCCATCCTGGAAGCATCGAAGTTCATCGACGCATCGGCCTCGAACCGCCGCAAGACCGCCGAGACCATCGCGGCCAAGTCCTACGTCAACACCGACATGGACATCATCCTGGACCGCATGCTGGGCCGCTACAGCAACGGCCTGGGCAAGACCTGGGACGACCCCGATTCGATGAAGTTCTATCAGGACGGGCTGGCCAATTACCCGTTCCTGTCCGACGGCATGTGGTTCCTGACGCAGCAGAAACGCTGGGGCCTGCTGAAGGACCACCCCGACTACCTGGCCGTGGCCAGGCAGGTGAACCGCATCGACGTGTTCAAGCAGGCCGCCGCCGCCGCGCAGGTGCCGCTGCCCAAGAGCGATTTCCGGACCGCGAAGCTGATCGACGGCGTGACGTGGGACGCCGCCAGGGACCCGAAGGCCTACGCCGACGGCTTCAAGATCAAAGCCGGTGCCCTCTGACCCTCACGCGTTGTCCGCGACCTGATCGCCCTCTGGAAAGGAGCCTGCCGTGAATGCCCTCGCCTCTGCCGTTACCCCCACTTCTCCGCAAGGAGCCGCCATGGATGCCGATGTCCTCGATACGGAAGCCAAGGAACAGACACGCCGCCGCGCCCAGGAGCTTGCCGTCCAGGCGAAGCAGGCCGCGCGGCGCGAGGCCGTAGCCGGCTTCGTGCTCAAGTGCGTGCCGCCGCTGGCCGGCTTCGTGCTGTTCCTGCTGGTCTGGCACGGCGTGGCCACGCTGATCCCGGCACTGCCCACGCCCGGCGCCACCTGGAATGCCGCCGTGCCGCTGTTTGCAGACCCGTTCTATCGCAACGGCCCGAACGACCAGGGCATCGGCTGGAACGTGCTGGCGTCGCTGGCGCGCGTGGCGGCCGGCTTCGGCCTGGCGGCGGTGATCGGCATTCCGGCCGGCTTCCTGCTGGGGCGCTTCGCGTTCCTGAACGCGATGGCCGCGCCGGTCATCAGCCTGCTGCGGCCGGTGTCGCCGCTGGCGTGGCTGCCCATCGGCCTGCTGCTGTTCAAGGCGGCCAACCCGGCCGCGATCTGGGCCATCTTCATCTGCTCGATCTGGCCGATGATCATCAACACGGCGGTGGGCGTGACCCGCGTGCCGCAGGACTACCTGAACGTGGCGCGCGTGCTCGACCTGTCCGAATGGAAGATCTTCCGCAGCGTGCTGTTCCCTGCCGTGCTGCCGTACATGCTGACCGGCGTGCGGCTGTCCATCGGCACCGCGTGGCTGGTGATCGTGGCGGCTGAGATGCTGACCGGCGGCACCGGCATCGGCTTCTGGCTGTGGGACGAGTGGAACAACCTCAAGGTCGAGCACATCGTCATCGCCATCTTCATCATCGGCGTGGTGGGTCTGGTGCTGGAGCACCTGCTGCTGGCCCTGGCGCGCCGCTTCAGCTACGGCAACACCTGATCGGAGCCCCGTCATGGAAAAATTCGTCAGCATCGAAAACGTCGGTCAGACGTTCAAGACGCGCAAGGGCCCGTTCGTGGCATTGCGCGATATCAACCTGTCGATTGCCGAAGGCGAGTTCATCACGCTGATCGGGCATTCGGGCTGCGGCAAGTCCACGCTGCTGAACCTGATCGCCGGGCTGACCACGCCCACGGCCGGCGCACTGATCTGCGCCGGGCGCGAGATCGCCGGGCCCGGACCGGAGCGCGCCGTGGTGTTCCAGAACCATTCGCTGCTGCCGTGGCTGACGTGCTTCGAGAACGTCCACCTGGGCGTGGAGCGCGTGTTCGGCGCGAAGGAAAGCAAGGCGCAGCTGAAGGCGCGCACGCACGACACGCTGGCGCTGGTGGGCCTGACCCACGCCGAAAGCAAGTATCCCCACGAGATATCTGGCGGCATGAAGCAGCGCGTGGGCATTGCCCGCGCACTGGCGATGCAGCCCATGGTGCTGCTGATGGACGAGCCGTTCGGCGCGCTCGATGCGCTGACCCGCGCCCACCTGCAGGACGAACTGATCAAGATCGTGGCGCGTACGAAGAGCACCGTCGTCATGGTCACGCACGATGTGGACGAGGCCGTGCTGCTGGCCGACCGCATCGTCATGATGACCAACGGCCCGGCGGCCACCATCGGCGAGATCCTGAACGTCGACATCCCCCGCCCGCGCGACCGCGTGGCGCTGGCCGACGACAAGACCTACCACGCCTGCCGCACGGCCGTGCTGGACTTCCTGTACCGCAAGCAGCGCAACCCGGCGCTGCAGGAAGCCGCGTGAGGCCCTGCGGGACGCATTGCCGCGGAATCGTGGGCTATCATGAACCCCACCCCCACGATTCCGGCAGTCATCATGACCACTGCAGCAGATTCGCCATTTCTGGCGGCAAAGTACATCAAGGAAATCGGCCGCGGCGTCAACGGCGCCCGCGCGCTGCCGCGCGAGGATGCCCAGGCGCTGTTCGACGCCATGCTGGCGGGCCGCGTTTCCGATATCGAACTGGGCGCCGTGCTGATGGCGTACCGCATCAAGGGCGAGGCCCCCCACGAACTGGCCGGCATGCTCGAAGCCGCGCACCAGCATTGCCAGCCGCTGGCGGCGCCGCCTGACAAGCCCGTGGTGGTGATCCCCAGCTACAACGGCGCGCGCAAGCAACCCAACCTGGTGCCGCTGCTGGCGATGCTGCTGGCGCGCGATGGCGTGCCGACGCTGGTGCACGGCGTGCGCGGGTTCCATGGCCGCGTCACCAGCATGGCCCTGTTCGACGCGCTGGGCGTGCCGCTGTGCGCCACCACCCAGGCCGCGCAGGACCAGCTGCGTGCGGCATCGAACCCGCTGGCCGTGCTGCCTATCGACGTGCTGTCGCCCGCGCTGTCCGCCCTGCTCGACAAGCGCGCCATCATCGGCCTGCGCAATTCGTCGCACACGATCGTCAAGATGCTGCAGCCGGTGGGCGCCCACACGCCGGCCGAAGCCCTGCGCCTGTACAGCTACACCCACCCCGAGTATCGCGAGACGCTGACCGATTATTTCTCGCACGAGCCGGCCAATGTGCTGCTGGGCCGGGGCACCGAGGGCGAGGTGGTGGCCGATGCCCGCCGCAGCACGCGCATCGACTGGCTGCACGACGGCCATCAGCGCACGATGGTGGACCCGGTGGCCGGTTCCATCGCCGAAGTGCCGGCGCTGCCGGCCGGCACCGACGTGGCCGACACGGCGGCCTGGATCCGCAAGGTGCTCGATGGCGCGGAGCCGGTTCCCGCCCCCATCGCCACCCAGATCGCCACGATCAAGGACTGCCTGCGGCAGGCCACGCGCGTGGCCTGGGCCAGCCCGGTCTGACCGCCGGCCCGCCCAAGCAGCCCAAGCCGCCCAAGCAGCCCAAGCAGCCCTAGCCGCCCTAGCCGCCCAAGCAGCCCTAGCCGCCGAATGGCGGCCGGCACCCGTCGGCCCGCCTGCGGCCTAACGCCGCACTGGCAGCGGGATGCGTTCGGTTTCGCCGGGCACGTGCGGGAACTTGTCGTCCTGCCAACGCTGGCTGGCCTCCTCGATGGCCTCCTTGCTGCTGGCGACGAAGTTCCAGAAGATAAAGCGGCGGCCGTCGGTCGGATCGCCGCCAAGCAGCATCACGCGCGACGGCATGGTCGCCGTGATCGTCACGGGCTCGCCCGGCGTCAATACCACCAGGTGCTCGGCGGGCAGCGTCTCACCATCCATTTCCAGGTTGCCGTCCACCGGATAGACGCCGCGCTGCACATGTTCCGCCGGAATCACCAGGCTGGCGCCAGCATCCATTTCGATGGCCACGTAAAGCGTGCGGCTGTACACGCGCACCGGGGATTCGGCGCCGAAGGCATCGCCGGCAATCACCGTCATCCGCACGCCGGGCAGTTCCAGCTTGGGCAGCGTGGCGCCCGGATGGTGGTGGAACGACGGCGGATCGTTCTCATGGGCCAGCGGCAATGCCACCCAGGTCTGGATGCCATGCAGGCGTGGGCCCGCCTCGCGGGCGGCGTCCGGCGAACGTTCGGAATGGACGATGCCGGTGCCGGCCGTCATCCAGTTCACGTCGCCCGGCCGGATCACCTGCTCGCTGCCCAGGCTGTCCCGGTGCATGATCTCGCCCTCGAAAAGGTACGTCACCGTGGCCAGGCCGATATGCGGATGCGGGCGCACATCCATGCCCTGCCCCGGCGCCATCTCCACCGGGCCCATGTGGTCGAAGAAGATGAACGGCCCTACGGTCTGGGTCGTGGCAGCCGGCAGCAGGCGGCGGACGGTGAACTCGCCGATATCCCGCACGTGCGGCTTCAGCAAGTGTTCGATAGCAGACATGGAAACGTCTCCAAGGAATGGTGCAATGCGGCTGTAAAACAACTTCAGTGTAGCGAATCCCGCAATTCACCATCCCGAAATTGCGGTGAATTCGTCGGAAACCGATTGACCACCGCCCTCTCTAATATTCCTGTCGAGGGCACGCAACCCGCCAGGCCATGTGGGGACTGGGGCCGGAGCCAAAGCCGACATCGATCCGATACTATCGGAATCGCGGCCCCGATGTGACGGAACTATCAACCCCATAGACCCTCTAACTTAGCACTCGTCCGGTTCGAGTGCTAATATGCGTTGCAATGCGGTGTCCTTCCGGGACACACCGGCAACCCACCGCCGGATGCGAAAGGAGTCATAGTGAACGCAGTCATGTCTGCCGATCAAAACCAAGTTTCCCGCCGTCTGCCGACGGCGCCCCAGAGTGCTGCCGCGAACAGCCTTGCGCTGACGTTTCCCGGCACGCTGGGCAATCTGGATAGCTACATCCAGGCGGTCCATCGGATTCCGCTGCTTACCCCCGAGGAAGAGCTGCGCCTGGCCCGCGACCTGCGCGACAACGAATCCGTCGATGCCGCCCGCCGCCTGGTGATGTCGCACCTGCGCCTGGTCGTGTCGATCGCCCGCCAGTACCTGGGCTACGGCCTGCCGCACGCCGACCTGATCCAGGAAGGCAATATCGGCCTGATGAAGGCCGTGAAGCGCTTCGACCCCGAGCAGGGCGTGCGCCTGGTGTCATACGCGATGCACTGGATCAAGGCCGAGATCCACGAATACGTGCTGAAGAACTGGCGCATGGTCAAGGTGGCCACCACCAAGGCCCAGCGCAAGCTGTTCTTCAACCTGCGCAGCCACAAGCAGGGTGCGCATACCTTCACGCCCGAGCAGATCGAAGCCGTTGCGCGCGAGCTGAACGTGAAGCCCGAGGAAGTGATGGAGATGGAAACCCGCATGTCGGGCGGCGATATGGCGCTGGAAGGCCAGATCGACGATGGCGAGGAAGAATTCGCCCCCATCGCCTACCTTGCGGACAACCACAACGAGCCGACCAAGGTCATCGAGGCCAAGCACAACGACCGCCTGCAGGTCGAAGGGCTGGAAGAAGCGCTGGGCAAGCTCGACCCGCGCAGCCGCCGCATCATCGAGGCGCGCTGGCTGGACGTCAACGACGACGGCTCGGGCGGCTCGACGCTGCATGAGCTGGCCGACGAATTCGGCGTGTCGGCCGAGCGGATCCGCCAGATCGAGGCGGCCGCGATGAAGAAGATGAAGGGTGCGCTGGCGGCATTTGCCTGATCCGCGCCCGTGCGGTAGCGCGGAACGCAACAAGCGCAACAAGCGCAGCAAGCAAAAGGCCGGTCGATTGACCGGCCTTTTTGTTTGCCCCGGCGTTCCGGCATCGCGGCCGCACGCCCGGCATGCCCATCAGGACATCAGCGCCTTCAGGTCGTGGGCGATCGGCTCCGGCCCCTGGCCGTGCCGGATGAACAGCCGCAGCTGGCCGTTCTGGTCGAATACGTAGCTGCCGGCCGAGTGATCCATCGTGTAGTTGTTCGGCGACGAACCCGGCACCTTGGCGTAGTACACCTTGAAGTCCTTGGTCACCTGCTTGAGCGCGGCCTCGTCGGCCGGGCGCAGGCCCAGGAAGCGCGCGTCGAAGGCCGGCACGTACTGGCCCAGCAGCGCGCCGGTATCGCGGTCCGGGTCCACCGTGACGAACAGCACCTGCACCTTGTCGGCATCGGGGCCCAGCTGCTCCATCACCTGTTTGAGCTCCACCATGGTGGTTGGGCAGACGTCCGGGCAATGGGTGTACCCGAAGAACATCAGCACCACCTTGCCCTTGAAGTCGCCCAGCGTGCGGGTCTTGCCGGCGGGATCCTGCAGCGCAAAGTCCTTGCCGAAGTCGCTGGCGCCCGAGATATCGACGTTTTTGAACGACGGCTTCGGCTGCCCGCAGGCGGCCAGGAGCGCGGTGCACAGGGCGAGCAGGCAAAAGCGGCGGAATGTGGCGAGGAAGCCAGAGGCGAAGGTCGGCATGCGTCGGAGCGATGGGAAGCAAGATACGCCCGAAAGTATCGCCGATCACGCCGGCCGTGACCTCCGGGCGCGGCAAGATGCCGCAGGCAGAGCGGTCAGACCTGCGGCACGAACTTGAAGTAGTGATCCACCAGCAGCGCCGCGAACAGCAGCGACAGGTACAGGATCGAATAACGGAAGGTGCGCTGCGCGAGCTGGTCCGAGTAGTTGCGGAACAGCTTCCAGGCGTAGCCCAGGAACACCAGGCCCAGCGCCAGCGCGGCGACCAGGTAGATGACGCCGCTCATGCCGTAGACGAACGGCAGCAGGGTGGCCGCGATCATCACCAGCGTGTACAGCAGGATATGCAGCAGCGTGTAGCGTTCGCCGTGGGTAATGGGCAGCATCGGCAGGCCGGACTTGGCATAGTCCGCGCGGCGATACAGCGCCAGCGCCCAGAAGTGCGGCGGCGTCCACGTGAAGATGATCAGCACCAGGAACCAGGCCTCGGCCGGCACGGTGCCCGCCACGGCGGCCCAGCCCAGCGCCGGCGGCATGGCGCCAGACAGGCCGCCGATCACGATGTTCTGCGGCGTGGCCGGCTTCAGCAGGATCGTGTAGACCACCGCGTAGCCCAGGAACGTGGCGAAGGTCAGCCACATCGTCAGGTCGTTGGCGAACACGTGCAGCAGCCACATGCCGGCCCCGCCCAGAATGGCCGAGAAGACCAGCGTCTGCGTGGTGGTGATCTCGCCGGTGGCGGACGGGCGCCAGGCCGTGCGGCGCATCAGCGCGTCGATCTTCTGTTCCACCAGGCAGTTGATGGCGAAGGCCGCGCCGGCCAGCAGCCAGATACCGGCGGCGCCGCCGATCAGGACCGACCAGGGCACCATGCCCGGCGTGGCCAGGAACATGCCGATGACCGAGCAGAACACGGCCAGCTGCGTCACGCGTGGCTTGGTCAGTGCGGCGTATTGGCGGGCCAGGTGACGAATCCGGCCCACGGAAGAGTGGGGGTGGGTAGCGGTAACCACGGGGGGCATCTTGTCCTTCATGTGGCGCGCGCCGCGATTGCGGATTGGGCGGCGGCGCCTGCGGAGCGGGTCGCGAGGCCGATATTGTAGTTGAGACGGAGCAACAGCATCAGCAGCAGGGCTGCTCCGCCGTTATGTGCCACGGCCGCCACCAGCGGCCAGTCGAACACGATGTTCGACATCCCGGTGGCCAGTTGCAGCGCCAGCACGGCCAGCAGCCACTTGCCATGACGCGCCAGCCCTTCCATCCGGCGGGCGCGCAGGCCGAACCACAGCAGGTAGCCCAGCACCACGAACGCGAAGCCGCGATGCACCCAGTGGATGGCCACCAGCGCCGCGTGGGGGATGTAGTCGCCATCGGCCGTCATGCCCAGCTGGCGCCACAGCGTGAAGCCATGGCGGAAGTCCATCTCGGGCACCAGCTGGCCGTTACAGAGCGGGAAGTCGGTACAGGCCAGCACCGCGTAGTTGGTGCTGACCCAGCCGCCCAGGAAGATCTGGACCGCCAGCAGCACGATCGCCAGCAGCCCCGCCCAGCGCAGCGACGCCGCCTGCGGCGCCACCGCGTGCGGCTGATCGTTGCGCGAGCCCAGCCAGATCAGCGATGCCAGCAGCAGCATGGCCAGCATCAGGTGCGTGACCACGATGATCGGCTGCAGCTTCATGGTGACCGTGAACATGCCGAACGCGCCCTGCACGCAGACCAGCACGAAGACGCCCGTGGCAAACCATGGCGACTGCCTGAGTTCGCGCCGCTTCACCCACGCCAGCACCATCAGGGAGATGATCAGCACGCCAACCGCCATGGCGAAATAGCGATGGATCATCTCGATCCAGGCCTTGACCAGCGTTACCGGGCCGCTCGGCAGCGCCGTCTCGGCCGCGCGGATCGGCTCCATTGCCGCGTGCGGGTTCGAGTGGCCATAGCAACCCGGCCAGTCCGGGCATCCCAGGCCCGAATCGGTCAGCCGCGTAAAGCTGCCGAACATGATCAGGTCCAGCGTCAGGAACGCCGTGATCCACACGAGCTTGCGATATTTGTCACGGCTGCCGCGCACCATCACATAGGACAGTGGCAGCAGGGCGATCAGGATGCCGATGATGGCGAGCTGGAGCAGCATTTCGGTACAGCCGGTAATTCAATGAAAAAACGATCGGGATGGATCGGTCGGTGCGACAGGATGGTTCAGCGTGCGTCAGCCGATGCGCGAATACTTGAGCAGCTTCTTCAGGTCCCCGCTCACCTTCTTCGGGTCGGGATCCTTCGGCCAGCGCATCATCAGATTGCCCAGCGGATCGACCAGGAAGATCGCGTCCTCGACGCGGCCGCCTTGCTCGGCCGGCAGCCATTGTGCGATGGCTGCACGGTCCATGCGCAGGAAGCGCACGCCGGCATACGGTTCGTTGTAGGCGGTAGATAGCCGATCGTCCACTTTACCGGCGTCCTGGATCAGCCAGACCGGCACGATCCGCTCGCGGTCCTCGCCCTGCCCCGCGCGGATCTGGCGCATTGTGAACAGCTTGCGCGCGCAGGCTTCGCCGCAGGCCGACGGATCGGTCATCAGCATCAGCCACTTGCCGCGCATCGACGTCAGCGGCACGGCCTCGCCGCGTTCGTTGACCAGTTCGACGGCCGGCATCGGGCGCTGCGGATCCACCAGCGCGCCATAGTTGGTGCTGGCGCCGGTCGGCTTGATCACGTAATAGGTGAAATACGAGAACAGCACCGGCGATGCACACACCAGCAGCAGCATCAGCATTTGCAGACGGCCACGGCGCGTGCGGGCATCGATGCGGGGGTCGGGCGTGGCCGAGGGATCTTGCTGCGGCATGGGGGATGTCTGTACGTTCATCGTTCGATCAATCTGATCACTCTCGGGTCATTCGGCGGCCGTGGCCGGCCCGGCATCGCGCCGGGCGCGGCGCCAGCCCAGCACGGCCACCAGCACCACGGTCAGCGCGGCCAGGCCGAACCACTGCGCGGCGTAGCCATAGTGGCGGTCGGCGCCAAAATCGGCCGGCGCCCAGTCGCGCGCCAGGCCATCGCCCGTATCGCCCGACTGTTCCAGCACCACTGGCAGCAGTGGCGTACCGATCTCACGCGCATACGCGGCGAGGTCGATATTCTGACGTATCTTGCGGCCGGCCTCCGCGGCGGGGTCCTGGCCCAGGCTGTACACGCGCGGCACGGCGGCAAGCGCGGTGCCTTCGACGGTGACTTCGCCGGCCGGCGTCGGGAAGGGCGCGATGCGCGTGCGGTCCTGCGCGTCGCGCGGCAGCCAGCCGCGCAGCACCAGCACCTGCCCGCCATCGACCAGCCGCAGCGGCGTCAGCACCAGAAATCCGGCACGGCTGTCGGCGCCGTTGCCATGCGGCCGGTTGTCCAGCAGCACGGTGCGACTGTCGTCGAAGCTGCCCCGTGCCCGCACTTGGCGATCCACCAGCGCGGCGGCGTCGGCCTGCCCTGCCTTCAGATCGTCCGGCGCCTGGGCCGCCAGCGCCGCCAGCCGCGCGGCGCGGTCGGTCTTCTCGTGCGCGCGGCCCAGTTGCCAGTTGCCCAGCGCGCAGGTCACCGCGATCACGACCAGCGCGGCAATCATCGGCACCGCGCCCGGCGCGCGCCACCGCCTGCGGGTCGTCACGGGTTTCCTCCGGCGGCGGCGATGCCATAATGGGCGCTTGCCGAAAAGAGCCCCCACATGCGCTTTGTCATCATCGTCGCCTTCATCCTGATCATCGGCAGCCTGGCGTCCGCGCTGTTCTTCATGATGCGCGACCGTGGCCGCACCCCCAACATGATGCGCTCGCTGATGCTGCGCGTCGGCTTCTCGATCGCACTGTTCCTGTTCATCCTGTTCTCGCACTGGATGGGCTGGATTCAGAGCACCGGCATCCACATGTCGCCCTGAGCCGCCGGGATACCAAACAAAAAGCGCCGCTGAGACTGACCTCACGCGGCGCTTTTCGTTTGTGGCTGGCTGGCTTCGCTCTCCCGCCGCGCGGGAGAGCGGTTGGCGGAGAGGGTAGAAAACCCACCCGGTCCTACAACCAGTACACGACCACGTACAGGCCCAGCCAGACCACGTCCACGAAGTGCCAGTACCAGGCGGCGCCTTCGAACGCGAAGTGGTGATCCGGCGTGAAGTGGCCCTTGAGCACGCGGCCCAGCACCACGGCCAGCATGATCGCGCCCATCGTCACGTGGAAGCCGTGGAAGCCGGTGAGCAGGAAGAACGTCGAACCATAGACGCCCGACGTGAGCTTCAGGTTCAGCTCGTGGTAGGCGTGCATGTATTCGTAGACCTGCAGGCACATGAAGATCGCGCCCAGCAGGATGGTCAGCACCAGGCCCTGGATCAGCTGGTTGCGCTTGCCGGCCAGCAGCGCGTGGTGCGCCCAGGTCAGCGTCACGCCCGACGTCAGCAGCAGCGCCGTGTTGATCGTCGGGATCGGCCACGGCCCCATGGTCTGGAAGGTCTCCACGGTGCCCGCCGGGCCCGTGTTCGGCCACACGGCCGAGAAGTCCGGCCAGATGATCTTGTTGTTCAGGTCGCCCAGCCACGGCATGGCGATGGTGCGGGCGTAGAACAGCGCGCCGAAGAACGCCGCGAAGAACATCACCTCCGAGAAGATGAACCAGCCCATCGACCAGCGGAACGACACGTCGATGTTCTTGCCGTACAGCCCGCCCTCGGATTCGCCGATGGCATCGCCGAACCAGCTCTTGAGCACGAACAGGAACCAGATCAGCCCGAAGCCGCACAGGTACGGCGCCCACGGCTGCCCGTTGACCCAACCGGCGGCTCCCGCGCCGGTCATCAGCAGGCCGAATGCCGCCGTGATCGGATGGCGCGACGGGCCCGGCACGAAGTAGTACGGGGCGTTTGCGCGATTCGCACTCATTCTTCTATCTCCAGCTCAAAGTCTCGATTCATGTTTTTCGCCCGTCCGGCCCCGACATCTGGCCGGCGGCGTGCTCGCTTTGTATCTGCTGCCCTGCTATGCCTGGCTGACCACGACGCGCACGATGGCGATCAATACCGCCACGAACACCGCTGCCGCGATCAGCCCGGCGATGATCACATGCACCGGGTTCAGCCGCGCCATGTCGGATTCGTGCTCCGACCCCTTGCGCAGCCCGATGAACGACCACAACACCGCGCGCACCGTCTGGACGAATGACGCCTTGCGATGTACCGGATCATCCGTCGCCATGCCCAGCCTCCTCAACTGCCCTGCTGCGTTGCCGTCACCCCGGCTTCCGGCGCCTGCGCCACCGGCGTGCCGATCTCGAAGAACGTGTACGACAGCGTGATGACCTTCACATCCTTCGGCAGCTTCGGATCCACCACGAAGACCACCGGCATCTCGCGCGCCTCGTTCGCCTTGAGCGTCTGCTGCTTGAAGCAGAAGCACTCCACCTTCTTGAAATACTCCGTGGCCTGCTTGGGCGCGTAGCTCGGGATCGCCTGCGCCGAGATGTCGCGCGACTGGCCATTGGCCACTTCGTAGACGATCGTCGTCAGCTCGCCCGGGTGCACCTCCATCGAATGCCTGACCGGCCGGAACGCAAAGGGGCCGCGCGCATTCGAGTCGAACTCCACGGTAATCGTGCGGGTCGTGTCGACCTGGGTATTTTTTACCGCGGCGCCGGCGCCATACAGGTCGCGCGTGGTCACCACGTTCAGGCCGGTGATGTCGCAGATCGCCTTGTACAGCGGCACCAGCGCGTAGCCAAAGCCGAACATCAGCGTCACCACGACCAGCAGCCGCATCATCATCCCGCGGTTGAAACGCTTTTCGAGGGCTTTGTCCTGCGCGTCCACGCCTTGTCTCCGGCTATTGCCTTGTTTTTTATCGGATCAGCCGCCAAGGAACTTCATCTTGGCTACAAATCCCAGGAAAAAAACCAACGCCACTGACAACAGAATCCATCCCAGGCGCCGGTTGGCGGCTTTCTGGCTGGCTTGGCGTTCCAGTTGCGACGGGCTTTTTGCTGAGGGCTGCATGATTCGGGTCTCGCTGGCCGGACACCCGTGGGCGCCCGGCCGGTTCGCGCTACTTCGCAATATTTCGTAAAACTACGACGCGCCTGCGCTTACTTCACCACCGGCGGCTCTTCGAAGGTGTGGAACGGGGCCGGCGACGGCACGGTCCACTCCAGGCCTTCGGCGCCATCCCACGGCTTGTCGCCGGCGGCCTGGCCGCCACGGTACGACGGCAGCACCACGGCGAAGAAGAAGTACACCTGCATCAGGCCGAAGCCCAGCGCGCCCAGCGACGCCACGGCGTTGAAGTCCGTGAACTGGGTCGGGTAGTCGGCATAGCGACGGGGCATGCCGGCCAGGCCCAGGAAGTGCATCGGGAAGAAGGTCACGTTGAAGAAGATCAGCGAGCCCCAGAAATGGATCTTGCCGCGCATCTCGTCGTACATGAACCCGCTCCACTTCGGACCCCAGTAGTAGAAGCCCGCGAACAGCGCGAACAGCGAGCCCGCCACCAGCACGTAGTGGAAGTGCGCCACGATGAAATACGTGTCCTGCAGCTGGATGTCGATCGGGGCGACGGCCGGCATCAGGCCCGTGAAACCGCCGATCGTGAACACGAAGATGAAGCCGATCGCGAACAGCATCGGGGTCTCGAACGTCATCGAGCCGCGCCACATCGTGGCAATCCAGTTGAAGATCTTCACGGCCGTGGGCACCGCGATCAGCATCGTCGCGTACATGAAGAACAGCTGGCCCGTCACCGGCATGCCCGTGGTGAACATGTGGTGGGCCCACACGATGAACGACAGGATGGCGATCGACGCCGTGGCGTACACCATCGAGCTGTAGCCGAACAGGCGCTTGCGCGCGAAGGCCGGCACCACGTGCGAGATGATGCCGAACGCCGGCAGGATCATGATGTAGACCTCGGGATGCCCGAAGAACCAGAAGATGTGCTGGTACATCACGGGGTCACCGCCGCCGGCGGCCGAAAAGAAGCTCGTGCCGAAGTGGCGGTCGGTCAGCACCATCGTAATGGCGCCAGCCAGCACCGGCATCACGGCGATCAGCAGGTAGGCGGTGATCAGCCACGTCCAGCAAAACATCGGCATCTTCATCAGCGTCATGCCGGGGGCGCGCATGTTGAGGATGGTCACGATGATGTTGATCGAGCCCATGATCGACGACGCGCCCATGATGTGCATGGCGAAGATGGCCATGTCCATGCCGGGGCCCATCTGCACCGACAGCGGCGCGTAGAGCGTCCAGCCTGCGGCGGTGGCGCCGCCCGGGGCGAAGAACGAGCCCACCAGCAGCAGCGCGGCCGGCGGCATCAGCCAGAAGCTGAAGTTGTTCATGCGCGCGAAGGCCATGTCCGAGGCGCCGATCTGCAGCGGGATCATCCAGTTCGCAAAGCCCACGAACGCCGGCATGATCGCGCCGAACACCATGATCAGGCCGTGCATCGTGGTGAACTGGTTGAACAGTTCGGGGCGGAAGAACTGCAGGCCCGGCTCGAACAGCTCCAGGCGGATCAGCAGTGCCAGCGCGCCGCCCGACAGCAGCATCGTGAACGAGAACAGCAGGTACAGCGTGCCGATGTCCTTGTGGTTGGTCGCGAACAGCCAGCGGCGCCAGCCATGCGGATGATCGTGCGCGTGATCGTCATGGCCGTGACCATGGTCGTGATCGTGCGCGTGGTCGTGCGGATGGCCCAGTGTCTCCGGGGTAGCGGTACTCATCGCAATGACTCCATCAATTCCTGAATGCGGGGCTGCCGCGGGTCAGCCTGCGACGCGGTTGCCCGCGAGGCTGGCCTGCTTGTCGTTGGTCGGCGTGGCGGCCTTCTTGGGGGCCGTGTCGCCGGCTGCGGCCTGTGCGCCGCCGCCTTCCGGGAACTTGCCTGCGCGGGCTTGCGAGAAGTCCGCCGGCTGGATCACTTCGCCGGTCTTGTTGCTCCAGCTGTTACGCGTGTACGTCATGACCGCGGCCAGCTCGGTATCCGAGAGCTGCTTCCACGACGGCATGCCGCCCTTGCCTTCCAGCAGGATGTGCATCTGGCCAGCCTTCGGGCCGTTGACGACCTTGGAGCCGTCCAGCGCCGGGAACGCGCCCGCGCCCTTGCCGGTCGGCTGGTGGCAGACCGCGCAGTTGGCGGCGTAGACCTTCTCGCCGCGCACCTTGATCTCGTCCAGCGTCCAGGTCTTGTTGGGATCGTCGGCGGCCGCGGCCATCAGCTTCTTCTTGTCGTCGACCCACTTGGCGTATTCGCCATCGGACACCACGCGCACCACGATCGGCATGAACGCGTGTTCCTTGCCGCACAGCTCGGCGCACTGGCCACGGTAGACGCCGGTCTTCTCGGCGCGGAACCAGGTGTCGCGCACGAAGCCCGGGATCGCATCCTGCTTGACGCCGAACGCCGGGATCATCCAGGCGTGGATCACGTCATTGGCGGTCGTGACGATGCGGATCTTCTTGTTGACGGGCACCACCAGCTCGTTGTCCACCTCCATCAGGTAGGTGTTCGACTTTTCCTGCTGGTTGTTGATCTGCTCGCGCGGCGTGGTCAGCGTGGACACGAACGAGATGCCCTCGCCCTGGCCCTTGAGGTAGTCGTACCCCCATTTCCACTGGTAGCCGGTGGCCTTGATCGTGATGTCGGAGTTCGTGGTGTCCTTCATCGCCACCACGGTCTTGGTCGCCGGCAGCGCCATGGCGATCACGATCAGGAACGGCACGATGGTCCAGACCACTTCCACGGTGATGCTCTCGTGGAACGAGGCCGACTTCGCGCCCTTGCTCTTCCGGTGCTTGAAGATGGAATAGAACATCACGCCGAACACGGCGATGAAGATCACCGTGCAGATGATCAGCATCATCCAGTTCAGCCAGTGAATCTGTTCGGCGATCTTTGTAACGGGTTCGGCCAGGTTCAGCTGTCGGACGGCTGGGCCACCCGGCATGTCACTGACCGCGGAGGCCGCCTGGCTGACAAGCAGGGACGTGCCTGCAAGACATGCTGCGGATGCCTTCTTCCACATTTTCATTGTTTATCTACCCAATTTACAGATTCAAATCTGTCCCCGCCCTGCCCCGCACCACGTCCGGTCCGGACGTCATGCAGGGCCGCCGCGAGCTCCTGCGCGAACTTGCGCCGCCGGTGCGGGTCCAGATACGACCCCACCCGCACGGTGCGCTTGCCCGACCGCAGAATCACGAGCGCCCGGAACGATTCACCCAGTTCAATCCGCACCCACTGTGGATTGAATACTTCCCGCGTGACCCGACTGGCGCTGGCTGTCTCCACGACCAGCATGCCGTCGGTCACACTCACGCGTTCATGATCCGTCGCATGGCGCGCATACGCCAGCAGGGCAATCCCCAGCCCGGTCAGTTCCAGGCCAGCAAACGGCAGCACGAGCCAGGCCCCATGCCACACGGTCAGAAACGCCGCGATGGCAATGGATAAACATGCGATGGAGAAGTAGAACCAGCCGACCTGGCGCGGAGAGAGCGAACAATTCCGCTTCATCAGCCAGTCATTGTCCGGCAAGGGGGTGCGTCCGCCGGGATTTCCGCCGGTGTCACCTACTGCCGTCTGGAATGCGATACCCAAGTCTTGCATCGCCAACCACTCTGCATCGGATGCACGCCCGGGACGAAATCCGCCCCAGGAGCGCACGTGCGGAGTGCCTTCCAGGAACGTTCTTGTGCCAGGGGACCACTGCGACAAACCGGCCCATTATATGGCGCTTCGCATACTCGAACAACATAGGATTTGACCGAAGTGCTTGCCATCCGCACAAATTTGTGCATGAGCTTTTTAGCCCCGATAGGCAACACAAACGACAAGCCCCGATTGTCGGGCAACCGTCCTGCTGGCGCGCTTCAGCGGCGCGTCTGGGCGCGGCCGATCTTGTCGACGGGGATGATCGCGCGGCCCTGATCGTCGGTTGCCTGTTTGCCACGGGCCGGGATCTTCCATGCATGGCCGTAGACAATCTCGAACGTCAGCGGGATCACGCCATCCGCGTTGCGCATGCGATGCAGGGCGGCGATCACGGCGCGATGCCATTTGCGGCCGCGCAGCCCCACCGGGCCCGGACGGCGCATGCCGCCGAAGGCGCGCACTTCATCCAGCAGCTTTTCGGGCGATTCGTAGGTGACGGTCAGCGTCTCCATGTCCATCACGGGCGTGGACCAGCCGCTGTGCACGAGCATGTCGCCGATGTCGTGCATGTCGACGAAGCGCAACGTGTGCGCGTCGAGGTCCACGTCGGCGAATGCGGCCCGCAGTTCCTTCAAAGTGTCGGGGCCAAACAACGAGAACATGACGAGCCCGTCGTCGGCGGTGACCCGATGCCATTCCGGGAACACGCGGTGCGGCTCGGGATGCCAGTGCAGCGCCAGGTTCGACCACAGCAGGTCGAAGCTGGCCGCGCCAAAGGGCAGTGTGGCAAGATCGCCCTGCACCAGGTCGAACACTGGGCGCTTGCCCAGCAGGCGCCCCACCCAGCCGGGCCGGCGCTGTGGGTCTCGCCCGGCGGCCTGCTGCAGCATCGCGCCGGAGATATCGATCCCGGCAATCTGCGCATCGGGAAACCGCGCGCGCAAACCCGCCAGACCCTGGCCATGGCCGCAGCCGATATCGAGCGCGCGGCCCGGCGACAGCTTGACCACTTCCATCCGCTCCTGCATCCGCTGGCCTATCTCGCCAAGCAGGAAATCGAGCTGGCCGAAGCGCGGGCTACGGCGATCGAAGGCAAGCCGGGTCAGCCGCGCGGGCGGCAACCAGGCATCTGGGGAGTCGGAGGCATGCAGGGACACGGACAGACGAGGCGGCAAGAGTCGAATCAGCAGGTGCGGCAAAGTGTCGCACCCCCGGAGACCGCACGGAGCGGGCCGGCGGAAGTATACGCGCCGGGGCCCCTGCGTGCCCGAAGGGTCTTTGCCGGGCCGGCGGCGCAGTTGTGGCGCGCGCTGTTGCCATCGGCCTGTCTGGTCTGCGCGGCCGTGCAGCGCGACGTGGTATGCGCCGCATGCGCCGATGCGTTGTCGCGGCCCGTATCGCGCTGCCCCCGGTGCGCCACGCCGGGCAGCCACGGCGCTTGCGGGCTGTGCGCGCACGACGATCCGCTCGATGCCACGCTGACGCTCGGCGACTACGCCGCACCGTTCGACCAGCTGGTCCTGCAACTTAAATTCGGCGCCCGGCTGCCCGCTGCGGGATGGATTGCCGCCCGCCTGGCCATGCTGGCGCGCACCGGTCACGCCCCGCCCGATCTTCCCGACCTGCTGGTGCCGATTCCGCTGTCACCATCCCGCCTGGCAGAACGCGGTTACAACCAGGCCTGGGAAATCGCGCGGCCGCTGGCGCGCCACCTGGGCATCCGCGCATCGGCCACGCTGCTGTCGCGACGTCGCGACACAATCAGCCAGCGCACGCTGGACCTGACCGCGCGCCTGGCCAATTTGCGACAGGCGTTCGTCGTGAGCCACGACACGTCACCGCGCGGGCTGCATGTGGGGCTGATCGACGATGTGATGACCACGGGGGCCACGCTGCGCGAAGCCGCCCGGGTGCTGAAAAGGCAGGGCGCGGCCCGCGTCACCGCGCTGGTGGCCCTGCGCACTCCGTGACACGACGGGGCGCACGCGGTAAGCTGCGCACCGGTTTTTTGCTGCCATCCCATGTTCAACGTCGTCCTTGTCGAACCCGAAATCCCGCCGAATACCGGCAATGTGATCCGCCTGTGCGCCAATACGGGCGCGCAGCTGCATCTGGTCAAACCGCTGGGATTTCCGCTGGAAGACGCGCGCATGCGGCGCGCAGGGCTGGACTATCACGAATACGCGACGATGCGCGTGCACGAAAGCTGGGACGCGCTGATGGCGGCCGAACAGCCCGACCCCACCCGTATGTTCGCGCTGACCACGCACGGCTCCACGCCGTTCGGCCAGGTCAGCTTCCAGCCGGGCGACTGGTTCGTGTTCGGATCGGAAACGCGCGGCCTGGCGCCCGAGCGGCGCGAGTGGTTTCCGCCCGCGCAGCGCATCCGCCTGCCGATGCGACCCAACAACCGCAGCCTCAACCTGTCGAACACAGTCGCCGTGGTCGTGTTCGAAGCCTGGCGCCAGAACGGCTTCGCGGGCGGCGCCTGAGCGCGCCCACGCCGGACATGTCCCGCGTCAATCCTCGGCCTGCACGTGAGCCGCGCGGATCACCTTGTCCCAGCGTGCCTTCTCGCTGACCATCGTCTGCCGCAGCGATGCCGGCGCGGTACCGGCCGGCACGAAATACTGCGCGCGCATCTTGTCACGCACGTCGGCGCTGCCGATGATCGTGACCAGTTCGCGATAGAGCCGGTCCACGATCGGCGCGGGGGTCCCGGCCGGCGCCAGAATTGCCTGCCACGAGATCGCCTCGAAGCCGGGATAGCCCGATTCCGCCACCGTCGGCACCGATGGCAGCAGGCCGGTGCGCCCCGACGACGTCACCGCCAGCAGCCGCAGCTTGCCAGCCGTCACCAGCGGCATGGCAATCGCCGGCACCATGAAGCCCGCCTGCACCTGACCGCCCACGATGGCCGTCGTGATCTGCGGAAATCCCGCATAGGGCACGTGCTGCAGGTCGATGCCGGCCATGGCCTTGAGCTGCTCCATCGCCAGGTGCGCCGCGCTGCCGTTCCCGACCGATCCATAGTTCATCACCCCCGGCTTCGACTTCGCCAGGGCGACGAACTCACGCAGGCTATGCACCGGCAGCCGGGCATCGATGACCAGCACGTTGGGCGACGTGGCCACCAGCGTCACCGGCGCCAGCTGCTTCATCGGGTCATAGCTCAGATGGCGATACAGCGACGGCGCCGTCACCAGCGGGCCGTTGATCGTGAACAGCAGCGTGTAGCCATCGGGCACAGCCTTGGCCACCAGCCCCGTGCCGATATTGCCGCCCGCACCGGGCCGGTTCTCGACCACCACGGCCTGACCCAGGACGGCAGCCAGTTTCTCCGTGACGATGCGGGCGATCAGATCCGGCGACGATCCCGCCGGAAACGGCACGATCATGCGGATCGGCCTGGCCGGCCAGGTGTCGGCGTGGGCGAGCGCGGGCCACGCGAGCGCGGCAGCGCAGGTGGTCAGGGCCTGAAGTACCCGGCGGCGAGTGAATATGTCCATGCGGTTCTCGATGCGCTGGCCTCTCCCCCGGCCCCTCTCCCGCCAGGCGGGGGGGAGCGAACCGGCAGCCTTTGCTATGTGTTCGGTATGGCGGAAAGCGAGCCAGCAGCCGTTGCCATGCGTGCTGTGTGCGCCCCTCTCCCGCGCGGGGGAGAGGGGCGGGGGAGAGGGCCGGCCGTTCCATCACTCGATGCGTTACTCGTCCCGGGCGTCGCGCTGCAGCAGGCGGTCCACGGCATCGGCCGCCGGCAAGCCGTCGAACAACACCGCGCAAACCGCACGCGTGATCGGCATCTCCACGCCCTTGCGCGCGGCCAGGTCGGCCACCGCCCGTGCGCAGCGCACGCCTTCGGCCACGTGGCCCAGGTCATGCAGGATCTGTTCTAGCGTCTTGCCGCTGGCCAGTTGCTGACCCACCTTGCGGTTGCGCGACAGATCGCCCGTGGCGGTCAGGATCAGATCGCCCATGCCGGCCAGACCCATGAAGGTTTCCATGCGGCCGCCCAGCGCCAGGCCCAGGCGCGTCATTTCGGCCAGACCCCGCGTCACCAGCGCCGCGCGCGCATTGAGGCCCAGCCCCAGCCCGTCGCTGGCGCCCGTGGCGATGGCCAGCACGTTCTTGACCGCACCGCCGACCTCGACGCCGATCAGGTCGTCGCTGCCATAGATGCGCATCGCGTGATGGTGAAACGCCGTCTGCGCCAGATCCGCCAGTGCGTGCGTGGAACCCGCCACGGTCAGCGCGCACGGCAGGCCCTGCGCCACCTCCCTGGCAAAGCTGGGCCCGGTCAGCACGCCGTATTCGATCTCGCGGGGCGCCACGCCCAGTGCGTCGAGTTCCTCGCGCACCATCTGGTGCGGCAGCGCGTGGGTATTGGCCTCGAAGCCCTTGCACAGCCACAGCATGGTCAGCGGCCCGCGCCGGCGCGCCGCCAGCCGGCGCGTCATCTCGCGCAGGCCCGATACCGGGGTGGCCACCACCAGCAGGCCTTGTGCGTCGGCCAGCGCATGGTCGACGGCACGGTCGAAATCGGCTTCGCAGGCCAGCCGGGGCGACAGTGTCACGCCGGACAGGTAGGTGGCGTTGGTGCCTGTGGCGGCGATGTCGGCCAGCTGGTCCGCATCGCGCCCCCAGAGCACCACGTCGTGGCGGGTATCGGCGGCAGCGTGGCTGGCCAGTGCGGTGCCCCATGCACCGGCGCCCAGGATGGTCAGTTTCATGGCAGATCGAGGATCGGGCCGCACGGATGCGCGGTCATGCAGACAGTATGGATGTCACGGGACCGTGGGTCGTCAGAAAGCGCAAACGGGGCCGAAGCCCCGTTTTTCGTCTAATCCGGCCGTGGCGCGGATCAGTGGCGAGCCTGGCTGCCGTCCGGCAGCACGATGCCCGAGTCGCCGCCCTGGGCTTGCGCCTCTTCCATGGCAGCCTGCAGGCGTTGCTCGTACAGCGCCTGGAAGTTGATTTCCGACAGGTGGATGGCCTGGAAGCCGGCACGCGTGATCACGTCGGCGATGTTGCCGCGCAGGTACGGATACAGGATGGTCGGGCAGGCGATGCCCAGCAGCGGGTCCAGCTGCTCGGCCGGCACGTTGCGGATATCGAAGATGCCGGCCTGATGGGCTTCCACCAGGAATGCCACCTTGTCCTGCACCTTGGTCGTCACGGTACCCGTCACCACCACTTCGAAAATGCCTTCCTGCAGTTGGGCCGCGCCCACGTTGACCTGCACTTCGACCGACGGGGCTTCCGATTCGAGGAAGATGGCCGGCGAGTTCGGCTGCTCGAGCGACATGTCCTTCAGGTACACGCGCTGGATGTTGAAGAAGGGCTGGTCGTCCTGCTGGGTGGCTTGTTGCTGGTCGCTCATGAAAGGCTTCCGGATGGATCGGTTTGGGCGCGCTGCGCCATGCGCAGCCGGATGCCGTAGCCCCGGCGGCTGTTTGGAAAGCGCATATGGTACATGACGCGGATGGCGAATTCACCGTGCCGCGCCATTATCAGAATCGCCGCTTGATCTGCTGCAGCGCAGCGAAGCCGGGCACGCCCGGCACCCGGGCGCGAGCTTCCGGCCGGCTCAGGCGGCCAGCAGCGGTACCAGGCCGCCCTGGCGATCCAGCGCGGACAGGTCGTCGAAGCCGCCCACATGGGTTTCGTCGATATAGATCTGCGGCACGGTACGACGGCCCGTACGGGTCATCATTTCCTCACGCCGGCCGGGCTCGCGGTCGATCAGGATCTTCTCGATCGTTTCCACGCCACGCTGCTTGAGCAGGCGCTCGGCCATCTGGCAATAGGGGCACACAACCGTGCTGTACATGACGACGCGGGCCATGCGGAATCTCCTTGACTGAAAAAACAGCGGCGCGGACCGCCCAGGGCAGTACCGCGCCGCGTGCTGCATGTTGAATGGGGCTGTTGTATTACTTGATCACCGGCAGGCCGGCCTGCTGCCAGGCAGCCATGCCGCCTTCCAGCGCATAGACCTCACTGTAACCGGCTTCCTTGAGGGCTGCTTGAGCCTTGCTCGAACGCTGGCCGTTCTGGCACACGACGATGATGGGGACCGCCTTGTCCTTTGCAAGGCCGGCGGCGCGGCTGCCGATATCGGCAAGTGGCGCACTCTTGGCCTGGGGCAGGTGGCCCTTGGCAAATTCGGCGGCGTCGCGGATGTCCACCACCACGGCGTTGCGCTTGTTGATCAGCTGCGTGGCCGCAGCCGTATTGACGCGCTTGCCGCCCGTGCCGGCCTTGATTTGCGGCCAGGCCAGCAGGCCGCCCGAGACCACGGCGATCGCGATCAGGGCCAGGTTGTTGTAATCGGCGAAGAAATTCACGTTGGCATTCCGTTGGGTTGGGTCGGCGGCATTATAAAATACGCGGTTTCGCGCCAGCGCCGATTATTTCGGGTGGCGGCTGCCACGCCCGGGCGTGACGCAGGCGCCGCGCGCCGCAGGTTACTTACTACCCTGGAAGCTGCAATGTACAAGCTCGTCCTCATCCGCCACGGCGAATCCACGTGGAATCTCGAAAACCGCTTCACCGGCTGGGTTGACGTCGACCTGACCGACACCGGCGTGGCGCAGGCCAAGCAGGGCGGCCAGCTCCTGAAGGAAGCCGGCTTCACGTTCGACGTGGCCTACACGTCGGTGCTCAAGCGCGCCATCCGGACGCTCTGGCACGTGCAGGACGAAATGGACCTGATGTGGATTCCGGTGCGCAACGAATGGCGCCTGAACGAACGCCACTACGGCGCCCTGGCTGGCCTGAACAAGGCGGAAACCGCCAGGAAATACGGCGACGAGCAGGTGCTGGTGTGGCGCCGCAGCTACGACACCCCGCCGCCCGCGCTGGAGCCGACCGACGAGCGCGCATCGTTCAACGACCCGCGCTACGCCAATGTGCCGCGCGAGCAGGTGCCGCTGACCGAATGCCTGAAGGATACGGTCGCCCGCGTCATGCCGCTGTGGAACGAATCGATCGCCCCCGACATCAAATCCGGCAAGCGCGTCGTGATTGCCGCCCACGGCAACAGCATTCGCGCGCTCGTGAAGTATCTGGATCAGATTTCGGATGACGATATCGTCGGCCTCAACATCCCCAACGGCACCCCGCTCGTCTACGAGCTGGACGCCGACTTGCGCCCCCTGCGCCACTATTACCTGGGCGACCAGGAAGCGATTGCCGCTTCGCTGGCCGCCGTGGCCAACCAGGGCAAGTCCCGCTGACCGCCACCGGTGCGCAAACGCGCCGGCCCGGGCTGCATCCGGGTAGGCGCGCCACGGCCTTTTGTGGCCGCCCCCACCATGGTGTGGTGGCCCGCAGGTCTTTTTCTGCGCACCCTCTTATACTGTCGGTCAATCCAGCCGGGGCGTAACCCGTCCGGCCGGGCATTTTCCTTCCGCATCATCCACAAAAGCTCAGGCAGCCCTCATGCGTAAGACGCTCAAGAACATTAGCCTCGTCTCAGTCGGCGTCGTCGCCGGCGTGCTGGCCACGCTGCAAATCTCGGCCACCGCGCAGAACAGCTCGGGACCGCTGCCGCTCGACCAGTTGCGGCTGATGTCCGACATCTTCGGGCAGATCAAGCGCGAGTACGTGGAGCCGGTCGACGACAAGAAACTGCTGACCGAAGCCATCAAGGGCATGGTCGCCAGCCTCGACCCGCACTCGGCCTACCTGGACGAGAAGGACTTCAAGGAACTGCAGGAAGGCACCCGCGGCCGCTTTGCCGGCCTGGGCATCGAGATTTCGCAGGAAGAAGGTCTGGTCAAGGTCATCAACCCGATCGAGGACACCCCCGCCTTCCGCGCCGGCATCCAGCCGGGCGACCTCATCACCCGTATCGACGACAAGCCCGTGCGCGGCCTGCCGCTGGAACAGGCGGTCAAGCGCATGCGCGGCGAGCCGGGCACCAAGGTCACGCTGACCATCTACCGCAAGAGCGAGGAACGCACGTTCCCGGTCTCGATCACGCGCGCCGAAATCCGCGTGCAGTCGGTCAAGACCAAGATGCTCGACAACAACACCATCGGCTGGGTGCGCCTGACGAGCTTCCAGGAACGCACCGTGGCCGACCTGGGCCGCCGCCTGAAGGACATGGCGGACAAGAACCCGAACCTGAAGGGCATCATCCTGGACCTGCGCAACAACGGCGGCGGCGTGCTGCAGGGCGCAGTGGGCGTGGCGGCAGCCTTCCTGCCGGACGACGCGACCGTGGTGTCGACCAACGGCCAGGTGCCCGATGCCAAGCGCGTCTACAAGGCGACGTTCAACAACTACCGCCTGTCGTCGCTCGAGGACGATCCGCTCAAGGACCTGCCCGCGCAGTTCAAGAAGCTGCCGATGATCGTGCTGACCAATGCCTACTCGGCATCAGCCTCCGAAATCGTCGCCGGCGCGCTGCAGGACCACAAGCGCGCGCTGATCATGGGCAAGACCACGTTCGGCAAGGGTTCGGTGCAGACCGTGCGCCCGCTGACCAACGACACCGGCATCAAGCTGACGATTGCGTACTACTACACGCCGTCGGGCAAGTCGATCCAGGCCAAGGGCATCCGCCCGGACATCCCGGTCGACCAGAACCCGGAAGGCGATCCGGATGACGCCCTGATCACGCGCGAGATCGACACCGAGCGCCACCTGCACAACAAGCAGGAGTCGGAAGAGCCGGAAATGAACGAGCGCGAACAGCGCCGCGTGGACGAACTGCGCCGTCTGGAAGAGGAAAACTCGAAGAAGACGCCGGAAGAACGCGAGAAGGATCGCAAGAAGAAGCCGGTGGAATTCGGTTCGGCCGAGGACTTCATGCTGCAGCAGGCCATCGCCCAGCTCGACGGCAAGCCGGTGCAGAAGTCGAAGTCGCGTCTGGAAGCCACCGGCACGGCCGGCAAGCCCGACACCAAGGAAGAAAAGGCAGGCAAGCCCCCGGCCAAGCCGGCCGCCAAGCCCGCGCCGGCTCCGGCCAAGCCCGGTCCCGCCAGCCAGCCGCCGGCGAGCGCGCCGATCGGGCAGCCGCTGGGCACGCCGACCGGCCAGAAGTAACGGATCCGCGCCGCCCGCCCCGGCGCGCGGCGCGCTTTCCCCTCACCCTGCGGCCCGCGGCATGCCACCGTCGGGCCGTTTTTCATTTGCCGCCGAACCATGAACGACGATCAGCTGCTGCGCTATTCGCGCCATATCCTGCTGGATGAACTGGGCATCGAGGGCCAGGAGCGCCTGCTGGCTGGCCACGCTCTGGTGATTGGTGCCGGCGGGCTGGGTGCGGCCGCGCTGCCCTACCTGGCGTCGGCCGGCGTGGGCCGCATCACGATCGTCGACGACGACGACGTCGACCTGACCAACCTGCAGCGCCAGATCCTGCATACCACTGCCAACGTGGGGCGGCCCAAGGTGGAGTCGGCCCGGGAAGGGCTGCTGCGCATCAATCCGGACGTCGATATCCGGCTGGTGGCGCAACGCGTGGGCGATGTGGAACTGGATGCGCTGGTGGCACAGGCCGATGTCGTGCTCGATTGCTGCGACAACTTTGCCACGCGCCAGGCCGTCAACCGGGCCTGCCTGCAGCATCGCCGGCCGCTGGTCTCGGGCGCGGCGCTGCGCTTCGACGGCCAGGTCAGTGTGTACGACCTGCGCAACCCGGAGGCGCCGTGCTACGGCTGCCTGTTCCCGCCATCGGAACCGGCTCCGGAAGCGGCCTGTGCCACGATGGGCGTGTTCGCCCCGCTGGTCGGCATGGTCGGCACGGTGCAGGCCGCCGAGGCGCTGAAGCTGCTGACCGGCGTGGGACAAACGCTGGCCGGCCGGCTGCTGATGGTCAATGCGATGACGATGGAATGGACCACGATGCGCCTGGCGCGCACGCCCGGCTGCGAGGTCTGCGGACAGGCGCATTAGGCCCGGCGAGGCAGAGCGCGCAGGAAACGCGAAGGGCGCAAAGAGTCGCGGATAGTCGCGGATAGTCGCAGAAATGTCGCCCGGAAATCCTGGCGACCCGCGGTGGAGCCCCCTCCCCCCGGGTCGCCATTTTTTGGCGCGATGTGACTGGATGGAGACAAGAATCCGAATGAGAAGGGTTACTAACCCGCTCCGTACGGGGCGCGGCGCCATCCTGCGCCACGCGCTTGCCCGGCCGCGCCTGCCAGTGATCGGTCAGGCCGCGGCGGGGTCGGATGCCAGCGCGCTTATTGCTCGCCCGGCTCCAGTTGCGACTGCAGGTAGTTCTGCAGGCCGACCTTGTCGATCAGGTCCAGCTGCGTCTCCAGGTACTCGATATGCTCTTCGGTGTCCGTGAGGATATCGACCAGGAGTTCGCGGCTGACGTAGTCGCCAACGGATTCGCAGTACGCAATGCCTTCCTTGACCGTGGCGTGCGCGGTCTGCTCCAGCTTCAGGTCGCACTTGAGCATTTCGGGCGTGTCTTCGCCGATCAGCAGCTTGTGCAGGTCCTGCAGGTTGGGCAGCCCGTCGAGCATCAGGATGCGGTCGATCAGGCGATCGGCATGCTTCATTTCGCCGATCGACTCCTTGTACTCGACATCACCGAGCTTCTTCAGGCCCCAGTGGCGGTACATGCGTGCGTGGAGGAAATACTGGTTGATCGCGGTCAGCTCGTTCTTGAGCTGTGCGTTCAGATGCTGGATGACCTTCTTGTCACCTTTCATTCGGGGCTCCTGATGCGGATGTTGCAGACAACAAACGGACCCGGCGAATGGACGAAGGTGATGGAACGCAACGAATGACAACGGTGGGGAACGACAAAACGCGCCGCGGACGAATCCGTGGGCGCGCTTTTCAATCCACGCGTTGTTCGGTTGAGAACGCTATGCTGACTCAGGCAACCAGCGCGGTACGCTGGTCGTTCGCGACTGCCGGGTCACGAGCGTCCATTATGGCATGTGACGCAGCCGGCGAACAGGCTGAAATGTCGACGACCTGGATGGTCGAGATGGCGGAGGCCTTGATCGTCTGGACGGCGGCAACGCCTTCGCAAAGCACTTGCTTCGCGCAGTCGCGGCAACGGCCGCAGCAGGTTCCCACGCCTAGCGTTTCGGCCAGCTCGTCGAGCGTGGTCACGCCAAGATGAGCGGCACCATAAATCTCATGGTCGGTAACCTGATTGCAGATGCAGACGTACACAACTTGCCTCCTGAGGGCTGGCGGCACCGGCATGCCGCACGCGATGAGAGGCAGAATAACAGAGATCGAAAATGATAACAATTCCCATTAATCCACATGGGAAGCGTCGTGCACAGCGTCGGTGAAGCGATCTGCAAAGCCGCTTGAAAAGCCACTTTTTGTGCGAAAAAGTGGCGTTATAACCACCAACATCAAGCCAAAAACCCTAAGGTTTTAAGGGTTGTGCTATGCCGACAAGAGCTTCAGCGCCGCTGCCTGTTCTTCGGGCTCGTAGCAGTTCAGGATCTGGTCCACGACCTTGCACAGGCGCTCGCAGTCGGCGTGGATGACTTCCTGCTTCACCCGCAGCAACTGGGCGGGATGCATCGAGAATTCGCGCAGGCCCATGCCCAGCAGCAGGCGGGTCATCGCGGGATCGCCAGCCATTTCGCCGCAGACCGCCACCGGCACGCCGGCGTGGTTGGCATCACGGATGGTGCGTGCAATCAGCTGCAGCACCGCCGGATGCAGGGGGTCGTACAGGTGGGCCACGGCGTTGTCGGCCCGGTCGATCGCCAGCGTGTACTGGATCAGGTCGTTCGTGCCGATCGACAGGAAGTCCATCCGCTTGAGAAACAGCGGCAGCAGCAGCACGGCCGCCGGGATCTCGATCATCGCCCCGATCTTGATGCCCGGATCGTACGGCTGGCCGCGCTCGTCCAGCTGGCGCTTGGCCTGCGCGATCAGGTCCAGCGTCTGGTCGATCTCGCTCGCGTGGGCCAGCATCGGGATCAGCAGCCGTACCGGCCCGAACGCCGACGCCCGCAGCAGCGCGCGCAACTGGGTCAGGAACATGGCTGGCTCCGACAGCGACCAGCGGATGGCCCGCAGCCCCAGCGCCGGGTTCAGCGCGGTCTCGAAGTCGTCGCCCAGGCCGTCGAGCGGCTTGTCGGCGCCCACGTCGATCGTGCGGATCGTCACGGGCAGGCCGTGCATGGCCTCCACGGCATTGCGGTAGGCCTGGAACTGCTCGTCCTCGTCGGGCATTTCGTTCCGGCGGTTCATGAACAGGAATTCCGAGCGGAACAGGCCCACGCCGACCGCTCCTGCAGCCAGCGCGGCACCGGCATCCTCGGCCAGTTCGATATTGGCCAGGAGTTCGATTTCCAGGCCGTCCAGCGTGACGGCGGGCATGTGCCGCAGTCGCTGCAGCCGCTTTTTCTCCAGCGCGCGTTCGCTTTGCCGGTGGCGGTATTCCTCCAGGATGATGGCCGACGGATCAACGATGACCAGGCCGGCATCGCCGTCGATGATGATCCAGTCGTCCTGGCGGATCAGCTCGCTGGCGCTCTTGACGCCCACGGCGGCCGGGATGTCCAGGCTGCGCGCCACGATCGCGGTGTGCGACGTGCGCCCGCCCAGGTCGGTCACGAACCCGTGGAACACCGTGTGCTTGAACTGGAGCATGTCGGCCGGGCCGATGTCGTGAGCCACCACGATCACGCCCGGCGCGGCCTCGCCATCGGGCGCCAGGGCCGGCACCGGCGCCGGGGCCAGCACGGGCGCGCCGGCCAGCACCTTCAGGATCCGCTCCACCACCTGCTGGATGTCGGCCTTGCGCTCGCGCAGGTACTCGTCCTCGATTTCGTCGAACTGGCGCATCAGTTCTTCAAGCCGCGTGGTCAGCGCCCACTCGGCGTTGTAACGGCGCTGGAGGATCAGTTCCTCGGGCTCGCGCGACAACGCCTCGTCGTCGAGGATCATCGCGTGGACGTCCAGGAACGCGCCCATTTCCTCGGGCGCGTCGCGCGGCAGGTCGCGCTTCAGGGTCACCAGTTCCGCCCGTACGGCCGCGCGCGCGGCGCGTAATCGCTCCACCTCGGCGTCCAGACGGTCTTCGTCAACCAGGTAGTGCGAAACATCCAGCGCAGCCGGCGCCAGGATATGGGCCCGCCCGATGGCGACCCCACGAGAAACCGGAATGCCGTGCAAGGCAAAGGGCATGACCCGCTCCGTCAGGAACGTTAAGGAATTCTGGGTGTGGCGCCAGGCCTCACTCGCCTTCGCCGAAGCGGTTCGCAATCAGCGCCAGCACGGCGTCCATCGCCTCCTGCTCGTCGGGGCCGTCGATCTCGATCGTGACCGTCGAGCCAATGCCGGCGGCCAGCATCATGACGCCCATGATGCTCTTGGCATCCACCTGGCGGCCGTTCCGCGACATCTTGACCTGGCTTTTGAAGTTGCCCGCCAGCTGGGTCAGCTTGGCGGATGCACGGGCATGGAGCCCGAGCTTATTGATGATGGTTGTGTCCCTCTGCAGCATATTTGTCGGGATGATTTGCGGTTTGATTCTGGACTGCAGTCGTGCCGATCTGCAGCACCCCTTGCGAGCCGCCGGCCAGTGCCTTGGTGGCCAGCTGGTCAAGCTTTTCGGCGCGATAGCAGATCGCACGCACGAGCATCGGCAGGTTCACGCCTGCCAGCACCTTGACGCGGCCCGGCTCGGCCAGGCGCGCGGCAATGTTGGCGGGCGTGGCGCCAAAGATATCGGTCAGCACCAGGGCACCGTTTTCTTCGCATACCGCGGCCAGGCTGCGCTGGGCCTCGGCCAGTACCGCGGCCGGATCGGCGTCGGCGACGACATCGATGGCTGCCAGCCGGGGCGGCTGGCCACAGTAGACGTGGGCAGCGCAATCACGCAGCGCCGAAGCCAGCGGCGCGTGCGCGATGATCAGAATTCCTGCCATGATGGTGAATCCGTTGGACTGCCCAAATTGTAGCAGGCAGCCTTGCGGCCTCTCCCGTGTTTGTGCGCGCCTCCGGGACTGTGGCGCCTTCGCATCAACCCCGGCGTGCGGTTCCCTGCCTGCCAGCTCAGCGGCGGTCGCTGGCCACGGCTTCCTCCAGCGCGTCGATGAACATCGCGCCTACGTTGAAGCCGGTCTGCTGGGTGATTTCCTGGAAACAGGTCGGACTCGTCACATTTACCTCGGTCAGGTAGTCGCCGATCACGTCCAGGCCCACCAGCAGGAGGCCCTGCTCGAACAGCCCCGGCGCCAGCGTCTCGGCGATCTCGCGGTCGCGCGCGCTCAGTTCCTGGGCGCGGCCCACGCCGCCCGCGGCCAGGTTGCCACGGATTTCGCTGCCCTGCGGAATGCGCGCCAGGGAGTACGGCACCGGCTTGCCGCCGATCAGCAGGATGCGCTTGTCGCCCGCCTTGATTTCGGGGATGTACCGCTGGACCATCAGCGTCCGGGCGCCGTTGTCGCTCAGCGTCTCGACGATCGAGCCCAGGTTCATGCCATCGGCGCCCACGCGGAAGATGCCCATCCCGCCCATGCCATCGAGCGGCTTGACGATGATGTCCTTGTGCTCGGCGTGGAAGGCGCGGATGCGGCCCGCGTCGCGCGTGACCAGCGTCGGCGTGACGAACTGCGGAAACTGGGCAATCGCCAGCTTTTCGGAATGGTCGCGGATGGCCTGCGGCTTGTTGAACACGCGCGCGCCCTGCTTTTCCGCCAGTTCCAGCAGCCAGGTGCTGGTCACGTATTCCATGTCGAACGGCGGATCCTTGCGCATCAGCACCGCATCGAAGGTGGCCAGCGGCAGCAGCGCGGCCTCGCCCAGGCGGAACCAGTCGTGCGCATCGTCGAGCAGCGTCAGCGGCCGCGCCACGGCCTCGACCACGCCGGCCGACAGCGACACCTGCGGCTGCAGGCAGAAGAACAGCTCGTGCCCGCGCGCCGCCGCCTCGGTCATCATGGCGTAGGTGGAATCCTTGTACGTCTTGAAGGTTTCCAGCGGGTCGGTGATGAAAAGGATGCGCATGATGGCTCGTCGCGTTGGCGTCAGGTGAAAAGCGTCCGGCGGGTTCGGATCGACCTCGCCGGACCGGGGGCGTGCGTGACAGGCGGCGGGCGCCGCAGGTCAGAGGATCGGGTTGGGATCGGTCTTTTCGAGCTCCACCGAGGCCGCCAGCAGCGCCAGGCGAGCCACCACGCCATACATGTAGAAGCGGTTCGGTACCGCCGCGCCAGGCTTGGCGTGGCTGTCCGGAATGCCGTTCGGGGCGAACGCCAGCGGCACGAAGTGCATGCCCGGCGCGTTCAGGTTCTCGTCGTTGCCGCGGCCCGTATGCACGCGGTAGAAGCCGCCCACCACGTAGCGGTCGATCATGTAGACCACCGGTTCGGCCACGGCCTCGTTGACCTTCTCGAACGTGTGCACGCCTTCCTGGATGATGACGTCGGAGACCTCCAGGCCTTCCTTCACGACGCTCATCTTGTTGCGTTCCTTGCGGTTCAGGCCCTTGATCTCGGACGGATCGCGCACGGTCATGATGCCCATGCCGTAGGTGCCCGCATCGGCCTTGACCACCACATACGGCGTTTCCTTGATGCCGTACTCGCGGTACTTCTTGGCGATCTTCTTGAGCACGCCTTCCACGGAATCGGCCAGTTCTTCCTCGCCGATGCGCTCGTGGAAGTTCACGCCCGACTGGCGCGCGAAGTACGGGTTCACCATCCACGGGTCGATGTCGATCAGCTTGGCGAACTTCTTGGCCACTTCGTCGTAGGCGGCAAAGTGGCTGCTCTTGCGGCGCGTGGACCAGCCGGCATGCAGCGGCGGCAGCAGGTACTGCTCGTTGATGTTCTCCAGGATCGGCGGAATGCCGGCCGAGAGGTCGTTGTTAAGCAGGATCGAGCAGGGATCGAAATCCTTGAGCCCCAGGCGGCGGCCCTTGGTGCCCAGCCGCGCCAGCGGCTCGACCACCAGCGTCTGGCCGTCGGGCAGCTCGATCGGGGTCGGTTCGGTGATTTCCTCGGACAGCGAACCCAGCCGCACGTTCAGGCCGGCCTGGCGCATGATCAGCGACAGCCGCGCCACGTTCTGCAGGTAGAACATGTTGCGGGTGTGGCGTTCCGGGATCAGCAGCAGGTTCTTGGCGTCCGGGCAGATCTTCTCGATCGCGGCCATGGCAGCCTGCACGGCCAGCGGCAGCATCTCGGGCGCCAGGTTGTTGAAACCGCCCGGGAACAGGTTCGTGTCGACCGGAGCCAGCTTGAAGCCGGCATTGCGCAGGTCGACGGAGCAGTAGAACGGCGGGGTATGTTCCTGCCATTCCAGCCTGAACCAGCGCTCGATGGACGGGGTGGCGTCCAGGATCTTCTTTTCCAGTTCGAGCAGCGGACCGTTCAGCGCGGTGATGAGATGCGGGACCATATCCATCCTAAGGAATCAGCTTTATTGTCCGCCCCGATTGTAAGGGAACGGCTATCTGGCTGCAGGCTCGCCTTGCATAACCTTATACGGAGTCTGGCCAGGGATGGGGGATATGGGGCCGATCGAGGGTTTTCAAACCCCGACCGCCGGAATGGCCGGCCGGGAGTGGCCGCGCCGGGCCCCGAATGGCCGCGGGTAAAAAAAAAAGCGCGGCGTGGTGCCGCGCTTTCAAATGGCCTGACAGATACGGGGAGCGTTCTGCAGGTGGAGGAAACTGCCTCATTGGCACTCTATGCGCGCACCCCATTAAATACAATTGAGACTTTTTAAGATCCGATTTAAGCACCCTGCGAATAACGCCGCCAGCCCTTGTCCCCATTGGGTTCGTGCAAATCGGGCGGTCCCGCAGCGCGGAATGTTGGTCGGCCATCACACACGGATTCCGCGTGCCGGGAATAAAAAAGCCCCGGCACAAGGCCGGGGCAAAACTCCTGAGAGAAGATTCCCAATCAGCTCTCCAGCACAACTCTGTTGCGGATATCAACCTTCATAGGCCGTTTCGCCATGCGAAGTGATATCCAGGCCTTCGCGCTCTTCCTCTTCCGGCACGCGCAGGCCGATCAGCATGTCCACCAGCTTGTAGGCCACCAGCGAGACCACGCCCGACCACACGATCGTGGTCAGCACGCCTTCGAACTGGATCCACAGCTGGCCCGCGATCGAATAGTCGTCAGCCACCTTGTTGGCCACGTAGTCGTAGATGCCCACGCCACCCAGGCTCGGCGCCGCAAACACGCCGGTCAGCAGCGCGCCGACGATACCGCCCACGCCGTGCACGCCGAACACGTCCAGCGAGTCGTCCATGCCCAGCATGCGCTTCAGGCCGGTCACGCCCCACAGGCACAGCAGGCCAGCGACCAGGCCCATCACGATCGAACCCATCGGGCCGACGAAGCCGGCTGCCGGGGTGATCGCCACCAGGCCGGCCACGGCGCCCGAGGCACCGCCCAGCATCGACGGCTTGCCCTTGCCGATCCACTCACCGAAGGTCCAGGCCAGCACGGCGGCGCAGGTGGCCAGCAGCGTGTTGACGAAGGCCAGCGCGGCACCGCCGTTGGCTTCCAGGCCCGAACCGGCGTTGAAGCCGAACCAGCCGAACCACAGCAGCGACGCACCCACCATCGTGAAGGTCAGGCTGTGCGGGCGGATTGCCTCGCGGCCGAAGCCGATCCGCTTGCCGAACATGAAGGCACCCACCAGGCCCGCCACGGCGGCGTTGATGTGCACCACGGTACCGCCGGCGTAATCCAGCGCGCCCTTCTGGAACAGCCAGCCCGACTTGGCCGTGGCTGCGGTTGCGGCAGCGGCGTCGGTGTAGGCGTCCGGGCCCGGCCAGAACCAGACCATGTGAGCCATCGGGATGTAGGCGAACGTGAACCAGAGCACCACGAACACCAGCACGGCCGAGAACTTGGCGCGCTCGGCGAAGGCGCCGATGATCAGGCCGCAGGTGATGCAGGCGAACGCGCACTGGAACGCGAAGAACACCAGTTCCGGGATCACCACGCCCTTGCTGAAGGTGGCCGCCACGGCATCCACGTTCAGGCCCTTCATGAACAGCCGGTCGGTGCCGCCGAAGAACGCGTTGCCTTCGGTGAACGCGAAGCTGTAGCCGTAGATGGCCCACAGGATCGCCACCAGCGAGAAGATCACCAGGCACTGCATCAGCACCGACAGCATGTTCTTCGACCGGACCAGGCCGCCGTAGAACAGCGCCAGGCCGGGCAGCGTCATCAGGATCACGAACGCCGTGGCCACCAGCAGCCAGGCGGTATCGCCCTTGTTGGGAACGGGGGCCGGCGCGGCGGCGGGCGCGGCTTCAGCCGGCGCCGCGGCTGCCGGAGCCGCTGCCGCCGCAGCCGGGGCCGCTGCGGACGCGGCGGCCGCTGCCGGGGCCGAAGCCTCGGCGGCGGGCTTGTCCTGCGCCACGGCATGGGTGGACAGGCCGAGACCGGCCGTGCCGAGCGCCAGCGCCATCGCGCCAGCCGTCAGGAATCGCTTGAACCAGGTTTTCATGGGTCTAACCTCTGTCTCTCGTAGTTCTGTCGTCACAGCGCGTCGCCGCCGGTCTCGCCGGTGCGGATGCGGATGACCTGTTCAACCGGGGCGACAAAGATCTTGCCGTCGCCGATCTTGCCGGTGCGGGCCGACTTCTCGATGGCCTCGATGGCGCGTTCCACCACATCGTCGGGCACGGCCACCTCGATCTTCACCTTGGGCAGGAAGTCGACGATGTATTCGGCGCCCCGATAGAGTTCGGTGTGGCCCTTCTGGCGGCCAAAGCCCTTGACCTCGGTAACCGTGATGCCCGACACGCCCACGTCCGAGAGGGCCTCGCGCACCTCGTCGAGCTTGAACGGCTTGATGACTGCAATGATCATTTTCATTGGGGTTCTCCTTGAGGCAGCCCGATGGGCTCAGGCCGCCCGGCTGGGATGTGTGCTGTTCGAGTTAGAAAGTCTTGGTAATCGAAGCCCAGGCGGCTGCCTTGCCCAGGTAGCGGCCACGGTTGGCGCTGGTGTAGAACGACTCCTTGGCGTTGGTGTCCACATAGGCCACCGACAGCGCGAAGCCCTTGCCCAGGTCCTTGGTCAGGCCGATCTTCCAGTCGGTGTACGACGCGTCGCTGTGATGCGTCACGCCCTGGTAGCCCACGTGCGCGTTCAGCGTCAGGTCCCAGAAATTCAGCGGCACGTTGGCGGACAGGTCGACGTAGTAGCTGTTCTTGCTGTCGTCGATGCCGAACAGGTTGGTCACCGCGTGCGAGTACTTCAGGAACACCGGGCCCCAGCCGATGCCGGCGTAGAGCTCGGTCGTGTACGGGCGGGTGGTCGTGTAGCCGCCCGGGTAGTAGTACTGCAGCACGCCGACGTCGTAATTGAATTCCTCGCCGCCTACCCCGAACTTGTTCTTGTAGCCGCCGTAGAAGTCCATTTCCACGGGCGCCGAGACCGACGAGTCCGCATCCTCGAGCCAGCTGATGCTCGAGTTCCAGTTGCCGACATAAAAGCCGCTCTCGTGCGAATAGTCGAACCCGCCCTGGATGGCCGGACGCAGGTTGGTCTGGCTGATACCGCGATAGCGGTAGTCAGACACCAGCGACACGTTGGCGCTGAACGTGTGGGGCGATGCCGGCTCGGCGGCGGGTGCGGCTGCGGGCGCGGCGGCGTCCGGGGCGGTCTGCGCGAACGCCATCGGGGCTGCCAGGCTGAACAGGACCGCAGCGGCGCTGGCTGCGAGGCTCGACGTCTTCATCTGGTTCTCTCCTTTTCCTTGAAATCTTCGCGGGCTCGTTTTGAGGATCTGCTGCTTTATTGCTTTGTGGTGTTGACGCTCCTGGCAATCGATACTGCAACTGCCGTGCCAGCTCTCCTCGCCCTGCGGCGGCGCATGTCGGCAGTGGCCTTCGCGGGGCTCCGGAACCACATGGAAGGAGAGCGGGCGGTCCCATCGCCGCGCCCGGAAAGCGTTAAAAGATGTGACCAGCCCTTGTCAGAGCTTTCATGGCGGGCGCCGAAGCGCCATAATCCGCGTCATGAAGGGTCAAGTGCTGCGTGCTTGGCGTACCAGTGAGAAAGCCGGGCCGGCCCGGCGGGCAAGCGGCGCGATACGCCCCAGTCGGGTGCATCGACCTGCCGGTCCGGTGTGCCGGATGCCCCTGGCTACCGCCCCAATGCGGTGCATGACTGGCCGAATCGCCACAGCCGGGCGCCCGGCGAATGCCTGCCCCGGCGCGGCCTGACCCGAACGATCCAAATTGGTCACAACAGGAGCTTCACCATGAAACCGACCGATCTCTTCAACGACCTGCAGCAAAAGGTCAGCGAGGCGCTGCGCAATTCGCCGGCCAAGGACATCGAGAAAAACGTTCGCAGCATGATGACCCAGGGCTTTGCGCGCCTGGATCTGGTCACGCGCGAGGAGTTCGACGTGCAATCGCAGGTGCTGGCGCGTACCCGCGCCCGGCTGGAGGAACTGGAGGCTCGCGTGGCAGCCCTGGAAGCCCGCGCCGGCATCAATCCGCCGCCTTCGACCGGGGTATGACCCCAAGGCGCCAGCCGCCTGCCCCGCATCGCCAGAAAGGCCACCGTCACCCGGTGGCCTTTTTCTTTAACAAATCCGCAAACGTATGAGCCTTGCAGTCTTGCGCAGCCGCGCGCTGAGCGGCATCGACGCGCCGCCCGTGTCGGTGGAGATCCATCTTGCCAATGGCCTGCCCGCGTTCAACATCGTCGGGCTGGCCGATACCGAAGTGCGCGAAAGCCGCGAGCGCGTACGGGCGGCGCTGCTCAACAGCGACTTCGAGTTTCCGAACCGGCGTATCACGGTCAACCTGGCCCCCGCCGACCTGCCGAAGGAATCGGGCCGCTTCGACCTGGCCATCGCGCTGGGAATCCTGGCCGCTGGCGGGCAGTTGCCGGTCGAAGGGCTGGATGCCTTCGAGTTTGCCGGCGAGCTGTCCCTGGCCGGCGACCTGCGGCCGGTGCGCGGCGCCCTGGCCATGGCGATGGGTCTGGCGCGCGACAACCGGGCGCGGGTGGCCGCCGGCCAGCCTCCGCGCGCGTTTATCGTCGCCATGGAAAACGGTCCCGAGGCCGCGCTGGTGGAGGATCTGACAGTGCATGCCGGCACCACGCTGCGCGAGGTGTGCCACCACGTGGGGCTGCTGCCGGAGCAGGCGTTGCGGCGCGCCCGGCCGCCGCAACGGGTGGCCGATACGGGCGATTCGCCCGACCTGCGCGACGTACGCGGGCAACTGCAGGCCCGGCGCGCCATGGAAGTGGCCGCGGCGGGCCAGCATTCCGTGCTGCTGGTGGGCCCGCCCGGCACGGGCAAGTCGATGCTCGCCCAGAGATTTCAGGGGCTGCTGCCGCCCATGACCGAAGCCGAGGCGCTCGATGCCGCCGCCGTGCTGAGCCTGACGCCGGGCGGTTTCCAGCCTTCGCAGTGGGGCCGGCGGCCATTCCGCAGCCCGCACCACACCGCGAGCGGGCCCGCGATGGTTGGCGGCGGCGGCAATCCCCGCCCCGGAGAGATCTCGCTGGCCCACCATGGCGTGCTGTTTCTGGACGAATTGCCAGAGTTCGACCGCCGCGTGCTGGAAGTCCTGCGGGAGCCGCTGGAGACCGGCCACATCACGATTTCCCGCGCGGCGGCGCAAATCGACTTCCCGGCGCGCTTCCAGTTCATCGCGGCAATGAACCCGTGCCCGTGCGGCTACCTGGGACACCCCACCCGCATGTGCCGCTGCACGCCCGACCAGGTGCAACGCTATCAATCGCGGATCTCCGGCCCGCTGCTCGACCGCGTGGACCTGCAGATCGAGGTGCCCGCCCAGGGCCAGCGCGAAATCCTGGACGGCCCGCCCGGCGAACCCAGCGAAACGGTCCGCGCCCGCGCCGTGACCGCGCGCGACCGCCAGCTGGCGCGCCAGGGCATGCCCAACAGCGAACTCTCCGGCCGTGCCATCGACACCCACTGCCCGCTCGACAACGCCGCGCAGACCCTGCTGCGCGGGGCGATGGACAAGCTGGGCTGGTCTGCCCGCGCGTACTTCAGGGTGTTGAAAGTGGCCCGCACCATCGCCGACCTGGAAGGCGCCGAGGTGCTGACGGCCGCCCATGTGGCGGAGGCGATTCAGTATCGGCGTGTGCTGCGGTCGGCTTAGCTTGGGGATTGAACAATGACTACTTTCGTTGCATTCGAATGGTTTTCTGAGTTCTGGTGGTGGATCGTGTTCGCGACGATCTGCGGCAACCCCCACGACGGCGCTGGCCATCCAGCCGGGCTCCAGGGTTCCGATTAGCGTGCGATAGCACAATATTCAAAAGGAATGCCACATGAGCGACACCCCTCCGACCCATCAAGCAGGACGTATCCACAGACAAAAGGCCCGCTACGCGGGCCTTCGTCATGTCACACCGGCGGTTCCAGCGGCGGCGGGGGCGGTTCCTCGATGGGCGGCTGGTCCGCCGGGAAGCCCGGCGGGGGTGGCTCGTCGGGGGGCGGTTCGCGGTGGGCAGTCAGGGGGACATCGTGCATCGGGGGCTCCATGTACGCCGGGTCACTCCCCATTGAAGCAAACGCTGCCGCACTACGCCAGGCATTCGGCCGCCGGGGTGGCTTCAGGTGTGATGCCGTCGCACGAAGAACAGCGCCGTGCCCACGGCCACCAGCACGCCGCCGAAGAAACGGTTCTGCCAGCGTACGGCACGCGCGTTGCGGAACAGGCCCTGCATGCGCGACGCCAGCAGCGCGTAGCCGTGCATTACGATCAGGTCCACGAAGCACATCGTGGCGGCCAGGATGGCCAGTTGCACGCCCAGCGGGTGGCCCGGGTCGATGAACTGCGGCAGTACCGCCACCATGAAAATGATGCCCTTGGGATTGGTGACATTGGTCAGCAGCCCCGTGGCAAAGCGGCGCCGACGGCTCATGACCGCTGTGCGTACCGCCCCGCCCTGGCCGTCGGCGCCGTCCTGCGGACCGGTCTCCACCTTGGATCGCCATTGCTGGACGCCCAGGTAGATCAGGTACATCGCGCCAATCGTCTTGACGACCAGGAAGGCTTCCTCGGACGCCAGCAGCAGCGCGCCCAGCCCGCCGCCGGCCACCAGCAGGATGATGACCAGGCCGGTCTGCAGGCCCATGATCGTCGTCGACGTCTTCTTCAGGCCATACGACAGGCCATGGCTCATCGACAATACCGCGCCCGATCCTGGCGAAACGGCGATCACCCAGCACGCGGCAAAATAGGCCAGCCACACTTCCCAACGCATCACGGCACTCCTGAAGGAAACAACGGTTAACGGTTAAAAGCGGTTCAATCGGATCAGGCGGTCGGATCTGCCTCAGAACGGGTGGAATCCGGTCAGGAACTGTTCGACCTGCTCGGCCTGGCGCGTATCGCGGGCGGCATCGCCCGCTTCCAGCACCACCGCCTGGTAGACGCGGGCGCCCGACGCCACCAGGCGTGCTGTCAGCCGGCGCGGCGCCTTGTCCTGCGGCGATACGCCGGCCACCGACACTTCCACGCCGTCGAGCGTCACGGGCGGCTGGGCCGCCGACATCATCGTGACGGGGTGCGCCTGGGCCGGTGCCTCGGGGTGTGCGCCCAGATTGGCCACCAGCCCCGCCTGCATGGCTTCGATGGCTTCGCGGCGCATTGCGGCATCGTCGCTGGGCAACGTCACCACGCCCACCGCGAACAGCGTGCCGTCGATGTTCGCGGCATCCATGGTCATCGGCAGCTTGTGGCCGGCAATCGATACATCGCGCGCGGCGCTGGTCGGCTTGGCCGGATACAGGGCGGTGTACTTGCCGTCATTCGACACGATGGTGCGCCAGTCATAGCGCGGCGAGCAGCCCGCCAGCGCCAGCCACAGCAGGGCGAGCAGCGGCAGGAGACAATGACCGGGACGAAACAGGCCGGGACGGGACGAATTCGACGTACTGGACGTACTGGACGGACGGGGGCGGAGCGTGGGCGGGGGCATCGGCATGGGCGGCGCATTCGTGCGCAAGCCGGTATTATCCCGGAAGCCGCCCGCCCGCGCATGTGCGGCCCGTGGCCGGCATCGCCCCATCGTCCCTTGCCCCCCACCCAGGCGCCGGCCCGCCCGTTTTTCCGTGAGGTGACCATGCCCTTCCGTTCCCTGCCCCGCCTTGCCGCAGCCTGGCTGACCAGTCTGGCCGCAGTGGCCAGCCTCCGCGCCGTGGCTGCCACCGAACACCTGCCGCCGGTGACCGATATCGGCGCCCAGTCGGCCGCAGCGGCCAGTCAGGGCGAGCCGCTGGTGGTGCTGGTCAGCCTGCCCGGCTGTACCTATTGCGAGACGGTGCGCCGCAACTACCTGGGCCCGCAGGTGGCGGCCGGGGACATTGCCGCGCGGGAAATCGACATGACGGCCGATACGCCGATCCGTGACGTCGATGGCACCATGACCACCGCCAAACGCTGGGCGCAGGCCCGTAACATCTCGGTCGCCCCGACCGTGCTATTCCTGGACCCGCACGGCCGCAACCTGGCCAAGCCGCTGCGCGGCATGCAGCCCGATTTCTATGGTGCCTACCTGGAGCAGGCCATCGACGAGGCCCGTGCCAGGGTGGCCGCCCGGTCCGGCGCGCCGCGGTAGCGCCGGCCACCGCTGCAATATTGCGGCGAATTGCCGCAGCCCCGGCGCGCTTGACCGCCCACGATGCCGGCTTCCACGCCCGGCAGTAGAATAGCCGCTGTCCGATGGCTGTCCCGGTACCGTTATCCCATGTCCAATACTGCTGCTTCCGCCACCTCCCCGCGCAAACGCTGGCCGCTCGCCGTCGCGGTCGTGATCGTCGCCCTGCTCGGCTTCTTCGGCTATCGCGCCATGTCGCCGGCCAGCAAGGTGCCCGACGCCACTTTCACGCTGCTGTCGGGCCAGAAGGTCAGCACGGCCGATCTGAAGGGCAAGGTCTACCTGGTCAACTTCTGGGCCACCAGCTGCGCCACCTGCGTGAAGGAAATGCCGCAGATGATCGACACCTACAAGCAATTCAAGGACAAGGGCCTGGATTTTGTGGCCGTGGCCATGAACTATGACCCGCCGATGTACGTGGCCAACTACGCCAAGACGCGCGAACTGCCGTTCAAGGTGGCCATGGATTCGGACGGCTCGGCGGCCAAGGCCTTCGGCGACGTCCAGCTCACGCCCACCACCTTCGTGGTCGACAAGAACGGCAAGATCCTGAAACGCTACGTGGGCGAACCCGAGTGGGATGCGCTGCACAAGCTGCTGGACGGGGCGCTGGCCAGCGCGGCCTGATTTCCTTCCATTCCCGTCGAAAAGGTGCCCATGCGGCACCTTTTTTGTTGCCCGGACGCCGCGCAGGCACGTCCGGCTTGCCAGTCGAAGCTGTATGGATATACAGTGGGCGCCAGATTTTTCTCAATCCTTCCCCTCTGCCTTCCCGCTGTGCTACCGGATCTCGCCCCTGAAGCCGACGTGCCCGCCGACCTCTCCCACGAGACGGGCGACGCGGCTGCCTACCTGTCCAAGCTGAATCCGGAGCAGCGCGCCGCCGTGGAATATGCGGGCGAGGCGCCGCTGCTGATCATTGCCGGCGCGGGCTCGGGCAAGACCAATACGCTGGCGCACCGCGTCGCCCATCTGGTGGTGGGCGGCGCCGATCCGCGCCGCATCCTGCTGCTGACGTTCTCGCGCCGCGCGGCGGCCGAGATGGGCCGCCGCGTGGAGCGCATCGTCGACCAGGCACTGGGCGTGCAGTCCGGCGCAGGGCGTGCGGCGCTGCAGTGGTCGGGCACCTTCCACGCCATCGGCGCCCGGCTGCTGCGCGAGTACGCCGAGACGCTGGGCCTGGCCCCGAGCTTCACGATCAGCGACCGTGGCGATTCGGCCGACCTGATGCACGTGGTGCGGCATGACCTGGGGCTGTCCGAGCAGACGTCGCGCTTTCCGCGCAAGGAAACCTGCCTGGCCATCTATTCGCGCGTGGTCAACACCCAGCTGCCCATCGAGGTGGTGCTCAAGACCCAGTTTCCGCGCTACGCGATGTGGGCCGAGGCGCTCAAGGCGCTGTTCGCCGGCTATGTCGAGGCCAAGCAGAAACAGCAGGTGCTGGATTACGACGACCTGCTGCTCTACTGGGCGCAGGCCATGACCGAGCCCGCGCTGGCGCAGGACATGGGCGCGCGCTTCGACCACGTGCTGGTCGACGAGTACCAGGACACCAACGCGCTGCAGGCGTCGATCCTGCTGGCGCTGAAGCCGCAGGGCCATGGCCTGACCGTAGTGGGGGATGACGCGCAGTCGATCTACGCCTTCCGTGGCGCCACGGTGCGCAACATCCTAGATTTCCCGACGCAGTTCACGCCGGCGGCCGAACAGGTCACGCTGTCGCAGAACTACCGTTCCACGCAGCCGATCCTGCAAGCCGCCAACGCAGTGATCGGCCTGGCGGCCGAGCGATTCACCAAGGACCTCTGGTCGCTGCGCGAGTCGGCCGAAAAGCCCGGCGTGGTGGTGGTCAACGACGAAGCCGACCAGGCGCGCTTTGTCGTCGAGCAGGTGCTGGCGCGGCGCGAATCGGGCCTGGCGCTGATGCAGCAGGCGGTGCTGTTCCGCGCCGCCGACCACAGCGCGCAGGTCGAGATCGAACTGGCCCGGCGCAACATTCCGTTCGTGAAGTTCGGCGGCCTGAAATTCCTCGAATCGACGCACGTGAAGGACGTGATGGCCGTGGTGCGCTGGCTGGAAAACCCGCGCGACCGCATGGCCGGCTTCCGCACGCTGCAACTGCTGCCCGGTATCGGGCCGAAGACCGCCGCGCGCGTGCTCGAGGGGCTCGAAGCGGCCACCGAGCCGCTGGTGGCGCTGGAGGCGTTCGAGGCCCCGCCGGCCGCCGCGCCCGCATGGGACGACCTGCTGGCGCTGGCCCGCACGCTGATGGCGCCCACGTCGCCGTGGCCGTCAGAGTTCGAGCAGGTGGTGGCGTGGTACGTGCCGCATCTGGAGCGCATGCACGACGATGCCGCCGCGCGCCAGGCCGATCTGCAGCAGATCGAGCGCATCGCGGCCACCTATGCGTCGCGCGAGCGTTTTCTGACCGAACTGACGCTGGACCCGCCCAGCGCGTCCAGCGACGAATCCGGCGTGCCGTCGCGTGACGAGGACTACCTGATCCTGTCCACCATCCATTCGGCCAAGGGCCAGGAATGGAAGGCCGTGTACGTGCTCAACGCCGTGGACGGCTGCATGCCGTCAGACCTGGCCACCGGCACCACCGAGGAAATCGAGGAAGAACGCCGCCTGCTGTACGTGGCCATGACGCGCGCGCGCGACCACCTCGACGTGATCGTCCCGCAGCGGTTCTACGTGCACAACCAGGTGGGCTTTGGCGACCGCCATGTCTACGCGTCGCGCACGCGCTTCCTGCCGAACCGCGTGATGCCGAATTTCTACAGCCGGTCGTGGCCGCCCCCGCCGATGCCGGGCGAGGGGCAGGACGCCAGGCCGGCGCTGCCGCAGGTCGATCTCGCCAGCCGCATGCGCAACATGTGGAAGTAGGCTGGCCTCAAGCCAGCGCCACCCCCGCCTGACGCACCACGTCCACCAGTGCCCCGTCGCGCAGCAGCGCGGCCACGCGTTCGATCTCGTCGGTCATGTAACGGTCCATGTCCAGGAACGGCACGTGTTCGCGCACGAACGCGAAGACGGCGCGGCCGGCTGGCGACAGGTGCTCGACCGCGCCGGCCAGTTCCGCCGCCTGGCAGGCGGCCAGCAGTTCCAGCGCCAGGATGTACTGGTTGTTGTCGAGGATGCGGCGCGCGTTGCGGGCCGAGATCAGCCCCATGCTGACCACGTCCTGGTTGTCGCCATTCGACGGCACGCTCTGGATGCTGGCCGGGCTGCAGATCGTGCGGTTCTCGGCCACCAGCGCCGTGGCTGGGTACTGGGCGCCGGCAAAGCCGCAAGACAGCCCTTCGTTGGCGGCGGCCAGGAAGGCCGGCAGGCGGTTGTTCAGGTGCGGGCTCAGCAGCCGGTTCAGGCGGCGTTCGGCCATCACGCCCAATTGCGTGGCGGCGATGGCCAGGAAGTCCATCGCGAAGGCCACCTGCTGGCCGTGGAAATTGCCGCCGTGGAACAGCGCGTCATCGTCAAAGAACAGCGGGTTGTCGTTCGATGAATTGAGTTCGCGCGTCACCACGGTGGCGCAGTGATCCAGCGTATCGCGCACGGCACCGAGCACCTGCGGGATGCAGCGCAGCGTGTAGGCCTTCTGGATGAACACGCCCGTGCCGGTGTTCTTTTCGTCGCCGGCACGATGCTTCATCTCCGCGCTGAGCGTGTCGTGCCCGGCCAGCCGCGTCGAACCGGCCAGCAACGCGCGCAGGTTGGCGGCCGAGCTGATCTGGCCCGGGTGCGGCTTGGCGATGTCATGGCCGTGTGCCATGAACGCATCGGCCGATGCCGACAGCCCTTCCAGCGCCAGCGCCGCAATGGCTTCGGCCTGCCGGACCTGCGCGCGCAGCGTCTCCAGCAGCAGGCACGACACGCCGGTCATGGCGGAAGTGCCATTGATCAACGCCAGCCCTTCCTTGTACGCCAGCGTGATTGGCGCAATGCCGTGCTGTCGCAACACGTCGGCAGTAGGCGCCGTGCCGCCATCGGCGGTCAGCACCTTGCCTTCGCCGATCAGCGTGATGGCCACGTGCGACAGCGGTGCAAGGTCGCCGCTGGCACCGAGCGACCCCACCTGCGGCACGGCCGGCGTGATGCCGGCGGCCAGGTATTTGAGCAACTGCTCGATCACCACCGGGCGCACCGCCGAATAGCCACGCGACAGCGCGTTGGCGCGCGCCACCATCATGGCCCGCACCTCGTCGCGCGAGAACAGCGGCCCCACGCCGGCGCAGTGGCTGCGCAGCAGGTTTTCCTGCAGCGCGCGGCCGTGTTCGATATCGACCCAGTTGTGGACCAGTTCGCCGAACCCGGTGGACACGCCGTAGATCGGCACATTGGTGGCCGCGACTTGCTCGAAGCGCGCGCGGGCATCACGCACCTTGTCGAGAACGTCAGCCGGTACTTGCGCGGTCAACTTGCCGCGGGCGATGCCCGCGACGGATTCGGGGCTGAGCTGGTAGCCGTCAATGGCGGCTTGGCATACGGTGTGGGTCATGGGGCGTGCGGTAGGGATCGAGGCCGGGCGAGAGTGTACCGCGCCCGATTCGTCCTGCCGCAGCCGTTACAGTCCGTAGCGTTTGATCTTGTCGTAGAGCGTCGCCTTGCCCACCTGCAGCAGATCGGCGGCCTGGCTGACGGCGCCGCCCGTGCGCGCGAGCGTATCGGCGATCACGGCGCGCTCGTAGCGTTCCATCCGCTCGCGCAGCGGGATCGAATCGTCGCCGCCTTCCACCTTGCCGGCATGCCCGCCTTCGGGCACGCCCAGCACGAGCCGGTCTGCCGCATTGCGCAGCTCGCGCACGTTGCCGGGCCACGGGCGCTGCATCAGTTGCTGGCGCTGCATCTCGGACAGGATCGGCGCGGGCCGCTGGTAGCGCACGGCGGCCACCAGCATGAAGTGCTCGAACAGCGGCACGATATCCTCGCGGCGCTCGCGCAGCGGCGGCAGCGGAATCGTCACCACGTTCAGGCGGTACAGCAGGTCCTGCCGGAAAGCGCCCTGCGCCACCAGCGACTCCATGTCGCCCTTGGCGGCAGCGATGATGCGCACGTCGATCGGCAGCGATGCGTTCGAGCCCAGCCGCTCCAGCGTGCCTTCCTGCAGCACGCGCAGCAGCTTCACCTGCAGCGCCAGCGGCATGCTCTCGATCTCGTCCAGGAACAGCGTGCCGCCCGACGCATGTTCGAGCTTGCCGATGCGGCGCTTGCCCGCGCCCGTAAACGCGCCGGCCTCGTGGCCGAACATTTCGCTTTCGAAGATCGATTCCGGCACCGCGCCACAGTTCAGCGCGATAAACGGCGCGTCGCGGCGCGTGGACAGCGCGTGCAGGCTGCGCGCCACCAGTTCCTTGCCGGTGCCGGTCTCGCCGTTGATCATCACCGGCACATCGGTTTCGGCCACATTGGCGATCAGGTCGCGCACCCGCGCGATGGCCGGCGACCGGCCGATGATGCGCGTGCCGGCCGCCGGGCCAGCCAGTTCACGGCGCAGCGCCACGTTTTCGAGTTCCAGTGCGCGGCGCTCCAGCGCCCGGCGCACGGTGTCGGTCAGGCGGTCCGCGCCGAAGGGTTTCTCGATGAAGTCGTAGGCGCCCTCGCGCATCGCCTGCACGGCCATCGTAATATCGCCATGCCCGGTCACCAGGATCACCGGCAGGCCCGGCGCCACGTTGCGGCAATGGTGCAGCAGGTCCAGCCCCGACGCGCCGCCCAGGCGCACGTCGGTCACCAGCACGCCCGGGAAGTCGGCGCTCAGGTGCGGCATCGCGGCCTCGGCCGACGGCAGCGCCAGCACCGCGAATCCGGCCAGTTCCAGGCTCTGTGCCGTGGCCTGGCGCACCAGCGGTTCGTCTTCGACAAACAGCACGCGCAGCCCGTCTTGCATCGCAATCATTTCGCTTTTCCTCATCACGCCGCCACGGGCTGGCGCGCCCGCCGCAACGTCACCACAAATTCCGCGCCGCCACCTTCGGCATCGCCCGCCACCAGCTGGCCGCCGAACTCGCGCACGATCGACGACGAGATGGCCAGCCCGAGCCCCAGGCCCTGGCCGATTTCCTTGGTCGTGTAGAACGGCTCGAACAGGTGCGGCAACGCGTCTGGCGCAATGCCGGTGCCATTGTCGCGCACCGCGATGCGCACCTGCTCGTCGGTGGCGACGACGCCGATTTCCACCCGGCCATCGGCCCGGCCCACGGCGGCAATGGCATCGAGCGCGTTGCCAACCAGGTTCAGCAGCACCTGTTCGAGCTTCAGTTCGTCGGCCCACACGGCCAGGTCAGCGGCCTCGCCGTCCAGCCCGCGTACGCGCAGCATCACCTGGCCCAGGCGCGGCGCGATCAGCTGCAGCACATGATCCAGCGCGGCACGCACGCGCACGGCATTGCGGCGCTGGCGCGCCTTGCCGGCAAACAGCTTGAGCTGGCCGGTGATCTTGCCCATGCGCTCGGTCAGGTCGGCGATGGCCGACAGGTTGCCCGTCGCGGCATCGAGCTGCCCGCGCTCCAGCAGCACCCGGGTGTTGTCGGAGAACGTGCGCAGCGCCGCCAGCGGCTGGTTGAGTTCGTGCGTGATGCCCGCCGCCATCTGGCCCAGCGCGGCCAGCTTGCTGGCCTGCACCAGTTCGTCCTGGGTTGCGCGCAGTTCGCCTTCGGCGCGCGTGCGCTCGGCCACCTCGCCTTCGAGCTGTTCGTTGATGGCCATCAGGTCGGCGGTTCGGGCCTCGACGCGGCGTTCCAGTTCGTCGTAGGCGGCTTCCAGCAGGCGGCGGCTGTACAGCATGTCGCGCGCGCGCTGGCGGCGCTGGCGCAGGTTGACCAGCAGCAGGCAGATGCAGGCGTACGCCAGCGCGGCGCCGATGGTCGCACTGCGCGCATTGGCCAGCACCGGGTCCAGCGGCGCCATGACCTGCATGTTCCATCCGGCCGGCCCCACGGCGCGGTTGATTTCGAGATAACGGTCGCCCCCGGCGTCGGCCAGGCCGAAGTTCAGGCCGGCACCCTCCACGCCATCGGGCGCGCCCTCGCCATCGCGCCGGTCGGTAGGGCCTACCCGCACCAGCCGCTGGCCATCGGACAGCGTATTGTCGGCCAGCCAACGCATGACGGGCGACGTCAGCGACTGCATCGGCAGCGGCGTGACATCCACATCGTGGTACTGGCGCGTACGGTGCAGTTCGGCCTGCAGCGCCGGCGGCAGCGGCCGCAGCGTGCGGTACTGCCAGCCGGGCACCGACGACAGGAAGATCACGCCGTGTTCGTCGGACACCATCAGCGGCTCGCCCCGGCCCGAGCCGGCGCGCTGGAACCATTCCAGGTTCAGCTTGACCACCGTCACGCCGATCACCTTGCCACCGGCCTCGATCGGCTGGGCGATGTAGTAGCCCGGCTCGTCGCTGGTGACGCCGATGGCATAGAACCGGCCCACCTCGCCGCGCGAGGCCATCTGGAAATACGGACGGAAGCGATAGTCGGTGCCGACGAAGCTGCCCGGCTCGCCATGGTTGCTGGCGGCCAGCGCCAGGCCGTTCGCCGCAATCACGTAGGTGGCGGATGCCCTGGCGCGCCGGTTGACCTCCACCAGGTAGTCATTGACGGCCGCGATGCGTGCCGGGTCTTGCGGCGATGCCAGCAGCGCGCGCACGGACGGGTGAAGCGACACCAGCGCAGGCAGGAATTCGTAGCGGTCGAGCGTGGATTCGAGCGTGCCCGCGTAGCGGTCGGCACGCATGGCCGTGGATTGCTGCAACGCGACGATGCCGCGCTGCACCGACAGCAGCCAGGTCAGCGTGCACAGCACCAGCAGGCCGGCCAGCAGCGCAACGGCAAAGCCCCACCAGCGCGAACTGTGCTCCGGCGCGTGCACGGAGTCAGGCGGTGCGGGGTCATGCACGGCAAGGAAATCGTCGGAATGGGGCATCGGCGCGGGCGAAAGCTCTCGCGCCGATGATACCCGCTGGCCGCCCCGGGGGTCTGTGTGGCCAGCGGGAGGATCGTGCGGGGTGCCCGCGACGCCGTCCAGCGGGTCGGCGGGCACCGGGCCAGACATGTCAGGCGCTGGCGTCGGCGAGTTCGACGTTGTCATCGCCACCACCACGCAGCACGCGGTTCAGGCGGGCGCGGTCAAGCTCGCGTTCCCAGGCCGACACCACCACGGTGGCCACGCCATTGCCGATGATGTTGGTCAGCGCGCGGCATTCGCTCATGAAGCGGTCGATGCCGAGGATCAGCACCATGCCGGCCACCGGGATGGTCGGCACCACGGCCAGCGTGGCCGCCAGCGTGATGAAGCCCGAGCCGGTCACGCCGCTGGCGCCCTTGGACGTCACCATGGCCACGGCCAGGATGGTCAGCTGCTGCATCAGGGTCAGCTCGATGTTCGTCGCCTGGGCGATGAAGATCACGGCCATCGTCATGTAGATGTTGGTGCCGTCCAGGTTGAACGAGTAACCGGTAGGCACCACCAGGCCGACCACCGACTTCGAGCAGCCCAGCTTTTCCATCTTCTCCATCAGGTGCGGCAGCGCGGCTTCCGACGAGCTGGTACCCAGCACTATCAGCAGCTCTTCCTTGATGTACGCGACGAAGCGGATGATCGAGAAGCCGGTCAGGCGCGCCACGGTGCCCAGCACCACCAGCACGAACACGATGGCGGTGAAGTAGAACGTGCCGATCAGCTTCAGCAGCGGAATCAGCGAGCCCAGGCCGTACTTGCCGATCGTGAAGGCCATGGCGCCGAACGCGCCGATCGGGGCCACCTTGGTGATCACGTGCACGATGTGGAAGAACACCTTCGACACCTGGTCGACCATGTCGTGGATGATCTGCGCGCGGTCGCCGATGATGGCCAGTGCCGAGCCGAAGAACAGCGAGACCAGCAGGATCTGCAGGATGTCGCCATTGGCGAACGCGCTGAAGATCGTGTCCGGGATGATGTGCATGAAGAACTCGACCGTGCTCTGGCCGTGGGCCTTCGACACGTACTGCGAGATCGACTTGGTGTCCAGCGTGGCCGGATCGATGTTGAAGCCCACGCCGGGTTTCAGCACGTGCGATGCCATCAGGCCGATCAGCAGCGCGAACGTGGACACGATCTCGAAGTACAGCAGCGCCTTGCCGCCCACGCGGCCCACCTTCTTCATGTCGCGCATGCCGGCGATGCCGGACACCACGGTACAGAAGATGATCGGGCCGATGATCATCTTGATCAGCTTGATGAACGCGTCGCCCAGCGGCTTCATTTCCACGCCGGTGGCCGGCGCGAAATGACCCAGCAGGATGCCCACGGCAATCGCGAACAGGACCTGCACGTACAGGATCTTGTAAAAGGGTTTCCTCATGATGTCGTCCTCGGTGTTTTGACCGGTGCCGGGCGCTCGGTAGGCGCCCACGTTGCACGCCTGGCCCAAGGCAGCGGGCGGCGCGTCTGAAGGTAACTATTTGCAACAGCCGTGCCACAGGGGCCGGCGCCGCCAAGCCCTTGATTTGCAAGGGAAGCCATCGGGGGCGGCGGGCGGATCGATCCGGGATTCCGGAAATCCGGAATGGGCGCCTCCGGGAATTCGGACGGCTTCAGGCGGATTTCGAGCCGAAAAGTGCGTCGTTCGCCATGTGGAAGGCCGTTTCGGGCCGCCGGGTCCTCCGCGCGACGCCCATGCGCATCGCGATTTCCGGAATTCCGGGCAGCGCCGCTGCGCGGAACGCGGGGCGCGACCACGTATAATTCCGAGCTTCCTCGATTCATGCCGCGCCAGTCGCCCGCGTTACCACGCCGGTGGGCCCGGCGCCACGCAGTCCAGTTCGCCGCCATGAGCAGCTACTACAAACACCACGTTTTCTTCTGCCTGAACCAGCGCGACGACGGCAAGGCCTGCTGTGCCGACCACAATGCCAAGGCCATGCAGGAATACGCCAAGAAACGCTGCAAGGAGCTGGGCATCGCCGGCGCCGAAGGCCGCGTGCGCATCAACAAGGCCGGCTGCCTGAACCGTTGTGAACTTGGTCCGGTGCTGGTGGTCTACCCCGAGGCCGTCTGGTACACCTTCGTCGACGAGCAGGACATCGACGAGATCATCGACAGCCATCTGATTCACGGCAAGCCCGTCGAACGCCTGATGGTCGATCGCTGATCCGGTACCCGCCGGGCCGCGCCGGGCCGCCTGCCCGGTTTTTTGTTGTGCCGCTTTTGTCGTGCCGCTTTTGTCGTGCTGTTGTTGTCGCCGAACCTTCCTGCCTCCTCGCCATGAACGCGCATACCCAGGTCACCACCATCGCCGGCCCCGTCGGCGCCATCGACATCTCGATCGATCTGCCGCAGAACGAGCCGGTGCGTGGCCTGGCGCTGGTGGCGCATCCGCACCCGCTGTTTGCCGGCACCAAGGACAACAAGGTGGCGCAGACGCTGGCGCGCACGTTCGTGGCGCTGGGCTATGCCACGGTGCGGCCGAACTTCCGCGGCGTGGGCGGCACGGCCGGCGAGCATGACCAGGGCATCGGCGAACAGGACGACCTGCTGGCCGTGATCGACTGGATGCGCACGCAGACCGCGTGGTCGCCCGACGTGGCCGCGCTGCCGCTGGCGCTGGGCGGCTTCTCGTTCGGCAGTTTCGTGCAGACGCACGTGGCACGCCGCCTGGCCGAAGCGGGCACGCCCGCGCAGCGGCTGGTGCTGGTGGGCACGGCCACCAGCCGCTGGGAAGTGGCCACCGTGCCGGCCGACACCATCGTGATCCACGGCGAACAGGACGACACCGTGCCGCTGGCCAGCGTGCTGGACTGGGCCCGTCCGCAGGAACTGCCGGTCATCGTCATTCCTGGCGCCGACCATTTTTTTCACCGCAAGCTGCACCTGATCAAGCAGCTTGTCGTCAACGCGTGGGAACGGTGAACCGTCCCGCCCGCGCCATCCCTTTATTGTTGGAACACTACCCATGCTGAACAGAGCCACGCCGCATTTCGCATCCGCCCTTGCTCCCGTCGCCGTCGCCGCGACGCTTGCCACCGTGCTTGCCGCCGCCCCCGCCGCCGTCCTGGCGCAGGGCGTGCCGATGCCGCAGGTGGCCGCCAAGTCGTGGATGCTGTACGACGTGACCAGCGGCCAGGCCCTGGCGTCGCAGAATGCCGACCTGCGCATCGAGCCCGCGTCGCTGACCAAGCTGATGACCGCCTACCTGGTGTTCGAGGCGCTCAAGGAAAAGCGCCTGACGCTGGACCAGACCGTCACGCCGACCGAGATCGTGCGCAAGGTCAAAAGCGATGAGTCGCGCATGTTCATCGAGGCCGGCAAGCCGGTCAGCGTGAACGACCTGCTGATGGGCCTGATCGTGCAGTCGGGCAACGACGCGTCGCTGGCGCTGGCCGAGGCCGTGGGCGGCTCGGAAGAAGGTTTCGTGGCGATGATGAACCGCGAAGCGCAGCGCATGGGCATGAAGGGTACGCACTTCACGAACACCGACGGGGTGCCCGATCCGAACCACTACACCACGGCCGTCGACCTGGCCACGCTGTCCACGCGCCTGATCAAGGACTTCCCCGAGTACTACGGAATGTACTCGCAGAAGGAGTTCACCTATAACAAGATCAGGCAGCCCAACCGCAACCGCCTGCTGTACATCGACCCGACCGTCGACGGTCTGAAGACCGGCCACACCAAGTCCGCCGGCTACTGCCTGATCTCGTCGGCCCAGCGCCCGCTGGCCAATGTGCCGAATGGCACGCGCCGCCTGGTGTCGATCGTGATCGGCACGGCCACCGAGCAGATCCGCACCCAGGAAAGCCTGAAGATCCTGAACTACGGCTTCCAGTTCTTCGACACGCTGCGCCTGTACGATAAGGGCCAGGTCCTGGCCACGCCCGATATCTACAAGGGCCGCGCCAGCATCGTGAAGATCGGCGTGGCCAACGAGACGTTCGTGACGGTGCCCAAGGGTACCGGCGGCCGCCTGAAGCCGGTGCTGGAGCGTCAGGAACTGCTGATCGCCCCGATCGCCGCGGGCCAGCAGGTGGGCACGGTCAAGCTGATGGACGGCGCCAACAAGGTGGGCGAGTTCCCGGTGGTGGCCCTGGAGGAAGTGCCCGAGGCAGGCTTCTTCGGCCGCCTGTGGGATACGATCCGCCTCTGGTTCAAGCGCAAGTAAGCGCAAGCAGGCGCAATTGAGCGCGCACAAGGTTACGCAAGATGACGACAGATTCCAGCAACGGTCCGCTGATCCCGGGTGACATCCCGCCCGAGCAGTCGCTGATCGAATACCCGAGCGAATTCCCGATCAAGGTCATGGGCGCCATGCAGGACGGCTTTGCCGAGGCCATCGTGACGCTGATCCAGGAATTCGACCCGAACTTCCACGCCGGCAAGATGGAGATGCGTCCGTCGCGCAACGGCAACTACCTGGGGCTGACCGTGACCGTGTACGTCACGAGCCGCGAGCACCTGGACAGCGTGTACCGTGCGCTGACGTCGCACCCGATGGTCAAGGTGGTGCTGTAACCACATGAACGTCGTTACCCTGAAGCCCGGCAAGGAAAAATCCCTGCTCCGGCGCCACCCGTGGGTCTACGCCACGGGCATCGCCTCCACCGAAGGCCGCTGCGAGGCCGGCTCGACCGTGGTCATCCGCAGCGCGGACGGCCGCTTCCTGGCGCGCGGCGCCTACAGCCCCGAATCGCAGATCCGGGTGCGCGTATGGACGTTCGACGAAAACGAGCCGGTCGACCATGCGATGTTCAAGCGCCGCGTGTCGGCCGCGCTGGCGCACCGCCAGCGTTGGGTCAGCGACACCAGCGCGGTGCGGCTGATCTTCGGCGAATCCGACCGCCTGCCCGGCCTGATCGTCGACTACTACGGCCAGGGCGAGACCGGGCAGCTGGTCTGCCAGTTCAACGCCGCCGGCGTAGAGCAGTGGAAGGACGCCCTGGTACAGGCGCTGGTCAAGGAAACCGGCTGCCCGAACGTCTACGAACGGTCCGACGCGGCCGTGCGCCAGCGCGAAGGGCTGGAACTGGTCACCGGCGTGCTGGCCGGTGCCGAGCCAGATCCGCAGCTGTCGGTGACCGAACACGGTGTGCGCTACTACGTGGACGTGCGCAACGGCCACAAGACCGGCTTTTACGTCGATCAGCGCGACAACCGCAAGCTCGTGGGCGATCTGGCCGAAGGCCGCGACGTGCTGAACTGCTTCTGCTACACGGGCGGCTTCTCGCTGGCCGCACTGCGTGGCGGCGCGAAGTCGGTGACGTCGATCGATTCGTCGGGCGAGGCGCTCAAGATCGCGGCCAGCAACGTGACGCTGAACGGCTTCGACGCCGGGCGCGCCACCTGGCTCGATGCGGACGTGTTCAAGATGCTGCGCGAATTCCGCGCCGAGGGCCGCCAGTTCGACCTGATCGTGCTGGATCCACCCAAGTTCGCCCCGTCGGCCCAGCACATCGACCGCGCCGCGCGCGCCTACAAGGAAATCAACCTCGTCGGCATGCAGCTGCTGCGGCCGGGCGGCCTGCTGTTCACGTACTCGTGCTCGGGTGCCATCAGCATGGAACTGTTCCAGAAGATCGTGGCCGGCGCCGCCACCGATGCCCGCGCCGATGCCCGCATCCTGCGCCGCCTGTCGGCCGGCACCGATCACCCGATGTCGGCCGCCTTCCCCGAAGGCGAATACCTGAAGGGCCTGCTGCTGGAAAAGATCTAGTCCGGGCCGGAAAACCCGTCAGCTCACGGGTTTTCCGGAATTGCCGCGGAACTGCCTTCTGGTGGTCATATTCGCCCCCTAAGATTCGTCTCACGGTAAGGCATTGGCAGGTGCCTGACCGTCTCTTCTTATCAGTCTTCGTGGTAATCGCCCCGCTAACCCAGCGGGGCTTTTTTTCGCCCCGGCCACCACCGAGGCCGCGCTCTACCGTGACGCCACGGCAGGCGAAACTCCCTATAATCGAACGACCGTGCATTTCGCACCGCTTGTCCGCGTCATTTCATCAGACGGATTCGAGGAGACACCATGCCTGCCGCCAAACACATTCCGCCAGCCCTGCAGAACCTGGCCCTGCCCGTCATCGCGTCGCCGATGTTCATCGTCAGCTACCCGGAACTGGTGCTGGCCCAGTGCAAGGCCGGCATCGTCGGATCGTTCCCCGCGCTCAACGCGCGCCCGGCCGAGTTGCTCGACGAATGGCTGACGCAGATCCAGGAAGAACTGGCGGCATTCCGGGCTGCCAATCCCGGCAAGCCCGTCGGCCCGCTCGCCGTGAACCAGATCGTGCACGCTTCCAACGCGCGGCTGGAACATGATGTGAAGGTGTGCGTGGAACACAAGGTGCCGATCTTCATCACGTCGCTGCGGGCGCCCCCCAAGGAAATGATCGACGCCGTGCACAGCTACGGCGGCATCGTGCTGCACGACGTCATCAACATCCGCCACGCCGAAAAGGCCATCGAGGCCGGCGTGGACGGGCTGATCCTGGTAGCGGCCGGCGCCGGCGGCCATGCCGGCACGCTGTCGCCGTTCGCGCTGGTCGGCGAAGTGCGCAAGATCTTCGACGGTCCGATCGCACTGTCCGGATCGATCGCCACCGGCGACGCCGTGCTGGCCGCCCAGGCCATGGGCGCCGACTTCGCCTACGTGGGCACCCGCTTCATCGCGTCGCAGGAAGGCCATGCCAGCGCCGAGTACAAGCAGTCGATCACCAGTTCGGCCGCTTCGGACATCATCTACACGAACCTGTTCACGGGCGTGCACGGCAACTACATCCGCGAGAGCATCGTCAACTCGGGCCTGGACCCCGAAGACCTGCCGGTGGCCGACAAGAGCAAGATGGACTTTTCGAGCGGCAGCTCGAAGGCCAAGGCCTGGAAGGACATCTGGGGTGCCGGCCAGGGCGTGGGCCAGATCCACGACATCCCCACCGCCGGCGAGATCGTGGCGCGCATGAAGGCCGAGTACGATGCGGCGCGCGCCCGGCTGGGGCTGGTAGCATAAGGGCGTTTCTGCGCCCCTTTTCCTGCACCGTTGCCTTCTTCCGACCCCGAAACACCGACCGACCCCACCCACCTGGCCGGCACGCTCACGCACCGGGAGCGCGTGATCCGCGCGTTCTGGGTCACGCTGGGCATCATCAGCCTGGTGCTCGGCTTTATCGGCATCTTCCTGCCGCTGCTGCCGACCACGCCGTTCGTGCTGCTGGCGGCGGCGTGCTTCGCGCGCGGGTCGGAAAAATTCCACAACTGGCTGATCACGCACGAGCGATTCGGGCCCCTGGTGCGTGACTGGCAGGCCCACCGCAGCATTCCGTTCCGCGCCAAGTGCCTGGCGCTGTCGATGATGTGGACGTCGATGAGCATCACGGCCTGGCTGCTGCGCGCACGGCCGGTGTCGTCGCTGACGCTGATCGCCATCGGCGTCGCCGTTACGGTCTGGATGGTACGGCTGCCCACGCGGCCGCGCGGCGGCTACCCCGAGGCCAGCGACGGTCCGTCGTCGCAAGCGTAGGGCCGCCGTCGCCGGCCTTCACCCCACGGCGATCAGTCGTAGCTGCGCGCGTCCTCGATCGATTTGCCGTCCTGCGGCAGCGATCCCGGCGCGGCGAAGCGCACCTCGCCACGCAACCGCATCACCTCGCGCATCGAATCGGCCACGGCAAGCGCCAGGCCCTCGTCGATGCGCGTGGCATCGCAATGGAGCGTCATCACGTCGGCGCCAATCGTGCCCGTCACCACCAGCCGCGCCGCGCGGATTTCCGGGTGACGCCGCACCACTTCGGCCACCTGCCCCGGATGCACGAACATGCCCTTGACCTTGGTGGTCTGGTCGGCGCGTCCCAGCCAGCCTTTCAGCCGGATATTGGTGCGGCCACACGGGCTGGCGCGGTGCGAGGACTCCGCCACGATGGCCGAGAGGTCGCCGGTGCCAAACCGGATCAGCGGGTAGTCGACGTTGCCCAGCACGGTAACCACCACCTCGCCCACCTCGCCCTCGGGCATCGGCTTCGTACCGCCCGGCTCGACGATCTCGACCAGTACGCCCTCGTCCACCACCCAGCCGTCGCCGCCGTCGGTCTCGAAGGCGATCAGTCCGACATCGGCCGTGCCGTACATCTGGCGCGCCGTGACGCCGTGGTCCTGCAGCCAGCCCCGCAGCGCGGGCGGGCATGCCTCGCCCGACACCAGCGCCTTGGACAGGCTCGCGCACGGCAGCCCCATCTCGTCACCTTTCTCGATCAGCAGCTTCAGGAACGATGGCGTGCCCGCGTAGGCGGCAGGCTGCAGGCTGGCCAGCGCCTGCACCTGCGATTCGGTCTGGCCGACGCCCGCCGGGAACACGCAGCACCCCAGCTTGTGGGCGCCCGATTCCATCATCATCCCGGCCGGCGTGAAGTGATACGAGAACGTGTTGTAGACCAGCTCGCCGGACCGGAAGCCCGCCGCGAACATCGCGCGCGCCGTGCGCCACCAGTCGGCGGCAAAGCCATCGGGCTCGTGGATCGGCCCTGGCGACTGGAACACATGGCGCAGGCCCCCCAGCGCCGTGGCATTGAGCCCGCCCAGCGGCGGCACCACGCGCTGGCGCGCGCTCAGTTCGGACTTGCGCGTGACCGGCAGCAGCGCCAGCGCATCGCGCGAGGTGATCTCGCGTGCGTCGAAGTCGCACAGGATTTCGGCAAAATACGGTGCATGTGCCCGCGCATGTGCGACCTGGCGCGCCACGGCGGCAAGCAGCGCGGCCTCGCGCTCCGCAGGCGCGCGCGTCTCCAGCGAATCGAAGTATTCAGCCATATCGGTGTCCAGGGGAGATTCAGGCCAGCCAGCGTTTGCGCCGGCGATAGCTTTTCACATCGCGGAACGATTTGCGCGCGCCGCCTTCGGCGTCGTTGGCGGCCACGCCCAGGTAAAACTCCTTGACGTCCTCGTTGGTGCGCAGCGATTCGGCTTCGCCGTCCATCACCACGCGGCCGTTTTCGAGGATGTAGCCGTAGTCGGCATAGCGCAGCGCCACCATCGTGTTCTGCTCGGCCAGCAGGAAGCTCACGCGCTCGCGCGCGTTCAGGTCGCGCACGATCTCGAAGATTTCCTCCACGATCTGCGGCGCCAGGCCCATCGACGGCTCGTCCAGCAGGATCATCGACGGCTTGGCCATCATCGCGCGCCCGATCGCGCACATCTGCTGCTCGCCCCCCGAGGTATAGCCGGCCTGCGACTTGCGGCGCGTCTTCAGGCGCGGAAAGTAGTCGTAGATCTTCTCCAGCGCGTCGCGCGTTTCACCACGCGACAGGCCGCGCGTGTAGGCCCCGGTCAGCAGGTTTTCCTCGATGGTCAGGTGCGCGAAGCAGTGGCGGCCTTCCATCACCTGGATCACGCCGCGCTTGACCAGGTCGTTGGGCGTGAGCTGGTCCACGCGCTGGCCGCGGTACTCGATCGATCCCTTGGTGACATCGCCGCGCTCGGCGTGCAGCAGGTTCGAGATGGCCTTGAGCGTGGTGGTCTTGCCCGCGCCGTTGGCACCCAGCAGCGCCACGATGCGGCCCTCCGGCACATCGAGCGAGACGCCCTTGAGCACCAGGATCACATGGTCGTAGATGACTTCGATGTTGTTGACGGATAGAAGGGTCATGTCTTGTCCCTGTACTGTTTTTACTCCCCTCTCCCACTTGCGTGAGAGGGGTTGGGGGAGAGGGCCCGGCGCATCAAGACTCGGCATGTCGCAATTTGAGCCTCAATACCCTCTCCCCGGCCCCTCTCCCGCGCAGCAGGAGAGAGGAGAAAACCGTTGGTGCTTCAGATGCGGGCAATCCACTCCGCTCTCCCGCCTTACGAGGGAGGGAGAAACCGCCGGCAACCCTGAAGCCTTACGACTTCACGCACGCCGGCGTGATGCCCTTCTCCTTGGCGTACTGCGCGGCCGTGGCCTTGAACAGCGGGTGGATCAGGTTCTTGTTGCCCTCGATCCAGTCCGACACCACCACCCACTTGGTGCCGTCCCACTGCTGGATCTTCACCTTGCCCGATCCTTCGTGGTTGTCGCAGCTGGTCTTGATCTCGGGCAGCAGGCCCGTGGCGCCCAGTTGCTGCAGGCGAGCGCTCGTCAGGTTCAGGTTCTCGAAGGCCCAGCGCATCTCGTCGCCGGTCATGACCTTGCCCTTGCCAAACTTGCCCTGTGCCACGCGGATGGCCTCCACCGTCACCACCGCCGCCGACACGCCACGGTTATAGAGCACCGAGCCCACCTTGTTGCGGTCCTGCATGTTGCCCTTGTTGGCGCCGTAGACCACCTTCTCGATATCGGCGATCAGCGGCACGCTCTTGCCGGCCACATTCCACGTGGCGCTCATGTAGCCCTTGGCGGCGTCGCCAGCCGGCGTGGTGTCCTCCTCGGACCCGGCCCACCACGACCCGATCATCTTTTCGCGCGAGAATCCCACCTTCTGGGCCGCCTTCAGCGCGGTCTGGTTCATCACGCCCCAGCCCCAGAAGATCACATAGTCGGGGTTTTCCTGGCGGATCTTCAGCCATTGCGCGCCCTGCTCGTTACCGGGGTGCGCCACCGGGATCTCCACCAGGTTGAACTTGCCGAGCCTGGCCTCGGCCTCCAGCGCGACGATCGGCTCCTTGCCGTAGGCCGAGTCGTGATACAGGTAGACGATCTTCTTGCCGGCCAGCGACCCGCCGTTCTTCGACGCCAGGTACTTCACGATGGCCGACACCTGCATCTGGTACGTGGTGACCAGCGGAAATGCGTACGGGAACACCGATCCGTCCACGGCGTCGGTGCGGCCGTAGCCCATCATCACCAGCGGCACCTTGTCGGCGGCGGTCTTGTCGACCAGCGCGTACGAAATGCCGGTGGACATCGTGTGATACGCAGTGCCCTTGCTCTGGCCGTTCTTGGCCTTCAGGCGCTCATAGCACTCCACGCCCTTGGCGTTGTTGTACTCGGTCTCGCACTCTTCCCACGACAGCTTCACGCCGTTGACGCCCCCCTCCTTGAGGTTGACGTAGTTCAGGTAATCGACAAATCCGCCATAGAACGATTGCCCGTTCGAGCCATACGGGCCGACGCGGTAGCTGGGCAGCGCCACGAACTGGTCATTGGCCTGCGCCAGGGCCGGCAGGGCCGGCGCCAGCAGGGCAGCCGCGACGCTGACCACCAGGGCGGCGCGCTGCACATTGCGGAATACGGTTGTCATCACAGTCTCCTTCACCTCGAACGGGCGTTGTTATGGGAACGACTAATGGGGGAATGGCCAGAGGCGGAGCTTCTCCTTGGCAATCTGCCAGAGCCGGGCCAGGCCATGTGGCTCGACGATCAGGAAAAAGATGATCAGCGCGCCGAACACCATGAGCTGGATATGCGACACCGTGGCGTTCGTGAACGGCAGGTGCAGCAGCGCGGCCAGCGCGGGCAGCACGTTATCGAGAAAGATCGGCAGCAGCAGGATGAACGCCGCGCCCAGGAACGACCCCAGGATGCTGCCCACCCCGCCGATGATGATCATGAACAGGATGCGGAACGACAGGTCCAGCGAAAAGCCGTCCGGCTCCACCGATCCCAGATAGCAGAACGCGTACAGCGCGCCCGCCACGCCGCAGTAGAACGAGCTGACGGCGAAGGCCAGCAGCTTGGTGCGCATCAGCGGAATGCCGATGACCTCGGCAGCCACGTCCATGTCGCGCACGGCCATCCAGGCGCGGCCCGTGGCCGAGCGCACCAGGTTCTTGGCCAGCATCGCCAGCACCGTGACGATGGCCAGCACGAACAGGTACTTCCTGATCGGGGTATCGAACGCCACGCCGAACAGGTCCAGCCGCTGCGCCGTGATCACGCCCGACGAACTGTTGTTCGAGAACCAGGGGAACTTGGTCAGCGCCCACACCACGAAGAACTGCGCGGCCAGCGTGGCCACGGCCAGGTAGAAGCCCTTGATCCGCAGCGACGGCAGCCCGAATGCCACGCCCACCAGTGCCGACGACAGTCCGGCCAGGATGAACGTCAGCACCACCGGAATGCCTTCGATCCGCAGCTGGAAGTTATAGGCTGCATAGGCCCCCACGGCCATGAAGGCCGCCGTGCCCAGCGATAGCTGTCCGGCATAGCCGGTGAGGATGTTCAGGCCCAGCGCAGCCAGCGAGAAGATCAGGAACGGCGTCAGGATGGCGTTGAACCAGTATTCGCTGCCTGCGAACGGGATGACGACGAACGCCACCGCCATCAACAAAGCAAAGAAAATACGATCTTGCCGGATCGGGAAGATCTGGCTGTCGGCAACGTAGCTGGTCTTGAACTGTCCGGATTCGCGGTAGAGCATGAAATTCTCCAAATTTCAGCATGCGTGACGGCGTGGCGGATGCTTTTGCCTCCGGCCGCCGCTGCGCGACTTGACTTTGCTGCGCAAAGTCAGCCTTCGCCGACAACACATGGGCCCGCTATACGCGGTCAATGTGTTTTTCTCCGAATAGCCCCTCTGGCCGCACGAGCAGAAACAGCAGCGCAAACACATACGGGAACCAGCCTTCGATCCCGCCGAAGTTGCCGCCGAACGCCGACTGGAACACGGGCGGGATATAGATCTCGGCCAGTTTTTCCGATGCGCCGATGATCAGGCCGCCGACGATGGCGCCCGGCACCGACGTGAAGCCGCCCAGGATCAGCACCGGCAGCGCCTTGAGCGCGGTCAAGGTCAGCGCAAACTGCACCCCGTTGCGCGATCCCCAGAGCATGCCCGCCACCAGCGCGACAAAGCCGGCCACGCCCCAGACAATGGCCCAGATGTTCTGCAGCGGAATGCCCAGCGACAGCGCCGCCTGGTGATCGTCGGCCACCGCGCGCAGCGCACGGCCCACCTTCGTGTACTGGAAGAACAGCGCCAGCACCGCCACCAGCACGGCGGCAATCAGCGCGGCGGCCAGGTCGAACTTCGACACCACGATATTGAAGTGGGTCAGGATCGACTCGATGGGCTCATCGACGATGCCCAGCTGGATCGGCCGCACCTCGTTGCCGAACAGCAGGGGGCCCAGGCCTTCAAGGAAAAACGACAGGCCGATGGTGGCCATGAACAGCGTGATGGGCGGCTGGTTCACCAGTTTGCGCAGCACCAGGCGCTCGGTGCTCATGCCGACCACGATCATGACGATAAAGGCGCCGATCACGGCCGCCCACATCGGCAAGCCTTTGTCCATCAGCCCCACCACCGCCAGCGCCGCAAAGTACACCATCGCGCCCTGCGCGAAGTTGAACACGCCCGACGCCTTGTAGATCAGCACGAAGCCCAGCGCCACCAGCGAATACATCAGCCCCGAAAGCAGCCCGCCGATCAGGATTTCGAAGAAGAATGTCATCGTAGTTTCCTGATTTCTTCAGTGGGAAGTACCCAGGTAGGCCTTGATCACGTCGGGGTTGGCCTTGACCTCGGCCGGCGTGCCGTCGCCGATCTTCTTGCCGTAATCGAGCACCACCACGCGGTCGGAGATGTCCATCACCACACCCATGTCGTGCTCGATCAGTACGATGGTGGTGCCGAACTGCTGGTTCACGTCCAGGATGAAGCGGCACATGTCCTGCTTCTCTTCCACGTTCATGCCGGCCATCGGCTCGTCGAGCAGCAGCATCGACGGTTCCGCCGCCAGCGCGCGCGCCAGCTCCACGCGCTTCTGCAGCCCGTACGGCAGGCGCCCCACCGGCGTCTTGCGGATGGCCTGGATCTCCAGGAAGTCGATGACTTCCTCCACCTTGCGGCGATGGCGCATTTCCTCGGCGCGCGCCGGCCCCCACCACAGCGCATGCGCCAGCATGCCGGTGCGGAACTGCGTGTTGCGGCCCGTCATGATGTTGTCGAGCACGGTCATGCCCTTGAACAGCGCGATGTTCTGGAACGTGCGCGCGATGCCCTGGCGGGCAGCGGCCGCCGGATGCATCTTGCGGCGCTCCTGCCCCCGGAACACGATGCGGCCCTGCTGCGGGTGATACACGCCGTTGATCACGTTCAGCATCGAACTCTTGCCGGCGCCGTTCGGGCCGATGATGGCGCGGATCTCGTGCTCGCAGACGTCGAACGAGATATCGGTCAGCGCCTTCACGCCGCCAAACGACAGCGAGATGTTCTGCAGGTCCAGAATCACGTCGCCGCGCGTGCTGGCGTGGGCCGGGGCATCGGGCCGATGGGCGTCGCCGGTGCGCGGGCTGTCGCCGTGGAGGGTGTCCGCCTGGCCCGGGGGGGCGATGGTGCCTGGCGACGCGATGGTGCCCGTGGCATCGACACGGGCCATGCCGCCCTGCCACGCTGTCTGGGTTGCCGTCATCTGTGCGTCTCCCTGTCTCACGCCGCGCGCGCGCCGCCCACGGGCGGGAATCGCTTGACGTCCACCAGCTTCAGCGTGGCCGACACACTGCCCTCGCGGCCATCCTCGAACTTCACGCGCGTGTCGATGAACTGCTCCGGCTTGTCCGCGTACAGCGCGTCCACCAGCACCGCGTATTTCTCGGCGATAAAGCCGCGCCGCACCTTGCGCGTCCGCGTCAGTTCGTCGTCATCGGGGTCCAGCTCCTTGTGCAGGATCAGGAAGCGCGCCACCTGCGAGCCGGCCAGCATCGCGTCGGCGGCCAGGTCGGCGTTCACCTGCTCCACGCATTCGGCGATCATGGCGATCACATCCGGCTGGCCCGCCAGGTCCACGTAGCCGGCATACGGCAGGTGGCGGCGCTCGGCCCAGTTGCCCACCGCATCGAAGTCGATATTGATGAACGCGCAGACGCGGTCGCGGCCGGTGCCGAATGCCACCGCCTCCTTGATGTACGGGAAGAACTTGAGCTTGTTCTCGATGTACTTGGGCGCGAACATCGACCCGTCGGCCAGCTTGCCCACGTCCTTGGCACGGTCGATGATCTTCAGGTGCCCGTCGGCATCGATCACGCCGGCGTCGCCGGTCATGAAGTAGCCCTCGTCGTTGATGGCCTCGCGCGTGGCATCGTCGCGCTTGTAGTAGGCCTTGAGCAGGCCTACGCCGCGCACCAGCACCTCGCCGTTGTCGGCGATGCGGATCTCCATGCCCGGCGCGGCCGGGCCCACCGAATCGAACTTCACCTGGCCGTCCGGCTGCAGGCACACATAGGCGCAGGTCTCGGTCTGGCCGTAGAACTGCTTCAGGTTGATGCCGATCGAGCGGTAGAAGCGGAACAGGTCCGGCCCGATGGCCTCGCCCGCCGTGTAGCCCACCCGGATACGGCTCATGCCCAGCACGTTGCGCAACGGGCCGTAGATCAGAATTTCGCCAATTCCGTAACGCAGGCGATCCAGCGCCGGCACGGGCCGCTTGTCCAGAATGTCCGATCCGCACCGGCGCGCCACGCCCATCGCCCAGTGGAACAGGCGGCGCTTCAGCCAGCCCGCGTCTTCCATGCGGATCATGACCTGCGTGAGCAGTCCCTCATAGATGCGCGGCGGCGCAAAGTAGTACGTCGGGCCGATCTCGCGCAGGTCGGTCATCACGGTTTCGCGCGACTCCGGGCAGTTCACGGTGAAGCCGGCCACCATGGCCTGCGCGTACGAGAACAGGTTGTCGCCCACCCAGGCCATCGGCAGATACGACAGCACGTCGTCATCGGCGCCGAGCCCGTCGAACTGGCAGCCGTTGCGCGCGGCGCCGATCAGGCCCGCGTGCGCATGGCAGACCCCCTTCGGCTTGCCGGTCGTGCCCGACGTATAGAGGATGATCGCGGTGTCATCGGGCGCGCCCGCCTGCACCTGCGCATCGTAGAAACCTGGATTCGCCCGATCGAATTCGCGGCCGATTTCCTGCACGCGTTCGTACGACAGCAACGACGGATGATCGTAGTCGCGCAGCCCGCGCGGGTCTTCGTAGATGACATGGCGTACGGCGCGGCCGCGCGACGCCAGTTGCGATTCCACTTCCAGCAGCTTGTCGACCTGTTCCTGGTCTTCGACGATGGCGAACTCGATCTCGGCGTCGTCGAGCACATAGACCATCTCGCCCGCAATGGCGTCCTGATAGAGCGGCACGGGCACGCCACCGAGCGCCTGCGCGGCGGTCATCGCCCAGTACAGGCGCGGACGGTTGTCGCCGACCACGGCCAGGTTCATGCCCCGGCGGTAGCCCAGCGCGGCCAAGCCGCAGGCCAGCGCGCGCACTTCGGCCGCTGCCTGCTGCCAGCTGTAGGTCTGCCAGATACCGAGATCCTTCTCGCGATAGGCCGGATGATCGGGCCGCTGCCGGGCATGCGCCAGCAGCCATCGCGGGAAGGTCGTTGCCGACGATTCCTGCATCGCTGTCTCCTCTCCCCTTCGGATGGCCTAGGGGCCATGCCGGGTATCAAGCCGCCAGACCGGTCGCTATACTGGGCGCGCCTTGTCCGGTGCGACGATTGCCGCACCGCATCACGCCCGCCTTGCCTTGTTGGGTGAGGAATGCTGGCAGGGGCGGTTCCGGGTGATCGTAAGATAGCCGATGCCATTCCGCCGGGTTGTCGCGCCGGCGACAATTCCGGGTTAATCCCTACGGGAGCGCAATGCCTGCCGCCGACACCTTCTCGTTCATCGACCGCTGCGCCTGGGCCGCCGACCTGAGCCCCGAACAGCGCGATCGTGTCAAACGTGTGATGACCGTGCGCGAATACGCACAAGGTGATTACGTCTGTCACAAAGGTGAAATGGCCGAGCACTGGCTGGGCGTGGTGGAGGGCATCGTCAAGATCACCACCGTGTCGCCATCGGGCAAGTCGGTCACCTTCACCGGCGTGCCCACCGGCGGCTGGTTCGGCGAAGGCGCCGTGCTCAAGCAGGAAATCCGCAAGTACGACGTGATGGCGCTGCGGCGCTCGCGTATCGCTTTCGTCCCACGCGAAACTTTTCAGTGGTTGCTGGATACCAGCCTGCCGTTCACGCGCTTCCTGCTGATGCAGTTCAACGAGCGGCTCGGCCAGTTCATCGCGGCGGTCGAATACGAGCGGCTGCTCGACATCGATTCGCGCGTGGCCCGCGCGGTGTCATCGCTGTTCAACGAACACCTGTATCCGGCCATCGGCTCGACGCTGGAGATTTCGCAGGAAGAAATCGGCCTGCTGGCCGGCATTTCGCGCCAGCGTGCCAACCAGGCCCTGAAGGTGCTGGAACAGCAGGGACTGGTGCGCGTGGACTACGGCGTGATCGACGTGCTCGACCTGGAGGGATTGCGGCAGTACGGGGAGTAGTTCGACCGCACTGCCGGGACTCCTCTCCCGCCTTGCGGGGAGAGGAGCGGCACCGGCGACCGGCTTACTTCGAATACACGTACACGCCGCGGCCGGTCTTGCGGCCCAGGTAGCCCGCAGCCACCATTTCGCGCATCAGCATCGCCGGGCGGTACTTCGGATCGGCGAACTCGGTGTACAGCACTTCCATCACTGCCAGCATCGTATCCAGGCCAATCATGTCGGCCAGAGCCAGCGGGCCAATCGGATGGTTGCAGCCCAGCTTCATGCCTTCGTCGATTTCTTCCGGCGATGCCAGGCCTTCGCCCAGCACGCAGAACGCCTCGTTGATCATCGGGCACAAAATGCGGTTGACCACGAAGCCCGGGCTGTTCTTGACCGTGATCGGGTACTTGCCCAGCTGCTTCGCCAGGGCCTCGACATCGGCGTGCGCGGCGTCGCTGGTCTGCAGGCCGCGAATCAGTTCCACCAGCGCCATCATCGGCACCGGGTTGAAGAAGTGCATGCCGATGAAGCGGTCGGCGCGCGACGTCACGGCGGCCAGCTTCGTGATCGAAATCGACGACGTGTTCGACGCAATGATCACGTCCGGGCCGACGAGGCCATCGATCTGCTTCAGGATCTTGACCTTCAGGTCGAAGTTCTCCGTGGCCGCCTCGATGACGATGTCGGCGCGCTTCAGATCGTCATACGACGTGCTGCCGTGGATGAGCGCGAGCGCGGCCGCCTTGTCGGCCTCGGTGGCCTTTTCCTTCTTGATCAGGCGGTCCATGCTGCCGGCCACCGTGGCGATGCCCTTCTGCACGGCGGCGTCGCTGATATCGACCATCACCACGTCCAGCCCCGCCACCGCGCAGGCCTGCGCAATGCCGTTGCCCATCGTGCCGGCACCCACGATGCCCACTGTCTTGATTGCCATGTCTCGCTTCCTTTCTATTTCAATGATTGGATTGGTCTGCTTGATTCGGTGCGCCTGACGGACGGCTGAGGGGACGGCCGAAGGTCGCCGTTCAGCCCTGCAGCCTGGCCAGGGCAGCTACCACGCGTGCGGCATGCTGCTTGAGCAATTCCATGTCCTGCTGCTGGCGGGCGTGGCCGCGCAGGGACTGGTCGGCATAGCGCGGCACGATATGGAAATGCACGTGCGGCACGGTCTGGCCGGCCGCCGCGCCGTTGAACTGGCTGATCACCACGCCGTCGGGCTGGAATGCCTCGCGCACGCCACGCGCCACGATCTGGGTGGCGCGGATCGCCGCGGCCGCACCCTTTTCGGAAAGGCCGAACAGATCCACGGCAGCCTCCTTCGGCACCACCAGTGCGTGGCCGTCGGACTGCGGCATGATGTCCATGAACGCGATCGCGTCGGCGTCCTCGTAGATCTTGAAGCACGGGAGTTCGCCACGCAGGATGCGGGCGAAGATGTTGTTGCTGTCGTACTCGGCTTGCATGGGTGTCTCGGGAATGGATGGCCTGACGGCGACGGAGCAAAGAGTGTAGCCCCAGTGCTCCGCGCCGTGAACCGGCCGCCCGCCATTCACGGCGGGTTTTTTACATGTTGCGACGGTACTGGCCGCCCACCTCGAACAGCGCATGCGTGATCTGCCCCAGCGAGCACACGCGCACCGCATCCATCAACACCGCGAATACATTGCCATTGTCGATCACGGCCTTGCGCAGCCGCTCCAGCATGGCCGGGGCCTCTGCGCCATGGCGGCCGTGGAATTCCGCCAGGCGGGTCAGCTGGCTCTGCTTTTCCGCCTCGCTCGACCGCGCCAGTTCCAGCGTTTGTGGCGTCGGGTCGCCATTCGGATTCCGGAAGGTATTCACGCCGATGATGGGCAGCGTTCCGTCGTGCTTGAGCTGCTCGTAGTACAGCGATTCCTCCTGGATCTTGCCGCGCTGGTAGCCGGTTTCCATCGCGCCCAGCACGCCGCCGCGCTCGGCGATGCGCTCGAACTCCTGCAGCACCGCCTCTTCCACCAGGTCGGTCAGTTCTTCGGTCAGGAAGCTGCCCTGGTTGGGGTTCTCGCACTTGGCCACGCCCCATTCGCGGTTGATGATCAGCTGGATCGCCAGCGCCCGGCGCACCGATTCGGCCGTGGGCGTGGTGATGGCTTCGTCATAGGCGTTGGTGTGCAGCGAGTTGCAGTTGTCGTAGATGGCGATCAGCGCCTGCAGCGTGGTGCGGATGTCGTTGAAGTCGATCTCCTGCGCGTGCAGCGACCGGCCCGACGTCTGGATGTGGTACTTGAGCTTCTGGCTGCGCTCGTTGGCGCCGTACCTGTCGCGCATCGTCACGGCCCAGATGCGGCGCGCCACGCGGCCCAGCACGCTGTACTCGGGGTCCATGCCGTTCGAGAAGAAGAACGACAGATTCGGCGCGAAGTCGTCGATATGCATGCCGCGCGCCAGGTAGGCTTCGACGAACGTGAAGCCGTTGGCGAGCGTGAAGGCCAGTTGCGAGATCGGGTTCGCGCCGGCCTCGGCAATGTGATACCCCGAGATCGACACCGAATAGAAGTTGCGCACCTGATGGTGGACGAAGTACTCCTGGATGTCGCCCATCACCTTCAGCGAGAACTCGGTGCTGAAGATGCAGGTGTTCTGCCCCTGGTCTTCCTTGAGGATGTCCGCCTGCACCGTGCCGCGCACATTCTGCAGCACCCAGGCGCGAATCTTGGCCTCTTCGTCGGCGGTCGGCTCGCGCTGGTTATCGGCTCGGAATTTGTCCAGATTCTGGTCGATGGCCGTGTTCATGAACATGGCCAGGATGGTTGGCGCCGGGCCGTTGATGGTCATCGACACCGACGTGCTGGGGCTGGTCAGGTCAAAGCCCTCGTACAGCACCTTCATGTCGTCGAGCGTGGCGATCGACACGCCCGAGTTGCCCACCTTGCCGTAGATGTCGGGGCGTTCGTGCGGGTCTTCGCCGTAGAGCGTGACTGAATCGAACGCGGTGGACAGGCGCTTGGCGTCCATGCCCTCGGACACCAGCTTGAAGCGGCGGTTGGTACGGAATGCGTCGCCCTCGCCCGCGAACATGCGCGTGGGGTCTTCGCCCTCGCGCTTGAAGGCGAAGACGCCGGCCGTGTACGGGAAGCTGCCCGGCACGTTCTCGCGCATCAGCCATTTCAGGATCTCGCCTTCGTCCTCGAAGCGCGGCAGCACGACCTTGCGAATCTTCGTCCCGGACAGCGTGGTCGTCACCAGGCCGGTGCGGATTTCCTTGTCCCGGATCCTTACGACGTACTCGTCGCCGCTGTAGGCGGCCTGCATCTGCGGCCACATCGCCAGCAGCTTGCGTTCCACGCTGCCCAGCGATGCATCGCGCTCGGCAGCCAGCAATTCGAGCGCCTGCCCGTCGGCATCGCTATTCGAAGATTTCAGCATCGCACCGGCTGCGCGCAGTTGTTGACGTTCGCGCGCCAGGCGGCTCTGTTCGGCCACGCGCCGATGGTAAGCGCGCACCGTATCGGCAAGCTCGGCCAGATAGCGGTTGCGCGCCGGCGGCACGATCACGTTCTGGCCCGACGAAATACGGCCGGCCAGCCTGGGCAGCACGCCCGGCCCCACATTCAGGCCGCGCTCGGCCAGCGATGCCACGAGGCCCTGGTAGAGCATGGTCACGCCGTCGTCGTTGAAGCGCGATGCCTGCGTGCCGTAGACCGGCATCTCGTCGGTCCTGGCGTGCCACTGCTCGCGGTTGCGCTGCACCTGCTTGGCCACGTCGCGCCAGGCGTCCTGCGCGCCCTTGCGGTCGAACTTGTTGATCGCGACGAAATCGGCAAAGTCGAGCATGTCGATCTTTTCCAGCTGGCTCGCGGCGCCAAACTCGGGCGTCATCACGTAGAGTGACAGGTCCACATGCGGCACGATGGCCGCGTCGCCCTGGCCGATGCCCGACGTCTCGACGATCACCAGATCGAAGGCGGCCGCCTTGCAGGCCGCGATCACGTCCGGCAGCGCCTGCGAGATCTCCGAGCCGGCATCGCGCGTGGCCAGAGACCGCATGAAGATGTTCGGATGGTTGATCGCATTCATGCGAATGCGGTCGCCCAGCAGCGCGCCGCCGGACTTGCGCCGCGACGGGTCGATCGAGATCACGGCAATGGAAAGCGCGTCCTGCTGGTCCAGGCGGAAGCGGCGGATCAGTTCGTCGGTCAGCGACGACTTGCCCGCGCCGCCCGTGCCGGTAATACCCAGCACCGGTGTGGTGGAAGCCCCGGCCCGCTCCTGCAGCGCACTGGTCAGCGCCGGCGCGGCCTTGCCGTTTTCCAGCGCGGTGATCAGTTGCGCCAGCGCGCGGCGGTCGCCACCGGTCACAGCATCGAGCGTGGAGGGCGCGTAGCGCGTCAGGTCGATATCGCACCGCTGCACCATGTCGGCGATCATGCCGGCCAGGCCCATGCGCTGGCCGTCTTCGGGGCTGTAGATGCGCGCCACGCCGTAGGCCTGCAGTTCGCGGATCTCGTCGGGCACGATCACGCCGCCGCCGCCGCCGAACACCTGGATGTGTTCGCCACCGTGCTGGCGCAGCAGATCGATCATGTACTTGAAGTATTCGACGTGGCCGCCCTGGTAGCTGGAGATGGCGATGCCCTGCACGTCTTCCTGCAAGGCGGCGGTCACCACCTCGTGGACGGAGCGGTTGTGACCGAGATGAATCACTTCGCAGCCATGCGACTGCAGGATGCGCCGCATGATGTTGATCGATGCGTCATGGCCGTCGAACAGCGACGCGGCGGTGACAAAGCGCACCTTGTTGGCCGGGCCCTGCCCTTGGGTCGCCGGGGTCGCCCGCGGCCGGGCGGCCGCCGTCCTGCTCACATCCGAAAGATCAGTCATTGTCTCCACCGCTCTGTTATGTGGCTGGCTGCCCATGCTGGCGATGCGCCGGCGGTTCTGCGACCGCACTGACAGGGGCCGGACGATTATATGACGTTTACGTTAACGTAAGTCCAGGGGCGCGGGAAAGCACCGAGGGCCATGGCTGGCATCGTCGCACGGCGGCGGGGACGGAAAAAGGGGGGAAAACCGGGAAGAATGCGGAAGAAGGGCCCGGAAGCCGCCGCTTCGCCGCGGGAGGTCGGCGAAGGTGACGATGGCGGCTCCGGATCCCAGGAGAAAGTATCTGACGCCCTGTCAGGCGTGGATTTGCGGGCAGTCGCCGAAGGCGTCGGTCTTGCGGGCGTCCCAGCGTCGCTTGAGCTGGCGGACGACGAACACCGCACGGCGCAGCGACCACCGCGCCGGCGTCTCGGTCAGCAGGAAGCGGGCCACCGGCGCCTCGCCGGACAGCCAGACGCGGTCGCCTTCGACCAGCGCGTACACATCGCCGGGGCGCAGCCAGATGTCGGCCATCTGCCCTTCCAGGGTCAGCCACAGGCTGCCTTCCAGCGCGGTCACGCTCTGGCCGTGGCGCGCACGCCAGCTGACGGGCCGGCCGGGTTCGTCGAGTTCGAAAGTCCTGAGTTCACGCATGGGTGTCTCCTTGTCTTGCCGGTGCAGCCGCTCTGGATCAAAGGATCGGAGGCAAAAGGGGGCGCTGCACCACGCTTCCATTATTCATGGCGGGGACTACAATCCCATGCACAGTTCCGAACAGTTTTCGTTGAACTGTTCAGTAGTTTTGACTGACAGTTGCCGTCCCCGTCACCCATGAAACTCGTCATCGATTCCTCCACCGGCGTGCCTCTGACCGAACAGATCGTGCTGGGCGTGAAGGACTGGATCAGCTCGCGCGAGGCCACGCCGGGCGCCCGCCTGCCGTCGATCCGCGCACTGGCCGCCGAACACGGCATCAGCCGGTTTCCGGTCATCGAGGCGTACGACCGGCTGGTGTCGCAAGGTCTGGTCGATTCGCGCCAGGGTTCGGGCTTCTACGTGGCCGAGAGCGCGCTGACGGGGCGCCGCGGGCGCGGATGGTCGGACCCGAGCCTGGCCGAAGACCTGTCGCTGCATATCATCGACCAGTTCCACCATCCCAGCGGCACGCTGAAGCTGGCGGGTGGCTTCGTGCCCGAGGAATGGCGCGATGTGGAGGGACTGACGCAGGCCATCCGCCATATCACCCGGCACGACATCGACAGCGTGATCCACTACGCCACCCCGCTGGGCCACCCGGCGCTGCGCAAGCATGTGCTGACGCGCGCGCGGCAGGTGGGGATCGAGGCGGAGCTGTCCCAGGTACTGATCACCTCGGGCGCCAGCCAGGCGCTGGACCTGATCGTGCGCCATCTGCTGAAGCCGGGCGATACGGTCTTCGTGGAAGACCCCGGCTACTACAACCTGTTCGGGTTGCTGCGCATGCATGGCGTGCAGCTGGTGGGCGTGCCGCACACGCCGAACGGCCCCGACCCCGAGGCCTGCGAGCGGCTCCTGCGCGACCACAAGCCAAAGCTGTTCTTCACCAACAGCGTGCTGCAGAACCCCACTGGCTCCACGCTGGCGCCGCCCGTGGCGTTCCGCCTGCTCGAACTGGCGCGCAGGCACAATTTCCGGTTCGTCGAAGACGACATCTTTTCGGACTTCCAGCTCAATTTCACCGACCGGCTGGCCACGCTGGACCAGCTCGAACACGTGATCTACATCGGCGGCTTTTCGAAGACGGTGTCGGCCGCGCTGCGCGTGGGCTATATCGTCGCGGACAAGGCGCTGATCAAGGACCTGATCGACGTGAAGGTGCTGACCAGCGTAGCGGGATCGCATTTTGCCGAAGCCGTGACGGCGACGATGCTGGAGCGCGGCGCCTATCGCAAATACGTGGAGCGGCTGCGCGTGCGCACGCGCGAAGTGACGGCCGATGCCGTGAAGATCCTGGGCCAGTACGGCTGGGAGGTATTCTGCGAGCCGGCCGGCGGCAACTTCCTGTGGGCCCGCTCGCCCGCGATCGAGGACTCGCGCGAGCTGGTGGCGATGGCGGAGACCCATGGCATCTCGCTGGCACCGGGGCATTTCTTCCGCCCCGGCGGCGAGACATCGGTCTGGGTGCGCATCAATTCGGCCTACGCGGGCGAGCCGCGCTCGCGCGCCTTCTTCGAGCAGGCCAGCGCGCGCTGATCAGCCCTGGGCGTCGCCGCCGTGGTTGTGCAGCACGGCGTTGCGGCGCGAGTAGGCGAAGTAGATCACCAAACCCAGCGCCAGCCAGCAGAGGAACGCGATCCACGTCAGCTTCTGCAGGTGCGCCATCAGAAATAGACAAAACGCCACGGACAACAGCGGCACCACCGGCACGCCGGGGCAGCGGAACGTGCGCGGCAGGTTCGGCTGCGTACGGCGCAGCACCAGCGTGGCAATCGAGATCAGCGTGAAGGCCGACAGCGTGCCGATATTGATCAGTTCCGCCAGCACGTTCAGCGGCACGAACCCGGCGATGGCCGAAAATACGATACCCACCGTCCAGGTGGCCGTGAAAGGCGTGGCGTGGACGGGGTGGACGGCTGACAGGGCCTCAGGCAGCAGGCCATCGCGCGACATCGCAAAGATGATGCGCGTCTGGCCGTAGGTCATCACCAGGATCACCGTGGTCATGCCCAGGATGGCGCCCAGGTCCACAAACCCGGCCACCCAGTTCTGCCCCGCGTACTGCAGCGCCAGCGACACCGGATGATCGACGCCCTCGAACTTCATGAAGGGCACGATGCCGGTCATGATGGCCGCCACCGCCACGTACAGGATGGTGCAGACCGCCAACGACCCGATGATGCCGATCGGCAGGTCGCGGCCCGGGTTGCGCACCTCCTCGGCCGCCGAGGTCACGGCATCGAAGCCGATGAACGCGAAGAACACCAGCGCCGCCGCGTTGAAGATGCCCGTGAAGCCGAACGGCGCGAACGGCTGCCAGTTGGCCGGCTTCACATGCCAGACGCCCACCGCGATGAACAGCAGCACCACGGTGATCTTGATGGCCACCATCACGTTGTTGAGCCGCGCCGACTCGCGCACGCCGTACGACACCACCCACGTGATCGCCAGCATGATCAGGATGGCAGGCAGGTTCACCAGCGTCTGGACGCCCGGCACGGCGCCCGGCGCGGCCGTGATCGCGACCGGCAGGTGCAGCCCGAAGCCGGCGACGAGCGACTGGAAGTAGCCCGACCACCCCACCGACACCGCCGAGGTAGCCAGCCCGTATTCGAGCAGCAGGTCCCAGCCGATCATCCACGCGATGATCTCGCCCAGCGTGGCGTAGCTGTAGGTGTAGATCGATCCGGAAACAGGAATCGCGGACGCAAATTCTGCGTAGCACAACGCTGCAAAGCCACAGGCCATGGCCGCAATCACGAACGACACGGTCAACGCCGGCCCGGCCGTCAGCGCGCCGGTGCCGGTCAGCACGAAGATGCCCGTGCCGATGATGGCGCCAATGCCCATCAGCACCAGATCCACCGGCCCCAGCACCTTGCGCAATCCATCATGCTCGCTGACATCCAGCATGGATTCGATGTTCTTGGTGCGGAAGAGACTCATGGGCGGCTCCGGGCGAAAATCAGTGCATTGACTATAGGTTGTACAAGTCGCGCCGGCGGCCTGGGCCGCACATCTTTTGGATGGTGGGAAGACAGGGGGCGCCGGCGGAAGGGCGCGATGATACGCGCCGGGGGCGCGGTTGTCATGGCGGAGCGACGTCACCGCGACGCCCGCGACCGTGCCGGCGCACGGACAAAAAAAGCGCCCCGTTCGGGGCGCCTTCAAGACGACGATGCCATCCGGCATCAGGGAAATCAGGAATCTGCGATTTACTTCGCCACCGGCATGGTGAACTCCGCGCCCTTGGCGATGCTGTCGGGCCAACGCTGCATCACGCTCTTGTAGCGCGTGTAGAAGCGCACGCCTTCCTCGCCGTAGGCGTGGTGATCGCCGAACAACGAACGCTTCCAGCCACCGAACGAATGCCAGGCCATCGGCACCGGAATCGGCACGTTGATGCCGACCATGCCCACCTGGATCTGGCGGGCGAACGCACGGGCGATGCCGCCATCGCTGGTGTAGCACGACACACCGTTGCCAAATTCGTGACGATTGATCAGGTCCACCGCCTCGGCAAAATCATGCACGCGTACCACCGACAGCACCGGGCCGAAGATCTCTTCCTTGTAGATCGTCATGTCCGGCTTGACGTTGTCGAACAGCGTGCCGCCGACGAAGAAGCCGTTCTCGTGGCCGTCCACCTTGTGGCCGCGGCCATCGGTCACCAGCTTCGCGCCCTCGGCCACGCCCTTGGCGATATAGCCCTCGACCTTGGCCTTGTGCGCGGCCGTGACCAGCGGACCCATTTCGGCGTCGCCTTCCATGCCGTTGCGGATCTTCAGCGATGCGGCACGTTCGGCCAGGCGCGGCACGAGCTTGTCGGCCACCTCGCCAACCGCCACGGCCACCGAGATCGCCATGCAGCGCTCGCCGGCCGAGCCGTAGGCGGCCCCGATCAGGGCATCGACGGCCTGGTCCAGATCGGCATCGGGCATCACCACCAGGTGGTTCTTGGCGCCGCCCAGTGCCTGCACGCGCTTGCCGTGCTTCGTGCCTTCGGTGTAGATGTATTCGGCGATCGGCGTGGAGCCGACGAACGACAGCGCCTGCACGTCGGGGTGCGCCAGCAGTGCATCCACGGCCGCCTTGTCGCCCTGCACCACGTTGAACACGCCATCGGGCAGCCCCGCCTGCTTGAGCAGGTCGGCGATCAGCAGGCTTGGCGACGGGTCACGCTCCGACGGCTTGAGCACGAACGTGTTGCCGCACGCCAGCGCCACCGGGAACATCCACATCGGCACCATCACCGGGAAGTTGAACGGCGTGATGCCGGCCACCACGCCCAGCGGCTGGCGCAGGTTCCAGTTGTCGATGCCGCCGCCGATGTTGTCGGTGAAATCGGTCTTGAGCAGGTTCGGAATGCCGCAGGCGAACTCCACCACCTCGATGCCGCGCGTGACTTCGCCCTTGGCATCGGAAAACACCTTGCCGTGCTCGCGCGTGATCAGCGCGGCCAGGTCGTCGTGGTGGCGGTCCAGCAGTTCCTTGAACTTGAACAGGATGCGCGCCCGGCGCAGCGGCGGCATCTCGGCCCAGGCCGGCCAGGCCGCCTTGGCGGCGGCCACGGCGGCGGCCACGTCGTCGGGGGTGCCCATGGCCACGCGGGCAGCGACGTCACCGGTGGCCGGGTTGAAGACATCGGCAAAGCGGTCCGTGCCCGCACGGTGCACGGTGCCGCCGATGTAGTGATGGATTTCGGCAATCTGCCGGTTTTCTGCGATGTTCACTGCGGTCTTCCTCTATGTCTCGGGCGGGTCTTACTGGATGCTCTGCAGGGCCTGGCGCACGGTGTCGAACAACTGGTCGATCTCGGCCTCGGAAATGATCAGCGGCGGCGAGAACGCCAGGATGTCGCCGGTGTAGCGTACCAGCACACCCAGCTCCAGGCATTTCAGGAACGCCTCGTATGCGCGCGCGCCCGGTGCGCCGGGGCGCGACTCCAGTTCCACGCCGGCCACCAGGCCGAGGTTGCGGATGTCCTTCACATAAGGCGCGCCACGCAGCCCGTGCACGGCGGCCTCGAATTTCGGCGCCAGCTCGGCTGCGCGTTCGAACAGCTTGTCGCGCTTGTACAGGTCCAGCGTGGCGATACAGGCCGCCATCGCCAGCGGGTGGCCGGAATACGTGTAGCCGTGCGGCAGTTCGATGCCGCCCTGCGGCGTGGCGTTGATCACGGCGTCGTGGACTTCGCGGCGCACGGCCACGGCACCCATCGGCACGGCGGCATTGTTGATGGCCTTGGCCATCGTGATCAGGTCCGGCGTTACCTTCAGGCGCTCTGCCGCGGTGGCGGCGCCCAGACGGCCAAAGGCGGTGATCACCTCGTCGAAGATCAGCAGGATGCCGTGCTTGCTGGTGATCTCGCGCAGTTTCTCCAGATAGCCGACCGGCGGGATCAGCACCCCGGCGGAACCCGCCATCGGCTCGACGATCACGGCGGCGATGTTCGACGCATCGTGCAGCGCGACCAGCCGTTCCAGGTCATCGGCCAGATGGGCGCCCCATTGCGGCTGGCCCTTCGAGAACGCCGCCTCGGCAATGTTCAGCGTGGCCGGCAGGTGGTCGGTGCCCGGCATCACGTTGGCCGACCACATCTTGCGGTTAGGGCCGATGCCACCCACGCCCAGCCCGCCGAAGCCCACGCCGTGGTAGCCACGCTCGCGGCCGATGATGCGCGTGCGCTGGCCTTCGCCGCGTGCGCGATGGTAGGCCAGGGCGATCTTCAGCGCCGTGTCGACCGACTCCGAACCCGAGTTCGTAAAGAAAATACGATCCAGACCCTTGGGCATCAGTGCAGCCACCTTGGTGGCGGCCTCGAATTCCAGCGGATGGCCCATCTGGAACGGCGGCGCATAGTCCAGCGTGGCAGCCTGCTGCGCGATCGCGTCGACGATCTCCTTGCGCGAATGGCCGGCGGCCACGCACCAGAGACCGGCGCAGCCATCGAGAACCTTGCGGCCATCGTGGGTCGTGTAGTACATGCCGCTGGCCGATGCCAGCAGGCGCGGGGCGGCCTTGTACTGACGATTGGCGGTAAACGGCATCCACAGGGCTTCGAGATCGGGAATCACGGTCTTGGCGGCGTCCATACGTTCTCCTGGTGCGGTGTGCGGGGTGGCGCGCGCGAAATGCGGCGCCCGAGGTTTCCGGCAACTCTACCGGCGAGGTCTGGCGTAAAGAATATACGGTCACGAGATCGCCGCCTTACCGTACAGTTTAGTCACCGACAACCGTACAGGTGACCACCCCGCCGGCGGCGCGGCCGGACGGCGGCACGGTCCTTGTCACAGCCCTGAAACCGATCCGGCACAAGGCCTGCGCGCTGCAGCGCACCAATTCGGGCATCCTGCAGGGGTTGCCAGTACACTGTACAGGTTTCGCACCTTGCAGCCGTCCCATGCTGAACCTGAACCTTGCACGAAGCCGCCGTGGCGGAGAAACCCTGACCGAACAGATCGTGGCCGGCATTGCCGGGCTGGTGGACCAGCGCGCCTTGCGGGCCGGCGCCCTCCTGCCCTCGGTGCGGCGCTTCGCGCAGCAGCACAACGTCAGCACCTTCACGGTGGCGGAGGCCTATGGCCGCCTGACGGCGCTGGGCTATCTGACCGCGCGGCCGGGCTCTGGCTACACCGTGGCCCATCGCCACACGCCGGCGGGCCAGGCGCGCACGTCGCAATGGGAAGCCCCGGCGCTCAATGCCGCCTGGCTGCTGTCCGATGTCTTCGCCGACCATTCCGTGCCGATCAAGGCCGGCGCCGGCTGGCTGCCCGGCGACTGGCTCAACGAAGAAGGCCTGCACCAGGCCATGCGCAGCGCGGCGCGCGTGCCGGCGGCGCAGGTGTCCGGATACGGCCACCCATACGGCTTCGGCGCGTTGCGCGAACACATCGCCACGCACCTGAGCCAGTACGGCATCCCCGTGCAGGCCCAACAGGTCGTGTTGACGCAGGGCGCCACGCAGGCGCTGGACCTGGTGGTGCGCACCCTGCTCCGGCCCGGAGACACGGTGCTCGTGGAATCGCCGTGCTATTGCAATCTGTTGCAGATCTTGCGGCTGGCCGGCCTGCGCGCCATCGGCGTCAATCGTACCGAGGCCGGCCTGGACACCGATGCGCTGGAAGATGCCATCCGCCAGCACGCGCCACGGGCCTTGTTTGTCAACACGGTGCTGCAGAACCCCACCGGCGCCAGCCTGACCAGCATGAATGCGTTCCGCGTGCTGCAACTGGCCGAGCAGCACCGGCTGCTGGTGGTGGAAGACGATATCTATCGCGAACTGGCGCCGGCCGGGTCGCCGATGCTGGCGGCCATGGACGGCCTGTCGCAGGTGATCTACGTCAACGGATTTTCGAAGACGATCACGCCGTCGCTGCGGGTGGGCTACCTGGCGGCCAGTCCGGACCTGGCCAAGGCCTTCGCGCAGACCAAGATGGCGGTGGGCCTGACTTCATCGGAAGTCACCGAACGGCTCGTGTATTCGGTGCTGACCAGCGGCCACTACGGCCGGCACGTGGCCGCGCTGGCCGAACGGCTCCGCGCGCAACAGGATCGGGTGGCGGAAAAGATGGAAGCGCATGGTCTGGAGATCATGCTGCGGCCCGACGGCGGCATGTTCGCCTGGGCCCGCCTGGCGCAGGAAGACGGCGCGCCGGCACTGACTGGCAACGAGCTGGCAACGCTGGCGCTGGAGCACGGCATCTGGCTGGCACCTGGTTCGTACTTCGAACCCGATGAAACCGATTCGCCGTGGATCCGCTTCAACGTGGCCACTGGCGATGCCCCCCAGCTGTGGGCGTTTTTCGACGCGCTGCGCGGCGGCCGGGCCCGCACCCGGGCCGCCTGACGCAGGCGATCAGAAGCGATAGCGCACGTAGCCGGTGTAGAAGTTGCTGCCCGGGTTCGGTTCCTTGATGCCGGCATTGGAAATGTGCTGGAACCGGAAACCGACCTCGGTATTGGCGTTCTTGCCAAAGCCCACGCCCACGCCGAGCATGTCGGAGAACTGGAAGGCGCTGCCCATGCGGTGTTCATCGGACGTGCCGGTGTGCGTCAGCACGCGCAGGCCCACCGATGCTTCGGCGAACGGCACGAAGTATCCACCGCGCTTTTCGACGCGCAGGATCGGCGAAATGCCAAATTCGAACAGGTTCTGCTGGTTGGTGCCCCCGCGTGCATCCCAGCCGGCCACGTTGAACTCGGCCTGCAGCCGAAACAGCCAGCCTTGCGGGTTGCCGTACTGGATCGGCGTGTTGAAGTTGACGCCCAGCTCGTACTTGTTGACGTCGTGGCTGGTATCGCGACCATAGGCCACGTGCACGGCCGGATGGGCCCAGCCCACCAGCTCTTCGGCGCTGGCGGCCGAACTGGCACCAGCGACGGCTGCGGCGACGGCCAGGGTACGGAGGACGAACAGGGATCGGGGTGACTTGGCGAGATGCATGCGGCGTTCTTGTTGTGCTGTCTTCATGGATGAAGACATCGAAGAGAGTGACTCGGCAACTAGACGAAATCGACTGCCGGCCCCGCCAAAGCACCTTGGCGCTCGGGACGGGTCAGGCCCAGAGCCGCTCTACCACCCAGCTCGCGGCAACACAGATCCCGAGCCAGATGGCGAGGCAGCTTGCAATAAATCGGTACGTCATTGTGGGAATTAACAGCTGAGGAGAAATTTTTGATGGAATTTTTGCGACGGATTATACATACATTCACGAATGCATGTAAATCGCCTGCTGGCTACCGATGTGCAGGCAACGCGGCAGTCCCATCAAAAAAACCTCCAGCTCGCGATGATGCCAGCACATGGCCGACCGTGCAGACGGGAAGTGAAACAGGCGTATCAACCAGAACGAGGGTGCAGCCCCTTCCGATGTGCAGCAAAATACTCTTTGGCTGACCGCGCACAGGCCCTCGCGTCCCGGTCTGTCATGGCCGCCGCGCGCAGCCGGGCGGCTGCGGCGGGGAGAGAAATCTCTGAGAAATCAGAGAGTTGTTGATAATCAGTCGCGCAGGAACGGCAGGACTTCGGCCAGCAATTGCTCGGGTACTTCCTCGGCGATGTAGTGCCCGCAGGGCATGGCATGGCCCGTCACCCGGCGCGCAATCTTGCGCCATTCTTCCAAAGGTGAAAAACACTGTTCCACGGCACCGTTGGCGCCCCACAACGCCAGCATGTCGCATTCGACCTTTCGGCCGGCCTCGATGTCGGCGCGATCGTGCTCCAGGTCGATACCCGCGCTGGCCCGGTAGTCCTCGCACAGGCCATGCGCGGCGCCAGGCAGCTTCAGGCAGCGCAGGTATTCGGCCAGTGCGGCGTCGGTGAACGGCGTCATGCCGGCGCTGCGGCCGCCCATGGTCTGGCGCAGGTACAGCGCCGGATCGGCTTCGATCAGCGTTTCGGGGAACGGCGCCGGGCGGATCAGGAAGAACCAGTGGTAGTAGGCACGCGCAAAGGCCTCGTTGGTCTGGTTGTACATGGCCAGCGTCGGCGCGATGTCGAGCGTGACCAGCTTTTCCACGGCCTGCGGGTGATCGACCGCCAGCCGGTGCGCCACGCGGGCGCCCCGGTCGTGCGCCAGCACCCGGAACCGCCCGAAGCCAAGCTGGCGCATGACGGCCAGCTGGTCGGCCGCCATCACGCGCTTGCTGTAGTTGCTGTGGTCCGGCAGCCCGGCCGGCTTGCCGCTGTCGCCATAGCCGCGCAGGTCGGTGGCCACCACCGTGAAATGGCGCGCGAGTTCGCCCGCCACCTTGTGCCAGATCACGTGCGTCTGCGGGTGCCCGTGCAGCAGCAGCAGCGGCGGCCCCTCCCCGCCCACCACGGCGTGGATCGGTACCCCGTCATGGTCGATCCGGTGCGTCTTGAATCCTTCGAACATCGTCCTGTCTCCTTAGCCCGCCAGTCGAGCCATGGTAGTGCGGGCCACATCGCGAAGCCAGGGGCTGGCCGCATGGTGGCGGCGCGCGAATGCCGCAATGGCGTCGGCGTGGGTCAGCGACATGCCTATGATGTCCAGCCCGCGCCGGAACATGTCGAGGTGCCGGGCCGACATCGTGAACGGCGCCGTGAAGTCTCCGGCGGCCACGGTCATCGTGCCAAGATCGATGCGGATCGATGCCGGTGCCGCCGGGTCGCTCACGGCGCGCATCAGCACATCCACCTGGGCCTGGGGCAGCATCACCAGCAGCAGGCGGTTGTTCATGGCGTTCGAGTAGAAGATCTCGCCGAAGCTGGGCGCGATGACCGCGCGGATGCCGTATTGCTGCAGCCCCCAGACGGCGTGCTCGCGGCTGGAACCGCAGCCGAAGTTGGAGCCGGCCACCAGCACGCCGGTATCGCGCCAGGCCGGCTGGTTCAGCACGAAATCCGGGCGCGGCGCGCCATGCTCGTCGAAACGCATGTCGTAGAGCAGGCCACGGTCCAGCCCGGCCTTGTCGATGCCCCGCAGGAACTGCTTGGGCATGATCTGGTCGGTGTCCAGGTTCGGCAACGGCAGCGGTGCGCCCGTGCCTTCGATCAGGGTGAATGCGGACATTGTGGGTCTCCGGTCAGCGGGAAAGGCCGAGCTGGCGCACGTCGGTGATGCAGCCCGTGATGGCGGCCGCGGCGGCCATCGCCGGGCTCATCAGGTGGGTGCGGCCCGCCCGGCCCTGGCGGCCCTCGAAATTGCGGTTGGTGGTGGACGCGCAGCGTTCGCCGGGCGCCAGCACGTCGTCGTTCATGGCCAGGCACATCGAGCAGCCGGGCTTGCGCCATTCGAAACCGGCTTCCCGCAGCAGCGCGGCAATACCCTCGGCCTCGGCCTGCTCGCGCACGGCACCGGACCCCGGCACGACCATCGCCCGCACGCCGTCGGCCACCTTGTGTCCACGCACCACATCGGCCACGGCACGCAGATCCTCGATCCGCCCGTTGGTGCAGGAGCCGATGAACACGCGCTGCACCGGCAGGCCCTGCAGCCGGCTGCCGGGCGCCAGTCCGATATAGTCCAGCGCGCGTTCGGCCGAAGCCTGGGCGATGGCGTCGGAGGCGTCCGCCGGATGCGGCACGGCGGCGCTAACCGGGATCGCCTGGTCGGGGCTGGTGCCCCAGGTCACGTAGGGTTCCACTGCCGAGGCATCGAACACCAGTTCGGTGTCGAAGGCAGCATCGGCATCGGATGCCAGTTGCGCCCAGGCCGCGCGCGCGGCCTGCGCCATCGCCCCGTCGATATCGGCGGCGCGCTCCAGCACGTAGTTCACCGACGTCGCATCGGGCGCGATCAACGCGCCACGCGCGCCGGCCTCGACCGTCATGTTGCACAGGGTCATGCGCGCTTCCATCGACAGGGCACGGATGGCGCTGCCCGTGAACTCCACCACGTAGCCGCGCGCGCCCTGGGCGCTGATGCGCGAGATGATGTGCAGGATCAGGTCCTTCGACGTGGTACCCGACGGCAGCAGGCCATCCACGCGGATGCGCATGTCGCGCGCCAGGCGGTAGACCAGCGTCTGCGTAGCCAGCACGTGCTCCACTTCGGACGTCCCGATGCCAAACCCCAGCGCGCCAAACGCGCCATACGTGGTGGTGTGGCTGTCGCCGCACAGCACGACCATGCCGGGGCGGATCATGCCGTGCTCTGGCGCGATGACGTGTTCGATGCCCTGCAGCGGATCATTGGTATCGAACAGCGGGATGCCGTGGAGATCGCAGTTGCGCTTGAGATTGCGTGCCTGCAGCGCCGACGCCGGGTCCTGGATCACGCGCGGCGACTCCGCGTGCGTCGGGATGATATGGTCGACCACCGCCAGTTGCTGGCCCGGCTCCGGCACCTTGCGGCCATGCTCGGCCAGCCCCGCGAAGGCCTGCGGGCTGGTGTACTCGTTCATGATGTGCAGATCGGCGTAGAGCAGCACGTTGTCAGCGTCGAGCGTGACCACGGTGTGCGACTCCACGAGCTTGCGATACAGCGTGCGTCCGGCCATGTTGCTTGCCTGCCTGTTGTGGGGATGGAATGACAGGCAGTCTAATCGCGGAATCCATCGCTATAATTTCGCCAATCGCATTTCATTCGTGCCATGGATTCACCAGTCACGCTGGCGGATTTCAGCACGATCGCCGCCATGGACACCTTCTCGGACCTCGCCTTCTTCATCCTGCTGGTCAAGCGCGGCAGCCTGGCCGGCGCCGCTCAGCAACTGGGCCTGACCCCATCGGCCGCCAGCAAGCGGCTGGCCGCGCTGGAGGGCAGACTCGGCGTGCGGCTGCTGAATCGCACCACCCGGCGACTGTCGGTGACGCCCGAGGGCGAGGCCTACCTGGACCAGGGCGGGCGCATCCTGGCCGAACTGGAGGAACTGGAACAGGGACTGGGCGGCAGCCGGGTGGCACCGCGCGGGTTGCTGCGGGTGAATGCCACGCTGGGCTTTGGCCGCCGGCATATTGCGCCGGCGGTGGGCGATTTCCTGCAGGCGTATCCCGATGTCGAAGTCCAGCTGCAGCTCACCGACCGCGCGCTGAACCTGGCCGAGGAAGGGTTCGATGTCGGCATCCTGGTGGGCGACCTGCCCGATACCAGGCTCAACGCGCGCAAACTGGCGCCGAACAGCCGGCTGCTGTGCGCCGCGCCGGCCTACCTGGCGCGCCATGGCGAGCCGGCGTCGCCGCGCGCCCTGCAACAGCACCGCTGCATCGTCATCCGCGAGAGCGAAACCGCGTACGGCACCTGGCACCTGCAGGCGGCGGGCCGTCAGGAGACGGTCAAGGTGCGCGGCCCGGCGGCCACCAACGATGGCGAGGTGGCGGTGAACTGGGCGCTCCAGGGGCACGGCATCCTGCTGCGCTCCGAATGGGAGGTGGCGCCGCTGCTGCGCTCCGGGCGGCTCCGGCACGTGCTGCCCGAATGGTCGGCGCCGCCGGCCGATATCTACGCGGTGTATCTCTCGCGCGACAAGCTGTCGGCCCGCGTGCGCGCCTTTGTCGACTTCATGGCCGATCACTTTGGCGGCTACGACACGGCGGCCGACTATCACGGCTGGTAGCCGGCCCCGCCGGCGCCGCAACACCCCCCTGCCCCCATGGTTGTCAGATGACTGTCGGGATGCGGCTGCTACCCTAGAGGCTGCATCCATCCCGCATCACGGACTACCTCATGCATACGCACAATTTCTCGGCGTGGACCCATTCCCACGTCTTCGACACCGGCAACCAGGCCGCCGAACGCGGCACCCGCCTGGTGATGTGGATCACGCTGGCGATGATGGCCATCGAGATCGCCGCCGGCCTGGGCTTCAATTCGATGGCCTTGCTGGCAGACGGCTGGCATATGAGTTCGCACGCGGTGGCCATCGGCCTGTCGGCGTTTGCCTATGCCGCGGCCCGGCGGCTGGCGCAGGACGCGCGCTTCACGTTCGGCACCTGGAAAATCGAGGTGCTGGCCGCCTTTGCCAGCGCCGTCTTCCTGCTGGGCGTGGCCGGCCTGATGGCATTCGGCTCCATCGAGCGGCTGTTCAGCCCGGCGCCGATCCACTACCGCGAAGCCATGGCCGTGACCGCCATCGGCCTGCTGGTCAACCTGGGCTGCGCGCTGATCCTGGGCGGCGCCCATCACGGGCATGACCACGGGCACGGGCACGGGCACCACCACCACCACGGCCATGGCCATGGTCACGATCACGGCCACCCGCATCACGACATCAACCTGCGCGCCGCCTACCTGCACGTGATTGCCGATGCGGCCACGTCGGTGCTGGCCATCGTGGCACTGGCCGGCGGCTGGTGGCTGGGCTGGAGTTGGCTTGACCCGGTGATGGGTCTGGTGGGCGCCGTGCTGGTGGGTCGCTGGGCGATCGGCCTGCTGCGCCAGAGCGGCACGGTGCTGCTGGACCGCGAGATGGACCACCCCGTGGTAGACGAAGTACGCGAAGTGCTCGACGAATTCGCCCACGGCGAAGGCCACACCCGCGTGGCGGACCTGCACGTCTGGCGCGTGGGCCGCGAGCAGTTTGCCTGCATCGCCAGCCTGGTCACGCACGACGCCACGCTGACGCCGCAGCGCGTGCGCCAGGCGCTGTCCATCCACGAGGAACTGGTGCACGTCAGCGTCGAGATCAACCAGTGCGACGACGGCGCGGCACCGGGCCGCGCCACGCATCGCCACTAGATCGCGGCCGACGTCGGGGATTCAGGGCTGCAGCAGGATCGCGCCGGTCGTCTCGCGGCGTTCGGCCGCCTCGTGGGCGTGCGCCACATCGGCCAGCGGGAAGCGGGCGCCGATATCGACCTTCACATGGCCGGCGGCGATGGCATCGAACAGATCCCGGGCATTGGCGCGGAAGCGCGCCGCATCGGCGTTGTGCGGGAACACCGATGGCCGGGTCAGGAACAGGCAGCCCTTCTTGTTGAGCAGCTCGGGCTCGATGGCCGGCGCCGGGCCCGATGCCGCGCCGTACAGCACGACCATGCCGAAGGTCTGGGCACAGTCGAGCGACCCAAGGAAGGTGTCCTTGCCCACGGCGTCATAGACCACCGTCACGCCGCGCCCGTCGGTGGCATCGCGCACCTGCTTGACCCAGTCGCCATGGCTGTAGTCGATGGCGACATCGCAACCGGCCGCCCGCGCGCGCTCGCACTTCGCCGCCGAACCGGCCGTGCCGATCACGCGCGCGCCCAGCGCCTTGGCCCAGCCACTGAGGATCTGGCCCACGCCGCCGGCCGCCGCATGCACCAGCACCGTGTCGCCGGGCTTGACCGCATGGGTATGGCGTACCAGGTACTGCGCAGTCATGCCCTTGAAGATGGTGGCGGCGGCCTGTTCGTCGCTGACGTTGCCGGGCAGCTTGACGAGCTTGTCGGCGGCCACGTTGCGGCCTTCCGAATAGGCGCCCAGCCCCGCGTTCATGTAGGCCACGCGGTCGCCCACGGCCACGTCGGTCACGCCCTGCCCCACCGCCTCCACCACGCCGGCCGCCTCGAAGCCCAGCCCGGTCCCGGCCGGCAGCGGATACGTGCCACGGCGCTGGTAGATATCGATGAAATTGAAGCCGATGGCCGTGTGCCGCACGCGCGCCTCGCCGGGGCCAGGATCCGGCAGTTCGACCGATTCCAGCCGCATGACCTGCGGCAGACCAAATTCGTGAAGGCGGATGGCGCGGACGGTCGTCGGCATGGGGTCTCCTCGTTGTACTGGCTGAACGTGAAGGCCCGATTATTGACGCTTTTACGAAACCTTGCCGGCGCTCACATCAGTTCGGCGCTCATGCACAGCGCGCTGGTATCGCGCAGCCGCCGGAACTCCTGGCTCTCCAGTACCTCGGCGGGCAGCTTCGATGCGTGAATCAGCGAGAAACCGTAACGCGCGAAGTAACTGGGGCAGGTGGACGTCAGCAAGACCGCGCGACGGCTGCCGTTGGCACGCGCGCGCATCATCACGGCGTGTACCAGATGGCTGGCCACGCCCTGGTCGCGCCATTCGCGCAGCACGGCCACCGATCGGATAATCGCCGTATCGCCAAATAGCTCGGCACAAGCGCAACCCACCAGTTGCGCTTCTAGCACGGCCACATGAAATTCGCCGACGAGTCGCGGCAGATCGTCTATCGGCAAGCCGCACCGCTCAAGAACAGTGCCGATAGCGAGCGTATCCGACGGCTGCGCCATCCGGATTCGCATGTCTTTAATCATTGGGAGCCTCTGTTTCTCTCATCACGTTGCGACGGATACGCCATGGAAGCCCTGCATGGTGAAACGTGGTGCGCCTGCTGCCGTGCCGCCACGACCGGCGGGTCGTACGACAACGGCACCAAGGAGAGCGGTGAATTGCTGACGATTGGTGCACGCGGGCCTCACAGTATCGCAATCGCGCCCGAGTTTCCAGAGGGAAATCACCGAATGCGACGCGTGCCATGCATAGCCAGAAAGCGAGCATAAATAGCGCCAGGCCTGCCCCTCGGTATCGGCATGTTTCGTGAAGATAATGCGTGCGTGGAAAAACGCCCACCGAGGTGACGTCAGCGGAGAAAACCGGGAAGGAAGACGGGATACGCGTCGGGGAGTGGAGGCGGGGATACGGAATCGAACCGTCGTAAACGGCTTTGCAGGCCGTCGCATAACCACTCTGCCACCCCGCCCCGGGACGCCGGCCCGAATGGGCCGTTCTGTGGTGCGGGGCGCAGTGTAGCCGAAGTGAGAAAAGTCTGCAGGACGTGATCCGTCCTGCCAGCCGGGCAAGGGGGTGGCGCGGAAGCAGGGGAACGCGCGGGGTGGCCGGCCCGGCTATTCCTCCGGCCCACCCATGGCCGACTGCAGGTAGTTCTGCACGCCGACCTTGCCGACCAGTTCGATCTGGGTCTGCAGCCAGTCGATATGGTCTTCGGTGTCGTCCAGGATATCGGTCACGATGTCGCGCGACACGTAGTCACTCACAGATTCAAAGTACTTGATCGCTTCCTTCAGGCTGGCCTGGGATACCAGTTCGAGCTTCAGATCGCAGCCGAGCATTTCCTCGGTGTTCTCGCCGATCATGAGCTTGTCCAGATCCTGCAGGTTGGGCAGGCCGTCGAGCATGAGAATACGTTCGATCAGCCGATCGGCATGCTTCATTTCCTCGATCGACTCTTCATACTCATGTTTGCCCAGCGCCTGGAGACCCCAATGACGATACATGCGGGCGTGCAGAAAATACTGGTTGATTGCCGTCAGTTCGTGCTTGAGCTGACCGTTGAGCAACTGAATTACCTTTTTGTCTGCTTTCATGACCTTGGTCCCCTTCGATCCTTAATACGGGCCAGCGACGATTTTCATGGTAATTCCCCGCTCCGGAACTTCAAGCTCCGCGCGGCTTTCCGGTCGATCATTGTTTGCAAACCCGGCAAAATGCCGCACAACGATGAATATGCGAGTGATACTGATTCCGATTCATGGGAAATAAAAAAGGCGCCTCGCAATGGAGGCGCCTTTCTTCATATTGACCGGACCATTCATTCACCGCTCGCACGATAGCGATTGCGCAGATCCCGAATCAGGTCGTGATTGCGCAGGACGCCCTGATATTGCCGTTCGATCAGTGCCCGAATATCGAAACTGAGATCGCTTTCCTGCAGCGCATCGGCGTACTTCTTCTTGGCAACGTCCTCGCCCTTCTCGGTTTCTTCCAGAATGGCCAGATCGGTGCGGTCCGTTACCGCCGTGCGCAGGCTCAGCCAACCGCGATGCAACGCACCGGCCACGCTGCCGTGGTCTTCAGGTTTGCCGCCGAGCGCGGCCACCTGCGCCTGAAGCTCGCGCACAGCCGCGCCAATCTCCGTGGCCCGGCTCGAAAACAGCGTCTTCAGTTCCGGATTCTTGGCATCTTCGGCAGCCTTGCGAAACCCTTCCTCGCCATCCCGCGAGACTTCAATCAGGTCATTAAGCACAGAGACGTTGTTGTCAGCCATGTCGGACTCCTCTCATCAGCGCGCACGCACCGCGCGACGCGCATGGAACATCCCGCGCGGCCTGAAGCCACGCGGCCCTTGTGTTCCAAGATAGAAGAGTGGCCCCGGCCGGGCTGTCGGGGGGCCTCGCAAGCCGCTGTCGGCCTATGCCTACAGGCCCGCAGCGCGCCGGAAGTCAGTCCAGCAAGTGGCCCATGCGTGACCGCTTGGTGGCCAGGTACTTCTCGTTTTCGGAGTTGGACGGCACGATGTGACGCATCTGCTCCGTCACCTTGATGCCCGCGTCTTCGAGCGCCTTGATCTTGATGGGGTTGTTGCTCATCAGGCGGACCGACGTGACGCCCCATTGGCGCAGGAAATCGGCGGCAAACGCATACGTCCGCGAATCGATGGCCTGGCCCAGCGCCAGGTTGGCATCGACGGTATCGAGCCCGGTGTCCTGCAGCGCATAGGCGCGGATCTTGTTGGACAGGCCGATGCCCCGGCCTTCGTGGCCGCGCAGGTACAGCAGCACGCCGCGGCCTTCCTCGGCGATCTTCTTCATGGCCAAGTCGAGCTGCTCGCCACAGTCGCAGCGGCACGAGCCGAACACATCTCCGGTGAGACACTCGGAATGCAGGCGCAGGAGCACGTCCTCGCCCGAGATATCGCCCATCGAGAGCGCCAGGTGTTCGGTGCCAGTGTCCACGCCCTGGAAGGCATGGGCAGTAAATTGGCCATAGCGGGTCGGCAGCCGGGCGGAGCCGATCAGCTCACTTTCTAGGTCTTTCATATTGATGTTCGCTGGAGGCGCCATGGTGCCCGCGCGGCATGATGCGGGCGCGGGGCAGGCGCGCCACGAAGCGCCGATTGGGAGAGGCGCCGACGCGGCATGCCGGCAAGGATACCGCGAAATGCAATCCGCCATCTGCAGAGGGGTTACCGGGCGGTAGGCCGCAGGCCGGTTGCAGTGCGATCAATCGGGGACGAACAGCCGGCCCGACCGCGCACGGCGGATGCGAACCGGCTGGTTGTTCCGGCCAATCTGGGTGAAGCGATACCTGAACTCCACCGGCGTCAGAACCGCCGGATCGGGCACATGCTTGCGGCAACGATACCGCTGAAGGCCCCGCTCGGAGAGCAGGAAGTCGAGGCGCTTGCGCCAGGAGACGGCCTGCAGGTCGTCCCGCATGGGGGATTCATGTCCAACTTTTGGGGTGCAGTCCAAGCGGGAGGCCTTTTACTTTGTAGCGCGCCGGAAACGCAACGGTGATGAGACAACGCCGCAATCGTGCTGGACCTTGCGTCAGCTCGTGTCGCGACGCGTTCGAGACGACCACTTCAGACGACCAATTTCGCCCCGACAGCATGGCCCGACAAAGACAAAGGCCGCCCGGAGGCGGCCCTTGTTCGATGGTCGATGGCCCGATAGCCCGATGGCAGGGCCGGACGCAGGATTACTCCACCGTCACCGACTTCGCCAGGTTGCGCGGCTTGTCCACGTCGGTACCCCGGGCGCAGGCCGTGTGGTATGCCAGCAGTTGCAGCGGCACCACGTGCAGGATCGGCGAGAGCGCGCCGTAGTGCTCGGGCATGCGGATCACCTGGATGCCGTCCGACGACTGGATATGCGTGTCCGAATCGGCAAACACGTACAGCCGGCCGCCACGGGCGCGCACTTCCTGGATGTTCGACTTCAGCTTTTCCAGCAGCGCGTCGTTGGGGGCCACCGTCACCACCGGCATGGCTTCCGTCACCAGCGCCAGCGGGCCGTGCTTGAGCTCGCCCGCCGGATACGCCTCGGCGTGGATGTACGAGATTTCCTTGAGCTTCAGCGCGCCTTCCAGGGCGATCGGGTAATGCAGGCCGCGGCCCAGGAACAGGGCGTTCTCGCGGCGGGCAAAATCCTCGGACCAGGCGATGATCTGCGGCTCCAGCGCCAGCACGCCATGCAGCGCGGCGGGCAGGTGACGCAGGTTGGTCAGCGCATCGGCTTCCTGCTGCTCGGTCAGGTGGCCGCGTACCTTGGCCAGCGCCAGCGTCAGCATGTACAGCGCGGCCAGCTGCGTCGTGAACGCCTTGGTCGACGCCACACCGATTTCGGTGCCGGCGCGCGTCAGGAAGCGCAGTTCCGTCTCGCGCACCATCGCGCTGGTGGCCACGTTGCAGACGGCCAGCGTGTGCGTGTGGCCCAGCGATCGGGCGTGGCGCAGCGCAGCCATCGTGTCGGCGGTCTCGCCCGATTGCGAGATCACCACCACCAGGGCGCGCGGGTTCGGCACGGTGTCGCGGTAGCGGTATTCGCTGGCCACTTCCACCTGGGTCGGGATCCTGGCGACCGATTCCAGCCAGTACTTGGCCGTGCAGCCCGAGTAGTAGCTGGTGCCGCAGGCCAGGATCAGGATGCTGTCGATCTCGGCAAACACCTGCGCGGCGCTGTCGCCGAACAGGTCCGGCGTGATGGCGGCGATGCCTTCCAGCGTATCGCCAAGCGCACGCGGCTGCTCGAAGATTTCCTTCTGCATGAAGTGGCGGAACGGGCCCAGTTCCACGGCCGCGGCATGCGCTTCCACCACGCGCTCCTCACGCTGCACCTCGGCGTCATGGACGTCGCGGATCGTGGCGCCGGCGCGGGTCAGTTCGACCACGTCGCCCTCTTCCAGATAGATGATGCGGTTGGCGGTGCCGGCCACGGCCAGCGCGTCCGACGCCAGGAACGACTCGTCGTTGCCCAGCGCCACCACCAGCGGCGAACCAGCGCGCGCGCCGACCACCACGTCGGGCTGGTCCTTGGCCACCACGGCTATCGCGTAGGCGCCATGCAGGCGCTTGGTCACCGCGCGGACCGAGCCGAACAGGTCGCCACGGGTGGCGCTGCTGGGATAGGTGTAGGCCTGGTGAATCAGGTGGGCCACCACTTCGGTATCGGTCTGCGACTCGAAACCGTAGCCCACGGCACGCAGTTCGTCGCGCAGCGGCTCGTAGTTCTCGATGATGCCGTTGTGCACCAGCGCGATGGTCTCGTCCGAGAAATGCGGGTGCGCGTTGACGGTATCGGGCTTGCCGTGCGTGGCCCAGCGCGTGTGGGCAATCCCCAGCTGGCCCCCCAGACCCGACGACTGGGTCTGCGTGTCGAGGTCGGCCACGCGCGACACGGTGCGCGCACGCTCCAGGATCGCGTCGCGCACCACGGCCACGCCGCAGGAGTCGTAGCCACGGTATTCCAGGCGACGCAGCCCTTCAACCAGGACGGGAACGATATTGCGGTGCGAAACCGCGCCGACGATGCCACACATAACTGAACCCCTTTATTTTTTCGGTTGCTTGACCGGACGCTGCCAGGCGTCGATCGTCATCTGTTTCGCGCGAGACAGCGTGAGCTTGTCGGCCGGCGCTTCCTTGGTCAGCGTGGTGCCCGCGCCGATCGTGGCGCCGCGGCGCACGGTCACCGGCGCCACCAGCTGCGTATCGGACCCGATGAAGACATCGTCCTCGATCACGGTGCGGTGCTTGTTCACGCCGTCGTAGTTGCAGGTAATCGTACCCGCGCCAATGTTCACGCGCTGTCCCACCGTCGAGTCGCCCACGTAGGCCAGATGGTTCGCCTTGCTGTGGTTGGCGATCTGGCTGTTCTTGACTTCGACGAAGTTGCCGATGTGCACGTCCTGGCCCAGCTCGGTGCCGGGGCGCAGACGCGCGTAAGGGCCGATGCGGCCATCCGGCCCAATCTTTGCTTCCTCGAAGTGGCAGAACGGTTGCACACGTGCGCCGGCGCCGACCACGGTGTTGCGGATCACACAGTGCGCGCCGATGTGTACGCCATCTTCCAGGTGCACGCGGCCCTCGAACACGCAGCCTACGTCGATGGTCACGTCGCGGCCGCAGGTCAGCTGGCCGCGCACGTCGATGCGCGCCGGGTCCAGCAGCGTGACGCCCGCTTCAAGCAGGCGTTGGGCAATGTTGCGCTGGTGGATGCGTTCGATCTCGGCCAGCTGGACCTTGCTGTTGATGCCCAGCGTTTCCCACACTTCGGCGGGCTGGGACGACACGATCTCCACGCCGTCGGTGGCGGCGCGCTCGATGGTGTCGGTCAGGTAGTACTCGCCTTGCGCGTTGTCGTTGCGCAGCGTGGACAGCCAGCGGCGCAGGTGGGCGGTCGGGCAGACGATGATGCCGGTGTTGATCTCGCGGATGGCGCGCTCTTCCTCGCTGGCATCCTTCTGTTCGACGATGCGTACGACATTGCCGGCCGCATCGCGCACAATACGGCCATAGCCGCTGGGATCGGACATTTCGACGGTCAGCACCCCCAGCCGTTCACTGCCGGCGGCCTGCACCAGGTGCTTGAGCGTGGCGGTCGAGGTCAGCGGCACGTCGCCGTAGAGCACCAGCGTGGGCTGGGCGTCATCGAGCAGCGGCAGGGCCTGCATGACGGCGTGGCCGGTGCCCAGTTGCTGCGCCTGCTCGGCAAAGGCAACATCGTTGGCACCCACCGCCTGGCGCACATGCTCGGCGCCGTGGCCGACCACGACGACCAGCCGCGACGGCGACAGCGTACGGGCCGTGTCGAGCACGTGGGCCAGCATCGGTTGGCCGGCTACCGGGTGCAGCACCTTGGGCAGCGTGGAGTTCATGCGCTTGCCCATGCCCGCGGCAAGAATGACGATATTCACAAGGAGGTTCCTAAGTGAGTGTGTCTGAGAAAAAGCTGAAGAATCCGAGCCTGGGAGCAGTGTGGCCGATGTGGCTGAACCGTTGCCACGACTGGGCTGGCGGGCGATTCGCCGGCCCCGGAAACATGCGCGCCGATTCTAGCACGCGGGCCTGTGCCGCATCGGGTCCATCACCTCGCGTTACGGTTGTTCACATTTGGTCACGCGGCGTTTTTGCATGGTTTGCAGCATTTACCATGATCCTGGCGTTGGCTGGATGCAACGCCATGAAGCTGGGATACCAGCAGGGCGACCGCCTGGCCTACTGGTGGGTTGACCGCTATGTCGATGTATCCGACGCCCAGGAGCCGCCCACCAAGGAAGCCATCGCCCGCTTCTTTGCCTGGCACCGGCGCGCCCAACTGCCCGAAATCGCCACGGTGCTGGCGCGCGTGCGCGGTGAAGTCGGTGGCGAAGTCACCCCGGCCATGGTGCGGCAGGTCCAGCAGGACTCCCAGCGCCTGGGCCGCCAGGCCTTCGACAACGCGGTGCCTGACCTGGCCGACCTGCTGCTGACGCTAGAGCCCGACCAGATCCAGCGGATGGAGGCGAAATTTGCCGAAAGCAACGCCAAATACCGCAAGGAATTCCTGAAATCGGACCCCGCAGCCCGTACCGACGCCCGCTTCGACAAGATCATGAGCTACGCCAAGCTGATCTACGGGTCGTTCTCCAACGAGCAGGAAAGAGCCATCCGCGAGGCGATGGGGCCTTATATGCAGAGCGCGGACGCGCGCTATGCCGAGCGCGTCAAGCGACAGCAGGAATGGGTGGCCCTGGCCCGCGAGGTCTCCGCGAACCGCCCTCCTAAACCCCAGGTGGAAGCCATGCTGCGCAAATACGCCGACGACTGGCAGCGGCCCGGCGGCGGCGAGCAGCGCAGCACCTCGGCCGGGGTGGATCTGACCGTCAGGATCGCCAATATGACCACGCCGGAGCAGAAGGCCCATGCCGTCAAACGCTTCGACGGCTGGATCAACGATACGCGCTCGCTGATGGCCGAGAGCGGCCGGGCACCCCAGGCACCCCAGGCGACCAGATAGGCGCCAGGCCTGCCGCCCCCTTCAACAGGAAAGCCCCGGGCCAGGCCACGGGGCTTTTTCTTTTCCGGGCACGGCGGCCAGACTCAAGCCGCCGGCTGGCCCGCCTTCTGGATCTTGTCGAAGCGCACGAATTCCATGCGGTTCGGCTCCACGTTTCCGGTGAACTGGAGCGCCTGCTGGCTGTAGGTGGTCTCGCCGAACAGCGACGCCTCATCCACCTTGGCCAGGCCGGTGGCCAGCCCCGTGAACGGGAACAGCTCGGTATCGGCCAGGTGCGATGGCACCACGTTGCGCAGCGCCGAGAAGATGTTGTCGATGCGGCCCGGGTGCTCGCGCTCCCACTGCTGCACCATCTCGCTCACCTTCTTGCGCTGCAGGTTTTCCTGCGAGCCGCACAGGTTGCACGGGATGATCGGGAATTCCATGGCGCGCGCATACGACGCGATGTCCTTTTCCGCGCAGTAGGCCAATGGACGAATGACGATGTGCTGGCCGTCATCGGTGGCCAGCTTGGGCGGCATCGCCTTCATCTTGCCGCCGAAGAACATGTTCAGGAAGAACGTGTTGACGATGTCGTCGCGGTGGTGGCCCAGCGCGATCTTGTTCGCGCCCAGTTCCTTGGCCGTGCGGTAGATCACGCCACGGCGCAGGCGCGAGCACAGCGAGCACGTGGTCTTGCCCTCGGGCACCTTCTCCTTGACGATCGAGTACGTATCGGCCTCGACGATCACATACTCCACGCCGGTGGACTTCAGGTACTCGGGCAGGATGTGCTCGGGGAATCCCGGCTGCTTCTGGTCCAGGTTCATCGCGATCAGCTTGAACTGGATCGGCGCCCGCTTCTGCAGCGCCATCAGGACCGACAGCATCGTGTACGAGTCCTTGCCGCCGCTCATGCAGACCATGACGGTGTCGCCGTCCTCGATCATGCCGAAGTCGCCGATAGCCTTGCCGGTCAGCGACTGTAAGCGGGTTTCAAGGCGATAGAAGTTAGCCGAGTGACTCATAGGACGTACCTGTAACGGGTGCGGCGCTGAATAATGGCCGCGCGCCCGATAGAAATGCCGGAATTGACGGGGCGATATTCTACTGGACCGGCCCGTCCGGCGCTGTGGGCGTCCCGAGTCGCGCCGGCCCGTCTTCAGCCCTTCTTGATGTGGAACACCTCGACGCCAACCGAATCGCAATCGGGGTAGACATCGGGCTTTTCGGTCGACACCCGCACGGCGCGGACCTTGGGATGCTGCAGCATGGCGCGGGCCACGTCGTCGCACAGCGTTTCCTGCAGGTGGATATGGCCCTGGGCCATGCGGGCGGCTACCGTGTTGCGCATGAAATCGTAATCGACCACTTCCTCCAGGCGGTCGGCCTGCGGGGTGGTTTCAGACAGCGACACGAACAGGTCGATGTTCACCAGCACGCGCTGTTCGCCCTTTTTCTCGAATTCATGCACGCCGATGTTGATCTGCACTTCGTAGTTGCGCAGGAACATGCGGCGGCAGTCTTGCAGGCTGGGATGGGAAAGGGCGGCAAAGGTCATGGCAGGGTCAATCAAGGTACGGCTTCATTCAGTCAGGAACATCACGTCGCGGGCCAGCGGCATCAGGTGCTGGCCGCCGTCAACGTACAGCGTGGTGCCGGTCACGGCGCGCGCCCCGGCCAGGTAGGCCACGGCCTGGGCGATATCGTCGGGGGTGCTCGACTTGCCCAGCGGCGTCATGCCGTGAGCCCGTACGAAGCCAGGGTCGGACTGGTCGCCGGACACCAGCGTGATGCCCGGCGCCACGCCCACCACGCGCAGGCGCGGGGCCAGGGCCTGCGCCAGCTGCACCGTGGCAGTCTGCAGCGCCGACTTCGACAGCGTGTACGACAGGAAGTCGGGATTCAGGTTGTTCAGCTTCTGGTCCAGCAGGTTGATCACCACGCCGCGCTGCTCGCCGGCATTGTCGGCATTGCTGCCGTCGCCACCAAGCGCCTTGTGCATCTCACGCGCCAGCAGCAGCGGGGCTGCCACGTTCGTGCGCATATGGGTGTCGAGCGATCCGTACGAGAAGCTCGTCGCCACGTCGTACTGGAACAGCGAGGCATTGTTGACCAGGCAGGTCGGCGCGCCCAGCGCATCGACGCAGGCGGCCACCAGCTTGCCCGTGGCGGCCTCGTCGGACAGGTCGGCCTGCAGCACGGCGGCCCGGCGGCCCAGCGCGCGGATCTGCGTGGCCAGCACCTCGGCTTCGTCACGTGACCGGTTGCAGTGGACGGCCACGTCCCAGCCCTGCGCGGCAAGCTCCAGCGCGATGGCACGGCCCAGCCGGCGCGCCGCGCCGGTCACCAGCGCCACGCCGCGCGATTGGACGCCCGGGGCGCCCTGAGTATTCGAATCTGGCATTGCTACAATTCGCGGTATGCAGAAAGTCGCTAGTCTACCCCTTCCCTCCGCCGATGCGCTTGACGCGTCCAAGGCCCTTTCCATCGTTATCGGCGACGCCATCACGGCTTCCGGCGGCTGGATCGGCTTCGACCGCTACATGTCGCTGGCGCTCTACGCCCCCCGCCTGGGCTATTACAGCGGCGGCGCGGCCAAGTTCGGGCGAGGCGCCGACGACGGCAGCGACTTCATCACCGCCCCCGAACTGACCCCGTTCTTCGCCCGCACGCTGGCCCGCCAGTTCGCGCCGCTGATCCAGATGTCCCTGCCGCGCGTGATGGAATTCGGCGCCGGCACCGGCCGGCTGGCCGCCGACCTGCTGCTGGCACTGGAATCGGAAAATGCGCTGCCCGAGTCGTACAGCATCGTCGAGCTGTCCGGCGAACTGCGGGCCCGCCAGCAGGACACGCTGGCGCAGCGCGCCCCCCATCTGGCGGGCCGCGTGCAATGGCTCGATGCCCTGCCCGACAGCTTCGAAGGCGTGATCGTCGGCAACGAGGTGCTCGACGCCATGCCCGTGCGGCTCTTCGCCCGTATCGGCGGCCAATGGCACGAGCGCGGCGTGGTGCGGCAGGGCGATACGTTCGCGTACGAAGACCGGCTGCTCGACGCCGCCGCCGTGCCGGCGCAACTCCACGAGATTCCCGGCGACCACGATATGGTCACCGAGACCCATGCCGAAGGCGAAGGCTTCACGCGCGCCGTGGGCGCCCTGCTCAAGCGCGGCGCGGCGTTCTTCATCGACTATGGCTTTCCGGCATCGGAGTACTACCACGCGCAGCGCGTGGGCGGCACGCTGATGTGCCACTACCGCCATCATGCGCACCCCGATCCGTTCCTGTATCCGGGCCTGCAGGACATCACGGCACACGTGAATTTCAGCGGCATCGCCCAAGCGGCGGTTGATGCGGAACTCACCGTGGCGGGCTTTGCGTCGCAGGCGCGCTTCCTGATGAACGCCGGGATTACCGAGCTGATGATGTCGCTCGACCCGTCCGACGCGCGCAACTTCCTGCCGCAGGCCAACGCGGTGCAGAAGCTGCTCAGCGAGGCCGAAATGGGCGAGTTGTTCAAGGTCATCGCGCTGGCACGCGACGTCGACGATGCCTTGCCGCTGGCCGGATTCGCTCGCGGCGACCGCAGCTACGCACTCTGACCGATCAACGGGCCATCACCATGTTGCGCTGGACCTTCACCATCTTCCTGTGCGTGATCGTGCTGTCGGCGGCGTTGCCGTGGCTGCAGAAGATCGGCCTGGGACGCCTGCCCGGCGACGTGCGCTTCCGGCTGTTCGGCAAGGAATACGTCCTGCCGTTCGCCTCCACGATCCTGCTGTCGTTGGTGGCGCTGGTGATCGGGAAGGTGCTGTAGGGGCTGGACGGCAGCGATCTAGTCCGGCAGCCCCAGTTTCTCCGCCACGGCCGCCACGCGCGCCTTGTGCACCTTCTCCTTGATCAGATCCACCCGATCTCCACACGCCTTCGCCACGGCCCCGGCATCGACCGATGCCGCCGCCTCGCGGGCGGCCAGCAGCCGCGCGGTCTGCGGATAGTCGCGATCCTCGAACCCCAGCCGGCCACGGGCGTCGGCCTCGCAGGCCTGCAGCGCCTCGGCGAACCGGTCGGGCTTGCGCAGCGCATCGCTGCGCTCCACCAGCCGCGTCAGCGCGGCCGCGCCGAACGCTTCCGAGCGATGGATGTTGCCGTGCTCGCGCGCAACCAGCAGCGCCAGTTCGCGGCAGTCGTTCGGCACGCGCAGGCGCTTGCACACCGCTTCCAGCAAATCCACGCTGCGTTGCTCGTGGCCGATATGGCGCGGCAGCACGTCCTCTGGCGTGGTGCCCTTGCCCAGGTCGTGGGTCAGCGCCGCAAAGCGCACCGGCAGCGACGCGCCCTGCGCGGCGGCGTAGTCCACCACCATCATCACGTGCACGCCGGTATCCACCTCGGGATGGTAGTCGGCGCGTTGCGGCACGCCCCAGAGCCGGTCCAGCTCCGGCAGCAGCCGCGCCAGCGCGCCACATTGGCGCAGCACGTCGAACATGCGCGATGGCCGGGCTTCCATGAGGCCGCGCGCCAGTTCCTGCCAGACGCGCTCGGGCACCAGGGCGTCGACCTCGCCCGCATCCACCATCCTGCGCATCAACGCGACGGTTTCCGGCGCCACCGAGAAATCGTGGAAGCGCGCGGCGAAGCGTGCCGCGCGCAGGATGCGTACCGGGTCCTCGGCGAAGGCGTCGGATACATGGCGGAACAGGCGCGCCTGCAGGTCCCGCTGCCCGCCGTACGGATCGATGATCGGCCCCACCAGGTTGTCCTGCTCGTCCACGGCCTGCGCCATCGCATTGATGGTCAGGTCGCGGCGCACCAGGTCGTCTTCCAGCGTGACATCGGGGCCGGTATAGAACGCAAAGCCCTTGTAACCCACGGCCGTCTTGCGCTCGGTCCGCGCCAGCGCGTATTCGGCCCGCGTCTGCGGATGCAGGAAGACCGGGAAATCCTTGCCCACCGGCTTGTAGCCGGCGGCCTCCATCTGCTCGGGCGTGGCGCCCACCACCACGTAGTCGCGATCCTGGCTCGGCTTGCCCAGCAGTTGGTCGCGGATGGCCCCGCCGACGGCGTACACCTGCATGATCAGCCCGTGACGATGATCGCGTCGGCCCGTTCAGGCTGCGTGCGGTAGGGTTCGTCGGCCGGCACGAAGTCGCGCTCCTCGCGGGCACCCGCCACCCATTCCTGCATGGCCGGCAAGGCCAGGATGAAATCGGCGTAGGTCTTGGCGGCTTCGGGCAGATGCACGCCATAGGTGGCGAAGCGGCTCACCACGGGCGCGTAGAACGCATCGGCAATCGTAAATTCGCCAAACAGGAACGGGCCGGCGGCGCCGTAGCGCGCACGCAGGTCGGTCCAGATCGCGGCAATGCGGTCCACGTCCTGCTGCACGGCGACGTTCCAGCCCAGGCCCGGCAGCACGGCCGTGCAGTTCATCGGCATCTGGCTGCGCAGGTTGCCGAAGCCCGAGTGCATCTCGGCGCAGACGGAGCGAGCCATGGCGCGTGCGGCCACGTCGGCCGGCCACAGCTGCTTGTGCGGAAATCGCTCGGCGGCGTATTCGGAGATCGACAGCGAATCCCACACGGTCACGTCGCCGTCGATCAGCGCCGGCACCTTGCCAGCGGGCGAATAGCGGGCAATCTCCGTCCCGAAATCCTTCGTGAACAGGCGCAGCGGGATTTCCTCGAAGTCGATGCCGGCGTGGCGCAGCAGCAGCCACGGACGCAGCGACCAGGACGAATAGTTCTTGTTGCCGATGACGAGCTTCATCGTGAATTCCTTGGGGGCGGAAACAGAGGGGGCAAATGCGAACCGCGCAAAGACGAAGGCGCGGGTGCGGGCGCGGGCAAATCGCCAGGCGCCCCGAACCAGACATTCTATCGGCGCGGCGCGCGGCCTCCAAATGAATTGCGCTCGCAAGGCTGTGAGCGCCAATCACATCGGTGCAAATTGCGTGCCCCTGCGGTGCCGGCGCTTCAGCGATGCACGCTGCCGCGCATGGACTGGAAGAACGTGTCGCGGCTGCGGCCGGCCAGCACATCGGTCATCACGACCTCCAGGCTTACCGGATGGACGCCCAGTTCCGCCGCCATCGGCTCGCCGAGCACGTTGTCCAGGCGCATCGAGTCGAGGTTGTCGCGCGACAGCACCGTGCCGCCCGGCATGTGTTCCAGCACCGCGGCCTGCATGCGCGCCAGCGCGTCGGGCAGTGCGATGATCGGCCGCGGATGACCCGACGCCCGGCCCGCGAACTTGACCAGTTCCTCCAGCGTGTACACCTGCGGGCCGCCCAGTTCGTAGGTCTGCCCGACCGTCGAGCCATTGGCCATCGCGTTCACAAATGCCTGTACCACATCCATCACGAACACGGGCTGGAAGCGCGCATGGGCGCACGCCAGCGGCACCACCGGCGCCATCTGCTGCAACTGGGCGAACAGGTTCAGAAAATGATCGTCGGGGCCGAACACGACGGATGGACGGAAGATGGTCCAGTCCAGCCCGCTCTCGCGCACGATGCGCTCGCCTTCGCCCTTGCTGCGCAGGTACATCGACGGCCCTTGCGGGTCCGCGCCGAGCGCGCTCATATGAATCAGCCGGCGAACGCCGGTGCGGCTGCAGGCTTCTACCAGCTGGCGCGGCAGATCGACATGCGCGGCGGCGAACTGGGGTCCGTACGGGTCGCCACGGTCGCCGTGCAGGACGCCCACCAGGTTGACGACGATGCCATCGACGCCAAGCGGGCCGATCGCGTCATCCAGCGAAGCCGCGTCGGCCAGGCCGAGTTCGGCCACTTCCACGCGCGGCAACAGCAGCAGATGCTGCGCATGTTCGACGCTGCGCGAGCCGACCACGATGCGGTCGGGCGCGATGGGACTATCGGGATTGGTGGCCGGATCGAGCGGTGCGCCAGAGGCGGACGCCGCGCCGGCCAGGCGGGACACGAGGTGGCTGCCGATGAAACCGGCGCCCCCGACGACAAGGACGTTGCTGGTCTTCATTCTGGGGCTCCGTGACGATTCGTGTGACGCTTGCGTGATGCACGCGTCCCGACAGTCACGGAGCCGCCGCCCCGTCCCTATGCAGGGTGTTGCAGGGTCAGGGCAGGCTGGTCGTCGTGACCGAGGACGGCGCGACCACCCCAAGCCGGTCTTTCAGCGACTGGGGACGGCCGCTCATCAATGCAGCATAGTACGTAGCGTTGGAAAGCACATTCTTGACATACGTTCGCGTTTCCGTGAACGGGATCGTCTCTGCAAAGATCGCGCCTTCCACGGGCCGCGACAGGCTCGAACGCCACGATTTCGGGCGTCCCGGGCCGGCGTTGTACCCTGCGGACGCCAGCGTCCATGAACTGTCGAGGTCCGTCAGTACCATGCTCATGTAATTTGTACCGAGCAGGATATTGATATTCGGATCGCCCATCATCGACGGCGAGAAGTCAGCCATGCCGATCTTCTTCGCCACGTACTTGGCCGTGGCCGGCATCACCTGCATCAGGCCGTGCGCCCCCGCCGACGAGCGCGCATTCATGATGAAGCGCGATTCCTGGCGGATCAGGCCGTACGCCCAGGCCATGTCCAGGCCCACGTCATCGGTGGCCCGCTGCATGATGTCGCGATACGGCATCGGAAAACGCTGGGCGAAATCGTGTTCGGCCTTCGTACGGTCCGACGTGTTGACCGTGCGGTCCAGCAGGTCGATCTTGCGCGCGTACTCGGCGGCGGCGATCAGTTCGCGGTCGCTCATGCCGCGCAGTTCCCAGTTCCACTCGCGGTTGCCCTCGAAGCGCAGGTTCAGGTCATAGAACTTCTGCGCGCGGACAAAGCCGGGTCGCGTGCGCATGGCCATGGCCTCCGCGTCGCCGACCGTGGTGCGGGCCGGCAGCGTGATCCGGTTGCCCAGTTCCTCGCTGGCCAGCTGCCCGTAGAAATTGAACTGGCCCGCGATCGACTGGAATTGCGCCTGGGCTTCGGCGCCACGGCCATCGGCCTTCAGCGCGCGGGCGTACCAGTACGTCCACGCCGGGTCCTTGGCGCGCAGCTCGGGGCGCATCAGTTCGATCGACTGGCGCACCTGCTTCCAGTCGCCCTGGCGCAATGCCGCGCGCACGCGCCATTCCTGCGTTTCGTCCGACAGCCACTGGTTGCCGCCCAGGTCCATCTGGCGGCGGTAGTAGCCGGCCGCTTCCGGCATCAGCTTCTTGGCCGCGTACTGGCCAACCACGCCCCACGCGGCACCCTGTTCGTCGCGCGACAGGCCGCCGGCGATCGTGTTCAGGTACGACGCGGCCTGCGACGGGTCGTTGCGGGCCATCTTGACCACGGTGGCCAGCGAGTCGCTGTCCACGCGTGCATCGGGCACGGCGGCCGCGATCTTCGCGGCCAGCGTCGTGTAGTTTTGTTCCAGCGCCTGACGTGCCTGGAACGCCACGTCGCTACGCTGGATCTGCTGGCTCTGCGCCAGGTAGCCCACCAGATCGACGCAGCCGTCGCCGTAGTAGCGCGGATCCACCAGCGTCGCGCGCGCCTCGGCGGCCACGTTCTGGCCCTTGAGCGCCTTCGACAGCAGCGCGTAGCACTCCACCTGCGTGTCGTCCTTGAGCACGAACTGCGGGTACTGGATATCGAAATTGGCCCAGTCGCGCTTCTTGCCCAGCACCAGCAGCCAGTCGTTGCGCATGCGGTCGGCAATCGCCTCGCCCTGGTAACGCTGCAGGAATGCTGCCACTTCGGCGTCGGGCGCGTCGATGCGCGCCTGGCCGCCGGTATCGAACATCTGCGGCTTGATGCGGAAGTACTCGACGTACGACGGAATCGGGTAGTCCACCAGCGTGGCCGAAATGGCTGCGGCGCGGTCCGCGTCGTTCTTGCGGGCCGCTTCGCGCAGCGCCACGAAGGCGTCGTCCGGGTTGGACGGAATCATCGTCGACGCGGCGGGCTGCTGCGGCGCCGGACGCGACGGCGCCGGCTTCTTCTGCGCGTATGCCGGCATGGCCAGCACCGCGCCTGCGAACGCGAGCCAGGCGAAGCGGCCGGCCCGGCGCAGATATACTCCCTTCGACATTCTTGGCTATCCCTTATGTGGTGGCGCGTGCCCATTCACGAACACAGGCACGCATCCTTCATCTGTTTCTGATTGTCTGATCGCGGTCATTATTGCACGCCATGCCCCCATCCCAAGCCCCGGACAACGGGCCGGACGCCCGCCAATTCCCGGCCATCGCGGACCAGCCTGCCGCCCCCGCCAACGACCGGCGCGCCCTGCGCCGCGACCTGCTGGCGCGGCGCGCCGCGCTGCCCGACCGGGCCGCATCGGATGCCGCCATCGACCGGGCGCTGGGCCCCCTGCTGGAACGCCTCGGCGTACGGAATCTGGGGTTCTACTGGCCGATCCAGCACGAATTCGACGCCCGCGGCACGGTGGCCCGCTGGCTGGGCGGGATGCCCGGCCGGATGGCCGCCCTGCCCGTGGTCTCGGCCCCGGGCACGCCGCTCGATTTCCATTTCTGGACCCCTGACACGACGATGCGCGCCGGACACTACGGCATTCCGGTACCCGACGGCACCGAAGCCATGACGCCCGACGCGCTGCTCATTCCCTGTGTCGGTTTCAGCGCCAACAAGTTCCGCCTCGGTTACGGCGGCGGCTTCTACGACCGCACGCTGGCCGCCCTGGCCGGGCTCGGCGTCACGCCCATCGCCATCGGCATCGGCTTCGACGCCTGCGAGATCCCGCTTGTTGCAGAAGCGCACGACCTGCCGATGGACTGGATGGTGACGGAGCGCGGTGTGCGATAGCACGCGCTGCCGCTTTCCCACCGGCAAGCCGGCTCGCGGGTCAGCGTGGCGCGTCGTCCGAGGCCGGCTCCGTGGCGCGCACCAACCCATCCACCAGTTCGCGCATCCGCTTCCAGTGCGAGCCTTCCCAGAACACCCTGCGGCAATGCGGGCACGTGACAAAGCGGTCGTGGCGCTCGAACACGCCGTCCGGCACGCGGCCCTGTGCCTGGGCCTTGTCGATCCGTTGCAGCGGCACGTTGCAGGTCAGGCATAGCGAGAACGGGCGGGCGCTGCGTGCCAGGTCGAGCCGGGCGAAGATCTCGTGGGCCTGCAGCGACGGCTTGATCGCCCGCACATAGCAGCCGTGCGTGATCTCGCGGCGTTTGAGCAGTTCGCGGTCGCGCGTCAGCACGATGCGCTGCGCGTCGGCCGCGATGCGGGCAATCTCGCTGTCTTCGAAGTGGTTGTCGTAGAGCGTATCGAAGCCGGTCATGCGCAGCAGGTGCGCCAGGCCGCCCAGGTGGGCATCGGCGACAAAGCGGATGTTGCGCAGCGGACGCTCGCGCACGCGTAGTAGCGGCGTGACGTCGAAGGATTCGAATTTTGGATAAACAGCTACGCGGTCACCATCCTCGACGAGGCGCCCGAACGGCGCCGATTCGCCATTCACGAGGATCAGTTCCACTTCGGTATGCGGCACGCCCAGCGCCTCGATCATGTGCTTGACCGTGGCGGCGCGTGCGCAGGGGCACGACAGGTCCCGGCGGCGCTGCGATGGCGCCAGAAAGTCGTTCAGTTCCTCGTAGAAACGGAAGGTGGCGGTGACCATGGCGCCGAGTATGCCACCATCGCCCACGGTTGCCGATATGCCTACTTCGCGTTCCCGAGCCTCAGCGCGGCTTCCACGGCCATGCGCGCCCAGGGCGTCATGGCGGACGGCGACTCCAGGCAGGCCGCCGGCAGGCTCAGGTAGTGACGCATCGTCACCTCGCGCCGGGCCGACTGGTAGCGGAAGGGCTCGCTGCCCTCGGCCGCGAAGCGGGGCAGCGTGACGTCGTCCGCCTTCAGGTAGCACTGGCCGCCGCTTGCCAGCGCGAACATCAGCCCGTCGTAGAACAGGCCATGGCCGCCAAACATCCGCCTGGCCGTGACCGGCCCGATGCTGGCCGCCAACGGCGCCATCAGTTCCAGCAGATGCTCGACGAACGGGTCCGGACGGCGCGCGGCGGGCATGCGCTCAGAGCTTCAGGCGCTGCCAGATGGCCTTGGTGGCGCCGGCCGTGTTCAGCGTGTAGAAGTGCAAACCCGGCACGCCCGATGCCAGCAGGCGTTCGCACAGCGCCGTCACCACGTCCAGGCCGAAGGCCCGGATCGACTCCTTGTCGTCGCCGAACGATTCAAGCCGCTTCGCCACCCAGCGCGGCACTTCGGCGCCGCACATCTCGGAAAAACGCATCAGTTGCGAGTAGTTGGTGATCGGCATGATGCCGGGCACGATCGGCACGTCCACGCCCATCGCGCGCACGTCGTCGACAAAGCGGAAGTAGGCGTCGGCGTTGAAGAAATACTGCGTGATGGCCGAGTTCGCGCCGGCCTTCACCTTGCGCACGAAGTTGTCCAGGTCGTGGCGCGGCGAACGGGCCTGCGGGTGGTATTCGGGATACGCGGCCACCTCGATGTTGAACCAGTCGCCGGTTTCGGCGCGGATGAACTCCACCAGTTCGTTGGCATAGCGGAATTCGCCGATCTCGCCCATGCCCGAAGGCATGTCGCCCCGCAGCGCCACGATATGGCGGATGCCGCCATCGCGGTAGGTCTTGAGGATGTCGCGGATGCTTTCGCGCGACGACCCCACGCACGACAGGTGCGGCGCCGCCTCGATGCCCTCGCGCTGGATTTCCAGCACGGCGTCGAGCGTGCCCTGCTGCGTGGTGCCGCCGGCGCCGAACGTCACCGAAATGTACTTCGGCTGCAGCGGTGCCAGCTGGGCGCGGGTGTTGCGCAGTTTCTCGGCGCCCTCCGCCGTCTTGGGCGGGAAGAATTCGAAGCTGTAGTAGCGATCAGTCATGGTTGGCACGCCGCACGCGCGGCGCCCCGAAGAATTTCAGTCGCGCTTAGTCCCGGCCGCCGAGCAGTACGCTGGCGAGAATCGTCGAGATCACGCTATAGAGAATCGAGCCAAGCAGCGCGGCGCCGAATCCGGCCACGACAAACCCCTGCAGCAGGTTGCCGACGAACAGGAACAGCAGCGCGTTGATGACGAAGATGAACAGCCCCAGCGTCAGCAGCGTCACCGGCAGGGTCAGGATGACCAGGATCGGCCGGATCAGCGTATTGACCAGACCCAGCACCAGCGCGGCAACCATCGCCGCGCCAAATCCGCGCAGCTCGATACCGCCGATCAGGTAGCTCACCAGGAACAGCGACGCGGCGTTGATGATCCAGACGGCCAACAGTCTCATTGGGACTCCTTGTTATTGGATGACATCGGAACTGCGCGCTTCTGGCGGAGCCCGGTCGCGCAGTCAGCTCAACGCCCTCTCCCCCGGGCCCCTCTCCCGCCGGGCGGGAGAGGGGAGAACACCGTCGGTGAGAATCTCGGGCCGATCAGTAGCGGTAGTGGTCGGCCTTGTACGGGCCTTGCTTCTGCACGCCGATGTAGGCGGCCTGCTGGTCGGTCAGCTCGGTCAGCTGCGCGTTCAGCTTCTTCAGCTGCAGGCGCGCCACCTTCTCGTCCAGGTGCTTCGGCAGCGTGTAGACGCCCACCGGGTACTTGCCGCTGTCGCGCTCGGCCCACAGTTCGATCTGGGCGATGGTCTGGTTGGCGAACGAGCTGCTCATCACGTACGATGGATGGCCCGTGGCGCAGCCCAGGTTCACCAGGCGGCCCTTGGCCAGGATGATGATCTTCTTGCCGTCCGGGAACTTGACGTGGTCCACCTGCGGCTTGATCTCGTCCCACTCGTACTTCTCGACCGATGCGATGTCGATCTCGTTGTCGAAGTGGCCGATGTTGCAGACGATGGCCTGGTCCTTCATCCTGGCCATGTGGTCATGCGTGATCACGTGGTAGTTACCCGTGCAGGTCACGAAGATGTCGCCGTGCTCGGCGGCGTAGTCCATCGTCACCACGCGGTAGCCTTCCATGGCGGCCTGCAGTGCGCAGATCGGGTCGATTTCGGTGACCCACACCTGTGCCGACAGCGCGCGCAGGGCCTGGGCGCTGCCCTTGCCCACGTCGCCGTAGCCGGCAACCACGGCGATCTTGCCGGCGATCATCACGTCGGTGGCGCGCTTGATGCCGTCCACCAGCGATTCGCGGCAGCCGTACAGGTTGTCGAACTTGCTCTTGGTCACCGAGTCGTTGACGTTGATGGCCGGGAACTTCAGCTCGCCGCGCTGAGCCATCTGGTACAGGCGGTGCACGCCCGTGGTGGTTTCCTCGGTCACGCCGCGGATGGCGTCCAGGTTGCGGCTGTACCAGGTCGGATCCTTGGCCAGCTTTTCCTTGATGGCGGCGAACAGGTAGGTTTCTTCCTCGCTGGTCGGCTTGCTGATCAGCGATGCGTCCTTCTCGGCGCGGGCGCCCAGGTGCAGCAGCAGCGTGGCGTCGCCGCCGTCGTCCAGGATCATGTTCGGCGTGCCGCCGTCGGCCCAGTCGAAGATGCGGTGCGTGAAGTCCCAGTATTCCTTCAGCGACTCGCCCTTGAACGCGAACACCGGCGTGCCCGATGCGGCGATGGCGGCGGCGGCGTGGTCCTGGGTCGAGAAGATGTTGCACGAGGCCCAGCGCACGTCGGCGCCCAGTGCCTTGAGCGTCTCGATCAGCACGGCGGTCTGGATCGTCATGTGCAGCGAACCGGCGATGCGGGCACCCTTGAGCGGCTGCGCAGCGGCGAATTCGTCGCGGATGGCCATCAGGCCGGGCATTTCGGTCTCGGCGATCGCGATTTCCTTGCGGCCCCAGCCGGCCAGGCCGATGTCGGCGATCAGGTAGTCTTGCTTCAGGTCAGTCACAGCGTTCATGTTCACTCCGATGTAAGAGTGGCGCATACGCGGGACGGGAGACGGGTAAGGCCCGTAAAACCGGGGCCAGGGCCGCGTCACGGATGCCTCACGTGAGGCCATGACGGGCAGACAGGTCGACTCGCGCCCCGTGCGAACCACGGAACAGCGAGCGCCGTTGAGACATTCCGAGCCTGGCGGATGGCAGTGCATCCGTTGCAACGCTCCTCGGAGTGGCGGTATTGTAGCGTGCCTGTTCGCGCCGAGCGGGCAGAAATGCCAGATTTTTTCCCGCTTAATTGTTTCTGACTGTTCCCGTCCCGTTCCCGCCTTCCACATGCTCCCCACGCCACCCCGCACCCTGACCATCGCCGGCTCCGACTCCGGCGGCGGCGCCGGCATCCAGGCGGATCTGAAGACATTTGCCGCGCTTGGCTGCTTCGGCATGAGCGCGATCACGGCCATCACGGCCCAGAACACGCTGGGCGTGACCGGGGTACACGCCATTCCGGCCGACATGGTGGCCGCGCAGATCGATGCCGTGGCCAGTGACATCGGCGTGGATGCCGCCAAGACCGGCATGCTCGGCACGGCGGCCATCGTCGAGGCCGTGGCCGACGCGGTGGACCGGCACGGCATCCGCAAGCTCGTGGTCGACCCGGTCATGATCTCGACGTCGGGCGCCACGCTGTCCGACGACGCCACCAGCCAGGCCATGGTGAAGCGGCTGTTTCCGCGCGCCATCCTGGTCACGCCGAACCTGCCGGAAGCCTCGTACCTGCTCGGGCGCCGCATCGCGCGCCGCGCCGAAATGGAAACCGCCGCCGCCGACCTGCTGGCCCTGGGCTGCCGGGCCGTGCTGCTCAAGGGCGGCCACCTGGAGGACGATGGCCCCGACGCCACCGGCCTGGACGACCTGCTGATGCTGGCCGACGGCACCACGCGCATCTACACGCATCCACGCATCGACACCCCCAACCTGCACGGCACCGGCTGCACGCTGGCGGCGGCCATCGCGTCGCAGCTGGCGCGCGGCGACACGCTGCCCGACGCCGTGGGTATCGCGCTGGACTATGTGGCCCGGGCCATCGCGGCTGGCGCCGCGTTGCGCCTCGGCGCCGGCAACGGCCCGCTCAACCACGGCTTCGCCCCGCGCCAGCTGGGCTGACACGGCATTGGATTCGACATGGAAACCCTGAAAGACATCGACCTGCGCGACGATCCCGCCGCGCGCTGGTACGTGAAGGACGAGACCGTGCAGGTAGCGTTTGCCGCCGAGCCCGGTGAATTGATCAGCCGCGAGGGGCCGAACCGCTATCAGCGCGCGGATGCCATCGTGACCGGCGCCACCGGCGACCGCTGGGTGGTGTCGCGCGGGCGTTTCGACGCGCGCTATGTGGCCGTGGGGCCGAACGCGCACGGCGAGGCCGGCCCGTATCGCAACAAGCCGGTGCCGGTGCTGGTCAAGGAAATGCCGGTCGCGTTCGCGCTGGAGCGCTCGGCCGGCGGCGATGTGCTGACCGGCAAGCCGGGCGACTGGCTGATGCAATACGCGCCCGGCGACTATGGCATCACCGAGCGCGCGAGGTTCGTGGCGGTCTATCGCCCCACGGAAGGCCCTGCGGACGGGCCGGACGCCTAGTTGCCGCCGGCCAGCTGCACCAGCTTGAACGACGCGCGGGCCACGCAGCAGACGGTGCCCGATGCGTCGCGGGCCTCGCCCTCGCAGAAGGCAATCTTGGCGCCCCGGCGCAGGATGCGCGCCTCGAACGTCAGCTCGCCGCGCGCGGCGGCCAGGAAATGCGTGGACATGTCGATCGTGATCACGCCCACGTCCAACGGGGCATGCGAGCGCGCCGCGCCGCTCAGCGTGAAGTCCAGCACGGCCATCAGCGTGCCGCCATGCACGTCACCACGGCTGTTCACCACGTTCGGGCTGGCCGGCAGGCGCGTACGGCATAGCCCTTCCTCCATATGCACCGGCTGCAGGCCCAGCAGGCGCATCAGCGGAATCTCGATACCGAAATAGGGCTTGTCCGGGGTGCCCGGGGCGGCGGGGATGATCTCGTTCACTGCTGTTTCCTCTCTGCGGGTTCCGTTCCGTACTGCGGAACCTCTATCCATTGGTGACTGGATGGAGAGGATATGCGGATTGTCCGGTCGCGACCAGCCGGGGTGGCCGGTCAGCGCCCAAACTGTGAGTTCCTGATACGCCAGCCCTCTCCCCGGCCCCTGTCCCGCCATGGATCAAGCGCCGGCGGTTCGCTCCCTCAGAGCAGTTTGGGGGAGCGGTTAAAACCGTTCAGCCAGCGACCATCAGGCAAACAAGGCGTTGAGCCCCGCCACGGCCGCCGGCACATCGCTGGCCTCGGTGATGGCGCGCACTACGGCGGCGCTGCCCACGCCGACATCGAGCACTTCGCGCATATTGCCGGCGTTCACCCCGCCGATGCCCACCAGCGACGGAATCACCGGCTTCATCAGGGTCACATACGACTGGAAGCGGCCCATGCCTTGCGGCTGGGTCGGCATGACCTTGGTCGTGGTCGGGAAAATCGCGCCCAGCGCCAGGTAGCTGGGCTGGATCGCCGCCACGCGCAGCATCTCGGCGTAGCCGTGCGTCGACACGCCCAGGCGCAGACCCGAGGCGCGGATGGCATCGAGGTCAGCCTCGTCCAGGTCTTCCTGGCCCAGATGGATGCCATAGATGCCGCTGTCGCCGCCGCAGGCCGCGTGATGGTCGATCGCCACGCGCCAGTGGTCATTGATGAACAGGCGCGACTTCGAACCCTTGGCGGCGTTGGCCGCCCGCACCACTTCGGCTTTCACCTCGGCCGCGTCGGCCGACTTGAAGCGCAGCTGCACGGTGGGCACCTGCAGCGGCACGAGCTGCTCGATCCAGTCGGCGGTCGGCATGACCGCATACAGGCCCAGATCGGGCGGGCACGGCGCAAAGGCCGGCGCCGGCTGGTCGGGCGACACCAGCGCGGCATGGCGCACGCGTGGGAAGCGCGCGAAATCGCCGGGCCACGCGGTGCTGCCCGGCTCCCAGGCGCGGGCGATGCACAGCGCGTCGTGCGCGGGGAAATGCAGCGACAGCGCCGCCGTCAGCACCGCCACGAAACCCGGCGAGTGCGCGGTGTCATCGTCGGCGTGCGAATCGAGCACCCAGGTGCCCATCCACGAGCGCACCGTGTCGATCCAGCGGCCGCCTTCGCGCTCAGACACGATCAGCACGGCATTGGACGCCGCCACGCGGTCGATGATGTCGGCGGCCGCTTCGCCGTCCGACAGCACCACGTCGTGACGGCCCAGCGTGGCCGGTGCATTGGCCAGCGGCCACACCTGCCAGGGCGATTCGTCGCGGCCGAACATCGCGGCAAAGCGCCGCATCACGTCCTCATACAGTGCGGCATCGATGGCCGCGGCAACCCCCTGGCGCGTCATGCGCGATCCTCCGCGCCTTCGGCGTGCCAGAACGGCATGCCGACCACCGGCGTGCTGGCCTGCGCCACTTCGCGCTCGGGCATCGGCCCGGCCAGGTAGGCGGTGCGGCCGGCGTCCACGGCCAGCGCGAACGCGCGGGCCATGTTCACCGGGTAAGCGGCCTGCGCCACGGCGGTGTTCAAGAGCACGCCGTCGTAGCCCCACTCCAGCACCTGCGCCGCGTGCGACGGCAGCCCCAGGCCGGCATCGACGATCAGCGGCGTGTCGGGCAGGCGGTCGCGCAGCGTGCGCATGGCGTGCGGATTCACGGCGCCACGGCCGGTGCCGATCGGGGCCGCCCAGGGCATCAGCGCCTGGCAGCCCACGTCGAGCAGGCGGCGGCACAGCACCAGGTCCTCGGTGCAGTAAGGCAGCACCTTGAAGCCTTCCTTGATCAGCGTCTCGGCCACGGCGGGCAGGTTCAGCGTGTCGGGCTGCAGCGTGTAGTCGTCGCCGATCAATTCGAGCTTGATCCAGTCGGTCTCGAAGACCTCGCGCGCCATCATCGCCGTGGTGATGACTTCCTGCGCGGTGAAGCAGCCGGCGGTGTTGGGCAGCACGGGCACGCCCAGCGAGCGCAGCATCTGCCAGAAGGTGTCGCCGCCCAGCGTCTGGCCGTCGCCACTGCCGATGGCGGTCTGGCGGCGCAGGGCCACGGTAATCATGGCCGGGCGCGATGCCTCCACGGCAGCCTGCAGCGTGGCCGGCGACGGATAGCGCGCGGTGCCCAGCAGCAGGCGCGAATCGAAGGATTCGCCGTACAGCACGAACGGGTCGCGCAGGGTTTCAGCAGGTTCGAATGTCATGGAGGGTCCCTTTAGCCGCCCGTTACCGGTTGCACGAGATCGATCTGGTCGCCCGCATTGAGCGATGTGGCCGCATGCGCGGCGCGCGGCACGAACTGGCCGTTCACCGCGGCGGCGAACGGCGGCGCGATGGCGGCCGCCGTCACGGCGTCGGCCAGCGTGGCGGCGTCCGGCACGTCGAGCGGTTGGCCATTGAGCAGGATTTGCATGATGGTTATCGGTTAATGCAGCGTGCCGCCGCCGGGGCTGACGACCACGCTCGGCGCGGGGCAGACCACCTCGCGCACCTGCTGGATCATGCCGGGCCAGCGCAGCGCGGACGGCACGGCGTAGGCGGCGGGATCGTCGTTGAGCAGGGCACGTACCACGTGGCAGGCGGCTTCCGTCACGGCCGGCGCGATCAGCCAGCCATGGCGATACAGCCCGTTGATGCGCACCACGCGCGCACGCTGGTCCACGCGGATGGATGGCAGGTGGTCGGGGCGCGTCGGGCGGCGCTGCACGTTCAGTTCCAGCACCCGCGCCTCGCCGAAGGCGGGATGCAGCGAGTGCGCGGCCGACAGCAGTTCCAGCGCGGAGCGCACGCTCATCGGCGAATCGTCTTCGCTTTCGATTTCGGTGGCGCCGATCACGTACAGGTCGTTCGGCTTCGGTGCGATGTAGATCGGGTAGCGCGGATGCAGCAGGCGCACCGGCCGGTGCAGCTTCACGTCGGGCGCATGCACGCGCACCACTTCGCCGCGCAGGCCACGCAGGCCGGGCACGGGGTTGCCCTGCGCGTCGCGGTCCATCCAGGCGCCGCGGGCGCCCAGGCCGCGGCAATCGAGCACCACGTCGGCCTTGATCCCCAGCGATGGCAGCGATTCGGCGTCGATCTCGCCGGCCTCCCACACGCAATGCAGCCCTTCGTCCATCGCACAGTGGAGCAGGGCCCGCAGCGCGCCACGATTGTCGAGCTGGCCTTCGCCCTGCAGCAGCAGGCCCTGCGGGAAGCGTCCGGCCAGTTCCGGTTCCACCTCGGCCACGCCCTTGCCGTCCAGCGTGCGCAGGCGCGCCTGTACCAGTTCGGGCGGGGCTACCGCGCGCATGCGGCTGGTGAACAGGGACACCTCGCTGCGGTCCCGCGCATGCCAGACCACCAGCGTGCCATCCTCCTGGAAGAACACGGGCTCGGGCAGTTCCTGGATCCAGGTGCGCCAGAGGTCGACGCTGGCGATGCCGAGGTCGACGATGCGCCGTTCGGCGATGGCCGATTCGGCCAGCGGCGCCAGCATGGCCGCGGCCACGTGCGCGGCCGAGCCGCTGCCGTCGGGGCCGCCACGCTCCACCAGCGCCACGCGGGCACCGGCACGCACCAGCAGCCAGGCGGAAATCCGCCCGGCCAGGCCGGCGCCGAGAATGGCGACATCGAAGGACTGTACTGCTGTCATGGGCTTGTATGCCGGCGGCGTTGGCCAGGTAAGTGGCGCCGACCGGCCTCCGGTTGGATGAATACCGCCGCGCCGCGTGGGGGCGCCGCGCGCGGAACTCTGGGTGCTACGGTACTGCCGGGCGGCGCCGCGTGGGCGGCCGCCCGTCCTGCAAGACAACGCTTACGAGTAGATCTTCGAGCCCGACTTCACGAACTCGATCGATTTCTCTTCCATCCCCTTCTGGGCAGCGGGCAGCGATGCCGCATAGTCGCGCACTTCCTGCGTGATCTTCATCGAGCAGAACTTCGGCCCGCACATCGAGCAGAAATGGGCGATCTTGGCGCCTTCGGCCGGCAGCGTGGCGTCGTGGAACGACCGTGCGCGCTCGGGATCGAGGCCCAGGTTGAACTGGTCTTCCCAGCGGAACTCGAATCGTGCCTTGGACAGCGCATTATCGCGCAGTTGCGCGCCGGGCCAGCCCTTGGCCAGGTCCGCGGCATGGGCGGCGATCTTGTACGTGATGATGCCTTCGCGCACGTCTTCCTTGTCCGGCAGGCCCAGGTGCTCCTTCGGCGTGACGTAGCACAGCATGGCCGTGCCCATCCAGCCGATGTTGGCGGCGCCGATGCCGCTGGTGATGTGGTCGTAGCCCGGTGCGATGTCGGTCACCAGCGGTCCCAGCGTGTAGAACGGGGCTTCGTAGCAGTGCTTCAGTTCCTCGTCCATGTTGGCCTGGATGCGCTGCAGCGGCACGTGGCCCGGGCCCTCGATCATCACCTGCACGTCGTGCTCCCACGCCTTGGCGGTCAGTTCGCCCAGCGTGCGCAGTTCACCGAACTGGGCGTCGTCGTTCGAATCGGCGATGCAACCCGGACGCAGGCCGTCACCAAGGCTGAACGACACGTCGTACGCCTTCATGATTTCGCAGATCTCGTCGAAGTGCGTGTACAGGAAGTTTTCCTTGTGGTGCGCCAGGCACCACTTGGCCATGATCGAGCCGCCGCGCGACACGATGCCGGTCACGCGGTCGGCCGTCAGCGGCACGTAGCGCAGCAGCACGCCGGCGTGGATCGTGAAGTAGTCCACGCCCTGCTCGGCCTGCTCGATCAGCGTGTCGCGGAACATTTCCCACGTCAGGTCCTCGGCGATGCCGCCGGTCTTGTCCAGCGCCTGGTAGATCGGCACCGTGCCGATGGGTACCGGCGAGTTGCGCAGGATCCATTCGCGCGTTTCGTGGATGTGCTTGCCCGTGGACAGGTCCATGATGGTGTCGGCGCCCCAGCGGATCGACCACACCATCTTTTCCACTTCCTCGGCCAGCGACGACGTCACCGCCGAATTGCCCAGGTTGCCGTTGATCTTCACGCGGAAGTTGCGGCCGATGGCCATCGGCTCCAGTTCCGTGTGATTGATGTTGGCCGGGATGATCGCGCGGCCAGCGGCAATTTCACGGCGCACGAATTCCGGCGTGATGTCTTCCGGACGCAGCGGCAGCGCGGCGCCCAGCGCATTGCCGGGATGCTGGCGCAGTAGCGCCTTGTATTCGGGCTTGTCGTACAGCGCCTGCAGGTTCAGCGATTCGCGCAGCGCCACGTATTCCATCTCGGGCGTGATGATGCCCTTGCGTGCGTAGTGCATCTGCGACACGTTCGCGCCGGCCTTGGCGCGGCGCGGGTTGGTCAGCTGGGCAAAGCGCAGGTGGGCCGTGGCGGGGTCGTTGGCGCGCGCAAGGCCATATTCCGACGACAGGCCGGACAGCACCTCGGTGTCGTTGCGCTCTTCGATCCACTTTGCGCGGACCGGCGGCAGACCGGCTTTCAGGTCGATATGCACGTCCGGGTCGCTGTACGGGCCCGAGGTGTCATAGACGGGAATGGGCGGATTCGCCATCTCGCCCTTCTCGGTGCGGGTGGCGGTCTGCAGGATCGTGCGCAGCGGCACGCGGATATCGGGGCGGCTGCCGGTCAGGTAGGTCTTGCTCGAAGCCGGATAGGCGAATTTCTGGTCGAGATCGCTTTCCAGCGACTCAAACGATGCGGCGGGGGCAGTACGGGCCATGGGTGTCGTCCTCTCTCTTGCGGGGATGGACGAAACCAGGAGCCCTGTGAGCCGGCCTGCGCGGCATGGCCGGCGGCGGCGTCCCGTTGCGGCAAAAGCGGCTTTCCCGCGGGACAAGAGGCAAATCGGTTTTTGTGAAACTTCCCACGCCGGTACTAGCCGGATCGGGTTCGAAGGGACTCTCTCAGCGCGCCCGGCCCATCCGGACGGCACCCCTGTTTCATCCAACGGGGTGAATTTAAGCACAAGCCCCGCCCCCGCGCCACCCGAAATTCGGTTCCAGCTGTCGTGCTTCACGGTATCGGAAGGATGGTGCATTGCAGCATTGCGAACGGGGAAGTTGCCGTACCATGGCCGCAGCCCGCCGAAGTGCCGAGAAGCATTGCCGCCCAGGAGATGCCATGTCCGCCACACCCGCCACCGACGTTCATCAAGCGCAGGCCGCAGAGACCCACAGCGTCTTCAACCAGGTGCCCGACCTTGCCCGCTACAACCTGTTCGACACCGATCCCGGCCTGCGCGCCGCGCTGGACCGGCTGGGCGGGACGTGGCATGCCGACGCGCTGTCAGGCTATGGCGCCCGGCTTGGCGACCCGGAGGTACAGGCATGGGCCGCCGATGCCAACCGCCTGACCCCGACCCTGCACACCCACAGCCGCACCGGCGAACGGATCGACCAGGTGCAGTTCCACCCCGCCTGGCATCACCTGCTGGCCCTGCTGCGCAGCCAGCAACTGCAGGCGCTGCCTTTCGCGCAGCCGCGCGAAGGCGCCTGGGTGGCGCGCACGGCCGGGTATTTCCTGCAGGCCCAGGTGGAATCCGGCTCGCTCTGCCCTACCACGATGACGTTTGCCAGCATCCCGGTACTCGGCAAGGAACCGGCGCTCTATGGCGATCTGCAGGCACGGCTGTTCTCGACCGAACACGATCCGCGCGACCTGCCCTGGCGCGACAAGACCGCCGTGATGATCGGCATGGGCATGACCGAAAAACAGGGCGGCTCGGACGTCCGCGCCAATACCACCGTCGCGATACCGGTGCGCGGCGAAGGCCGTGGCGCCGAATATGCGCTGACCGGCCACAAGTGGTTTTTCTCGGCGCCGATGTGCGATGCCCACCTGGTGGTGGCGCGCATGGGCGCCGCCGACGGCCCGCTGTCCTGCTTCTTCGTGCCGCGCTTCCGTGACGATGGCAGCAAGAATCCGATCCTGATCCAGCGCCTCAAGGACAAGCTCGGGAACAAGTCCAATGCCAGCAGCGAGGTGGAATTCCGGGGCGCCACCGGCATCCTGATCGGCGAGGAAGGCCGCGGCATTCCCACCATCATCGAGATGGCCACCAACACCCGGCTCGACTGCGTGATCGGCAGCGCGGCGCTGCTGCGTGCGGCGCTGGTGCAGGCGCTACATCACGCGCGCCACCGCATGGCGTTTGGCCGGCTGCTGGCCGACCAGCCGCTGATGCGCAACGTGCTGGCCGATCTGGCGCTGGAATCGGAGGCCGCCACGCAGATGATGATGGCGCTGGCCCACGCCTTCGAGCATGCCGATCAGGACCCGTTGGCCGCCGCGTGGAAGCGCGTGATGACGCCGGCCGCCAAGTTCTGGATCTGCAAACGTGCGCTCGAAGCCACCGGAGAGGCGATGGAGGTCTGGGGCGGCAATGGCTATGTCGAGGAAGGTCCGATGGCCCGACTCTATCGCGAGGCCCCGGTCAATTCGATCTGGGAAGGCTCGGGCAACATCATGTGCCTGGACGTGCTACGCGCGCTGCAGCGCAATCCCGACGATGGCATCCGCATCCTGCAGGACCTGGCACGGCTCTCGAACGGCCACGCCATGGTACGCGCGGAGCTTGCCTCCCTTCAGGCAATGCTGCATGGCCCGGCGGAGACGCTCGAAGCCAGCGCCCGCCGGTTTGCGCAGGGCCTGGTGCTCACCGCGCAGGCCGCGCTGATGATCGCCCACGCCCACCTGGAATCGGCAGAACAGTTCGTGGCCAGCCGCCTGGGGCGCCAGCATGGGCGCGTGTTCGGCACGCTGGATGCCGATACCGCCACTTTGGTCCGCGTCACCCGGCGCGCCTGGCCGGACTGATACTCATAGTGTGCGGACATCGCACATTGCATGCTGCCTTGCAGTATCCCCACCTTCAGGGGATATGGCACCTGCCGTAAACGTTGTGGCGACGGGCTCCCGGCCCGCCTGCGAAAACCTTCCAAGTCGTCGTCACAACGGACGGTCCACGCCAAGTAACGTGGCCGCCAAGCCACCCCATGAATATCAGCAAACGTCTGCTTCTTACGCTGTCCCTTGCATTGCTCGCGCTACTCTTCGTTGGCCTGGGCGGTATCTGGCAACTGTCCAAGGCCGAAGACCGGTTCGAATACTTCAACGACAACACGCTGACGAGCGTGCGCGATCTCAACAATGTCAGCGGCGCGCTGGCCAACATCCGCGTCTCGCTTTACCGGCATGCCATGACCGCCGATGCCGGCGCCAAGACCGAAGCCGAGGGCATGCTCGACCGGTCCAACAAGCGTTTCGACGATCTGCTGAGCAAGTACGAGCGCGAAGACATCTCGGACGATACCGACCGCAAGATGCTGGAGGCCGATCGCGCGGCCATCAAGGCCTATCGCGAGACCCTGGGTGCGTTCCTGGAAAAGTCACGCAGTAATGATTTCGATGCCACGCGGGAAATGATCACGTCGGGTCCGGTGCACGTCGCGTCGACCGCAGTGCGCAAGGCCCTGGACGAGCATCTGGACTACAACACCAAGCTCGGCGAGCAGGCGGTGGCCTTCAACAAGGCCCAGTACCACACGTCCGTGCGCGTGTTCACGATCGTGATCGTGGTCGCCATCGCGCTGACCGCCTTCCTGGCTTTCGGGCTGTACCGTCGTATCCGTACCAGTCTCGATGAAATCCAGGGCGCGCTGGAGCACGTCAGCAAGACGCTCGACCTTGACCACCGCGCGCCGGTCGACCGTCTCGACGAGATCGGCCACACCGCCCAGTCGTTCAACGCGCTGATCGAGCGCGTGGCGGGCACGCTGCGCGAAGTGCGCCGATCCACCGATTCGGTCAGCGTGGCCGCTGCGCAGATCGCCGCCGGCAACGTCGACCTGTCGTCGCGCACCGAAGAGCAGGCCGCGTCGCTGGAGGAAACGGCGTCGAGCATGGAACAGCTCACCGCCACCGTGCGACAGAACGCCGAGAACGCGCTTCAGGCATCGTCGCTGGCGTCGAACGCCGCGCTGGTGGCCGACGAGGGCAACCAGTCGGTGCAGCAGATGGTGGGCACGATGGGCGCCATCAGCAGCAGCAGCGAGCGTATTGCCGAGATCACCAACCTGATCGAGGGCATCGCCTTCCAGACCAACATCCTGGCGCTGAACGCCGCCGTGGAAGCGGCGCGCGCCGGCGAACAGGGCCGCGGCTTTGCCGTGGTGGCCGGCGAGGTGCGCAGCCTGGCGCAGCGTTCGTCGAGCGCCGCCAAGGAAATCAAGGAACTGATCGAGGCATCGGTCGATACGGTGCGTACGGGCTCCGGCCAGGCCGAGAAAGTCGGCAAGACCATGACCGACATCCGCCTGGCCGTGAAGCGCGTGTCGGACATCATCGCCGAGATCTCGGCCGCGTCGCAGGAACAGAGCGCCGGCATCGAGCAGGTAGGCCACGCCGTGGGCCAGATGGACCAGGTGACGCAGCAGAACGCCGCGCTGGTGGAAGAAGCCGCCGCCGCCGCGCAATCGCTGGACGAGCAAGCGGGCCGCCTGCGCGACATGGTGGGCCAGTTCCAGATGCGCGGCTGACGGCCGGCCTCCCTCTCCCACAAAGCGGGAGAGGGGAAAAGATACATCTCAGTCCGCCACCGCGGCCTCCCGGATCCGCAGGGTCACATGTGGCGCGTAGCGGATCAGGTCGTGGGCACGCTCGCCGATCATGATGGCCGGCGCGTTGGTATTGCCGCCCACCAGCGTCGGCATGATCGACGCGTCGACCACCCGCAGCCCTTCCACGCCGCGCACCCGCAATTGCGGGTCCACCACGGCCAGGGCGTCCATGCCCATGCGGCATGTGCCCACCGGGTGATAGATCGTGTCCGCGTGCCGGCGGATCAGCTCGCATGCCGCCTCGTCGTCGCTGCCATCGAGCCGCAAGGCCTCCGAGTACAGTTCGCGGCCGCCGAAGACCGCCAGCGGCGCTTGCATGAAGATGCGCCGCACGATGCGCAACCCTTCCAGCATCGTTGCCATGTCTTGCGGATCAGTCAGGTAGCGCGGGTCGATGCGCGGCGCCTGCCGCATGTCGGCCGATGCCAGCCTGACCTCGCCACGGCTGCGCGGACGCAGCACGCAGACATGGCAGGAATAGCCATGACCCAGGTTGATGCGCCGCATGTGGTTGTCGGCCATGCCGACCACGAAGTGCAGTTGCAGGTCGGGCTCGGACAGGTCCGGACGGCTGCGCACGAACGCGCCGGCTTCGGCAAAATTCGATGTCATCATGCCGGTCCGGTGGCGCCGATACCGCAGGAATTCGGCCACGAGGCGCCTGGCCCCGCCCAGCGATATGCCGAACAGGTCGGACGCCGGCACGCGCTTGTGCAGGATGATGTCCAGGTGATCCTGAAGATTGCCGCCGACGCCGGGCAGGTCATGCACCACGTCGATACCGTGCTCGCGCAAATGGGCGGCCGGCCCCACGCCTGACGCCATCAGCAACTGCGGCGACCCGAACGCCCCGGCGGAAACGATTACCTCGCGGCGCGCGCGCAGCACCATTTCCCGGCCGTCGCGCCACGCCAGCACCCCCACGGCGCGCCGTTTTTCGAAAAGGATACGCAGCACCTGCGTGCCGGTCATCACATGCAGATGGCTGCGTCCGCCGTTGCAGTTGCGGTCGCGGACATTGCCGCCGTGCAGGTAGGCGCGCGCAGCGTTCCACCGTTCGCCGTTGTGCTGCGTGACCTGATACCAGCCCACGCCCTCCTGCTCCTCGCCGTTGAAATCGTCGTTGCGCACGATGCCCGCATGCTGCGCGGCATCGATGAAATGCTGGCCGAACGGATTCGGCGAGCGCAGGTCGCTGACATGCAGCGGGCCGGTGCCGCCGTGCAGCGGATCGTCGTCATGGCCGGCCACACGCTCATTGCACTCGGCCCGGCGGAAGTACGGCAGCACGTCGTCCCACGACCAGCCGTCGCAGCCCGCCGCGGCCCATCCGTCGTAATCGGCGGGCCGGCCACGCATATAGATCATGGCGTTGATCGACGACGAACCGCCCAGGCCGCGCCCGCGTGGCTGATAACCGCGCCGCCCGTCCAGTTCGGACTGCGGCGCTGTCAGATAGCCGTAGTTGCGCGCGCCAGCGCGCGGCAGCATGGCCGCGCAGCCGGCAGGTGTGCGTACCAGCACATGATGGTCGTGGGCGCCGGTTTCGAGCAGCGCGATGGCGTCATTGCCGCTGTCGGCAAGCCGTCCAGCCAGCGCACAGCCAGCCGAGCCGGCACCCACGACGAGATAGTCAAAGGTCGTTTCCATCTGTCTCCCCGCGTGTCCGGTGCCGGTCCAGTCTCCCGGCGGAGGCCCGCCGCGAAAGTCCAGTGTAGGCGTTGCCGCCGGCGTGGTGAAGCGGGGCGGCCCCGGAATCCGGGCGGCCAGCGCGCGGTGCCGCACGCCCCGCGTTTGGGAGGTGTCCTCCATTGATATAACCGACGCTCTGCCTTATGGTGCGCGATGGCCCACGGAAACTGATTCCGTCCAAGGAGACCGCCGATGAGAGAAGTGCCCGCCATGTCCACGGTGTTCAACGCCATGCATGCCGCGTCGCGCCACGACCAATCCCCGGGGTGGCCGGTCCGGGCCGACCGGCTGCGGCGCCTCAAGGCGCTGGTGCGCGACAACCACGACGCCATCGCGGCTGCGATCAGCGCCGATTTCGCGAACCGGCCGCGCCAGGAAACCGCGCTGCTGGAAGTATTCCCAAGCATTTCGGGCATCGATGACGCACTGCGGCATGGCAAGCGGTGGATGCGCGTGCGCCGGGTGAAGACCGGGCTCTGGTTCAAGCCGGGCAAGTCGCGCCTGGTGCCGCAACCGCTGGGCGTGATCGGCATCGTGGTGCCCTGGAACTACCCGCTGTACCTGGCCATCGGGCCCCTGACCGGCGCGCTGGCGGCCGGCAACCGGGCGATGGTCAAGCTGTCCGAATTCACGCCCCGGTTTTCCGAACTGTTCGCGCGGCTGGTACAGGCCACTTTCGCGCCGGACGAGGTGGCCGTCATCAACGGCGACGCCGAGGTGGCCGCCGCCTTTAGCGCGCTGCCGTTCGACCACCTGCTGTTCACCGGATCAACCAGTGTCGGCCATCACGTGATGAAGGCCGCCGCCGCGAACCTGACGCCGGTAACGCTGGAACTGGGCGGCAAGTCGCCGGCCATCATCGGCCCTGGCGCCGATTTCGAGCGGGCCGTGGAGCGCATCCTGGTGGGCAAGCTACTCAATGCCGGCCAGACGTGCATTGCGCCGGACTATGTGCTGGTGCCGGCCGATCAGCGCGACCGGCTGGTGGATACCGCGCGGCGCGTGGTAAGCCGGCTCTATCCCGACATCGCGCGCAACCCGGACTACACGAGCATCATCAGCCCGCGCCATTTCGACCGGCTGGTTTCGCTGATCGACGCCGCCCAGTCCGCCGGCGCACGCGTGGTGCCGCTGACCGATGCCGGCCCCAACGCCGACGTCCGGCAGTTGCCGCCCGTGCTGCTGACCGACGTCCCGGACGACGTGCGCGCGATGCAGGAAGAGATCTTCGGGCCGGTGCTGCCCGTGGTGACCTACCGCAACCTCGACGACGCGATCGGCTTCGTCAATGTGCGCCCCCGCCCGCTGGCGCTGTACGTGTTCGACAAGAACGGCGACGTTGTGGATCGCGTCATGCGCCAGACCGTGGCCGGTGGCGTGACCGTCAACGACACGCTGTTCCATATCGCCCAGGACGACCTGCCCTTCGGCGGCGTGGGGCCCAGCGGGATGGGCGACTATCACGGCGAAGCCGGCTTCGAGACGTTCTCGAAGCTCAAGCCCGTGTTCTATCAGGCTGGCCTGAATGGCGCCGGGCTGCTCAAGCCGCCCTATGGCAAGCGATTCGAGTCGATGCTGAAGATGCTGTTGCGGTAGTCTGCAAACTCAGGCGGCCAGCATCGGCTTGCCCAGCATGCGCGACAGCACGGCCTCGGGCGAATGGGTGCGGTCACCGATGGCGGCCGGGTCCAGGTAGATCGTCTGTTCCATCATCGCCTTGCCGCGCATGGCGGCGTGCAGCAGCTGGTCGCTGAACACGATCCAGGTGGCGCCCGGCGGAAAATGGAATTCCTGCTGCGGCACGGTTTTCTGATAGTCCAGGTCGGCCTTGGCCAGGTCGTGCAATTGCAGCATGCGGTGATCGTATTCGCTGCGCTCGCGCTTGGTAATGTGCAGCGTCTTCATCAGCCAGGCCTGGCCCGGCCACATGCCGCGCGTCTTCGGCACGAATCGCGTAGCAAAATCGCCAAACGGCTCGCCCACGCGCCACACTCGCGGCGCTTCCGGGTCGATGTTGTGGAACACGCGCAGCAAGCGCTTGCCCAGCATCGGATTCGACGGGAACGAATCCACGTGCAGGCGCGTATCGTCCTTGCGCCAGCTGACCGGGCGCCCGGCGATCTCGCTCGGACGCAGCGACGTGCCCGCACGCGTCATGTGCCCCTCGTACTCGGGAAACAGCGTGCGGATCAGCGATTCGCTCGACGTGGCATAGCGATGGAGCAGGTTGTAGAGGTCGGTCAGGTCCTGCTCGGTGCCGGCCGCCCCTCGCACCGCGCGGTCGTTGGCGCGCAGGTTGATGTTCTTCGACTTGCCGTCGGAATAGCGCGGATCCAGGAACCGCTCCTCGCCCGGCTGGAAGCGGAACGCCAGGTCCGGAAAGTACAGGACGGCGCCCTGCTCCAGTTCGCGGCGCAGCGTGGCGCGCGCCTCGGGCGTTACCTCGGGCGACCAGTCGGTATAGGGCTGGGTGCGGATCAGGTCCAGGGACATGGCAATTCCGATAATTTCAGGTTGACCGGATTCTACCTCCATGCGGGCGCCCGTCCCGGTGACGCTGGCGCAACAAAAAACCCCGCGGGTCCGTAAGGACCGGCGGGGCTTGCAGCCGTGAAGACGCCCTGGGCGCTTACAGGCCGGCGGCGGCGCGCAGCACGGCGGCCTTGTCGGTGGCTTCCCACGAGAATTCCGGCTCCTCGCGGCCAAAGTGGCCGTAGGCGGCGGTCTTTTCGTAGATCGGGCGCAGCAGGTCCAGCATCGCCACGATGCCCTTCGGGCGCAGGTCGAAATGTTCCTGCACCAGCTGGGCGATCTTCTCGTCAGAGATCTTGCCGGTGCCTTCCGTGTAGACGGTCACGTTGATCGGACGCGCCACGCCGATGGCGTAGCTGACCTGCACCTGGCACTGGCGCGCCAGGCCGGCGGCCACCACGTTCTTGGCCACGTAGCGCGCAGCGTAGGCAGCCGAGCGGTCAACCTTCGACGGATCCTTGCCCGAGAACGCGCCACCACCGTGCGGCGAAGCACCGCCGTAGGTATCGACGATGATCTTGCGGCCGGTCAGGCCGCAGTCGCCCTGCGGGCCACCGATCACGAAACGGCCGGTCGGGTTCACCAGGTACTTCGTTTCCTTGAGCATGTCGGCCGGCAGCACGGGCTTGATGATCTCCTCGATCACCGCCTCGCGGATCTGTGCCTGCGAAATGTCCGGCGAATGCTGGGTCGACAGCACCACGGTGTCCACGCTGTGCGGACGGCCGTCCACGTAGCGCACGGTCACCTGCGACTTCGCATCGGGGCGCAGCCAGGGCAGGCGGCCATCGCGGCGCAGTTGCGACTGACGCTCCACCAGGCGGTGCGAGTAGTAGATCGGGAACGGCATCAGTTCCGGCGTCTCGTCGCAGGCGTAACCGAACATCAGGCCCTGGTCGCCGGCGCCCTGGTTCAGGTAGTCGTCCGATGCGCGGTCCACGCCCTGGGCGATGTCCGGCGACTGCTTGTCATAGGCAACCAGTACGGCACAACCCTTGTAGTCGATGCCGTAGTCGGTGTTGTCGTAGCCAATGCGCTTGATGGTGTCGCGTGCGACCTGGATGTAGTCGACGTTGGCGGTCGTGGTGATTTCGCCAGCCAGCACCACCAGACCGGTGTTGCAAAGGGTTTCGGCGGCCACGCGGGCGTATTTGTCCTGGGCAAGGATGGCGTCCAGGACAGCGTCCGAAATCTGGTCAGCGACTTTGTCGGGATGGCCTTCGGAGACAGATTCCGAAGTAAAGAGGAAATCGTTCGACACGATCTAGTTTCTCCAGGTTGGCTTGTCGGCTATTGCGTGCCACCTTCGGAAACGATGCGGCGACGCTTTAGCGGTATTTAGGCCGCCCGGGTAGAGCGGCATCGCCCCGCAAGTTGTCAGTTAACTCGGCGATGGCAGGTATTATACCGCCCTGCCGCTTCCGTTGCAGGCCGCTAATTCTTCAAATAACGGCAGGAAACGGGCGTATCTCAGAAATCCCTGACTGCTTTTGCGGTTTTTACGCTTTACTTTCCGCTTCACCGGCTTCGTCTCGTCCCGCACCGACATGACCTTTCTGTTCTGGCTCATCTCCCGCCTGCCACTGCGCGTGCTGCACGCCGTCGGCGGTGCATTGGGGCTGCTCGTGGCGCGCCTGCCCGGCCGCTACGGGCGGCGTCTGGTCGAGAATTTTCGCCATGCCTACCCGCAGGCCACCGACGCCATGCTTGCGGAGTCGGCGCGCCACACGGGGCGCCTGATCATGGAGATGCCGTACTTCTGGAGCCGCAAGGCGATCACCGTACGCACGGACGATTTCGCGACGTTGTGGTCGGAAACGGCCCGGCTGGGCGCCGCCGGCAACGGCGTGATCGTGCTGACGCCTCACCTTGGCTGCTTCGAGGTATTGCCGCAGGACTACGCAGGGCAGCGGCGGGTGACTTGCCTGTTCAAGCCGCCCCACCAGCCATGGCTGCGCGCGTTCGTCGAGAAAATGCGTACCCGGCCCAACATGGCCATGGCGCCGGCAACCCCACGCGGCGTGCGTATGCTGGTCAAGGCACTCAAGCGCGGCGAGACCATCGGCATCCTGCCCGACCAGGTTCCAAGCGGCGGAGAAGGCACCTGGGCGCCGTTCTATGGCAAGCCTGCCTATTCGATGACACTGGTGCATCGGCTGCAGCAACTGACGCGGGCCCCCATCGTGATGGTCTTCGCCGAACGGCTGCCGCGCGGCGCCGGCTACCGCGGTCATCTGCGCGTCCTGTGCGACGGCGGCATGCTGCCTGAAGACCCCGCCGCAGCGTCTGCTGTCATCAATGCCACGATCGAAGAGTTGATCCGGATCGACCCGACGCAATATTTGTGGGGATATAACCGCTACAAACATCCGGCCGGTGCCGGGCTGCCGCCGGACATGGCCCACGCCACGCCGGCGGTCACCAACAACGAAAATCAATGAGCCGCATCTTTACCTGGCTCGGCATCGGCTTGCTGACGGTGCTGGGCAAACTCCCCTACGCTTTTGTGGCGCGCTTTGGCGAAGCACTGGGCAGCATCCTCTATCTGGTGCCGAACCCGCGCCGCGAGGTGGTGCGCGCCAACCTGCGCCTGTGCTTTCCGGATCGCTCCGACGCCGAGATCGAGGCCATGGCGCGCGAAACCTACCGCAAGGTGTTCCGCAGCTTTGCCGAAGGGGGCATCTTCTGGACCTGCGGCGAAGCCAAGATGCGCCGGCTGGTACAGATCAAGGACCACGGCAACCTGCCGGCCCTGGACGGCACGCCCCATATATTGGTGACGCTGCACCTGTCGGGCCTGGAAGCGGGTGCCATCCGCCTGACCATGCACCTGCGCGACAACGTCGGCCGCTCCGGTGCGTCGCTGTACACGGTGCAGAAGAACAGGCTGTTCGACGATTTCCTGAAGGTGGCGCGCGGCCGTTTCGGCGCCAACATGATCTCGCGCAACGACAGCGTGCGTAACATTCTGCGGGTTCTCAAGAAGGGCGAGGCGCTGCAACTGATTTCCGACATGGACTTCGGCGAGCGAGACTCGGAATTCGTGCCGTTCTTCGGCGTGCAGGCGCTGACGCTGACGTCGGTGTCGCGCCTGGCGCGGCTTGCCGGCGCCCGGGTGGTGCCGATCTACACCGAGCAGCTACCCGACTACCAGGGCTACGTGCTGCACCTGCTTCCGCCCTGGGACGACTACCCCGGAGAAAGTGTCACGGACGATACCCGGCGCATGAACGCGTTCTTCGAAGAGGCGATCCGTCCGCGCATCCCCGACTATTACTGGGTACACAAACGCTTCAAGCACCGGCCGCCCGGCGAACCGGACATCTACTGATTACAATCGGCACCATGAAACTCCAGTTCACCAAGATGCACGGCGCCGGCAACGATTTCATCGTGCTGGACGGCATCCACCAGAAGCTCGACCTGACCGACGCGCAGTGGCGCGCCCTGGCCAGCCGCCATTTCGGCATCGGCGCCGACCAGATTCTGATCGTCGAGAAATCGGCGCGCGATGACGTCGACTTCCGCTATCGCATCTTCAATGCGGACGGCGGCGAGGTGGAGCACTGCGGCAATGGCGCCCGCTGCTTCGTGCGCTTTGTCACCGACAAGGGCATGACCGACAAGCGGTCCGTGCGCGTGGAAGTCATGAACGGCGTCATCACCCTGACGCTGCAGGACGACGGCCAGGTCACGGTGGACATGGGCGCCCCCGAGTTGACGCCGGCCCGCGTGCCCTTCGTCGCCTACGGCCTGCCCACGCGCACCGAAGGCGACGACACGCTGTACGGCCTGGAAGTCAACGGCCGCACCGAGTGGATTTCGGCCGTATCGATGGGCAACCCGCACGCGGTGCAGGTGGTGGACGATGTCGAGCAGTTTCCGGTGCTGCAGGACGGCCCCGTGATCGAGCATCACAAGTCGTTCCCGAACCGCGTCAACGCCGGCTTCATGGCCATCGTCGATCGCCACACGATCAACCTGCGCGTCTTCGAGCGTGGCGCGGGCGAAACCCTGGCCTGCGGCACGGGCGCCTGCGCCGCCGTGGTGGCCGGCATTCGCCGTGGCCTGCTCGACTCGCCGGTCACGGTGCATACGCATGGCGGCGACCTCAGCATTGCCTGGCAGGGCGTGGGCCAGCCCGTGCAGATGACCGGACCGGCCACGACCGTGTTCGAAGGGTCTATTGACCTGGCGGCGCTCCCTGCCTGACCATTGGGGCTCGCCCCCGCACCGGGCGGGGGCCGTGTGGAACGCGGGACGACATCGGTCCTGCCACCGGAGAGCCCATGAGCCTGGACGATTTCGGTATCACCTCGGGCAAGCAGTTCAAGCTTGCCAATTTCGACGCCGGCAGCAAGCCGCTGTCCACGGGCAACAAGGCGTCCGACACCGCCCATCTTGCCGAGCTGAGTGGGCAACTGGACGCCGTCCAGGACATTTTCTACGCCGAGCACAAGCACAAGCTGCTGATCGTGCTGCAGGGCATGGACACCAGCGGCAAGGACGGCACCGTCCGATCGGTGTTCCGGAGCTTCGATCCGCTGGGCGTGCGCGTGGCCAGCTTCAAGGCGCCCACGCCCGAGGAACTGGCGCGCGACTACCTGTGGCGCGTACATGCCCAGGTGCCGCGCAAGGGCGAAATCGTGATCTTCAACCGCAGCCACTACGAAGACGTGTTGATCACGCGCGTGCACGGCTGGATCGACGACGCCGAATGCAAACGGCGCTACCGGCAGATCCGCGAGTTCGAACAGATGCTGGTGGAGACGGGCACCACCATCGTCAAGTGCTTCCTGCATATATCGAAGGGTGAGCAGAAGCAGCGGCTCGAGGAACGGATCGCCGATCCGCAGAAGCACTGGAAGTTCGACATGCAGGATCTGGCCGAACGCAAGTTCTGGAGGGAATACCAGCAGGCCTACGAAGACGCCATCGCGGCCACGGCCGCGCCCCATGCACCCTGGTACATCGTGCCGGCCGACTCGAAGAGCCACCGCAACCTCATGGTGGCGGAGATCCTGCGGGCCACCTTCGACAAGCTGCGGCCCGACTACCCGCCTCCCAAGCCCGAACTGGCGAAGGTCGTGGTCGAGTGAGCGCGCGGGCCGGCGCAACGGCCCCTGCGCCGGCCATCCCGTCAGTCGCCGCCGTTGCCGCGATGCACGTCGTGCGTGACGAACGGACGTTCTGGGCCGGGCATGGCCAGCCAGTGCGGATGCTTGAGCGTGTCGCGGATATCGTCGAGCCCACTGGACCAGTGCTCGTGCATCGTCAAGACGCCAAACTGGTAATCCTTGGCGCTGCCTTCGAAGCTCTTGTCGCGATAGATCAGCTGGATCACGTTGCGGCGTGCGTCGCAGGCGTGGTCGGCGGCGCGCTTGTACCACGCGTCGTCGCGTTTCGAGGGCGGCACCAGCGCCATCAGCTCGCTCAGCATGCGGCGATAGTTCTGCTGTTCGCGCATGGCATCGGTGATGGCGCGCGTGCGGCTTGAATACTGGATGTCCTTCTGGCGCTCGGCCACATCCAGCAGATTGTGCGGCAGCTTGCCGCGCGCGCTCCACAGGTCCACCTGGAAGATCAGCGCGTCGCGCCGCGGCTGGGCCGTCAACACTTCCTGCAGCGGAGTGTTCGACACCAGCCCGCCATCCCAGTAGTACTCGCCGTCGATCTCGATGGCCGGAAAGCCGGGCGGCAGCGCGCCCGATGCCATGAAATGCTCGGCGCGCAGCGTCATGCGGGTGTTGTCGAAGTACGCGAAGTTGCCGGTGCGCACGTTGACCGCCCCCACCGACACGCGCATTTCCTTCGGCCTGTTGATCCGGTCGAAGTCGACAAACCGCTCCAGCGTGGCCTTGAGCGGTGCAGTGTCGTAATAGCTGGCGCTGCCCGGATCGTCGAAGCGCGACCAAAGGTCGGCGATGTTGCGCGGCGAGAAAAACCCACGCTGGCCTTCCAGCAGCGCGCGCGTGGCGTTGATGCCGTCGAACCAGATGCGCATGGGCTCCGGCCACATCGGCGCGGCCTCGGTCAGCAGGTCCAGCGGCAGGCCGGGCAGCCACGGCTGGGCGCAGATGTACTCCCAGAACGCCCGAAGTTGCGCGACCCGCGTTTCGGGCGGATTGCCGGCGATGACCGCCGCGTTCAGCGCGCCGATCGAGATCCCGGCGACCCAGTTCGGATGGATGCCGCCTTCGGCGAGCCCCTGGTAGACGCCCGCCTGGTAGGAACCGAGCGCCCCGCCCCCCTGCAGCACCAGCGCGCGGATCGCGTAGGCTTCATGAGCCGGTCCCTCGTGCGGCGGCGCGTCAGGCGCGCAATGTTCGGGCGGCAGCGCCTTGCGGCGGCTTGCAGGCCGTTTGGCCTTGGACGGTGTGGCGGCGTCGGCCGCCGAGTCCTGGGGCGGCGCCCCCTGTTCGCCAATCTCGCGCTGGATCGCTTCCTGGTTCTGCCGCCGCTTTTCCGCCACGCCCCTGCTCCCCTGAAAATGAAAACGGCCCCAGGCGGGGCCGTGTGCAACACAACTGTCAGACGCCGTACTTCTGACGATAGGCAGCAACCGCGTCGCGAGAGTTCCCCAGCGCCGGGTCCTGCGAGGCATCCAGATACGCCAGCAGGTCCTTCAGCGACGCGATGGCGATCACCGGCACACCGTATTCGCGCTGCACGTCCTGCGCGGCCGAATGGGTGCCGATGTTGTCGGCGGTGCCGCTTTTTTCCATGCGGTCCAGCGCGATCAGCACGGCGGCCGGCTCGGCGCCGGCGGCGCGGATCATCTGCATCGACTCGCGCACCGAGGTACCGGCCGAGATCACGTCATCGACGATCACCACCTTGCCCTGCAGCTTGGCGCCCACCAGCGTGCCGCCTTCGCCATGGTCCTTGGCTTCCTTGCGGTTGTACGCAAACCCGACATCGCGGCCCATTCCGGCCAGCGCGACGGCCGTGGCCGACGCCAGCGTGATGCCCTTGTAGGCCGGCCCGAACAGCACGTCGAACTGCAGTCCCGAGTTGATGAGGGTCTTCGCGTAGAATTGCGCCACCTGGCCCAGCATCGCACCCTGGTTGAACAGGCCTGCGTTGAAGAAATACGGCGACTTGCGGCCAGCCTTGGTCACGAACTCGCCAAAAGACAGCACGCCTGCATCCAATGCAAAGCGGATAAAGGTCTGGCTCAGGTCGGCCGGCGTCGTCTGCTGCGTCATCTTTTCTCTCTGAATTCAAAATTTCCCGAGATGTTACGGATTATCAGCGCCAACCTCAACGGCATCCGTTCGGCCCACAAGAAGGGCTTCTTCGAGTGGATGGGCAAGCAGAACGCCGACATGGTCTGCGTACAGGAACTCAAGGCGCAGCAAGCCGACATGACCGAGGCGTTTCTGGCGCCACATGGCTATCACGGCTTTTTCCACTACGCCGAAAAGAAGGGCTACAGCGGTGTCGGCCTGTACACCCGCCACCAGCCCGAACGCGTGGTCACCGGGTTCGGCTGCGCCGAATTCGACGCCGAGGGACGCTACGTCGAAGTGCAGTATCCGCACCTTGCCGTCATTTCGGTCTATGTGCCGTCCGGATCGAGCGGCGAAGAGCGCCAGGCGGCCAAGTTCCGATTCATGGAAGCGTTCCTGCCCCACCTGCTGCAACTTAAGGCGAGTGGACGCGAAGTCGTACTGTGCGGTGACGTCAACATCGCCCACAAGGAAATCGACATCAAGAACTGGAAGGGCAACCTCAAGAACTCCGGTTTCCTGCCCGAGGAGCGCGCGTGGATCGGCGCGCTGTTCGACACCCACGGCTACGTCGACGTGTTCCGCCAGCTCGACCCGCGCCCGGAGCAGTACACCTGGTGGAGCAATCGCGGGCAGGCCTACGCCAAGAACGTCGGGTGGCGCATCGATTACCACCTGACCACCGCGAGGATCGCCGCCACGGCCAAGGCCTGCGCCATCTACAAGGACGAGAAGTTCAGCGACCACGCCCCGCTGTCCATCGATTACGACTTTCCGTTGTGATGAGGCTCCCGGCGCAAGGCCGGGGCGGCTGACGGCTTCAAGTCGCCCTGAACGGTCAATTTCACGTAAAGGGCTCCCATAGGGTGTGCGTGGGGGATACACATCCTGCCAGACGCGGTGGTCCCGATACGTCGTCATGCTCTTGTAGAAGTCGTCATGCGCCGTCGATTTTTTTGCCTGCGAAATCAACCTGGTTGGTTATTTTTCACCAGCCCGGAACGCTGCCCCGCCAACACGCCTCTTTTGGCGTAAACCCTGCGTCCGGCAGCCAATCTCGCTACAATGCAGGTTCTCCGCCCCCAAGGACAGGAGACTCTTCGCATTTTTCATAGTGAGTCCGCCATGGTTTTCAAAGTGTTCGTCGATGGTCAGGAAGGCACCACCGGTCTCCGGCTGCTTGACTATCTCTCGGGTCGCTCCGATGTGGAGCTGTTGCGCATTGCCGATGACAAGCGCAAGGACCCGCAGGAGCGAGCACGCTTCCTGAATGCCTCGGACGTCTCTTTCCTGTGCCTGCCCGATGTGGCCTCGCGCGAAGCCGTGTCGCTGGTCACGAATCCGAACACGTGCGTGATCGACGCCAGCACGGCGTTCCGCACCGCCGACAGCTGGGCCTATGGCCTGCCCGAACTGACCCGCGGCCAGCGCGAGAAGATTCGCGCCAGCAACCGCATCGCCGTGCCGGGCTGCCACGCCAGCGCCTTTGTGCTGGCCGTGCGTCCGCTGGTGGAAGCGGGCCTGATGCCGGCCGATTACCCGATCTCGGCGTTCTCGCTGACCGGCTACAGCGGCGGCGGCAAGTCGATGATTGCCGAATTCGAAGCCGGCGGTAACCCGAAGCTGAACAGCCCGCGCCCGTACGCGCTGGGCCTGGCGCACAAGCACCTGCCGGAAATGCGCGTGCAGGCCGGCCTGGCCCAGGCGCCAATCTTCAACCCGATCGTCGGCAACTTCCTGAAGGGTCTGTCGGTGACGGTGCCGGTGTATCCGTCGCTGCTGCGCGGGCAGGCCGATGCCGAAGCCATCCTCGACATCTACCGCAAGCACTACGAGGGCGAGCAGTTCGTCCGCGTGCATCCGTACAACAGCGACGACAACCTGGACCATGGTTTCTTCGACGTCCAGGCCAGCAACGACACCAACCGTGTGGACCTGTTCGTGTTCGGTAACGAAGAGCGCCTGAACCTCGTAGCCCGCCTGGACAACCTGGGCAAGGGTGCGGCCGGCGCAGCGGTGCAGTGCATGAACGTGCGCATCGGCGCGGACGAAGCCACCGGCCTTAAGGCTTGACGGCCTGAACGCGCATCGGTCGCCACTCGGCGCCAAGGGTGCGCGGGCGCGTGACGCACAAAAAAACCGGCTCCATGAGCCGGTTTTTTCATGGGGTGCCTGGCTAGCGGCAGGCTGGATCAGCCGCCCACCTTGACCAGCGTGGCCTTGAGCGCGACGCCGATATAGGCCGCGCCCTTGGCGCACACATACGTCTTGTCGCTCGACGTTTCGTCGTCCTTCCAGTTGCTGCGGATCTCCATCAAGGCGTTGTTGCCCGTGCTGCTGGCCCGCTGCTGCAATTCCTGCAGCGCCTCCACGAACACGGTCTGGCACAGCTCGGCATCGGTCGGCGCGGGCGTGTCCTGCACCCGGCTCACAGGCCGGCGGACGCGCTTTACCGTCTTGAACAACACCGGATTCTGTGCGCCGTCGAGCCTGTTGAAGCCCCACGACATCTGGATGCCCGGGTCGATCCGGGTAGCCGCCGCGGGCGACTTCAATGCGGCATCGATCGGCATGTTCATGAGCTGGTCGGCCGCGCTGGCGGCGCCCGACGCCAGTAAAGCGGTCGCGACCAGGGCACTGCGCAATGTCTTGTTCATGGGCCTCTCCCTTGTTGAGTCGATCCTCGGCATCTGCGGCGCCACGCGCCTCGAACGCCACCCGGATGATGCTACCCGATCCGCCGTTGCACGAATCAGATTGACGTGTTTACTTTTTTAGTGGCCGCCGCTGGTCCTCGTCGCCAGCGTCCACCGGCGCGCCGGCCAGGCCGGCCATGTTGGCCTGATGGGGCGCCAGCTTGTCCATCGGCATGTTCATGGTCCGGGCATAGATCGGCAGCACCTCTTTCATGTGCGCCTCCAGCACTGCAATGCGGCTGCGGCCCGAGGGATGGGTCGACGAGAATTCGTCGCCCGCCTGCAGGAACTTGCCCATCTTCTGCCACAGCGTGATGGCAGCGCGCGGGTCGTAGCCCGCGCGGGCGGCGATATCCATGCCGATGAGGTCCGCCTCGGTCTCTTCCAGCCGCGAGAACCGCAGCGACAACATCTTGGCGTTCGAGCCGATGTCCATGTTGCCGAGGTTGCCGAAGCCGGTCAGCTGCGACACCACGTTGGCCCCCAGATTCGAGATTTCAGCCTGCGCGGCGCGCTGGCGCGCGTGTTCTTCCAGCGCATGGGCGATCTCGTGGCCCATCACCACGGCCACTTCGTCGTCGGTCAGCTTCAGTTCGTCGAGCAGCCCGGTATAGACGGCCATCTTGCCGCCGGGCATGCAGAAGGCGTTGATCTGTTTGGCGCGAATGACGTTGATTTCCCACGGCCAGCGACCGGCGCGCGGATTCCAGAGCACGGTCTGCGGCAGCAGCCGGATGCCGATCTCGCGCAGGCGCTGCACCTGCGGATCGGCGTCGTCCAGCAGCGTATGTTTGGCGATGGCTTCCTGCCTGACCTGTTCGTATTCGCGGGCGGCCTGCTGGTCGATGACCTCCATCGGCACGATCTCGCGCACCTTCGAGTAGCGCCGCTCCACGCGCACGCCGTCATCGGGGGCCGCCACCAGGGCCACGTCCTGGGCCAGCACGGGCAGCGCCAGTGCAAGCGCCGCTGCGGCCAGGGCGACGCGCAGGCAGGACTGACGCATGGTCTCGGGCATGATGGAATTCACGGCGGGGCTCGATGCGAAATAAGTCGTGGCGGGTTCGGGGGCAGCGCGAACGGGTGATGCAATAATACACGCCAGCCCTGGCGCCACCCCATCATGAATTTCCAGACCTATCTCGACATCTTCCGCAACCGCCGCATCGGCGCCATGCTGACGCTCGGTTTTGCCTCCGGCCTGCCGCTGGCACTGACTTCCGGCACGCTGCAGGCCTGGATGACCGTGGAAGGGCTCGACATCAAGACGATCGGCTTCTTCTCGCTGGTGGGCCAGGCCTATATCTTCAAGTTCCTGTGGGCCCCGCTGATGGACCGCTACACACCGCCGATGCTGGGGCGGCGGCGCGGCTGGCTGCTGGTGACCCAGCTGGCGCTGGTGGGCAGCATCGCGGCGATGGCCTTCTGCCCGCCGCACCAGGCCCTGTGGGCGCTGGCGGCACTGGCCACGCTGGTGGCCTTCCTGTCCGCGTCGCAGGACATCGTGTTCGATGCCTACAGTACCGACGTGCTGCGCCCCGCCGAACGCGGGGCCGGCGCGGCGGTCAAGGTGCTGGGCTACCGGCTGGCCATGCTGGTGTCGGGTGGTCTGGCGCTCTACCTCGCCGACCGCGTGCTGGGCTGGTCGAACATGTACCTGCTGATGGCCGCGCTGATGAGTGTGGGCCTGCTCACGCTGATGTGGGCGCCCGAACCGGACACCCCGGCGCGCGCCCCCAGATCGCTGGAAGAGGCGGTACTCGGCCCGCTGCGCGACTTCTTCGGCCGCCAGGGCGCCTGGTGGCTGCTGCTGCTGATCGTGCTGTACAAGCTCGGCGATGCCTTCGCGGGCAGCCTGTCGACCACCTTCCTGATCCGCGGCCTGGGCTTCGACCCCGGCGAGGTCGGCATCGTCAACAAGACGCTGGGGCTGGCGGCCACGATCATCGGCGCGCTGTTTGGCGGATCGCTGATGGTGCGGCTGGGGCTGTATCGGTCGCTGATGCTGTTCGGCGTGCTGCAGGGGGTGTCGAACCTGGGCTACTGGGTCCTGTCGGTGACGCCGCCGCACCTGTGGACCATGGCCGCCACCATCGCCGTCGAGAACGTCTGCGGCGGCATGGGCACCGCGGCCTTCGTGGCCCTGCTGATGACGCTGTGCAACCGCTCGTTCTCGGCCACGCAGTACGCGCTGCTGTCGGCGCTGGCGTCGATCGGCCGCGTCTACGTGGGCCCGACCTCGGGCTACATGGTCGAGGCGTGGGGCTGGGCGCCGTTCTACCTGGGCACCGTCATCGCGGCCGTGCCCGGCGTGGCGCTGCTCTGGGCCATGCGCCACACTGTCCACCGCTACGAAGCGCAGGCGCGCGAGCCGGCAGAGACAGCGGCGGCCCGGCCGGCGTAGGGCGGGCGCAACGCCGGTTCGGCCCAGGGAGCAGGCGGGCAGATCCCGGCCTTATTCCTTGTAATAAACGATCTGGTGCGAGGTGGCGAGCAACGCGCCATCAGGGCTCCACATTTCCGCCGTCTGGTCGAAGAAGCCCTGCCGGAACACGCGCGCCCGGGCGCTGCCCAGCACGTGGCGGTCGCCCAGCGCGGCCAGCGTGGCCGCGTCGGCGTGGAAATACGTGGTCAGCGATACCGTGCCGGCCGGCACGAAGCCCGCGCGCTTGAGGAAGATGCGCGGGTAGAACGCGTCGCACCAGGCCGCCATGGAAGCATAGTCGGGCGTGCGCGCCGGTTCGTCGCGGATCCAGAACTGCGTCAGGCTGTCCGGATTCTCCGTGCCGGGCTGGGCCGTGGGCTTGGCGCCCCGCACCGCGCGCATGTCATAGCTGTTGATCCATTTCACCGGCGCGAAGCCACCCATTTTCGGCAGCGTCTGGGCGGCGGGCACGTCGGGCATCGTTGCTTCGCCACAGTTCCATGTTTCGCGACGCACCGCGAACACGGCGCTGCCGGTGGTGGTGACTTCGCCGTTCTGCAGCACCTCCAGATGCCAGTGCTGGGTCGACCGATTGGTGCGCGACGGCCGCGCGACGATCTCGAACGCGCCTTCCGCAATCGGGCCGGCAAAGTTGACCGTCAGCGCGCTGGGATCGCCAAGCCGCTCGGGATGGATCAGCGCCGCCTGCAGCATGGCGGCCGCCGTGGCGCCGCCAAACGGCCCGATCATGTTCCAGTAGGCCTGGCTGGTGTGTCCCCGAAAGCGGTGTTCGCCGGCCGGTTCCAGTTGCAGGGCGTGATCGAGCGGATGCAGGGGCGCTTGCGTCATGGCAGGGATGCAGGAAAAAGTACGGTCGTTCGGTAACGTCGTACGGTATGCCCGCCGGAGGCTTGCGTCAAGCTAGGGACGCTTCGATTCCGCCCTGCAGCGCGCTGGGGCGGAATCGCGCACACCCATGTCAGATGGCCGCCACCCGGTACACCGCCAGGCTGCCGCGCCAGTTGACGCCCCAGTTCACGGTCACGCCTTCGTGCATCACCACGCGGTCCAGCACGCGCAGGCCCACCTTGGGCGCCAGTTCCTCGAAATCGCGGATCGTCAGTACGCGCACGTTCGGGGTGTTGTACCACTGGTACGGCAGGGCCTCGGACACCGGCATGCGGCCCTGGAACACCGAAAGCCGGTGCGGCCAGTAGCCGAAGTTCGGGAACGAGACGATGCACTCGCGGCCCACCCGCAGCGTGTCGCGCAGCACCTGCGCCGTGTTGTGGATGGTCTGCAGCGTCTGCGACAGGATCACCGTGTCGAAGCTCTGGTCCTCGAACAGCGCCAGGCCGCCCTCCAGGTTCTGCTGGATCACGTTGACACCCTTCTGGGCGCAGGCCAGCACCTCTTCGTCACGGATCTCGATGCCGTAGGCCTTCACGTCCAGCTCGTCCTGCAGCACGCGCAGCAGGCTGCCATCGCCGCAGCCGGCGTCGAGCACGGTGGAGTTCGGCTCCACCCAGCGGGCAATCGCGCGGAAGTCGGGACGCAGCGCAAGGATATTGGGATTGGCGGCGTTCATGCACCGATCTCCTCGGCAATGCGTTCATAGTAGGCGCGCATCAGGTTGTGATAGCGCGGGTCTTCCAGCAGGAAGGCGTCGTGGCCATGCGGCGCGTCGATCTCGGCGTACGACACCTGCCGCTTGTTGTCGAGCAGCGCCTTGACGATCTCGCGGCTGCGGTTTGGCGCGAAGCGCCAGTCGGTGCTGAAGCTGACCACCAGGAACTTGGAATGCGTCTGGGCCATCGTCTTCGTGAGGTCGCCCTGGAAGGCCAGCGCCGGGTCGAAATAGTCCAGCGCGCGCGTGATCAGCAGGTAGGTATTCGCGTCGAAATACTCGGCGAACTTGTCGCCCTGGTAGCGCAGGTAGCTTTCCACCTGGAACTCGACGTCGAACGAGAACTGGATGTCCTCGGCCTTCAGTGTCCGGCCGAATTTCTCGGCCATGTCCTCGTCGGACAGGTACGTGATATGGCCGATCATGCGCGCCACGCGCAGCCCGCGCTTGGGCTTCACGTTGTGCGCGTAGTAGTTGCCGCCGTGGAAATCGGGGTCGGACAGGATGGCGCTGCGCGCCACCTCGTTGAACGCGATGTTCTGCGCCGACAGCTTCGGCGTGGACGCCACCACGATGCAGTGGCGCAGGCGGTCCGGGTACATCAGGCTCCAGGCCAGCGCCTGCATGCCGCCCAGGCTGCCGCCCATCACCGCCGCGAACTGCTCGATGCCGAAGTGGTCGGCCACGCGCGCCTGCGCGTTGACCCAGTCCTCGACGGTCACCACCGGGAACAGCGCGCCGTAGGGCTGGCCGGTGGCCGGGTTGGCGCTCATCGGCCCCGTCGAGCCGAAGCACGACCCAAGGTTGTTCACGCCGATGACGAAGAAGCGGTTGGTATCGAGCGGCTTGCCGGGGCCGACCATGTTGTCCCACCAGCCGATATCGCGCGGGTTGTCGGCGGCGATGCCGGCCACGTGGTGCGAGGCGTTCAGGGCATGGCACACCAGCACGGCATTGCTGCGCGAGTCGTTGAGCGTGCCGTAGGTTTCGACCATCAGGTCATAGCCGGCGATCTGGCTGCCATTGCGCAGCTTCAGCGGTTCGGCGAAATGCAGGCGCTGTGGCGTGACGACGCCGACGGAATCGGTCGGCACATCGAGCACGCCAGCGGGTGGAGCGACATCGGTCATGGAGCAGGCCCGCGTCAAGTCAGCAGGCGAAAAAAAACCCGACCGGCCAATGCGTAGGTTTCGCAGCCAAGTCGGGCTTTTCGCGGGATTCCGCGTGTCGGCGCTGGAGCGTGGATGATCCATCCGCGAGGCACCGACCCAACCTCTTTAGCCGCATTTATATTGGCAACCGGAGCGTTTTCCCCGGGTGCCGCGCGCCCGCAAGCCAGTCATCAAATCGGCGCGACCCGCACATTATAGTGCAAAGCGCCGGCCGCACGCATGACCGCTTGCCGGCGCGGGGCATTTACCCCAGCAGCACGCGCAGTTGCGCGTCGATGTTGTCGCTCGGCAGCTTGCGGAACCCGCTGCGGGCGTAGCGGTGCCAGTGGCCCTGCACCGTGGCGGTAATCAGCGCCACGCGTCCCGGAATATCGGCATCGGCCGGAAACGCGGCCTGCGTGACAGCCACCTTCAGGCACTGGCGCAGCGATGCCTCGATGCGGTCCACCATCTGGTTCATGCGCTCCTGCAGGCGCTCGTGCTCGCCCACGAGGGCCTCGCCGGTCAGCACGCGCGTCATGCCCGGGTTCTTTTCGGCAAACGTCAGCAGCATGCGCACGATGGCCTGCACCTGGCGCAGCCCGTGTTCCTCCTGCGTGGTGATCTGGTTGATCAGGCCGAACACCGTCTGCTCGATAAAGCCGATCAGGCCTTCGAACATCTGCGCCTTGCTGGCGAAATGGCGATACAGGGCCGCCTCCGACACCGACAGCCTGGCGGCCAGCGCGGCCGTGGTGATCTTTTCCCCGCGCGGGTGTTCGAGCATGCCGGCCAGCGTCTGCAGGATCTGGATGCGGCGTTCGCCCGGGCGCGGGCGCTTGCGCGCCGGGGTCTCCGGCTCGATGGCCGAGGGGGCAACTGGCATGAGAGCCTCTGCCTCGCGAGCGATGGTTTGCGTCATGACCCGATTCTCCGCTTTTGTCGTAGGAGTTGATGCATCAATTGTACTTTTATGTCCACATATCCCGGGCGATTCACCACGCGGGCACGCATTCTGGGGGCGTGATCGGGCTGCATCTGTGGCGCCGTTGCCGCAGTCTGGGAACCTGACCCGCCGTCCAGGCCGCCCGACGGGTCCTGGGTCTCGGCCGCGACCAGCGTCACCGAACGCTCCTGGGCCGTGTGGCCCACATGCTGGCGATCCTCGGCCGACAGCATCGACCGCGTGGCGGCATCGCGCGCGGCGCCAGCCTGGGCCGGCACCACATGCGGCCGCGACGGCGCCAGCGTGCGCAGGAAACCGGTGACCCAGGCCGTGCGGATGCCCATGGCCGCATAGTGCTTCAGGTGCGACACGGTGTCCTCCACCAGCACCACGCGGTGCGGCGCCACGCCAATCTGCGTCAGCAGCCGGCGCAGCATGCGCCGGTCGGGCTTGGGCCGCAGATGACCATGCACCCACATGTCCTCGATCGCCACCACGCGCTCGAAGCAGCGGTCGATCCCGGCCATCGCCATCACCGCCATCGCGTAGTCGCGCGGCGCGTTGGTCACGAGGACCTTGCGGCCCGGCAACCGGCGCAGCGCGGCCACCAGCCCGCGCCGCACGCGCACCATGTCCGCCAGTTCGGGGAAGTCGTGCGCGGCACGCAGGAAATCCGCGGGGTCCACCTGGTGATGGCGGATCATGCCCAGCAGGGTGGCGCCGTAACGCTGCCAGTAGTCCACGCGCACGCGGCTGGCCGTGGCCTCGTCGCTGCCCAGAACCCGTGCCACGTACGCGGTCATCAGCCGGTTGATGGCGGGGAAGATCGCGTGCGAGGCATCGTGCAGCGTGTTGTCGAGATCGAACAGCCACACCGTATCGCCGGAGGCATTCCCCACCGCGTCGCGCAGCAGATGCCGGCGCGGACGGTGGACGGAAGCCTGTCCGGACGAAAGACGACGTGCGCGATCCCTGCCGCGACGCTGGGTGGGCTGACGGATAAACACGCCTGGATTGTGAACCTGAATGGAGAGGAAGACCGGGAACCCGCGCCAGGCAGGCTCCCTGACGGACGCGCTCAGTGCGAGCGGATCATCGTGCCGAAGGCCTGTTCGGTCAGGATTTCCAGCAGCAGCGAATGTTCGATGCGGCCGTCGATGATGTGGACCGAATGCACGCCGCTCTTGGCGGCGTCCAGCGCCGACGAGATCTTCGGCAGCATGCCGCCGGAAATCGTGCCGTCGGCGAACAGTTCCTCGATCTCGCGCGCCGACAGGTCGGTCAGCAGGTTGCCCTTCTTGTCCATCACGCCCGGGATGTTGGTCATCATGACCAGCTTCTCGGCCTTCAGGATCTCGGCCATCTTGCCGGCCACGACGTCGGCGTTGATGTTGTACGCCTGGCCGTCATCGGAAAAGCCGATCGGCGAGATTACCGGGATGAACGCGTCATCCTGCAGCGCCTTGACCACGGCCGGGTTGATCGCCTCGATATCGCCCACGTAGCCGATATCGATGAAGGTACCCGGGTTCTCGCGGTCGGGCATCTGCAGGCGCTTGGCGCGGATCAGGCCGCCGTCCTTGCCGGTCAGGCCCACGGCCTGGCCACCGTACTGGTTGATCAGCATGACGATGTCCTGCTGGACTTCGCCGCCGAGCACCCATTCCACCACTTCCATGGTTTCCTCGTCGGTGACGCGCATGCCCTGGATGAACGTGCCGACCTTGCCTACCTTCTTGAGCGCCTCGTCGATCTGCGGGCCGCCGCCGTGGACCACCACCGGGTTCATGCCCACGAGCTTCAGCAGAATCACGTCGCGCGCAAAGCCGTGCTTGAGCTTTTCCTCGGTCATCGCGTTGCCGCCGTACTTGACCACAATGGTCTTGCCGTGGAACTTGCGGATGTAGGGGAGCGCCTCGGCAAGGATTTCAGCCTTGAGAGACGGGGCGATGGCCGCTACCGACGTGGTGGCAGGCCCAGGATTGTCAGCGTTCATGGCTTCGGACATTCCGTGTGATCTGGAGCAGGTATCATGACGAACCGTCCGCCTGACAGGGCGGTACGGGGCGAGCCGGCATTGCGGGCAGGCGCCGATTCTACAAGAAACCGGCGGCGGCATTGCAATCGCGGCAATGCAACAAGGATACACGCCATGACCGACCCCTCAACGATACAGACCGGCCGGCTGCGCCCCGTGGAGCATTGCAGCGCCTGCGGGGCCGCCTTCGTCTGCGGGTATGCGGCCGGCCTGCCGGAATGCTGGTGCGCCAGCCTGCCGCTGCTGCCGGCGCGCCAGATCGTGCCGGGCCAGCATTGCCTGTGTCCCGAGTGCCTGAAACGTCGTCAGGCTGAGACACCTCTCCATTCACAGTGAAAATTTTCGCTCCTGCGTTCGGCGAATGACAAAACGGACGCAGTCCGGTTTAACATTCGCGACATGAATAGCCTACGCGGAATCGATCTCAACCTGCTGGTGGTGCTGGAAGCACTGCTGGCCGAACGCCATATCTCGCGCGCCGCGCTGCGGCTGCAGCTGAGCCAGCCGGCCGTGAGCCATTCGCTGGCGCGGCTGCGGCAGTTGCTGGACGACCCGCTGCTGGTGCGAGGCCAGGGCGGACTGGTGTTGACGCCGCGCGCCCACGAGCTGACCGGCCCGCTGGCCGAGGCGCTGGCGCAGGTGCGCATCCTGCTGGGCCCGGGCGGCTTCCAGCCGGCCACGGCCCGGCGCACGTTCCGCCTGGCGATGTCCGACTATGGCGCCCTGGTGGTGTTGCCCCGCCTGCTGCGCGCGCTGCGCCGGGCGGCGCCCAATATCGATCTGGTCGTGACGCAGTCCAGCCGCGAAGCCATGACCGCGCAGATCGCCGACGGCGAGCTGGACGTGGCGCTGGCCGCCTTTTCGTTCGAGCCCGAGGGCGTGCGCACGGCGGTGCTGTTCGATGACGATTTCGCCTGTGCGGTGGATGCGGCCACGGTGCGCGACACCGGCCGGCTCGACCACGTGGCCTACCTGGCGCGCTCGCATGTGCTGGTGACGGCCGCCACCGAGCGCGGCGAGGCCATCGACGCCGCCGTGACGCGGCTGGGCGGCCGGCGCAAGATTGCCTGCGCGGTGCCGCACTGGAGCGTGGCGCCGGGACTGATCGTCGGCACCAACATGGTCCTGACCACGGCCCGGCGCAGCCTGGAAGCCCTGGCCGACCCGCGCCTGGCCATCTTCGAAGCGCCGTTTACGATCCCGGGCTTCAGCTACAGCATGATCTGGCCCGAAAAGGCCGAGGCCGATCCCGGCCATACCTGGCTGCGCGAACGCGTGCGCGAGGCCGCTACGTCAGCCGACGCCGACGCCGAAGCGGCCGCCATCAGCCTGCGCGGCTGACCCGGCGCCGGGCCGGGAGCCACTGGCACAAGCCGCTCAGTGCTTGTGATCCATGTGGCCGGCGTGGCCGCCCGACTGGGCCGACGCGGTCACGTCGCGCACCTCGGCCTTGACCGTCTGTTCCGTCACCTTGCCGTTCTGCTCGATCTTCAGCGTGATGGGCACCGTATCGCCGGCCTTGAGCTGCTGCTTCAGGCCCATCAGCATCACGTGATAGCCGCCCGGCTTGAGCTGCACGTCCTGCATCTTCGGCAGGTCCAGCGCCTGGATCTGGCGCATGCGCATCACGTTGTTGTCCATCTTCATTTCGTGCAACTCGGCCGTGGCCACCGGCGACGACACGCCGACCAGCTTCGCCGCGTCGTGCGCGTGCAGCGTCATGAACGCGCCGGACGCGGTCTGGGCCGGCACGGTGCCGCGCACCCAGGCGTCGCTGACGTCGACCTGCGCCATGGCGTGGGCGCTGGCCAGCAGGCCGGCCAGGCCAAGGGTGACGATGGAAGCGGCACGCGCCGCACGGACTTTGGCTTGCATGGGGAACATCTCCACGATTCGGATCGAAGGCGACAACATTGAGGGCGACCATTAGACCATGGCTGGCCGGACACCGCCCGCCGCCTTGCCGTCGCCCTGCCCGTCGCCGGATAGCCCGACAGTCTGGCAGGCCCGCCGGCCACCCAGAATGCGGCACGGTGTCGCATGACGGGCAACCCGCCGCAGCATTGCTACACTCGCGCCATGCACGCCTCGATCGACCTGCCCCCTACCCCGCTGCCGGCCATCTTCGGCATGCCGGCGCAACGCCATAGCCTGGTCAGCCTGCGCCGCCTGTGCTGGCTGCGCTGGGCCCTGCTGGCCGGCCAGGCCATGCTGCTGGTGTCGTGCGAATCGGTGGCCGGCATCATGCTGCCGTACAAGCCGCTGCTGTTCCTGTTCACGGTCCAGACTGCGTTCAACCTGTATTCGGTGGCGCGGCTGCGCTGGCACGCCACGCGCGGCTCCATGCCCGGCGATGGCGAGCTGATGGTGCAGATGATGGTGGACCTGACCGCGCTGTCGGCCATCCTTTTCTATACGGGCGGCGCCACCAACCCGTTCGTGTCGTTCTACCTGCCCGGGCTGGCCATCGCGGCGGCCATCCTGCCGTGGCGGCTGGTGGTGGTGCTGGCGGTCTATGCGCTGTCGTGCTATTCGCTGCTGCTGCTCGAATACCTGCCGTTGCACCTGCACAACCCCGACAACGCGGTGAACTATCACCTGGCCGGGATGTGGCTGAACTTCGTCGCCAGTGCCGTGATGATCGCGTTCTTCGTGGCGCGGCTGTCGAACGTGCTGCGCCAGCGCGACGCCCAGCTGAACCATGCGCGCGAACTGCTGCTGCGCGAGGCGCGCGTCGAGGCGCTCAATGACCAGGCCGCCGCCGTGGCACATGAAATCGGCACGCCGCTGGCCACGCTGGCCGTGATCGCCGGGGAACTGCGCGCCGATGCCGAGGACGCCCGGCGCGGCGCCACCACCGTGGCCGGCTACCTGTCCGATTTGCGCACGATGGAGCAGCAGCTCGAACTGTGTCGCTCGATCCTGGCGCGGCTGCGGGAAGATCACGAGACGCTGGCCCCGCAGCGCATCGACGCCTGGATCGCTTCGTTTGTGGAACGCTGGCAGTTGCGCCATCCGCAGGCCAGCCTGCAGGCCGACGTGCTGCCCGAGGCCGCGGCGCAGGCCGTGGATACGGCGCGCGTGAGCCAGATCCTGACCATCGTGCTGGACAACGCCGCGCGCAGCCAGTACGGCGAGGGCGGCGGCACCCGTCAGGCTCCGCCGCTGGCGCTGACCGTATCGGTGGACACCGACACGCTGGTCTGGCGCGTGACCGACCACGGCAGCGGCATTGCGCCGGGGCTGCGCGCGCAGCTTGGCGAAGCGCCGGTGGCCAGCAGTCACGGCGGCCAGGGCATCGGCCTGTATCTGGCGCAAAGCGCCGCCCGCCAGCTTGGGGGCGGGCTGGCATGGCGCGACAACCCCGCTGGCGGCACGGTGACAGAGCTGCGCCTGCCGCTGGCCGGCGCGGCCGCGAACCCCCTCTCCCTGCAATCCGATTTCCAACCGTAATGACCGACGCACCTGCCGACGCACTTGCCGCCGTACCTGCACCCGACGCCACGCCTTTCCTCGTGATCGATGACGACGAGGTGTTTTCCGGCACGCTGGCCCGTGCGCTCACGCGCCGCGGCTATGCCGTGCAGGTGGCGCACAACGGCGGCAGCGCGCTGGCCCTGGCCGCAAAAACGCCGTTCGCCTATGTCACGCTGGATCTGCATCTGGGGCCGCCGCCCGAGGCCAGCGGCACCGCGCCGGCCGAATCGGGGCTGCATCTGGTGGCGCCGCTGCGCCAGGCGCTGCCCGACGCACGCATCCTGGTGCTGACGGGCTACGCGAGCATCGCCACGGCCGTGGCAGCGGTCAAGCAGGGGGCCGACGAATACCTGGCCAAGCCGGCCAACGTCGATTCGATCCTGACCGCGCTGATGGCGGGCGTTTCGGAAGAGGCAGCCGAGGCCGCGCTGGAAGAACCGGTGCCGCTGTCGGTGGCCCGGCTGGAATGGGAGCACATCCAGCGGGTGCTGACAGAGCACGGCGGCAATATCTCGGCCACGGCGCGGGCGCTGAACATGCATCGACGGACGCTGCAGCGCAAGCTGGGCAAGCGGCCGGTGTCGCGCTGATTCCGGTTGACTGGCTTCCCGGCCCGAGCCCGCGGTGTTACAGGCGCAATTGCACGTAGTCCCAGCCCAGATCGTCGTCCGAGGCATCGGCCATGCGCACGGCGTCGCTGGCGTGGCGGTCGGCCAGCGTCACGAGCGCACCCGAGGCCATGGCCGTGGCGGCCACGACGGCGCGGCGCTCGGTCTGGTCCGCGGCCTTGGCCACGTTGACGGTCGGCACCGCCGCCGCATGGGCGTTGGTCATCACGCCGGGGCGGATGCAAAGGAACACGGTGGCGGCGGTAATAGCGGCCACGACGCCGGTGGTGGCCATGGCCACCCGGCGCTTGCGCACACGGTTGCGCTTGAAGAAGGTTGTACGCATGGCTGACTCCCTTTAGGTGTTTGCGCAGGATGCGGTGGCTCCCGCATCGGTCCCATCGACCAGGACGGTGACAGACAAGGTGCGCAAGGGTCGCATTTTCTTCAGGATTGGCGCCAGTGTGCTTACCAATGCTTACGACGGTTACGGGCGCGACAACGGGCGGGCCGCCTTTGAAACACCGCTGACTTGAAACGGGCGACGTGCGACCGCCCGCCGCGCTGCGGCACCACGTCGCACGTCGGCGCCCGGTGCGCAAAGTTAGACTGATGCACTTTGTCACACAGTCGGACGACTCCCGCTCCATGATCCCGCGCATCCTCGCTGCCGCCCTGCCCACCGCCCTGTCCGTTGCCCTGCTGGCCGCCGCGCCGCTGGCCTCTGCCCATATCGTCTTCGAACAGAAGCAGGCGCCCGCCGGCAGCTACTTCAAGGGCGTGCTGATGGTGGGCCATGGTTGCAATGGCAGCGCCACGAAGTCGGTCACGGTGACCATCCCCGAGGGCGTGCAGGGCGCGCATCCGCAGCCGAAGCCGGGCTGGCAGCTCGACGTCCAGCGCGCGAAGCTGGCCAAGCCCTATACCTCGCATGGCAAGACGGTCGAGGACGATGTGCGCACGATCCGCTGGTATGGCAACACGCTGGCCGACCAGCATTTCGACGAATTCCGCCTGCTGATGAAGCTGCCCGAGCAAGGCGGCAAGCTGTACTTCCCGGTGGTGCAGGAGTGCGAGAACGGCAAGTCGGAATGGACGCAGGTTCCGGTCGAAGGCCAGAACCCGCGCGAACTGAAGTCGCCCGCGCCGGCGCTGGAAGTGATCCCGGTGGATGCCCATGCCGGGCACGCCGGCCATGCGCACTGACCGGGGCAACCTGCCCCGCGCAGGCAAAAAAATAGCCGGACGGCTGTCCGGCTATCTTGATGGCGGAAGCGCCGCGCGTTACAGCACGTAGCGCGACAGGTCCTCGTTGCCCGCCAGGTCGCCCAGGCGTTCATCCACGTACGCGGCGTCGATCGTCACGGTGTTGCCCGACGACTTCGTGGCGTGGAACGACAGGTCTTCGAGCAGGCGCTCCATCACCGTGTACAGCCGGCGCGCGCCGATATTCTCGACCTTCTCGTTGACCGAGAACGCGATCTCGGCCAGGCGGCGGATGCCGTCCGGCGCGAACTGCAGGTCGACCTCTTCGGTCTTCAGCAGCGCCTGGTACTGCTTGGTCAGGCTGGCGTCGGTCTGCGTCAGGATGGCCTCGAAGTCCTGCACCGACAGCGATTCCAGTTCCACGCGGATCGGGAAGCGGCCCTGCAGTTCGGGGATCAGGTCGCTCGGCTTGGACAGGTGGAACGCGCCCGACGCGATGAACAGGATGTGGTCGGTCTTGACCATCCCGTACTTCGTGTTGACGGTGGTGCCTTCCACCAGCGGCAGCAGGTCGCGCTGCACGCCCTGGCGCGACACCTCGCCCCCGCCCACGTCGCTGCGGCTGGCGATCTTGTCGATCTCGTCCAGGAACACGATACCGTTCTGCTCCACATTGGCGATGGCCTTGTGCTTGAGCTCTTCCTCGTTCAGCAGCTTGGCGGCCTCTTCGTCGATCAGCAGCCTGAACGCTTCCTTGACCTTCATCTTGCGGCGCGCCTTCTTGCCCTGGCCCAGGCCGGCGAACATCGTGCGGATCTGCTCGGTCATGTCTTCCATGCCCGGGGGGCCCATGATGTCCATGCTTGGCATGCCGGCGGCCACTTCAAGCTCGATGTCCTTGTCATCGAGTTCGCCCTGGCGCAGCTTCTTGCGGAACACCTGGCGCGTGTTCGAGTCCTTGTCTTCCTGCTGCTGGAAGCCGATGTCGCGCGGCGGCGGCAGCAGCACGTCCAGCAGGCGGTCCTCGGCGGCGTCCTCGGCCTTGGTGCGCACCTTCTTCATTTCGGACTCGCGCGTCTGCTTGACGGCCATCTCGGCCAGGTCGCGCACGATCGTGTCGACGTCGCGGCCCACATAGCCCACCTCGGTGAACTTGGTGGCTTCGATCTTGATGAACGGCGCATCGGCCAGCTTGGCCAGGCGGCGCGCGATCTCGGTCTTGCCCACGCCCGTGGGTCCGATCATCAGGATGTTCTTGGGCGTGATTTCCTGGCGCAGCGGCTCGTCCACCTGCTGGCGCCGCCAGCGGTTGCGCAGCGCCACGGCCACGGCCTTCTTGGCCTTGTTCTGGCCGATGATGTGCTTGTCGAGTTCGGAAACGATTTCCGACGGTGTCATGGTTTGCGACATGGGAATCCGTTGGGGCGCGTCAGTCGATGGTCTCGATGACGAAGTTGGTGTTCGTATAGATGCAGAGTTCGCCGGCGATGGTCAGGGCCTTCTCGACCACGTCCTTCGGCGACAGCTCGGTGTTCTCGACCAGCGCCTTGGCTGCCGATTGCGCGTACGCGCCGCCCGAGCCGATGGCCGCGATGCCGCCTTCGGGGTCGAGCACGTCGCCGTTGCCGGTGATGACCAGCGTGGTGTCGCGGTCCGCCGTGATCAGCATGGCTTCCAGGCGGCGCAGCGCGCGGTCCGAACGCCAGTCCTTGGCCAGGTCCACCGCCGCGCGGGTCAGGTTGCCCTGGTATTTCTCCAGCTTCGCCTCGAAGCGGTCGAGCAGCGAAAAGGCGTCGGCCGTGCTGCCGGCAAACCCGACCAGCACCTTGCCGTTATAAATGCGCCGGACCTTGCGGGCCGTCCCCTTCATCACGATATTTCCGAGCGTGACCTGCCCGTCACCGCCCAGTGCGACCTGATTGCCGCGGCGGACGCTGACGATGGTGGTGCCGTGATACTGTTCCATGGTGCCTTTGCGTGAGAGGTGTTCAGCGGCGTAGGTGGCGCCACATGACCGGCTTTCAAGAGGCGGCTATGCCGGCGACGATCTTCCAATATAGGAAATCGCCGATTCGGGCGTCGGGTCGGACCCGACCGGCCCCGGCTGCACATCGCCCCCGGCAGGTACGCCGCAAATAGAAAAAGGCCACGCAGCGCGTGGCCTTTTCGGCACCGGAGAGCCCCCCGGGGGGCAATCGGCGGTCGGACGGCGAGTTAGTCCGGTAGTTAGTCCGCGAGTTAGTCCGCGTATACGCCAGCCTTCTTGATCACCGGCGTCCACTTGTTGATTTCCGACGTCAGGAACGTGCGCAGCGAATCCGGCGTGGCGCGCTGGGCCGGTACGGCTTCGGCCCCCAGTTCCGCCATCTTGGCGCGGAAGGTCGGGTCTTGCACCGACTTCTGCAGCGCGGCCGACAGCTTGTCGATGATCGGCTTCGGCGTGCCCTTCGGCGCGTACATGGCGTGCCAGATCTTCACTTCCACGCCCGGCATGCCCTGTTCGGCGGCGGTCGGGATGTCCTTGAACGCTTCCACGCGGCGCGACTGCATCGCAGCGTACGGCTTCAGCGCGCCCGCCTTCAGCTGGCCGGCGATATTGGTGGTCTGGTCGCACATCAGGTTGACCTGCCCGCCGAGAATATCGGTCAGCGCCGGGGCGGTACCCTTGTACGGCACGGTGGTCAGCTCGGTCTGGAGCGCGCTCTGGAACAGCAGGCCGCACAGGTGCGAGGCCGAGCCGATGCCGGCGTTGGCCAGCGACAGCTTGCTGGCGTTGGCCTTGATGTACGGCACCAGGTCCTTGAACGTGGCGGGCGGCAGTTGCTTGTTACCCACCATCACCATCGGCACGTCGGCCACTTCGCCGACCATCTCGAAATCCTTCAGCGGATCGAAGCCCAGGTTGCGGTACAGCGCCGGCGCCGTGGACATGCCGATATGGTGGATCAGGATCGTATAGCCGTCGCCCTTGGCCTGCGCCACCTTCTTGGCGCCGATGGTGCCGCCGGCACCGCCCAGGTTTTCGATCACGATGGTCGTGCCCAGATGCTTGGACATGATCATCGTCAGTTCGCGCGCCACCTTGTCGGTCGGGCCGCCGGCCGCAAAGGGCACCACCGCCTGCACCGGCTTGTTGCCCGGGTATTCCTGCGCCTGCGCTCCCGTGAAGACACCCACGCCGGCAACGGCCAGCGCGGCTGCAATATTCAATGCAACTCGTTTCATTACGTCTCTCCTGTTCCCTCTTGGATTCCCGTTCCAACGCTGTGGGTGCCGCCGGGCTTTGTCGTTGTTCGCGACCCCCGAGCGCGTCGATCCATATCGGAAAAACGCGGTGACCATCGGCACGATGTATGGATTCCAGGCAGCGTCAAACCCCGCCGACAGGCGGAGCCGGAGGTGGATGTTAGCAATCGCGAACAAACACCAGATATAGGGGCTAACCCGCGAGAAAGTGGCGTTTCTTACGAGAATGTAATGAATTTGAGGATTTCTTCGAGAAGCGGTTCGGGCGCTTCTTCGGGCAGGTAGTGACCGCACGGCAGCGTGCCGCCCGTGACGTTCGTGCCCACTTCCTGCCAGAGCTGCAGCGGCTCGAAGCAGCGGGCCACCACGCCGTGCTCGCCCCACAGCACGCGTACCGGCATCTGCAGCTTGCGGCCGGCTTCGCGGTCCGCGCGATCGTGGTCGAGGTCGATGGTGGCGGCGGCGCGATAGTCTTCGCACATGGCATGCACGCGCGCCGGTTCGCGCATCGCGGCGACGTAGGCGGCCATGGCATCGGGCACGAACGGGCTCGGGCCCGCGCCCGGGTGCCGCAGCCCAAGCAGCCGCTCGATCAGGAACGCGGGCTCGGCATTGATCAGCGTTTCGGGGAACGGCGCCGGCTGGATCAGGAAGAACCAGTGCCAGTAGGCGGCGGCAAACGCCATGTCGGTGGCCTCGTACATGGCCAACGTCGGCGCGATGTCGAGCAGCATCAGCTGGCTGACCGCGTCGGGATGATCCATGGCGAGCCGATGCGCCACGCGGGCACCGCGATCATGGGCGCACAGCGCAAACTGCCGGTAGCCAAGCTGGCGCATCACCTCGACCTGGTCCTGCGCCATCGCGCGCTTGCTGTAGACATCGTGCGTGGCGGTGCCCGGCGGCGCGCTGCTATTGCCGTAGCCGCGCAGGTCGGTCGCGATGACGGTGAAGCGGTCGGCCAGCGCCGGCGCCACCTTGTGCCAGATCAGGTGGCTCTGCGGGAAGCCGTGCAACAACAGCAGCGGCGGCCCCGAGCCGCCCCGGACGCCACCAATCTCGACGTCGCCCACCTTCAGGCGAAACCATTCGAAGTTGGGAAACAGCAACGCGCTGGCGTCGTTCTGCATGACAAGGTCTCCGGTTGTGGTCTGGCCTGCCTGCCGATCATAGGACTTTTTCCGCGGCCCAGAGGCTTCCCGGATGCCGCGCGGTGACCTACCAGACGCCTTGCCGGATGCCGCCCGGCGGCTTCCTCCGTCGCAAAAACCCTGTTTGTGCAACTGAATTGCAACTCGCCGGGGCCTATGGTTAAATCGTCGGCATGAACCGCCCCACTCCTCATTCGCACGCCACGCCCGCGTCCGACGACGCCGGCGCCGGCCGCCTTGACGCGGCGCAGGCGCGCCTGCGCCAGCTTGGCGCGCGCGTGACGCAACCGCGCGTGGCCATCCTGGCGTGCCTGATCGACGCCCAGGCGCCGCTGACGCACCAGGAAGTGATCGACCGCCTGCCGGCCGATGGCGACGTGGACCGCGTGACGGTGTACCGGGTGCTGGACTGGCTGGTGGACCAGGGCCTGGCGCAGAAGCGTGCAGGCAACGACCGCGTCTTCCGTTTCACGCTGCTGGAGCACGAGGCCGCGCGCGCCGAAGTGCATCGTCAGCACAGCCACTTCCATTGCACGCGCTGCGACCGCACGTTCTGCCTGGAATCGGCCGGCAAGTCCGTGGCGCCCAAGGTGCCCAGCGGGTTCGCGGTCGATCACGTGGAACTGACGGTCAACGGGGTCTGCGCGGAATGCGGCAAGGTGCGCGCGGAGTCCGGCAGCCAGCCCGGCGGCCATGCCGGTCACTGAATAGATATAGATACGGGCGACCTTTCGATCCCGGCTTTCCTCGGAGCAGAACAATATGTCCAAACTGATTCCGGTCACGATCCTGACCGGCTTCCTAGGCAGCGGCAAGACCACGCTGCTCAAGCGCATCCTCAACGAGCAGCACGGCATGAAGATCGCCGTGATCGAAAACGAGTTCGGCGAGGAGAACATCGACAACGAGATCCTGGTGCAGGACGGCCGCGAGCAGATCGTGCAGATGAGCAATGGCTGCATCTGCTGCACGATCCGGGGCGACCTGGTGCAGGCGCTGTCCGACCTGATCACCCAGCGCGACGAAGGCAAGCTCGACTTCGACCGCGTGGTGATCGAGACCACCGGCGTGGCCAATCCGGGCCCGGTGGCGCAGACCTTCTTCATGGACGAGGAAATCGCCTCGCGCTACCTGCTGGACGCCGTGATCACGCTGGTCGACGCCAAGCACGGCAACATGCAGCTGGACAAGCAGGAAGAAGCGCAGCGCCAGGTAGGCTTTGCCGACGCAATCTTCATCACCAAGTCCGACCTGGTCGACGCGGCCGGCATCGACGACCTGCGCCACCGCGTCAAGCACATGAACCCGCGCGCACCGATCCGCACGGCCAATTTTGGCGAAACGCCGATCGACACGATTTTCGACCTGCGCGGCTTCAACCTGAACGAGAAGCTGGAGATCGACCCGGAATTCCTGCGCGCCGACGAGCACGACCATGATCACGAGCATGGCGAGCACTGCGGCACCGACTGCGGCCACGACCATGGCCACGATCACGGTCACGACCACGGTCACGACCATGGCCACGCGCACGACCACCATCATCACCACCACCACACCGACCGCATCGCGTCGTTCGTCTTCCGCAGCGACAAGCCGTTCCACTACGGCAAGCTGGAGGAATTCCTGTCGGGCATCCTGTCGGTCTACGGCGAGAAGCTGCTGCGCTACAAGGGCGTGCTCTATATGGAAGGCGTGGACCGCAAGGTGGTGTTCCAGGGCGTGCACCAGCTCATGGGCAGTGACGTGGGCGCCAAGTGGGAAGACGAAACCCCGGGCACCAAGATGGTGTTCATCGGCGTGGACCTGCCGCGCGACGCCATCCTGAAGGGCCTGGCCGCCTGCCTGGCCTGACTTTCCCCCGGGCGCGCCGCCAGGTGCGCCCGCCGCCGCTTGGGCGGCCGGGCGCCGCGCCACCCCCGGCAGCGCCCGCTACCCTCCCCTTGGGTGGGAATATCGGGAAAACTCCTGTCTCTTGTCGGTCTTTCTCCCATATCTCCGAAAAATTTGTTCAAGTACAATAGGCCGGATTTGATACGGGCGGCGCACCTCTGGGCGTAGCCGGTATTGCAGGGCGGCGGTCGTCGTCAGCATGAGGCACAGCCGCCAGCAGGCGCGGTCGTTGGCTTCGTGCGGAGACCGCCCTCCGCATGGGGACCAACGATCGGTGCGCCGTCACTCTTCGACGCGTTGAGAGAGGTGTCCCCATGACAGCCGCAACAAAGACCAAGGAAAGCCGCAGCAAGACAGGTACCGCTGCGGCGGAGACGCTCAAGGCGCCGCCCGAAAAGGCGACGCCAGCTCCCCGCGGCAGTACGGCGCACGCCGATGCGGGCGAGGCCAAGGGAGGCACGCGAAGCAGCAAGACTGCAGCCAGCCAGAGTGAAACAGCCGCTCCGCGCAAGCGGGCGGCCACTGCACCCGAGCGGACGAAGACGCCGCCGGTCGCATCAACAAGAGAATCAGCAGGAACCATGAGCAGCAACAAACTTCTGACTGAAGCTGAAATCCTGAAGATGAGCGACAAGGATTACATGAACGAGGCGCAGCTCGCCTTCTTCAAGAATCGCCTTGAGCAGCTTCGCGACGAGATCCTCAAGAATGCGGACCAGACCACGGAACACCTGCGCGAGACGGTCATCGTGCCGGATCCGGCGGACCGCGCGACGATCGAAGAAGAACACGCACTCGAACTGCGCACGCGCGACCGTGAGCGCAAGCTGCTGAAGAAGGTGGAGCAGTCGCTGCAGCGCATCGAGTCCGGCGACTACGGCTGGTGCGAGGAAACCGGCGAGCCGATCGGCGTGCCGCGCCTTCTGGCCCGCCCGACCGCCACGCTGTCGCTGGAAGCCCAGCAGCGCCGCGAACTGCGCCAGAAGCTGTTCGGCGACTGATCGTCTCCGGCGGTCACCCGCGCGGCTGACCCGCTCCGACGCCCAACGGCCCGGTCTTCCGGGCCGTTTTGCTTTGCGGACCCCCATCGTCCCGGTTGCGATTGCCTTTGTGGCGTCACGGCTACGGCACTACCATTGCGGAATACCGCCAGCCTGTTGCCGCAGCCGGCTTTCTGTTACAGTCGCAACTTTGTTGCAATAACATCGTCCTTTCGTCATGGCCGCTCGCCTGCCCGTCACCGTGTTGTCCGGATTCACCGGCGCCGGCAAGACCACCGTGCTGCATCAGCTGATGTCGCAGCCCGGGGTACGCCTGGCCGTGGTCGACAGCCGCGCCGACCTGCTGGTCGAAGTGGACCGGCTGGCCCAGACCGGCCAGTACGACTTCGCCGTGATCGAGGCCGATCCGACCGACGAACCGCTCGGTATCGCCGAAGCCTTCGCGTTCGAGGACGCCCACGGCGAGCAGTCGCCCGGCGTGGCGCACCTGGACACGCTGGTGACCGTGGTCGATGCCAGCCGCTTCCTGACCGACTATCACGACGCCGACTTCCTGTCGGCGCGCGGCCTGGCCGCCCACGATGACGACGACCGCACCGTGGTGGACGTACTGATCGACCAGATCGAAGTCTGCGACGTCATCGTCATCAACAAGATCGATCTGGTCGACGCCGGCCAGCTGGGCCGCCTGCACGTGGTGCTGCGCGCGCTGAACCCGCGCGCCAGCATTGTCGATGCCAGCCATGGCAACGTGCCGGCCGCGCAGGTCCTGGGCACCGGCCGCTTCGACATGGAAGCCACGCCCAACGCGGCCGGATGGCAGGCGGCGCTGCAGAACGACGCGGTGCCCGACGCCGCCGGCATCGCCACGCTGGTGTACCGCCGCCGCCGCCCGTTCCATCCGCAGCGGTTTGCCGACCTGATCCACACCGAATGGATGCGCGAGCATGGCGACGTACTGCGCTCCAAGGGCCTGTTCTGGCTGGCCAGCCGCATGGACATTGCCGGCGACTGGAGCCAGGCCGGCGGTGTCTGCCGCCCTGGCGCGGCCGGTGCGTGGTGGGCCGCGATCGATGCAGAGGAATGGCCGGCCGAAGGGCTGGCACGTGCCGCCATCGAGGCCGATCTGCTCGAAGACGGCCTGCCCGCCGCCTATGGCGACCGCCGCCAGGAACTGGTGCTGATCGGCGCCGACCTGGACGTTCCCGCGCTGGAAGCCCGGCTCGACACCTGCCTGCTGACCGACGACGAAATGGCGGCCGGCCCCGAGGCCTGGGCGGCGTATCCCGATCCGTTCCCCGACTGGGGCGATGCGTTCGACGACGATCACGATCATGGCCACGACCACGGTCACGACCATGACCATGGCGACGGGCCGTGCGACTGCGGGCATGCGCACTGAATTCCCGCTCTTCTCCCGCTGGCGTGCGCGCGGCATCGGCTTCTGGCCGGCGCTGTGCCTGGTTGCGTGCCTGCTGCTGGCGCAGCACGCGGGCCTGGTGCACCGCGTGATGCATGGCGGGCTGCAGAACGCGCCGCAGGCCGCCGCCCAGATCGATGCCACTGATTCCACCGCATCCACAGATTCCACCGATTCCACCGCTGCCTCGGAAGGCGCCGCCGACGCGGGCCACGCCGAACCGTTTTCGGTGAAACTCGGCCTCCACTCGTGCGTGCTGTTCGACGGCGCGACGCTGGCCGACACCCACTTTGGCAGCTTCGAGCTGCCGTCGCTCGCCTTCGGCAAGCCGGTCAAGCCGGCCAACCTGGCCTACCGCTGGCCCGATCTGCCGGCGGCACACGCCTTCCAGTCCCGCGCCCCGCCAGCCGCCTTCGCATTCGCCTGACTTGCAGCCGTGTGGGCGGGGCGATGTCCCGCGCCCGCGCACGCCTGACCGGGCGCGCCGCGCATTTGCCGTGGCTGCGCCCGCCAATACCGAATTCGAATCGCGAGCCATGTACTCGAAATCCAACCGTACTCTGGTGGTGCGTCGCACCCCGCTGGCGGCGCTTGCCGCATTGATCACCGCGGGCCTGTCCTCGCACGCCATCGCCCAGGCCGCCGCTCCGGCCGCCTCCGAAGCCGCACCGGCGGCCGCCGCACAACCTGCCGCCCCGACACTGAAGGAAGTGGTGGTCACCGCCAATCCGCTCGGCAGCGACCTGAACGACATGGTCGCCCCGGTCTCCACGCTGGGCGGCGACGCGCTGGCCGTGCGCCAGGCCAGCACGCTCGGCGAAACGCTGAACAGCATGCCGGGCGTCACGTCGAGCTACTTCGGCCCGAACGCCAGCCGGCCGGCCATCCGGGGCCTGGACGGCGACCGCATCAAGGTGCTGCAGAACGGCGGCTCGACGCTGGACGCCTCCACGCTGTCCTATGACCACGCGGTGCCCATCGACCCGCTCGTGGCCGAGAAGATCGAAGTGGTGCGTGGCCCGGCGGCGCTGATGTACGGCGGCAACGCCGTGGGCGGCGTGGTCAACGTGATCGACAACCGCATTCCGCGCGATCCGGTTACCGGCGTCTCCGGCGCGGCCGACGTCAGCGGCACCATCGGCGGCGACAAGGGTCGCAACGCCAGCGGCATGCTGGAAGCCGGCAACGGCAAGTTCGCGGTGCACGCCGACGCCTTCGTACGCCAGACCAGCGATCTGCGCATTCCGGGCTACGCCCGCAGCGGCACGCAGCGCGCCACCCAGCCGCTGCCCGAAGGCGAGAGCGAGGCCTACGGAAAGATCCCGAACACCAATGCCCACCAGGAAGGCGGCTCGATGGGCGGCTCGTACACGTGGGCCGACGGCTTCGTGGGGGCCAACTGGTCGACCTATCGCAACGACTACGGCACGCCAGCCGAGGAAGACGCGCGCATCAAGATGCGGCAGGACCGCTTTGCGCTGGAGGGCGAGTCGCGCAACCTGGCTGGCGCCACCAACGGCATCTTCGAATCGGTCAAGGGCAAGTTCAGCTACACCGACTACGAGCACCGCGAGATCGAGGGCGGCGAAACCGGCACGACCTTCAAGAACCACGGCTGGGACGCCCGCCTGGAAGCCACGCACGGCAAGATCGGCAACATGACCGGCGTGATCGGCACGCAGTTCGGCCATACCGACTTCTCCGCCCTGGGCGAAGAGGCCTTCGTGCCGAGCACGACCACCGACAACGCCGCGTTCTTCGTGTTCGAGGAATTGCCGCTGATCTCGTCGGGCGACCTGAAGCTGAACTTCGGTGGCCGCCTGGACCACAGCAAGGTGAAGGCCAGCGCCAACGGCAACGACCGCTTCAGCGATGCCGAGCGCAGCTTCAACGCCGGCAGTGCATCGGCCGGCCTGCTCTACAAGCTCAACCCGGTCTGGACGGTCACCTCGAACCTGTCGTACACCGAGCGCGCGCCGACGTTCTACGAGCTGTACGCCAACGGCCCGCACCTGGCCACGGGATCGTTCGAAGTGGGCGACCCGAACGCCGCCAAGGAACGCGCCACGTCGATCGACCTTGGCATGCGCTTCAAGCAGGGCAACCATAGCGGCAGCGTGTCGGGGTACTACAGCCGCTTCCAGAACTACCTGGCGCTGCTGAACACGGGCGGCTATCGTGACGCCGAAGGCAACGTGGTGGCCGCCGGCAGCGACGGCGCGCTGCCCGAACTCCAGTACATGGGCGTGCCGGCCACGCTGTACGGCTTCGAGGCCGAAGGCAAGACGCGCCTGCTGCAGAAGATGCTGACCACCAGCGATTCGCTCGACTTCGAAGCGCGCGCCGACTATGTCCACGGCGAGAACCGCAGCAACGGCCAGCCGCTGCCGCGCCTGTCGCCGCTGCGCCTGGGCGGGTCGCTGGTCTACGCCGCCGGCCCGTGGGGCGCCCGCGTCAACGTGGACTGGAATGCCCGCCAGAGCCGTGTGCCGACCGGCGATACGCCGACCGACGCCTACACGATGCTGGGCGTGGCGCTGACCTACAAGATGAAGCTGTCGGGCACGCAGACGCTGTTCTATGTCCGCGGCGACAACCTGACCAACACCGAGGCACGCAGCGCCACGTCGATCCTGCGCGATATCGCGCCGCTGCCGGGCCGCAGCGTGCGGATCGGGATGCGCACGCAGTTCTGACGGCTGAATTGCCGCTGGCCGGCTTGTTTGCGCCCCTCTCCCGCCCGGCGGCAAAGGGGCGCAAGCCAGCGATACGCAAACGTCCCGCCGGCCCTATCGTCCCATCGAAAATGACTCGGGTACCAGCGAATACACCGCCGCCGGCACGGGCCGCCCGCGCAGGATCAGGCGATTGCGGGCGATGCACTCGAACCCGGCACCGATCTTCTCGGCGACGGCGCGGCTTGCGAGGTTGGTCTCGACTGCCACGATCTCCAGCCGCGTGAGCCCAAGCGTGTGAAAGCCGTAGCAGGCCATCATCGTCGCCGCGCCCGACGCCAGTCCCTTGTGCTGCTGGCTCTGCCGGATCCAGTAGCCCAGGTTGCCCGTGTTGTCCTCGCGGCGGATCTGATTGATGGCCACGCCGCCGTAAAGCTCGCGGCCGTCGGGCGAGAACACGCCGATGTCGTACGCGGCGCCCTCATCCATCATCATCGCGCACCGCTCGAACCACTCGCGCGCATCGTAGATGCTGTAGTCGGCCCGCGCCCACGGCATCCACAGCCCCACCGTCGGCATCGACTCGCGCACCGCCATCACGAACTGGGCCTCGTCGCTGGCGCGGAACGGCCTGAGCTGGAACGCCTGGCTGCGCAGCGGCTGCATGGTCAGTCCCGGTTGGCCACCACGTCGCCGTCGCGCTGCAGCGCGCCCACTTTCTCCAGCGCCTGCAGGGTCTGGTCGAACACCGCTTCCAGCGACTGGCCAGGCGTGAAGCGCGCATGCATGCGCTGCATCAGCGGCGTGGCGGCGAACCACGTGAACAGGGCGTCGCGCGGCAGCGCCTGGGCTTCCAGCAACTTGAACTTGGCCAGCACGCGCATCGCATGCGTGGCGTTGCGCAGCGGATCGGCCTGCAGGTAGTCCAGCCGGCTTCGCGCACGGGCCACGGCGCCGGCCACATCGTCGAACACGCGGCCATGGCCGGGAATGACCAGCCGGGCGTCGAGGGTGTCGATCAGCGACAGGATCGCTGCCTGCTCGGCGAAACCGCTTTCGCCGTCAAGCTCGGGAAAGATCACGCCGAAACCGTTTTCCCACAGCGCGTCGCCCGAGATCAGGATGCGCTGCGCCGGCGCGAACAGCATTACGGCGTGCGGGTCGTGCCCCGGCGCGGCGATCACGCGCCAGTCGATGCCGCCCAGCCGCAGCGTGTCGCCGTCGTGCAGCACCTCGTCGAACGTGAAACGCGCGCACTGCTGGCCCGTGGCATCGAAGCTCAGGGCATCGGTGTCCCAGGCCGTCACCGCCGCTGCCTCGGCGGCAGGGATGGCCGTACGCGGTTGCCAGCGTTGCTGGAGCGCCGCGTTGCCGCCGCAGTGGTCGGAATGCAGGTGGGTGTTGATCACGCGCCGCAGCGGACGGCCGTCGAGCGCGGCTTCCATTAGCGCCACGGTCTGGGGCGCGTGCGTGACGTAGCCGGTATCGACCAGCGTGGTGTCCTGCGTGGCATCGTCGATCCACAGCACGTTGTTCGCGGACAGCCAGCCGCGTTCGAAGACGCGCATCGTGGCGGGCAGCCGGAACGTCCCCGATGCGATGGCCGCGCTCATGCCGCGTTGCCTTCGCAAAGCTGCGGCACGCGCGCCGGCAACAAAGCCCATGCGCGGCGGCGTTCTTCGTCGTCGGCACCCGACCACGCCGCGATCTCGGCAATGGTCCGCAGGCAGCCTTCGCAGTAGCCGCTGTCGCGGTCCATCTTGCAGATGCTGCGGCACGGTGACGGCACCGGCGACACGATCTGCGCCGCAGCCGCACCGCGCACCAGGTCAGCCAGAAGCCGGCGACGGGCGGGCGTCATGCCTGGGCCTGCGGGCCTTGCGCCACGTCGGCCACTTCCGCGCCAGTCATGGCCTGCAGCTGTTGCGGCGTCAGGTTGAACACCGCATGGGGATGGCCGGCGGCCGCCCAGACGCTGTCGTACTGGAACAGGTCGGCGTCCAGCAGCATCACCGGCTTCACCGCATGGCCGATCGGGCAGACGCCGCCAATGGCGTAGCCGGTCTTCTCGCGCACGAACTTCGCGTCGGCCTTGCCCAGCTTGCCCACGCGGGCTTCCACCTTCGTCTCGTCCACGCGATTGCTGCCGCTGGCGATCACCAGCACCGGCACATCGTCCTCCACGCGGCGGAAGATGATCGACTTGGCGATCTCCGCCACGGTGCAGCCCAGCCCGGCGGCGGCCTCGGCCGAGGTCTTGCCGGTAGCCGGCAGCATCACCACCGGCCGGTCATGGCCAATGCCGGCCAGCAGGTCCGCCACGCGCTGCGCGGATTCGGGAAGCGTCGGGTTTTCGCTCATGCTTGTTGTTCTCCTGGTTCAGACACAGACCGTGGCGTCGGCCGCTGCCGCCCACTTGGTCAGCAGCGCCTTGCCCACGCGCGAGCTGTTGGCGCGGCCGATGGCCTGCGAGATATAGTCGCCGGCCCGCACCACGGCTTCCAGGTCGATGCCGGTATGCAGGCCCATGCCCTGCAGCATGTACAGCACGTCCTCGGTGGCCACGTTGCCGGTGGCGCCCTTGGCATAGGGGCAGCCGCCCAGCCCGGCCACCGACGCGTGGAAAATGGCGATGCCCACTTCCAGGCTGGCCAGGATGTTCGACAGCGCCTGCCCGTAGGTATCGTGGAAGTGCCCCGACAGCCGGTCGATCGCGAATTCGGCCGATGCCGCGCGCATCACCTCCTGCACCTTCAGCGGCGTGCCCACGCCGATGGTGTCGGCAATGTCGATCTCGTCGCAGCCCAGCTCGCGCATGCGGCGCACCACATCGACCACGGCGTGCACCGGCACCTCGCCCTGGTACGGGCAGCCGAGCGCGCAAGAGATGCTGCCGCGCAGGCGGATGCCCTTCTCCTTGGCGGCGGCGGCCACCGGCGCGAAGCGCGCGATCGACTCGGCGATCGAGCAATTGATGTTCTTCTGCGAGAACGCCTCGCTGGCCGCGCCGAAGATCACCACTTCGTCGGCACCAGCCGCCACGGCGCCCTCGAAGCCCTTCATGTTCGGCGTCAGCACCGAATACAGCGTGCCGGGCCGACGTTCGATGCGGGCCATCACCTCGGCCCCGTCGGCCATCTGCGGCACCCACTTGGGCGACACGAACGACGCGGCCTCGATATTGACGAAGCCGGCGTCGGTCAGCTTGTTGATCAGCGCCACCTTGACGTCGGCCGGCACCATCGCTTTCTCGTTCTGCAGGCCGTCGCGCGGCCCGACTTCGACGATCTTCACATATTGGGGGATGGTCATGCTTGTCTCCTCGGTCCCTCTGTCCTCTTGTCCTGCCGCCGTGGCGTCCCTGGACCGGTCGTGGTCTAGTAGCCGCGCTGCAGGTCCACCACGCCGGCAATCGGCTTGCCTTGCGCCAGCAGGCGGATCTTGCCGGCGATCTGCGCGATGCTGTCCTCGCGCAGCGTCAGCGCGGAAATATGCGGCGTGATCGTGATGCGCGGTTCCTGCCAGTACGGATGGTCGGCCGGCAGCGGCTCGGTGCGGAACACGTCCAGCGTGGCGCCGGCGATCTGTCCGTCCTGCACGGCCGCCAGCAGGTCGGCTTCCACCAGGTGCTGCCCGCGCGCCACGTTGATCACATAGGCGCCCTTGGCCAGCCTGTAGAGCAGACCGGTGTCGATGATGTCCTCGGTGTCGGGCGTCAGCGGCAGCACGTTGACCAGCACCTTCAGGCCGTCCAGGAACGCCCCCTGGCCGTCCGCGCCATGGAACGACTGCACGCCCTCGACCGTCCTGGCCGAACGGCTCCAGCCACGTACCGGGAAGCCGAAGCCGGCCAGCGTGCGCGCGATGTGCGAGCCCAGCGTGCCGATGCCCATCACGCCGATCGTGAAATCGGCGCGGCGGTGCGGCTTCAGGAATTTCCACGTGCCGGCCTGTTCCTGCGTGGCATAGGCATCGAGCTTGCGGAAGTAACGCAGCACGGCGGCGGCCACGTACTCGCTCATCTGGGCGGCCATGCCGGCGTCGTCCAGGCGCACGATCGGCACGCCGGCGGGCAGCGCCTCGGGGTCGTTGTCGCGCAGGCGCAGGATGCCGTCCACACCGGCGCCGAGATTGAAGACGGCCTTCAGGTCCGTGCGGCCGCGCAGCATTTCCAGCGGCGGGCGCCACACCACGGCGTAGTCCACGCGCTGGCCCTGGCTTTCCTCCCAGGTCACGCATTGCGCTTCGGGCAACACTTCGCCAAAGCCCTCGATCCACGGCGCGTAGCGGCCATCCGGCACGTACAGCTGCAACTTCATCTCGACTCCATCGTTATACGGGTTAGGCCAACGATTATGCGCGCTTTCGGTTTCGCCGTCGGGCGGCTGTGCGATTACCGGCAGGAGGATGCGCGTCCCGGTTTTGCTCCCCTCTCCCATGCAATAGGAGAGGGGTGGGGGGAAAGGGCATCGAGGCCCTGCTTGCCGACATGTCGTCAACGGAAGCGCCGCGCCCTCTCCCCCGGCCCCTCTTCCGCCCGGCGAGAGCGGGGAGCAAAACGTCAGGCAGCAGCGTCTTCCGCCTGCGCGAACGCCAGCAGCTGGGCGCCTTCGGCGACCTGCTCGCCCACGCCGTAGAGCACCTCGCTGACCACGCCGTCGGCCGGCGCGGCGATGGTGTGCTCCATCTTCATGGCCTCCATCACCAGCAGCGGCGTGCCGCGCGTGACCTTGCTGCCCGGCTCGACCATCACGGCGATCACCTTGCCCGGCATCGGCGCGGTCAGCTTGCCGCCCTCGCCCTCGGCTTCCCCGGCGTGAGACAGCGGATCGAGCCACTCCAGCACCGTGTGGCGGCCCGCATGGAACACGTGGAAAGTGTCGCCCTCCAGGTGCACCTGCCCGTGCGTGCGACGCGTGCCCAGATCCACGCGGATGTCGTCGGCGTTGAAGGTGTAGGCGAAAGGCGCGGCCTGGTCGGCGTAGATCAGCGTATTGCGGCGGGTGTCGCGCGCATCGCCCTTGAGTACCACCTCCAGCTTGTGGCCGGCGCCCTCGAAGTACAGCGTGCGCACGTCGCGCGCGTTCAGGCGCCAGCCCCCGGCGTGGGTCCACGGCGAGTGGCGGTCGGCCTCGTCCACGCGGCGCTCGCGCGTCTCGCGTTCGAGCAGCGCCGCCACGGCCAGCGCAATGGCCTCGATGCCGACCGACTTCTGCGGCGGGAACAGCGCGGTCTGGTTGCGCTCGATCAGGCCCGTATCGAGATCGGCGGTACGGAACGCCTCGGACTTGACCAGCCGCTGCAGGAACGCCACGTTGGTGGACAGGCCCACCACGTGATAGTTGGCCAGCGCCTGCGCCATGCGCGACAGCGCCTCGTCGCGGTCGCGGCCCCAGACGATCAGCTTGGCGATCATCGGGTCGTAGAACGGGCTGATGGTGTCGCCTTCGCGCACGCCGGCGTCGATCCGCACGCCAGCCGGGCCATGGGCGTCGCCGCCGCGCATGAACTGCACGGCCGGCGGCGTGCGCAGGAAGCGCAGCGTGCCCGTCGAAGGCAGGAAGCCCTTGTCCGGATTCTCGGCGTAGATACGCGCCTCCAGCGCGTGGCCGTCGATCTTCAGTTGGTCCTGCGACAGCGGCAGCGGCTCGCCGGCCGCCACGCGCAGCTGCCACTCGACGAGGTCCTGGCCGGTGATCATCTCGGTGACCGGATGCTCGACCTGCAGGCGCGTGTTCATCTCCATGAAGTAGAACGAGCCATCCTGGTTGGCGATGAACTCCACGGTGCCGGCGCCCACATAGCCCACGGCGCGCGCGGCGGCCACTGCGGCTTCGCCCATCGCGCGGCGACGCTCCTCGGTCATGCCGGGGGCCGGCGCTTCTTCGAGCACCTTCTGATGGCGGCGCTGCACCGAGCAGTCGCGCTCGAACAGGTAGACGCAGTTCCCCTGCGTGTCGGCGAACACCTGGATTTCGATATGGCGGGGGCGCGTCAGGTATTTCTCGACCAGCACCTTGTCGTCGCCGAAGCTGGCCGACGCCTCGCGCTTGACCGACGCCAGCGCGGCCTCGAAGCCGTCACCGGCCTCCACCACCCGCATGCCCTTGCCACCGCCGCCGGCGCTGGCCTTGATCAGCACCGGATAGCCGATGCGGTCGGCCTCGCGCCGCAGCAGCGCCGCATCCTGATCTTCGCCGTGATAGCCGGGCACCAGCGGCACCGCGGCCTTTTCCATCAGCTGCTTGGCCGCGCTCTTGCTGCCCATCGCGTGGATGGCATCCGCCGGCGGGCCGATGAACACCAGCCCGGCCTCGGCGCAGGCGCGCGCGAAGTCCTCGTTCTCCGACAGGAAGCCGTAGCCCGGGTGGATGGCCTGGGCGCCGGTCTCCTTCGCCATCTCGATGATGTGGTCCGCGCGCAGATAGCTGTCGCGCGCGGCCGCACCGCCGATATGCACGGCTTCGTCGCAGAACGCGACGTGACGCGCGTCGGCATCGGCGTCGGAATAGACGGCCACCGTACGGATGCCGAGCCGGCGGCACGTGGCCGCCACACGGCAGGCAATCTCGCCACGGTTGGCGATCAGGATCTTGTTGAACATGGCTCCTCCCTTTGTCTCCGGGTCAAGGCGAGCCAGGCTCCTTCGGATCGGCAGGTTGTACGTCGCTTACCCCGCGTAACCTTCGGTGCGGATATCGAGACGTGCCAGCAGGGCGCGGTCGCGCTCGGCTTGCGGGTTGCCGGTCGTCAGCAGCTTCTCGCCATAGAAAATGGAATTGGCGCCGGCCATGAAGCACAGCGCCTGCAACGCTTCGTCCATGGCCTCGCGGCCGGCGGACAGGCGCACCATAGCGCGCGGCATCGTGATGCGTGCCACGGCGATCGTGCGTACGAACTCGAACGGGTCCAGGGCTTCGGTGCCCGCCAGCGGCGTGCCCTCCACCTGCACCAGGTTGTTGATGGGCACCGACTCGGGGTACGGGTCCATGTTGGCCAGCTGCGCGATCAGGCCGGCACGCGCCTCGCGCGCTTCGCCCATGCCCACGATGCCGCCGCAGCAGACGTTGATGCCCGCATCGCGCACATGGCCGATGGTGTCCAGGCGATCCTGGTACGTGCGCGTGGTGATGATCTTGCCGTAGAACTCGGGCGACGTATCGAGGTTGTGGTTGTAGTAGTCCAGGCCCGCGTCCTTCAGGCGCTGCGCCTGTTCGGCCTTGAGCATGCCCAGCGTCACGCAGGTTTCCAGGCCCATCGCCTTCACCTCGCGCACCATGTCGATCACGGGCTCCAGGTGGCGGTCCTTCGGACTGCGCCAGGCGGCGCCCATGCAGAAGCGCGTGGCGCCGTTGGCCTTGGCTGCCTTGGCGGCGTCGAGCACGGCTTCCAGGTCCATCAGCTTCTCGGCCGTCACGCCGGCGTCATGGTGCGCGCTCTGCGGGCAGTAGCCGCAGTCTTCCTCGCAGCCGCCGGTCTTGATCGACAGCAGCGTGGACAACTGGACGGTGTTGGCGTCGAAATTCTCGCGATGCACCTGCTGCGCACGGAACAGCAGGTCGTTGAACGGCAGCGCGAACAGTGCGGCCACGTCGTCCACGCGCCAGGCGTCGCCCTCCCGGGGTGCTGCGGCGGCGATGTTGCGGGCCGACTGGCGCAGGGCTTCGGCGGAGATGGTGGCGACGGTTTGGGTTTCAGCGATTTGAGTCATGTTCTGGAAATACGTATTCGGTTTCACGATGCGCGGGTCAGGCGTGACGCGGCGCGGCGAGGTTGGACGGTGCAACCGGCGGCATGCTGGCCAGCAGCGGCGCAAGGTCCAGGTGTTGGGCGGCGACGGCCGGCGCCACCTGCCAGGGCAGCTCGCCCAGCATCGGTGCGTCCAGCGTGTCCTGCAGCGTGACGATGTTCTCGGTGGGCAGCAGCATGTCCGGGTCGATGCGGTTGGCGATCCAGCCGGCCAGCTTCAGGCCACGGGCGCGCACTGCCTCGGCGGTCAGCATCGCGTGGCTCAGGCAGCCCAGCCGCACGCCCACCACCAGGATCACGGGCAGGTCCAGCATCACGGCCAGGTCGGCGGTATTCCACCGCACCGCACCTACGTCCAGCGGCACGGCAAACCCGCCCACGCCCTCCACCACCACGGCATCGGCCCTGGTGCTCAGCGAGTCGAACGCGGCACGGATCGGCCCGCGCGTGATGCGCTCGCCCTCCAGCGCGGCCGCCAGGTGCGGCGATGCCGGCGTGCGGAAGAAGAACGGGCACATTTCTTCCTGGGGCACGATCACCGAGCCCGCCGCGCGCAGCTGGTCGACATCGTCGTTCTGCCAGCGGTCGTCGAGCCACTCGCCGCCGGCCGCCACGGGCTTCATGCCCACCGTGCTGTAGCCGGCCCCGTACAGCGCGTGCAGCAGCGTGGCGGTGGCGTGGGTCTTGCCCACGCCGGTGTCGGTGCCCGTGACGAAGCAGGCAAAGCGTTCAGGCTTGTTGGCGATCATGCGGCCTCCTTGTGCTGGCGCGGCATGGCGCGCGCGATGGCGTCGAGCAGGCGCGTCACGTCCGCCGCCGTATGCGACGCCGACAGCGTGATGCGCAGCCGCGCCGTGCCGGCCGGCACCGTGGGCGGCCGAATCGCCCCCACGCGGATGCCATCGGCTTCCAGCGCCGCCGACAGCGCCAGCGATGCGGCGTTGTCGCCGACGATCAGCGGCTGGATCGCGGTATCGCTGGCGCCCAGCGTCCAGCCGGCCTGCGCGGCCAGCGTCGCCAGCCCCTGGCGCAGTTGCGCGATCAGTTCGGCCAGGTGCGCGCGGCGGCTGCGTCCTTCCTCGCCGGCGATGATTTCCAGGCTGGTCAGCAGCGCGTGCGCGACGGCCGGCGGCGCGGCCGTCGTATAGATGTACGGGCGCGCCGTGTTGACCAGGTGTTCGATGACGGTCTCGTGCGCCGCCACGAACGCACCGGCCACCCCGGCGGCCTTGCCCAGCGTGCCGATATAGATCAGCCGCTCCGAGCGCAGGTCCAGGTGTTCCAGCACGCCGTGGCCGTGGTCGCCCAGCACGCCGAAGCCGTGCGCATCGTCGACGATGATCCAGGCGTCGTGGCGTTCGGCCAGCGCCAGCAGCGCGGCCAGCGGCGCGAGGTCGCCGTCCATGCTGAACACGCTGTCGGTGACGATCAGCTTCAGCTTGGCCTGGCTGGCCCGCAGCAGCGCATCGAGTGCCTCGGTGTCGCCGTGCGGACATCGCTGCACGTCGGCGCGGGCCAGCCGCGCGCCGTCGATCAGCGACGCATGGTTGAGCGTCTCGCAGAACAGCGTGGCATCGGCCGTGCCCAGCGACGTCAGCACCGCCAGGTTGGCCATGTAGCCGGTGCAGAAGTACAGCGCCTGCGCCTGCGGGATATAGGGCGCCAGCCAGCGCGCCAGCGCGTGTTCCAGCTCGGCGTGCGCCAGCGAGTGGCCGCTGACCAGGTGCGAGGCGCCGCTGCCGGCGCCGTAGCGGTGCGCGCCTTCGGCCAGCGCGTGGGCGATCGACGCGTGATTGGCCAGGCCCAGGTAGTCGTTGCTGCAGAAGGTCAGCAGCGGCGTTGGCGTGGCGCCGGCGGCCCCGACCGACTGGTGCGGGGCGCAGGCCGTGTGCGCGATGCGGCGGCGGCGCGTCAGCGATTGCGCTTCGCGCTCGGCGGCCGCGCGCTTCAGGTGGTCAAGCAGCATGGCGGGCCTCCTCGGTGGGTGCCAGCACTGCCTGCAGCGTGTCCAGCAATTGCTCGCCGAGCCAGTGGGCCAACGCGGCGTCGAACACATAGGGCGGCATCAGGTACAGCGTGTTGCCGATCGGCCGTGCCAGCACGCCGCGTTCGCGCGCGGCCAGGTGGAAGCGTGCGGCAAAGTCGGGGCCGGCGGCCTCCGGGTCGATATCGGCGGCCCAGATCATGCCGCGCTGGCGCACGTGGCCCACGCGCGGATCGGCAGCGAGGCCGGCCATCGCGTCGGCCAGCCATTGCGCGCGCTCGCGGTTGCGGGCCAGCACGTCGTCGGCGTCGAACAGGTCCAGTGTGGCCAGCGCGGCGCGGCAGGCCAGCGGATTGCCCGTGTACGAGTGCGAATGCAGGAAGCTGCGCGCGATGTCGTCGGCCACGAAGGCCCGCTGGATTTCCGGGCGCGACAGCACCAGCGACAGCGGCAGGTAACCCCCCGTGATGCCCTTGGACAGGCACAGGAAGTCGGGCCAGGCATGCGCCGGTACCGGTTCGCCGTCGCGGGCCTGCTCCCAGGCGAAGAACGTGCCGGTGCGCCCGCATCCCACGGCGATCTCGTCGGCGATCAGGTGCACGCGGTAGCGGTCGCACAGCGCGCGTGCGCCTTCCAGGTACGACGGGTCGTACATCGCCATGCCGGCGGCGCCCTGCACCAGCGGCTCGACGATCAGCGCGGCGATCTGGCCGGCGCGCTCGCGCAGCAGGGCTTCCAGTTCGGCCAGCGCACGCCGGGCCACGTCGGCGGCCGATTCGTCACGGCCGGCCTGACGGGCATCGGGCGACATCACCACATGGGCACGGCGCGTGAGCGGATCGTAGGCGTCGCGGAAGATTTCCACGTCGGTCACGGCCAGCGCACCCACGGTTTCACCGTGGTAGCCGTGGCGCAGGCACACGAACTCGCGCTTGGCCGACAGGCCCGTGTTGCGCCAGTAGTGGAAGCTCATCTTGAGCGCGATTTCCACCGCGGATGCGCCATCGGACGCATAGAAGGCGTTGCCCAGCACGCCGCCGGTCAATGCGCCGAGCCGTTCGGCCAGTTCCACGGCCGGCGCGTGGGTGCAGCCGGCCAGCATCACGTGTTCGAGCGTGTTCAGTTGCGCGACCAGCGCGGCATTGATCGCCGGGTTGGCATGGCCGAACAGGTTGACCCACCACGAGCTGATGGCGTCGAAGTAGCGGCGGCCATCGGCATCGATCAGCCACGGCCCATCGCCACGGACGATGGCCAGCGGCGGCTCGTTGGCGGCCGCATCGTGACGCAGGCGCGTACACGGATGCCAGACAGCCCGCTGGCTGCGTGCCGCGAGCGTCATGTCATCGGCGGCTGCGCCGGCGGGATTGGGAACAGGATGTGTCAAGGGGACCCTCCTTTGATTGCCAGGTCCGCCCATGCCGGCGCCGGTCACGGCAAGGCCGGGACGCGCTGGGGCTGCGGGCGGATTGGGGAGGCTCATGTTAGGAAGGTCCGTCTTGTCTTGGCAAACCAGGCGCTGTCAGCGCGTTGGCGTCAGGTTGAACGAATATGGGCGATGTTGCGGGCTGACGTGACGTGCATGGCGCCTGAAATCCTGCTTCTCGCGGGTAACGTCCGGGAAATGGTGTTAAAAAAATGTGTGGCGGCCACTGTCTCTGCAAGCGTCTGATTGCTCCCCTCTCCCACTTGTCGGAGAGAGGTTGGGGGAGAGGGCGAGCCGCTCAAGGTACGACGTCCGCCATTTGATCCGCCATGCCCTCTCCCCCGCCCCTCTCTCGCCCCTCTCTCGCCCCTCTCTCGCCCCTCTCTCGCCCCTCTCTCGCCCCTCTCCCGGCCCTCCCGCTCGCGGGAGAGGGGAGAACGCCCTCAGTCGTTGTCCGCCCCCCTACTGCGGCTTCCACGATGGGGCGCGCTTTTCCAGGAACGACCGCACGCCTTCGCGCCCTTCTTCCGACGCCCGGATCGCGGCGATCCGGTTTGCGGTGTCGGCCAGCAGGTCGCTGTCGATCTCGCGCCCCGCCACTTCCTGCACCAGTCGCTTGCTTTCGCGCACGGCGTTGGGGCTGTTGCCGGCGAGCGTGGCGGCGATCTCCGCCACTTTTTCGTCGAGGTCCTGCGGCGGCACCACCGCGTGCACGAAGCCCAGGCGCAGCGCCTCCGCGGCATCGAACCGCTCGGCCGTAATGAAGTAGCGGCGCGCGGCCTGCTCACCCATCGCGCGGATCACGTACGGGCTGATGGTGGCCGGCAGCAGGCCCAGTTTCGCCTCGGACAGGCAGAAGTTGGCCGTGGCAGACGCCACCGCGATGTCGCAGGCGGCCACCAGTCCCATGCCGCCGGCGTAGGTATCGCCCTGCACGCGCGCGATCACCGGCTTGGGGCAGACCCAGACCGTGTGGAGCATCTGCGCCAGCGTCAGCGCATCGGCACGGTTCTCGTCGTCCGAGTAGCCGGCCATCTTCTTCATCCAGTTCAGATCGGCCCCGGCGCAGAATGCCGGGCCGTTGCCCGTCAGCACGATCGCGCGCACCTCGGGCGTGTCGCCCAGCGCCCGGAAGGCGCCGGTCAGTTCGGCGATGACGGTCTCGTTGAACGCATTGCGCACATCGGGCCGGTTCAGCGTTACCGTGGCGATATGGCGCTCGGCGGTCACTGAAAGTGTCGTGAATTGCATGTCTCCTCCGGATTCTTGGATGGTCAGGATGCCTGGCCGGCGGTCTTCGATCTGGCGGGCTGGGTCCGTTCCGGTATTTCGTCGAACGGCAAGCCCAGCTGCCGGAAGAACGCGTCCACCTCGGGCAGCCACACCGCCACGCCCGCGCGGTTGCTGAACAGGCGGTGCGAATCGCCGTCGAACTCCCCAACGTCCACGAAGCGCGCATCCTTTGCCGCCCCGCTCGCGTTGGCCTTGTAGCTGTTGAACATGCGCTCGGGCAGCGGCCACGGCCAGTAGCTGTCGTTGTCGCCGTAGATCCACAGCGACGGATAGCGCGCCCCGCGCCCGTAATCCCCAAACGCGTCGATCAGGTTGTTTTCCCAGCCTACGCAGTTGTCGTTGCGCAGGCCGCCCGCGAAATTGACCACCCCTACCACGCCGGGGTAGCCGATGGCCGACAGCGCCATGGTCGACAGGCCACCATGCGACTGCCCGATGACGACGATACGCGTGGCATCGACATAGGGCTGCTGCACCAAATAGTCCAGCGCGGCCATCACGTCTTCGGCCTGCATCATGCCGTTGCCGCGCACATCGCAACTGCCGCCCACGTACTGGCCGCCCGACTTGGAAAACCCCTGCCGCATCGGCAGCGCCACCACATAGCCGCGCCGCACGAACTCTGCGGTCTGCGCCGCAAAGCGCGCACGGCCCTGGAACGCAGGCTTGCCCGGCGACTTGCCGTGGTTGATCACCACCATCGGAAACGGACCCTCGCCGGCCGGCCGGAAGATCGTGGTTTCCAGGTCGACCGTGGCTTCCATTCCCACCTTCGGCACCATCACCACCTGCTCGACCGACTGCGCCGGCATCGCCACCTGCGCGACGGCCCGGCCGCACCAGATGGTGAAGGCCAGCGCGGCCAGCGCAACCGCTGCGCGGCAGGGGGTGGGGACAACACGGGACATGACAACAACCAACCTTCAGAAAAAACCAATCTGCCAATAAAAAAACTACATGCGGAACACGCCGAACTTCATGTCGCCGATCGGCGCATTGAGGCTGGCGGACAGACCAAGGCCCAGCACGGTGCGCGTCTGCGCAGGGTCGATGACACCATCGTCCCAGAGCCGCGCGCTGGCGTAGTACGGATGCCCCTGGCGCTCGTACTGGTCGCGGATCGGCGCCTTGAACGCCTCTTCCTCGTCGGCACCCCACTGGCCGCCCTTGGCTTCGATTCCGTCACGGCGCACGGTGGCCAGCACGCTGGCCGCCTGCTCGCCGCCCATCACCGAAATGCGCGCGTTCGGCCACATCCACAGGAAGCGCGGCGAATAGGCACGGCCGCACATGCCGTAGTTGCCGGCGCCGAACGAGCCGCCGATGATGACCGTGAACTTGGGCACCTGGGCGGTGGCCACGGCCGTCACCATCTTGGCGCCGTTGCGCGCGATGCCTTCGTTCTCGTACTTGCGGCCCACCATGAAGCCGGTGATGTTCTGCAGGAACACCAGCGGGATCTTGCGCTGGCAGCACAGCTCGATGAAGTGCGCGCCCTTGAGCGCCGACTCCGAGAACAGGATGCCGTTGTTCGCGATGATGCCCACCGGGTAGCCCCAGATCCGCGCGAAGCCGCAGACCAGCGTGGTGCCGTAGCGCGCCTTGAATTCGTCGAATTCCGATCCGTCGACGATACGGGCGATGACCTCGCGCACGTCGTACGGCTTGCGCGTGTCGGTGGGGATTACGCCATAGAGTTCTTCCACCGGATACAGCGGCTCCTGTGGTTCGTGCAGGCGGATCTGGTCCGGCTTGCGGCGGTTCAGGTGCTGCACGATATTGCGGGCCAGGCTCAGCGCATGGTGGTCGTTCTGCGCGAAGTAATCGGCCACGCCCGACAGCCGCGTATGCACATCGGCGCCGCCCAGGTCTTCGGCGCTGACTTCCTCGCCCGTGGCGGCCTTCACCAGCGGCGGGCCGCCCAGGAAGATGGTGCCCTGGTTCTTGACGATGATCGACTCGTCGCTCATCGCCGGCACGTAGGCACCGCCGGCCGTGCACGAGCCCATCACCACGGCGATCTGCGGGATGCCCTTGGCCGACAGGTTCGCCTGGTTGTAGAAGATGCGGCCGAAGTGATCGCGGTCGGGGAACACATCGTCCTGGTTCGGCAGGTTCGCGCCGCCGGAGTCCACCAGGTAGATACAGGGCAGGTTGTTCTGCTCGGCAATCTCCTGCGCCCGCACGTGCTTCTTGACCGTCATCGGGTAGTAGGTGCCGCCCTTGACCGTGGCGTCGTTGCAGACGATCACGCACTCCTGCCCGGCCACGCGGCCGATGCCGGTGATGACGCCCGCGCCGGGGGCCGCATTGTCGTACATGTCGTAGGCGGCAAGCTGCGACAGCTCCAGGAACGGCGTACCCGGATCGAGCAGCTGCTGCACGCGGTCGCGCGGCAACAGCTTGCCACGGGACAGGTGCTTGGCGCGGGCATCCTCGCCGCCGCCTTCGGCCAGCTTCGCGATCTTCTGCCTGAGGTCGGCCACCAGCGCCTGCATGGTCTCGGCATTGGCCTTGAACGATTCCGAGCGTGCGTTCAGTTTGGTTTCCAGCGTGGGCATGTCTCTTCCTGTGTTCTCTTGCTTTTCGTGCCAGTTCAGCCGGTAACGGGCGCCGCGCGGGCGCCGCCCGTCATTCCTTTCCTTCCTGTTCCTTCAGGTCGCCATCCACGTAGAGCCAGCGGGCCGGGGTGCCGGGTTCGCGCGGCTCGAAGACGAAGCGGCTCAACTCTTCGAGCCGGTGCGCGCGCCCGCCCACCTTGTAGCGCGCCACGAAGGCCACCGTGGCGTGCGTGTCGTCCTGCTGCGCGTGGGACTTCACCGTCAGCCCGAGCCAGCGCGTGCCGGCATCGGCCGACAGGTCCTGCGGACACGTCGACACATGCCAGGTCTGGCGCAGCCAGCTTTCGTCGCCCAGCACATAGGCGCTGTAGCGCGAGCGCATCAACGCCTCGGCCGTGGGCGGCACCGCCTCGCCACGGTGAAAACGGCCGCAGCACGTGGCGTAGGCGCCATTGCCGCAGGGGCAAGGCTCCGCAACGGCGCCGGACTGACGCTTGGCTGTCATGCGATCAGCTCCGGCAGGTCGCGCATGTCGGTAAAGATGGCCTTCACGCCCACCGCGCGCAGTTCGGCGGCGTCGGTACGGGCGGCATAGCCGAACACGGTCATGCCCGCCGCCACGCCGGCGGTGGCGCCGGTGGGGCTGTCTTCCACCACGGCGCAGCGCGACGGCTCCACGCCCATCGTGCGTGCGGCCAGCAGATAGACGTCCGGCGCGGGCTTGCTGTGCTCGACTTCGGTGGCCGAGAAGATGTGCTCGCGCTTGTCCTGCGGATCGATGAACAACCCCAGCAGGTCGGTATGCGTCAGCTGGAGCTTGACCTTGATGCGGTCGGCGCCCGATGCCACGCACACCGGCAGGCCGCTTGCCTTGATCGCCTCGATCGTCTGGCGGATATGCGGCACGGCTTCCAGCTCCTCGATCAGGGCGGCATCGCGCCGCACGAACCATTCGGACAGGAAGTTGCGCGGCAGCGGCTTGCCGAGACGCGCCTCGATATTGCCAAGCTCGTCGCGCACCGCGCGGCCGAGGAACCACTTCGTCGATTCCTCCAGCGTGATCTCGATGCCAAGCTCGTTGAGCACGCGGTTCAGCACGCGATGGACGATCGGCTCGCTGTCGACGAGCACGCCGTCACAGTCGAAGATTACGCAATCGAAGCGTGCGGCCTGGTTTGCTGCGGTCATGCGGGCTTCTTTTCCTTGTTGAGTTCGTTGCCGCCGACGGCGCGCAGTTCGGTCTGCCGCCGGCTCTTCAGGTGGGCTTCGACCTGCTCGAAGCGGTCGAAGCCCCAGAACGGTTCGCCGTCGATGATCACGAACGGCGAGCCAAATACGCCCTTGGCCATCGCGACGTCGATCTCGGCCTTGAGCTGGTCCTTGATCTGGTAGCTCGTGGCGCCTTCGTTCATCGCCACCGGATCGACGCCCAGCGCCTCGGCCAGCTTGGCCAGTTCGGCCGGCTCCGCGATGTTCAGGTCGTCGACGAACAGCGCGCGGTACACCGCCTTGGCGAACGCGGCCGCCACGTCGGCGCCGTGGTGGTTCTGCAGCCACAGCATGGCGCGGGCGGCGTGTTGGGTCGGCAGCGGGAAGTGCGTCGGGCGCTTGTAGTCGATGCCGTGGAACTGCGCGGTGCGCTCGAAATCGCGCCAGCAGTACTCGCCCTTGAGCGGAATCGACGGCAGCGGCGACGAGCCGGTGGTCTTGAACACCACCCCGAGCAACACCGGATGCCACATCACGCCCCGGCCGTACTTCTGGGCCAGTTCGTCGATGCGCGTGCTGGCGAAGTAGCCGTAAGGCGAGGAGAAGTCGAAGTAGAAATCGATCGGTGCGGTCATCGCAGGTGGCTCCGGTTCAGGTGCGACGGTTTGGGGGAACGTCTGATCTGTCATCCAAGCGCGCGGGCGATCAGAATCTTCTGGATGTCGCTGGTACCTTCGTAGATCTGGCACACGCGCACATCCCGATAGATCCGCTCGACCGGGAAATCGTTCACATAGCCGTAGCCGCCGAACACCTGGATGGCGTCCGAGCATACGCGCTCGGCCATCTCGCTGGCGAACAGCTTGGCCATGGCGGCCTCCTTCAGGCAGGGCCGGCCGGCGTCCTTGAGCGAGGCGGCGTGCCACACCATCTGCCGCGCCACGTCGATCTGGGTGGCCATGTCGGCCAGGCGGAACTGCACGGCCTGGTGCTGGAACAGCGGCTGGCCGAAGCTTTCGCGCTCCTTGGCGTAGGCCAGCGCGGCGTCGAACGCGGCGCGGGCCATGCCGATGCTCTGCGACGCGATGCCGATGCGGCCGCCCTCCAGCCCCGACAGCGCCATCTTGTAGCCGGCGCCTTCCTCGCCCAGCAGGCAGTCGGCCGGAATGCGGCAGTCCTCGAACACGATCTGCGCCGTATCGGACGAATGCTGCCCGAGCTTGTCTTCCAGACGGGCGACGATGTAGCCCGGCGTGCTGGTCGGCACCAGGAAGGCGCTGATGCCGCGCTTGCCGGCGGCCTTGTCGGTCACGGCCATCACGATCGCCACGTCGGCATGCTTGCCGCTGGTGATGAACTGCTTCACGCCGTTCAGCACGAAGTGGTCGCCATCGCGCGTGGCCGTGGTGCGCAGCGCCGAGGCATCGGAGCCCACATGCGGCTCAGTCAGGCAGAACGCGCCGAGCATCTCGCCGCGGGCCAGCGGCACCAGCCAACGCTGCTTCTGCGCGTCATTGGCGAAGGCCATCAGCATGCTGCAGACCGGGCAATTGTTGACGCTGATGACGGTGGACGTGCCGCCGTCGCCGGCGGCGATCTCTTCCAGGATCAGCGCCAGCGACAGGTAGTCGAGCCCTGCGCCGCCCAGTTCCTCGGGCACCGCCACGCCGTAGGCACCCAGGCGGGCCAGTTCCTTGTGCACGTCCTTGGGAAAGGTCTTGTCGCGGTCCCACTGGGCGGCCTGCGGTGCGATGACGTCCTGCGCGAACTGCCGCAGGGCATCGCGGATCATTTCCTGCTCGGGGGTCAGCAGCATGAGCGTCGGTCCTTACCAGGGGATGGCCGTGCCATCGTAGTTGTGGAAGCTGCCGTTGTCGTTGTGCGTCAGGCCGGCCAGCGTGCGGCGCATGCCGGCCACGCTCTGCTGCGGCGTCAGGTCGGCGTTCGGGCCGCCCATGTCGGTCCGCACCCAGCCCGGATGCAGCGCCACGCAGATGGCGTGGCGGGCGTCCAGCGACACGCTCTTGAGCACCGCGTTGGCCGCGGCCTTGCTGATGCGGTACATCCACGCGCCGTTGCTGTCCATGCCGCCGATACTGCCCATCTTCGATGACAGCACGGCCAGCACGCCGCCCCGGCCGTGGTTGCCGGTCTCGACGAACGGCAGCAGCAACGGCAGTGCCATCATCGGCCCCAGCACGTTGGTGTGCATCACGGCGTCGAACTCCGGCTGCGCGATGGGCTGCGCGCCTTCGGTGCGCGGGCCGATCACGCCGGCGTTGTAGATCGCCACGTCGAACGACTCGCCATCGAGCTTCCAGCCCAGACCCGCCACCGCGCCGGCGTCGGTCAGGTCAAGCTGGTGGGCTTCGGCCCCCAGCGCCTTCAGCGCCTCCACGCCTTCGGCACTGCGCGCGGCGGCCACCACGCGCCAGCCATCGGCACGGTACTGCCGGACGAATTCAAGGCCGAGACCCCGGGAAGCACCAAGGACGAGCGCGGTAGGCATGGCGAGACTCCTGCTTGTTGTCGTTTGCGGTGGTGTGTGTCGATCAGACGATTTCGATGCCGACGGCCGTGGCTTCGCCCCCGCCGATGCACAGGCTGGCCACGCCGCGCTTGCCGCCGGTCTTGCGCAGCGCGCCGATCAGCGTGGTGATGATGCGCGCGCCCGAGGCGCCGATCGGATGGCCCAATGCGCAGGCCCCGCCATGGATGTTGACCTTGTCATGCGGAATCTTGAGGTCGTGCATGGCGGCCATCGGTACGACGGCGAACGCTTCGTTGATCTCGAACAGATCCACGCTGTCGGTGGTCCAGTCGAGCTTGCGGTACAGCTTGGCGATGGCCTCCACCGGCGCGGTTGTGAACCAGCCCGGCGCCTGGGCGTGCGACGTATGGCCCAGCATGCGCGCGACCGGCACCAGCCCCAGCTGCTTCGCGGTGGATTCGCGCATCATCACCAGCGCGGCGGCGCCGTCGTTGATCGACGAAGACGAGGCGGCGGTGATCGTGCCGTCCCTGGCAAAGGCCGGCTTCAGCGACGGAATCTTGTCCACCTTGATGCGGCGCGGGCCTTCGTCGGTATCGACGACCGTGTCGCCGCCCTTGCCCGACACCGTGACCGGGGTGATCTCCCAGCGGAAATCGCCAGCCTCGGTGGCACGCTGGGCGCGACGCACCGATTCCATCGCGAAGGCATCCTGCTGCTCGCGCGTGAACTGGTACTTGGCGGCACAGTCCTCGCCGAAGGTGCCCATGGCGCGGCCCTTGTCGTAGGCGTCTTCCAGGCCATCCAGCATCATGTGGTCGTAGATCATGCCGTGGCCGATGCGGTAGCCGCCCCGGCCTTTCGGAATCAGGTACGGGGCGTTGGTCATGCTTTCCATGCCGCCTGCCACGGCGATGTCGAACGAGCCCGCCAGCAGGCCGTCATAGACCGACATGGCCGCGCGCATGCCCGAGCCGCACATCTTGTTGACCGTGGTACAGGCGACGTCCAGCGGCAGGCCCGCGCCCAGCGCGGCCTGGCGGGCCGGCGCCTGGCCTTGCCCGGCCGGCAGCACGCAGCCGAATACCACTTCCTGCACCTGCTCCGGCTTGATACCGGCGCGCTCCACCGCCGCGCGGATGGCGGCGGCGCCAAGCTGCGGCGCGGTCAGACTGCTCAGTTCGCTCTGGAACGCACCCATCGGGGTACGCGCGGCGGAAACGATGACGATCGGGTCGTTCGGGTTTTGCATGTCTGTGTCTCCTCGAAGCAGGTGGGCTTCAGTCGTAGTAATTCAGCGAATCGATGCTTGTGGCGGATCGCCGTATTGCTGCAGGGCGGCGGCAATCTGCGTCTGCAGTTCCTCGTTGCTGCTGGCGGCCATGCCCAGGTCGCGCAGCAGGCCGTCGGACACGCCGTAGATCCAGCCGTGCACCGTCACCTGCTGGCCCCGGTCCCAGGCGTCCTGCAGCACGGTGGTCTGGCAGATGTTGTTGACCTGCTCGATCACGTTCAGCTCGCACAGGCGCGTGTGGGCATCGTCCTCGCGCAGCACGGTGCCCAGGTAGGCCGAATGCTTGTCGGCCACGTCCTGCACGTGGCGCAGCCAGTTGTCGCACAGGCCCACGCGCTCGCGCTTGAGCGCCACCTTCACGCCGCCGCAGCCATAGTGGCCCACCACGGTGATGTGGCGCACCTTCAGCACTTCCACGGCAAACTGGATCACCGACAGCGCGTTCAGGTCGCTGTGCGAGATCACATTGGCGATATTGCGATGTACGAACACCTCGCCCGGTGCCAGGCCCAGGATCTGGTTGGCGGGCACACGCGAATCGGAGCAGCCGATCCACAGATATTCGGGCGCCTGCTGGTTGGCCAGGCGCGTGAAGAATGTGGGGTCTTCCGCGTTGACGCGATCTACCCACTCGCGATTGTTGCGGAACAATTGGGCGATGGCATCACTCATGCTGCCCTCCTTGCGTCGTCGGTTGCTGCTGCGCCGTAGCGGTGGATGAAGCGTTCTTGTTGTGGATAGGCAAAGAAGTCATGTACATGGCCGGCCAGCAGCCGGTCCTTGTGTTGCTGCCACATGGCAGCGTCAAAGAAATCGGAATGGTGCCGCAGGAACGCGGCCCGCACGCGCGCGTCCCCAAGCAGGAACGTGCGATAGGTCTCCGGGAAGATGTCGTGCGGACGTACGGTGTACCACACCTCGCCGGACATTTCCTCTTCCTCGTTGCGCGGCTCGGGCACGCGGCGGATATTGCAGTCGGTCAGGTACTCGATTTCGTCGTAGTCGTAGAAGACCACGCGGCCGTGCCGGGTGACGCCGAAGTTCTTGTAAAGCATGTCGCCCGGGAAGATGTTCGCGGCGATCAGCTCCTTGATGGCGTCGCCGTATTCCCGGATGCCGTGGTCCACCTGGGCGTCGGTGCCTTCCTGCAGCCAGATGTTCAGCGGCGTCATGCGCCGTTCGATATACAGGTGGCGCACCACGATTTCGTCGCTGCCGTCGCTGCTGCGCTGGTATTCGAGCATCGACGGCACGTGCCGGGTCAGTTCGCGCAGCAGCGCATCGTCAAAACGCGAGAGCGGAAACGCCACGTTCGAGTATTCGAGCGTATCGGCCATGCGGCCCACGCGGTCGTGCTGCTTCACGAGCTGGTACTTCGATTTCACCAGGGCGCGGGTCGTTTCCTTGGGCGGCGGGAACTCGTCGCGGATCACCTTGAACACATACGGAAACGACGGCAGCGTGAACACCAGCATCACCAGCCCCTGGATGCCGGGCGCCACGACGAACTTGTCCGACGAATGCTGCAGATGGTGCAGGAAGTCGCGGTAGAACAGGTTCTTGCCCTGCTTTTGCAGGCCTAGCGACGTGTAGATCTCGGCCCGCGACTTGCGCGGCAGCAGGTCGCGCAGGAAGGTCACGTAGGCTGACGGGATCTCCATGTCGACCAGGAAATAGGCGTGGGCGAACGAGAACAGCACCAGCAGCTGTTCCGGGCGCAGCAGCACTGTGTCGAGCACCAGCTTGCCGGACGGCCCGTGGATCACCGGAATTGCCATCGGATACGTCTGGTCGCCGTTCAGCACCCGGCCGATGATGAACGCGGTCTTGTTGCGGAAGAACAGCGACGACAGCGTGTGCACCTGGAAATTGGGCGCCACGCGGAATTCGCCGGCATGCTCGTCAAGCGCGCGCAGCACGTAGCCGACGTCGCGCTTCAGGTCTTCGAACGGCGCTTCGAGCTGGAAGTTGTGGACAATCCGCTCGAAACAGGCGGCCATCCCCTCGCGGCTGCCCGGGTAGTACGCCCGGTAGGTCGGCCGGGTGGGCGACTCCTCGTTCTCGATGTACTCGGTCGAAACGGCCGGGCGCACGAAGATGAAGTCGTTGTTGAAGTACGAACGGTGCAGGATGCGCGTGCAGACCGAGTTGAAGAAGGTCTCGGCCAGTTCGGGCTGGTGGTGGTTGGTCAGCAGGCCAATGTAGTGCAGCTTGATCTGCTGCCAGATGTCGTCGTCGAGCTGTTCGGCGTCGTATTCGTCCTGCAGCGTCACCACGGCCTCATGCACCCGGTCGTTATAGAACGCGATGCGGTCGCGCTGCAGCGCCTGCAGCCCGTGCCAGTCGCCGGCCTCGAAGCGCGCCTTGGCCGCGACGCCGGCCTCCCGGAACAGCCGGTAATGCTTGTCGAATCCGTCGAGCAGCGTCCGCGCCACATCGTAGGCAATCTGCGAGGCGAGCAGCTTGGGGAAGTGAGACATGACGCGAAGGTTCCGGACGGGCGCGAGAAACGGCTGGCAGTCGAAATTGTAACGGCGTTCGGGAGCGAGCCCCGGGGGGACATCCGCGAACGCCCTATGAAGCACTTTCCGCTGTTTACCTCGGTTTACATCGTCTCCGCGAACAGTTCGCGGCCAATCAGCATGCGGCGGATTTCCGAGGTGCCCGCGCCAATCTCGTACAGCTTGGCATCGCGCCACAGGCGGCCCACCGGATATTCGTTGATATAGCCGTTGCCGCCCAGGATCTGCACCGATTCGCCAGCCATCCAGGTCGCCTTCTCGGCCGTGTACAGGATGACGGCCGCGCAGTCCTTGCGCACCTGGCGCACGTGGTCGGTGCCCAGCGCGTCCAGGTTCTTGCCCACCGTGTACAGGTAGCTGCGGGCGGCCTGCAGCGTCGTGTACATGTCGGCCACCTTGCCCTGGATCAGCTGGAATTCGCCGATGCTCTGGCCGAACTGCTTGCGGTCATGGATATACGGCGTGACCACGTCCATGCAGGCCTGCATGATGCCGACCGGGCCGCCCGACAGCACGGCGCGCTCGTAGTCCAGCCCGCTCATCAGCACCTTGGCGCCGCCGTTTTCGGCCCCGAGGATGTTCTCCACCGGCACTTCCACGTCCTGGAACACCAGTTCGCCGGTGTGCGACCCACGCATGCCGAGCTTGTCGAGCTTCTGCGCCACCGAGAACCCCTTCATGCCCTTTTCGACGATGAAGGCGGTCATGCCGCGCGCGCCCAGGTCGGGCTCGGTCTTGGCGTAGACCACCAGCACGTCGCAGTCCGGGCCGTTGGTGATCCACATCTTGGTGCCGTTCAGCACGAAGCGGTCGCCCTTGAAGTCGGCGCGCAGCTTCATGCTGACCACGTCAGACCCGGCGTTGGGCTCGCTCATGGCCAACGCGCCAATCCATTCGCCCGACACCAGCTTGGGCAGGTACTTTGCCTTCTGCGCGGCCGTGCCATTGCGGTGGATCTGGTTCACGCACAGGTTCGAGTGGGCGCCATACGACAAGCCCACCGACGCCGATGCGCGGCTGATTTCCTCCATCGCGATCATGTGGGCCAGGTAGCCCATGTTGGCGCCGCCGTACTCCTCGGCCACAGTGATGCCCAGCACGCCCAGGTCGCCCATCTTCTTCCAGGCATCCATCGGAAACTGGTCGGTACGGTCGATCTCGCCGGCGCGCGGCGCCAGTTCGGCCTGGGCCCAGCTGCGCACCGATTCGCGCAGCATCTCGATGTCTTCGCCAAGGTCGAATTTGAGGCCGGGAAGCTCGGTCATGGTGTTGTCTCCTGGTTCTGTCGCTGGGTCTGTCGCCGGTTCTGTCACCTGTGCGGTCGCGGTCGGCGCAGGGTTCGGGATCGGTATGTCGGCGTTATTTTATTGACGTTTACGTAAACGTCAATTGGCGTTGCCACGAAGTGTCGGCTTCGCGGCCGGATCAGGCCGTGTGGGTGTGGCCGGCGTCATGGTGTGTGGCCAGCAGCGCCTTGCACTGGCGTTCGTGCTGGTCGATCTCAGCCAGCTGGGCCTGCAGGTCTTCGAGCTGCCGCTCCAGCGTGCCGCGATGCTGCGCCAGCAGGTGCAGGAAGCGTTCAAGTTGCGGGGCGGTGTCACGCGGCGACTCGTATAGATCCAGAATTTCGCGGATTTCGTTGAGAGTAAGCCCTAACCTTTTGCCGCGCAGCGTGAGTTTCAGGCGCGTGCGTTCGCGGCCGTTGTAGACGCGTTTGCGGCCGCTGGGGCCTTCCCGGTCCGGCGACAGCAGGCCCTGGTCCTCGTAGAAGCGGATCGCGCGCGGCGTCACTTCGAATTCGCGCGCAAGATCGGTAATCGTATAGGTGGCGGAAGATGGCTGAGCCGACATATGGCGTCCTGCAAAAATGAACGGTCGTTCGCGGATTCGTTGCCTCATCAACTTTTTCGTCTAAGATGACGTGCATGGTTTGCGAATTGACGTTAACGTTAGCGTCAACTGCAGCGCATGACAATCCGGACAAGAGCGTGCCCGCCGAGGACGCCGTTATCGACGAGACAAACCCCATGAACGCACTCGAACATCAGCTCCAATATCCGTTTGGCGACACCATGCCCGAACCGGGCAGGCGCCAGGAAGTCGCGCCGGGCGTGTACTGGCTGCGCATGCCGCTGCCCTTCGCACTGGATCACATCAACCTGTGGCTGCTGCGCGACCGCATCGACGGCCGCGACGGCTGGACCATCGTCGATTGCGGCATCACCAACGACACCATCCAGGCGCACTGGGAAACCATCTTCGCCAACGAGCTGGAAGGCCTGCCCGTGCTCCGCGTGCTGGTCACGCACTGCCACCCCGACCACGTCGGCCTGGCACACTGGATCTGCAAGCGGTGGGATGTGCGGCTGTGGATGAGCCTGGGCGACTACATGTCGGCCCGCGTGATGGCAGGCGGCTCGGGCGTCGGCTCCAACGCCGGCGGCGACTTCGCGGCCAGCCACTTCGCACGCCACGGCCTGACCGACCCCGACCATCTCGAAAAGCTGCGCGGCCGCAAGAGCTACTACCCGTCGCTGGTGCCGGACCTGCCGACCCAGTACCGCCGCCTGATGGACGGCGACACCGTCCAGATCGGCGCCGATCCGGCCACCGCGTCGTGGCGCGTGATCACCGGCTACGGCCACGCTCCCGAACACGTGGCGCTGTACAACGCGGCCACCAACGTGCTGATTTCGGGCGACATGGTGCTGCCTCGTATTTCGACGAATGTCAGCGTGTTCGACATGGAGCCCGAAGCCAATCCGCTACAGCTCTACGTCGATTCGCTGGGCAAGTACCTCGACCTGCCCGAAGACGTGCTGATCCTGCCGTCGCACGGCCGGCCGTTCCGCAATCTCCACACGCGGATCCAGCAACTGCGCGAACACCACGTCGACCGCCTGGCCGAGACGCTGGCCGCCTGCGCCGAGAAGCCGTGCAACGCGCACGACATCGTCGGCGTGATCTTCCGCCGCCAGTTCGACATCCACCAGCTGACGTTCGCGATGGGCGAGGCGCTGGCGCACCTGCACGCGCTGTGGCATCGCGGCGAACTGGTACGGCAGGTGGGCGACGACGGCGTCATCCGCTTTACGAAGGCCTAGAACCCTTCCGCCAGCGTCTTCAGGTAGCGCGCGCCGGCCACGGCGCGGCTGCCGTACCACGACAGCATCTCGCCATCCACCAGCAGCACCGGCTTGCCGATCTGCCGCTCCAGCGCGTCGGCATGGTCCTCTGTGAAGCGGTACGGTTCGGTGGACAGCAGCACGGCGTCCAGGTCGCGCACCAGCGCGTCGCTCCATCGAAAGGTCGGATACCGTTCGCCAGCCGCGTTGGGGCGGCTGCAATCGCCATCGACACACGTCTGCGGCGCGGCGTCCGGCCACGTGGCCCAGTTCACCAGCGCCAGCATCTGGCTGATATAGGTATCGCGCGACACCGTCATCCACGGGTCCTGCCAGATCGCGTAGAGCACCCGCCGCGCGGGCCATGGCCGGGTGCGCAATGCATCGAGCCCTGCCCGCAGGTCCGCCGCCAGCCGGTCCGCCTCGGCCTGCCGTCCAAAGATCCCGCCCAGCAATGCATAGAGCGCGAAGTTGTCCGCTGGCCGGCACGGATGGGTGACGATCACATGCGGCACGAAGCTTCGGATGTCGTCCACGGTCTCGCGTCGGTTCTCGTCGATATTGACGATCACGTGCGTCGGTGCCAGCGCGCGCAGGCGGTCGAGCTTGACGTCCTTGGTGCCGCCCACCTTCGCCACCGCGCGGACGGCCGGTTCCGGGTGGATGCAGAAGCCGGTGCGCGCCACGATCTGGTCAGCCAGCCCCAGGTCGAACAGCAATTCGGTGATGGACGGCACCAGCGACGCGATGCGCACCGTGCCTTCGGCCGGGCCGTGAGACTGGCCAACCGCATCGGTCCACATCATGCGCGCCGCGACTGCCGCGGCTTGCGCGGCGCGCGACGAAACAGTGCATCGTAAAGCCAGCGCGGCATCACATGCAGCAGCGACGCCACCACGCCCATCTGCCATGGAATCACCGCAAAGCGCGTACCGGCGCCGATCTTGCGGACGGCCTTGCGCGCGAACACATCGGCATCCATCAGGAACGGCATTTTGTACGGGTTATGCGCGGTCATCGGCGTACGGATGTAGCCGGGCGCAATCGTCACCACGCGAATCCGCTCCCGCGACTGTTCCAGCCGCAGACTTTCCAGCAGCTTGATCACGGCCGACTTCGATGCGCTGTACGCCCCGCCACCCGGCAGGCCACGCACGCCCGCCACGCTGGCAATGCCGACCAGCGTGCCACGCCAGCTGTCCGGCCCGACCGGCTGCGCGCGCATTGGCTGCAAAAATGGCTGAAATGTGGTCAGCGTGCCAAACCAGTTGGTATCCATCACCGTGCGGAAGACTTCCAGGTCTTCGCGCTCGCTGGCGACGGTGCCCACCGAGACACCGGCGTTGGCGACGACCACGTCGGGGCATCCGACATTGGCCAGGAAGTCGGACGCCGCCGCGTTCATGGCATCGGCGTCGCGGACATCTACGGCATAGACCCGCACGGCGGCGGGATTGGGCAGGCTGGCGGCAAACGCGCGAAGCGCGTCCTCACGTCGGCCCACCAGGCCGAGCGTCGCGCCCTGGGCGGCATAGGCGCGCGCCAGGGCCTGGCCAATGCCGCTGGACGCGCCGGTCAGGAAGATTTTCTGGGGGTTCATGGGTGGGAATATAGCGCGGGTGGCGGGTCCGGGTCGGCGGCTGGCGCGGCAATCCGTCGCAGGGCAGCACCTCCGCCCCCAAAGCAAAACAGCCCGGCGCATCGGCTGCACCGGGCTGTTGGCGTCGATCGGCCGGGCCGGCGATCGATCAGAGCTTCTTGTCGCGTACGCCCGTGACCAGGAAATCCATGGCCTGGATGGCAGCGGACTTCGTGCCGGCGATGGACGGCGAGGTTTCGTACTTGCCCTGCACCACGACGGTCGGCACGCCATCGATCTTGTAGGCGTCCGCGATCTTGTTGGCGCGCTGCGAGTTGGTGGTCACCGAGAACGAGTTGTAGGTGTCCAGCCACTGCTTGCGATCGATGCCGTTGGCGGCCATGAAATCGGCGATTTCATTGGTGTCCACCATGCGCTTGCGCTGCTTGTGGATGGCGTCGAACACCTTGGTGTGCAGGGCGTCGAGCTTGCCCAGCGATTCCAGCGCGTAGAAGATCTTCGTATGCGGCAGCAGGTCGTCGCGGAAGGCCACCGGCACGCGCTTGAACACCACATCCTTGCCCTGCTTCTTGACCCAGGCTTCCAGTTCGGGCTCGAAATCGTAGCAGTGCGGGCAGCCGTACCAGAAGAACTCGGTCACCTCGATCTTGCCGGCCGGCACCGGCTGCGGGGCTTTCAGAACCGTGTAGTCCTTGCCTTCGGCCGGCGCAGCCATGGCGGCGGGCGCGGACATCAGCAGGCCGCCTACGGCGGCAGCGGTGGCGATCAGTGCGGCGATTTTCTTCATGTCAGAAGGGCCTTACGGGTTGAACGTGCTCGACGAGCGATTGGATAGCGTCTATGACCGGGGCGGCGGCACATGGTTCGCGCCAGGCCTCCCCGGACCGAATATTTCGCCAGATTACTGCTTCGTGAAACGGATCACCGAAGCGTCGAAACCGGCCGACTGCAGGCGGTCGCGCGCACGGTTCATGTCCTCGATCCGGTTGAACGGCCCCAGGCGGACGCGGTACATCTTGACGCCGTTGACGTCGCGGTCGGTCACCTTGGCCTCGAAGCCCTGCATGGCCAGGTTGGCCTTCTGGCGGTCGGCGTCGTCCTGCGAGCGGAACGCGCCCACCTGCAGCAGGTAGCCCACCTTGTTGGCATCGGCCTGGGCAATTTCGGCGATGGGGTCGGCCACCGGCTTTTCGGCCGAACGCGCGGCGGGCTTTTCGGCCGGCTTTTCGGCCGGCTTGCTGGCCACCGCGCCATTGCTGGCCGGCGCCTCGGCCGGACGGCTGGTGGCCACGGGCGGCTGCGCCGCCGGCTGTTCGGGCTGGCCCACCGGCTTGGCGGGCGTCTTGCTCCACAGCGGCTTGTTCGGATCGGCCGGCTCGGCGCCCGGCTGGGGCTGCTGCGCCTGCTGGGTCGGGTTGGGCAGCGTGCTGGCCACGTTGCCGGGCTCGGTCGGGCGCGGCGCCGGGCCGCTGTTGCCGTTGCCCTTGAACGGCGCGGGCGACTTGGTGATGTACAGCGCGATGACCACGGCAATGGCCAGGCCGACGATCAGCCCGAGCACCAGGCCCAGGAACGTGCCGCCACGCTGCGTCTGGCGATGGCGGACGGCGCGCGGGGCGCGCTTTGCATTGTGTTGCATGTAGTCCTCTTCGGTGTTGCCGGGGATTATAGAGCCAGTCCGATGACGCGAAGTTCAGGCCGCGGGCGTTTCCTGCTCCGGGGCACGGTCCATCCGTTGCGGCGCCGATACGCCGATCACGGCCAGGCCGTTCTTGAGCACTTGCCGGGTGGCGGCCAGCAGCGCCAGGCGGGCGCGCTTGACCGTTTCGTCGTCCACCAGCACGCGGTCGGCGTTGTAGAACGCGTGGAAGTCGCCCGCCAGGTCGCGCAGGTAGAACGCCACGGCGTGCGGCGCCAGTTCGCCGGCGGCGGCAGCCAGCATGTCGGGGAACTCGGCCAGGCGGCGGCCCAGCGCGATGGCCTGCGGGCTCACGTCGGCGGCGGTCACGGCCGACAGGTCCACGCTGGCCAGTTCCGGCAGGCGCGCCTGCCAGTCGGCGCCACCCCAGGCCTCGAAGATCGAGCAGATGCGCGCGTGGGCGTACTGCACGTAGTACACCGGGTTCTCGTCGTTCTGCTTCAGCGCCAGGTCCACGTCGAACACGAATTCGGTGTCGGCCTTGCGCGACAGCAGGAAGAAGCGCACGGCGTCGCGCCCGCGTGTGAAGTGGGCCGGCCAGTCGGCCACACCGGCTTCCAGGCAGCCGCGGATGGTCTCGTCGCCGCCGTTGCTCCACTCGATCAGGTCGCGCACGGTCACATAGGAGCCCGCGCGCTTGGAGATCTTCACCTCCTCGCCGTTCTTCATCACGGTGACCATCTTGTGCAGCACGTAGTCGGGATAGCCCTGCGGGATGCCGATATCCAGGCCCTGCAGGCCGGCGCGCACGCGGGCAATGGTGCCGTGGTGGTCGCTGCCCTGCACGTTGATCACCTTGGCGAAGCCGCGCTCCCACTTGGTGGTGTGGTAGGCCACGTCCGGCACGAAGTACGTGTACGTGCCGTCGCTCTTCTTCATGACGCGGTCCTTGTCGTCGCCGTCGTCCGTCGTGCGCAGCCACAGCGCGCCTTCGCTCTCGTAGGTCTTGCCGCGGCCGATCAGCGACTGCACGGCGGCTTCCACGCGGCCGTCGCTGTACAGCGACGATTCCAGGTAGTAGCGGTCGAACTTCACGCCGAACGCCTGCAGGTCGATGTCCTGCTCGTTGCGCAGGTAGGTCACGGCAAACTTGCGGATCGACTCCAGATCCTCGACGTCGCCCGACGCCGTCACCGGCTCGCCGTCCGATGCCGCGACCGTCTTGCCGGCCAGGAAGTCGGCGGCGATGTCGGCGATGTAGTCGCCGTTGTAGGCCGATTCGGGCCAGCCGGCGTCGCCCGGCTTCAGGCCGCGCGCCCGTGCCTGGACCGACACCGCCAGGGTGTGGATCTGCACGCCGGCGTCGTTGTAATAGAACTCGCGATGGACCTTCCAGCCCTGCCAGGCCAGCAGGTTGGCCAGCGCGTCGCCCAGCGCGGCCTGCCGGCCGTGGCCGACGTGCAGCGGGCCGGTCGGGTTGGCCGACACGAACTCCACCAGCACCTGGCCATGCTCGCCGGCCGGACGGGCACCGTAGCGGTCGCCGTCGCCCAGCACCGCGCGCAGCACCTCGGCGCGGGCCGCCGGGCTCAGGCGCAGGTTGATGAAGCCGGGGCCGGCGATCTCAAGCGCCGTCACCAGCGCCGATGCGCGCGGATCGGCGGCCACCGCATCCACCACTTTCTGCGCCAGTTCGCGCGGGTTGGTCTTCAGTGCCTTGGCCACCTGCATGGCGATGTTGCACGCCAGATCGCCGTGAGCGGCCTGCTTGGGGCGCTCGAACGTGACCGCGGGCAGGGCGGCGTCGGCCGGGGCGAGCGCGCGCACGGCATCGGTGAACGCGGCGGCGAGTTGGGAGGTCTGAACAGGCAGCATGGATATCTGGGCCTTGGAAAGCTGAAATGCGACCGGGGCCAGGAGGGGCGAAAAGTGAAGGCCCCGCCCCGTGCGCCGGCGGTGGAAATCGGGAAACGCGGAATTTTATCAGGTGCTATGCTGACATCATGCGACGACCTGTGCGCCCCGCGCCAGTCATGTCGCCACTCGTGAAAGGAAACATCATGCTGATCACCTTCAAATCCCACGCGGCGCAAGACCTGATCATGATGAAGGATCTTGCCATCACGCTGCTTGGCATCATCGGCAAGCATCTGGGCGACCGTGGGGTGATCACGACCGAGGAAATGCCGGCGGCGATCCGCAAGCTGGAAGCCGCCGTCCAGGACGCCAAGAAGATCCACCCGGCCGACACCACGGTACACCCGGGCCCGGACGACGACCGGGAAGAGGAGCCGCTGCACCTGGGGCAGCGCGCCTACCCGTTCCTGGACATGCTGCGCCTGTCGCAGAAGGAAGGCACCGACGTGATGTGGGGCGTCTGAGCCCGCATCGCGGGCATCTTCCGGCCTGATCGTCACGCACCGGCGCGCCTTGCGCGGCGCCGGTGCCCGTCTTCGACGGCGGCCTGCACAGGCCGCCCACCCCGATTCGCCTCCCCGTAGAAAGCAGACTGAAAGGTTGTCGCCATGGATGCGTGGCGCGCAAAAAAGAACCCGGACACCGCTTGGTGCCCGGGCGTCCCGGATCAGGGATATATCCGGAAAGGGGGTTGCTGCAGGGGTAAGGGGAGAGACCCTTGAAACGTCTTTGTCTACCTGCGTATCCCTGAGGTGCCGGCTAGCTTGGCCGCCCGCCGTCGGTGATCTAGTCGCCGTTGCGCCGGCCGGCCAGCATCAGGCCGATACAGGCGCCGACCAGCGCGGCCACGCCGACTGCCTTCAGTGGCGAAGCCACCACGCGCTGCCGGCCGTGGTCGACGGCCACATCCACCTGATCGCGCGCCCAGTGCATGCCGTCGAGGCTGCGATCGCGGACGCGGCCGGACAGTTCCTGCGCGCGGGCCCGCAGGCGGCGGCCAGCGGCCATGCCTTCGGCGGAGCCTTCATGCGCCAGCACGTCGATCGTTTGCTGGAGTTGCGCAATCAGCGCCTTGACCTCGCCCGACACCGGCGCCACCGCGTCGCGGGTATCCCGCGCGGCATGCCGGAACTGGCGCACAGCCGAGTCGGCACTGTCCTGCAGATGAGTGATTTCCTTGCGGATCTTTGGATTCTGCGTGAGCATGGGTACTCCTATGTCCAGTCCCTGGCGGAGTTGCCCGCCGGTCCCCCGGTCAGGCAACGCGTGCTGCTGCGCTTACCGTCGGCGCACCAGCCCCATTACCGCAGCGACCAGCGCCACGACCAGGAAGATAAAGAACAGGATCTTCGCGATTTCCACCGCGCCGGCTGCAATACCACCGAAGCCGAAAATGGCCGCCACCAGGGCGACAATGAAAAAGACGAGTGCGTAGTACAGCATGACCAGTCTCCCGAGGTTAGCGAGCGCACCCGCCTGGAGGCTGGTGGTGCGTTCGGCTTGCGCCACGGTGCGCAAGCTCATAGCCTCATCGTAGGGTTCCACCCTTGGACCGCACACCGATTCCAGACCGATTCAGATGTCAGCCAAGTCCTACAGCGCACGCCGCTTCGCGCCGGATGCGGTACGCCTGCCGCCCCGGTACGATTGACCGCACCATGACGATGTGATTCCATGGCCGCTCTTCCGCCCCGGCGCGGCGGCGCATCAAACCAGTGACCCCGATGGCCAAGCATTCCCTACTCCTGAGAAACACCCTGCTGCTCGCCGGCGGCATCGTGCTGACACTGGCCGTGCTGATCGCGTCGGAAACCGGCAACCTGCGCCTGCGCGAGGGCTACACCGAAGCCATCCGGTCGCAGCAGCTGCAAAGCGACCTGGGCGAGCTGATTGCCGAACTGGTCAACGCCGAGGCCGGCCAGCGCGGATACCTGCTGACCGGCAAGGAAAGCTACCTCGACCCGTACTACAAGGCGCTGCCCCACATCAGCGAGCTGATGTCGCGCATCCGCCAGCACTACGCCAATGATCCGGAAGGGCTGCGCCAGTTCGGCGAGGCGTCGCAGTTCGTCACGCGCAAGCTCAACGAGATGGCGCTGACGCTGGTCTACGGCAAGCGCGACGTCGATGTGGCACTGGACATGATTCGCACCGACTTCGGCAAGCAGACCATGGAAAGCGCGCGGCGCGGCCTGGAACACCTGCAGGTGCGCGAATCGGGCACGGTCACCCACAACCTCGAAGCGGCCGAGCACGACCTGCAGCTGTCGCGCTACGGCATCGGGCTGCTGACAGCCATCAACATCCTGCTGCTGGTGGCGGTGGGCATGGGCCATCAGCGCCGCATGACGATGGCCGAGGCGGCCCGCGAGCAACTGGAAGAGGAAAGCGCGCGGCTGGATCGCAAGGTGCGCGCGCGCACGCGCCAGCTATCGGCGCTGGCGGCCCACCTGCAGCGCGTGACCGAGGACGAAAAGACGCGGCTGTCGCGCGAACTGCACGACGAACTGGGTGCCATCCTGACCGCCATCAAGCTCGACCTGCACTGGGTGAAGATGCGGGTGCAGCAGACACACCCCGAGGCGCGCGACAAGATCACGCGCGTGATGCAGCATGCCGACCAGGCCATCCAGATCAAGCGCCGGCTGATCGAGGACCTGCGGCCCACGGTGCTGCTGAACCTGGGGCTGCGCGAGGCCATCGTGCAGCAGGTGGAAGACGTGGGCGCCCGCAACCAGTGGGAAACCCAGGTCGATCTGCCCGAGTCGCTGCCGCCGCTGCGCGACAACGCGGCCATCGCGCTGTACCGGATCGTGCAGGAATCGCTGAACAATGCCAGCAAGTACGCCGAGGCACGGCATATCTCCGTGTCGCTGGCCTGCACGCCGCAGCAGCTGACCCTGACGATTCGCGACGACGGTCGCGGCCTGCCGCCCGATTTCGAAGCCGGCAGCATCGCCGGCCATCACGGCCTGCTGGGGATGGAACAGCGGGTGCTGGCGCTGGGCGGCACGATGCACATCGATTCGGCGCCTGGCCAGGGCGTGTCGATCCGCGTCGAGGTGCCGCTGACCACATCGGTCCTGGCGCCGCCGGAAGAGACCACCGAAGTCTGAGGCCCGAAGTCCGAGCCCCGAAGCCTGAGCCCTGAAGTCCGAGCCCGAAGCCTGAGCGCCGAAAGCCTGAGCCCTGAAGTCCGAGCCCCGAAGCCTGAGCCCTGAAGTCCGAGCCCCGAAGCCTGAGCGCCGAAGCCTGAGCGAAATCCGAGCCCCAAGCCTGAGAGCCGTCCGAGTCCCAAGCCTGAGCCCTGAAGTCTGAGCCCCGAGTCCGAGCCCCCAGCAGGGCGATTCGACGCCATGGGCCCCGGCCCGCTTCGTGGAACGGCTATCCAGGAGGGCAATCCACGAGGGCTATCTAGGAGGCGGAGGTCGCGTAGTCCTCGATGACGCGGAACACCTGCTCCAGTTCGAGCGACTTGTCGAAGAAATAGTCGGCGCCGGCCTCGGTGCATTGACGGCGGTACATCGACACCTGCGCATGGTTGGTGTAGACGATGCGGATGCCGGACAGCCCCGCCTTCTGCATCTCGCGCAGCACGTTGATGCCATTGCCCTGGCGCAGCTGCAGGTCGACGATCGACACATCGTACTGGCCGTGGGTGGCCAGCTTCACCGCGCCGCTCTCGGTATCGGCCCAGTCCACCGACTCGACGAACGGAAAGGCCGTCAGATATTCCAGCAGCATGCCCCGCAAGACTTCGGAGTCCTCGATCAGGAGGACCCGCAGCGAACGGTTCGAGGAGGCCGTGGCTTGCTCCGGCATGGCGCTTGGCAACTGTCAGGCGAAGAGATAGACGATTAACGGTTCTGGCACGGGAAATCCAAAGTCCGGCCTATTCCACGAGCCCATTCTTGATGGCGTAGTAGGTCAGGTCGGCATTGGTCTTCATGCCCATCTTCTCCAAAATGCGGGAGCGGTAGGTACTCACGGTTTTCACGCTCAGGAACAGTTCGTCGGCGATCACCGAGACCGACTGGCCGCGTGACAGCTTGCAGAAAATCTGGAACTCGCGCTCGGAAAGGGTCTGGTGTACCGGCTGTTCGGTCGGCTTGTCGAGCCCGCCGATCAGCAGGTCGGCCACGGTGGGGCTCACGTAGCGGCGGCCCTGGGCCACCGTGCGGATGGCCTTCACCAGGTCGTCTGGCGCCGATTCCTTGGTGAGGTAGCCCGAGGCGCCGGCACGGATCAGGTTGATCGCGTACTGGTCTTCGGGATAGGTGGACAGGATCAGCACCGGCAGGTTGGGCAACCGCTGCCGGATGAGCTTCAGCACATCGATGCCGTTCCGGTCCGGCATGGAAATGTCGAGTACGAGTACGTCGAACTCGCTGTCGCGCAACTGCGCCATCACTTCGTCGCCGCTGGCGGCTTCGCCCGTCACCTTGATGTCGGGTTCCTCTGAAATGAACTGGCGCAGACCGGCGCGCACGATCTCATGATCGTCGGCGATCAAGACGCGGATCATCGGTGTCTCCACGGTGAGGGGGGCGGCCCGCCTGCCGGAGCACGGTCCGGGCCGGTTTCCTGCATTGTAGTGCCGGCGCGACGCCGAATATGTCGGTGTCAGGCTGACATGACGCGCCACGGCGACAGCCGCGACGCGGGCGAAGGCGCGCCGCGAGCCAGCGCAGGTCACCGGAAAATGCTGCAGTGCGACGCGTATCGGGCGACGCCGCGCCAATGCAAGACGGACGCCCGAAGGCGTCCGTCAGTCCATTTGCATACTGCCGGGATGGGGCGGTCTGGAGGGGCCCGCCCGCATCCCGTCCGGCGCTTACTGGATCTTGGTGCCGGCATCCGCGCCGGCTCCGGCATTGGCGCCCACGTCGCCCTTCTTCGACTTGGACTTGGCGTGGCCGGTGTGCTTGCCCTTGTTTTCCTTGTCGGTCGGGGTCGTCGACAGCGAGGTGTCGGCGCCCGACTTCGCGCCCAGGCCGGCCTTGCTGCCCGGATCCGCCGAACTCGGGCTGGCCGGGGTCACGGCACCGCCGGCCGCTCCGCCGGCGTTCAGCCCGGCATTCGGACTGGCATTCTGCGAGGGGGCGTTCACCGAGGCGCCGACGCCCGCTTGGGTGCCAGCCGTGGCACCAGTGCCTTGGGCCATCGCAAACGACGAGGCGGCGGCAATCGACAGGGCGGACAGGGAGATCAGCAGCTTCTTCATGGGAGAGACTCCTTTACTGAATGCTCCGCAGCGAAACATTCGCTGCGGCATTCACGCGGTGTCACGTGAACTGGGTTCCAGTCTATGGAGCCGGCCCTGGCCGGGTGTGAGCACTTGTCAGCTTCTGTAAGCAGTCGTGAAGACATTGCAAACATGGCGTGCCGATGCCCTCCACACCGCGCCGGGAATCGATTTCGTCGTATTTCCCTTATGTTTCAACGGCCGTTGCGGCGGCGTCGGCAGCGGCCGCGCGCCATAAAAAAACCGGGGCGCCGCTGTTACGCGGGGCCCCGGTCATTGCAACTGCTTACAGCTGCAGCGAAGCTGCTTACAGGTTCGGCGCGAGCGCGCGTTCCAGCGTCGTACGGTCTTCGCCGCGACGCGCCACCATGTCGTCGAGCTGGTCCTGGCCGATCTTGCCGACGCTGAAGTACGTCGAGTCAGGGTGCGACAGGTAGAAGCCGCTCACCGACGCGGCCGGCGTCATGGCCAACCCCTCGGTAATGCCCATGCCGATCTCGGCGGCGTCCAGGAATTCGAACATCGGCGCCTTGACCGTGTGCTCGGGGCAGGCCGGATAGCCGGGCGCAGGACGGATGCCGCGGTACGCCTCGGCGATCAGCTGGTCGTTGTCGAGCGTTTCGGCCGCGTCGTAGCCCCAGAGGTCGGTCCGCACGCGCTGGTGCAGGCATTCGGCAAAGGCCTCGGCCAGGCGATCGGCCAGCGACTTGAGCATGATCGCGCTGTAGTCGTCGTGGTCGGCTTCGAACTGTGCTTCCTTCTTGTCCACGCCGATGCCGGCCGTGACCGCGAACACGCCGATGTAGTCGGCCACGCCGCTCGACTTCGGCGCGACGAAGTCGGCCAGGCAGCGGTTCGGGCGGCGCACGCCGTCCACCACCGGGCGCTCGCTCTGCTGGCGCAGGTTGTGCCAGGTCAGCGCCACCTTGCTGCGCGACTCGTCCGTGTAGATCTCGATGTCGTCGTCATTGACCGTATTGGCCGGCAGCAGCGCCATCACGCCGTTGGCGGTCAGCCAGCGGCCCTGGATCAGGCGGGCCAGCATGCTCTTGCCGTCCGAATACACACGGCGTGCCGACTCCCCGACGATCTCGTCGTTGAGGATGTCCGGAAATTTGCCAGCCAGGTCCCATGTCTGGAAGAACGGGCCCCAGTCGATGAAATTGGCCAGCTCCGCCAGGTCGTAGTTGCGGAAGACGCGCCGGCCGATGAACTTCGGCTTCGGCGGCACGTAGGTGCTCCAGTCCAGCGGCGTCTTGTTGGCGCGCGCCTCGGCCAGCGACACCATCGGCGTGGCCTTCTTGTTGGCGTGCTGGGCGCGGATGCGGTCGTAGTCCGACTTCAGGTCGTCCAGGTACTTCGCCGCGCCCTCGTCGGACAGCAGGCTCGACGCCACGCTGACCGAGCGCGAGGCATCGGGCACGTAGACCACCGGGCCCTCGTAGTTCGGCGCGATCTTCACGGCCGTGTGCACGCGCGACGTGGTGGCGCCGCCGATCAGCAGCGGAATCTTCTTCACGCGGAAGTAGTCGTCGCGCTGCATCTCCGAGGCCACGTAGGCCATTTCCTCCAGCGAAGGCGTAATCAGCCCCGACAGGCCCACGATGTCCGCACCCTCGACCTTGGCCCGCGCCAGGATCTCGTTGCACGGGACCATCACGCCCATGTTCACGACTTCGAAGTTGTTGCACTGGAGCACCACCGACACGATGTTCTTGCCGATGTCGTGCACGTCGCCCTTCACGGTGGCGATCACGATCTTGCCGCGTGCGCGCACGTCGCCGCCGGCCTCGGCCAGCAGGCGCTTTTCTTCCTCGATGAACGGCAGCAGATGCGCCACGGCCTGCTTCATCACGCGGGCGCTCTTGACCACCTGCGGCAGGAACATCTTGCCCGCGCCGAACAGGTCGCCGACGATGTTCATGCCGTCCATCAGCGGGCCCTCGATCACCTCGATCGGGCGGCCGCCGCGCGCCGCCACCTGCTGGCGCACTTCCTCGGTGTCCTCGACGATGAACGTCGTGATGCCGTGTACCAGCGCATGGGCCAGACGCTCGCCCACCGGCACCGGCGCCTCCGGCGTGCCGCGCCAAGCCAGGTTCTCTTCCTTCTTCTGGCCACCGCCCTTGAAGCGGTCGGCAATCTCCAGCAGGCGGTCGGTCGCGTCGTCGCGACGGTTCAGCACCACGTCTTCCACGCGCTCGCGCAGTTCCGGGTCGAGCTGGTCGTACACGCCAAGCTGGCCGGCGTTGACGATGCCCATGTCCATGCCCGCCTCGATCGCGTGGTACAGGAACACGGTGTGGATGGCCTCGCGCACCGTGTCATTGCCGCGGAACGAGAACGACACGTTCGACACGCCGCCGCTCACCTTGGCGTAGGGCAGGTTCTGCTTGATCCAGCGCGTGGCTTCGATGAAATCCACCGCGTAGTTGTTGTGTTCCTCGATACCCGTGGCCACCGCGAAGATGTTCGGGTCGAAGATGATGTCCTCGGGCGGGAATCCCACCTCGTTCACCAGCACGTCGTAGCTGCGTTTGCAGATCTCGGTCTTGCGCTCGAAGGTGTCGGCCTGGCCCTTTTCGTCGAAGGCCATCACCACGCTGGCGGCGCCATAGCGGCGGATCAGCGTGGCATGGTGGCGGAACTGCTCCTCGCCTTCCTTGAGCGAAATCGAGTTCACCACGGCCTTGCCCTGCACGCACTGCAGGCCGGCCTCGATGACGTCCCACTTCGACGAATCGATCATGATCGGCACGCGCGCGATGTCCGGCTCCGACGCGATCAGGTTCAGGAACCGGACCATCGCCGCCCTGGAATCGAGCATCGCCTCGTCCATGTTGATGTCGATGATCTGGGCGCCGTTCTCCACCTGCTGGCGGGCCACGGCCAGCGCCTCGTCGAACTGGCCGTTCAGGATCATGCGGGCGAACGCCTTGGAACCCGTGACGTTGGTGCGTTCGCCGACGTTGACGAACAGCGTGTCGTCATCGATCAGGAACGGCTCCAGGCCGGACAGGCGCATCGGACGCGGGGGCAGCTTGCTCTGGCTCATGATGTGTCTTCTCTAATGCTCTGTGCGTACGATGTTTTCAGGCTGCCTGTTCGGCGTCTTCGCGATACTGGCCCGGCCAGGCACGCGGCGTCTTGTCGGCCACGCGGCGGGCAATGGCGGCGATATGATCGGGCGTGGTGCCGCAGCAGCCGCCCACCAGGTTCACCAGGCCCGACGCGGCGAATTCCTCCACCAGCGCGGACGTGACCTCGGGCGTTTCGTCAAAGCCCGTGTCGCTCATCGGATTCGGCAGGCCGGCGTTCGGATAGCACGACACCGCGGCGTCGCACACCTTGGCCAGCTCGGCGATGTACGGGCGCATCAGCGTGGCGCCCAGCGCGCAGTTCAGGCCGAACGTGACCGGCCTGGCATGGCGCAGGCTGTTCCAGAACGCTTCCACGGTCTGGCCCGACAGGATGCGGCCCGATGCGTCGGTCACGGTGCCCGAGATCATCACGGGCACGCGCTCGCCGGTGTCCTCGAACAGCTGGTCGATCGCGAACAGCGCGGCCTTCGCGTTCAGCGTGTCGAAGATCGTCTCGACCAGGAACACATCGGCGCCGCCTTCGAGCAGGGCCTTGCCCTGTTCGTAATAGGAATCGCGCAGTTCCTCGAAGGTGATATTGCGCGCGCCGGGGTCGTTGACGTCGGGGCTGATGCTGGCGGTCTTCGGCGTCGGGCCGAACGCGCCGGCCACGAAACGCGGCTTCTCGGGCGTGCTGTACTTGTCGCAGGCCGCGCGCGCCAGGCGTGCCGCCTCGACGTTCATCTCATACGCCAGCGACGCCATCTTGTAGTCTTCCTGCGCCACGCTCGTGGCACCGAAGGTATTGGTCTCGATCAGGTCGGCGCCCGCGGCCAGGTATTGCTCATGGATCTCGCTGATGACCTGCGGACGCGTCAGCAGCAGCAGTTCGTTGTTGCCCTTCACGTCGATCGGATGGTTAGCGAAGCGGGTGCCACGGTACTCGGCCTCGCCCAGCTTGTAGCGCTGGATCATCGTGCCCATCGCGCCGTCGAGAATCAGGATGCGTTCACGCAGCAGCCGGGGCAGGCTGGCGGCCCGGGTATAGGGGCGGGGGGCGGATTGGACTGCGCTCATGGTGGGGCCTGGTTGTGATGCGCGCGCCCGGCCGGCGGGCCGAATGCGCAAATTTGGGCAAGAGGGCGATTTTATCAGGTAGATCAAGGGATTGCGGGCGGACGCCCCGTCCCGCGCCGCAGCGTCTGGGCGCGGTTGTCAGCCGGAGACGGCACGCCTACACTAGGAGACGTATTCGCCACGAACCGACCTTCGCTCCCGTCGGCCATCATTCGCTATCGTCCGCTTTCGTCCGATTTTCGTCAGTTCCCATGCAACACTTGAGCCCCAACGACGCCCTGGCGCTGCTCGGCACCGAGCCCGATGCCCTCTTTATCGACTGCCGCAGCGAGATGGAATACCTGTTCGTCGGCCATCCGCAGGGCGCGCACAACGTGCCCTGGAACGACGGCCCGGACTGGGAGGTCAATCCGCACTTCGTCCAGGCCGTGAAGAAACTGGCCGGACAGGTATCGGCGCGGCCCGTGGTGCTGATCTGCCGCAGCGGCAACCGGTCGTCGGCGGCGGCCCGGGCGCTGGAGGGGGCCGGCTTCACCACGGTCTACAACGTCCTGCACGGTTTCGAGGGCGATCTCGACGCCCATCGCCACCGCAACACCGTCAACGGCTGGCGGCACGACGGGCTGCCGTGGGAGCAATACTGAAGCACCCGGTGCCCTGGCGTGCCAATGAAAAACGCCCGCTTGGCAAGCGGGCGTCTTTCATTTGGGCCGTGCCGGCAATGCTCAGTGCATCACCAGCGGATTGTTCATGACGGTGTCGAACTTGCCCAGAAACTCGTCGACTTCCTCCACGGATGGCTCGCTTTCGATCAGACGCGTCACGTCGGCGCGGAAGGTCTCGGCCATATGACCGCCGAGGAAAATTTCGCGTTTCAGGTTCTTGTCGACGATTTCGTAGCCGCCCGAGGCAAGGGTCGCATGCTCGACATCTGCGCCAAACTCGACAATGCAATAGTTGTCGCTGTTGTAGATCATTTGCATCGCACTACCTCCTGGCGTATGGTTGGCGCCGGTCCCAAGCCTGCCGGGATGACGCGATTTCCTCTCCAAGCTGAGGGTAGTCGTCCGTAATTCAAGTTTTACTGCCCGGACGAACCTTTGCGTGCTATTGCTGCCCTCCTATGTTGGGCATCGGCGCCTGCCGCAAGTTTCTTGAGCGCCTGACATTACTGTGTTGCGATCTTCCCAATGGCGTTACGGAATATCACACTGCCCGCCACATGCCGCATGCCCCAGGAACGCATCGAAGATCGCATGGAAGCGTTCCGGTTGTTCGATAAACGACAGGTGCGCGGCGTCGGGCAGTACCTCCAGCTTCGCACCGTGAATTTTCTGCGCAATGGATTGGGCCATCGATACGGGCGCCCCTTCGTCCTTATCCCCTGTCACTACAAGGGTCGGACAATGGATACGGCCGATCGCGTCCGCCAGGTCGAATGCCACGATGGCCTGCGCCACGCCCACGTAACCCTGCACCGGCGTGGCCAGCAACATCCGGTTGATACGTTCCACCTGGTCGGGATGCTGCGCGTGGAACGGCTGCGTCAGCCAGCGTTCCATCGTGGACGGCGCCATGCCCGCCATGCCGTGCGCCTCGGCCTGTCCGATCCGGTTGGCCCACATCGGATGAGCTTCCATCGGGGTATGGTCGATCGTGTCCACCAGGGTTAGCGACAACAGACGGTCCGCGTGGCGTACACCCAGCGTCTGGGCCACCATGCCGCCCACCGATACGCCGCAGACATGGGCCTGTCCGATGTCCAGCGCGTCCATCAGCGCCACGGCGTCGTCGGCCAGCCGGGTCATCGTGTAGGCGCCCACCGGCGCGTCGCTGCCGCCGTGGCCGCGCAGGTCGAATCGCAACACACGATAGCGGTCAGACAAATGACGCGCGGTATCGTCCCACAGTGTCAGATTCGCACCGAGCGCATGGATCAGGACCACCCACGGCCCTTCGCGGCCATCGATGCGCGCCTGCAGCTGGACGTCGCCAGCGCGTATTCGCTGCGCCAATGTGTCAGGCATGTTTCAGTCTCCCGCGTGGTCAGCACGTGTCACCGCGGCTACGGCATCACCTTCCTTCACTACTACGATAGACCAGATCGATCTGAGTGCCATCGGGCTCCGTCTGACGGAGCCGCGCGGGCATCCAGTTCAACGACGGCGCCAGCCAGATTTCCACGCGCCGCTTGTCATTCGGGTGGCGTGCAAGCCGCACGAAGTGTCGCGCGCGCACCACGTCTGTGCCGATATCGATGTCTTCGTCGCCCACGTACTGGATCTGCATCGGCTCTACCTCGCGGGTGTCGGCCACGTTGAACGACTCGACCACGCCCGGCGTGGCATAGCGCTGCGGGTCGCCCCGCACCCAGCCCACCAGTTGCAGGAAGATGCTGAAGCGGTCCTGGAAGGCGGTGGGCATCGGCACCTGGCCGCCACGCGTTTCAAACACCACGGTATTGGCGGCGCGGTCGAAGCGTGCCACTTCCACCTTGCTGCGGCGGGCCTCTTCATATCGCGTGGGCGCCAGTCCGCGATCGGTCATGTCGCCGCTGCTCTGGAATGCAAAGCGGAACCACAGCACGCGCGTCTCCACGGCCAGCCGGTAGTGCTTGCCGTCCTGTTCCCATCGGATGATGCCGTCGGGGTTCTGCACGCCGTTGACGAAGCTGGCGTAGCGCAGGGTGACCGAAGGGGGGGCCGCATAGCGCGGCCCAGGGGGCGTGGGCGGCGCCGATGTCTCGGCCGGCGCTGGCTGGGCGCTGGCGGTGCCCGTGCCGGTGCCTCCGGCGCCCGTGCTGGCCGATGTATCGCCGCTATCGGCCGTGGCCAGCGCGGGAGCCGCGGGCTCCCCGGCAGGTTCGGGGGCTGGAACAGGTGCTTGGGCCTGCGGCGCCGGCTTCGGCGCGGGGCGCGGCGGGGCGGGCGGCGCCGGGGGCTTTGGCGGAGGCAGCAGCACCGCCTCGATGGGCGGCGTCTCGCGCGGATCGGGCAATGCCGGGATCGGCACGCGCACCAGGCTGAACAGCAACAGCGCGTGCGCGATCGCCACCAGTGCGATCACCACCATCCATCGGCGCAGGCGCCGCGGACGCTTACGAGGGGTCTCCGTCCCTTGTGGACGGCTGGCTGTCGCCAAGATAACCAAGTTCCAACGAAATCTGTCGCGCGATATCGCGCACACGGCGGTCCACCGCGCCGCCCCATTCTGCATCGAATACGCTTTGCGCGCCCAGCACGATCAGCGCCATCGACAAATGACCGTTGGCGTCGAACACCGGCGTCGAGATGGCATTGATGCCCGGCAGCACGCCGCCACGCGTACGCGCCGCGCCGCGCTCGCGCACTTCGGCGCAGATGGCATCGTAGTCGGCCAGCGACGCAGGCATGTCCGGCAGGGCGACATCGCCACGCGTGGCCAGTTCACGCTCGATCAGCGGCAGTGTCTGGCGCCGGGACAGGTACGCGCCATAGAGCCGGCCCGTGGCGGAATTGAGCAGCGGCATCACATCGCCCAGCCGCAGGCTCACGCTGACCGGATGGCTGGATTCTTCCCAGTGGACGATGGTGGGCCCATGGTTGCCCCACACGGCAATGCCGGCGGTCTGGTCGATCTCGTCGCGCAGTTGCGACAGGATGGGCCGGGCCTTGCGCACGGGGTCCAGCCGGTTCAGGCCGGCCAGGCCAAGCTGCAGCGCGAACGGCCCCAGGTCGTAACGCTGGCTCACGGCGTCCTGCGTGACGGCCCCCAGGCGCTGGAAACTGACCAGGTAGCGATGCGCCTTGGCCGGGCTCATGCCGGCGGCGGCGGCCAGGTCGCGCAGCATCATCGCGCGCGGCGATGCGGCCAGCGCCTGCAGCAGCCGGAATCCCACCTCGATGGACTGGATGCCGGCGCGCTTGGCGTCGTCGCGGCCATCCTCGTGTGCCAGGTCGTCGCGGGAATCGTCATCGTCCACAGCGGTCATGCGCAGCTCGGGAAACAGGAATGTGATGCCGGCCATTCTATACGCGGCCAGCGGGCAACCCGGGCCGCTCCGGTAGACTACCGGCCATTCATTCCTGCCAATGTTCGATTTCGCATGAAACTCGCCACCCTGAAGGACGGTACGCGCGACGGCCAGCTGGTCGTTGTCTCGCGTGATCTGAAGACCGCGCACTTTGCCACCGAAATCGCCGGCAAGCTGCAGACCGCGCTGGACGACTGGCACTTTTACGCGCCGCAGCTGCAGGACCTATACGACGCGCTGAACGCGGGCCGGGCGCGCCATCCGTTCCCGTTCCAGCCGAAGGACTGCATGGCCCCGCTGCCGCGCGCCTACCAGTGGGCGGACGGCTCCGCCTACGTGAACCACGTGGAACTGGTACGCCGCGCGCGCGGCGCCGAGATGCCGCCCGAATTCTGGACCGATCCGCTGATGTACCAAGGTGGGTCCGACGACTTCATCGGCCCGCAGGACGACATCGTGTGCCCGAACGAGGCGTTCGGCATCGACTTCGAGGCCGAGGTGGCCGTGATCACCGGCGACGTGCGCATGGGCGCCACGCCCGAGCAGGCCGCCGAGGCCATCCGCCTGGTGATGCTGGCCAACGACGTGTCGCTGCGAAACCTGATCCCGGCCGAACTGGGCAAGGGCTTCGGCTTCTTCCAGAGCAAGCCGGCCACCGCGTTCTCGCCCGTGGCGGTCACGCCCGACGAACTGGGCGACGCATGGCGCGACCGCAAGGTGCATCGCCCCATGACGGTCCTCTGGAACAGCAAGAAGGTGGGCGCCCCAGACTGCGGCACCGACATGGTGTTCGACTTCGGCCAGCTGATCGCCCACATCTGCAAGACCCGCAACGTGCGCGCCGGCAGCATCGTCGGGTCGGGCACCATCTCGAACGTCGACCGCAGCAAGGGATACGCCTGCATCGCCGAAAAGCGCATGATCGAGACCATCGAGAATGGCAAGCCCGAGACCGGGTTCATGAAGTTCGGCGACGCCGTGCGCATCGAGATGTTCGATGCCGACGGCAAGTCGATCTTCGGCGCCATCGACCAGGTGGTGGCGGCCCGCTGACCCCCTGCTAACCGGCCGGGCCAGCGTCCGCATCGGGCCAAGCCCCGGCTTGCGTCGCACCGCACCGTTGCGCCTATAATTCCCCGACCGCCCGGTCGGGAAATAGGCCGGATCATCGCCTTGCCCCGCGCCCACCCGGCGCCTTCTTTCCGGAATTCGCCCCATGACCGCCGACGCCAACACGCTCTCCCCCCGCCTGGCCCGCTACCAGGCCCTGACGCTGCGCCGCCACGGCCCGGTGCTCGAAGTCATCATGGGCGCGGCGCAGTCGGCCAACCAGAAGCTGGCCACGGCCGACGCCAGCATGCACCGCGAGCTGGCCGAGATCTGGCGCGACGTCTCGGCCGATCCCGACATCCGGGTGGCCCTGATCCGTGGCGAAGGCAAGGGTTTTTCGGCCGGCGGCGACCTGGCGCTGGTCGAAGACATGGCCAACGACTTCGAAACCCGCACACGGGTCTGGCATGAGGCCCGCGACCTGGTCTACAACGTCATCAACTGCGACAAGCCGATCGTCTCCGCCATGCACGGCCCGGCCGTGGGCGCGGGGCTGGTGGCGGGGCTGCTGGCCGATATCTCGATCGCGTCGAAGACCGCGCGCATCGTCGACGGCCATACCCGCCTGGGCGTGGCCGCCGGCGACCACGCCGCCATCGTGTGGCCGCTGCTGTGCGGAATGGCCAAGGCCAAGTACTATCTGATGCTGTGCGAGTCGGTCAGCGGCGAGGAAGCCGAGCGGATCGGCCTGGTATCGCTGGCGGTGGAGGAAGACGAACTGGTGGCCAAGGCGTTCGAGGTGGCCAACCGGCTCGCGGCGGGATCGCAAACCGCCATCCGCTGGACCAAGTACGCGCTCAATAACTGGCTGCGCATGGCCGGTCCCGCGTTCGATACCTCGCTGGCGCTCGAATTCATGGGCTTTGCCGGCCCCGACGTGCACGAAGGCATGGCGAGCCTGCGTCAGAAGCGGCCGCCCGAATTCCAGTAACCGGCCGTCGCCCTTGCGCGCGGATGGCCCACACGACAGGGGTGCCGCACCATGTTTGGACAGATTCCCGATTTCGGCAACAGCTTCGAATTCCTGCGCAAGCTCTGGGCCACCGGCAGCGGCATGCCCGGCGGCCTGATGCCAGGCCTGGGCGCGATGACGCCGCCGATGGATCTCGATGAGGTGGACAAGCGCATCCACGACCTCAAGGCCGTGGAAAGCTGGCTGCAGTTGAACGCGAACCTGCTGCGCACGACCATCCAGGGCCTCGAGGTACAGCGCGCCACGCTGGTCGCGCTGCAGACATTCGGCAACGCGCTGTCGCCCGAGGCCATGCAGAACGCGATGGAAAACGTCGCGCGCGCCGCCAACGCGCCCAGCGCGCATCCCCCGCAGCATCACCACCCGTTCGGCACGGGCCAGACCGTGTCCGAGGCACAGGCCGACGCCGAGAACGATGAGCCGGACGACGATGACGCGCCCCCCGACGGCGCGGAAGCCGCCGACGCCGCGGCCCAGGCTGACGGCGACGCTGCATCGGCCCAGCCCGGCGCGGCCCCGCTGCCGCCCAACGCGTCGCTGTGGTGGAACCTGCTGCAGCAGCAGTTCTCGCAGATCGCCAGCAGCGCAGCGGCCGCCAGTGCCGCGGCAGCCAGCGCCACGCCGTTTGCCGGCATGGCCGGCTTCGGTACGGGGGCAGCCCCCGGTGCCGAGGGCGTGGAGCCGGGCGTGAAGGGCGATCCGCCCGCGCAGCGCAAGCCGGCCGCCAACGGCAAGGCCAAGCCTGCAGCGGGCAAGGCCGCCGCGAGGAAGCCTGCGGCCAAGAAGCCCGCAGTGAAGAAAGCCGCTGCAACGGGTACGGCAAAGGGCGCCGCAGGCAAGGCGCCGGCCAAGAATGCCGCCACCGGATCCCACACCGGCACGCCGCCCGCGCCGGGCACGCCCGAGGACGGCTTCGAGTGACCCCGGCCACGCCCGCCAGCGCCTTCGCACGTGCCAGCCAGCGCCAGAGCACGGCGCTGGTGATGATGGGCGGCGGCGCCCGCGCCGCATATCAGTCCGGCGTGCTGTCGGGCATCGCAAAGATCGCGGCGCGCCACGGGCTGGACCACTGCCCGTTGCCGTTCGGCATCATTGCCGGCACGTCGGCAGGGGCCATCAATGGCGCCGGGCTGGCCACCGGCGCCGCCGACTTCCGCGCCGCAGCCGACACGCTGGCGGCGCTCTGGCACAGCCTGCATGCCGACGATGTCTACCGGACCGACGTGGTGCAGATGGGCGTGTCGGGCGCGCGCTGGCTGTCGTCGCTGGCCTTCGGCTGGATCACCCGCCGCGCGCCGCGTGCGCTGTTCGACAACGCGCCGCTGGGCAGCTTCCTGACCGAACTGTTCGAACCCGGGCGGGTACAGGCCAGCCTCGACAGCGGCGCGCTGCACGCGTTCGCCGTGACGGCGCTGTCGTACAGCACGGGGCGCCACATCACGTTCTACCAGTCGCACCGGCGCATTCATCCGTGGCAGCGCAGCCAGCGGCTGGCCGTGGAAGCCGCCATCGGCGTGGATCATCTGCTCGCCTCGTCGTCGATCCCGTTCCTGTTCCCGGCCATGCCGCTGGAAATCGAGGGCCATCACGAATGGTTCGGCGACGGCACGATGCGGCAGATGTCGCCGCTGTCGCCGGCCATCCACCTGGGCGCCTCGCGCATCCTGGCCATCGGCGCGGCGTCGCGCCAGCGCGCGGGCTGGTTCGATACGGTGCCGTCGGGCGGCTATCCGTCGCTGGCGCAGGTGGGTGGGCAGGCGCTGGCCAGCATCTTCCTGGATGGCCTGCAGGCCGACATCGAACGGCTCATGCACATCAACCGGCTGCTGTCGCGCATGCCCGAGATGGCCAACGATGCCGAAGGCTGGCGCCCCGTGCAGGTGATGACGATTTCGCCCAGCGAGCCCATCGAGGCCATTGCCGCCGAACACCTGCACCGGCTGCCGCGCACCGTGCGCGCGCTGCTGTCGCCGCTGGGCGGCACCGAGGCACGCGGCGCCGCTTTTGCCAGCTACCTGCTGTTCGAACCCGAGTTCACACAGGCCCTGCTGGCGCTGGGCGAACGCGACGCGGCCGCCCAGGCCGACGAGATCGCCGCCTTCCTGTACGGCGTGGTGCCGGAAACCAGGCCCGCGGCACAGGAAATGTCCGAAGTGTCGTCGTAGCGCCACTTTCGCCGCCTGCCAGGCGCTCCGCCTATGCAATCCATCGCATCAGGGCTAAAACGGAGTAGAGAAAACATTCGAGAATGATTCTTGTCTGGTAGAATCCGCCCGTAATTTCAAAGGCTTAGCATGCTCTACCCCGAACTGTTCAAATCGTTGGAAGCGGTCCGCTGGCACATGGACAAGGACATCCCCTGGGATACCTTCGACCCGAGCCTGCTTACTGACGACCAGGCGAAGACCATCCGCATGAATGCGATCACCGAGTGGTCGGCCCTGCCCGCCACGGAGATGTTCCTGCGCGACAACCGCCACGATTCCGACTTTTCGGCTTTCATGAGCATCTGGTTCTTCGAAGAGCAGAAGCATTCGCTGGTGCTGATGGAGTACCTGCGCCGCTTCCGCCCGGACCTGGTGCCGACCGAGGAAGAACTGCACGCCGTGCGCTTCGAGTTCGACCCGGCCCCGCCGCTGGAAACGCTGATGCTGCACTTCTGCGGCGAGATCCGCCTGAACCACTGGTACCGCCGTGCCGCCGAGTGGCACTCGGAGCCGGTCATCAAGCACATCTACCGGACGCTGTCGCAGGACGAAGCCCGCCATGGCGGCGCCTACCTGCGCTACATGAAGAAGTACCTTTCCCAGTTTGGCGATTCGGCGCGCGCCGCGTTTGCCAAGATCGGCGTGCTGATGGCATCGGCCCGCCGCACGGAAAAGCCGCTCCACCCGACCAACCTGCACGTGAACAAGGCCCTGTTCCCGAACGACACGGTGCAGTCGCGCCTGCCGGACCCCGACTGGCTCGAGCACTGGCTCGACGAGCAGATCCGCTTCGACGAGGTCTGGGAAAAGAAGGTGATCGAGCGCATCCTGCACAACATGTCGCTGCTGTTCGAACGCACGTTCGAATCGGTGCAGGACCTGAACCGCTACCGCAAGGAACTGAACGCAAACCTGCAGGCCGCCCAGGCCTGAAGGATTTTCCGGTTCCAGCCGCTGCAACGAGACCCCGTCGGCTACGATGGGGTTTTTCATTTTGGGGCGCCGCGCCCTCTCCCGACCCGATCCATGACCGCACCCGCCTTCGAATCCAAGCTGGTACCCGCCGACGACATCGCCGCGCTGCACGCCGCCGTGGCCGCGCTGCCGCGTCCGCTGGTCTTTACCAATGGCGTGTTCGACATCCTCCATCGCGGCCACGCCACGTACCTGGCGCAGGCACGCGAACTGGGCGCCAGCATGGTGGTGGGCGTGAACAGCGATGCGTCGGTGAAGATGCTTGGCAAGGGCGATGACCGCCCGCTCAATCACGAAGCGGACCGCATGGCCCTGCTGGCCGCGCTGGGGTCGGTGGACCTGGTGGCGATGTTCCGCGAGCAGACCCCGGTGGAGCTGATCCGCCTGGTGCGTCCGGACATCTACGTGAAGGGCGGCGACTACGACATCGACACGCTGGAAGAAACCCGCCTGGTGCGCAGCTGGGGCGGCCAGGCCTATGCCATCCCGTTCCTGCACGACCGCTCGACGACCAAGCTGCTGACGAAGGTGCGGGCGCACGGCTGACGCCTTGCCCGCCGCGCTGGCGACGCGGCGCCCCTCTTGCGCGATGCGCGGTAGAGGGGAAAACCTGCTCTACCCTGCCCGCGCGGCACTACCTTCGCCGCGCGCCTGCGTCATCCCCTTGCAGGACTGCAGCAACTCGGCACCGTAGCGCAGGCGGACTTCATCCATGCGGGTCCGCACAGCCTCGTCGGCATGCGCCACGCGCAGCCACTGGCGCGACACGGCACGCGGCGCGTCGCTGACCAGCGCGGTGCGCACGCCCAATCCGCGTAGCGTTTCCAGGAACCGGTCGGCCCGTTCGCGCTCGCGGAACAGGCCCAGCGACACCGTGTACGACGCGGGGTCATCGGCGCTCACCACCGAGACATCGGTCACCTTGCGCCGGCGCAGTTCGGCCAGCTTGCGGTCGGCGTTCTCGCGCGTTGGCTGGGCCGGCAGATGGACCCACCAGCGCACCTGCTCGCTGCGTTCGAACTGCTCCACCGCCAGCGGCGAACCCGCCGCGATGGCGGCCAGGTCTTCCTTCGCGCGCTGCACGGCCTGCGACGTGAAGCCGCCCATCTCCAGGCAGGCATCGGCCGGCGCGGCGGCCAGCGTCACGCTGCCCGGTGCCGCCGTGCCCGCAGGCGCGACGGCAGGCATCTCGCTGCGCGGCGCGGGCGCCGATGCCTCCACCGGCTGAGGCAGCACCTCCATGCGTTCGCGGCGCACCTGCTGATCCACACGTTGCGGCTCGCGCGGGCTCTCCAGCGTGCCGCCAAGCGGATGCGGCCCGAAAACGCCCAGCACGGCCGCCAGCATCAGCAGGTTGGCGATCAGCAGGATCAGCAGCAGGACGGTCAGGCCTCTCCGGGACATTTGGCGCGAGTCGGTCGAGTGATGGGGCACGGCAAAGGGTGGTCAGCGATGATGAATACGGCTCAGGCGGGCAGCGCCATCGCGTGCAACCCAAGCAGCACAAGATTATCGTGCATCTCAAACGGCATCGCGAGCGCCCCGGCCACCGCGTGCCGCGCGCCGCCCGACAGCAGGCAGCGCACCGGGCCGCGTTCGGCCAGCGCGCGCCATGTACGCTCGATGGCGCCGGCTTGCGCGGCCAGGCAGCCCGCCGCAATCGCATCGTGGGTGTTGTCCGCGCCCAACGCCTGCACCGCGCGCGTGGCGCCGGCGCCGGTATCGAGCACATCCAGTTCGGGCAGCTGTGCGGTATTGCGCGCCAGCGTCCCCAGCATCAGTTGCAGGCCCGGCAGGATCAGGCCACCCTCGAACCGGGCGCCATCGGGCGTCGGGGTCACGATGTCCAGTGTCGTGGCCGTGCCCGCCGTGACGATCAGCAATGTCTGATCCGGCAGCCAGCGATGCGCGCCGATGCTCCCCACCCAGCGGTCCACGCCAAGCTGCGTCGGCTCGCGATAGCCATTGACCAGCCCGCCATGCGCGGCCGTGGTGCGTACCCATGTCAGCGCGGCCGCGCTGCCGAAAGCCTCCACCAGCAAGGCATCGACCTTGCCCGCCAGCGTCGGGCCGGCCACATTGGCGATCCACACCGCCGGGACGCGGCCGCCGGCCACCTGCTGCCACGTGCCCAGCAGGGCGGCCCGCTCGGCGGGCGCGGTATGCGTGGTCGCGCCGGCGTGCTGCCAGGGCGTGGGCAGTGCGCCGGCCGCTGGGGCCGGAGCGGGCAGATCATCGTCGCACCAGGCCCATTTCAGCCGCGTATTGCCGATGTCGATCAGCAGCGTACTCATGCGCTGGCTCCGCGCAGCGACACCTCGCCGCTGGCAATCCGTTGCAATCCCTCGGCGGTTTCCAGCAGCAGGTGGCCGTCGCTGTCCACGCCGCGCGCCAGGCCTTCCGCCATCACCTGCCCGTCATGCAGCAGGCGCACAGGCTCGTTGCGGAAGGCATCACGCGCCGACCACGCCGGCGCCAGCGGCGCAAAGCCCTGGGCCAGGAACGTGGCACGCATGGCCGCCAGCCGGTTCAGCACGGCGGCCAGGATGCGCGTGGGGTCGCGCTGCGGATCGAACGACGCCATGGCCTCGGACACGCCCGCCAGTTCGCGGCCCAGCGCCGCTTCCATGCCGGCGTCGCGCATCAGGTTCAGCCCGATGCCGATCACGGCCCACAGCCGCTGCGGACCGGCCGGCACCGATTCGATCAGGATGCCGGCCAGCTTGCGACCGTCGATCTGCAGGTCGTTGGGCCACTTCAGGCCCACGCGCGGGCCGCAGGCGGCGTCGCAGTCTTCCAGCGCCTGTGCCACGGCCAGCCCCACGGCCAGGCTCAGGCCGCTGAGCCGCGCCGGCGGCAGCGCCAGCGGCATCGCCACCGAGAACATCAGCCCCGCACCCTGCCAGGGCCGCCCCTGCCGGCCACGGCCGGCTGTCTGCCGGTACGCCACGCGCACGCGCGCGGCGTCGTCGGCCCATGGCGCGCTGCGGCTGGCCTGGGTCAGGTCGGCATTGGTCGATCCGGTTTCCGCCACGACCTCGACCTGCCATGACCGGGCGGGACCGCCATCGAGCGCCTGGCGCAGGGTGTCCGTGTCGATCCGCCATGCCGGCAGGACGGCGGGATCGACGGCACGGTGAGTGGCAGCGGAATCGGGAAAGTCTGGCATGGGGACGGCAGGAACCTGGAATCAATCCGGCGGGGCGAAGCATGGCACGGAGTCTGGCGAGATTGTAGCCGTGGCCGTGTCAGCGGATGTCCGGTCGCGTGACCCCGGTTGGTAGCATAGAATCGAGACTCAGCCATCACATCATCGCCGCTTTTGGATCGCCAGCCGACGCCCGCCATCGATATCTCCCGCCAGGACGGAGCCTGCAGCATACAGCTGCAAGGGGACTGGACTGCTCTTGCACTTGCCGGCTGCCATGAAGCGCGCGGCCTGCGCGCCCAGCTGCACGAACTGACCGAGGCGCCCCAGCATGCCGAATGGTCGCTGGCCGCCGTGACGCGGCTGGACCATATCGGCGCGCAACTGATCTGGCAGGCCTGGAACGGCCGCATGCCCGAGCGCGTGGAACTGAACGACGGTCAGCGCCGGGTGTTCGAGCGCATCCAGAATCTGCGCACCGACGGCTGGCGCAAGACGATGATCGACCGTTTCAATCCGGTGACCCTGCTGGGTGCCAAGCTGCTGTCGTTCTTCGCCCAGCTGGCCAACGGCATCACCATGCTGGGCCAGCTTGCGTTCGACCTGCTGCGTTTCGCGCGCGCACCGCATCGCGGCCCCTGGCGCGAGATCTCCGCGAATGTGTACAACGTGGGCTATAAGGCACTCGGGATCACGGCGCTGGTCGGGTTCCTGATCGGCATCGTGCTGTCCTATCTGTCGGCCAACCAGTTGCGCACGTTCGGCGCCAGCACCTTTATCGTCAACATCCTGGGCATGGCGGTCATCCGCGAACTGGGGCCGGTGCTGGCCGCCATCCTGATCGCCGGCCGCTCCGGCTCGGCCATTACCGCCCAGATCGGCGTGATGCGCGTGACCGAGGAGCTTGACGCGATGAGCGTGATGGGCATCTCGCACGGCTTCCGGCTGATCATGCCGCGCGTGATCGCGCTGGCCATCTCGATGCCGCTGCTGGTGGCGTGGACCGACGTGATGGCGCTGGCCGGCGGCATGGTGGCCGCGCGCTACCAGCTCGACATCAGCTACGCGTTCTTCCTGCGCCAGTTGCCCGATGCGGTGCCGGTGGCCAACCTGTGGCTGGGCCTGGGCAAGGGCGTGGCGTTCGGCATGCTGATTGCGCTGACCGCCTGCCACTTCGGGCTGCGCATCAAGCCCAACACGCAGAGCCTGGGCCAGGGCACCACGGCCTCGGTGGTGACGTCGATCACCGTCGTGATCCTGGCCGATGCGGTCTTTGCCATCCTGTTCAAGAACGTGGGGCTATGAATACCATCGCCATGCCGCAAGTCGGCCCCGACACTCCGCGCGAGAAGATCATCGAGGTGCAGAACCTCGTCAAGCGCTATGGCGACAACGTGGTGCACGACGGCCTGAACCTGGACGTCTATCGCGGCGAGGTGCTGTCGATCGTGGGCGGCTCGGGCACGGGCAAGACCGTGCTGCTGCGCCAGATCGTGGGGCTGGAGCGGCCGACGTCGGGCACCATCAAGGTCTTCGGCGAGAACCCGGCCAGCCTGAACGCCGCCCAACTGCAGACGCTGCGCAACCGCTGGGGCCTGCAGTTCCAGCGCGGCGCGCTGTTTTCGGCGCTGTCGGTCATCGACAATATCGCGCTGCCGCTGCGCGAGATGCGCGCGCTGCCGGACAACCTGATCTGCCAGGCATCGCTGCTGAAGCTGCAGCTCGTGGGCCTGTCGGCCAGGGACGCCGACAAGATGCCGTCGGACCTGTCGGGCGGCATGATCAAGCGCGTGGCGCTGGCGCGTGCGCTGGCACTGGAACCCGAGCTGGTTTTTCTGGACGAACCCACGGCGGGCCTGGATCCGATGGCGTCCGACGACTATGTGGCCCTGATCCGCGAATTGCGCCGCGAACTGGGCCTGACGGTGGTCATGATCACGCACGACCTCGACACCCTGGTGGCGCTGTCCGACCGCGTGGCCGTGCTTGCCGACCACAAGGTACTGGCCGCCGCGCCCATTGCCGAGGTGATCAAGGTCGATCATCCGTTCATCCGCGAATATTTTCTGGGCGACCGCGCCCAGCGCGCGCTGCAGGCGCTGCCCGCCCTCAAGGGCCCCGGCAGCCCGGCAGCGCCAACTGGAAACACTGGAGACACCTGATGGAAAACAAGTCAAACGCCTTCCTGGCAGGCGTGTTCACCATCGGACTGGCGATCCTGGTGCTGTTCTCGCTGTTCTGGTTCAGCAGCGACCACGCCGTGCGCGTGCCGTACGACCTGATCACACGTTCGACGGTCAACGGGCTGGGACCGCAGGCCGACGTGAAGTATCGCGGGCTCGATGTCGGCAAGGTGTTGTCGATCAAGTTCGATCCGCAGGTGCCGGGCCAGATCATCGTGCGCATCAGCGTCAACCAGGACACGCCGATCACGCGCACCACCTATGCCACGCTGGGCTTCCAGGGCGTGACAGGCATCGCCTATGTGCAGCTGGACGACACCGCGCGCGAGGATGGCGCCACCACCAGTTCGCCGCCGCTGCATACGTCGGCACGCGAACCGGCGCGCATCGTGATGCGGCCCGGCTTCTTCGAGGAGCTGGAAAAGCGCGGTGACTCGCTGCTGACCCAGACCGAGACACTGATGTCGTCGCTCAACGAGATGTTCCAGACCACCAACCGCGACGAGCTGATGGCCGCCATCAAGTCGGTCCACAAGACCGCCGACGACTATTCGAAGCTGGCCGCGTCGCTGCAGCCCGCGGCCGCCCGCCTGCCGCAGGCCGTGGACAACCTGAACGCCACGCTGGCGTCCACGCGCCGGCTGGCCGATGACCTGGCCAACCCGCATGGCACGGTGATGAGCACCGTGAACCGCGTGGGCGAGAACATGCAGGGCGCCGCCGATTCGGTGCAGCAGGCGGCCGGCATCTTCACCCAGGAAACGCTGCCGCAGATCAACGGGCTGGCGCGCGATGCCCGCCAGGCCACGCGCAGCATCGACCGGGCGGCCGGCCAGTTCAACGATCAGCCGAGCAGCGTGCTGTTCGGCGGCTCGGCCGTGGCCCCCGGACCCGGCGAACCGGGCTTCCACACCCCGTGAACCGCCGCCACGCCATGCGTCAGACCCACCGTCGGGAATCCATCATGAAAACCCGTTCCGCCCTTGCCTCGCTGGCCATGCTAATGGCGCTGGCCGCCGTGGCCACCCTGTCCGGCTGCAGCGTGCTGTCGCCCGCCAAGCCCAGCACGACCTACGACCTGGGCCCGCTTGCTGCCGCGCCGTCCCAGCCGCCCGCCCGCCTGCCCAAGCTGCGCGTGGCCGAGACCGGCGGCCCGACGTGGATGGACGGCCGGGGCATCTACTACCGGCTGCAATACACCCAGGCCCAGCGGCTGCAGGCTTACGCCACGCAACGCTGGGTGGACGCCCCGACGCGGCTGTTCGACGACCGCCTGCGCGACGCGGTGTCCGGGCGCGGCGAACTGACGTGGTACGGCGACACCAGCGTGCCGGCCATCAAGGTAGACCTGCTGGGCTTCGAGCAGGTCTTCGACTCGCCCACCAGCAGCCGGGGCGTGGTGCGCGCGCGCGCCACGGTATTCCACAAGGGACTGATCGGGCAGAAGACTTTTGTCGCGGAACTGCCGGCGCCCAGTGCCGACGGCGCGGGCGGCGTGAAGGCGCTGTCGGCCAGCAGCGATGCGGTCATCGCCGCCATCCTCGACTGGACCGCCACGCTGCCGCTGGAAGCCGCCGCCGCCGGCCCGGCGCCGTTGCCGCGCGTGAACCCGCCCGGGCGCAACGCGGTGCCGCTGCCGACCGAAGAAACGCCCAAGCCCACGCCCCCGCGCCAATGAGTTGCGGAAAGCCTATAGTGCGAATCAGGCCGTAAGTTTCACGCCGTCCATGGCACCGGATACCCCCCTGCCGCCTTCGCCCCCGACGCCCCCAGAGGCCCCGCCGCAGCCGGAGCTGGAGGGCTGGTTGCCACGTCATTCGCCGCTGGCGCGTGTGGGGCTGATCTGCTTCACCCTGCTGGTGGTCTACGCCAGCCTGTATCCGTTTTCGGGATGGATGAACAACGGCATCTCGCCGTTCGCCTTCCTGACCGCGCCCAAGCCGCGCTACATCACCGAATTCGACCTGCTTACCAATGTGCTGGGCTACTGCCCGTTCGGCGCGCTCGTGGTGCTGTCGCTGCATCCGCGCGTATCGGGCGCGCGCGCCACGCTGATCGCGCTGGTGGCCGGCGCGCTGCTGTCGTCGGTCATGGAAGCCCTGCAGACGTGGCTGCCTACCCGCATCCCGTCGAACATCGACCTGATTACCAACGCGCTGGGCGCGCTGCTGGGGGCCGCCGTGGTGGCGCCGTTCACAAGCGCGCTGATCGACCGCGGCAACATGACCCGCCTGCGCATGGCGTGGTTCGAGCCACATGCCAGCTTTGCGATCGTGCTGATCGTGCTGTGGCCGTTCGCGCAGGTGTTTCCGCAGGAACACCTGTTCGGCATGGGCGGCATCGTGCGCGAATGGCTGACCGATCCCGATTCCTGGCCGATGGCGTGGGTGCAGGCCTACTTCCCGGCGCTGGTCGCCTGGCAGGACAGCATCAACCTGCGGCCCGACGACCTGCAGAACCAGCTGCTGCTGGAAACCATGGTCACCGCATCCAGCTGGATCGGCACCGGCCTGTTTGCGTCGGTTGCCATGCGGCGCACCGCGCCGATGCTGCGCATCCTGGCGGCGCTGCTGACCGCCGCGCTGATGACCAAGGCGGGCGTCGCGGAACTGCAGTTTCCCGACGACAACGCGTTCAACTGGCTGTCAGAAGGCGGCCGTTTTGCCCTGCTGACCAGCTCGCTGGTGCTGGTCCTGCTGCTGCGCTTGCCACGATGGCTGCGCGCCGTGCTGGCGGTCGTATCGCTGATCGGCCTGGTGATACTGACCAATATCCTGCCGCCGAATCCGTATGCGTGGATCTCGGAGCAAGGCTGGCGCATGGGCCGCCTCGTGCACTTCAACAGCCTTGCGCAATGGCTGGGCTGGGTATGGCCATTCCTGGCCTTCTTCTACGTGGTCTGGCGCTTCGAGCAGATCACGCTGCGGCGGCGACTGCAGAAGCGCGCCCAGCGCCGCGCGACGGCGCGGGCCGTGGCCGCGGCGACGGAATCCCGGCAGGAGTCGAAGTAGGCGTCAGCGGCCCATTGCCGCTGGCGACTTGTCAGTGCAGCTGGCCGCCCTGCTCACGGATATCGGCATCGGTCGACAGCGACGTGGCCACCGCCACGCGCAGGCCGGCGATCAGCGTGTCGAGCGCCAGGCTGGGCGCGCCGGGATGCCGGGCGGCCTGCTCCGGCAGGTACGGAATGTGGATGAAGCCGCCGCGCGTGACCGTGGCCGCTGCCCGGCGTTGCGCCAACGCATGCATCAGTCCGTAGAACACGTGGTTGCAGACGAACGTACCGGCAGTTTGCGACACCATCGCCGGCACGCCGGCTGCGCGCATGTCGCGCACGATGGCCTTGATCGGCAGCGTCGAGAAATACGCCGCCGGGCCATCCGGCGCAATCGTGTTGTCGATGGGCTGAGCCCCGGCGTTGTCGGCGATGCGGGCATCGTCCACATTGATCGCCACGCGCTCGATCGACATCTCGGTGCGGCCGCCAGCCTGACCCACCGCAATCACCACATCCGGATTCAAAGATTCTACGAGTTGCGCCATCGCGTCGATGGCGTTGCCGAACACGCACGGCAACTGGCGCGCGACGATCACTGCATCGCCCACGCGCTCGCCATCGAGCGCCCGCACCGCCTCCCACGAGGGATTGATCGGCTCTTGTTCAAACGGCTCGAAGCCGGTCAGCAGGACGGTACGGACGGACATGGCAGTTTCCTTACATCAGGAAGTAAAGCAGGAAGATATTGGCGATCAGGATGCCGAACGCGGTGGGCAATTGCGCGCGGATCACGGCGTTCTTGTCTTCCAGTTCCAGCAGCGCGGCCGGCACGATGTTGAAGTTGGCCGCCATGGGCGTCATCAGCGTGCCGCAGTAGCCCGAGAACATGCCGATGGCCGCCATCACGGCCGGGTTCGCGTGGAACATCCCCACCAGGATCGGCACGCCTACGCCGCCGGTCATCACCGGGAACGCGGCGAAGCCGTTACCCATGATGACCGTGAACAGCGCCATGCCCACGCAGTAGACCGTCACCGCCACGAACTTGAAGTCCATGTTGATGTACGACGTGGTCAGGTGCGCCACGGCCTTGCCCACGCCGGCGTCGGCAAACACCAGGCCCAGCATGGCCAGCATCTGCGGCAGCACCAGCGCCCAGCCCAGCGCCTCGATCAGGCGGCGCGATTCGCGCATGCTCTGCGCCGGCGTGTCGCGCGTCAGCCAGCACACCACGAACAGCGACACCAGGCAGCCAACACCCAGCGACACGAACGTGACGTTCTTCGGATCGAGCAGCGGCAGTCCGGCAATCTTGACGTCCTTGAACAGCACCGTGCCCAGCACCGTGATCAGCGGAATCAGCAGCGCCGGGATGAACAGCTTGTTGCCCAGGCGCTGGGCGCTGGCGCGGCGCTTTTCTTCCGGCAGCGTGCCGTGCTTGCCATGGCCCACGCCGCCAAACCCGGCGATCAGTGCCATCACCACGGCGCCCACGCCGACCACGGCCGGCGGGATCTTGTCGCCGATCAGGAAGATGACCGCATAGAGCAGCCAGAACAGGCCCGTGGTCAGACGGCGCGGATGCGTCTTGTCCGTGAACGTCATCAGCGCGGTGATGAGCAGGACAAAGCCGGCCAGCCAGTAGAGGTATTCGATCGAGATAATCATCGCTTACTCCCCCTTGGCCGCAGCGGCGACGGTGGCCGACGTGCCGGCCGGTTGCTTGCCGCCGAGTTCGCGGGCCAGCCAGCCATCGAGGCGCTTGAGGCGCACGGCATGGATCAGGAAGGCGCAGATCGCGGTGGGGATGCCCCACACGGCAATGTGCAGCGGCTCGACGTCGATGTTCGACGACAGCAGGAACGTGTGCATCAGCGCGATGGCGCCGAACGCCACGAAGATGTCCTCGCCAAAGAACAGGCCGACGTTGTCGGTGGCCGCGCAGAAGGCCAGCACGCGCTGGCGCACCGGCTCGGGCAGGTGACCGAAGCGGGTTTCCGCCGCGCCTTCGGCCATCGGGGCCAGCAGCGGACGCACCATCTGCGGATGGCCGCCCAGGCTGGTCAGGCCCACGGCGGCGGTCAGCTCGCGCACGGCCAGGTAGACGATCAGCAGGCGGCCGACCGTGGCCGATGCGATGCGCGAAATCCACGCCTGCGCATGCTCGCGCAGCCCGTGGCGTTCCAGCAGGCCGATCACGGCCAGGGGCAGCAGAATGATCAGCGGCAGGTTACGGGCCTTGACGAAGGCCGTGCCGATCGCAGTGAAGATTTGCATGACCGGCATCGACGCGGCCAATCCCGTGACAACGGCGGCTGCCGCCACCACCATCATGGGATTGAACCGCAGGACGAAGCCGAGGATGATGACGCCGACCCCGAGCAGGGGCCAAAGATTGACAGCCGATTCCATGGGAAACACCTGATGACGATTGAAGCAAAGCCTGCGCCTGACGGAGCCCGTCAGTTGCCGGCCCGGATGGCGATGCCTTCCGCACCGAGCCGTTCCCGGATGCGGCGCGCAAAGGCAAGCGCGTGGGCGCCGTCGCCGTGCAGACACACGGTTTCGGCGCGAATCGGTACCCAGGTGCCGTCGATCGCGCGCACCTGCTTGTCGCGAATCATCGAGAGCGTCTGGTTGAGGGCGACGTCTTCGTCGTCATGCAGCGCGCCGGGCGTGCCGCGCTTGACCAGCGTGCCGTCGGGGTTGTAGCCGCGGTCGGCGAACACTTCTTCCTTCACGCGCAGGCCGGCGTCGCGCGCCATGGTGATCATCTGGCTGTTGGCCAGGCCGAAGAAGACGAGGTCGGAGTCGTAGTCGCGCACGGCGCGGATGATCGCGTCGCACAGCCTGGCGTCGCGCACGGCCATGTTGTACAGCGCGCCATGCGGCTTCACGTGGGCCAGCTGGCCACCCTGCGCGCGCACCATCGCGTCGAGCGCGCCGATCTGGTACAGCACGTCGGCATAGACCGCTTCGGGGTCGCGCTGCATTTCGGTACGGCCGAAATTCTCGCGGTCCGGAAAGCTCGGATGCGCGCCAATGGCCACGTTGTTGTCCAGCGCCCACTTCACGGTCTGCAGCATCGTCGCCGCATCGCCCGCGTGCCAGCCGCACGCCACGTTGGCGGAACTGATCAGCTGGATCAGGGCTTCGTCATTGCCGCAGCCTTCGCCAAGGTCGGCATTCAGGTCGATTTGCATGGGGCGTTCTCCGGAGGTGTGGGGACGATTTAAGGTTTATGCGACGAACCGGGTGGTGGTGCGGCGGCGCGCGGCAATCTGCAAGCCCTGGCTCTGCCAGCGCAGCGCCTGGTCGATCTGGCGCAGGTAGCGGTCCACTTCGGCCTGGGCGGCCGAGGCCTCCTCGACCGAGACCTGCTGAAAACGCACCGTGGCGCCCAGCGGCACCTGGGCCAGGCGCCACAGGTCGGCGCCGATCACGGTGCCGATCTTCGGATAGCCGCCGGTGGTCTGCGCGTCGCTCATCAGTGCGATCGGCTGCCCGTTCGGCGGCACCTGCATCACGCCCGGCACCACGCCATGCGACAGCAGATCGCCCGATCGGTCGGCGCGGCGCGCCAGCGCCGGGCCTTGCAGGCGCAGGCCCATGCGATTGCTCTGCGGCGTGATCGACCAGTCCGACGACCACAGCGCCGCCTGCGATTCGGGTTCGAAATCGGGATACTCGGGGCCGGCCAGCATGCGGATCACCAGCGCATTGCCTTCGCGGTTGACGGGCAGCGCCCAGCCCGGCGCGGCCACGCCGACCCAGTCCTGCTCGGCTTCGATGCCGGGACGGCCCACGGGCAGATGGTCGCCTTCCTTCAGCACACGGCCTTCGAAGCCGCCGAAGTTGGACTTGAGATCGGTGCTGCGGGATTGCATCACCAACGGCACGTCGATGCCACCCGCCACGCAGAGGTAGGTGCGCGAGCCCCCGCGCGGCGCGGGCAGCGTCAGCGTTTCGCCACGTCGCACGTCGAACGCATGCCAGGACCACACCGGCACGCCATCGACATTCGCGCTGCACTCGGCGCCGGTCAGCGCCACGCGCATGTCGGCCTCGAAGCGCAGCGCCGCGCGGCCCAGCGTGAATTCGATGGCCGCCGCGTTCGGGTCGTTGCCCAGCAGCCGATTGCCCACCTTCAGCGCCAGCCCGTCGGCGGCGCCCGAGCGGCCCACGCCAAAGCGGCGGAATCCGGTACGGCCCAGGTCTTGCACCGACGCCTGCGCGCCAGGTCGGAGGATCTCGATCACAGCAGCACCTCCTCGGCCACGAAGCGCACGGTGTCGCCGGGCGCGAACAGCGATGGCGGATCGCGGTCCGCCACGAACAGCTGCGCGTCGGTGTGGCCAATCAGCTGCCATCCACCGGGCAGTACGGCCGGATAGATGCCGGTCTGCTCGCCGCCGATGCCCACAGCGCCGGCCGGCACCGCCAGGCGCGGCTCGCGGCGGCGCGGCGTGGCCAGCTCGGGCGCCATGCCGCCCATATAGGCAAAGCCCGGCTGGAATCCCAGGAAATACACCACGTATTCGCCGGCGGCGTGGCGACGCACCACTTCCTGCGGCGACAGGCCGGTATGCGCGGCCACATCGGCAATATCGGGACCGAACTCGCCACCGTAGCGCACCGGGATTTCCACGAGCTTGCCCGTGGTATTGCGCGTCTCCCCCGACGCCCACGCGAGCTTCAGGTTGCGCTCGAGCGCGGCCACATCGGCGGTGTCGTCAAAGGTCAGCGTGAGGTTGTTCATGCCCGGCACCACGTCCACCACGCCACGCCAGTCGGCCGCGCGTTCGGCCATGGCCCAAATGCGGCGCTGAACATCCAGCGAGGCTGGCGGCGCGACGCTGTAGAGCAGCGCCTGTTCGGCCAGACGGTGAACGGAGCATTGAGGCATGGACGGGCTCGCTGGTTGGGGGCGGGGCTTCGATCCATGCAGTGTAGGCACCGCAGGGACCGCGACATGGCGCGCCAATGAACCCGATGTGACTCAATCGAATTTCATCAACGATTTATCGATAAATTCATCATATCGAAACATGGCAATGCCCGGCACTCGGGGTAGACCCTAGGTAGTTATGCACCGTTAGCGGCAATTTCGCACCAATAGCGGATAAATATGCCGCATGAGACGCTTTAGTTGAAAGTTAGTTGAAAGGCGATGAGAAGACATCCAGCCGCTTGTCTGGCACCCGGTGCAGCTTTTGATACTGGGCAAACGAACCGGAAGACGGACCGGCGAAGAGGGATCGCACTGCTAGATTGGCCGTCGCTTCTAACCCAAGGGGAACGCGATGATCCGATGCAATCTGGCCTGGCCAGCAGCCGGTCGTACTTGATGTTGTCCTGCACCGTTTGCCTGGCGATCACTGTCGCGCTGGGCGCCTTCTACTTCATGGAAACGTTTCGGGAGCTTGCCGGCATGTACCGGACGAGTCTGATCCGGGCAGACGGAAGCCACCCGCACATGGTCATTGCAACCATGGACGTGGAAGGGATTTACTACGAAGGGGATTATTCGAAGGTCATTCCCATCCGCCAATGGGAACGTTGCGTCCTGAGCGGCACGATGACGTGTTCGGAAACGCCCAGGATTGCCTATATGGACTGTCAATCGAAGGGGCGCCTGAGCGTAACGGAGCCCGTTTGGAAAGACTTTGCGCTCATTCCAAGAGAGAACGCGCCAGGCGTAGAGCCCATCAAGACGATCAACCAGTGTGACGCGGATTGAAACGTCCGTCGACACACATTGCGACAGTTCCGCAGCACTGATCCCGGCCAGCCCGACGGGCCGACCGGGAGCCAGCCGCAGATATCAGGCAAACCCCGCCTGATGGGCCTGCTGGTCGGCGTGGTACGAGCTGCGGACCATGGCGCCGACGGCGGCGTGGGTGAAGCCCATCTTGTAGGCCTCTTCCTCGAACATCTTGAAGGTGTCCGGATGCACGTAGCGCATCACGGGCAGGTGGTGGTTCGACGGGGCCAGGTACTGGCCGATGGTCAGCATGTCGATGTCGTGCGCGCGCATGTCGCGCATGACTTCCAGGATTTCCTCGTCGGTCTCGCCCAGGCCCACCATCAGGCCCGATTTCGTGGCGACGTCCGGGTTGCGGCGCTTGAATTCCTGCAGCAGCTTCAGCGAGTGCGCGTAGTCCGCGCCCGGGCGGGCCTGCTTGTACAGGCGCGGCACCGTTTCCATGTTGTGGTTCATCACGTCGGGCGGCGCCGTCAGCAGGATGTCCAGGGCCTTGTCCAGGCGGCCACGGAAGTCGGGCACCAGCACTTCGATGCGGGTGTTCGGCGACAGCGCGCGCGTCTGCGAGATGCAGTCCACGTAATGCTGGGCGCCGCCGTCGCGCAGGTCGTCACGGTCCACGCTGGTGATCACCACGTAGTTCAGCTTCAGCTGGGCAATGGTGCGCGCCAGGTTGCCGGGCTCGTTCACGTCGAGCGGGTCCGGACGGCCGTGGCCCACGTCGCAGAACGGGCAGCGGCGCGTGCACTTGTCGCCCATGATCATGAACGTGGCCGTGCCCTTGCCGAAGCATTCGCCGATGTTCGGGCAGCTGGCTTCCTCGCACACGGTGACCAGGTTGTTGGCGCGCAGGATGTCCTTGATCTCGTAGAAGCGCGAGTTGCCGGTGGCGGCCTTGACGCGGATCCAGTCCGGCTTCTTGAGCTTTTCGGCAGGCACGATCTTGATGGGGATGCGTGCGGTCTTCTCGGCCGATTTCTGCTTCTTGGTGGCGTCGTATTCCGGCGTTTGCGGGGCTTCGCTGGACGTGGCGATCAGGGCGTCGCTCATACTGTTCTCCGCACGCGCAGCCGCGTGCATGTTTGGCGTTGATTCGGGACCGGGCGTGCCACGGGTTCAGGCAGCCTCGGCAGCGGCATTCCCGTGGGCCTGTGCGCGCGCCTCGCGTGCGGTCAGGACCTCGCACAGGGCCGCCGCCAGGCGTTGTGCGATTGCGGGTTGTTGTGCCGCGGTGACGGGCAGCGGGCCGGCATCGTGCGCCGCCGCGAAGGTGGCGCCCGCAGTGGCCATGTCGACCGTTTCCAGTCCGGCATAGCCGCAGGGGTTGATGCGCAGGAACGGGTCCAGGTCCATCTGCACGTTCAGGCTGACACCGTGGTAGCTGCAGCCGTTGCGGATCTTGAGGCCGAGCGCGGCAATCTTGGCGCCCTGGTGCGGACCATCGGACAGATAGATGCCGGGCGCGCCGGGCTTGCGTTCGGCTGCGAGATTATACGCCGCGAGCGTGTCCAGGACTGCCTGCTCGATGTCGTTGACCAGCTCGCGCACCATGAGGTGCCGGCGCCGCAAATCGAGCAGCAGATAGGCCACCACCTGTCCGGGTCCGTGATAAGTGATCTGGCCGCCACGATCGATCTTCACGACCGGAATCGCGTCGTCGGGGGCCAGCAGGTGTGCGGGGTCTCCGGCCTGCCCGAGCGTATAGACCGGCGGGTGTTCGACCAGCCAGATCTGGTCGGGCGTCTCGGGCGTGCGGGCGGCGGTGAATGCCCGCATCGCGTCGAAACAGGGCTCGTACGGCTGGCGGCCCTGATCGATGACTTGGATCGGATGCATGCCCGAGAGTGTAACGAAAAGGGCCGGTCCGCGCTGAGGCAGACCGGCCCTGTTTCCAGTCATTTCTTGTCGGGCGGCGGCCATACGAGCCTCAGCCGCCGCGCCTCCGGGTCATGAGGCGTGGATCTTGTCCTGCCCCGGCGTCCATTCCGCACCTCGAACCAACCGGCGCGCGGCGCGGAACACCAGGTGCGGCAGGTCGGCGAGAGTCAGCACCGGCCGCCGGGCCTCGGCAATCAGTGCCAGCCGCACCGGGCCCGTGGCGCGCGGGTCCACGCTGAGCACGATCTCGTCGCCGCGGCGCAACAGCAGACTCCCGCCGCAGCGCAGCCAGTAATCCTCGGAATCGTTCTCGCGGGTCACCCATACATCGACACCCCTGGCATCTTCCACGAACAGGCGCTGGGCGGCATGCACCGACAGCGGGGCAACCTCGCCGGGGCTCAGCGTAAAGACGGTCGTTGTGAGTAGGGCTTTCATGATGGCTTCTCCGTGAGTCCGGGGCCCACCGTGTTGTCGGCGTCGCCGGAACTGGCTTGGTCATTGGACCAGCACAGTTCAGGGCTTTGTTTGGCGGGGTCCGGTAAAGTGAATTCTAGTGATGACCCCGCCGCTGGCAAAACGATATATATTCTTGTGTCTTGTTAGCCCATCTCACATAGACGAGGTCCATCATGGTCTGGAGCGGCACCTGGAACCCGGACGATCCCCGTAGCTGGAAACGCGAATTCCCGCGCCTGCCCGCGCTGGCTGCATTGCGCACGTTCGAGGCGGCGGCCCGTCACGAGAGCTTCTCGCGGGCTGCGGCAGAGCTGTTCGTCACCCATGGCGCCGTCAGCCATCAGATCCGGGCTCTGGAGGAAGAGCTAGGCCAGCCGCTGTTCGAGCGGCGCGGCAAGCGCGTGATGCTGACCGCCAACGGCCGGCTCTATGCCGAACGCGTGCGCGACGCGCTGCTGCAGATTGCCGATGCCACGCGCGCGCTGCAGGCCGGCAACCGCGAGAAACGGCTGACCATCAGCACCATGCCGTCGTTCGCCGCGCGCTGGCTCACGCCGCGCATCGGCAGTTTCATCGAGCAGCATCCGGAATTCGACGTGGAACTGCTGTCGTCGAACTCGCTCGTGGACTTTGCCAATGAAGAGGTGGACGTGGCGCTGCGCATGGGCGGCGGCCAGTACCCGGGTCTCTATGTCGAACGCCTGCTGGACGATGTGTTCTTTCCCGTCTGCAGCCCCAGGTTCAATGGCGGGCGCCTGCCCGAGCAGCCCGCGCACATGGCCGGCATGCCGCTGCTGCGCGGCGAGGGCGATCCGTGGAAGCCCTGGTTCGAGGCGGCCGGACTGGCCTGGTCCGAGCCGACCAAGGGCCTGATGATGCAGGATTCGTCGCTGCTGCTGCAGGCGGCGGCCGAGGGCCAGGGCATTGCGCTGATCCGGTCGTCGCTGGCCTATAACGACCTGCTGTCTGGCCGCGTGGTGCGCCTGTTCGACGTGAGCATTCCGTGCCCGTGGCTGCTGCATTTCGTCTGCACCCACGCCAGCCTGGCCACCCCGAAGGTGCAGGCGTTCCGGAACTGGCTGCTGCCCGAGATGGAGCGGTTCCGGAACATTCTTTCGCAGTGGACCTAGTGATCCGGGGCGTCGGTGCTGTCGGTGCCGTCGGTGCCGTCGGCGTGGCCGGTGCCGCCGGCCTGGTCCCGGTCATCGGCCCGCGCGGGCGCTGATCCGGGTACGCCTTTTTTCGCCCGACCGGCCCGCGGATGGGCCTGGTCGTAGACCTTGGCCAGGTGCTGGAAGTCGAGCGACGTGTAGACCTGCGTAGTGGTGATGCTCACGTGGCCCAGCATCTCCTGCACCGCACGCAGGTCTCCCGACGACTGCAGCACATGCGTGGCAAACGAGTGCCGCAGCATATGCGGATGCACGTTGGCCGGCACGCCGGCAGCCAGCGCCTGCTGCTTGATCCGCGTCTGCACCGTACTGCCCGACAGCCGCCTGCCGCGCGTGCCCAGGAACAGCGCGTGCCGGTCCTCCAACAAGGCGCCGGGCCGCAGCAGTGTTTCACGCACCTCAAGCCAGGCCTTCAGCGCCGCCACCGCCTTGCTGCCCACCGGCACCGTGCGCCGGCGCGATCCCTTGCCGATCACCGTGACCTCGGCACCCTGCAGGTCGAGCCAGCCGGCCGACCGGTACTCCCCTTCTTCGGTATAGCGGACGTCGAGCTGGATCAGCTCCGACAGCCGCAGCCCGCTGGAATAGAACAGTTCGAAGACGGCCTGGTCGCGGATGGCTTCGGTCGTGTCGCCGCGCCGGTGCGCCACCAGCGCCACGGCGTGTTCCACCGACAGCGCCTTGGGCAGCGGCTGCCCGCGCTTGGGCGCCCGCACCGCGTCCACCGGATTGGCGGTCACGCCATGGCCATGCCGCGCCGCCCACAGAAAGAAGCCGCGCCAGCCGGACAGCGTGCGCGCGATGGTGCGCGCCGACAGCCCGCTGCCGTGCAGCCGGGCGGCGAAGGATCGGATATGCCTGGTTTCCAGCGACAGCAGCGGCACGCCAGCCGCAAAGCGCTTGGCGGATTCCTGCAGCACGGACAGATCGCGCGCGTAGCTGGTCAGCGTGTGGTCGGCCAGTTTGCGATTGGTGGCCAGCCAATCCAGGTAGCGCATCACCAGCGGGTCGGGCACTGGCTTTTCCGCCACGGCGGTGGCCGGGTTGGCCGGGTTGGCCGGGTTGGCCGGGTTGGCCGGGTTGGCCGGGTTGGCCGTGGAGGCCGTGGTTGCCGTGGTGGCCGTGGTTGCCGGGTTGGCCGTGGTGGCCGTCACGGCATCACCCTTGCCCGGCTGGCGCTTGCGCATGGCGGAAGGGCGCGAATCAGTCGCGCAGGCGGTTCAGGGCGGCGCCGGCCACTTCGCCGATCTGCCCCAGGTAGGCGGTGCCCATGCCTTCGTGGAAGCGGCGCGGCTCGGGCGAACCCAGTACCAGCAGGCCGAATGCGGCGCCCGGGCCATCGTCGCCGGGGCGGGCCGGCACGCGCAGCGTCACCATGGCCAGCGACGCGATGTCGTCGCGTTCCAGCAGACTGGCTGCCTCGAAGCCGCTATTGGCGCCGCAGTACGGTGCGCGCAGGCCTTCGGCGAACAGCCGCAGGTCTTCGCTGGCGCCCTGGGCCACTTCGATATGGGCAAACGCTTCGCCCACGTTCCACAGGCGCAGCGCCACGGCCGGCACATCGAACACCTGCTGCAGGCCGTCCTGCACCGCGTACGGCAGCGCGTGCGAATCGGCCTCGGCCAGCAGGCGAAGCTGCCAGGCGTGCATGCGCTGCTGCGTGCGGTCGTTCTCGTGCCCATGCCGGACCAGGTCGGCCAGCTTCAGCTCCAGCCCCTTGTTCTTCTCGCGCAGGATTTCCATCTGGCGCTCCTGCAGCGACACGGCCCGGTGGCTGTGCGGACTGGTCAGTTGCACCGTGGCCAGCAGTTCGGCATGGTCCTCAAAGAACTGCGGGTTGCTCTGCAGATAGGCGGCGACGTCCTGGGCGTTCATAAGCTTTTACCGATTCAATTTTTTCGGTTGGCAGTGTAGCAAAGTGACGTTGGCGCGAGGTCAGGTCTGGATAAGCCGCTTCTGTCGCGAAATGCTCATCAGGATGCCGATCCCCATGCCCAGCGTCACCAGCGCGGTACCGCCGTAACTCAACAGCGGCAGCGGCACGCCCACCACGGGCAGGATCCCGCTCACCATGCCCATGTTCACGAAGGCGTAGGTGAAGAAGATCAGCGTAATCGAGCCGGCCAGCAGCCGCGAGAACAATGTCGGCGCGTTGGCCGCAATATAAAGTCCGCGGAAGATCAGCAGCAGATACAGCACCAGCAGCACGGCATTGCCGATCAGCCCGAATTCCTCCGAAAACACCGCGAAGATGAAGTCGGTGTGCTTTTCGGGGATGAATTCCAGGTGGGTCTGCGTGCCCTTGAGCCAGCCCTTGCCGGTCACGCCGCCCGAGCCGATCGCGATGATCGACTGGATGGTATGGAAGCCCTTGCCCAGCGGGTCGGTGGTCGGGTCCAGCAGCGTGCACACGCGGTGCTGCTGGTAATCGTGCAGGATCGGCCAGTTCACGCCCGGCGCGCAGATCTGGCTTTCATAGCTGATCAGCAGCGTGATGGCCACGACGCCCAGGCCCAGCAGCGGCAGGATGATCTTCCACGACAGCCCGGCGAAATAGATCACGTACAGGCCGGCCGCCAGCACCAGCAGGCCGGTGCCCAGGTCGGGCTGCTTGGCGATCAGGCCCACCGGCACGCCCAGGATGATCAGCGCCACGACGAAGTCGAACCACCGGATCACCCCTTCCCGCTTCTGGAAGTACCACGCCAGCATCAGCGGCATCGAGATCTTCATGATCTCCGATGGCTGGATCACCATGCCCACGTTGAGCCAGCGGCGCGCCCCCTTGCGGATCAGGCCGAACATGGCCACCGCGATCAGCAGCGCCACCCCGACCGTATAGAGCGGCACGGCGATCCGCATCAGCAGCTGGGTCGGCATGTAGGCAATCACTATCATCACGACGTACGACAGCAGGATGTTGCGCAGCTGGTCTTCCACGCGGCCCGGCATGTCGATGGCGGCCGAATACAGCGCCACGATGCCCGTGGCGAACAGCAGGAAGACGATCAGGGCCAGCGGCTTGTCGAAGCCGGTCAGGGCGGTCTTGATCGTCGATGCGACGCGGCGTTTGTCCATGGCGCGTCTCCTTCTACTCTGAAACTGGTTTCTTGCCGGCCGCGTCGGCCTGGGCAAGGTTGGCGGTCCTGGCCGGCTTCGTGCGCGGTGCCGGTGCCGGGGCCGATGCCGGTGTGACGTGCGGCGGCGCCGCCTTGGGTGCCGATGCCGGCGGCTTGCTGTGGCCCAGCGCCTGCAGCATGCGGTCGTCGAGCGTGGCCACGGCCGATGCCGGCGCGATGGCGGCCGGATCGAGCTGCGCGGCGATCGACTCGGATGCGCCGGTCGCCCTGGCCGCGGGCACCGGCACGGACGCCCCGGCCACGGCGCTGGCCCCCGGTGCGCTGGCGGCCGCCTCGGCGCCCGACGCGGCTGCGACGACGGCAGGCAGTGCGGTCTGCATCACGGTGGCGGTTGCCGCGTTGGCGGTGTCGCCCGTGGTGAACACGCTCGGCGTATCCACCGGCGGCCGGTTGCCGGCGCGCAGCGCCTCCTCGGGCGGCGGCGCGGTGGCCTGCAGTTCCTCGGGCCACTTGCGCAGCAGGTAGTAGTCCATCACCTTGCGGGCGATCGGCGCGGCCACGGCGGCACCGAAGCCGGCGTTCTCGACGATCAGCGCCAGCGCGATCTTCGGATGGTCGGCCGGCGCGAACGCGGTGTACAGCGAGTGGTCGCGCTTGCGTTCGTCGATCGCGTGGTGGTTGTACTTCTCGTTCTTGCCCAGCGTATAGGTCTGGGCCGTACCGGTCTTGCCCGCCGACTCGTACGCCGCGCCGGCAAACACCCGGGCCGCCGTGCCGTTGTGCGTCACCGCCACCATCGCGCGCTTGATCACGTCGATATCGGCCTGCTTGAACGGCAGCCGGTAGCTTTCCTTGGGCACGGTCAGCGTGCGCTTGCGGTTGACCGAATCTTCGACGGCCTTCACCAGGTGAGGCTTCATCGCCACGCCGTTGTTGACCAGGATCGACACCGCATTGGCCAGCTGCAGGATCGTGAAGCTGTTGTAGCCCTGACCGATGCCCAGCGAGATGGTCTCGCCGTCATACCACTTCTGCTGCTCGGGCTTGCGGTAGGCCTTGCGCTTCCAGTCCGTGGACGGCAGGATGCCGCGGCTTTCGCCCTCGATGTCGATGCCCGTGATCTGGCCGAAGCCCAGCGGCTTCATGAAATCGTGGATCGCATTGACGCCCATGTCGCGCGCCAGCGCGTAGTAATAGGTATCGCACGACTGCACGATCGACGCCTGCATGTCCACCCAGCCGTGGCCGCCCGGCTTGTCGTCGCGGAACGTGTGGTTGCCCAGCGTGAAGAAGCCCGGATCGTGCATGCCCCAGGCCGCCGTGCGCTTGCCCGTGGTCAGCGCCGCCAGCGCCATGAACGGCTTGTAGGTCGAGCCCGGCGGATAGGTGCCCCGCAGCGGCCGGTTCAGCAGCGGTTTGTCCGGCGATCCGTTAAGCTCGTCCCAGGTCTTGGAATCGATCCCCTCGACGAACAGGTTCGGATCGAAGGTCGGCTTCGAGACGAAGGCCAGGATGTCGCCGGTTTCCGGCTCGATGGCCACCAGCGCGCCGCGGCGATCGCCGAATAGCTGTTCCGCCAATTGCTGCAGGCGGATGTCCAGCGACAGGATCAGGTTGTTGCCCGGCGTGGCCGGCGACGTGGACAAAGTACGAATCGGACGCCCGCCGGCGCTGACTTCCACTTCCTCGAAGCCGGTCAGCCCGTGCAGTTCGGTCTCGTAGCTCTGCTCCAGGCCGATCTTGCCGATGTAGTTGGTGCCCTTGTAGTTGTCGATATCCTTGCGCGGATCGTACTTGGCGGGGTCGGCGTCGTTGGCCTCATCCATGGCCTCGATCCGCTCCTGGTCGCGCTGCGAGATGCGGCCCAGGTAGCCCACCACGTGGCTGGCCGACTCGCCCAGCGGGTACTGGCGGAACAGGCGCGCACGCACGTCCACCCCGGGGAAGCGGAAACGCTGCGCCGAGAACTTGGCCACTTCCTCGTCGGTCAGCTGGCTGCGGATCGGCAGGCTTTCAAAGCTGCGCGATTCTTCCAGCAGGCGTTTGAAACGGCGACGGTCGCGGGGCTGGATATCCACCAGCCTGGCCAGTTCGTCGATCGTGTTGTCGAGCGTATCGGTCAGCTTGGACGGCGTCACTTCCAGCGTGTACGCGGAATAATTGCGCGCCAGGATCACCCCGTTGCGGTCCATGATGATGCCGCGGTTCGGCTCGATCGGCGCCACGGAGATGCGGTTGTCCTCGGCCTTGGCCGAGTACTGGTCATGCTTGTACCACTGCAGCCACAGGAAGCGGAAGAGCAGCAGGCCAAAGCAGATGACCGTGAACAGGGCGGCCGCCGCCACGCGGATGCGGAAGCGGCCGATTTCCAGTTCGACGTTGCGGATTTCGGTCATGGCGGTACTGCGGGCGGCGTGGCGGTGTCAGGGAGGATGAAGGGCTAGATCGGACGCGTTTCGTCGATGTCGGCCGAGCGGCGCTGGGGCGCCAGCAGCAATGCGGTGGCCATCGGCCAGAGCACGGCTTCGATCAGCGGCGCCACCAGAAGTTGCCAGCCCGGCAGCGGCGCGCCCATCGCCAGGCGGATCACCACCGGCACGGCATGGGTGATGAACAGCAGCGGCATCACATGCAGCGCCTGCGTGTAGACCGAAAACCACAGCACGCGGCGGTGGATCGTGATCGCGAAGTACGCCAGCAGCGTATAGGCCAGCGCGTGCTCGCCCAGCAGGCGCGCGTCGTGCACGTCCATCAGCAGGCCTAGCAGAAACGCCACGCCCATGCCCACCTTGCGCGGCTGGTGGATGTTCCAGAACACCAGCACCAGGGCCACCATGTCCGGGATCCACAGCGTGGTGCCCCAGGGCATCAGGTTCCACAGGAAGGCCAGCACGAAGGTCAGCGCGATAAACGCGGGATTGACCGGCCGCAGCAGGTATTGGGAATTCGTCACTGGGAACGCTCCGGGGATTTCTGCTTGTCGGTGGCCTTGTCCGCGCCCTTCTCGGCAGGCTTGTCGGCGGACTTGTCTGCCGCCTTGTCTGCCGCCTTCTGCTCGGCTCCGGCGCGGGCCGCGGCCGATCGGGCGCCCTTCTCGGCCTTGGTCGGGGCCGCTTCTTCCTGCGGGCGCGGGCCAAGGCCGGACTCGTAGCGCACCACCAGCAGCTGGCGATGCGAGCGCACGCCGGCCACCGGTTCGCAGTACACCCGCGAGAACGCGGTGTCCGCCTTGCGCTCGATCTGGACGATCTTCGCCACCGGCAAGCCCGGCGGATAGGTGCCGTCCAGCCCGGACGTCACCAGCAGGTCGCCCTGCTGCAGGTCGGCCGACGCGGCCATGAACCGCAGGTCCAGCAGCCCGGCGCGCGAACCGCCAAACGCCACGCTGCGCAGGCCGTTGCGCACCACCTGGACGGGAATCGCCTGGTCCTTGTCGGTCAGCAGCGTCACTTCGGACTGGAACGGCGACACGCGCGTGACCTGGCCGATCACGCCGCGCTCGTCGATCACCGGGTAGCCGGCGCGCAGGCCCTGCGCGCTGCCATGGTCGATGACGATGCGCTGGCTGTACGGGTCGCGGGCATCGTAGAGAATTTCAGCCGCCGTGACCGGCGTGGCCGACTGCTGCTGCAGGTTCAGCAGCTTGCGCAACTGGTTGTTCTCGGCTTCGAGCTGGGCCTGGCGCACGTACGCGTTGGCCTGCTCCACCGCGCTGCGGCGCAGTTCGCGGTTTTCATTGGTCAGCGTGACCGACGACTGGGCGTAGTCAAGGACGCCGCGCAATGCGTCGCGCGGCACCAGCACCAGGCGTTCCACGGGCATGAGGACGGTGGCGGCCACCTGGCGCGCGACGCGCATGGCGTCGAAACGCGCGTCGACAATCAGCAGCGCCAGCGCGATCGCCACGAAGACGACCAGGCGCGCCACGGCAGATGTGCCTTGCTTGAAAAGCGGCGGTGGAGAGTAATCCATTTACCGATGCGCAGGCGAAACCATTCCGCCAGCGCATCCGCACGCCCCTTGAAGGGCATGGCGGTCCGGGCTGGCGGGGGAAGACATCAAAGGGCGCGGGGACGGGGCGACGCAGGTCACCACGGTCCCTGCCTCGTATTACTCGTAGGAGAAGATGCTGCCGAGCTTGTCCATGCGCTCCAGCGCCATGCCCGAGCCGCGCACCACGCAGGTCAGCGGATCTTCGGCCACCAGCACCGGCAGGCCGGTTTCCTCGGCCAGCAGGCGGTCCAGGTCGCGCAGCAGCGCGCCGCCGCCGGTCAGCATCATGCCGCGTTCGGCAATGTCGGCACCCAGTTCGGGCGGGGTCTGTTCCAGCGCGATCTTCACGGCGGACACGATCTGGTTCAGCGGATCGGTCAGGGCTTCGAGGATTTCGTTGGACGACACGGTGAAGGCGCGCGGGATGCCCTCGGACAGGTTGCGGCCCTTCACTTCCATTTCGCGGACTTCGGAGCCCGGGAAGGCCGAGCCGATTTCCTTCTTGATCGCCTCGGCGGTCTGCTCGCCGATCAGCATGCCGTAGTTGCGGCGGATGTAGTTGACGATGGCTTCGTCGAACTTGTCGCCGCCCACGCGCACCGAACCCTTGTAGACCATGCCGCCCAGCGAGATGATGCCCACCTCGGTGGTGCCGCCGCCGATGTCGACGACCATCGAGCCCGACGGCTCCGACACCGGCAGCCCGGCGCCGATCGCGGCCGACATCGGCTCCTCGATCAGGTACACCTGGCTCGCGCCGGCGCCCAGCGCCGATTCGCGGATGGCGCGGCGTTCCACCTGGGTGGAACCGCACGGCACGCAGATGATGATGCGCGGGCTCGGACGCAGCAGCTTGGTGTCATGCACCATCTTGATGAACTGCTTGAGCATCTGCTCGGTCACGGTGAAGTCCGCGATCACGCCGTCCTTCATCGGGCGGATGGCCTCGATGTTGCCAGGCACCTTGCCGAGCATCTGCTTGGCTTCCTTGCCCACCGCTGTAATCGTTTTCTTGGCGTTGGGACCGCCTTCCTGACGGATGGCCACGACCGACGGCTCGTCCAGGACGATGCCCTTGTCGCGCATGTAGATCAGGGTGTTGGCGGTGCCCAGGTCGATGGCCAGGTCGTTGGAGAAATAGCTGCGGAGAAATCCGAACATCAGGAATCCTGTCTTCTGTTGGTTCGCGGGTATGCGAAGCGGCCGGTGCCTGTAGCGGCCCGGCCACGAATGCGTTTGCAAGGGTGATGGTTCACGGCTCCCCCGGTGCGTGCGGCTGACGCCGGCACAAGCCGGCGCGCCCGGTACCCCTGGCGCGGACAAGCCCCGGTGCGCCAGCGGGAATCCGCTTCGCCGGCGCATGCCTGCACGCCGGACCTACGGGAACCTTTGATTAGACTCTGCGCGAAAGTTCGCGGACAGATGCGCGGGACAGGGCGGGAACACGCCTGACGTGTGGCAGTAGCCTAATCGGAGGAACCAGTTTCTTACGAGTGAAAATACGATGAAAACCGGCCGCTAATTCGCGGCGTTGCCATGATGCTGGCACATTACTGTTGCATGGTTGCGACGCCGGCCCCGGTATGCCGCCCGATCCAGCGCATTGGCGACCCCGGCAAATCCGCCCGGCCCCCGACGCTGGATGCTGCGACTGTGCCGACCGCATCACCACCCGCCCGCTCTGCCGCGACCCAAGTGGCGCGCGCGTTGCGGGAAGACTGCAGCGCGTAATGATACCTTATAATTCCCGCTGTTTCGGGGCGTTTGGACCCTGAAAAACTTGTAACTTCGACGATCCTGGGGTGCCCCCCGGGCGCACCTGTCCGGCACGCCTTGGCCACCCCGCCAGACGCCGGGCCCATGGCGCCCTTCCAGGCACCCCGACGGCCACCCGACGACGGTTGGGTGGACGCCGGCTCCGAACCGGCGTCCGCCCGCCCGCCCGGCCGCAACATCTCCAGTCCGCAGGACTGAATCCGGCGAGAAGCGCCGCACCACGCCATGGCTCTCGAACTTTCCGACGTCAAGCGCATTGCGCATCTGGCCCGCATCGAAACCAGCGATGCCGAGGCCGAGCATACGCTTGTGCAGCTGAACAACTTTTTCTCCCTGGTGGAGCAGATGCAGGCGGTGGACACCACCGGCATCGAGCCGCTGGCCCACCCGCTGTCGGCCGTGCGCGACATCGCCCAGCGCCTGCGCGACGACGCGGTGACCGAGTCCGACCGCCGCGCGGATTACCAGCGCCCCGCCCCGGCCACCGAGAACGGCCTGTACCTGGTGCCCAAGGTCATCGAGTGACGGCAGCGCGCCGCCCTGCCTTGTCGCCCATCCAGACGCCATCCGACCCGATATGACCTTTTCCGCTGATCACCAGACCTCGCTGCGCCAGATTGCCGATGCGCTGGCCGCCCGTTCCGTGTCCGCCGAGGAACTCGCCCGCGACTACCTGGCCCGCATCGACGCCGCCAGCAGCCTGAACGCCTTTGTCGACGTCAACCCCGACCTGACGCTGGCCCAGGCCCGCGCCGCCGACGAGCGCCGCGCCAACGGCCAGGCCACGCCGCTGACCGGGGTGCCCATCGCCCACAAGGACGTCTTCGTGACGCGCGGCTGGAAGTCCACCGCCGGCTCGAAGATGCTGGCCAACTACGAAAGCCCGTTCGACGCCACCGTGGTGGAACGCCTGGGCGCGGCCGGCATGGTCACGCTGGGCAAGACCAACATGGACGAATTCGCGATGGGCTCGTCCAACGAGAATTCGTACCAGGGCCCCGTGCGCAACCCGTGGGACACCGGCCGCGTGCCGGGCGGCTCGTCGGGCGGCTCGGCTGCTGCCGTGGCCGCGGGCCTGGCGCCGGCCGCCACCGGCACCGACACCGGCGGCTCGATCCGCCAGCCGGCGTCGTTCTCGGGCATCACCGGCATCAAGCCGACGTATGGCCGTGTGTCGCGCTACGGCATGATCGCGTTCGCGTCGTCGCTGGACCAGGGCGGCCCGATGGCCCATACGGCCGAGGACTGCGCGATGCTGCTCAACGGCATGGCCGGCTTCGACCCGAAGGATTCCACCAGCCTGACCCCGGAACTGGGCGGCGTGGACGAGGACTTCACGCGCCTGCTGGGCCAGCCGCGCGCCGGCGCCACCGCCGACAAGCCGCTGGCCGGCCTGCGTATCGGCCTGCCGCGCGAGTATTTCGGCAAGGGCCTGTCCGCCGATGTGGAAAAGACCGTGCGCGCCGCGCTGGCCGAGTATGAAAGGCTCGGCGCCACGCTGGTGGACGTGTCGCTGCCCAAGACCGAGCTGTCGATCCCGGTGTACTACATCATCGCGCCGGCCGAGGCTTCGTCGAACCTGTCGCGCTTCGACGGCGTGCGCTACGGCCACCGCGCCGCCGAGTACCGCGACCTGCTCGACATGTACAAGAAGAGCCGCGCCGAAGGCTTCGGCCCGGAAGTGAAGCGCCGCATCATGGTGGGCACGTACGTGCTGTCGCACGGCTATTACGATGCGTACTACCTGCAGGCGCAGAAGATCCGCCGCATCATCGCCGACGATTTCCAGCGCGCGTTTGCCGAGTGCGACGTGATCATGGGCCCGGTGGCCCCGAGCGTGGCCTGGAAGCTGGGCGAGAAGACCGCCGACCCGGTGCAGATGTACCTGGCCGACATCTTCACGCTGTCCACCAGCCTGGCCGGCCTGCCCGGCATGAGCGTGCCGGCCGGCTTTGGCGACGGCAACATGCCCGTGGGCCTGCAGATCATCGGCAACTACTTCGACGAAGCGCGCCTGCTGCAGGTGGCCCATGCATTCCAGCAGGCCACCGACTGGCACCTGCGCCGCCCGGCCTGATCGCCGATTCGCTAACCGCCAACCGCCAACCGCCAACCGCCGACGCCATCATGCGCATGCACGCCCTGCCCCGCATCCCGCTGAGACTGGCCGCCGCCCTGGCGGTGGCCGTGACGCTGGCCGGCTGCCAGATTCCGTTCGCTGGCCGCTCCACGCCCATCGCGGCGCGCGACATCGACCTGGCCGGCAACTGCCAGCGCACCGAGGAAGACGGCTTCCGCGAGGACGCGCAACTGCGCGTGGCCGACAACACCGTGCAGCAGCTGCAGTGGAAGCTGTGGGTGGGCAAGCGTGGCTCGTGCAGCTTCAACCTGGCCGATTTCCGCCAGGTGCGCAAGACGCCGCACATCGAGCTGCGCGCCAACGACGGCAGCGCCTGCAAGCTGATGGTCTGGCAGGACCCGCGCCGCGTCACGCTGGCGCACGCAAGCTGCCAGTCGCACTGCACGCCCGGCATTTATGAAGAGGCGTGGCCCGTGATGTTCGAACCGGGCACCGGCGAATGCGCGCGCACGCGCTGAGCCCCGGCTGAATTCGTCGATCGACCATGCCTCGCCTGTTCCCGCCCACCTTGCCGCCGAAGGCCCCGCCGCTGGTTCCGACCACGGTGGGCCGCTGGCTGCGCGGGACGCTGGCTGGCGTGGCCGTGGTGACGGCGCTGATGCCGACCGCACCGGCCCAGCCGGCGGTGTCGATGGCGCCGCTGTCGCCGCTGGCGCCCTTGACCGCCCCGGTCGCCCCGGCCAGCGCAGCCGCCGTGGCGGCGCCGGCCACCGCGACCGAGCCCGCCACCGCGCGGGTGCGGCTGCCCGCCGATCCGGGGTCGCCGGCACTGACCGCCTACTGGTTCATGCCGCGCGAGGGCACCGTGGCCCGCAGCCAGCCGTTGCCCGTGGTGGTGGCGCTGCACGGGTGCGGCGGCCTGGTCGACATGAAGGTGGCGGCCAGGCGCGCCGGTACGATCGAGGAAGTGATCGACCCGGCGGCCGGCCTGCAGGGCCGCTATCGCGAATACGCGCACTGGCTGACCGAGCGCGGCTACGCCGTGCTGATGCCGGACAGTTTCAGCCCCCGGGGCAAGGCACAAGGCCTCTGCACGGAATCGCTCGACGCCCGGTCCATCGACGACAAGACACGCCGTGCCGACGCCATCGCCGCACTGCGCTGGGTGGCAAGGCAGCCGGGCATCGACACGCGCCGCATCGTGCTGCTGGGCTGGTCCAACGGCGCGCAGGCGGTGCTGGCCACCATCGACGCCAGCCGGCCCTGGCCCGCCGATGCGCCGAACGTGGACCGCGCCGTGGCGTTCTATCCGGGCTGCAAGCGCGCCGTGCAGCAGCACGATTTCCGGCTGCGCTCGCCGTTGCTGCTGATGATCGGCGGTGCGGACGACTGGACGCCCGCCACGCGCTGCGCGATGCTGCAGAACGCCGTGCAAAGCCGGCAGCCCAAGGCCCGCTTCCGCCTGGAAATCTATCCGGGCGCGTACCATGGCTTCGACGGCACGAGCGAGCTGCACGTGCGGCGCGACATCGCGGCCCGCAATGGCTCGGGGGTCACCGTCGGCGGCGACGCCGTGGCGCGCGTGGCCGCGCTGGCCCAACTCGATTCATGGCTGACGAGTTCCGATCCCTGACGACACAGACGGCGCAGGGCCTGGATTTCGGCAACCGAAGCAACATATACAGAAAGCACTCAGATTAGGAAAACCGCCATGCAATGGGAAGTGGTGATCGGCCTGGAGACGCACGCACAGCTCTCCACGGCCTCCAAGATTTTCTCCGGCGCCTCCACCGCGTTCGGTGCCGAGGCCAATACGCAGGCCTCCCCGGTGGACCTGGCGCTGCCGGGCGTGCTGCCCGTGCTGAACAAGGGTGCCGTCGAGCGCGCCATCCAGTTCGGCCTGTCGATCGACGCGAAGATCGCGCCGCGCAGCATCTTCGCGCGCAAGAATTACTTCTACCCCGACCTGCCGAAGGGCTACCAGATCAGCCAGTACGAGATTCCGGTGGTGCAGGGCGGCCAGATCACGGTGCAGGTGGAAGGCAAGCAGGGCGTCTACGAGAAGACCATCAACCTGACGCGCGCCCACCTGGAAGAAGACGCCGGCAAGTCGCTGCACGAGGACTTCGCGGGCATGACCGGCATCGACCTGAACCGTGCCGGCACGCCGCTGCTGGAAATCGTGACCGAGCCCGACATGCGCAGTTCGGCCGAAGCCGTGGCCTATGCGAAGGCACTGCATTCGCTGGTGGTGTGGCTGGGCATCTGCGACGGCAACATGCAGGAAGGCAGCTTCCGCTGCGACGCCAACGTGTCCGTGCGCCCGGTGGGTCAGGAAAAATTCGGCACGCGCCGCGAGATCAAGAACCTGAACTCGTTCCGCTTCCTGCAGCAGGCCATCGACTACGAAGTGCAATGGCAGATTGCTGAAATCGAGGATGGCCGCGACATCGTCCAGGCCACCGTGCTTTTCGACCCGGACACCGGCGAGACGCGCGCGATGCGTACCAAGGAAGACGCGCACGACTACCGCTACTTCCCCGATCCGGACCTGATGCCGCTGGAAATCGACGCGGCCTGGATCGATCGCGTGAAGGCCGCGCTGCCCGAGCTGCCGGCCGCCATGCAGGCACGCTTTGTGTCGCAATACGGGCTGTCGGCCTACGATGCGAGCACCCTCACCGCGACCAAGGCCCTGGCCAGCTACTTCGAGGCCGTGGTCAAGGAAGTGGGTGCCGCGAGTGCCAAGCCGGCCGCCAACTGGCTGATGGGCGAGATCGCATCGCAACTGAACCGCGACGGCATCACCATCGACGCCGCGCCGGTGAGCCCCGCTCAACTGGCGAAACTGCTATCTCGCATTGTCGATGGCACGGTGTCGAACAACACGGCCAAGAAGGATGTGTTCCCGGCGATGTGGGCCGGCGAATCGGACGGCGACGCCGACGCGATCATCGCGGCCAAGGGCCTGAAGCAGATGTCCGACACGGGCGAGCTGGAAAAGATCATCGACGATGTGCTGGCCGCCAACGCCAGGTCGGTCGAGGAATTCCGCGCCGGCAAGGAAAAGGCGTTCAACGCCCTGGTGGGCCAGGCCATGAAGGCCACCAAGGGCAAGGCCAACCCGGCCCAGGTCAATGAACTGCTGAAGAAGAAGCTGGGCTGATCGCTGATCCGATCCTGTTCTAAAGAAACGGCCACGTCATAAGAACGTGGCCGTTTTTTTCGCCCCGATCAGCGGGCCGTATCGATCATGCGGATTCCAGCGCGGCCAGGCGCGCCTGCAGGCGCTCCAGCAACGCGTCGCGCTCCGCCAGCATGGCGGTGAGCTGGCCGACGTTGACGGCATCGGTCGATGACGTCCCCGCTGCCACGTGGATGATCTGCCGCTGCAGGCTGGCGCTGCCGACCGACACCGACTTGGCGCGGTCGCAGTTGGACTTCGCGCCGAGCGCCACCCCGTTCGTCACCGAAGCCATGGCATTGGCGCCCACCACCACCGACGTGGAGCCCGAAGCCGTTGCCGATCCGCCAATCGCCACATTGTCGGCCTTCGACGCCGATGCCGCGGCGCCGATGACCACCGCGTTGTTGGCCGATACATACACGGCATTGCCCAGCGCAATCGACCCCTCGCCGCCCGCGCCTGTCTCGATGCGCGCGCTGCGGCCCATCACGATGCCGCTGCCGGTGCTGGCCATGGTGGCGCCATCGCCCAGGACGATGCTGCCGCCGCCCTTGGCCGTGGCCAGCGGGCCGATGGCGATGGCATTGCTGCCGCTGGCCGTTGCGCCCGCACCGGTGGATTTCACCTGCACGTACTTCAGGTCCGCATCGCCGGTGCTGATGCCGCCCACGGTCTGGGCAAGATCGGCGATGTCCTGCGCGTTCTTCGTCACCTTGGCGTTGGTCTGGAACAGCTGGCCGCCCGTCACTGCATCGGTGCTCAGCTGGGACAGGCTGGCCGCGCGCAGCCCTGTCACCAGCGTGTTGTCGAGCGTGGCACGGGCCTTCGAGTCGTCGTCGTAGGCCAGGAACGCGTTGCCGACGTTCCCCGACACGTTCACGTCCAGCCCGGCCGTGCGCAGCTGCCCGACCGTGACCGCATCACTGTCCGCCACGCCCGCTTCCACGTTGACGATGCGGCGCCGTGCGTCGGCTGCGCCCACCGACACGGTGTTCGGCCGGTCCGCCACGCTGCCCTGCCCCAGCGCCACGCTGTACGAGCCGGAGACACTGGCCCCTGCGCCCAGCGCCAGCCCTCCCGCCCCTGTCACCGCGGCGGCGTCGCCCACGGCCACCGCCCCGGTGCTCTTCGCCGAGGCATTCGGGCCGATGGCCAGCGCATTGGTGCCGCTGGCATCGGCATCCGAAGCGGTCGAGTCGACGTGGAAGTACTTCACCCCGGCGTCGCCGCCCGTGATGTCTTCTACCGCCGTATTGATCTGGCTCAGTGCGTCGAGCGCTTGGCCGAGCTGCTGGTTGGTGGCGAACAACTGCGCGCCTGTCACCGCATCCTGGCTGGCCTCGGTCAGTTCACCGGGCACCAGGCTCGTGACCAGCGTGTTGGCCAGCGTTACGCGGCCCAGCGTGGCGTCGTCATAGGCCACGAACGCGTTGGACACCTCGCCGGCCGCATTCAGGTTCAGCCCGGCGTCCTTGAGCTGGCCCACCGTGGCGGCGTCCGAATCGAGTTCGCCCTTCATGACATGCACGATGCGGCGCGGCTTGAGCAGCGTGCCGACCGATACCGTGCCCTCGCGGAGCGCCACGCTGCCGTTCCCGATGGCCACGCTGTCCGCCGCCGATACACTGGCCTGGTGGCCGATCGCCACCGCCCCGGCGCCGCCCGCGTTGGCGCCGGTCCCCACCGCGAGCGCGGCCGTGCCGTCGCCATTGGCCTGCGTGTTGACACCGACCGCCACATCGCCAGCGCCAACCGCCACCGACCGGCTGCCGATGGCCTGCGCCCAGTCCGCGACGCTGGCGGCATTGCTGCCCAACGCCGTCGAATGTTGCCCGTTTGCCACCGCTTCCAGGCCGAGCGCCAGCCCACCGCTGCCGGATGCATCGGCCAGCGGCCCGACCGCGATGGCGTCGCTGCCGGTGGCCGCGCCGTCCGGCTTCGAACTGTTGGCGTGGAAATACTGGAGATCGGCCACGCTGCTGCCGCCGCCAAGTGCCGCGTAGAGCTGGCTGCCGTTGATGGCGTCGGTGCTGCTTTCCGACACCTCGCCGGGTGCAACGTTGACAATGGTGCGCTTGAACTCGTCGGTGCCGACCGAGACCGTCCCATCTGCCTCGGCAACGCTTCCGTAGCCCAGCGCGACGCTAAGTTCTCCCATGGCCATGCTGCTGGCCCCGAAGGCGATGGACTGAAGCGCGCTGGCGTTCGAACTTTCGCCAATCGCGAGCGCGCGATGGGCAGTGGCGCGCGTCCCCGCACCAAAGGCGATCGTGCTCTGGGCCGTGGACCGCGCGTCCCAGCCCATCGCCATCGCATCGTAACCGCCCGTTGCCTGCGCCGCGTTGCCGATGGCCAGGGCGTTCCTGCCCGATGCGATGCCGTTCGGGCCCACCGTAATCGCGTTGCCCCCCGTGGGAGAGCCATCGGTTCCATCCGTGTTCGCACGGAAATACGTGATACCCGCGGCGGCCTGCACGCCCCCTTCACCGCGCGCCTTATCGTGCGCCTCATCGCGCGCCTTATCGCGTGCCTCACCGCCAGCCTGAGCGCCCGCTTCGGGCGAATCCGCGCCTTGCGCCAGCGCGGCTTCCTGTTGCTGCTGTGTCATGTCGAACTCCCAATCGTTTGGCCTGGAGAAAGCCGCTCGGGTGCCGGTGTCCGGCATCGGCACCGCCCACGGCCCAGCCCATCGTTGCCGATGGCCATGCACCGGACAATGGATTCGAATGACAGGAAGATGATCCATCGGGAATCCGCGCGGCGAGCGGTGCGCGTCGCCCGTCCGAAGCCGACAGGAGAACCGCCTAGGCGTCCCCGGCCACCGGCACCACGCTGACTTCCACCTCCACCGTATGCTCGCCGCCGCCGACGATCACGCCATGCAGCAGCGGCACGTCGCTGTAGTCGCGCGCGATGGCCAGGGTCACGTGGCGCGTGTCGGCCAGCACGTCGTTGGTGGGATCGAGGTCGATCCAGCCGTTGGCCGGACACCAGACGCCGGCCCACGCGTGCGAGGCATCCGCACCGAGCAGGCGCGGCTCGCCCGGCGGCGGATCGGTGCACAGGTAGCCGCTGACATAGCGCGCGGCCAGGCCGATCGAGCGCAGGCAGCCGATCATCACCTGCGCGAAGTCCTGGCACACGCCGCTGCGCAGCGCAAACGCCTCCAGCGCGGGCGTATGCACTTCGGTGGTCTCGCCGTGGTACTCGAAGTCGGCGTGGATGCGATGCATCAGGTCGATGGCGCCAGCCGCCACCGTCACACCGGCAGTGAAGCTCTGCAGCGCGTAGTCGCGCAGGTCAGCGTGCAGCGCCACGTTCGGCGATGCGTAGACGAATTCCGTCTCGGGATGGAACGGCTGGCCGGCGTGGTAGCGCAGTTGCTGTGCCGCCTCTTCCCATGGCGTGCCCCGCGCCGCATCGAACCCGGCCCAGCGTGGCGTCAGCGTGACCGTGCTGCGGGTGGTCAGGCGCATCGTCTCGTGCGGCACATCGAGCATGAAATGCAGCACGTTGTTGCCGAACGCATCGGTACGCATGTGCTGGTGCGTTGGCGCCGGCTCCACATCGGTCCGGTGTGCGCTCACGGCCTGCCACGGGTACGACGGCGGCGTCACCACGGCACGCTGCTGCGCATGTTCCACCGGCCAGACGTACTGGTAGGTGGTGACGTGGTGCACGTCGAGCGTGGTGGGCGGGGCCGGCGGCGTGACGGGCACGGGCCCGGGAGCCTGGGCCGGTTCGCGCGGCCCGGCCTCCGCCTGGGAACCGTCCGGCTGGCCGCTCATGGCAGGTCCGTCTCCGGCGCCACGCCGGCATGGCTGAAGTAGCGGCCGCCGATTTCGTCGGACAGCTTTGCCATGCGCCCGCCAAGCTGGTCGCACAGCGCCGCGAGCTTGGGGTAGCGGTCCCTGTCGCGTTCGCACAGCAGCGAGCGCGACGGCAGCGCGGTTGCCGGCGGCAGCAGTTCGGCCAGCGGCACGCGCGTCTGGCCGGTGGCGCCGGTGGGCAGTTGCGCGAGCTTGTCGCGCAGGCGGTCCAGCACGCCGTAGAGGCCGCGCGGATTGGTCGTCTCCAGCACCAGCAGGTCGACCAGTGCCGCCACGTCGCTACGCCCCGGGAACAGCGAGCGGTAGGTCAGCGTGCTGTCGAACAGGTGCAGCAGCATGTCGAAGCCGCTGCGCGACGCCAGCGCGCCGCTGCCTTCCGCCAGCTCCAGGAACAGCGCCAGCGTGCCGAGCCGTTCGATGTGACGGCCGATGAAGACCAGCCGCCACGCTTCGTCGCGCGTCATGCGGTCGCCCTGCGCGCCGCTGATCGCGCCCAGCTGCATCGCCAGATGCTCCAGCGCGGCCAGCACCTTCGAGCGGTCGTAGGCCCCCTCGCCGTGGCCCACCGTGCCGGACGGGCAGGCGGCATCCGCCATCGCGTCCTGGAAGTCGTTGCGCGCGGCCAGGATGGTGCGCCAGTGATCGTTCGACAACCGGTTGCGGATCTCGTTGGCGGCGCGCGCGTGGCTGGCCAGCGTCGGCATCAGGCCCGTCGCCGCGTTCGGATCGGCCAGCGTGGAGACCAGGCTGCGTTCGAACACGCGCAGCGACGCCTGCGGCGACGGCGTGTGCGGCGCCACCAGCCCGAACCACTGCGCCAGCAGGCCCAGCATGTTCAGCGTGCCGTCGTCGGTCTCGTCGTTCGATTCGATCGAGCCGAGTATCTGGCGGCACACGCGCACGACGTTTTCGGCGCGCTCGGCATAGCGGCCGGCCCAGAACAGGTTCTCGGCCGCGCGGCTCGATACGGCCAGCGGCCGCGTCACCGCCACCGTGCCCAGCGACGGCAGCGCGGTACGCGGTGACGGCGCCGATACCGACCCGCGGCGCGCATGGCTGGCCGACGTCGGCATCAACCCCTGCACCGGCTGGTTCGACAGCACCCAGGTGTCGGCGCTGGTGCCGCCCAGCTGCATCGATACCGCTTCCAGATGGGGCGGTGCGAGCCGCGTGAAGCCGCCCGGCATGACCTGCCAGCCGCCATTGCCATCGGCAACCGCGAACACGCGCAGCATGGCCGCGCGCGAACCGATCCGTCCGCCGCCCTTGTCGTCGGGCTCCCAGCAAGGCGTGTGCGAAAGCGGCAACGGCGCCTGCAGCGTGAAGCGATCTGGCGTTTCGGCGATGCGGGCGCGCCATGCATCGAGCGGCTGCAGCCCCTTTTCCATGCCGAGCAGCGCATCGGCGGGCGTGCGTGGATAGGTGGGCATCACGAACGCTTCGTCGAGCAGCCGCAGCGCCTCTTCCTGCGCGGCGGCCTCGCCGCACCACCAGCTCATGACCGATGGCAGCACCAGCGGCTCGTCCAGCAAGGCCTGCGCGATGCCGGGCAGGAAGCCGTGAATCGCAGGCGACTCCAGGAAGCCGGATCCCGGCACGTTCGACACCGCCACGTTGCCCGCGCGCATCGCTTCGAGCAGGCCCGGCACGCCGAGCATCGAATCGCTGCGCAGTTCCAGCGGATCGCAGAACACATCGTCAAGGCGCCGCAGGATCACATCCACGCGTTCCAGCCCGCCGAATGTCTTCAGGTACACCACGTCGTTGCGCACGGTCAGGTCCTTGCCTTCCACCAGCGTGATGCCGAGGTAGCGCGCCAGGAACGTGTGCTCGAAGTAGGTCTCGTTGAACGGCCCCGGCGACAGCAGCACGATCTGGCGCCCCGCGCCCGTGCCGGCGCCGGCGCCGGCGCCCTCTTCAGCCGGGCCCGCCGGTGCCGCGTGCGCCAGCGTCGAGATCAACTGCGAGAAGGTCGGCGGCAGGCGCCGCACGCGCAGTTCGCGGAACGCCTCGGCATACTGGCCTGAAACGATCAGCCGGTTTTCCAGCGCGTAGCCCATGCCCGAAGGCGTCTCGGTGCGATGCGCGATGACCGTCCAGCCGTTGTCGGTGTGCACCAGGTCTACCGCGACGGTCTGCAGGAAGCTGCCGCCCGGCGGCTGGTAGCCCTTGAGCGGGCGCAGGTAGCCGGGATGCCCGTAGACCAGCCCCGGCGGCAGCAGCCCGCGCCGGAGCAGCGTCTGCGGCCCATAGATATCGGCCAGGATGGCGTTGGCCAGCGTCGCCCGTTGCGTGACGCCGGCCTCGATCACCGCCCAGTCGGCTTCGGACACCAGGAACGGAAAGACCTCCAGCTGCCAGGCCCGCGCGCCGCCCTGGTCGGCGTAGACGTTGTACGTCACGCCGTTGTCGCGGATGCGGCGCGACACGGCCGCCGCATGGGCATTCAGCGCGGCGGGGCGCAGGTCGTCGAGGATGCCGAAGAAGCGCGCCCACGGTTCGCGCAGCGTGCCGTCGGGCAGCCGCAATTCGTCGCGATGGCCGTCCGGCACGGGCAGCGCCAGCCGGCCCGCCAGGGCGGCCGGCGCGTCGGCAATATCCGATCCATCGAAAGGCAGCGACGACTGCAACGGCACGGCTGACGGTTCTCCTGTGGGCGGGCGCGCCAGATGCGCTAGGCAATGTCGCGCAGGTCCAGCGTGAACGGAAATTCCAGGCTGCGGCGTGGCGGCGGCGCCACGGACCGCCCCGGCGTATGCCCGATCGCGAAAAACCGTGCCAGGCGCCGGCTTTCCGCCTCGTACGCATTGACCGGGAATGTCTGGTAATTACGGCCGCCCGGGTGCGAAACATGATACTGACAGCCGCCCAGGCTGCGGTCCATCCACGTATCCACCACGTCGAAGGTCAGCGGCGCGTGCGACGGGATGGTCGGATGCAGCGACGACGGCGGCGCCCAGGCGCGATAGCGCACCCCGGCCACGTACTCGCCGGCCCGCCCGGTAGGCTGCAGCGGAATGGTCTGCCCGTTGACCGTCACCACATGCCGGTTGTCGTTCATGCCCAGCACGCTCACCTCGATGCGCTCCACCGACGAATCGACATAGCGCACGTTGCCGCCGGGCGCCCCCTCCTCGCCCATCACATGCCATGGCTCCAGCGCGGTGCGCAGCGTCAGCGACAGCCCGGCCACGTCGATCTCGCCCACGCGCGGGAAGCGGAACTCGAAGTGCGGCGCGAACCAGCTCGACTCGAAGACAAAGCCGGCGGCGCGCATTTCGGCCAGCACATCGTCGAAATCCATTTCCACGAAGGTGCCGAGCATGAAGCGGTCGTGCAGCGCCGTGCCCCAGCGCGTCAGCCGCGCGGTGTACGGCGTGCGCCAGAAGCGTGCCACCATCGCCCGCAGCAGCAGTTGCTGCACCAGGCTCATGCGTGCGTGGGGCGGCATCTCGAACGCGCGAAGTTCCAGCAGGCCCAGCCGGCCGGTCGGCCCGTCGGGCGAGTAGAGCTTGTCGATGCAGAACTCCGAACGGTGCGTGTTGCCCGTCACGTCGACCAGCAGGTTGCGCAGGATGCGGTCGATCAGCCAGGGCGGCACCTGGCCATTGCCGACCACCTCGCACAGGTCAAGCTGGCGGCGCAGTTCGTCGAACGCGATATCCAGCTCGTAGACCTGGTCGTTGCGCGCCTCGTCCACGCGCGGCGCCTGGCTGGTCGGGCCGATGAACAGCCCCGAAAACAGGTACGACAGCGACGGATGGTTGTGCCAGTACGCGATCAGGCTGGCCAGCACGTCGGGCCGGCGCAGGAACGGGCTGTCGTCCGCCGTGGCACCGCCCAGCACGAAGTGGTTGCCGCCGCCGGTACCGGTGTGGCGCCCGTCGAGCATGAATTTCTCGGTGGACAGATGCGTCTCGTGCGCGGCCTGGTACAGGTAGTCGGTGTGGTCCACCAGTTCCGGCCAGTTGGCGGCCGGATGGATGTTGACCTCGATCACGCCCGGATCGGGCGTCACCTGCAGCAGCTTCAGGCGGGGGTCGCGCGGCGGCGGATAGCCTTCCATCACGATCCTGACGCCCAGTTCGGCGGCGGTGGCTTCCACCTCGGCCACCAGCGCCAGGTAATCCTCCAGCACGGTCAATGGCGGCATGAAGACATAGAGGATGCCGCGCTTGTCATCCATCGACTGCGCTTCGACGGCGGGACCGGCGGCGCGGCTCGGGTGGCGAACCTCCACGCAGATTGCCGTGCGGATGGTGTCGCTGGACGATACCCCCCGCGCGGGCGCCGTGGCCTGCGTGGCGGATTTGCCACCCGGCCGCGGCTGGCCCCGCGCTTCGGCCCTGCGCGCGGCCATCGCCGCGGGGCTGTACGCGGCGGCCGGCGACTGCGCGCGCAGCGGCGCCGCCGCCGGCAGCGGGGCGCGCGGTGCGAACGGATCCTGCTCGAATTGCCACGGATAGTCGGCCTTCGACACCCACGGCAGCGAATCGAGCGGCAGCCGGTAGCCCATCGGCGAATCGCCGGGCAGCAGGTACATGCGTTCGTCGCGCACGAACCAGCGGCCGGTCAGCCAGCCGCCATGATCGTCGGGCGCCAGCGGCAGCACGTAGCCGGTGACGCTGGACAGCCCCGCGTCGAACACGCGCCGCAGCCGCGTGCGCTCCAGTTCGTCGTCGAGCTTCGCCTCGAACGGGTCGACGTTGACGGGCAGCCGGCGCTCGCGCCACAGGTAGTACCAGACATCCTCGTAGCCGGGTGTGATGGCGTCGGCTTCCAGCCCTAGCCGCCGCGTCAGCGTTTCGAGAAACCGCCGGGCATCGGCCGATGTGTAGGCGTCGGGCTCGCGCTCGTCCGCAAACAGCGACGGATCCTGCCAGCAAGGCTGCCCATCGGCGCGCCAGCAGATCGACAGCGCCCAGCGCGGCAACTGTTCGCCGGGATACCACTTGCCCTGTCCGAAATGCAGGAAGCCGCCCTCGCCGTAGCGCGCACGCAGCTTGTGCACCAGTTCGGTGGCCAGCCCGCGCTTGGTGGGGCCCAGCGCATCGGTGTTCCACTCGGCGCCGTCACGGTCGCGCGCGGCGACGAAGGTGGGCTCGCCGCCCATCGTCAGCCGCACGTCGAGCGCCTGCAACTGGCGATCGACGGCCAGGCCGGCCGCGTCGATGGCCGTCCACTGTGCATCGGTGTAGGGCTTGGTCACGCGCGGTGACTCGTAGATCCGCGAGATCGACATATGGTGCGCGAACGTCACCTCGCACTCGTCCACCGCGCCGCTGACCGGTGCCGCGCTGCTGGGCTCCGGGGTGCAGGCCAGCGGGATATGGCCTTCGCCGGCCAGCAGCCCCGATGTGGGATCGAGCCCGATCCAGCCTGCGCCGGGCAGGTAGACCTCGCACCAGGCGTGCAGGTCGGTGAAATCCGCCTCGGCACCCACCGGGCCATCGACGGCCTTCACGTCGGGGGTCAACTGCAGCAGGTAGCCGGACACGAAGCGCGCGGCCAGCCCCAGATGCCGCAACGTCTGCACAAGCAGCCAACCGGTGTCGCGGCACGACCCCGACGCGTTTTCGAGCGTGGTCTCGGGCGACTGCACGCCCGGCTCCATGCGGATCAGGTAGCGGATCTCGCGCTGCAGCCGCTGGTTCAGGTCCACCAGGAAATCCAGCGTGGCACGCGGCGCGCGGTCGATGCTGTCGACAAAGGCGGCCAGGCGCGGCGTCAGCGGGTCTTTCGCCAGGTAGGGCGCCAGGTCGTGCGCCAACCCGGCATCGTAGGCAAACGGAATCTTCTCGGCCGACGGCTCCAGGAAGAAATCGAACGGGTTGTAGACCGCCATCTCGGCGATCAGGTCCACCGTCACGCGGAATTCCGTGGTCGGCTCCGGAATGACCAGCCGGGCCAGGTAGTTGGAGAACGGGTCCTGCTGCCAGTTGACGAAATGCTGCACCGGTTCGATGCGCAGCGAGTAGGACAGGATCGGCGTGCGGCAATGCGGTGCCGGGCGCAGGCGTACGACTTGCGGCGACAACTGCACCGGACGGTCATAGCGGTAGTGTGTGACATGACTCAGCGCGACGTGCGTGACCACTGGCGACCCCCGGGGTTGTGTGTAGCGTCAGGCTTAGCAAGACTTGTACCGCCTGCCCGTTCCTGCCAGCGGGCGGCGGCCGGCAACCGTGCCGGCCTACATTTGACTCTTCGCGCGCAGGCCCTCTTCCAGCAACGACCGCAGCTTGGCCAGCGCGCCGGGATCGCCGTGCGAAGCCGCCCGGGCGTACCAGATCTTGGCCTGCTCGATATCCTTGTCCACGATGCCGGGGTAGCCGCGCTCGTAGTAGCTGCCGACGATGTACTGCGCCCCCCCGTCGCCGGCGGTGGCCGCCTTCGAGTACCAGTTGAACGCACGGCCGTAGTCGAGCGGCACGCCGCGCCCCGTGAAGTAGTTGGTGGCCAGCGCCACCTGCGCCTGGATATGGCCGCCCTGCGCCGCGCGCTCATACCAGCGGTTGGCCTCCTCCAGCGACTTCGGCACCAGTTCGCCGCGCTCGTTCAGATCCCCCAATGTGTACTGCGCATGTGTCATCTGGTTGTCGGCGGCGCGCCGCAGCCAGACCAGTGCTTCCTGCGGCCGGGCTGTCGTGCCTTCGCCACGCAGCAGCATCATCGCGTAGTTGAACTGGGCCAGCCGGTTGCCCTTCTGGGCGGCATCGGCAAAACCCTTGATCGCCGCATCGAAATGACCGGCTTCATAGGCGGCGACCGCTTCGCGCGTCTGGGCCTGGGCCGGCGCGGGCGGTTCGGTGGCGGCACGGGCATGGAAGCCGGCGACTGCGGCGAGGACCAGCACGGCCAGACGGATCTTCGAGGTAACGGACGCGGGCATGGTGGAACTCCGAAGGCCGGCGGGGCTGACGGGCTGGATAGCGGGACGTTGATTTAGTGTAGTTGGCGATCCAGCGCGCCGCTTATTCTCTTGAAGGATTTGTTGAAAACATATTTGGCTAATAATATTCTTCCCCAGAATAAATGCGGGAGATCGTGCTGGCACCCCCATGGACCGCCAAGGCGGTGCCAGCACGCAGCCCGAGGATCAGCCCGCGTCTTCCAGTGCCGACACCCGCGTGGCCAGCGCGGCGATCTGGCGGTTGATGGCGACCAGTTCCTGGCGGAGCTGGTCAAGATTCACCGCGTCGGTGCCTTCGGTGCCGGCTGCCACGTTGACGATCTGCCGGGTCCGCACGCCTGCGCGGCCGACCGACACGGACAGCGGACGGTCGCAAACCGATTCGTTGCCGAGCGCCACGCCGTAATCCACGTTGGCCTTCGCCTGGCTGCCCAGTGCGAGGCTGAAGATCGCCGTGGCGGTCGAGCTGGCTCCCAGCGCGACGGCACCCGGCTGCGTGGCTTGCGAGTTCGCCCCGATCGCATCGGCAAACAGGGCGCTGGCGCTGGAATTCGATCCGATCGCCACGGCCTGCGAACCGCTGACATAGCTCTGATCGCCAATCGCGATGCCGCGTACGGCCGATACCACGGCCAGGCCCAGCGCGATGGAGTTGGCGGCCGACGCGCCGGCCTTCGTGCCGATGGCGATGGCATCGCTGGCGCCGGCAACGCTGCCCACACCAATGGCCACGCTGTAGGGCGCCGTGGCATTGGCCAGCTGCCCGAATGCCGTCGCGCTTTCGGCGACGGCGGCGGCCTTGATGCCCACGGCGGTGCTGTTCACGGCCGATGCAACGGTGGAACTGCCCAGCGCAGTGCTGCTGTCGGCGGTTGCGGCACTCCGCGCACCGAACGCCGTCGACCACACGGCAGTGGCCGTGGCCTCCCGGCCCACCGCCGCGCTGTAGTTCCTGCCGCTGTGGGCCCCGGTGCCAATCGCCAGCGTATTGTGATCGCCGTCGGCCAGCGCCGTATTGCCGATGGCGATCGAATCGCCCACCGTGGCCGCGGCCGATTGCCCGATGGCAATCGCGTTGCCACCGCTGGCGTTGGCGTCGGGGCCGGTGCTGTTGGCGCGGAAGTACTGAACGCCTGCGGCCAGCGCGGCCGCCTGCTGAGATACGTTTTGTGTCATTGCGTCGCTCCAGATGTCGGATTCGGAAACGCCTTCCGGACAGCCGGCGTGCGCGCCATGGCTGCCACGGATGGCGATTCAATCCTTTCAAACTGCGACGCGCGACACCATGGAATCTGGTAGGCCAGGACGGTTCCATGGCGCGACCGGGCGCCCTGTGGTTAGGGGCGCGGCACCGCGCGGATGCGGCTACCCGGCGAACCGGTATCCGACCCCCACCTCGGTCAGCAGGTGCAAGGGCTGTGCGGGGTCCGGTTCCAGCTTGTGGCGCAGGTGTCCCATGTAGACGCGAAGGTAGTGGCTGCTTTCCGAGTGCGCCGGGCCCCAGACCTCACGCAGCAGTTCGCGATGGGTCATGACCTTGCCGCGGTGGGCGATCAGCACCGCCAGCAGCCGGTATTCGATGGGGGTCAGATGCACCTGCGCATCGCCGCGCGTGACCAGCCGGTTGGCCATGTCCACGCGCACATCGCCGAACGTGATCTGCGGCGTGCCCTGCGGGTTCGTCCTGGCGTGGCGGCGCAGCAGCACGCGCACGCGCGCCACCAGTTCGCCCACGCCGAACGGCTTGGTCAGGTAGTCGTCGGCGCCGGCATCCAGCGCCGCGATCTTGTCGGCTTCGTCGGTACGCGCCGACAGCACCAGCACCGGCACCTCCGTCCAGGTGCGCATTTCACGGATCAGCGTCATGCCGTCGCCATCGGGCAGGCCCAGGTCCAGGATCACGATATCCGGCTGGCGCGTGCCGGCATCGATCAGCCCGCGCTTGAGCGTGTCGGCCTCGTGCACGGTACAGCCCTCTGCCTGCAGCGATTCGCGCACGAAGCGGCGGATATGGGGTTCGTCCTCGACCAGCAAGACGGTCGGCGAATAATCGAATGGCATCTCAGTGCGGATCAGGAAGGATGGTGTCGAGCGGCTCGGGCTCGACGGCAGGAGGATTGCCGCGCGGCAGTGCCAGCGTGAAGCGTGCGCCGGGGCCGGCCGGCTCCACCCAGATGCGGCCGCCGTGGGCCTGCATGATGGCGTCGCACACGGCCAGCCCCAGGCCCACGCCGGCGGTGGCCGATTCGCGCTGGCCACGCGTGAATTTCTCGAAGATGTGGCGCTCCTGGCCCGGCGCCACGCCGGGGCCCTCGTCCTCGACGATCAGGCGCACTTCGTCGTCGAGCAGCTCGCCACGGATGCGCACGACCGTGCCGGGCGCGGTGTACTTGGCCGCGTTTTCCAGAAGGTTGCACAGCACGCGCTCCATCAGCACGCCGTCGCATTCCACCAGCGGCAGCGCGGAAAGGCGGGCCACCTGCACGCGATGCGCCTTCAGTGCCTCGCGCATCGACGCGAGCGCCGCGCCCACCAGTTCCTCCAGCGATTGCCAGCCGCGCTGCAGTGCCACGTCGTGCTGCTGCAGTCGGGCCATGTCGAGCAGGTTGACCACCATGGTCCGCATGCGCAGCGCCTGCCCACGCATGGCCTCCACGGTCTCGGCCACGTCGCCGGCCAGCGCCGGCGTGGCGCGCTGCAGCGTCTCGGCCATGCCGATCAGCCCGGTCAGCGGCGTGCGCAGGTCGTGCGACACGGCGGCCAGCAGCGAACTGCGCAGCCGCTCCGATTCGATCGACACCAGCGCGCGCTGCGCCACTTCCACGTAGTGCAGCCGCTCGATGCCGATGGCGATCAGCGTGGCGAAGACATCGGCCTGACGTCGCAGCTCGGGCTCGGCCAGCGCGTGCCAGGCGCGCGGCTCCACGGCCAGCACGCCGCGCGTCTGCATCGGCGCCTTCAGCGGCAGGTACAGCACCGTGCTGCCCGGCAGCGTATGGGTGCCGGTGCCGGCCGGCTGGCCGTGGTCGAACACCCATTGCGCCAGCACCGTGTCGATGGCCTCTCCCTTGTCGGTCTTGTCGGTCCTGTCGGTCTTGTCACCAGGCCCGCCCGGCGCGCCTCCGGCCATCGGCACCAGCCGGCCCTGTTCGGACACCAGAAAGAACGTCACATGGGCTTCGAACGCGGCGCGCATGAAGCGGCTGCCGATCTCGACCACCTGATCGGTGGTCAGCGCGGCCGACAGCTCGCGGGCCAGTTCGTACAGCGTGCGCGCATCGGTTTCGCGCCGCACGGCCACCTGCGCCTGCTCGCGCAGGCCGGCCGTGAGCTGCCCGATGACCAGCCCCACCGTCAGCAATACGAAGAACGTCAGCAGGTACTGCACGTCGCTGACCGCGAACGACATCCGGGGTGGCACGAAGAAGAAATCGAACGCCGCCACCGCCAGCACCGATGCCAGCGCCGCCGGTCCCCGGCCATGGCGCAAGGCCACGCCGACCACGCCCGCCAGGAACAGCATCGCAATGTTGACGAGGTCGAACCACGGGCGCGCCAGCATCGACAGCACCGTGGCACCGGCGCACCAGACCGCCGCGAACGCGTAGTCGCGCCGGCGCGTGCGTGCCAGTTCGGCGCGGGCCTCGATGGCGGCCTGCGCATCGGCATCGTCATGGGGCGCGACGATCTGCGGCGCGCGCGGCCGAAGATCGGCGCGCGTGGTGTCGGCGGCCACGCGGATCACGTCGATCTCCGGGCAGCCCGCCGCCAGCGCATCGGCAAACGTCTGCCGGCCGATCAGCCGGTTGCCCGCGCCCACCACCGGCGACAACGCACGCGCCAGCCACATGCGCGCCTGATCGATCGGACTGCCCTCGGCGCGCCAGTCGTTGCGGGCACGCCCCACCAGCACCTTGGTCAGGTTGTGGCGGCGCACGTAGCCGGCCACCGCTCTGACCATGTCGTGCCCGGCCAGCGTTTCGGTGCGGGCGCCCAGTTCCTCGGCCAGTTGCATGGCGGCGCGGACGCGCACGCGGACGGGGTCGGCCAGCGGCATCAGCCGGGGCGTGGCGATGGTGACCACGTGCCAGTCGCAGTCGAGCTGGCTGGCCAGGCGCCGCGCGCTGCGCACCACCTGTTCGGCATCGTCGCCGGTGCCAATGCACGCCAGCACGGCCTCGCGGGTGCGCCAGACCGGCTGGATCGCCTCGGCATGGCGGTAGGCGCGCACGTCGTCATCGACGCGGTCGGCGGTACGGCGCAGCGCCAGTTCGCGCAGCGCGATCAGGTTGCCCTTGCGGAAGAAATGCCGGGCCGCGTGGCGCGCCTGGTCAGGCAGGTACACCTTGCCTTCGCGCAGCCGGCGCAGCAGTTCGTCGGCGGGCAGGTCCACCAGCACCACCTCGTCGGCGCCGTCGAACACGGCGTCGGGCACGGTTTCCCAGACGCGCACGCCGGTGATGCCGCCCACGGCCTGGTTCAGGCTGTCCAGGTGCTGGACGTTGACCGTGGTCCAGACGTCGATGCCGGCAGCCTGCAGCTCCTGGATGTCCTGCCAGCGTTTGGGGTGGCGGCTGCCCGCCGCGTTGGAGTGCGCCAGTTCGTCGACGAGTACCAGCGCAGGGTGGCGGGCCAGTGCGCCATCGAGATCGAATTCCTGCAGCACGTGATCCCGATAGGGCACGTCGCGCAGCGGCAGGCGCTCCAGGCCGTCCACCAGCGATTCGGTTTCGGCGCGGCCGTGGGTTTCGACCACGCCGATCACCACGTCCACGCCCTGTTCACGCAAGGCCCGGGCCGCCGCCAGCATGGCAAAGGTCTTGCCCACGCCGGCCGATGCACCAAAGTAGACCCGCAGCTTGCCGTGCGCGGCGCGCACGCCGTCCGCCTGCATGCGTTGCAGCAGGGCGTCGGGGTCCGGGCGGGCGGCGTCAGTCATCGTGTGTGGATTGTGCCACGCAGGCATTCGCGGTGTGTGCATGCGCCGGCCCTCTCCCCCGGCCCTTCGCCCCCGCGCGGGAGAGGTGAGCAAACCACCAGCATCCGATATGCCCCTGGTGTTCTCCCCTCTCCCCCCTGCGGGAGAGGGGCGGGGGCGAGGGCAAGCGCATCGACCACCACGAAATCTATTTCAGCCCATCCAGCGCAAGATTCAACTTGAGCACGTTCACCGCTGGCTCCCCTAGCACCGCCAGGCCCGGGCCCTCGGTGTTAGCCGCGATCAGCGCCTCGACCTTCGCCTCCGGCAGGCCGCGCAGGCGCGCCACGCGCGCCGCCTGGTATTGCGCCGCGGCCGGGCTGATGTGCGGGTCGAGGCCGCTGCCCGACGCCGTGACCAGGTCCACCGGCACCGGCGCCCGGTTATCGGGATCGGCGGCGTGCAGCGCATCGATACGCGCGGTCGCCGCGTCGGTCAGCGCCGGATTGGTCGGGCCCAGGTTCGAGCCCACCGACGCCGCGCCGTTGTACGGCATCGGCGCCGTGGCCGACAGGCGGCCCCAGAAGTACTTCGGGTCCGAGAACGGCTGGCCGATCAGCGCCGAGCCGACCGTCCTGCCATCCTGCACGATCAGCGACCCGGCGGCCTGGTGCGGAAACACCGCGCGCGCGATGCCGGTGACCACGCCCGGATAGAGCAGCCCGGTGACGATGGACAGGCCGACGAACACAGTCAGCGCCGGGCGCAGCATGCCGGTCTGGCGAGCCGGCTCGGCCGGCAGGTTGATTTGGGCTTGTGAAGGCATTGCAGTTCTCCGTACTCAGATCCAGCCGAACATCGTCAGGAACATGTCGATCAGCTTGATGCCGGCAAAGGGCACCAGGATGCCGCCCAGCCCGTAGATCAACAGGTTGCGGCGCAGCAGGATGGCGGCGCCCAGCGGGCGGTACACCACGCCGCGCATCGCCAGCGGAATCAGCGCCACGATGATCAGCGCGTTGAAGATCACGGCCGACATGATGGCCGACGCCGGCGTGGACAGGTGCATCACGTTCAGCAGGTTCAGCTGCGGATACGTGGTGGCGAATGCGGCCGGGATGATCGCGAAATACTTGGCCACGTCGTTGGCCACGCTGAAGGTGGTCAGCGACCCGCGCGTCATCAGCATCTGCTTGCCGATCTCGACGATCTCGATCAGCTTGGTCGGGTTGCTGTCCAGGTCGACCATGTTGCCGGCCTCGCGCGCGGCCTGCGTGCCGCTGTTCATGGCGACCGCCACATCGGCCTGCGCCAGCGCCGGGGCGTCGTTGGTGCCGTCGCCGGTCATCGCCACCAGGCGGCCCTGCCCCTGGTATTCCCGGATCAGCGCGAGCTTGGCCTCGGGCGTGGCTTCGGCCAGGAAGTCGTCCACGCCGGCCTCGGCCGCGATCGATGCCGCCGTCAGGCGGTTGTCGCCGGTGATCATCACGGTGCGGATGCCCATCTTGCGCAGCTCGCCGAACCGCTCGCGGATGCCGCTCTTGACGATGTCCTTGAGCTCGACCACGCCCAGCACGCGCACGCTGTCCTCGGTGCCTTCGGAGATGGCCTCGGCCACCACCAGCGGCGTGCTGCCGGCGCGCGCCACATCGTCCACGGCCTGCATGACGGCGTCGGGGAACTTGCCGGCGCGCTCGGTCACGTAGCGACGCACCGCGTCGGCCGCGCCCTTGCGCACGCTGCGCACGACGTTGCCTTGTGCCACATCGACGCCGCTCATGCGCGTCTGCGCGGTGAACGGCACGAAGACCGGGGCAGCCAGTCCGCGTGCGCCCATCTCCGGCGCGGTCACGCCCGGTTGCTGGCGCACCAGCGCGACGATGCTGCGGCCCTCGGGCGTTTCATCGGCCAGCGACGACAGCCAGGCGGCCTCCGCCAGCTGGCGCTCGTTCACGCCCGGGGCGCAGAGGAAGCGCGCGGCCTGGCGATTGCCGTGGGTGATCGTGCCGGTCTTGTCCAGCAGCAGCACGTCGACGTCGCCGGCGGCCTCCACCGCGCGGCCCGACGTGGCAATCACGTTCGCCTCCATCATGCGGCTCATGCCCGCCACGCCGATGGCCGACAGCAGGCCGCCGATGGTGGTCGGGATCAGGCACACGAGCAGCGCCACCAGCACCGTCACCGATACCGGCACGCCGGCCTTGGTCACCAGCACCGCATAGAGCGAGTACGGCTGCAGCGTGGCCGTGGCCAGCAGCAGCACCAGCGTCAGGCCCACCAGCAGGATCGTCAGCGCCAGCTCGTTCGGCGTCTTCTGGCGCTTGGCACCTTCGACCATGCTGATCATGCGGTCGATGAAGCTTTCGCCCGGATTGGTCGTGATGCGGACCACGATCCAGTCGGACAGCACGCGCGTGCCGCCGGTCACCGACGAGAAATCGCCGCCCGATTCGCGGATCACGGGCGCCGATTCTCCCGTGATGGCGCTTTCATCGACGGAGGCCACGCCTTCGATGACCTCGCCGTCGCCGGGGATCATCTCGCCGGCTTCGACCAGCACGATGTCGCCGCGCCGCAGGTCGGTGGCGATGACCGGCTGGGTGGCGCCGGCGGCGCGCGCATCGCCTCGGCCCGGGCGCACCACGCGCGCCATGGTGGTGGTCTTGAGCCCGCGCAGCGCGGCGGCCTGCTGCTTGCTGCGGCCTTCGGCCAGGGCTTCGGCAAAGTTGGCGAACAGCACCGTGAACCACAACCAGACCGCAACGGCCAGGATGAAGCCCGCGGACTCGCTGCCCTGCGCGTGGCCGAGCCATGCACGCAGGAACAGGATCGTCGTCAGGATGCTGCCCGCGTAGACCACGAACATCACGGGATTGCGCAACTGCGCACGCGGCGTGAGCTTGCGCAGCGCATCGATCATGGCCGGCTTGACCAGTTCTGGCGAGAACATGCCGCGCGCGGGGCGCGGGTGATGCGGCATGCCGCCGCCGGCCGCCGTGGCGGTCGCATTGGCTGCCGTGCCGGCGGGACGTGACGGCGCGGCCGGGGTATTACGCGTCGCCGGGGATTGTTGTTGCATGAGAATCTCCGCGAATTACTTGGCTGCCGCCGCAACGGCGGCGGGCTGCAGTTGCTCTGCGACCGGGCCCAGCGCCAGCGCGGGCACGTAGGTCAATGCGCCAACCAGCAGGACCGAACCCACCAGCAGCACCACGAACAGCGGGCCGTGCGTGGGCATCGTGCCGGACGTGGCGGGCGTGCGGCGCTTGGCGGCCAGCGATCCGGCCATGGCCAGCACCGGGACGATGATCCAGAAACGGCCGAACCACATCGCCGCGGCCAGCAGCACGTTGTAGAACGGCGTGTTGGCGGACAGCCCGGCAAAGGCGCTGCCGTTGTTGTTGGCCGCCGACGACAGCGCATACAGGATCTCGGAGAAGCCGTGCGTGCCGGGGTTGAACACCCCTGCGCGGCCCGGCTCCGCCATCACCGCGATGGCCGTGCCGACCAGCACCAGCAGCGGCGTCACCAGAATGGCCACGGCGGTCATCTTCATCTCGTAGGCCTCGATCTTCTTGCCCAGGTATTCGGGCGTGCGGCCGATCATCAGGCCCGCGATAAAGACCGCCAGCACCGCGTAGACCAGCATGCCGTACAGGCCCGAACCCACGCCGCCGAAGACCACCTCGCCCAGCTGCATCAGCAGCATCGGCACCAGCCCGCCGATGGCCGTGAACGAGTCGTGCATGGCGTTCACGGCGCCGCACGACGCGGCCGTGGTGATCGTCGCGAACAGCGCGCTGGCCGAAATGCCGAAGCGCACTTCCTTGCCTTCCATGTTGCCGCCGGCCTGCAGCGCCGATGCCACATGGTCGACCGGCAGCGCCGACAGCGCGGCGTTGACCTGCTGCTCGGACGCCATCGCCGCCAGCGCCATCACCACGAAGATCACCGTCATCGACGCGATCACGGCCACGCCCTGGCGGCGGTCCCTGACCATCTCGCCAAACGTGAAGCACAGCGCGGCCGGGATCAGGAAGATCGCCAGCATCTCGATCAGGTTGGACAGCGGCGTGGGATTCTCGAACGGATGGGCCGAGTTGGCGTTGAAGAAGCCGCCGCCGTTGGTGCCCAGCATCTTGATCGCTTCCTGCGACGCCACCGGCCCCATCGCCAGCGTCTGCGTGGCGGTTTTGGCGTCCTCGGTCACTGGCTTGCCGTCGCGGTCCATCACCGGCTGCCCGGCCGCGTCGACCTTCGGCTGCGTATATTCCACGGCCGACACCAGCGACACGTCCTTGTAGCTGTCGAAGTTCTGGATCACGCCCTGGCCCACCAGCGCCACGGCCATCACGATCGACAGCGGCAGCAGCACATACAGCGTGCTGCGCACCAGATCGACCCAGAAGTTGCCGATGGTCTGGGCGCTGTGGCGCGCAAAGCCGCGAATCAGCGCGAACACCACCGCGATGCCGGTGGCCCCCGAGACGAAGTTCTGCACCGTCAGCGCCAGCATCTGCGTCAGGTAGCTCATCGTGGATTCGCCGGCATAGCCCTGCCAGTTCGTGTTGGCCACGAAGCTGACGGCGGTGTTGAACGACGAATCGGGCGACACCGCGCCAAACCCCTGCGGGTTCAGCGGCAGCATGCCTTGCAGGCGCTGGATGGCGTACACGGCAATCACGCCGATCACGTTGAACACGATCACGGCGACGGCGTACTGTTTCCAGCCCATTTCGGCATCGGCACGCACGCCGGCCAGACGGTACAGCGCGCGTTCGAGCGGGCGGCCCCATGCCGTCAGCCCATAGTTGCCCTCTTCGACGGCGCGGCGCATGTAGCGGCCCAGGAACGGGCCCACCACGAACAGCACGGCAAGGAACAGGGCGAGCAGCCCCAGAAACTGGGAGAAGGTTGACGTGGGCATCAGAATTTCTCCGGCCGGAACAGTGCAACGAGCAGGTAAATGAAGATGGCGACGGCCAGGCCGCCGCTGAGCAGGTCGGTCCAGTCCATCAGGGCCTCCGGTCGGTTGCCGGATGCCCGGGCCGGCCGGGCTCCGCGCCGGTGTCGTCGGCGCCGCCACGGCCAGCGGGCAGGTTGGCGCCCAGCGCGGCGCACAGGGCCAGCAGCGCGCCCGTCAACGCGCCAAAGGCCAGCAATACGAGGAAATAGATCCCGTCCATGATGTGTGTGCAGGCGGGTCGCCTGCAGAGTGATTCACGGATAGGAGGTTAGGGATCGGGGGGTAAAAACGGGGTAGAGAGGGGGAGAGGGGGTGTAAACGAAATATAAAAACGGGCGGCGCAGTGCCGCCCGGACGCGATGTTGCCCTGCTGCCCGGCGGAAGCCGGGAAAAAAACAGCCGCGTTAGATCCAGCCGGCCCGGTGCAGCTTGCGCCAGAGCAATCCGCAGGCCGTGACGGTGACGCCGAGCACCACCGGATACGCGTAGTGCCACTTCAGCTCGGGCATGTCGCTGAAGTTCATGCCGTACAGCGAGAACACCACCGTCGGCACGGCCAGGATGGCGCCCCAGCCGGCCAGGCGCTTGACCACCTCGTTCTGCGTCACGGTCACCAGCGCCAGGTTGACCTGGACGGCCGTGGTCAGCATCTCGCGCACCACGTCCAGCGATCGCACGATGCGGCTGCAGTGATCCTCGATATCGCGGAAATACGCGCGCAGTTCCTTGGGCACCAGGTCTTCATGCAGCCGGATCAGCTGGCCGCAGATATCCTCCACCGGATACACGGCATTGCGCAGCCGCAGTACCTGGTGCTTGACGTGGTACAGCCGCTGGATGGCCTCGCGGTCGAATTCGTCGCGGAAGATGCCCTGCTCCAGCTGCTCGAAGGTGTCTTCCAGCCGCGTGACGATGGGCAGGTAGTGGTCGACCACGAAGTCCATCAGCGCGTACAGCACGTAGCCCGGGCCGTTGGCCAGCCCCTGCGGGTCTTCCTCGCAGCGTTCGCGCACGGGCGCATAGGTGGAACTGGCGCCGTGGCGCACCGACACCACGTAATTGGGGCCGACAAACAGGTGGGTCTCGCCCACCACCACGTCCTCGCCGGCCAGCTGCGCGGTGTTGAGCACCACGAACACCGAATCGCCGTACGTTTCGAGCTTGGGCCGCTGATGGGCGTCCAGCGCGTCTTCCACGGCCAGGTCATGCAGCCCGAACGCCTGCTGCACCCGGCGCAGCAGCGTCAGGTCGGGCTCGTGCAGGCCCAGCCAGACGAACGTGCCCGGTTCCGCCAGCACCTGGCCGATATCGGCGAAGTCCACCTTGCCAAGCTTCTTGCCATTGCGATACGCCGCACAGTTGACGATGGCGCCCATGGCTCCTCCGCGATCAAGATGCGCAATCGTAACAAGGGCGGCGGAACCGTGCGATAGGCGTTGCGCTGACATCAGGGTGTACCCGAACCCGGGCCATCCCGGTACCCATACCGCCCCGCCCGCCACATGCGCGCGCCCTTGCGCGGGGCATATGGTCCGCATGGTTCACCCCCTGCGGGCCGACCAAGATTTGTTACAGTTCCCGAGAAAACCGACGTTAGAATGTCCCATTTCCACGGTCACCCGGCTATGTCCCAGAAGAAATCGCCACGTTTCGAGCTGCGCAGTGGCAATGTCGACGCCCTCCTTCTCGCCCTGCAGACCGCGGACATGGACGCGCTGCGGGATGACCTTCTCTCCCGCTTCGAATCGACCCCCGATTTCTTCTCTGACGATGTGGTGGCGCTGGACCTGCGCCGCCTGGACGGCGACAGCGCGCTGGCGCTGGACCGCGTGATCGACACCCTGGCCACCCTGAATGCCCGCGCCATCGGCGTGGTGGCGCGCCCCGAGCAGCGCGGGTGGGCGGGCGGCTTCGGGCTGCCGCTGCTGGACAGCCAGAGCCGGCGCGGCGGCCGCGACGACGCGGCCCGGGACAAGCCGGACGCCGAAAAGGGTGCCGAAACGGCTTCCGAACAGGGTGCCGCCGATGACGCGCCCGCCAGCGCCAGCCCGGCCGGCAACGGTGCGCAGGGCGCCGGTTCGGGCGCGGCCAACGGCAGCGCATCGGAAATCGCCGAGATCATGGCCGCCGCCAACGCCGCGGCCGCCACGCCGCGGGCCATCCCCACGCTGCTGATCGACAAGCCGCTGCGCTCGGGCCAGCAGGTGTACGCGCAGGGCGATGTGGTGATCCTGGATCTGGTCAGCTACGGCGCCGAGGTCATCGCCGAAGGCAACATCCATATCTACGCCCCCCTGCGCGGCCGTGCGCTGGCGGGCGTCAAGGGCAATCCGGACGCGCGCATCTTCTGCACGTGCCTGGAGCCCGAACTGATTTCCATCGCCGGCATCTACCGGACCGCCGAGCAGACGCTCCCGGCCGAGGTGCTCGGCAAGTCGGCCCAGGTGCGCCTGGCCGACGAGAAGCTGATTCTTGAACCGCTGCGGATGAAATAACGCCGCCGCGCCCATCACGACGAACAACTTTCATACCGGACCAAGAGCCATGGCAAAAATCATCGTAGTGACCTCCGGCAAGGGAGGCGTCGGCAAGACCACCACCAGCGCGAGCTTCGCCGCCGGCCTGGCCCTGCGTGGCCACAAGACTGCCGTGATCGATTTCGACGTCGGCCTGCGCAACCTCGACCTGATCATGGGTTGCGAGCGCCGCGTGGTGTATGACCTGATCAACGTGGTGCAGGGCGAAGCCAACCTGCACCAGGCGCTGATCAAGGACAAGAAGTGCGAGAACCTGTTCATCCTGCCGGCGTCGCAGACGCGCGACAAGGAGGCGCTGACGCGCGAGGGCGTGGAAAAGGTCATCAACGACCTGAAAGCCATGGATTTCGAATACATCGTCTGCGATTCGCCGGCCGGCATCGAGACCGGCGCGCTGATGGCCATGTACTTTGCCGACGAGGCGCTGATCGTGACCAACCCCGAAGTCTCGTCGGTACGTGACTCGGACCGCATCCTGGGCATCCTGGCATCGAAAACCAAGCGCGCCAGCGAAGGCGAGACCATCAAGGAACACCTGCTGATCACGCGCTACAACCCCAAGCGCGTACATGGCGGCGAGATGCTGTCGCTGACCGACATCCAGGAAATCCTGCGCATCAAGTTGATCGGCGTGGTACCGGAATCGGAAGCCGTGCTGCATGCTTCGAACCAGGGCACCCCGGCCATCCACCTGGAAGGCACGGATGTGGCCGACGCCTACGGCGACGTGGTGGACCGCTTCCTGGGCAAGGACAAGCCGCTGCGTTTCACTGACTACCAGAAGCCGGGCCTGCTCTCGCGCATCTTCGGCAACAAGTAAAAGGAGGGCTCATCCATATGTCGATCCTGTCCTTCCTGCTCGGGGAGAAGAAGAAGTCCGCGTCGGTCGCCAAGGAGCGCCTGCAGATCATTCTCGCCCACGAACGTTCCGGCCATTCGGCGCCGGCCGACTACCTGCCGGCCCTGCAGCGCGAACTGGTGGCCGTCATCTCGAAATACGTGAAGATCAGCGACCAGGATCTGCGCGTCAGCCTTGAGCGCCAGGACAACCTGGAAGTGCTCGAGGTCAAGATCGAGATTCCGCAGGCCTGACCTGCCGCACGCCGGCCAGCGTCGGCACCGCGCCCCCCGCCATCCCCACCGAGGGATAACCCTTCCCTACATTCGTTGGGGATATTGCAGCGCAACAACCGCCACGCGTGGCGGTTGTATTGCGTGCTGCTGCCCGCCTCCTTTCCCGCTCCCCGCCTGACCTGCACCGCCCTGGCGCATGGTGCCATGCACCAATTCGCGGGCCTTCCGACATTGTGTAGCGGCAAACCAACGGATTTGCACCAAATGTCTTCTCGGAACGCGCCTGCGCTTCGGATTTATGTCCGAAACATCCGCCTTTTGTTAAATTTTCGCGGCGTTTAGTGCAAACGTTATCCACAAAGAAGGACGCGCCGTGATCCGGGGCGATCCGACCACAAGACAGAAAAGGAGCACCATGAAGAAATCGCTACTGGCCCTCGCCGTTGGTTCGCTGTGCGCAGGCAGCGCGTTCGCGCAATCGTCGGTCACGCTGTACGGCATCATTGACAACAGCGTTCACTACACCACCAATGCCGACGCGCAGAACCACGGCCAACTGGCCCTGGACAATGGCGCGATCACGCAAAGCCGTTGGGGCATCAAGGGCTCGGAAGCCCTGGGCAACAACCTGAAGGCGATCTTCCAGCTGGAAAACGGCTTCAACGGCGACAACGGCACGATGAGCTCGCCGGGCCAGATCTTCAACCGTCAAGCCTATGTTGGCCTGGCCGGCGACTTCGGCTCGGTCAAGCTGGGCCGCCAGTACACCGAAGGGTTTAACTTCTTCGGCGACTACGATCCGCTGACCATCGGTAACTACAACGGCAACTCGTGGATGTACTACAGCCTGACGCAGCTGCGCCGTAACAACGTGATCAGCTACAGCGGCTCGTTCAGCGGCCTGGACGTCGGCCTGAGCTACGGCTTCGGCGAAACCCCGGGCAGCTTCACGAAGGCCAGCGGTTCGGGCGCCGGCACGAACTCGCCGTACTTCGGCGCACGCGTGGCCTACAACTGGGGTCCCCTGGGCTTCGGTGGCGTGTACCAGGAAATCCGTGACGCCAACGGCAACAAGCAGCAAATGTGGGGCGCTGCCGGTAAGTACACGTACGGTCCGGCCAAGTTCTTCCTGGGCTACATCGGCGGCAAGGACAAGACCGGCGTGATCGACAACACGCTGAACAACGCCCTGGTCGTGTCGACCACTCGCTGGAACAACCCGACCGGCGCCCAGCTGGCTGGCCTGGCTCCGGCCAACCCGCGCAAGGACACGCTGGGCTACGCTGGTGTGACGTACAACGTCACGCCGGCCCTGGCCCTGACCGGCGCCTTCTACGGCGACTACGTCGAGAACAAGAACGGCGTCAACGACAACAACGGTCGTCGCTACACCGCCGCGTTCATCGCCGAGTACTCGCTGTCGAAGCGTACCCAGGTCTACGGCGCCGCCGACTGGAACAAGGTTTCGGGCGCAACCGAAACCGAACTGCCGGGTCGTGGCAACCAGACCAGCTTCGGCGCTGGCATCCGCCACATTTTCTGATCGTTCACTCGATCTGCTGTTCTGGGAAAGGCACCTTCGGGTGCCTTTTTTTTCGTCCGGCGCCAGCCGGTGCCACCTGCGCGGCCGCGTCGCGGGCAGATCCGTCGTCCAGCAGTTCCAGCCGGTAGCCGTAGGTGTAGACCGGCACCACGCGCACCCCGTTTTCGTCCCACAGCCCGAGCTTGTTGCGCACGCGCGAGATGTGCGTGTCGATGGTGCGCGACATCGGCGAGAACTCGCGTCCCCACACCGCCGTCACCATGTGCTCGCGCGGCACCACGCGATTGGCATGGCGGAACATCAGCAGCGCCAGTTCGAATTCCTTGGGCGTGAGCGGCACCACCGCGCCGTCGCGCGTGGCATGGTGCGTCACGATGTCGAATGCGTAGCGGCCCCAGGTCAGGCGGTCGTCGTAGCGCTGGCGCGTATCGGGATAGACCCGTCGCAGCAGCGCCTGGATGCGTGCGGACAGTTCCACCGGCCGGATCGGCTTGACCATGTAGTCGTCGGCGCCGGCAGCCAGGGCCGCCACGATATCGGCCTCGGCCTGGCGCCGGGCCACGAACATCACCGGCACGCGCGGGTCCAGGTGCGTGCGCACCCAGTGCAGCACTTCCAGGCCGGATACCTGCGGCACGTCCCAGTCCAGCAGTAGCAGGTCGAACGTGACCTTGCGCAAGGTCAGCAACATGCGGCGGCCGTCGGTAAAGGTCACGCACTCATGGCCGGCGCCGTTCACGATGGCGCGGATCATCGCCGCCTGGGCGCTGTCGTTCTCCAGTGAAGCCACCCTCAGTCCTGTGTTCGTCATGCGTCGTCGCGTTCCCCGATTCGGGGCCCCGGTGATTAAGTCCGACGACCATTAGATGCGGAGTTGCGCACAAACCCTATAAGACGATGCTCATTTTTGTGTCCGCCACAAATGTTTACTTCGTCCTCAGCGGGCCGCGACCTACCATGGGCCGCATTGAATGACCGGCAAGGACTGCAAGGAACCCAACGTGAAGATCGCCGCGCTTGAAGATAATCCGGCTCGCATCATGGTGCTGGAGCGCGCCCTGCAACGGGGCGGGCACCATCTGGCACGCTTCCGCTGCGGGCCGCCCCTGGTCGATGCCATCCATGCCGAGCCCTTCGACATGCTGCTGCTGGACCGCGACGTGGCCGACGCCGATGCCGAGGAATTGCTCGACTGGGTCCGACGCACGCTCGGACACGGTTTGCCCGTGATGATGTTCGGTGCCAGCGACGCCGAATCGGATGTGGCGCGCTGCCTGATGGCCGGCGCCGATGCCTACGTGCCGCAGCCCGTACGCGACGGCGAACTGCTCGCGCGTATCGAGGCACTGGGCCGGCGCGCCGCCGCGCAGCCGGTGCGGCCGGCCACCGCGCCGGCCGGGGTACTGGAAAACGGCCCCGATCAGCTGGTCTGCGGTGAATTCCGCTTCGCGGTGGCCGAGCGCCAGGTCTGGGTGAAAGGCATGCCGGTGACGCTGTCGCCGAAGGAATATGCGCTGGCGCTGCTGCTGTTCCGCAACCTCGGCACGCTGGTCATGCGCCGGACGATGATCGACAAGGTCTGGCGCGGTGCCGACATGGAAGAACAGTCGCGCACCATCGACAGCCATCTGTCACGCATCCGGACCAAGCTGGCGCTATGGCCGTTCAACGGCGTGATGCTGCGCACGGTCTACCGGCTCGGCAGCCGGCTCGACGTGGCTTGAAGAAAGTATGAGTTGAGGAAGGGCTCAGCGCCCTGCCCCGGGAACCCTCAATCCGCCTTGATGCCCGCTTCCTTCACGATGCGGGCGTTTTCCTGCGATTCGGCGTGGATGGCCTTGGCGAATTGCGCCGCCGTGCCGCCGGTAGGCACCTCGCCGCCGCGCATCAGGCGATCGCGCACCTCGGGCTCGGCCAGCGCCTTGTTCAGTTCGGCGTTGAGCTTGTCGATGATGGCCGCCGGCGTCTTGCCCGGCGCGAAGATGCCGAACGTAGAGGTCAGGTTGGCCTTCGGATAGCCGAGTTCGTCGAACGTCGGCACATTGGGCAGACTGTCGAGCCGTCTGGGCGCGCCCACGGCGATGGCCCGCAGGCGGCCGGCCTGCATATGCTGGCTCAGCATCGGGCTGGCGTTGGTGCTCATCACCTCGAACTGCCCGCCCAGCGCGTCGTTCATCTGCTGGCCGGCACCCTTGTAGGGGATCAGCGTGATATCGGCCCTGGACTTCGAGCGCACCTGTTCCAGCATCACGTGGCCCACCGTGCCCAGGCCCGACGTGGCCCAGCGCACCGAGCCCGGCCTGGCCTTCGACTGGGCGACCACGTCCTGGAAGGTCTTGCCGGTGAAGCTCGGCGTGGCGATCACCAGTACCGGCGAGTACATCACGCTCATGACCGGCGCCACATCGCGCTGCGGGTCATAGTTGACGTGGCCCACGTGCGGATTGAGCGTCAGCGGGCTGGTCGAGGCGAAACCGAGCGTGTAACCATCGGGCGCGGCCTTGGCCACGGCGTCGATGCCGATGCTGCCGCCGGCGCCAGCCTTGTTTTCCACCACCACCGACGTGCCCATCTGGACCGACAGCTTTTCGCCCAGCGCGCGCGCCACGGCGTCGCTGATCCCACCGGTGGGATAGGCCACGATCATGCGGATCGGCCGGCTCGGGTAGTTGTCAGCGGCAAGGGCGGGGGCAGCGGCGGAGGCCATCAGCGTGACGGCGAGGCAGGCGGCGCGCAGCGGCAGGAGACGGAAAACGGCCATGGTCGGGCTTTGGAAGCGGGAATTACGTGGGATGGGCGCGTACGCGGCGCGCGGAGAAAATCGTCTGGGAACCGGGTGGCGCGCGTCGGCGGCGTCCGGCCAGCCGCTATCTTAGCTGATCGGCTACGCCACCCCTGCCGCGCGGGCGGCTATCGCACCAGCGGGTACCGGGACGTTTATCGCACCAGCGGGTGTCGGGACGGTTATCGGACCAGCGGGTGCTCGGGACGGCTATCGGACCAGCGGGTGTCGGGACGGCTATCGGACCAGCGGGTGCTCGGGCACCCACGACACGAACAGTTCGTTGGCGCGGTCGTAGAGCCGCCAGGCCGTACCGCATTCGCGGCAGGTGAACGACATCATGCTGAAGGGCACGCCAGCCGCGCTCTGGCTGACCAGCGGTGCGGTATTGCGCAGCGCCAGGCACGGATGCGGCTCGCGGCGGCGCGGATCTTCGGCGAGGGCCAGGCAGTGGGCGCAGGCGGGACGGGCAGACATGGCGGGTAATGCGGAGGGCTGGGGTACGGCGGACTTCATGACCCAGATGATGCCGCAAAACCGATGCCAGGGTACTGGACCCGTGCGCGTTGCGCGCGCAACATGTCGGCTTCACACCACCAGGAAGAAAGAGGAGTCGTTTCGTGCCCGTCCCCCGCCCCGTGTTTCGTCATCGTCCTGTCACCCTGTCGTCGGCCGCCCTGGCCACCGCGCTGTTTGCCAGCACCGCCGCAGCGGCGCCGGTCGAACCCGTCTACCAGCTTGCCCAGCAGGAAAAGCCCGCGCTCATCGGCACCATGAAGGATCTGGTGTCGATCGAATCCGGCAGCAAGGACATCGAAGGCCTGGACCGCATTGCCAATCTGATCCGCGACCGGCTGGCCGCCATGGGTGGCGACGCCAGGCTGGTGGAGCCGACCGAGGTCTACCGCATGGAGGACACGCCCGAGAAAGTGGGCAAGATGGTGCATGCCACATTCAAGGGCACGGGCAAGCGCAAGATCATGCTGATCGCCCACATGGACACCGTGTACCTGCGCGGCATGCTGGCACAGCAGCCGTTCCGCGTCGAAGGCGACAAGGCCTACGGGCTGGGCATCGCCGATGACAAGAACGGCGTGGCCGTGATCCTGCACACCGTGGCGATCCTGCAGAAGATGAACTTCAAGGACTACGGCACGCTGACCGTGCTGATCAATGGCGACGAGGAAATCAGCTCGCCGGGCGCCCGCGCGATGCTGACGAAGCTTGGATCGGAGCAGGACGCCGTGTTCTCCTGCGAGGCGACGCGCGTGACCGGAGACCGCCTGTCGCTGGCCACCAGCGGCATCGGCGCCATCGCGCTCAAGGTGGAGGGCAAGTCATCGCACGCGGGCAGCTCGCCGGAACTCGGCCGGAATGCGCTGTACGAGATGTCACACCAGATCCTGCAGATGCGCGACCTGTCGAATCCCGATACCGGGCTCAAGGTCAACTGGACGCTGTCGCAGGCCGGCACCAATCGCAACGTGATTCCAGCCGTGGCCTCGGCCCAGGCCGATGTGCGCGTGCTGCGCACCGCCGACTACGACGGCCTGGAGAAGACGCTGAAGGAACGGACGCAGAAGAAGCTGATTCCCGACGCCAAGGTCGAGGTCAAGTTCGAGCGCCGCCGTCCGCCGCTGGAGGTCACGCCGGCCGCGCGCGCCCTGGCCGCCCATGCCCAGGGCATCTATGCGGAAATCGGTGAAAAGCTGGCCGTCTATGACACGGCCGAAGGCGGCGGCACCGATGCCGCGTTTGCCGCGGCAGCCACCAAGGCGCCGGTCATCGAACGCTTCGGCCTGCGCGGGTTCGGCGCCCATTCGAACGACGCCGAGTATGTGGACCTGAACTCGGTCACGCCGCGCCTGTACCTGCTGACGCGCATGATCATGGATGTGTCGCAGGACAAGGCCGGCAAGTAGCGATGATGGTCTTGCGCCCCTCGCCAGCAAGGCGGGAGAGGGGCGCACCCAGCAAACCTCGTCAGGCGGCCTTCGCGCGCCCCCGCAGGTCTGGCAGGAACACCGCCAGCAGGCCCAGCAGCGGCAGGTAGGCGCAGAACTGGTAGACCGATTCGATGCCATGGGCGTCGGCCAGCTTGCCCAGCACGGCGGCGCCGATGCCGCCCATGCCGAACGCGAAGCCGAAGAACATGCCCGACACCATGCCCACCTTGCCCGGAATCAGTTCCTGGGCAAACACCAGGATGGCCGAGAACGCCGATGCCAGGATGAAGCCGATGATCACCGTCAGCACGGCCGTCCAGAACAGGTTGGCGTGCGGCAGCATCAGCGTGAACGGTGCCACGCCGAGGATCGACGCCCAGATCACGCGCTTGCGGCCAATGCGGTCACCGATCGGGCCGCCCAGGATCGTGCCCGCCGCCACCGCGAACAGGAACAGGAACAGGTAGACCTGCGACGTCTGGCGCGTCAGCCCGAACTTCTCCATCAGATAGAACGTGTAGTACGTGTTCAGGCTGGCCATATAGAAATACTTCGAGAAGATCAGCAGCAGCAGCACGGTCATGGCGCGCACGACGGTCGATGTCGGCAGCTTGCTGACCGCCCCGGTGGCGGCCTTCTTCTTCGCGGCGCGCTCGGCCAGATGCCGGCCGTACCAGCCGCCGATCTGCCACAGCACCGCAATGGCCAGCAGGGCCGCCAGCGAGAACCACGCCACGCTGCCCTGCGTATGGACGATCCACGCCGCCAGCAGCGGACCCATGGCGCTGCCGCCATTGCCGCCCACCTGGAAAATCGATTGCGCCAGGCCATGCTGGCCGCCCGACGCCAGCCGCGCCACGCGCGACGACTCGGGATGGAAGATCGACGATCCGGTGCCCACCAGCGCCGCCGCCATCAGCAGCACGCCGTAGCTGGGCGCCACCGACAGCAACAGCAGGCCACCCAGCGTGAAGCCCATGCCGATGGCCAGCGAATGAGGCTTCGGATGCTTGTCCGTGTACAGGCCCACGATCGGCTGCAGTAGCGATGCGGTGATCTGGTACGTCAGCGTCAGCAGGCCAATCTGCACGAAGCTCAGGTTGAAGCCGCCCTTGAGCATCGGATAGATGGCCAGGATCAGCGACTGGATCATGTCGTTGAGGAAGTGCGCGAAACTGATCGCGTACAGCACACGGAAGCGCGTGCCCTCCTCGCGAGGCGCCGCGGCGGCGGCGGAATTGACGGTTGTGCTCATGGTCGGGGGCGCATTGGCCAGTTTTCTTCTCAGGAATCTTCCCGGTGCCCGTTTCGACGGTATTAAAGGAAGTGTGACGATGCTAATTGGCAAATCCGCGCCTGTCCTGCGAGAATAAGGCCGCAACCTTGGAGAAAAGGACATGCCGGGTACTCAGCGACCGCCGCAGCGCCGTAAGCCGTCCACATCACCGAAATCTCCCGCCCACCCTGCCCCACGCATCGCCTGGGTGGACCACGACACGCCGGGCAGCAAACCCCTGCCCGCCGATGCGCCGCGCGATCCCGCCATGGACGCCCGCGCGGACACCTATGCCGAGCGCCCCGCCTATATCCAGTACGACCGCAGCCCGATGCCGGTCACGGCCATGGCTGCCGACTATGTGCCGGGCCATGTCACCAAGCCCCACCAGCATCCGCATGCCCAGCTGATCCATGCCATGCATGGTGTGATGGTGGTCTCGACGGCCGAAGGCCAGTGGACCGTGCCGCCCACGCGCGGCATGTGGATGCCGGGCGGCACCACGCACTGGATCCGCATGGTGGGCCGGGTGCAGATGCGCACCGCCTATATCCGCCCCGACGCCGCGCCCGATCTGCCCACCCAATGTACCGTTCTGGGCATATCGCCGCTGCTGCGCGAGCTGATCCTGGCCGCCATCGACGTGCCCCCTCTATATGAAATGGATTCGCGCGATGGCCGCCTGATGCGGCTGCTGCTCGACGAAGTGAAGCTGGTGCCGACGCTGCCGCTGCACCTGCCCCGCCCCACCGACCCGGACCTCCGCACGATCTGCGACCAGATCGTCGGCGAGCCCGATACCGACCTGACGCTGGCCGACTGGGGCACGCGCCTGGGCGTGGACCCGAAGACGATCCAGCGGCGCTTTGCGCGCGAAACGGGGATGACCTTTGGCCAATGGCGCCAGCAGGCGCGGCTGCTGGCCGCGCTGGAGCGCCTGGCAGCCGGCGACAAGGTGGTGGATGTGGCGCTCGACATGGGCTACGACAGCCCAAGCGCCTTCGCGACAATGTTCCGGCGGCAATTTGGCGTGCCGCCGAGCGCCTTCTTCAAGTGACCCGCTCTGCCCTGGCGGCTTGTCGATCTGCAAACCTGCTGCGAATCGATCGTTATTCCGCCAGATATCGTTCCACCAGGCGCGTCCAGTACGCCGCGCCAACGGTCAGGTTGTCGTCGTTGAAGTCGTAGCCGGCGTTGTGCAGCAGCGGCTGGTTGGCGCCATTGCCCATCCGCACGAAGCAGCCCGGGCGCTGTTGCAGGAAGTACGCGAAGTCCTCGCTGCCGGCGATGCGATGGAAATTGCCCACCGCCCGCTCCGGGCCCACCAGTTCCTCGGCCACCTGCCGGGCGAATTCGGTTTCCGCCTCGCTGTTGACCAGCACCGGATAGCCGCGCACGTAGTCGATATCGGCGGCGGCACCATAGCCTTCTGCATGTGCCGTGACCAGCTGGCGGATACGCGCCTCCATCGACGCCCGCACTTCGGCGCTGAACGACCGCACGCTGATTTCCATGCGCGCGCTGTCCGGGATCACATTTGGCGCGTGGCCGGCGTGCAGCGTGCCGATGGTGACCACGGCGGTCTCGTTCGGATCGACATTGCGCGCGACGATCGATTGCAGCGCCATCACCAGGCTGCCGGCCACCAGAATCGGGTCGATCGACTGGTGCGGACGGGCCGCGTGGCCGCCCTTGCCGCGAATGGTGATCGTCACCGTGTCGCACGCGGCCATGAACGGCCCCGCGCGGAACATGAACGTACCGGCTTCCACGCCAGGGTGGTTATGCAGGCCGAAGATGGCGTCGCACGGAAACCGTTCGAACAGGCCATCGGCCAGCATGCGCTCGGCCCCCCCGCCGGCGCCGATTTCCTCGGCAGGCTGGAAGATCAGGTTGACGGTGCCGTTGAAGTGCCGCGTGCGCGCCAGCTGGCGGGCGGCGCCCAGCAGCACGGCGGTGTGACCATCGTGGCCGCAGGCGTGCATCCGGCCTTCATTCACGCTGGCATATGGCAGGTTGGTGCGCTCGTGGATCGGCAGCGCGTCCATATCGGCGCGAATGCCGACGCTGCGCTTGCCGCTGCCCGACCTGAGCGTCGCCACCACCCCGGTGCCGCCCACGCCGCGCGTCACGGCGTAGCCCCACCCTTCGAGCTTGCTGGCGACAAGCTCGGCGGTACGGACTTCATTGAAGGCGAGTTCGGGATGCTGGTGGATGCTGCGGCGGATGTCCTGCAGTTCGTCACGCGAGTCGAGCGTGTCACGCAGGGTGCAGAAGGTGCGGGTGGGACCGTTCTTGGCGAGGCTGACCGAGACGGTCTTCAATATCGACTCGATTTCGGGGGCGTGTTCAGACATGGCATTGCTCTTGTTTGGCAGACATCTTGTAGGAACAGTATTTCACGCACCCCCGAGAGGTAAAACCCCGAATGCCGATTTCGTGCGAAAGCGCCCCAAATGGCCCCAAAACTGTTGCCCTTAACGGACGCTTTGTTTGAAAACGCGACGCTTTGCAAGACGATGTTTCAGCGGGGAACCTCGCGAAGCCACGCGTTCGCCCCGCATTTTTCACATCGCAGAATCTAGCGTTCGCCGTACGCCACCACTTTCTGGCTCTGTTCGCCCAGGCCCTCGATGCCCAGGCGCATCACATCGCCGGCCTTCAGGTAGCGCGGCGGCTTGAAGCCCATGCCCACGCCGGGCGGCGTGCCGGTGGCGATCAGGTCGCCGGGCTCCAGCGTCATGAAGCGGCTGACGTAGCTGACCACGGTGGCCACGTCGAATACCATCGTCGCGGTGCTGCCCTTCTGCATGCGATCGCCATTGACGTCGAGCCACATGCCCAGCTTCTGGGCGTCCGGCACCTCGTCGCGGGTGACCAGCCACGGGCCGACCGGGCAGAACGTGTCGCAGCCCTTGCCCTTGTCCCACGTGCCGCCGCGTTCGAGCTGGAATTCGCGCTCGGACACATCGTTCACCACGCAGTAGCCCGCCACGTGTTCCAGCGCCTGGGCCTTGGACACATTGCGCGCCGTCGTGCCGATGACCACGCCCAGTTCCACCTCCCAGTCCGACTTCTGCGACTCGAATGGCAGCATCACGGCGTCGTTCGGGCCGTTCAGCGAGGTATTCGCCTTCAGGAACACGATCGGCTCGGCCGGCAGCGGCATGCCGGCCTCGGCGGCGTGGTCCGCGTAGTTCAGGCCGATGGCGATGATCTTGCCGATGCCGGTCCAGGGCACGCCATGGCGCTGGCCCTCCACCACGGGCAACGTGGCCGGGTCGATCGCGGCCAGCCGGGCCAGCGCCGCCGGCGCCAGTTCGCCCGGGCCGATATTGCCCACGACACCGGACAGGTCGCGCACGCGGCCATCACGGTCAACCAGGCCCGGACGCTCGGCGCCGGGGTTTCCTACACGGACTAGCTTCATCTTGTCTCCTCTGGGGGTCAGGTCAGCCTCGCGAGCATATCGCAAGCCAGCGGCCCGCGCGCGGCCACCGCGCGCCCTGCCCCGGGCGCCGTGCATCGGCATCCTCCGGACACGTCATGCAGGCCATGCATCTTTGCATACCCGCTGTGCGTCGCCACGCATTGTGTGGGCCCGGGGGGGCTGCCTAGACTGCCATCACCGCACACCGCACCCCGCGCCGTGCCGTCTCCAAGGAATCCCATGAAGCTCTACTACTCGCCCGCCGCCTGCTCGATGGCCGTTCATATCGCCCTGCGCGAGGCCGGCCTGCCCGTCACGCTGGCCCGCGTCGACCTGATCCATCACACACTGGCCGAGCCCGAGAACGGCAGCAACGACTACTACGCCATCCACCCGCGCGGCTATGTGCCCCTGCTGCAGCTCGATGACGGGTCGCGCCACAGCGAGGCGTCCGCCCTGCTCCAGTTCATCGCAGATCAGGTACCCGAACGCAACCTGCTGCCGGCGCCCGGCACCCAGGCCCGGCTCGAAGCCGTGGGCTGGCTGACGCTGATCTCCACCGAACTGCACAAGGTGTTCAGCCCCTGGCTGTGGCACAAGGAAACCGACGCCAGCACCGTCGAGGCCTGCAAGGCGAAGCTGCACAAGCGTTTTGGCGAACTGGACCAACACCTGGCGTCGCGCGATTACCTGCTGGGCAGCCAGTTCAGCGTGGCCGATGCGTATTGCTTCACCATCGTCAGCTGGGCCCGGCTGCTGCACCTTAAGCTCGATGCATACCCGAGGCTGCAGGAATACCTGTCGCGCGTGGCCGCCCGCCCGGCCGTGCAGGCGGCAATGCGGGCCGAAGGCCTGGTGCGCGACTGACGGCGCGCCGGAGGGGTCAGCGCAGGACCTGCGTGGGCACCTGATAGTGACTGGCGTCGATCAGATCCAGCCCGCACTGGAGCTGGTCGATCCAGTTGATGAACCGCTTCACCATCTCGCGCCCCCGGATCGACGGCCCGTGCTGGGGCACGATGCACTGGATATCGAGCGTGCGCGCCATGGCCGCCCACAGCCGGCAGGCCTTGTTGCCGCTCATGTAGCGGCGGTGGAACCCCAGCATGCGTGCCGCGTGGGCGTCGAAATCGGTCACGTCGCCGCGCGCCTCGTCCGTCGTGGTCATCGACGCGCCGAGATCGCCCGAAAACAGGATCTTGCTGACCGGATCGTAGAACTGGAAATTGCCCTCGGAATGCAGGAAATGGGCCGGCACGGCCATGATCGACGACCTGCCCAGCGGCACCACCACGCCCGCATCGGGAATCGGGACAATGCGACCGGCGGTCTTGCCGGTCTGGCAGAAATGCGGCAGGAAGCGCGACCAGACCTCGGAGATCAGCACGCGGCTCTCGGACGCCGTCAGCCAGCGCCCCACAGACGCCACGATGTCGGGATCGGCGTGCGACGCCAGCACGTAATCGAGCTGCTTGGGCGGAAAATAGCGGCTGATCGTCATGTACAGCTCGCCATAGGTCATCTGCCCGCCCGGGTCGATCAGCGCCGCGTGCCCGTGATCGACCACCAGAAACTGGTTGCTCTGCACCGCTTCGCCATGCGTATCGTCGACCAGGTCCGTAAACGCCAGGCAGACGTGCCCGTTATATTCGTAAAGCACCTTGCTCATGACTCCCTCGTCCGCTTGTGGTTATTTTTAAGCGGCGAAAGTACTCACTTGCACGGTGTTTTCAATTGATGTGAATCAAGAATTATGGAAAGCGGGCCGAAAGAGCCGGACGGGTGCCGGCGGCGGGGCGATTCAGCGCGTAGACAGCAACTCTTCGATCTTGGCCACGAACTGCTTGTCGTCGGGCTTGACCATGCTGTTGTAGCTGCCAACGACCTGGCCCTTGCGGTCGATCAGGTACTTGTAGAAGTTCCACTTCGGCGCGGTGCCGGTTTCCTTCGTCAGCATGACGTACATCGGGTTGGCCTCGCCGCCGCGCACGTGGGACTTGCCGAGCATCGGGAACTTGACGCCGTAGGTGTTGTAGCAGAAGTCCGAAATTTCCTTCGCCGAACCAGGCTCCTGCGAGAAGTCGTTCGACGGGAAGCCCAGCACCACCAGCCCGCGGTCGCGGTACTTGGCGTAAAGCGCCTCCAGGCCTTCGTATTGCGGCGTGAATCCGCAATAGCTGGCGGTGTTGACCACCAGTACGACCTTGCCGGCGTACTGGCACAGGTTCTGGGGCGATTCGTCCTGCAGGCGCGGGAAACGGAAATTCAGCGAAGCCGGGCAATTGCCGGCCGGCTGCGTGGACGCCGTGGCGGGCTTGTCTGCGGCGCGGGCAGGGTGCGGCAGCATGGCGGCCGCGGCGGCCAGGCCCAACGCGCCAAGCAGGGCCGTGCGCTGGAGGTGGTGCCGCTTCCGGTCCATGTGGACTGCAGTTGCCGAGGTGCGTTCGCGAGACATGGGTAGAGGCTCCGGTTTCCGTTAGTGCAGCAAAGTCTACGCTCTCGGGCGCTTCACGTCATGACGGTCATGACGCGGGGCCGCAGACACAGGCGCCGCCGGGCGCCGACGAGCTTCAGTCCATGTGAATCTTGGCCGCGTGTTCGGTCACGCTGCTGCGCAGTTCCAGGTCTGGCATGCGCCGCACGATGACCAGCGCGACGATGGCCGCGACCGCGCCCGCCGCGAAGATCAGATGGAAGCCCGATTCCACGCCGCCCGCCAGCACCTGGCGCACGGCCGGCGACAGATGGGCCATCGCCTCGCTGCCATGGCGCAGCGAGCCCAGGTCCAGCGCCTGGTTCGCACCCGAACGCGCCAGCGCGGCGCGGAATTCCATCGCCAGCAGCGTGCCGGCCAGTGCGCCGCCCAGTGCGCTGCCCAACGAGCGGATCACCAGCAGCGCACCGGTGCCGGCGCCCATGTCGCGGCGCTCCAGCGCGTTCTGCACCGAAATCAGCGTGCCCACCATCGACATGCCCAGGCCGATGCCGGCAATCGTCATCGCCATCACTACCAGTGTCGTGGGCACGGCAGCCGTGACGGTGGCCAGTGACACCAGCCCCACGGCCGCGGCCACGTAGCCGCCGGTCAGGATCTCGCGCATGCGGCCCAGGCGCGGCGCCAGCCAGGCCACCACGAAGTTGCCGGCCACCGTGGCCAGCAGAAACGGCACCACCAGCAGGCCCGACGTCGAGGCATCGGCATCGCGCACCAGCTGGAAGTGCAGCGGGAGCGCGAAGATGCACAGGAAGATATTGAGCGCAGCCAGCGACGAAGCGCCCACGCCCATCACATAGGCGCGGTTGCCGAACAGGCGCGGCGGCAGCATCGGATCGGCGGCGCGCCGTTCCTGCCAGGCCAGCAGCGCCACGGCCACGAGCGTCAGCAGCAGCAGGCCGCCCATTTCCAGCGAGATCCAGTCAAAGGCTTCGCCGGCCCAGCTCATCGCCAGCAGAAAGGCGACGATGGCTACCGCCAGCAAACTGGCGCCGAGCCAGTCCACCTGCGGCCGGCCGCCCCGCGCACGCAGGTGCGCCAGCCCGCGATAGCACATGGCCATCGCCAGCAGGCCCAGCGGCACGTTGATCCAGAACAGCCAGCGCCACGACATGTGGTCGGACACCCAGCCGCCCACCAGCGGTCCCGCAATCGACGAGACCGCCCAGACCGTCGCCAGGTAGCCCTGGTAGCGGCCGCGCTGACGCGGCGCCACCACATCGGCGATGGCCGCCTGGGCCAGCGACATCAGACCGCCACCGCCCACGCCCTGCAGCGCGCGGAACACGATCAGCTGCGTCAGCGACTGCGCCAGCGCGCACGCCACCGATGCGGCAATAAATAGCGAAATCGCCAGCATCAGCAGGCGCCGGCGGCCAAAACTGTCAGACAGCTTGCCGTAGAGCGGCGTGGTGACCGTCGACACGATCAGGTAGGCCGTGACGATCCACGACAGATGGCCGAAACCGTTCAGGTCGTTGGCGATGGCCGGCACGGCCGGGATCACCACGGTCTGGTCGAGGGCAGCCAGCAGGATACAGAGCACGATGCCGCCGATCACGCGCATGATCGCGGCGTGGTCGTGTACAACGGGAGCGGCGTCCAGCGTGACGGACTGTGAGGGCGAGGGCGATGACATGCGATGGGATGCGGAGGGTGCGGGCGGCGCCAGGGGTGCCGTGTAGGCCACAAAAAATCGGGCCGCATGACATCGACGCGGTCCTTATTCAGTAACCGGATAATTATATGCATGCTTAGTATTTTCGCGCTCGATCCGTTTGCCCTCGGACGCGCGGCAGGCCGCAAAAACCACAGGCTGAGCGACGCCCCGGGCACGTCATGACGTGTCCGGGGGGCGAAGGGCAGGATTCGGGCGGAGGCGGGGCGCGCCGGCTAGCGCGAGCCGCCCGTGATGTAGTGTTCGAGCTGTTCGATCGTGAAGCGTTGCTCGCTGATGATGTCGTTGACCAGGTCGCCGATCGACAACATGCCCATCAGCCTGTCGCCCTCCATCACCGGCAAGTGCCGCAGGCGATGCCTGGTCATCAGCGCCATGCAATCGTCGGTGCTTTGTTCGGCACGTACATAAATCACGGCCGTGGTCATGATTTCCTTGACCAGCGTCTCTCGCGACGTGCGTTGCATCAGGATCACCTTGCGCGCGTAATCCCGTTCGCTCAGGATGCCGACGATCTTGTCGTGTTCCATTACCAGCAGCGCGCCAATGCCCTTGTCGGCCATGAGCTGCAGCGCCGCGTACACCGTCGCCGTGGGTGGAATACTGAAGATGGCGTGATTTGCCTTGTTTTCCAGAACCTGCCGTGCGGTCTTCATGTCACCGACTCCTTGTTGCCGTTTTGGAAACAGTCGCTGCCCAGACTCGATCAATCTGCGGTGCTGCGCAAAAGCCCGCACCCCCCGGTGTCTGGCTGCGTCTAACCAGATTAGCAAACGAAAGCGCCGCCTCACAGGGTGACTTTCACGAATCTTCGCCGCCCGTGTTGGCGCGGCGCACGGCTTTACACAGACGGTTGCTCGCCCGGCACCAGCCGGACGGCGCGCGGCTTGCGCTGCCATTGCCGGGCCAGCCGGACGATCTCCGGCGGCGGATCGGCGTCGGGCGACGCATGGAACAGCAGCGTCTGCCGTGACTTCGGGCAACGGCTGGCCACGAAGGCGATGTCATCGGCAAACCCCATGTCGAGCATGGTGTCGGCGGCTTCGAAGATGACCGTGTTCACCGCACGAAGATCCAGGCTTGCCGCATCGATATGGTCGAGCATGCGTCCCGGTGTGCCCACAACGATATGCGCGCCGTGGATCAGGCTATCGATTTGTGCCCGGATCGGCATGCCGGTGCATAGCAGCGCCACCTTGACCTGCCCAGCCACCCGCGCCAACTGCCGGATGCGGCGCGCTACCATGTCGGCGCGATCGCGGGTGGGACACAGCACCAGCGCCTGGACGTCGAAACGTTGCGGATCGAGCCGGTGGAGCAGGGCGATCGCCAGCGTCGTGGCACTGCCGCCGCCCTGGCGCACCTGCACGATCAGGTCGTGACCGGCAAGCGCCAGGGGCAGGGCGACGGACTGCAGCGGCGTCATTGAAACGTGGCCCGATTGCGCCAGCGCGTCGAGCCACATCGGTTCCAGCGGCAGCGCCGAAAAGGGTTCGCACCGCAGCGCGCTCACCTGGGATGGGGGCTGGCTGGCACGCATGGCCTTACGCGGCGGCGCGGCTGGCGGTTTTCTTCGCAGCGGCCTTCCTGGCGGGCGCCTTCCTGGCCGGGGGCGTGGGTGCGGCTGCCTTGCTGGCGGCCTTCTTCGTTGCCACCTTCTTCGTTGCCGCCTTCTTCGTTGCCGCCTTCTTTGCAGCCGGCCTCTTTGCCGGTGCCTTCCCTGTCGGCGCTTTCTCTACTGAAGCCTTATTTTGGGGTGCCTTTCCTGCCGGCGCCTTTTTTGCCGGTGCCTCCGCCGGTGCCTCCACGGCGGCCGGCCTCGACACCGCAACCTTCACCGGGACATCTTCGGTCGGTGTCCAGCCCAGCCGCTCCAGCAGCGCGCCGGCCGCCGACGGCGCCCGTTCCTTCGCGCCATTAATGAAGAACAGGTACACCGCCTTCGGCTTGAGCTTCACGCCCGGCTTGTCTTCCACCGCAGGCAGGTCATCGGGCGCCTTGCCTTCGGCCCAGCTTGCGACGCGTCCGGCCCACTGGTCCAGGTCCTTGGGCGCGTAACCGGTCGCCAGCTTTTCCTGTGCATTCATCAGGCGCGCGTAGACGAAGTCGGCGGTCAGATCGGCAAATGACGGGAATTTTGGAGAATCGGTGAATACCGTGGCCGCCTTGAACTTGCGTGCCAGCTTCAGGTATTCGTCGCACATGAAACTCGCGTGGCGCACCTCCAGCACGTGCCGTAGCGGCACGCCTTCCACGGAGTCCGGCAGCAGGTTCAGGAAGGCCTCGAAGTCATCTGGCACGAACTGCTTGGTCGGTGCGAACTGCCAGACGACGGGGCCGAGCTTGTGGCGCAGCTCGGCGATGCCGCTGTCGATAAAGCGATGAATCGAATCCGCGCCCTCGGCCAGGATGCGCCGGTTGGTGGCGAAGCGCGACGCCTTGACGGCGAACACGAAGTCATCGGGCGTGGCATCGCGCCAGTTGGCAAATGACGTGCGCTTCTGCGTGCCGTGATAGGTACTGTTGATTTCGATGGCGGTCAGGTGGCGGCTCGCGTATTCCAGTTCACGCGCCTGCGGCAGGCCCGCCGGATAGAAATTGTCGCGCCACGGCGCGAAATTCCAGCCGCCGATACCAATGTGGACATTGTCCGATGACTTGCCTTGCTTGCGCACTGCCATGGCCGCGATCTCCCCGAGAGACGATGGACCAAGTCTAGCCGCATTTGCCGTACGCGGCTGTCAGGATGCGGACACGTGATTCGCGCGCGGCATGCGGCTTCGCGCCGTGGCCTACTTTCCCTCGGCCGGCGCCGGGTACTTGCGCGCGTTCATCTCCATCTTGGCGCGCACCGCCGCGTCCAGGTCGACGCCCAGCGCCGTCACCAGCTGCGTCAGGTAGATCGTGATATCGGCCAGTTCCTGCTCGACGTGTGCACGCTCGGTCGTCGACATGATGTCGCGCGACTCTTCCTCGGTTTGCCACTGGAAGATTTCCACCAGCTCGGCCACTTCCACGCTAAGCGCCATCGCCAGATTCTTCGGGCTGTGATACTTGCCCCAGCCGCGCGCCTCGCCGAAGGCGTGCGCCGCTTGCTGGAGGTTGCTGAGGTCGATAAGAGCCATGGTCTGCCTGGTGCGAATTGGGGATCAGGCGGCATTGTCCCATTGATCGTGGACGATCTACGGCTCGACAGCGCGATGCCGGCAGGCATACCCTGCCAGACTCAACCCACCGCAGACGGAGGCCACATGCGACCTTCCCCCCGCCTGGTGTTCTTCACCCTGACCGGTTCGCTCGCGTATCTGGCGCTGCCCATCGCCGGATGGGGCGGCGTCGCCGCCTGCTTCGCCAATCCCGTCCGGACCGCCGCTGTCGTCGGCACCATGGCCATGGCCGTTATCGCAACCTTCTCCGGCGGGAATATCAGTACGAGCGAGCGCGAAGATCGCAGCAACCGCTGGGTGCTGATCGCCTTCGGCGTCCTCGGACTGCTGACAGGCTACGTACCGGCACTGTCCGATCGGCTCAACTTCTGGACAATCGGCGATGAAGCGGTGCGCTGGATCGGCCTGGCGCTGTTTGTCGTCGGCGGCACACTGCGGCTCTGGCCCGTATTCGTCCTCGGCAAACGGTTCAGCGGACTGGTTGCCATCCAGCCCGGCCACACCCTGGTGACCACAGGCATCTACGGCGTTATCCGGAATCCCAGCTACCTGGGGCTCATGGTTGGATCGCTAGGGTGGGTACTGGTGTTCCGATCCCTGATCGGCGTGATGCTGACTGCGCTGATGCTATGGCCGCTGACCGCGCGGATCCGGGCCGAGGAGGCCCTGCTGCGCGAGACGTTCGGGGACGAATATGCGCGCTATTGCGCGCGGACATGGCGGATGGTGCCGGGGGTATGGTGAAAGCGCCAAAAAAAATCCCGGCCTTGAGCCGGGATTTTCTGTGCACACCTATTGCAACCCATCAAACGTCGATATTCCGCGCCACCAGCGCGTTGCTCTCGATGAAGTTGCGGCGCGGTTCCACTTCGTCGCCCATCAGCGTCGTAAAGATCTGGTCTGCCGCGATGGCGTCTTCGATCTGTACCTTCAGCAGGCGGCGTTGCGTCACGTCGAGCGTGGTTTCGAACAGCTGCTCGGGGTTCATTTCACCCAGACCCTTGTAGCGTTGACGCGAAACACCGCGCTCGGCTTCGCTCAGCAGCCACTGCATGGCCTGGTGGAAATCCGCCACGGTCTGCTCGCGCTGCTTTTCGCCTTCGCCGCGCTTGACCTTGGTGCCGTCCGGGATCAGGCCCTGGAACGTGGTGGCCGCGCGCGACAGGGCGGCGTAGTCGGCGCCATGCACGAAGTCCGCATCCAGGTGCGACAGGCGCACATTGCCATGGTGGCGGCGGGCGATCATCAGGCGATGCTTGTCGGTCTTCTCGTCGAATTGCGCGTAGACATCGGCCGTGCCGTCATCGTTCACGGCGGCACCGATCAGCGTCTTGGCATGCATCTCGGCAAGCTTGGCCTTCAGCGCCACGGCCGACGCCTCGGCCGCTGCGGCGCTGTCGAGGTCCAGCGACACGCCATCGGCGATCGCGCGCAGTGCCTCGACATCGACGATGCGCGACAGGCGGCCGATCACGCCTTCGGCCAGCTGGTACTGGCGGGCCAGTTCGATCAGCGCATCGCCATTGATCTCGCTGCCGTCGGGACGCACCAGGCCCGCCTTTTCCATCGCAAGCTTCAGCATGTACGCGTTCAGCTCGGTGTCGTCCTTGATGTAGCGTTCTTCCTTGCCGTGCTTGATCTTGTACAGCGGCGGCTGCGCGATATAGACGTAGCCACGCTCGATGATGTCCGGCATCTGGCGATAGAAGAACGTCAGCAGCAGCGTGCGGATGTGCGAGCCGTCCACGTCCGCATCGGTCATGATGATGATGCGGTGGTAGCGCAGCTTTTCGAGGTTGTAGTCGTCCTTGCCGATGCCGGTGCCCAGCGCGGTGATCAGCGTCAGCACTTCCTGGCTCGACAGCATCTTGTCGAAGCGGGCACGCTCCACGTTCAGGATCTTGCCCTTGAGCGGCAGGATCGCCTGGAACTTGCGGTCGCGGCCCTGCTTCGCCGAGCCGCCTGCGGAATCACCCTCCACCAGGAACAGCTCGGACTGGGCCGGATCCTTTTCCTGGCAGTCGGCCAGCTTCCCCGGCAGGCCCATGCCGTCCATCACCCCCTTGCGGCGCGTCATTTCGCGGGCCTTGCGGGCGGCTTCGCGCGCGCGGGCGGCATCCACGATCTTGCCGCAGATGATCTTGGCGTCGTTCGGGGTTTCCAGCAGGAAGTCCGTCAGCGCCTTTCCGACCAGATCTTCCACCGGCAGGCGCACCTCGGACGAGACGAGCTTGTCCTTGGTCTGCGAGCTGAACTTCGGCTCCGGCACCTTCACCGACAGCACGCAGGCCAGGCCTTCGCGCATGTCGTCGCCGCTGGTTTCGATCTTGGCCTTCTTGGCGATCTCGTTTTCTTCGATGTACTTGTTGATGACGCGCGTCATCGCCGCGCGCAGGCCGGTCAGGTGAGTACCGCCGTCGCGCTGCGGAATGTTGTTCGTGAAGCAGAGCACCTGCTCGTTGTAGCCATCGTTCCACTGCATGGCCACTTCCACGGCGATGCCATCCTTCTCGGCGTTCGCGTAGAAGATATTCGGATGCAGCGTGGTCTTGGCGCGGTTGATGTACTCCACGAAGCCCTTCACGCCACCCGAGAATGCAAAATCCTCTTCCTTGCCCGTGCGCTGGTCCAGCAGCTTGATATGCACGCCGTTGTTCAGGAACGAGAGTTCGCGGATGCGCTTGGAAAGCACTTCGTAGTGGAACTCCACGTTCGTGAAGATTTCCTCGTCGGCCAGGAAGTGCACTTCGGTGCCGCGCTTGTCGGTGGCGCCCACAATCTTCATCGGCGAGACTTCCACGGGGTGGCCATCCGGGCCGGCCACGGTCTCGACGATGCGGTTCTGCACCTCGCCCTTGGCGAATTCGATCAGGTTGACCTGGCCATCGCGGCGCACCGTCAGGCGCAGCCACTTCGACAGCGCGTTCACGCACGACACGCCCACGCCGTGCAGGCCGCCGGACACCTTGTAGCTGTTCTGGTTGAACTTGCCGCCGGCGTGCAGCTCGGTCATGGCGATTTCGGCGGCGCTGCGCTTCGGCTCGTGCTTGTCGTCGAACTTGACGGCGGGCGGGATGCCGCGGCCGTTGTCGACGATCGAGATCGAGTTGTCGCTATGGATCGTGACCTGGATCTCGGTACAGTAGCCGGCCAGGGCCTCGTCGATCGAGTTGTCGAGCACCTCGAACACCAGGTGGTGCAGGCCGGTGCCGTCCGACGTATCGCCGATATACATGCCGGGACGCTTGCGCACCGCTTCCAGGCCTTCCAGGATCTGGATCGAAGAGGCGCCGTAAGTGTTTTCCTGCTGCGGTTTCTGCTGATCGGTCATGTTTTCCTACTCACGATACTCACGGCAAATGCGGAGAAATCCGTACCTGCGCCGGACGGCGATGGGTGCGGACCAACCGCATTCGCGGGTTACTTAAAAACGGCAAAAGGGGCGGATCCCGTGGACCCGGCCCCTGCTGCGGTGTGTGCCCGATTGTGTATGGATGGCGACTCGGTGCTGGCCATCAAATGCGCATCGGCATCACGACGTACTTGAAGTTGTCGTCTTCCGGCACGGTAATCAGCGCACTCGAATTGGAGTCGCCGAGGCTGACCTGCACCTGCTCGCTCTTGAGATTGCCGAGCACGTCGAGCAGGTAGGTCACGTTAAAGCCGATGTCGAGCGCGTCGCCCGAATAATCGAGTTCCAGCTCTTCCTGCGCCTCTTCCTGGTCGGCGTTGGTCGAGCTGATCTTCAGCACGTGCGTGTCCAGAATGCAGCGCACGCCCTTGAACTTGTCGGTCGTCAGGATCGCAGTACGCTGCAGCGCCTGCTGCAGTTGCACGCGGTCGATCGCGAATGCGTTCTTGTAGCCCTTCGGGATCACGCGCTGGAAGTCCGGGAACTTGCCTTCCACCAGCTTGCTGATCAGTTCCACGTTGGCAAACGAGAACTTGACCTGGTTGGCGGCCAGCTGCACCTGGACAGGATCGTCGTTGTCTTCCAGCAGGCGCTGCAGTTCCAGGATGGTCTTGCGCGGGATGATGACTTCCTGGCGCGAGCCCACGCCGGTCGCCTCGTTTTCCAGTTCCACGCCGCAGTACGCCAGGCGGTGGCCGTCCGTGGCCACGGCCATGACCTTCTTTCCGTCCACCACCAGCAGCATGCCGTTCAGATAGTAGCGGATGTCCTGCTGGGCCATCGCGAAGTGCACCATCGCCAGCAGATGCTTGAACGTCTTCTGCGGCAGGCTGACGCTCGCGTTGAACTCGGCGGCCTCGGCAACGGTCGGGAACTCTTCCGCGGCCAGCGTCTGCAGCGCAAAGCGGCTCTTGCCCGATTGCACGGTCATGCGCTTGTCGTTCAGCGACAGCGCCACGTCGCCGTCAGGCATCGCGCGCAGGATGTCCAGCAGCTTGCGCGCGGCCACCGTGGTGGCCACGTCGTCGCTGCCCACGCCGCATTCGGCGTGCGTGGTGATCTGGATCTCGATGTCGGTCGAGAGGAAGGACACGTTCGAGCCGGACTTGCGAATCAGCAGGTTGGCCAGGATCGGGAGGGTGTGGCGGCGCTCCACGATGCCGCTCACGATTTGCAGCGGACGCAGCAGGTTGTCTCGCGAGGTTTTGACCAATTGCATTGAATTTATCCTTCGTCGTTTGTCGTCGGCGACCGCGGAATCAGGTGAAACTCAGATATCCAATTTCCACTTTGGAATCAAAGAGTTAATGCCGGATTGTACCAAGGATAAGCCGCTGCGGTGAAGCGGGGCGAATCCGGCAGGGCGTCGGGCTGTGCACAAAATGCCACGCTCCGGGCGCCTACGTCCGCCAATTCGTCCCGACTCACCGCAAAGCCTTATCTGAGGCCGGTTTCCCGCGATGCAACAGTTGCTCTGGCGCCCGCTTGCCGCCGGACGCGCACCCAGTAGTATGCCAGCCCGGCAAGGCCGCCCTGCAATTCCCGCGAATCAGCCCTTGAGCGTCTGTTCCAGCACGTGCAGCTCGTGGTTCAGCTGCGCGTCCTTGCCACGCTCGTCGGCGATCTTGCGCACGGCATGCAGCACCGTGGTGTGGTCGCGTCCGCCGAACAGCTCGCCGATTTCCGGCAGGCTCTTCTGCGTCAGTTCCTTGGCCAGGTACATCGCGATCTGGCGCGGCCGCGCAATGTTGGCCGGCCGCTTCTTCGAGTACATGTCCGCGACCTTGATGTTGTAGAAGTCGGCGCAGGTCTTCTGGATGTTCTCCACCGAGATCTGGCGGTTCTGCACGGTCAGCAGGTCCTTGAGCGCCTCGCGCGTAACCTCGATCGTGATGTCCTTGCCGTGGAAGTTCGAGAACGCCAGGATCTTGCGCAGCGCGCCTTCCAGCTCGCGCACGTTGGAGCGCAGGTGCTTGGCGACGAAGAACGCCACTTCTTCCGGCACGCTTACGTTCTCGGCGGCGGCCTTCTTCATCAGGATGGCCACGCGCATTTCCAGCTCGGGCGGCTCGATCGCCACCGTCAGGCCGGAGTCGAAGCGCGAGATCAGCCGGTCATCGATGCCGGTGATTTCCTTCGGATACGTATCGCTGGTGATAATGACCTGCGCGCGGTTGGCGATCAGCGCCTCGAACGCGTAGAAGAACTCTTCCTGCGTGCGGTTCTTGCCCGAGAAGAACTGAATATCGTCGATCAGCAGCAGGTCGAGCGAGTGGTAATACCGCTTGAACTCGTCGAATGCCTTCCGCTGATAGGCCTTCACCACGTCCGACACATACTGCTCGGCATGGATATAGCGAATGCGCGCGCGCGGGTTCTCCATCAGCATGAAATTGCCGATGGCATGAATCAGGTGGGTCTTGCCCAGGCCGACGCCGCCGTACAGGTAGAGCGGGTTGTACGACTTGCCCGGGTTGTTGGCCACCTGGATGGCCGCGGCGCGGGCCAGCTGGTTGGCCTTGCCGGTCACGAAGTTGTCGAACGTCAGGATCGGATTCAGACGCGACCGCTCGTGCACCGTGTCGGTCGGCTGCGCGCCGGCCACGGCCGGCTGCTGGGCCGGCACGCGGTAGGAGCGCGCGCTGGCTTCGGACGCATCCATCTGCGCCACGTCGATGTCGCCCATGTCCTGCATCGGCACATGGGAGGCCGCCTGCAGCGGATGCCCGGTCGGCGCCGCGCCGCGATGCGGCATGCCGCCAGGGCCGGCCGGGTAGGGCACCTGGCTGGCCGGCGCGCCATAGCCGGGCTGGCCGCCGTTCGGCTGGCCGGCGTGCTCGTGATAGCCGCCCGCCTGGAGCGATTGCGGATGCGGCGCCGGGGCGTGGCCATATGCCTGGCCCGCCATGCCGGCCGATGCGCCGGGATAGGCCCCGCCGCCCGTACCCATTGCAGCGGGCGTCATGCCATCGTGGCCGCCCTGCTGCATGGCTTGTTGCGTATAGGTGGCCGCACGGCCCGAGGCCGCGGGGTCCAGAACGAAGTGAACGCTGACCTGCGTTTCCCAGTATTCGCACGCAAGCGCGGTGATCCGCCCCGAAAACTGGCTCTTGACCCAGTCGAGCTTGAAGCGGTTGGGCGCGGCAATCCGCAGCGCATGCGCTTCCTCGTCGAAGGCGACAGGCGCCAACGGCTTGATCCAGGTTTTGAATTGTTGGGGCGTCAGTTCGCGCTCGAGTTGCGCGGCTGCTGCCTGCCAGAAATCTTGCATGTGTTCTTCTGAGTGACCGTGCCATCGCGCCGATGACACGTCACGGGTGGACGCGGTGCTTGCGTTCCGGGCCCCTGCACATGCCTTGCGCGTCATTTTTCAGACGCGAAAGGCAATAGACCGTCCACGAATGCAATGCATCGCAACGGCAGTTCAAACGGGTATACATGGCGGTATACCGCGGCAGGAAGTCCCGGGTTGTGCGTGCGCCACGCGGCCCGTGTAGTGTTTGGACCCGGATTGTACCCCCCGCCCCAAGTTATCCACAAAGGATAACCCTGTGGACAAGTTGTGAAAATTCAGTGGATTTGTGTGCACAACCGACGCGGAAGCCGCGCCAGGCAACGGCCTGCTGCACCCGATAATCCATCGGAAACAAGGACTTGATCCGCTTTGCTACTGCCGATAGGTGACCGGGAATACCCACAGAGTTACCCACCGACCGTTGTGGACAATGGGGCACTGCAATTTGCAGGGCTTGTACCGCACACGTTGTGCGGAGGCCGGAAGTGGCCATCCGGCGCCTTGACACTCGCGTCGAAAATCGGTTAAATGGCGGGTTCTGCGATGCGGCAGGGGATCACGTATGCGCATCGCCGGGTCTGGCCCGAACCGCTACATGTAAACATGTGCGGCATCAGGCAAGCGGCCTGATCCCCGCCAGCGCCTTCGGTCCATTCGGCCAAGGGCCAGCGGCGGCCGGCAGCAAGACAGAACCAGAATCGTCGGCATCGCCGCAGCAACCTCAACGGATACCGAGCGTCTGCATTGCGGCAGCCCCATGCGAACCATACGCGGCGGCCAAGGCGTCCCGGCAACGGCCGACGCCCGGAAAGCCCGGATCAACCAGAGAGTGCAACATGAAACGTACCTACCAACCTTCCGTTACCCGCCGCAAGCGTACCCATGGTTTCCGCGTGCGCATGAAGACCCGCGGCGGCCGTGCCGTGATCAACGCCCGCCGCGCCAAGGGCCGCAAGCGCCTGGCAATCTGAGGGCCGGGCGACCGGCCCGGACGGCAGTCAGCGTGACGGTTCGTCGTCCGCGCTGCATCCGTCGTCCGGTCCAGCGCCTCGCACTCAGGATGGCCAGGACCGCCGCCGCCGAAGCCCGGCTTTTCCGCTAGCTTTGACCAGCGTGTCGACCCATGCCTTTCCCAAAGCCGCGAGGCTGACAAAGACGGATGAATTTTCATCCGTTTTTGCTTTGCGGCCCCGGCGTCGCAGCACGCATTTCGTGCTGTACGTGCGGGCCAATGGCCAGCCGCAGGCCAGGCTGGGCATCGTCGTGGGCAAGAAGTTCGCGCCGCGTGCCGCGGAGCGCAACCTGGTGAAGCGCATGGTGCGGGAACTGTTTCGCAGCCGGCAGGACCAATTCGCGGGCCGCGATATCCTGTTGCGGTTGCAGGCAAAGTTTCCGCGTGCGGACTTTGCCAGCCGGTCGGCCATACGGCGAGCCTGCCAGGCCGAACTCGGCAGCTTGCTGGACGTGGCCGCCAGGCCACTGCCAGTTGCGCCGACTGTCCCGGCATCCGGCGAGCCGCCTGCGTCGGCCGCACCTGCAGCGCCACCCGCGCCAGCCTGATCATCACCATGAAGCGAATCCTGCTTGCCCTGCTGCGCATCTACAAGATCGCCCTGAGTCCTTACCTGGGCTCGCAGTGCCGCTTCCTGCCAACGTGTTCCGACTATGCCCGCGACGCCATCATCAGCCATGGCCCCGCGCGTGGCACGTGGATGACCGCGTGCAGACTCTGCCGTTGCCATCCTTTCGCAAAGGGCGGGTATGATCCCGTGCCCGAGCCTGTAGTACACGGAAAGGCCTCCGCGGTGCCTCCCGCAGCCACCGCATCCGCCCGCCCGTCCATCACGGTCCGGCTTCCCAGACCCTGATTCCCCCAGACCATAGCGAGACATGGATATCAAACGCACCATCCTGTGGGTCATCTTCTCGATGTCCCTCGTGCTGCTCTACGACAACTGGCAGCGCGCCAACGGCCACGCGTCGATGTTCTTCCCGAGCGCCAACACGCAACAGCAGGCCGCCCCGGCCGGTGGCGCGAGCGGCGCCACGGCGCAGGGTGACGTGCCCAAGGCCAACGCCGCCAGCGCGTCGGCCCCGGGCGCCGTGCCGGGCGCGCCGCAGGCGGCTGCCCAGCCCACGGGCGAGAAGGTCATCGTCACCACCGACGAAGTGCGTGCCGAGATCGACACCGCAGGCGGCATCCTGTCGCGCCTGGAACTGCTCAACGAGCACGAGAAGGACGGCAAGCCCGTTGTCCTGTTCGAACGTGATGCACAACGCACCTATCTTGCTCGTTCGGGCCTGATTGGCGGTGACCTGCCGAATCACACCACGGTGTTTACGGCCGCCCCGGGCGCCCGTTCGCTGGCACCGGGCCAGGACAAGCTCGACGTTGTGCTGACCGCCGAAAAGAACGGCGTGAAGTTCGTGAAGACCTACACGTTCCGCAAGGGCAGCTATGTGGTCGACGCCCGCTTCGACGTGACGAACACCGGCACCGCGCAGGTTTCGCCGACGCTGTACCTGGAACTGGCACGCGACGGCACCAAGGTGGAGCAGTCGCAGTTCTACAGCACGTTCACGGGTCCGGCCATCTACACGAACGCCGACAAGTATCACAAGATCACGTTCGACGACATCGCCAAGGGCAAGGCCTCCGTGCCGGCCGCCACCGACAACGGCTGGGTGGCGATGGTGCAGCACTACTTCGCTTCGGCCTGGATTCCGCAGAACGGCAAGCAGCACAGCTTCTACGCCGAGCAGATCGACCCGAACCTGTACCGCGTGGGTGTCCAGCAGCCGCTGGGCCAGCTGGCCCCGGGCGCCACGGTGAGCACCGATGCCCGCCTGTTCGCCGGCCCGCAGGAAGAGCGCATGCTCGAGCAGATCACGCCGGGCCTGGAACTGGTGAAGGACTACGGCTGGCTGACCATCCTGGCCAAGCCGCTGTTCTGGCTGCTGGAAAAGCTGCACGGCTTCCTGAACAACTGGGGCTGGTCGATCATCGCGCTGACCGTGCTGATCAAGCTGGTGTTCTTCCCGCTGTCGGCTGCCAGCTACAAGTCGATGGGCAAGATGAAGGACCTGCAGCCGCGCATGACGGCCATCCGCGAACGCTACAAGGGCGATCCGCAGAAGATGAACCAGGAAATGATGGCGCTGTACCGCACCGAGAAGGTCAATCCGCTCGGCGGCTGCCTGCCCATCGTGATCCAGATCCCGGTGTTCATCGCGCTGTACTGGGTGCTGCTGTCGTCGGTGGAAATGCGCGGTGCGCCGTGGCTGGGCTGGATCCATGACCTGTCGGTGCCGGACCCGTTCTACATCCTGCCGATCGTGATGGCCGTCTCGATGTTCGTGCAGACCAAGCTGAACCCGACGCCGCCGGACCCCGTCCAGGCCAAGGTCATGATGATCATGCCGCTGGTGTTCTCGTTCATGTTCTTCTTCTTCCCGGCCGGCCTGGTGCTGTACTGGGTCGTGAACAACATCCTGTCGATCGCCCAGCAGTGGCAGATCAACCGCATGCTCGGCAAGGGCAAGACCGCGGCGGTGGCCAAGAGCTGATCCCCGGTTTCCGACCCGACCCACGAAAACCCGGCTGCCAGCCGGGTTTTTCTTTTTCGGCGTATGCTTCTAGTCTTATGTCTTATATAAGACTAGAAGCCCATCAACAGGAAAGAGGGGATACGCCATGACGTGGTCGGCCAGCCAGTACGTGCAATTCGAGGATGAACGGACCCGCCCGGTGCGGGATCTTGTCGGGGCCATCCCCACCGCCAATGCCACGCGCGTGGTCGACATCGGCTGCGGGCCCGGCAACTCCACCGAGGTCCTGGCGGCCCGCTACGGCGGCGCCGAGGTCATCGGCCTGGACAGCGACGCCGACATGATCGCCGCCGCACGCAAGCGGCTGCCGAACCTGCACTTCGACATCGCCGACGTCACGCAATGGGCCGATGGCGGGCCCTGGGACGTGATCCTGGCCAATGCGGTGTTCCAGTGGGTGCCCGATCACGCCTCGCTGTTTCCGTCGCTGGTGGGCAAGCTTGCGCCGGGCGGCAGCCTGGCCGTGCAGATGCCGGACAACCTCAACGAGCCGCCGCACCTGCTGATGCGCGAGACGGCGCTGAGCGGCCCGTGGGCGCCCAAGCTGGCTGCGGCCGCCGATGCCCGCACCGCACTGGCCTCGGAACGCTGGTATTACGAACTGCTGAAGCCGCACTGCTCGCGTGTGGACATCTGGCGAACGATCTACCAGCATCCGCTCACGGGCGGCGCGGCCGCGGTCGTCGAATGGTTCAAGGGCAGCGGCCTGCGGCCCTTCCTGGCGCCGCTGGACGAGGCCGAGCGCGCCGAATATCTGAAACAGTATGAAGCCGCGCTGGCCAAGGTGTTTCCCGCGATGCCCGAGGGCACCGTGCTGCTGCCGTTCCCCCGCGTGTTCATCGTGGCGACGCGTTAGGAATCAGACGGCAGCGGACGGCGGCGGCGTGCGCCATCGCCTACACTAGACGGACGTTGCGCAGTAACTCTCTTTCCACTTCAGAGACATCGCAATGAGCCGTCAGCCTGTGCTGCACCGGAAAATGCGTCCCGCCGCCGCCTTCGTTGCCTTGGGCGAATCGGGCCTGAAGGCCGTTCACGATCGCCTGGACGCACTGCAGCATCGCGACGAGGTCGAGGATGTCCACCAGCTGCGCGTCGCCGTTCGCCATCTTCGTGCCGTGGCATGGGCATTCGGGCCCGTGCTGCCGGGCCAGGTAAAGGCCCGCTGGAAGCAGGCCCTGCACGATGTCGCAGACGCCGCCGGCGACGTGCGCGACTGGGACGTCTTCATCGCCGACACCCTGGCCCCGGCGCTGGTGAAGCAGCCCGACGACGCCGTACTGGTGGCACTGATCGAAACCGCGCAGGCCAGGCGTACGCTTGCCCACGCCGAGATGATGACAAGACTGTCACGTTACCGGCAATCCCCGCTCCCGACGTTGAAACGCGACCTGCTGCATCTCTCGGAACAGGACGCCAAGGGCCGGCTCGAGAATTTCGCACCCAGACGGATCCGCAAGGCGCGCGACAAGGTTCGCGAGCGGGCCCGCATCGCCCGGGACGGGAAGACCGAACACGTCCACAAGCTCCGCATCGGCAACAAGCGGTTGCGTTACGCGATCGAGGCACTGTCGGAAGTCTTGCCCGGCCGCTATCGCAAACGCCTGCGCAAGAAGCTGGTAGCGCGGCAGTCGGAACTTGGCGCCGTGATCGACGGTGCCGTCGCCCGCCGGCTACTGTGCGAGTGCCTGTCCGTCGAACCGCCGCCCGACTCGCCGACATGAGCCGCGGCCCATCCGGCTGGCGGGGCGATCTGCGACAATACCGCGCATGACCGCAAACCAGCTTCCCATCGTCGCCATCGCCACCGCACCGGGCCGGGGCGGCATCGGCGTCGTGCGCGTATCCGGCCCCGATGTCGGCAGCGTCATGCGCGCCGTCTGCGGCCGCGCGCTGCAGCCGCGCCATGCCACCTATCTGCCGTTCCTGGACGGCCACGGCAAGGTCATCGACCACGGCCTGGCGCTGTACTTTCCGGCACCCAATTCCTACACCGGCGAGGAAGTGCTCGAACTGCAGGGCCATGGCGGCCCCGTGGTGATGCAGATGCTGCTGGCGCGCTGCCTGGAAGCCGGCAAGGACATCGGACTGCGGGTGGCCGAACCCGGCGAATTCACGCGCCGCGCGTTCCTGAACGACAAGCTCGACCTGGCGCAGGCCGAAGCCGTGGCCGACCTGATCGAAGCCAGCACCGAGGCCGCCGCCCGATCGGCAGCGCGCTCGATGGAGGGCGAGTTCTCGCGGGCCATCCACGCGCTGGTCGAGCAGGTCATCCACCTTCGCATGCTGGTGGAAGCCACGCTCGACTTCCCCGAGGAAGAAATCGACTTCCTGGAAGCGTCCGATGCGCGCGGCCAGCTCAAGCGGATTCGCGAGAGCCTCGCTGGCGTGCTCAAGCAGGCGCGGCAGGGGTCGCTGCTGCGTGAAGGGCTGTCGGTAGTGCTGGCCGGCCAGCCGAACGTCGGCAAGTCGTCGCTGCTCAATGCGCTGGCGGGCGCGGAACTGGCCATCGTCACGCCGATCGCCGGCACCACGCGCGACCGCGTGCGCGAAACCATCCAGATCGACGGCATCCCGCTGCATATCATCGACACCGCCGGCCTGCGCGACGATGCCGCCGACGAGGTGGAACGCATCGGCATCGAACGCACGTGGGACGCGATCCGGCGCGCCGACATCGTCCTGCACCTGGTGGACGCGGCCGACTACCTCGAACACGGCATTTCGGAAATCGACGATCACATCGACGACCGCCTGAGCGGGCAGTTGCCGCCGGGATCGCCGATCGTGCGCGTGGTCAACAAGATCGACGTGGCGCCGTCGGCCGGCGAGATGGGCTTCGGCGGCAACCGCCCGCACGTGGTAGCCGCCAACGGCCCGAATCCCACCGAGATCTGGATCTCGGCGCGCACCGGCGCCGGCATCGACCTGATGCGCCGCGAACTGCTGCGCCTGATCGGCTGGCAATCGGGCAACGAAGGCACCTTCCTGGCCCGCGAACGCCACCTCACCGCGCTGCGTAACGCGCAGTCGCACCTGGACTGCGCCGTCGAACGCGCCGAGCAAAACGCCCAGGCGCTGGACCTCTTCGCCGAAGAACTCCGGCTCGCGCAGGACCACCTGAACAGCATCACCGGCGAGTTCACCAGCGACGATCTGCTGGGGACGATCTTTACGCGGTTTTGTATCGGGAAGTGAGCGCGGGCCCGCCTTCGGCGGCGAGTACAGGCCGCCCCCTCACCCCCGGCGAACAATCCATCGCCCGCGCTGTCTTCGGCGATGCCATCGACTACGCTGCTGTCCGCGTTCATCATCGCGACTTTGTCTTCTGGCAGGGTGCGAACTACATCATCACGCCCAATGGTCACATCTACCTGGGCCGCAGGCTCCGCGGGCTGACCGACTTCAGTGCGGCGGGCCTGGCGATGCAGGGGCTGTTCATCCACGAGATGGCGCACGTATGGCAGCACCAGCGGGGCGTCAACGTGCTGGTGCGCGGCGCGCTGGAGCAGGTGCGGCACTTCTGCGGCTTCAACCAGTACCGGTACCGGCTGGAATCGGGCAAGGCGCTCGGACAGTACAAGCTGGAGCAGCAGGGCGAGATCCTGCGGCATTTCTTTTTGGCCCGGCAGGGCCAGCCCACGCCGTACACCCCCGCGCAGTACCTGGCCGCGCTGGGCAGCGCGGGCCCGACCATCGTGTGATGCGTCGATGGCATCGCGCGTGAACGAAGCCTCCATCCCGTCGCGTTGACTTGCATGGCGATGTGGCGGACCATCGGCCCCATTGTCATCTGGAGTTGATCATGCCCCGCGTATCGAAAGCGGAAGCGGAGAAGAACCGCGCCATTATTGAGCAGGTGTCGTCGCGGCTGTTTCGCGAACAGGGCTTCCACGGCATCAGCGTGGCAGACCTGATGGGTGCCGCCGGGCTTACGCATGGTGGCTTCTACGGCCATTTCGAATCGAAGGATGCGCTCGCGGCCATCGCCTGCGCCCGGGCGTTCGAGGAATCCGAGGCGCGCTGGCGCAAGCGCGTCAACGAAGCGCCGGACCACGCCACGGCGCTGTCGTCGCTGATCGATGCCTACCTTTCCACGCGCAACCGCAACAACGCGGGCACCGGGTGCCCGGTGGCGGCGCTGGCGAACGACGTGGCGCGCGAGCCCGACGACAAGCCGGTACGCGCCGCCTTCCATGAAGGGCTGGAGGCACTCGTCGACATCCTCGCCGAAGTGCAGCCCGATACCGATGCCGGTGCGCGCCGCAGCGCGGCGCTGGCACAGATGGCCACGCTGGCCGGCGCGTTGATCCTGTCGCGGGCCACGCAGGGCACGCCGCTGTCCAACGAGATTCTCGCCGCCACCCGGGCCCGGCTGCTGCCGGAAGGCTGATGCGGCGCCGGCGCGCTACACTGGCGGACTTCGCCGTCCCGCATTACCGCCCGAAGTCCCTGAAGCCCCAGAAGCCCCTGAAGCCCCCAGAAGCCCCCCCGATGTTGAGCCGCACCAGACAAACCCTGATCGCCGTTGTTGCTGTCGTCGTCCTTTTCCTGCTGTGGTTCGTTGGCAATGAGAAGCACGACACCGCGCCGCTTGCCTCCGTTTCCGCTCCCGACGAGCCCGCCAGCGTGCCGCGCGGCATTCCGCGCAACGGCACGCTCGACCCGATCAGCATCGATCCCAACCGCCCCGCCGATCTGCTGCCCCAGTATCAGGCCGATGGCCTGGCCGACGACTATCGCAGCGACGCCGCCGCGGCGGACGACCGCTATCGCGGCCGCTATTTCATCGTCGAAGGCGTAGCCAGTGGCGTGCGCCGCGACGGCGACAACCTGGTGCTGGAAATCCGTACCGACAACCCCGGCCAGGTGGTCCGCGCGGCGCTGCTGCGCCAGCAGATCTGCGGCCCCGGCACCCGCGCCTGCGAAGTCGAAGCCCGTGCCACGATGGTCCGGCGCGGCCAGAAGGTGGCCGTCGAATGCACCGGTGCGGGCCAGGGCGAAGGCGGCACCCCGCTGCTGTCCGAGTGTCTGCTCCGGGGCGGCGCGAACTGACGCAACGGCCCGGCGCCTCCGCAACCGGGCTGACGGCGCCGCGAACGTGCCTCAAAGGCCACGTTTTCGATTTGCGGCATCTGTCGCCCGCTGTTCCCCGCATTGACGGCACGCCGGCACGCCTACATTACGCAGGCATGCTGCCGGCAATGCGTCCCTGAACCGCCTCGCTCGAAATCCGAAGCGGATCCGGACGGCCGGCACCCTCGCCGACGCGCATCCAGGATCCAAGATGAAGAGAGCAACGATAGCCGCCACGCTGGCCCTGCTGGCCACGGGCTGTTCCACCTACCAGAGCGTGACGCCGGTCGACCGCGCAGACCAGGTCGACCCGATCGCCGGCTACCAGAACGGTGCCTATGGCGGCCCGGCGCAGTTTCGCGTGGACGGCAATCGCGTAGTAGGCGCCGATGGCGCGCTGTTCTGCGTGATCACGCACCAGGTCAATGGCAACGCGTATGTGGAAGATTTTGCCAACTCGCTGCGGGCGCGCAACTTCGAGGTGAAGATGCTGCCGCCGTATTCGTCGGTGGCGTCGTGCCCCATGACGGCCGTCTACACGGCCCAGCGCCAGACCTACATCACGCCGTTCCTGGTATCGGCCGACATCACCGTGTTCCGCAACGGCGAGCGCGTGGGCAAGGCCGTCTTCAATGCCAACCGCAGCGCGGGCGGCATCAACCTGAGCCACCTGATCCAGCCCGACGCCAAGATCGAGGAACTGGTCGACCGGCTGTTCCCGGGCCTGAAGCCCCAGCCGGCGCCGGCACAGGCGTCGCCCGCTCCGGCACCTGCGGCAGCGCCCGCGGCCTGACGCCACGGGCCGTCCGGCTGGTCAGGCCAGCCGGAATACCTCCACCGCCTGGCGCAGTTCCTGCGCCTGGTGATGCAGGCTTTCGGCCGCGGCGGCCGCTTCTTCCACCAGGGCAGCGTTCTGCTGCGTGACCCCGTCCATCTCGGCCACGGCACCGCTGACCTGGGCCAGCCCCTGAGACTGCTCGCGCGATGCCACGCTGATATCGCCCATCAGCGCCGCAATGCCTTCCACGCGGCGCACCACGTCGTCGATGGCCGTTCCGGCCTGCTGCACGGCTTCGTTACCGCTCTTCAGGTCCGCCACGGTCCGTTCGATCAGCTGCTTGATCTCGCCCGCCGCACTGGCGCTGCGCTGCGCCAGGCTGCGCACCTCGCCGGCCACCACGGCAAAACCGCGCCCGTGCTCGCCCGCACGCGCGGCTTCCACGGCGGCGTTGAGCGCCAGGATGTTGGTCTGGAACGCGATGCCGTCGATCATGCCGATGATGTCCACCACCTGCTGCGCATTGCGATGAATGTCGGCCATGGTGCCCACCACGCGGCCCACCGTGCTGCCGCCCGCGCGTGCCGCATCGGCGGCGCTGGCCACGGCCGCGTTGGCGTCGTGCGCATTGTCGGCGTTCTGCTTCACCGTGGCGGACAGCTGTTCGATGCTGGCCACCGTGCGCTCCAGGCTGCCGGCCTGCGACGCCGTCCGCGCGGACAGGTCGGCATTGCCGCTGGCAATCTGGCTGGTGCTGCCGGCGATGGCGCCAATGCTGCCGCGCACCTTGTCGACGATGCCGGTCAGGCCCTGGCCCACGCCATCGATGGCGCGCATCAGCTGGCCGATCTCGTCGTTGCGGCGCGTATCCAGGCGCGTGGTCAGGTCACCCGACGCCAGGCGGCCGGCCGCGTCGGCGGCCTCGGCCAGCGGCTGGCTCACCATCCGGCGCAGCAGCCACCAGAACGCAGCCGACACGACCAGCGCCACCAGCAGGCCAAAGGCCAGGAAGCGGTTGCGGCTGGCCACGAGTTCATCGCGCAGCGAGGCCATCGGCACCGTGCCCGCGATCAGCCATTGCCACTCGGGGTAGGTCACGAAGGCGGTCAGCCGTTCAGTCGGCGCGCTGTTGCCGATGGCTACCGTACCGACCACGGCACCGTCCCTGGCGGCAATCATGTCCCGAATCCATGGCTTGCCATCGGCGTCCTTCGCATCGATCTGCACCGTGCCTTCGGAGCCCGAGCGGTCCACCATGATCTTGCCCTGGTCGGCGCCGGCCTTGGCATCGATGACGATGAACTGGCCGTCGGCGCCGATTGTCTTGCGGCGGATGCGGTTCTTCAGCGCGGCCAGTTCGGCCTCGACATTCACGCCCACGTACAGCGCGCCCACGATCTTGCCGCCGGCGTCGCGCACGGGCTCGTACTTGCTCATATAGGGCTTGCCGAACAGCCAGGCCAGCGATCGGTACGACTTGCCCGACGCCACCGCGGCATAGGCCGGGCTCGTGCGGTCCAGCAGCGTACCCACCGCGCGCTGTCCGTCCTGCTTCTTGAGCGACGTGGTCACGCGAATGTAGTCGTCGCCAGTGCGGGCGAACACGGTGGCCACGACGCCGCCGGTATTGGCGAAAAAGCGATCCGGCACCTCGAAGCTGTTGTTCAGCAGCAGGTCGCCGCTACGAAAGGCCGGCGTCGCCTTGCCGGACACTTCGATGGTCTGGGACGGATCCACCGCGTAAGGGCCGGGCAGCACCGACGCGAAGTTCAGCAGGAAGCGGTCGGCCTCCTGCAGCATGGTGTCATCGAGCTGGGCCACCAGTTCGCGCAGGGTCTGGCTTTCGGCGCTGATGGCGTCGCGGGCCTGCGATTCGAGCTGGTTCATGCTGCTGAGCGACAGCGCCAGCGAGAACGCGCAGAAGGCAATGATCTGAACAGCCAGCACAACCAGCGCAAGGCGCGTGCCGATGCCCCAGCTGCCGGCAACCGCGCGCACGCGACCCGCCGCAGCCTGCCGGGGCAGGGTAAGGGATGAGGTAGAAGACAAGGGGCGCTCCGTGAATAACGCCATGCGCCGTTGTGACGCACGGGCAACGTCTGCTCTGACGGCAGATCGTCACATCGCAGTTATCGGATGACGAGACAACACCCTTGAATTAAAGAAATGCTTAATCTAGCTGTGTGCCGACATATCACGGCATGACAGGAAAAACGGGCACCGGGCGCGGCCTCTTGCGGGGGCCGCTTGCCGATGCGTACCGCTGAATTACCCCTGTGCAACCCGTTTCAGTGTTTTATCGTGGGCCTGGTTTTCCAGTCGCGCGCCGTGGCTCAGCGTTCAAGCTGCCCCAGGCGTACCACCGTCACACCGGGACGCAACTGGCGCAGCGACGGCATGACCAGCACGCAGTTCGCGTACGGCGTGGTTACCGGCTCACCATCGCGCCAGCCGATCACGGTTCCGGCATCAGCAAAGGTTTCGAGTCCCGTGTAGGGGCCCGCAAAACGGAAGTCCATGCTGCTGGCCACCACGGGCTCGGTCACGCGAACCACGCGCTGCGTGGCGGGCAGCGGCCGCAGCCAGCCGGCCGGCAGGTCGGCTTCGTCGATGATGCCGGCATTGAGCAGGAAGCGCGCGGTGCTGTCTCGCGCCACATCCACGGCAGCGGTCTCCCAGTGCTGGCCGCATTCGATCAGCAACGCGTTGCGCGGGCTGGCGGCATCGCCAAAATCGGCGTAGTCGCGCATGCGGCGGCCTTCGGGGTGACCCTCATCGACGATGATGTCGGCCGGCGCGCCCACGGCACGCGACAGCGCGATGCCCTTGTCCAGCGGGCCCGATACGATCAGCGGGCGACTTTTCTCGTGCATCGAATGCAGGTCGAGCAGCAGGTCCACCGTGTCGATGACCGGACGCATGGCGCGCGCCCGGCGCAGTTCGGACGAATCGCGCGACAGGTCGTCCAGCACGGCGGCCGTCCACACGCGGTTGAAATCCTGATCGACAAACCGGGAGGCGTCGGGCCGGGCCGCGTCGAACGTGGCATACGCATCGACATTGGCAAAGGCCAGCGTCAACCGGCCGCGCCGGGGACGCAGGCCGTGGTCGAGCAGGCCGGCCACGGTAATCGCGCCGCATACCTCGTTGCCGTGCGTCAGTGCATTGATCATCACATGCGGCCCCGGCAGGCCGCTGTCGAACGTATGCACGTAGGCGATGCCCGTGTTGCCCTGGGCGTAGGGGCGGATATCGGGAAACTCCACTTCGACCGGATAGGCGTCGAAGGAGGGGGCACTCTGTGTCATCTGGACTTCCTTGGCTGCCCCGCGGGGCAGCACTATTTTTCGTATCTATTACTACGGAATTTTAAATCTGCAAATTATTCTTGTTGCTTATTCACGGATGTCGGCGGCCTGCACGATCGCCTTGTACTTGGCCGTCTCGCGTTTCACGAAGCTGCCGAACTGGGACGGATTGGCCGGTTGCACTTCCACGCCCGCCTCGGCCAGCTTCTTCCGTACGTCCGGGAGAGCCAGCACGGCCTGCATTTCACTATTCAACCGATCGATAACAGGCTTAGGCGTGGCACTAGTCGCCATCAATCCAAACCATACTCCCATGTCCACGCCCTTGAGGGCCGGGGTCTCTGCCAGGGCCGGCACGTTGGGGGCCACGCTGGCGCGCTTCGACTCGGTCACGCCATAGGCCCGCACACGGCCGGCCTGGATGTGGGGCAGCGCCGACGACAGCACCATCACCGCCAGGTCGATCTGGCCGCCGAGCAGGTCGGTGGCCATGGCCGAGGCACCCTTGTACGGCACGTGGGTGATGTTGACCTTGCCCTGCTGCTTGATCAGTTCGCCGGCCAGGTTCAGCGGCGTGCCTACGCCCGACGACGCGTACGACAGCGTGCCCGGCTTGGCCTTGGCCAGCGCGATCAGTTCATTGGCGTCCTTGGCCGGCAGCTGCAGCTTGCCGACTAGCACCATCGGCTGGGTACCGACGAAGGTGATCGGCGCCAGGTCTTTTTCGCCGTCGTAGCGCACCGCCGGATTGGTCAGGCGGGCAATCGACACTTCGCTGCCCGAACCCATCAGCAGCGTGTAGCCGTCGGCCTCGGCCTTGACCACCTTCTGCGCCCCGATGGTGCCGCCGGCGCCACCCAGGTTCTCGATCACCACGCTCTGGCCCAGGCGCTTGCCCAGTTCGGGCGCGACGGTACGCGCCACCAGGTCGACGCTGCCGCCGGCGGTGTAGCCCACCACCAGCGTGATCGGCTTGGTCGGATAGCCACCGGCCGCCAGCGCGCTGGCCGGGACGAGGGCACTACTGGCAAGGGAAACGGCGGCAAGCGCGCGCAGCATCGGGTTCATGATTTCTCCGGCAGGTCTGTGGTCTATGAATGTTTTCCGGCGATGGTAGAGAGCGCGCACTGCTGCGGCATGCGGCTTTGGCAATCCGGATTGCCATTTCGGCAAGGTCGAAAATGGTGCGCGCCGGCGCACACGCACTACTTCGAGGCGGCTCGCCAGAACGCTTCGGCCAGCGGACGCATCGCCGCGCGCGGCCGGTACAGGCGGATGTCCAGCGCCAGGTCGGCGCTGTCGCCGCCGTGCAGGTCGGCCCGCACCAGTCGGCCGGCATGCAGGTCATCCGCAATCAGCCGCGCGGGCAGCCACGCCAGGCCCATCCGCTGGCGCACCATCTCGTGAACCGACTCCGCGAAGTCGCTCACGGCGATCACGTCGAGCCAGCTTGCCAGCTTGCGGCGTGCGATCTCCTGATTGACCATGCGGCCCATGGTCAGCGTCTCCGCGTAGGCAATCATCGGCACCGGCATCGGCCGCGCTCCGGCCCTGGGCTTCTGCAGCCGGAACGCGGGCCCGCCGCGCGCCGTGGCGGCCGACACGCAGACCAGCCGCTCCACACCCACGGCGTGGAAGCGGTAGCGCGCGTCGTCGAGCATGATCGGCAGGTCGTGGGGGCTGTAGCAGAGCAGGAAGTCGGCGTCGCCTTCGGTGAACATTTCCAGCGCGTCGTGCGTGGCGTGGGTGGATAGCCGGGTGCGGAAGCCCGCGCCGACTGGATCATCGCGCAATGCGTCGCGCAGGCACGCCAGCCATGCGGGCACCATCGACCGCGCCAGCGTCTTGCCCGTGGCGATGGTGATGGTGCTGGCATCGGCCCGGTGCGCGGCACGCAGCGCCACGCGCGTGTCGTCGAGGGTGCGCAGCGCGGACTGGGCGGCCTCAAGGAACTGCCGCCCCTCGTGCGTGAGCCGCACCGGGAACACGCTGCGGTCGATCAGCGGCGCGCCGGCCCACACTTCCAGCGCCTGCATGCGGCGCCCGAACGCCGGCGGCGTGACGTTGCGCAGCTCCGCAGCCCGCGCAAGGCTGCCAGCCTGGGCCAGACAGACGAAATCTTCGAGCCAACGGATATGCATGGGGACCGGGTATGTTGTGGGCGCATTGTAACGTCGCTGCCACGATGCGCCCCGGCAATGCCGCCGCCCGCTCGGTTAGAATTTTCGCCATGCCTCCACCCAAACGCGGCGCCAGCCCATCCTCCTCCGCTGCCGGCCCGTCCGATGCGACGCCATCGGACCGCGCCGCCTTTCCCGAATACACGATCGACGAACTGGCACGCGCGGCCGGCACCACGGTGCGCAACGTCCGTTCGTACCAGGACCGAGGTCTGATCGACCCGCCCGAGCGCCGCGGCCGGGTGGGCATCTACACCCAGACCCACCTCGGCCGGCTGCGGCTGATCCATCATCTGCTGGCACGCGGCTACACGCTGGCCAACATCATGGAGCTGCTCAAGGCCATCGTCGAAGGCCACGACCTGCGCTCGATCCTGGGCCTGGAAACGGCCATCAGCAGTCCATGGAACAGCGAGGCGCCGCGTCACTATTCGTATCTGGCGCTGGCCCGTCTGTTCGGCCGCGCGATCTCGCGCCCGGCGCTGGCCAAGGCCATTTCGCTGGGATTGCTGGAGCCCGACGGGATCGGCTACCTGGCCCGCAGCCCGCGCGCGCTGGCGGCCGGTGCGGAGATGGCCCGCGCCGGCTTTCCGCTCGAAGACGTGCTGGACATCATCGACCACGCCCGGGGTCACTTCCAGGCCGTGTCGGACCGCATTGTCGGCATGGTGGTGCGCGAACTCGACAAGTTCGGGGAAGGGCAACTGCCGCCGCCATCGGAAGTGCCGCGCATCGTCGATGTGCTCTGGCGCATTCGCCCGCTGGCGCTGGTGGCGCTGGAGACCGAGATGATGCGATCGCTGGAGATCTCGGCGAACAAGTATCTCGGGGACCGGGTGGCGGCGATCCTGGAACATCTGCACGACAAGGATCGCGTGGCAGGCGACTGATGCGCCGGCATGCGCCTGAGGCCCTACCGCCTCACACAGCGCTCCGGATCGACGGCGCGCGCGTACTGGCCCCTGCGCGAATCGCCGTATCTTCAATTTCGGCGATCAACGGCACGATCCGATTCAGTTCGGCGCGGTTATCCACGTCCCACGGATGAAAGCCGGGGCGGAAGTAGTCGAACCACTCCGGAATCATCTTGCGCAGCACGCCGGGCGATCCCCACAGGAAGTTCACCACACGACCGAAGCCGAGCAGCTTGTTGCGGCACGTCCTGTCGGCCATCACCAGCCGCACGTGGAACACGAACACCATCGCCCAGAACGTCACGGTGGTGGTCAGCATCGTGAACGTGCGCAGCAGGTAGCGATACGGCCCCGGCTTCATCACGGTGTTCCACACGTCGTAGGCCACGGCCTTGTGCTCGGTTTCCTCCAGCGCGTGCCACGTCCACACCTGACGGTAGCCGGGTTCCGATTCGCCCATGTGGCGCGGGTCTGACAGCATGCCGCCGGCCAGCATTGCCGTGTAGTGCTCCAGCGCGATGGTATGCGCCAGCTGCCACGACTTCGGCAGGATCCTGCGCAGCAGGTTTAGCAGCTTCGCCACTGCGCGGTCGAGCTTCGACGCGGGCAGGCCGGCATCGTCCAGCAGCCGGTTGTAGAGGATGTGCTCGCGCGTGTGCATCGCTTCCTGCCCGATGAAGCCGGCCACGGCCTGCTTGAGTTCGGGGTCGGTCACGCGGTCGCGGTAGTTGCGCACGCTGTCCATGAAGAAGCGTTCGCCGGCCGGGAAGAAGATCGACAGCGCGTTGATGAAGTGGGTCACGTGCTGCCCGCGCTCGTGCCAGTCGCAGATGCGTTCCGGCGGGAGGTGGGGATGCACGTCGCGTCGGACTGGCATCATGATGTGGGCTCCAGTTGCTGGGTGGATGGCGCCTTGCGGGCACCGTGCAGGAAGCGCAGCAGGTCGGCCACCACGCGCTGCGGGTCTTCTTCCATCGGCACGTGGCCAAGGCCCGCATAGCGGTGCAGCGTCACGTCGGGGATACGTGCCGCGAACTCCGCGGCATGCGCGGGCGGGATCCAGCGGTCACGGTCGCCCCACAGCACCAGCGTGGGTTGACGCAGGCCGCGCAGGCGCTCGGTGTCGAGCTGGTCGAAATCGAGCTTCGGCACCATGCGGCCCACCGCTTCGCGGCTGCCTGCTGCGTAAAAGAAATCGACATAGCGGCGGAACGTGGCCTCCGGCACGCGCGCGGCATCGCCGTACACATCGCGCGTGGCCGCGCGGATGATCCACTCGGGCAGCAGCCACGGCGCCGACCAGCGCACCGCGGCGTGACGGAACAGGTCGATATAGATCGGCAGCTTCATCGGGAAGCCCGCCGCGTCGATCAGTACCAGCCGGTTCACCATGGCCGGCCGGCGCGCGGCCAGGTCCCAGGCGATCAGGCCGCCCAGCGAGTTGCCGATGAAGGTGGCGCGCGACAGGTTCAGCGCCGCCAGGAAGCCGTCGATGAAGCTGCGGTAGACGTCGATATCCATCGTGGCGATACGGCCATGTGCGTCGCGCAGCGGCCCTGTCAGGCCGAACGGCGCCAGGTCCAGGCGAATCACCCGGAAGCGCTGGCGCAGCGCAGGCATCAGCCCTTCCCACGTGTGCAACGACGCGCCGAAGCCGTGGATCAGCACCAGCGGCTCGCCCTCCGGCACGCCTTCCTCGGTGTAGTGCACGAGGGCGCCCATCACCTGGATCCAGCGCGAAGCGGGCAACGCGTAGCGGCGCGCCAGCGTATCGCGCGACAGGCTGACCAGCCCCACGCGGCCCTGGCCGAACCAGCGCGTGAACGTGCCCGGTGGCGACTGCAGCGCGGCCTCGCGGGACAGCGTGGCGCGCGTCATGCCCGCTCTCCGTCGCGCGCGGGGGCCGTGGCGGCATCCGGCACGAGCCGCTTGCGCTTGCGCCGCGTCTCGCGCACCACCAGCGACTGATAGGCGGCCGGCAGCAGGCGCGCCATCGCGTCGGCGGCCACGGCATCGGGCCCGATCAGCACGCGACGCCTGTTGGCACGCACGCCGTCCAGGATCACGCGCGCGGCCTTGTCGGCCGTGGTGATGAAGAATTTCTCGAACTCCTCGCGGCCCTGCTGCGCATCGCGCACCAGCAGACCATTCACGCTCGGCGATACCCGGCTGGCCCGCGCGATATTGGTCTTGATGCCGCCCGGATGAACGGTGGTGGCCGACACGCCGCAGTCCATCAGGTCCAGCTCCTGACGCAGCGCCTCGGTGAAGCCGCGCACCGCGTACTTGCTGGCGTTGTAGGCGCCCATGCCGGGCTGCGCGAACAGGCCGAACACGCTGGACGTATTGACCACGTGGCCTTCGCCGCTGGCCTTCAGGTGCGGCAGGAACGCCTTGGTGCCGTACACCACGCCCCAGAAGTTGATGCCGATGATCCATTCGAGGTCGTCGTAGCTCATGCCTTCGACCGTGCTCGACAACGCCACGCCGGCGTTGTTGAAGATCAGGTTCACGCGGCCGTGGTCGCGCACCACGGTATCGGCCCAGGCATGGACGGCCGCACGATCGGCCACGTCTACCGGCGCGACCGTGGCGCGCACACCGGGCGCGGCACGCTGCACATCGGCCAGCGTCTGCGCCAGCCCGGCTTCGTTGCAGTCGGACAGCGCCACGTGGCAGCCTGCCTGCGCGAGCTGCACCGCCAGGCAGCGGCCCATGCCTGAGCCGGCGCCGGTGATCGCGGCAACCCTGTTGCGGAAATCCTTCATGCCTTGTCTCCTGTGGTCTTTCTGGTGTCGGATGCGTGGTGTCCTGCGGGGGTGCGCAGGCCCTTGTCAGGCGCGGATCGATGCCGCCGGTTCAGCCGGTTCGGTGTCCGCCAGCGGTTCGACGCTGGCGTGGCGCATGGGCCAGCGTTCGTAGTCGCTCATGCGGAACGACTGCGTGGCACGGCGGAACTGGAACGTGAAGCCCGGCCACAGCGTGGTGTTCTTGTTGCTGCGGGGGTCGATGTACCAGCTTGCGCAGCCGCCCGCGGCCCAGATCGCGTGACCGAGCTTCTGCTGGATGCCACGATTGAACGCGGCCTGCACCGGCGGGCGCACGTCGACGGCCTGCACGCGCTCCCGGCGCATCTGGCGCAGCGCATCGAGCACGTAGTTCACCTGCGACTCGATCATGAAGACCATCGAGCTATGACCCAGGCCCGTGTTGGGGCCGACGATCAGGAACAGGTTCGGAAAGCCGGCCACCGTGGTTCCCAGGTACGCCTCCGCACCATCGCGCCAGGCATCGAGCAGATCACGCCGGTCCCGGCCGACGATCACGCCGCGCGGCAGCGGATCGGTGGCGTGAAAGCCGGTGCCGAGGATGATCGCGTCGGCGGGCCGGCGGGTGCCGTCGCGCAACACCACGGCGTCGGGCTCCACGTGGTCGATGCCCGTGGTCACCACATCGACGTTGCCGCGCGCCAGCGCCGGGTAGTAGTCGTTGGAGATCAGCACGCGCTTGCAGCCGATGGTGTAGTCCGGCGTCAACGTCCGGCGCAGCGCAGGGTCTCGCACCTGCTTTTTCAGATGGCGGCGTGCCACGCTTTCCACGGCCTTCATCAACTTTGGATGAATCACGAAGCCGAGCACGCGCGATTCCAGCATCCAGTACAGGCCGGTGCGCACCAGCGCCTGCGTGAAGGGCAAATGGCGAAACAGCCATTGCTCCGCCGCCGTTACCTGACGGTCGGGCTTGGGCATGATCCATGGCGGCGTGCGCTGGTACAGGTCGAGCTGCGCCACCTGCGGCGCGATCTGCGGCACGAACTGGATGGCGCTGGCGCCGGTGCCGATCACGGCCACGCGCTTGCCGGCCAGGGGATAGTCATGGCGCCATTGCTGCGAATGGAACACGGTGCCGGCGAAGCGATCCAGCCCTGGGATATCCGGAATCAACGGCCGGCTCAGGCCACCCATGCCCGCGATCAGCACGCGGGCGCGCGCACGGCGGCCATCGCGCATCCGCAGGCGCCAGAGCGCGGCGGGCGCGTCCCATTCGGCGTGCGCCAGTTCGTGGCCCAGCCGCAGATGCGGGCGCAGCCCGAAGCGGTCGGTGCAATGTTCCAGGTAGCGGCGAATCTCGGGCTGCGTCGAGAACATGCGCGACCAGTCGGGATTCGGTGCGAACGAGAACGAATAGAGATGCGATTGCACGTCGCAGGCGCACCCGGGATAGTGGTTGTCGCGCCAGGTGCCGCCGACTGCATCGGCCTTCTCGAAGATCAGGAAGTCATCCACGCCCGACTGCTTGAGACGGATGCCCATGCCGAGCCCGGCAAAGCCGCTGCCGATGATGGCGATGTCGCATGCCTGCTCCGCTTCGGTCGGAAGATGAGCCTGCAGGTCCAGAGGTGCATTCATGGGGCGGCTTTCCGGTGCGGGCGCGACGCGTCATGGCCGGTTAGCCATGCCTCGTCGACACCGTTGATCGTGACATTGAACGATGTCATCGTAGGCACCGAGATTTGGCCGGTCAATGCGATGGTTTGAAGAATTGCTCTATTTTTCGCCCTTTTCCAGCGTCTTTCGGGTCACATTAAACGGCGTTGACGCCAAAAGACCCGCAGTGGGCGTGCGGCTCAGTCGTGCGTTTGAAACCCGTGCGCCAGGACGAAATATTTTCGGGGGCTTCGGCAGAATCGCAACGCCGCCACGCTCGGGACGTACCCGGCGCTGCGGGGCCACGTCGGCGCACGCCAGCGCCGTAAGCAAAAACGCAAAAAAATCCCAATCACGGAGACACGATGCCCGCACCTGCCCGCACGGCCGCACCGCCTGATTCGCACGAACCGCATGACGCATCGCGCCGCCTGTTCCTGAAGGTGGGCGCGGGCTTTTCGGCGGCCATCGCGTGCTCCACGCTATTGCCCGCGCTGACTGGCTGCTCGGCAGCCGACACGCCGCCGCAACCCGGCATGGCCTTTCTACGGCCCGCCGATGTCACGCTGTTCCGCGCGCTGCTGCCCGCCGTGGCTATCGACCTGCAGACGCTCGACGCCGCCGCGCGCGGCCCGCGCGTCGATGCAGCCGTGAAGAACATCGACGGCACGATTGCCGCCATGGGCCAGAACGGCCGGCACGAACTGCGCAAACTGCTGGATCTGCTGGCGAGCGCGCCGCTGCGGTGGGCGCTGGCCGGCGTGCGGACGCCCTGGAACCAGGCCACGCCCGAACAGGTGACCGCCTTCCTGGCCCGCTGGCGCGGCAGCCGCTTCGCCACGCTGAATGCCGGGGGCGTGGTGCTGGTGAAGCTGGCCAGCGTCGCCTACTTCGTACTGCCCGATACCTGGGCGGCCAGCGGCTACCCCGGCCCCAATCCCGCGATCTACCGCGCCCTTCACAGCTGAGTTTCCAGCGGATTTCCACATGCCGATCAACGATATCTACAGCGCCGGCATCGCGTCCGGCTGGAAGGTGCTTGACGCCGCCACGTTCACCGCGCCCCGTGCATTCGAAGCCGATGTGGTCATCGTCGGCACCGGGGCGGGCGGCGGCATCGCCGCCGAGGTGCTCAGCGACGCCGGGCTGACCGTGCTGCTGCTGGAGGAGGGCGGCCTGCAAACGTCCGACAGCTTCCGGGACATGGACGAGGCACGCGCCTATCGCGATCTCTACCAGGAGGCCGCCGCACGCGCCACGTCAGATGGCGCGATCTCGATCCTGCAGGGCCGTGCCGTGGGCGGCAGCACCACGGTGAACTGGTCGTCCAGCTTCCGCACGCCGCCGCAGACGCTGGCGCACTGGGCCGCCGAACACGCGGTCGTAGGTCACAGCCAGGCCGACATGGCGCCCTGGTTCGCGCAGATCGAGGAACGCCTGGGCATGGCGCCATGGGCGATGGACCCGAACCCGAACAACGCGGTGCTGCGGCGCGGCTGCGAAAAGCTGGGCTGGGAATGGCACGTGATTCCGCGCAACGTGAAGGGCTGCTGGAATTCCGGCTATTGCGGGCTGGGCTGCCCGGTCAACGCCAAGCAGTCGATGCTGGTGTCGACCCTGCCGAACGCGCTGGCGCGCGGCGCCACACTGGTGCATCGGCTGCGCGTACGGACCATCGACCACGACGGCAAGGTCGTGCGCGGGCTGACTGGCGATGCGCTGGGGCGGGACGGCTACACCCCGACCGGCGTCAGTGTCAGCGTACGGGCCCGGTACGTGATCGCCGCGGGCGGAGCCATCAACACGCCGGCGCTGCTGCTGCGTTCGCGTGTTCCCGATCCGCATGACAGGATCGGGCAGCGCACAATTATTCATCCGGTGAATTTGAGCATCGCAGAAATGCCGGAGAAAATCGATCCATATCATGGCGCGCCGCAGTCGGTGGCTTCGGACCATTTCCAGTGGCGTGACGGCGCAACCGGCCCGATGGGGTACAAGCTGGAAGTGCCGCCGATGTTTCCGGGCATCAGCGCCGGGGTGTTCAATGGCATGGGACAGACGCTGCAGCGCGAGATGGCTGCGTTGCCCCATACCAACGCCATGCTGGCCCTGCTGCGCGATGGCTTTGTGCCCGACAGCCCGGGCGGACGCGTAAAAATTGCAGACGACGGCAGCCCCATCCTGGACTACGAAGTGAGCGACTACGTATGGGATGGCGTCCGGCGCGCGTACCTGAGCATGGCCGAAGCCCAGTTCGCGGCCGGCGCCCTTCGCGTACGGCCGGCCCACCTCGACGGCAATTACTACACGACGTGGGCGCAGGCGCGCGATGCCATCGGCCAGCTGCCGCTGAAGAAATTCCGCGTGCTGCTGTTCAGCGCCCACCTGATGGGCGGCTGCGCGATGAGCGAAGACCCTGCGCGCGGTGTGGTGAACAGCGCGGGCCGCCATCATCATCTGCAGAATCTGTACGTGTTCGATGGCTCGGCATTTCCGACAAGCATCGGGGCCAATCCCCAGTTGTCAGTCTTCGCATTGACGGCGCAGAATGCCTCAGTGTTGCGCAAGACCATCATGACGTGACCGGATTCCTGCCAGGCAACGCGGTGCGTGGCGGGGACTTGCAATTTAGAGCATGTCTTCGAAAAATGGTCTTGTGAAACGCTCGGGGCGCTGGATAGGCTCCCTACAACCGTTTGAAGCATCCGTATGCCAACAGAGCAAGGAGCGGACGGTTGTGGATTTGTAGTTTTTTTTGCAGGGGTCCACAGCGGTTTTTCAGCGAGAGACGCCCCCATGAAGACCGGGAAAACCACGGCAGGAGATACCAAGGCTCGCATCCTCGATGCGACCGAGAAGTTGTTCATTGAGGTTGGCTATGAAGCGACTTCGCTCAGGCAGGTAACGTCCCGAGCGATCGTCAATCTGGCCGCCGTCAACTATCACTTCCGCAGCAAGGAAATCATGATGCAGTCGGTGCTGAGCCGCCGGCTGGATCCGCTCAACACGCGGCGGCTGGCGTTGCTGGATGCCTGCGAGGCACGCTGGCCCGGCAACGCCATCCGCTGCGAACATGTGATGGGCGCCCTGTTCGTGCCCGCGCTGCAGATGGCGCGCGAGCCCGATATCGGCGGCCCGTCGTTCCTGCGCCTGCTCGGGCGCGTGTATTCCGATACCTCACCGTTCATCCAGTCCTGGCTGATGGGGCATTACGCACCCGTGTTCGGACGCTTCTTCGAAGCGTTTGCGCGCGCGCTGCCCGACGTGCCGCGGCAGGAGCTTGGCTGGCGCCTGCATTTCGCCCTCAAGGCGCTGGCGGGTGTGCTGGCCGGCGACGAACTCGGCAACCTGATGCCCGCGTTCACGCAAGGCAAGCGGATGAGCGATGCGCAGGTGCTGGCGCAACTGACGTCGATGGTGGTGGCCGCCCTCAAGGCGCCGTCGCCGGCGGTGCAGGAGCTTGGCGCGCTGCAGGAGGTATTCGAGATCGGCGAGGCGCAGCACGCCGACGAGCAGGCCAGCATCGCGGCGATGGCCGCCACGGCCGAAAGCGAGGCCCAGGAGCTTGCCGCCGCCACGGCTGCCGCAATGGGCCGCGCCCGACGCAGCGCGCGGGCCGCGCGCAGTGAGGCCGCAACGCGTCCGCCCACCGCCAGCATGGCGGTACGCCGCGAGCATTGCGCCACCTTCCCCAGCAATCCGCTCGACGACTGGATGCGTACCCGCCCCAGGACATAGCGGCACGCCGCCGCGGTCTCCACCGGGACCGCGGCGCGCGCTGCGGCGAGCCGCGACGGTAACCGTCGCCTTTACCACCGACCTGTCGATCCGCCACGCCCACCGCGAGGCGTGACCCGCTGCGCGCCGCGGTTCCGGTGCGCATCCAGCCTGCCGTGTTCCGCACGGCCGGACGGGCCCCGTCTTGCCTGAAAAAAGCAAAACACACTGGAGACTCGCAATGAAGCAGATGTTCGTGATCGCCGCGTTCGGCGGCATCCTCGGATTCGTCGCCACGCCGCCCGGCAGCCTGTTAGAAGCCCACGCGCAGGGTGCGCCGGCCGCGCAATCCGCGCGGACGCCCACGCCCTACGACGGCCTGCCCACATCGCAACAGACCGCGCTGCTCGCCAAGCAGATTGCCAGCGGTGAACTGGCGGCGATGTCCGATGCCCAGGTGCTGGCCGTGTTCGACGCCCTGCAGCCCGAGGCGCTGCTGACGTGGGCGCGGCAGGAAATCAACCGCTATCCCGAGTACGAATACTGGATGACGCGCCAGGAACGCCTTAACGGCCAGTGGCAGGACAAGCCCGCGCGCATGATGATCCGCTACCGCCATCTGCCGCGCCAGCTCTATGCGAAATGGCTGCCCAACGGGGCGCAGGCCGGCCAGGAAATCATCTACGACGAGACCCGGCGCAAGGATGAGATGTACGGCCACCTGGGCGGCATCATGGGTTTCACGTCGATCTGGACGGCCATCGACGGCACGCTGGCGAAATCGCAATCGAACCATACCGTGCGCGACCTGGGCTTCCAGTTCGTGCTGTCGATGCTGGAGCGCGACGCCAAGACGCTGCGCGCCGCGGGCCTGTCGGAGAAGTACACACGCACGGAGATCGTGCAGGAGCAGGGCACGCGCATGGTGGCGCTGACCTGGGACCTGCCCGAAGGCGCGCCCAGGTATTACGCCAAGAAGGTGCAGCTGATGTTCGACCTCAAGCATCCATGGCCGCGTATGGAAACGGCATGGGACACCGACGGCAACATGGTCGAGAAGATCGTCTTCGAAAAGGCCGTGAAGAAGACCTTCGATGCCTCGGCATTCGACCCCGCCAACAGCGAATACAAGTTCTGATACCGCCGCCACCCCCGTTTGAATATGCGCACATCGGGCCGCGCACGCGGTTTGAACAACGGCGCGAGGCGCTTGGCGGACAACGGCAGACGGCGCAGCGGCAATGTTTGGAACATGCGCTCTATTGCGCGCAGGCGCTTGAAACGCGAGATTCCGACCACCGTGCGACACCTCGGCCACTGCCGGTGCGCCCGTCATAAGAACGAGGAGACCACCATGACACAGTCGAATTTTCGACGTACCGCCTTTGCTTGGGCTGGGGTAAGCCTGACGATCGCGCTGTCCGCCTGCGGCGGCGGCGACGGAGAACCCGGCGGCAGCACGCCGCAAGCCGCCGCGCAGCAATGCGCCACCAGTGGAACGTGCACGCCCTCGGGCCCCACGGTCAACCAGCCCGTGGCCGCCATCTGCCCGAGCGTGCTGGACTACAGCACCACGTACACCGGCGGATCGGGCGCGGGGGAATTCGTGAAGATCCAGCTCGACAGCACCAAGGGCACGTATCGCATCCAGTTCCTGGAATCGCCGGTGCCGAAGACCACTGCCGATATCTACCCGACGCGCGCCGGCGTCACCATCACCGGGACGATGTCGCATCCCACCCGGCCGTTGCCCACGGAAGCCCAGAACCGCTGCGCATACGAACTGAAGACCGCGACGGCATCAGACGGCACGTCGCAGGCGCTCATCGACCCGTCCCATCCTCCAATACTGTTCGTCGGCAATGGCGTTGCCGGCGGCGGCATTCCAGGTGCCACGATCAAGTACAACGGCCTCGGCGGCACCGACGCCGTCCCCGGCTTTGGCGCCATTCCCGCCACGACCTTCGCGATGTATCCGGTGCTGGCCTTTGCCGAAACCGAGACCGATTTCAGCAAGGTGGCCGGCAGCTACAACGTGCTGGGCTACCACCTGATTCCGTCAGGTGGAGATCCGCTATCGACGAACCACTTCGTGCCCACGGTCGCCAACAAGGTGGAGACCATCAACGCCGACGGCACCTGCACGGTGGCTTCGGGCAACTGCGTGACCACCGGCAAGGCATGGAAGCTGCGCCCAGGCACCGACGGCGCTTTCGAAAGCTTCGACTCCAGCGGCCTGAAGCCGTATCCGTTTTTCTTCACCCAGACGTTCGCGGCCGGCAACCAGACGCTGGCCAAAGGCGTACTGATCGTGGGCAAGCTCGAAGGCAAGCTGGTGCCGCTGCTGGTGCGCGTGGGCTACGCGCGCGTCGACTTCTCCGACCTGTCCAACATCATCCTCAGCGTCGACGACGAATCGGGCATCGCGCTGCTGTCGCCGACCACGGCGACCAGCGCCGCCGCCCTCAAGGGCGGCTACATCGGCTCGGGCAGCGACTTCAGGTACGTGGCGTCGTCGCTGCACGACAACGTCGGTGCCTGGCTCGATCCGCAAGACCCCTCGCTCACGCCGATCGGCGGCTTCCAGATGGATCTCACGCAGGCCACGCGGCCCGGCGTGGTGAGCACGGTCGACAACAGCGGCAAGGCCGGTGCGCTGATCACCACCGGCCCCGTGTACGCCCACCTGTTCGGCGACGCCTCCGATCCGACCTTCCGCGTCAGCGCCGTGGCCAACCGCTAGCGCGCGCCGCGTATCCAGAACCCTGCCTCACACATAAGAAAGCACCAAGGAGACATCATCATGCAGCTGCCGCAATCGCTTCCGCCGCGCACCGCCGGCGCCCCCTCGCAGCGGACCCGGGTGCCGCGCCTGGCGCTGGCGCTTGTCACCACCGCCTTGCTGGCCGCCTGCGGTGGCGGCGGCGGCGATGGCGGCGGCAGCAGCACGCCCGCCGCGGTGACGCCGCGCCTGTGCCCCGCATCGGTCGACTACTCGACGCCATATATCGGTGGCACCGGCTCCGGCGAGCTGGTCAAGGTGCAGATCGATACCACGCGGAAGACGTGGGCCGTGACGTTCCTCGACTCGTCGGTGCCGCGCACCACTGGCACCGTGTCGCCGACACGTTCGGACCCCACGGGCGGCAAGAACGTGATGACCGGCACGCTGGCGCAGGAAACCGGACTGCCGACGCAGAAGCTGAACCAGTGCGCCTTCGTGCTGCAGGGTGCGAGCCTGGACCCGGCGCGCCCGGCCAAGCTGTTCCTGGGCGAGGGCGTGATGGGCGGCACCATCCCGGGTGCACGCATCCAGTTCAACGGTCTGCTGGGCGCGGGCGCAGTGCCCGACACCACGTTCCCGTACTTCCAGTTCATCGGCTTCGCGCAGACCGAGACCGACCTGGGCAAGATCGCCGGCCTCTACAACGGATCCGGCTTCCACGAGATCCCGTCGAAGAACTTCGCCCAGGTGGCGCAGGACTACAGGATGTCGCTGGCTGCCGATGGCTCGTTCACGGTTTGCGACAACAAGGCGGGCGGCACCTGCAAGCAGAAGGGCAACAGGTTCGTGGCGCAATCGGATGGCGCACTGGTGTCGACCAACTATGAAGGCGAACAGGCGCCGACGCTGGGCAATGTGATGGGGCGCGCGTACCTGATCGTCGGCAAGCTGCGCGGACAACTGGTGCCGGTGATGATCCGCGTGGGCTATGCCAGCGCCGACAAGCTGCCGCTGGGGGCCGACGACGAGATCGGCATCGGCATGATGGCGCCCGCCGTGTCCGCCACGCAGGGCGCCGTCAATGGGGAATACGTCGGCGTGGACAGCAACTTCGACTACAAGACCACGGCACTGGTGGGGGCGGACGCCGCCATGCTCGACCCGTTCCATGCGTCGGACGCCACGCGCGCCGTGGCGCTGAAGCTCGACTTCTCGCAGACCACCGCAGGCGTGATCACCACCACGCGCAAGGAGGGCACGCCCGGCATCACCGGCAAGCTGATGTTCACCGGCGGCGTGTTCGGATTCCTGGAGGACCGCAACGGCAGCCCGTACTTCACGATCGGTGCATTCGTCGAATAACAGGAACCGGGGAGACCTGACCATGCAGAACAAGCGACTTGCCCTGAAGCGCCTTCTTGCCCTGGGCGCCGCCGTTGCCGCGTGCCTTGCGGCGCCCGCGCACGCCCAGAAGGCGGGCGACAACGTGGTGTCGGCCGGCTGGTTCCATATCCAGACCTTCGGCACCAGCGGGCCGCTGACCACCAACGTGGTCGATGTGCCGATCAACTATCCGCTTGGCTTGCCGTCGTCGTTCTCGGCGCCGGGCAGCGGGTTATCGTCGTCTAACGCCGACACGCTGGGGCTGACGTTCAGCCATTTCGTGACCGACCACATCGCCATTACCGCCGTGGGCGGCATTCCGCCGACCTTCAAGATCTACGGCCATGGCGAGCTGATTCCGCCCGGGCCGGCTGGCGCACTGGGCCACCAGAGCCTGGGGGACCCTTCCCTGAATCCGATCATCACCCGTGCACGGCAGTGGAGCCCGGCGGCCATGGTGCAGTATCACTTCCGTTCGCCGGGGGTGACGTTCCGTCCGTTCGTCGGCGTCGGCGTGTCGTACAACTTCTTCACCGATATCAAGGTGAATCCGGCCTTCGCCGAGTCAGTCAACAACAACCTTGGCGCCATCCTGGCAGCGGGGGCCGGCATCCCGGGGCAGACTTCGGTCAGCGCCGATGCGTCGTCGTCATGGGCGCCGATCTTCAACGTCGGCGGCACGTATAACTTCAACGAGCACTGGGGCGTGACCGGCGCGGTGACGTACATTCCGCTGAAATCGGAATCGACGATGACGATCAAGGCTTCGGACGGCACCGTGCTGTCAACGTCGAAGACCACGCTGCGGCCCAATCCGCTGGTGTTCTTCCTGGCCGCGACGTACAAGTTCTGAGCGGCTGTCACGCGCGCAGGAAAAAGGGCGAGGCCATCGCGGCCTCGCCCTTTTCGCTTGTGCTTCCGGCTGGAAGCGTTACTGCGTGGTCTGCGTCGCTGGCTGCGGCGCGGCCTTCGCCAGTTCTCCGGTTTCCTTCAGGCCACCGCCCAATGCGCGGTACAGGTCGATCGCATTGGTCAGGCGCAGCTGGCGTGCCTGTACCAGTGCCTGCTCGGCCGAGAACAGCTGGCGCTGTGCGTCGAGTTCGTCCAGGTAGCTGGCCACGCCGCTGCGGAAGCGCAGGCGTGACAGTTCGTAGCGCGCCGCCTCCGCATTGCGCTGCTGCTCCTGCCCCGCCACCTGCTCTTCGAGCGTGCCGCGCGCCACCAGCGCATCGGCCACTTCGGAAAAGGCGGTCTGGATCGTCTTCTCGTAGTTGGCCACCTGGATGTTCTTGCGCACGTTGGCAAGATCCAGGTTCGACAGGTTACGGCCGTAGTCGAAGATCGGCAGCACCAGCTGCGGCGAGAACGACCACACGCCGGCACCGTTGTCGAACAGGCTGGTGAACGACGTGCTGATGTTCCCGGCGCTGGCCGTCATCGTGATACGCGGGAAGAAGGCCGCGCGGGCCGCCCCGATGTTCGCGTTGGCGGACAGCAGCGCCTGTTCGGCCTGGCGGATATCGGGACGCTGCGTCAGCAGTTCCGAGGGCAGGCCCTCGGGAATGTCGCTGATGATGCGCTCGTCGGACAGCCGCATCGGCGCCGGCAGGGTCGGGATCTCGGCGATCGGCTTGCCCACCAGCACTTCGAGTGCGTTCTGCGCCTGCGCACGCTGGCGCGCCAGCTGCGCGGCAGAGACGCGCGCCTGGGCCACCAGCGATTCGTTGTCGCGCAGGTCCAGCGCCGAGGTGGCGCCGGCATCGAAACGCTTCTTCGACAATTCGTACGTGCTCTGGCGCGCCTCCAGCGTCTCGCGCGCCAGCTCGTACTGCTCGGCGGCGGCGCGTTCGGCCAGATAGGCCTTGGCCACTTCCGAGACCAGCGAGATATAGGCGGCGCGATGCGCTTCCTCGGTCGAGAAATACTGCGCCAGCGCCGCATTCGACAGGCTGCGCACGCGGCCGAAGAAGTCCAGCTCCCACTGCGTCACCGACAGGCCAACCTGATAGATGTTGCCGGTGAACGACTGCGACACGCCCGAGGTCGTGCCGGAGAACCGCCCGCGCTGGAAGCTCGCGTTGCCGTTGATGGTCGGCAGCAGGTCCGCACGCTGGATCTGGTACTGCGCGCGCGCTTCCTCGATCCGCAGCGCGGCCGTGCGCAGGTCGCGGTTGTTTTCCAGCGACGTGGCGATCAGCGTCTGCAGGCGCGGATCGGTGAAGAACTCGCGCCAGCCGATATCGGTGGCGCGGCGCGTTTCGCCGCTCTTCACCTCGGCCGTGGCATAACCTTCCGGCGCGGCCGGATAGCTGCCTGCCACGGGGGCGGCGGGGCGGTCATAGTGCGGCGCCAGCGTGCAGCCGCTCATCACCCCGGCCACCAGCAGCAATGTGGTCAAAGTCTTGGTCATTGTCAGATTTCCCTCTGGCTGCTTTCCAGGCGCGCCTGCTCACGTTCGTGCTGGGCGCGGCTGCCCTTGAACCGGCTGCGCACCACGACGAAGAATACCGGCACCAGGAAGATGGCCAGTACCGTTGCCGTGATCATGCCGCCCATCACGCCGGTACCGATGGCGCGCTGGCTGCCCGAGCCCGCGCCCGTGGAGATGGCCAGCGGCAGCACGCCCAGGATGAACGCCATCGACGTCATCAGGATCGGGCGGAACCGCAGGTGCACTGCTTCCAGCGTGGCATCGATCAGGCTGCGGCCCTGCGCCTGCAGGTCCTTGGCGAATTCCACGATCAGGATGGCGTTCTTCGCGGACAGACCAATCGTGGCGATCAGGCCCACCTTGAAGTACACGTCGTTGGGCATGCCGCGCAGCGTCACGCCCAGCAGCGCACCGATCACACCGAGCGGCACCACCAGCAGCACCGATACCGGGATCGACCAGCTCTCGTAGAGCGCAGCCAGGCACAGGAACACGATGATCAGCGACAACGTGTACAGGATCGGTTCCTGCGAACCGGCCAGGCGTTCTTCATACGACTGGCCCGACCACTCGAAACCGAAGCCCGGCGGCAGCTTGGCGAAGTTCTCTTCCATCACGCGCATCGCCTCGCCGGTGGACTTGCCCGGCGCGGCCTGGCCTGCCAGCTTCACGGCCGGCATGCCGTTGTAGCGCTCCAGGCGCGGCGAGCCCATCACCCACTGCGACGTGGAGAACGCCGAGAACGCCACCATGTCGCCATTGGCATTACGCACCCGCAGCTTGCCCAGGTCGTCGGGCAGCAGGCGGTCAGACCCCTGCGCCTGCACGATCACGCGGCGCACGCGGCCTTCGTAGATGAAGTCGTTCACGTACGACGAGCCAAACGAGATCGACAGCGTCTGGTTGATGTCCGCCACCGCCACGCCCAGCGCACGCGCCTTTTCGCGGTCGATGTCGATGCGCAGCTGCGGCGCGTCTTCCTGGCCTTCCGGACGCACGCCCACCAGGGCAGGCGATTGCGCGGCCATGCCGAGCATCATGTTGCGCGCTTCCATCAGCTTGGCGTGGCCTTGCCCGGTACGATCCTGCAGGCGGAAGTCAAAGCCCGACGAGTTGCCCAGTTCGGAAATGGCCGGCGGGTTCAGCGGGAAGATGATCGCGTCCTTGATGAACGACAGCGCGCCGAACGCACGGCCCACCAGGGCCTGTGCGGTCTGGTCCGCCCCCGGACGCTCCTTCCAGTCCTTCAGGCGCACGAACGCAATACCGCCGTTCTGGCCACGGCCGAAGAACGAGAAGCCGGCCACGGTGATCATCTGGTCCACCACCTTCGATTCCTTCTGCAGGTAGTAGTCCTCGATCTGCTTGAGCACGCCGATCGTGCGCTCCTGCGTGGCGCCCGTGGGCAACTGCACCACCGTGATCATGTAGCCCTGGTCTTCGTCAGGCAGGAACGACGACGGCAGGCGCTGGAACAGCAGGACCACGCCGGCGATGATCACCGCGTACACGATCAGATAGCGGCCCGAGCGCCTGAGGATGCGTGCCACGATGCCCTGGTAGCCGGTCGACGCCGTGGCGAACGTCCGGTTGAACCAGCCGAAGAACCCGGTCTTCTCGTGATGATGGCCTGCCTCGACCGGCTTGAGCAGCGTCGCGCACAAGGCCGGTGTCAGCGTCAGGGCCAGGATGGCCGAGAACACCATCGACGAGATCAGCGACAGCGAGAACTGGCGGTAGATGTTGCCGACCGAGCCCGAGAAGAATGCCATCGGGATGAACACGGCGGTCAGCACCAGCGTGATGCCGACGATGGCGCCAGTGATCTGGCTCATGGCCTTGCGGGTGGCCTCGCGCGGCGACAGCCCTTCCTCGCTCATGATCCGCTCGACGTTCTCGACCACCACGATGGCGTCGTCCACCAGGATACCGATGGCCAGCACCATGCCGAACATGGTCAGCACGTTGATCGAGAAGCCGAACGCCAGCATGGCGCCGAACGTACCCAGCAGCGCCACCGGGACCACCAGCGTCGGAATCAGCGTGGCCCGGAAGTTCTGCAGGAACAGGTACATCACCAGGAACACCAGTACCACGGCTTCCAGCAGCGTCTTGACCACTTCCTCGATCGAGATCTTCACGAACGCGGACGTGTCGTAGGGAACGCTGAATTCGTAGTCGGGCGGGAAGAAGCGCTGCAGCTCGTCCATCTTGGCGCGCACGGCGGTTGCCGTAGCCAGCGCGTTGCCCGTGGGCGACAGCTTGATGGCGATGGCCGAAGCCGGCTTGCCGTTGATGCGGGCCAGCGTCGAATAGTCAGCGCCGCCCAGTTCCACGCGGCCCACGTCCTTGATGCGCACCGACGAGCCGTCCGGATTCACGCGCAGCAGGATGTTGGCGAACTGTTCGGGCGTGGTCAGCCGGCTTTCGGTGTTAACCGTGGCGTTCAGCTCCGTGCCGCGCGGCGACGGCGTGCCGCCGAGTTCGCCCACGGCCACCTGGATGTTCTGCTCCGACACGGCGGCGGTCACGTCCAGCGGCGTCAGGTTGTAGCCCGTCAGCTTGGCCGGATCCAGCCAGATCCGCATCGCGTACTCGGTGCCGAACAGGTCGGCGGCACCCACGCCGGGCACGCGGCGGATCGAATCCACCACCTGCGCCGACACGAAGTTGCCGAGCTCGATCGCGTCGGATTTACCCGACTTCGACGAGACCGTGATGAACATCATGTAGTTGTTGCCGGCCTTGTCGACCCGCACGCCCTGCTGGCGCACCTCCGCCGGCAGACGCGCTTCCACGCGCTTGAGGCGGTTCTGCACTTCCACGGAGTTCAGGTCGGCATTCGAGCCGGGCGCGAACGAGATGTTGATCGTGGCCAGCCCCGACGATTCGCTTTGCGATTCGTAATAGAGCAGGTTGGGTGCGCCGTTGAGCTCCTGCTCGATCGGCGTGATCACCGAGTCCTCGATCGTCTTGGCCGACGCACCGGGGTAGGTGGTGGTCACCGTGATGATCGGCGGGGCGATATTGGGGTACTGCGCAATCGGCAACTGCACGATCGACAACAGACCGCCCAGCGCGATGATCAGCGCGAGCACCCACGCGAACACCGGCCGGTCGATAAAAAACTTCGCCATGAAACTGGCTCCCTTTTATGGCTTTGGTCGAGGGCCCGATCAGCCCTGCTTGGCGGCCGACTTGTCGTCAGCCTTGGCGTCCTTGCCGCCTGCGGCGGGCTTGTCGCCCTGCGCGGTGGCGGCCGGCGCCGATGCCGGGGCATCGGCCGTCTTCGGCGCCTGGAACGGCACGGCCTTGGCCGGCGCGCCCGGGCGCACCTTCTGCAGGCCTTCCACGATCACCTTTTCGCCGCCCTTCAGGCCTTCGGTCACGACCCAGCGGTCGCCAATGGCCTGCGGCGCCTTGACCGGCAGCGCGGCCACGTTGCCGTCGGCGCCCACCACCAGCACGCTGGCGCCCTGGGCGCTGCGGATCAGCGCGCGCTGCGGCACGGTCAGCGCGTTCTCGTCGACACCCTGCTCGATCTTCACGCGCACGAACGTGCCCGACAGCAGCTCACGCTTCGGGTTCGGGAATTCGGCCCTCAGCGTGATGGCGCCGGTGGTCGGGTCGACGGTCATGTCCGAGAACAGCAGCTTGCCCGTGGCGACGTATTCCTTGTCGCCGGCTTCCGGATACAGATGCACCTTGGCCCCGCCGTTCACACCCTTGACCTTGCCCGATTCGATGGCGGCACGCAGGCGCGCCACTTCCGAGGCCGGTTGGGTAAATGTCACCCATATCGGGTCGACCTGCTCGACGGTGGTCAGCTTGGTGGCTTCGCCCTTGCCGACCAGCGCCCCTTCGGTCACCAGCGCCCGGCCCACGCGGCCGGAGATCGGCGACGTCACCGTCGTGTAGCCCAGATTGATCTGGGCCGTGGTCACGGCGGCCTTGGCGGCGGCGATGTCGGCATTGGCCTGGCCCGCGGCGGCCACGGCCTCGTCATATTCCTGCTTGCTGACCGCGTTCACGGCCACCAGCGGCTTGTAGCGTTCGGCCTTCTGGCGCGCGGAGACCGCATTGGCTTCGGCGCGCTCCAGCTGGGCCTTGGCCGAGGCCAGCTGCGCCTGGTACGGGGCCGGATCGATGCGGAACAGCACCTGGCCGGCCTTGACCTCGCCGCCTTCGGTGTAATTGCGGGACAGGACGATGCCTTCGACACGGGCACGCACTTCGGCAGTACGCACACCTTCGAGACGACCCGGCAGTTCATTGACAACGGCAACGGCAGACGGCGTGACGGTAACCACACCCACTTCCGGCGGCGGCATCGCACCGCCCTGGGCCGCCTTCTGGCCACAGGCGGACAGCGCCAGGGCAGCGGCAGTGACGGCGGCTGCAACGGCTGCGCTACGGATACGTTGGGACTTCCTCATCGATAACCCCATGATGAAAATTTGAGAGCTGCCGCTCCGCTCCCAACGCGATGGGCTGGAAGGCAGGCGCGCCCCGGGGGCGGGGCGCGGCGGCTAAAAAAGTGATGCTTGAGTCAGGCGGACCACAGGCGTGCGGGTAACGGGTCACCGCAGCCGGGCAAAAAAACGGCTTGGCCGAAGTCCGGACAGGCGAGTAGTATAGATACATTCGCGCATGTATGTAAGTCACGGTTACGAAATTAGCGCAGTTAGCAACACATGGCGCCTGTTGTGTGCATTGGAATGTTCGGCCCCTGTGAGCACGATTGTTCCATTCAAGGTACGATGCGGCCGCCGGTGCGGTAGAGCAATTTGGAAAGAGAAGCCCTTCGGCGCATTCGCGCGTTGGCATCAGGAGACCCGGACGGCTAACCACTGGCCCGGGAAAAGAGGAAATGGTCAGACGTACCAAGGAAGAAGCACTCGAGACGCGCAACCGGATTCTGGATGCGGCGGAGGCCGTGTTCCACGCCCGTGGTGTGGCACGCCCGTCGCTGGCGGACATCGCCGAAGCGGCCGGTGTCACGCGCGGCGCGATCTACTGGCACTTCAAGAACAAGAGCGACGTGTTCGCCGCCATGGCGGACCGCGTGAACCTGCCCGTGGAAGCGTTGTGCGCGCCCGAGCGGCTGGCGCTACAGGAAGATCCGCTCGGCGGCATTCGCGACATCTGCGCCTTCGTGTTCCGTCAGACCGTCACCAATCCGCAGTGGCGCCGCGTCTTCGAGATCATTTTCCACAAGTGCGAGATGGTGGAGGACAACGGCGCCATCTTCGAACGCCAGCGCGCGTCGCACCAGGACGGCACGGTCAAGATGCGCGAGCATCTGCGCCTGGCCATGGAGCGCGGCCAGTTGCCGGCAGACCTGGATCTCGACCTGGCCGTGATGGCCTTCCACGCCGCGATCGGCGGCGTGCTGGCCCACTGGCTGTTCTCCCCGACCGATTTCGACCTGAACCGCGAGGCCGAGCGTCTGGCGGACACCTTCATCGATACGCTGCGCCTGTCCCCGGCCTTGCGCGTCGGCTACGTGCCGCGCCCGATGGCGCCCCTGGACGAGGAAATGGCGACGCTGTGCGAGCGCCAGCCGCCGGTCGTCGCCGAATAGCATCGGGCGCCGGCTTCAGCCCTGGCGCCATGCCCCCGGCCCACCCAGCCCGACTCAACCCTTGAGCGCCTCGCGCCAGCGCGCGAGGAAGGCCTTCTTGCGCAGGGCATCCTGCGCAGCGAGCAGGCCCGGCCCCACGCTGATCGGCTTGAGCGCGTAGCCCAGCCGCTCTGCCAGGGCATTGGCCGTATGCGCGCTGTCGGTATCGGTGCGGATGGTATAGAGCTGCGACGTGGACTGCCCCAGCAACGCCTGCCCTGCGCGCGACAGCAGGTAATCGAGCCATAGCCGGGCGGCATTGGGCCGCGGCGCCCGGCGCGCGATAAATGCCACGCGCGACATCACCAGCGTGTAGTCGCGCGGCGCAATCACGCCGATACCTGCGCCGCGCTCCATCAGCGACAGCGCGTACGACCCCAGCAGGTTGTAGCCGAGCACCAGGTCTCCACTGGCGATGCGCTCGACCATGTCGGCCGTCGATGCCGACAGCTGCACCTGGGCACGCCCCAGCGCCTGCGCCAGATACCAGAATTCGCTGCCCATGCGGGCGTCCTGCTGCGCCAGCAGGTAGCCCACTCCCGAACGCTCCACGTCGTACGTCACCACCTTGCCGCGCCACTGGGGCGCGTGTTCCTGCAGCAGGCGCGCCAGGCCGCTGCGGCTGCCCGGCACATGCGCCGACGCGAAATGCTTGCGGTTGTAGACGATGACGGCCGGCTCGAACGTCGTGCCCCAGGCTTCGTCGCGCCACACCGCCCAGCTGGGCAGACCGGCGCGCTCGGGCGAGTCGTAGCGTTGCGCATGGCCGTCGTTGACCAGCTTGATCTGCAGGTCCATGGCCGTGCTCCAGAGCACGTCGGCGTAGGCGGCGTCGCGGCCGGGCGCCGCCGGGCCCATGCTGGCGCTCTCGGCCAGGAATCGCTCATGCAGTTCGAGCGTGTTGAGATCCTGGTAGCGCACGCGCACGCCGGGATAACGCGCCTCGAACCCCTGGATCAGCGGCTGCACCACTTCCAGGTCGGTGGATGCGTAGACCGTGACGCCGCCCTCGCGCTGAGCGCGGGCGATGACGTCGGCATAGTCGCCCGGATATCCATCCGGCACACGCGGGCCGGGCTGCGCCAGCACCGGCAGCCCCACGGCCATGGCACCACCGGCCAGCAGCAACTGGCGACGCGTGAAGCAGGACGGTTCCGTAGGCGAGGGCGGGGGCGGCACGGGCAGCGGAGAAGACAGGACGATGGTGTGCGGACGTGGGTGAGGCAGCCAGCAGACACCTGCGGGCAGGGCGGGGGTATTATAGGCGCCCGCGGCACGCAGGGGCGGCCCGCGAGACACGACAAAGAGCGGGCAGAGGAGGTCCGGCATGCGCATCCTGCTGGTGGAAGACGAAGTGGAACTGGCCCGCTGGGTGGCACGTGCGCTGGAGCAGGGCGGCTTCGTCATCGAGCACGTCGCCGATGGCCTGCAGGCCGAAGCGCGGCTGATGGCCGAGGAGTACGACGCCGTGGTGCTGGACCTGCGCCTGCCCGGCAAGGACGGCCTGGCCGTGCTCAAATCCATGCGCGGCCGCGACGATCGCACCCCGGTGCTGATCCTGACCGCCCAGGACACGCTCGACGAACGCGTGCGCGGCCTGAACCTGGGTGCCGACGACTACCTGCCCAAGCCGTTCGCCATCGCCGAACTCGAAGCCCGCATCCTTGCCCTGATCCGCCGCAGCCGCGGCCGCGCGCATCCGCGCCTGCAATGCGGCACGCTGGTGTTCGACGGCGAGACCCGCAGCTTTACGCTGGGCGGCGCACCGCTGTCGCTGACCCCGCGCGAATCCACCCTGCTCGGCGCCCTGCTGGCGCGCAGCGGCCAGCCGCTGACCAAGGCGCAACTGCTGGACAAGGTGTTCTCGCTCGATGCCGACGTGAGCCCCGACGCCATCGAAGTGCTGGTCTACCGCCTGCGCAAGAAGCTGACCGGCCACGGTGTCACCATCGTCACGCTGCGCGGGTTCGGCTACCTGCTGGAACCCGAAGCCACGGAACCGCCCAGGGCCGGGGCCTGACATGTGGCGCCGCCACCTGCGCCAGCGCGCACGCCTGCCGGTGCGGCTGTGGCTGCGAGGCAGCCTGCGTCGCCAGTTGCTGATCCTGCTGGTGCCGGCGCTGGCGCTGATGATGGCCGTCGACACCTGGTTCACCTACGGCACCCTGCGCGATGCCGCCAATACGGCCTACGACCGCTCGCTGTACGGATCGATCCGCACCATCGACAACGCCATCGGCATGGCTGGCGAAAGCGTGCAGCTGACGCTGCCCGACGCGGCGATGGAGATGTTCGAGACGGCCGCGCAGACCCATGTGTTCTATCGCGTGTCGATGGAGCGCGGCGGCGGCATCGAGACCGTGACCGGCTACGACGACCTGCCGCTGCCCAAGGGGCCGCTCGTCAACAACGTGCCGCGCTTCAACGACGCCATCTACCACGGCGATCCGGTGCGCGTCGCCACGATGGCGCGGCCCATCTACCGGCCCGACGCCAACATGCGCGTCATCATCCAGGTGGCCGAAACCGCAGAGCCGCGCGCCGCCCTGATCGGCAACGTCTGGCGCAGCGCACTGCTGCGCGATATCGCGCTGATCGTGCTGTCGGCCGTGATCCTGGTCGGGGGCATCACCTACGTGCTCAAGCCGCTGCAGCGGGTACGCGACGACGTCCGCGCCCGCTCGCCCGACGATCTGGCGCCGCTGGCTTTCGACGTGGTGCCCGTGGAGGTGCGGCCGCTGGTCGACGCGGTCAACCTGCACGTATCGCGCTCGGAGGCCATGGCGCAATCGCAGGCGCAGTTCATTGCCGACGCGGCGCACCAGTTGCGCACGCCGCTGGCCATTCTCAAGACCCAGGCCGAATTCGCGCAGCGGCAGTTGCAGATGCGGCAGGACGAGCCGGCCCGCGAAGCTGCCGCCGAAGCCGTCGGCGGCATCGTCACGCAGCTGGAACAGGCGGCGCGCCTGACCAACCAGCTGCTGGCCCTGGCCCGCGTGCGGCAGCCGGGACGCGATGGCGCCACGCAGGACGACGAGGCCGGTGTCATCGACGCCGTCACGGTGGCCGAACACGTCGCGCTGGACTACCTGCCGCTGGCGCGCGGCAAGCAGCAGGATTTTGGATGGGAGCGGCCTGCCGGCCTGACGCTGCCGGTACGTGCGGACGCCGCCCTGCTGCGCGAGGCGCTGGCCAACCTGGTACACAACGCGATCCAGTACTCGGGGCGCGGCAGCCGCATCACGCTATCCGCCGCCCACCGCGACGGCCGCGCGCTGCTGGTGGTCGAGGACGATGGCCCCGGCATTCCGGAGAGCGAGCGCGAAAAGGTGTTTGCGCGCTTTTACCGGCGCGTGGAAAACACCGAGCCCGGATCGGGTCTCGGGCTGGCGATCACCCGCGAGATGGCAGCGAGGTTCGGCGGCAAGGTGACGTTGCGCGATGCCACGCAGGGCAGGGGATTGCGCGCAGAGCTGAGTTTCGCGCTGGCGGACGCTTAGCGTGTTTTGGCTCCCCGCTCCCATGGAATGGGAGGGGGTCGTGGGAGAGGGCATCGAGGCTCTGCTTGCTGACCCGTCGCATCCAGAGCGGCTCGGTCCTCTCCCCCTGCCCCTGTCCCGCTCGCGGGAGAGGGGAGCGATGCAGGCAGGCGATCACTGTTTCATCGGCTTGCCCATCATCGCACCCTTGCATGGGTCGTCGCGCTCCTTCGCCGGTACGCGCACCACGACGTCGAAGCCCTGGTCGGGCGAATCGGACTCGATATACCCGACGCTGAGCACCCGCGAACCGTCTTCGTGCAGCCAGCGCGGCACGCCGATGTCGCGCCGCACGTGGCCGTTGCCGGCAATCAGCACCGCACCACGGCTGGCGTATGGCCGCAGCGCCTGCGCCATCACGGCGTCGCGGGCGGCCTGCGCGTTAAGCATGCCCGGCAGCATGGCCTGCGGAAAATGGCCGCAGTGGCCGGCGTCGAGCGCGGCGGTCTGTGCCGTCACGATGTCGGCCGGCAACGCCCCATCGAGGCCCAGCGCCGCCTGCTGGTCCCGGGCGAAGACATCGCCATAGCCACCGCGCACGATCTTTGCCGCATCGGCCCGCGACAGGTTGGCCGCGCGCAGCGGCAGGTTGTACTGCAGCGCCAGCGCCACCACCGGCTTGTACAGCGCCCAGTCCCATCCGCTCTTGCTGCCGGCCGCCTGTTCGATCAGGTAGTCCGCATCGTGCGGCCGCTCAAGCCGTGCGCGATCGATATCAGGCTGGCGCTCGCGGTCGAACTGTTCCATCGCGATGGCCGGGCGCCAGCCCGCTTCCACGGCACGGGTCAGCGCGGCCAGGCGTTGCTGCTGGGCGGTCGCGTTGTCGTGGACTTCGCCCAGCAGCACGTATGACGTGGCAGGGAACTTCAAACTGATCGCGGCCGGCGTTGCATGGGGCGGCGGGGTTGCGATCGATGCGCAGCCGGCGGCAAGGGCCACGGCCACCGCCATCGCAAGCAGGGCAAAGGGGGTGCGCATCATGGCCGGGCGGGCTCCGGTTGCGTTTGTGCCTGCGTGCCGCCGCTCGCCGCCGGCGTTTCGGGTACGTAGACCATCGATCCATCCTTCATGCGATAGGCCACGCCAGCCTTGATGCCGTCGCCGGACCCCACCTGGCCGCTGGCCTGGTAGCGCACGATCTTCTCGCCCTGGCGCGACACGATTTCCATATTCGGCTTGCCCGGGTTGGAGATGATCGTCACGTCCTGGTGCTTGAACGGATTGAGCGGGTTCTGGGCGATGGTCACCAGCAGGGCGGCGATCACCACCAGAAACACGTCGATCAGGTTGACGACCGACAGGATCGGATCGTCGGCCTCGCTCTCCTCCAGGAACTTCATGCCTCGGACTCCCATTGCGGGCGCGACTGGCCCAGCCAGACCAGTTCCTCGGCCAGCCAGCGCCGGCGCACGTTGACCACCCAGAACGTGATACTCGCCGCGATCAGCGCCAGGATCACGGCCGAGAACGCGATGGTCAGGTTTTCGCCCACATTGGCCAGGTTGCCGCCGGACAGGCTCTTGAGCGCCGGCCCCATCGGGATCATCGTCGCCACCAGGCCCAGCATCGGTGCCACCCGCGTCGCAATGCGCGGGCGCTCCAGCAGCTTGTGCGCCGTGACGTCGAGCGCGTCAGGGTGGCTGACCTTGTGCCGGCGCGCCCAGGCGACCAGCGGATAGCCGCGTCCCGAGCTGACGGGATGGCGGCTGCGCAGCCAGGCCTGCATCGCAAAATCGCCAAGCGCCCAGAAAGCGTAGAGAAACAGCAGCCCGATCAGCGCCAGCGTCGGGTACAGGAATAGCTGGCCGACGTCGTACATCAGGGTTTCAAGGAAGGTAGGTGTCATGGTCAAGCGGGGTTACAAATATCCATGCAACGAATAATCACGATCTGATCGTTCATCATTCTTTAAATAGATCGTCTGGCGCATTTCCTGGCCCGGCTCGCCGCCGGCTGTTCAGGGGCCAACGCAAGGCCCCGGCCAGCGAAGATAGCACCGGCGCGATGGCTGTGGCAGGTGACGTGCGGGACCTGTTTTCGGAGAAGAGTCGGAGGAGAGCTGGTACGGCGGGAATCGGACGACCGTGGTCACGCGGCGAAGTGACGAACCAGCCGTGTCACGCGACAGCGGATAGCATCCACCCGAACAGGCGCCCCGTCCCGCACGCGGGAAGGGGACGCCCTCGCGGTGTCAGTCAGTGTGCAACCGCCTCGGGCTGCTTGGCTTCCAGCGGATTGCCTTCGGCGTCGATCTGCAGCGGGCCGGTTCCCGAATAGCGGTCCAGCGCCAGGTAGATCACCGGCGTGATGAACAGCGTGATGACCTGCGAGAACAGCAGGCCGCCCACCACGGCCAGGCCCAGCGGCTGGCGCAGTTCGGCGCCGGCACCCAGGCCCAGGGCCAGCGGCAGGGCGCCCATCACGGCGGCGAACGTGGTCATCATGATCGGGCGGAACCGCAGCAGGCACGCCTGGCGGATCGCCTTGCTCGGCGCCATCCCCTGTTCACGCTGGGCGGCCAGCGCGAAGTCGATCATCATGATCGCGTTCTTCTTGACGATGCCGATCAGCATCAGCACGCCGATTGTTGCAATCAGCGACAGTTCGACGTTGAAGATGAACAGCGTCAGCAATGCGCCGATGGCCGCCGACGGCAAGCCGGCCAGGATGGTCAGCGGATGGATGTAGCTCTCGTAGAGCACGCCCAGCAGCGTGTAGATGACCGCGATGGCCGCCACCAGCAGCACCACCTGCGTGGCCTGCGACGACTGGAACACGGCTGCGTCGCCACCCCAGCTGGTGAAGATCGACGACGGCATGTCGATTTCGCGGCTGAAGCGGTCGATCAGCTTCGAGGCATCGCCCAGCGCCGCGCCCGGGGCCAGGTTGAACGACACGGTCACCGAAGGCAGCTGGCCCTGGTGGTTGACCGCGATCGGGCCCACCCGGCGCTCGGTCGTGGCAAACGCCGACACGGGCACCATCTGCCCGGTCTTGCTGCGCACGTAGAGCTTGGAGAACGCGGTCTCGTCCACACGATCGACATCGGCGGCGGTGAGGATCACGTAGTAGTTGTCGATCGGCGTATAGATCGTCGACACCTGGCGTTCGCCGAAGGCCGTGTACAGCGCCGCGCGTACGTCCTGCATCTGCACGCCCATCGCGTTGGCCTTGTCACGGTCGATGGTCAGCTGGGCCTCCAGGCCCGACTGCTGCGAATCGCTGGTCACGTCGCGGAACACCGGCTCGGCGCGCATCTTCGCCATCAGCTTGTCGCTGTACTCCTGCAGCTGGCTCGGCTTCACGCTCTGCAGCGTGTACTGGTACCGGCTCTTGCTCTGGCGGCCGCCCAGGCGCAGGTTCTGCACCGGCGAGAAGTACACCTGCAGGCCCGGCACGCCCGACACATCCTTGCGCAGCGATTCCACCACCTGCGGCATCTTCGGGCGCTCGCCCAGCGGCTTCAGCTCCACGAACATGCGGCCCGTGTTGATGGCCGGAGACGGGCCGCCGCCAATCGACGCCACCACGCTCTTCACCGCCGGGTTGGCCCGGATGCGCTCGGCCGCATCGCGCAGGCGATCGGACATGGCCTCGAACGAAATATCCTGCGGGCCCTCGGCGTTGACCTGGATCTGGCCAATGTCTTCCTCGGGGAAGAAACCCTTGGGGATCTTCACGAACAGCACCGCGGTCAGCACGAACGTCAAACCCGCCGCCGCCAGCACTACGCGCCGGTGCGCCAGGCACCAGTCCAGGCCATGCGCATACCTGTGCAGCGTCCACTCGAACAGGTCTTCGAACCACTGCGTGGCGCGCAGGCCGATGGTCTGCTTCTGCTGCACGGGATGCACGGGTGCGCCGGGCGCGTGATCCCCATACGTGTGTTGCGATTCGTCCACCGGCACGTTCTCGGCCGACAGGAAGCGCGCGCACAGCATCGGAATCAGCGTCAGCGACACCAGCGCCGACACCAGGATCGACAGCGACACCACCGCGGCGAATTCGTGGAACAGCAGGCCGATCACACCCGGCATGAAGAAGATCGGGATGAACACCGCCACCAGCGAGATCGAGATCGACAGGATGGTGAACCCCATCTCGCGTGACCCCACCAGCGCCGCCTTCAGCGGCGGCACGCCTTCCTCGATGTGGCGCACGATGTTCTCGAGCATCACGATGGCGTCATCCACCACCAGGCCCACGGCCAGCGTGATGGCCAGCAGCGACACGTTGTCCAGGCTGTAGCCGAACGCCTTCATCAGCGCCACGGTGCCGATCAGCGAAATCGGCAGCGACACCGTGGGGATCAGCGTGGCGGCCGCGCGGCGCAGGAACAGGAAGATCACCATCACCACCAGCGCCACGGTCAGCGCCAGCGTGAACTGCACGTCGTGGATCGACTCGCGGATCGAGTTCGAGCGGTCGTTCACAACGCTCACATTGACCGACCCCGGCATCTGCTGCACCAGGCGCGGCAGCGCGCCCTTGATGGCATCGACCACGGCCACGGTGTTGGCGTCGGGCTGGCGCAGCACGGCCAGCACGATCGACCGCTCGTTGTTGAGCCAGCTGCCGGTCTTGATCGTCTCGACGCTGTCTTCCACGTCGGCCACGTCGGACAGCCGCACCACGGCGCCGCTGGGCTGGCTGGCCACGATGATGTTGCGGAACGCGTCGGCGCTGGTCATCTGACGGTTGGCCTGGATGGTCAGCGTCTGGCGCGCGCCGTCCAGCGTGCCCACCGGCGTGTTCGCGTTGGCGCGATTGAGTGCGGTGGCCAGCTCGTCGAGCGTCATGCCGCGGGCAGCCAGCGCGTCGGGGTGGGCGCGCACGCGCACCGAGAACCGCTTCTGGCCGAAGATCTGCACCTGCGCCACGCCGGGCAGCGTGGCCAGCGTGGGCGAGATCAGGTTGTCGCCAAACGCGTTCAGTTCGCCCAGGCTCATCGACGGCGAGTTGATCGCCAGCAGGATCACCGGCGCATCGGCCGGGTTCACCTTGCGGTACGACGGCGGCACCGTCATCTCGATCGGCAGCGACCGCTGCGCGCGGAACAGCGCGGCCTGCACGTCCACGGCCGCGTCGTCGATATTGCGGTCGCTGTTGAATTCGATCGTGATGCTCGAATTGCCAAGCGTGTTCGACGAACTGATCACCGTCACGCCCGGGATCGTCGCGAACTGCTTCTCCAGCTGCGTGGCCACCGACGCGGCCATGGTCTCGGGGCTGGCGCCGGGCAGCGTGGCCGTGACCTGGATCACGGGCGAGTTGAAGCTGGGCAGGGCCGCGATCGGAATCGTCGGGTACAGCACGATGCCCGTGACGATGACGGCCAGGCACAGCAGCACCGTCATCACGGGCCGGCGGATACAGAGCTCGGACAGCGACATGGTCTCAGTGTCCGTGATTGGCCGATGCCGGCGCTGCGGCGGCCGGCGCCGAAGCGCCACGCGCGGCGGCTTCGCGCACCAGCATGCCCGGACGCAGGTTCTGCGCGCCTTCGGTCACCACGCGGGCACCCGGCTGCACGCCTTCCACCACGGCGGCGGCGGCGGTGGTCACCACCACCTTGACCGGCACGCGGGCCACCTTGCTGTCGGGCTGCACGATATAGACGAAGCGGCCTTCCGGCCCCGTCACCACGGCCTGCGGCGGCACGCTCAGCGCGTTCTTCAGCACCTGCACCGTGGCATTCACGTTCGCGTAGGTGCCGGGCCAGAGCCGGTGCTCGTCGTTGGGGAACATCGCCTTGACGCGGATGCTGCCGTACTGCGGGTCCACCGTGTTGTCGACGAACGTGATCTTGCCGGTCACCGGGGCCGGATTGCCGTCGTTGGGCTGCGCGGACACCGTCACCGGGCCCGCCTGCAGCGCCTCGCGCAGCGAGGCCAGCTGGCGCTCGGGCAGCGTGAACATGACCGTGATCGGCGCGATCTGGGCAATCGTCACCATCGCGGGCGTGGTGGTGGTGTTGGCCGGCGTCACCAGCGAGCCCGGAAACACGTTGATCACGCCGGTCCGGCCGCCGATGGTGGCGCGGATCTGCCCGTAGCTGACGGCCACCTGCCCGGCCTCGATGGCCGCCTGGTCGGCCCGGATCGTGGCCTCGAAGCCGTCGACCTTGGCCTGGGCGGTATCCACCGCGCTACGCGAGATGAAATTGCGCTGCAACAGCTCCTGGCTGCGGGCCAGCGTGCGGCGGGCATCGGACAGGTCGGCCTGGTCGCGCATCAGCTGGGCGCGTGCGCGGGCCAGGTTGGCCTCGTCCATGCGCGTATCCAGCGTGAACAGCAGGTCGCCCGGCTTCACGGACTGGCCTTCCCTGATATGGACGGTACGCACCGTGCTGGAAACCTGCGGACGCACGTCCACGGTCTGCATCGCGGTCACGGTGCCGTTGGCGGTGACCTCCACGGGCACGTCCGACTGCCGGACCACGGCGGTGCTCACCGTGGTGACGGTCGGCCCCTTGGCCGCCGGTTTCGGTGCCAGCCACGCTTTCCAGCCGAACCAGCCTGCCAGTGCCAGAACCACCAGCCCGGCAATGGCCACCCAGGGCGAAATGCGGCCGCGTCCTGTCGAAGTGGACGCGCTCCAGTTCCCATCGACGAAGCCTTTCGGCTGGTCGATCCCGTCTGTTTTCATGTGAGGACCCTCAAATGCCGCATGGCGCGCTCCCCAAATGGCCCCGGCTTCTTGGATCCGGTCGTGCCCGCGCAAAATCGCTACTAGTACCGCATTGCCCTTTCTAGGCAAAGTGCGACGTATTACAAGCCATTACAGCATCACCAGGGAAGGATGTCTGGACCAGCGGGGAAGGGTCGGTCGAATTGCTTGTATCAGAAGCAAAACATTAGCAGAAAAGCGTGACGACTCAACTTGGGACTAACGCGGTCTTACACGCGAGCCGCCCGGCAGATGGCGATTCATGCGCTGGAGCGCTGGTGCAGGCATGACATCGGAATCTGACGGGGGCCTGGGGTCAGCACCATGTTGTCGCCGGCGCGGATCACGCCCGGGCGGGCCACGCTGAGGTACACGCCTGAAAAGCCGCTTTGCCTCATGTCGCGCACGGCCTGCGCATAGCCCATCGCGGCGTTGAGCTTGTAACAGGGGCGACGTGGCGATTCCACCACAAGTTCGACCTCGCCGACGCGAATGCGGTCGCCCACCCACAACGCGGTCTCCACCAGGCCCTGGGTCGTCAGGTTTTCGCCCAGCGCGCCAAAGGCCAGCGGCCGCTCGGCTTCTTCCACGCCGGCCTCGCGGCGGCGCGCGTTCCACCATGTGTAGTGTTCGATCGGATAGGCATACACGGCCCGGCCCGGTCCGCCATGGATGGCGCGGTCCACCTGTTCGTCCCCCGCCAGCCCCAGGCGGTGCACGCCCACGGCAATCGGGTGATGCAGGGTGCTGAGCGGATGCTTGCGGATGGCGGACATGACGATGGCCTCGGTGCCGGCGCCGGCCACCACCAGGGGCAGGGCCACGCCGACATTGACCGCCAGCACACGACCGACGGCCGTGCCACCGGCACCTGCGGGATTGGGACGCGGATCGGATTCGGCCACGGGACGCCCTCCTTGCGTGTGCGGGGCCTGCGCGCATGCACCGGAATGCAGGGGCCACGCGCTGACGTTTTGAACCGAGTGTACCGGCTAGTCCGCTCGTTTGAAGGGGGGGAATGTGGGCAAACAGACGCACGCGGCGGCGTGCGCCGGGGGGTGTCTGGCGCCGGAGAAAGACGGCGCCAGCGGGGTTCAGCGGGACAGCGCGGGCGTGAGGGCCTTGGGATTGACGATGCTGTCGTGCTTGCCTTCCAGCACGTCCAGGATGTTCTGGAAGGCGGTGCGGAAGTACAGCTCGTAGCTGTCGCGCTCCACATAGCCCAGGTGCGGCGTGCAGATGCAGTTTTCCATGCGCAGCAGCGCGTGGCCCTGCAGGATGGGCTCGGACTCGAAGACATCGATGGCTGCCATGCCCGGGCGCCCCCGGTTCAGCGCCGCCACCAGCGCGTTTTCCTCGATCAGCTCGGCGCGGCTCGTGTTGACGAAGAGAGCCGTGGGCTTCATGCGCTGCAGGTCGGCCAGCTTGACGATGCCGCGCGTCTCGTCGGCCAGGCGCAGGTGCAGCGACAGCACATCGCTGTCGGCAAAGAGCTGTTCGACCGATTCGGCCACATTCAGGCCGTCCTCGCGGGCGCCCTGTTGCGACGCCTCCCGCCCCCAGACCAGCACGTTCATGCCGAAGGCGCGCCCGTAGCCGGCCAGCAGGCGGCCGATCTTGCCGTATCCCCAGATGCCCAGTGTCTGGCCGCGCAACACTTGGCCCAGGCCGAAGTTCGGCGGCATGGTGGTCGACTTCAGGCCCGACTGCTGCCACGCCCCGTGCTTGAGGCTGGCCACGTACTGCGGAATGCGCCGCTGGGCGGCCATGATCAGCGCCCAGGTCAGTTCAGCGGGCGCCACCGGCGACCCCACACCCTGCAGCACCACCACGCCACGGTCGGTACAGGCCTCCAGATCCACATGGCTGCCGGCACGGCCGGTCTGGCTGATGATCTTGAGCTTGGGCAGCTTTTCCAGCAGCTGGCGCGTCACGCGCGTGCGTTCGCGGATCAGGACCAGCGCCTCCACGTCCGAAAGCCGCGCGGCCAGTTGGCCCACGCCCTTGACGGTGTTGTTGAAGACCTTGACGTCGTGCCCTTCCAGCAGGGAAAAGCACGGCAGCTTGCGTACAGCGTCCTGGTAATCGTCGAGAACGGCAATCTTCATGGGTGACTCTTTGACCTCGGGGGCTTGGTGCGCGCGGCCACAGAATCAGCCCGCGACCGACAGTATTGTTGACTTCCCTGACGCAACATTGACAGATGACAGTCCCGGCGGGCCACCCCGCGCGGCAAGGTTGCGCGGGTCGTTCCAGGCATTCCGGCAGGGGAGACAATGCTGCGCAGCAAAAAACAGGGCGTCCGTACAGTGGTATTCTTGCCCGCCTCCGCGGCGCAACAGTGCGGTCGAGCCCAGCTCCCGCCCCCTGCTCGCCGCCGGACAATGCCCGACCGGACCCTGCCGCCCGCCAAAAGCGGGCGAAGCGCAACTGTAGCGCAGCCGCAGGGGCCCCCGCGACCATTTGCGCGGAATCGGTCGTCGCCGAGTTGTAACGGGATGTGACGGTCTTCACGCGAGTGCGCCATGCCCGACGCGGCATGCCGCGCTGGCCTCCGCCTTTCCCCGCGAGACCGGCAGCGACCCTGGTCGGGCATGACAAGGTTTCCCTTTTGCTTTGGAGCAGTCAGATGAACCACCCCACCATGCAAGGCACCCCGGCACTGAACGTGCCGACCTGGGTAAAGAACCAGAAACTGGTCGCCTGGGTTGCAGAAATCGCCTCTCTCACCAAACCCGACCAGATCTACTGGTGCGACGGCTCGCAGGAAGAATACGACCGCCTGTGCGAGCAGATGGTGGCGGCAGGCACCATGCGCCGCCTGAACCCGGCCAAGCGCAAGAATTCCTTCCTGGCCCTGTCCGACCCGTCCGACGTGGCGCGTGTGGAAGACCGCACCTTCATCTGCTCCGAGAAGAAGGAAGACGCCGGCCCGACCAACAACTGGACCGCCCCGGCCGAAATGCGCACCACGCTGGCCGGCCTGTTCGACGGCTGCATGCGCGGCCGCACCATGTACGTGGTGCCGTTCTCGATGGGCCCGCTGGGTTCGCCGATTGCCCACATCGGCGTGGAACTGTCCGATTCGCCGTACGTGGCCGTCAACATGCGCATCATGACGCGCATGGGCCGCGCCGTGTACGACGTGCTGGGCGCCGATGGGGAGTTCGTGCCGTGCGTCCACACCGTGGGCAAGCCGCTGGCGGCCGGCGAGAAGGACGTGGCCTGGCCGTGCAATCCGACGAAGTACATCGTCCACTTCCCGGAATCGCGCGAAATCTGGTCGTTCGGCTCGGGCTACGGCGGCAATGCGCTGCTGGGCAAGAAGTGCTTCGCACTGCGTATCGCGTCGACGATGGGCCGTGACGAAGGCTGGCTGGCCGAGCACATGCTGATCCTGGGCGTGACCTCGCCCGAGGGCAAGAAGTACCACGTGGCCGCCGCGTTCCCGTCGGCCTGCGGCAAGACCAACTTCGCCATGCTGATCCCGCCCAAGGGCTTCGACGGCTGGAAAATCACCACGATCGGCGACGACATCGCGTGGATCAAGCCGGGCCAGGACGGCCGCCTGTACGCGATCAACCCCGAAGCGGGCTACTTCGGCGTCGCCCCGGGCACCAGCGAGAAGACCAACTTCAACGCGATGGCGACCCTCAAGGAAAACGTCATCTTCACCAACGTGGCGCTGACCGACGACGGCGACGTGTGGTGGGAAGGCATGACCAAGGATGCCCCGGCACACCTGATCGACTGGCAAGGCAAGGACTGGACGCCCGCCATCGCCAAGGAAACCGGCGCCAAGGCTGCCCACCCGAACGCCCGCTTCACGGCACCGGCCTCGCAATGCCCGTCGATCGACGAAAACTGGGACAACCCGGCTGGCGTGGCCATCGATGCATTCATCTTCGGCGGCCGCCGCAGCACCACGGTGCCGCTGGTGACCGAAGCCCGCAACTGGACCGAAGGCGTGTACATGGCCGCCACGATGGGATCGGAAACCACTGCTGCCGCCGCCGGCCAGCAAGGCGTGGTGCGCCGCGACCCGTTCGCGATGCTGCCGTTCTGCGGCTACAACATGAGCGACTACTTCGGCCACTGGCTCGCGCTGGGCGAGAAGCTCGAAGCCGCTGGCGCCAGGCTGCCGAAGTTCTACTGCGTGAACTGGTTCCGCAAGGACGCCGACGGCAACTTCGTGTGGCCCGGTTTCGGCGAGAACATGCGTGTGCTGTCGTGGATGATCGATCGCGTGGAAGGCCGCGGCCAGGGTGTGGACCACGTGTTCGGCACGTCGCCGCGCTACGCCGACCTGAACTGGGACGGCCTGCCGTTCACGGCTGAGCAGTTCGACCTGGTCACCTCGATCGACCAGGACGCCTGGCAGAAGGAACTGGCCCTGCACGACGAACTGTTCACCCAGCTCAAGCACAACCTGCCGCAGGCCCTGGTGGAAACCAAGTCCGCGCTGGCCAAGCGCCTGGGCTGATCCCCCGGCTGCACCGCTGCATCGAAAGCCGACCGGCCTTGCCGGTCGGCTTTTTTGTTTGCCGCGGGGCGCTGCGCGGTCAGCCCTTGATGGCCTTGCGCTGGCGCTTGAACGCCGCCAGCGCTGCCACGGCAAACAGCTGGCTACGCCCAACCTCGGCATGGGGCGTCAGTTTCCCATCGCGGACAAGGCGCCGAAACGTGGCCATCGAGACTTCAAGATACTCTGCCGCCTCGCTGGCCGTGAATTCGGCATGGGCCAGGTGGCCGAACACGTCGTCGTGGCTGAAATTCTCGTCACGAAAGGCCTGTTGGCCAATCATCACGAAGAACGCTTCGCGTTCGACGTCCGGCAACTGGCGCAGGTCGTTGAACAAGGTTTGTGCGGTCATGGTCTTCATGCGTTCCTCTCTGCTCTGAGATACCTCTTCAGCAGGTCATAGAAATTTTGGTGCGGCCCAACCTGATAGAAGTCGATCATGACGAAATCGATGTCTATCCCTTCCGCCGCCAGCTCGGGTGCGGGCGAGCGATAGGCCATCAGGTATTCCTGCCGCTGAAACCGGAATTTGTGTACCCCGGATGCCTGCCAGGTCGCCCGCTTTGGATTCGCCGGCGCCCGGGTCTTCGCAAACCAGTTCCACCTCGTCTTCGATTGCCCTCTGCAACGCTATGCGCGCCTTTTTGACGAAGTCCCGGAAAGGCCGTTTGTAGTTCGGTGTCGCGATCATTTATCAGATCATTCATGATTTTATAACAGATCACGACGTGCGCGGCAAGCCCCGCAAAAGCGCCACGCACGTCAGCATCCCGCGACGTTACGCAGCAAGCGTTCGCTTGTGGTTAAGACGATTCTTGAAATGATGCCGTCCATGCGCCGGGACAGGGCGGCGCAGGCTTTACGCCGAACTACGCCGGATCGTTATCGATCCCCAGTTGCTGGACTGCGTACTTGACCAGTTCCGCGCGGCCTTCGATGCCGAGCTTGCGTTTCAGGTTGAGGCGGTGGGTTTCCACAGTGCGCACCGATACGCCAAGGCGTGCCGCGATGTCCTTGTTGGACTGGCCCCGGCCAATGCCGTGGAGGATGTCGCGTTCGCGCGGCGTCAGGGCGTCGAGCGGGCTGACCGCTTGTTCGGCCATGCCGCGGGCGATGCGCGCGCTGTAGAACACCCGCCCGGCCAATACGGCCTGGATGGCGGCCATCAGTTCGTCGGCCGGCGCGTCCTTGAGCACGTAGCCGCGCGCGCCCGCCCGGATGGCCTGGCGCACGTATTCCAGGTTGTCGTGCATCGACACGATCAGCACGGCCACTTCGGGATAGGCATCGTGCAACGCCCCGGCCAGCGCGATGCCGCCCATTCCGCGCATGCCGATGTCGGTGATCACAAGCTCGGGCAGGTTTGCCGGTCCGGCGCCGGCCAGCCACGCCAGCGCGGCCTCGCCGTCGTCAGCCTCGCCCACCACCTCCAGTCCCGGCTGCAACGTCAGGTGCATGCGCATGCCGTCGCGCACCAGGGCGTGGTCGTCGATCAGCAGGACCCTGGCCGGGGCGTTCGATGGCGGAATGACGGGCTCGTCGTCGGGTGCAACGGTCATATGGGTCATGACAGCGGAATATCGGAAGGGAGAGTGACCAGCGGCAGCATCGCCACGAGCCGCGTGCCCGACGGCATCGACACGATGTCGAACTGGCCGCCCAGCGCCGCCATGCGTTCGCGCAGGTTGCGCAGGCCGATGCCGCGCTGCGGGTCGTGTTGCATGCGGGCCACGTCGAAGCCCGTGCCGTTGTCACGCACGGTCAGGCGGGTGGCCGATGGAGAAAATTCGAGTTCTACGTGCACGCGCGAGGCATGCGCGTGGCGTTCGACATTGGTCAGCGCCTCCTGCGCAATGCGGAACAGCGCCGTCGCCTGCTCATCGGCCAGTTCGCGGGGCTTTCCGGTCTGCGTGACGTCCACCCGTAGCGTGCTGCCGGCCTGCATCTCGCGCGCCAGGTGCTGCAGGGCCGCGTACAGGCCCAGGTCATCGAGCAGGGCCGGCCGCAGGTTGCGCGATACACGTCGTACTTCATTGAAAGCGGAATCGAGCCGGTTCAATGCCATGCCCAGGATGGGGGCCACCGAGGCGCCTTCCGACGGTGCCAGGCGGATGCGGTTGGCGGCGGCCTCCAGCACCAGCTTGACCGACACCAGTAACTGGCCAATGCCGTCGTGCAGCTCGCGCGACAGCCGCGCGCGTTCTTCCTCCTGCGACTGCACCACCCGTTGCGCCAGCTGGCGCAGCTTGGCATCGGCCTCGCGGTGCTCGCTGATATTGAGCGCGAGCCCGCTGGCGGCCACCAGCAGGATGCTGATGGCGGCAATCACGCCAATCCAGGCCATGGTCTCGCGGATATCGGTTTCGGCGCGGGCGTCGAGCTGGCGCAGCGTCTGCTCCACATCGTCCAGATAGATGCGGTGCCCAGCATCCAGTTCCAGCCGGGCACGGCCACCACGTAGCCGAGCTTCGGCACGGTCTGTTTGGAAGACGGCTTCTGCCACATGTAGCGCACCGACCCACCGCCCGCCTTGGCCGCCATCACCAGTTTCTGGATCGTCAACGCGCCTTGCGGATCACGCATCAGCCAGAGGTCCTGGCCCACCAGTTCCGGCTGGCGCGGATGCATCAGATTCCGACCTTGCAGGTCATACAGGAAGAAATAGCCGTCGGGGCCATAGTCGAGCCTGGCCAGGGCTTGCATGGCGGCCTGGCGCGTGGCGTCGTCGGTGCGGCCCGACTGCACCATCGGCGCGATGGCGCTCTGGGCCAGGTCCACGTAGTGGCGCAGCTCGGTTTCCTTGCTTTGCAGATAGGCGGCTTCCACCAGCGCGCGTTCGTGGCGGGCCAGCGCGGTGGCCTGGTAGCGCACGGCCAGCGCAATGCCCAGCATCGCGACGGCCAGGGGCGCCACGGCGAGCAACAGTATCTTTTGGCGGAGTTTCATCTGAACCGGGGGTAAACACCGATGCCGGGAAGGCCGCTTGAATTCGTCGGTCTACGTACTACTACGCACGGGTGTTGCGTAGTTTCGCGCTTGTGCCGACATGGGCGGGTGTCAATACTACACGCCGGACACGCGCCCGGCCCGCCGGCCGCGCAAATCCGACGCAGTAGGTGCTCCCTGGCCCAGGCGATCCCGCCCCCTGAGAGCACTGCCTGCCTGCACGACAAGATCCGGGTCCAGACGAGAAACAGACCGGACGCCGCAGACATCCAGGAGACTCCCTTTCCACGCGATCGTCGGTGGCGCCATCCGGCACCGCCCCCGCTGCCCGGGCTCCCTGTCGCCGCAGGTTCTTTCAGCCGGTCTGAGGAGACCCTTCAACATGAATCGCATCGGACAACACCTGTTGTGGCTGGCCGTCGCCGTGCTCGGCGCGTTTGCCTTCGCCACTGTCGCGCTGTCGCGCGGTGAAGCCGTCAGCGCACTGTGGATCGTGGTTGCCGCGCTCTGCATCTACCTGATTGCCTACCGCTACTACAGCCGCTTCATCGCCGACAAGGTGATGCAGCTCGACCCCAAACGCATGACGCCTGCGTGGCGCCACAACGACGGCCTGGACTACGTGCCGACCAACAAGGCGGTGCTGTTCGGCCACCACTTTGCCGCCATCGCCGGCGCCGGGCCGCTGGTGGGCCCCGTGCTGGCCGCGCAGATGGGCTATATGCCCGGCATGCTGTGGATCCTGGCCGGCGTGGTGTTTGCCGGTGCGGTGCAGGATTTCATGATCCTGTTCATCTCCACGCGCCGCGACGGCCGTTCGCTGGGCGACCTGGTGAAGTCGGAAATGGGCACCGTGCCCGGCCTGATCGCGCTGTTCGGCTGTTTCATGATCATGATCATCATCCTTGCGGTGCTGGCGCTGATCGTGGTCAAGGCGCTGGCAGGCTCGCCGTGGGGCACCTTCACCGTGGCGGTGACCATCCCCATCGCCGTCTTCATGGGCATCTACACGCGCTACATCCGCCCGGGCCGCATCGGCGAGGTATCGGTGATCGGCTTCGTGCTGCTGATGCTTGCCATCATTGGCGGCCAGTACGTGCATGAAAGCGCCGCGCTGGCCCCGCTGTTCACGTACGACGGCAAGGCGCTGACGTGGATGCTGATCATCTACGGCTTCATCGCCGCCGTGCTGCCCGTGTGGCTGCTGCTGGCGCCGCGCGACTACCTGTCGACGTTCCTGAAGATCGGCACCATCATCGCGCTGGCCATCGGCATCCTGATCGTGGCGCCGGAACTGAAGATGCCGGCCTTCACGCAGTTTGCGCAAGGCGGCGGCCCGGTGTGGTCGGGCAACCTGTTCCCGTTCCTCTTCATCACCATCGCCTGCGGCGCGGTGTCGGGTTTCCACGCGCTGATCTCGTCGGGCACCACGCCGAAGCTGCTGGAAAATGAATCGCACGCGCGCTTCATCGGCTATGGCGCAATGCTGGCCGAGTCGTTCGTCGCCATCATGGCCCTGGTGGCCGCGTCGGTGATCGAGCCGGGCGTGTACTTCGCGATGAACAGCCCGGCGGCCGTGATCGGCACCACGCCGGAGGCCGTGGCACAGGCCGTGTCGAACTGGGGCTTCGTGATCACGCCGGACGTGCTGATCCAGACCGCCAAGGATGTTGGCGAAAATACGATCATCTCGCGTGCCGGTGGCGCGCCGACGCTGGCCGTCGGTATCGCGCACATCCTGCACCAGGTGGTGGGCGGCCAGGCCATGATGGCGTTCTGGTATCACTTCGCCATCCTGTTCGAGGCGCTGTTCATCCTGACCGCCGTGGACGCTGGCACGCGTGCCGGCCGCTTCATGCTGCAAGACCTGCTGGGCAGCTTCGTGCCGTCCCTGAAGCGCACCGAATCGCTGCCGGCCAACCTGATCGCCACCGCGCTGACCGTGGCGGCCTGGGGCTACTTCCTGTACCAGGGCGTGGTCGACCCGCTGGGCGGCATCAACACGCTGTGGCCGCTGTTCGGTATCTCGAACCAGATGCTGGCCGCCGTGGCGCTGGTGCTGGGCACCTGCGTGCTGGTCAAGATGAAGCGCGGCCAGTACGCCTGGGTGACGCTGCTGCCCACCTGCTGGCTGCTGATCTGCACGCTGACCGCCGGCTGGCAAAAGCTGTTCGACGCCGACCCGAAGGTGAGCTTCCTGACGCACGCGTCGAAGTTCAGCGCCGCCATTGCCGAGGGCAAGGTGCTGGCACCGGCCAAGACGATGGAGCAGATGCACCGCATCGTCTTCAACGACTACCTGGACGCCGGCCTGTGCGCGCTGTTCATGTTCGTGGTGCTGTCGATCGTCTTCTACGGCTTCAAGACCGCCATGTCGGCCCGCAACCAGGGCAAGCGCACCGACAGCGAAACGCCGTTCGAGCCGCTGCCGGCCCAGGCATCGGCCGCCTCGCACTGACCCAAAGGAGCCACACATGCTGGATCAGATCGGAAACATGGGACGTTACCTGGGCCAGTCGCTGCGGCTGATGGTGGGCCTGCCCGACTACCAGACCTACGTGGCCCATATGGAGAGCACCCATCCGGACCGCGCGCCCATGACGTACGAGGAATTCTTCCGCGAACGCCAGGAAGCCCGGTACGGTGGGGGGCAGGGCAAGTGCTGCTGACGGCGGCGCTGGCCCGGCCTTCCGGGTAAAAATAGAAAGCGGCCCTGCGGGGCCGCTTTTTTCATGCGCCAGTCCGCGCTGACTTTGTGACGTATCATTGCGCGCTGTTGCGCCGGAACATCGCTTTTTAACGGTTCGATACCGTTTCTGCAGCGGGTTACAGCACCTCACAACTGGTTACAGCAAGCGCAGGGCTGCTTCTCTACACTCCGTTTCCAGATACACACCACATAAGGAAAATACGATGTCTCGCCATCCTCTCCGCAACCTGACTCTGGCTCTTGCCCTCTCGGCGGCTACGCTGCCGGCGTTTGCAGGAGGTGATCTGAACAACGCGCTCGGCGGTGGCCTGGGTGGCGTGGCAGGTGCCGCTGTCGGTGGTGCACTGGGCGGTAGCACCGGGTCGATCATCGGCGGCGCAGTCGGCGGTGGCGCCGGCGGTGCGCTGACCTCGAATCGCCGCGAACGCACGGGCGCCATCATCGGTGGCGCACTGGGCGGCGGCGCAGGTACCGCAGCCGGCAACGCCATGGGCGGCCGTACCGGCGGCCTTGTCGGCGCCGGTCTGGGCGGCGCAGCAGGCGCCGCACTGGGCGGCAATGTGTCGCGCAGCAACTCGTACGACGATGACCGCCGCTACTACAAGCGCGGCAAGCATCGTCACCATCACCACGATTAATGCAAAACGGGCCCTGCGGGGCCCGTTTCTTCATGCAGACTTCCAGTTTTCAGAATTGGCTCGTGGCCCAGGCATTGACCGAGTGGATGACGTGGCTTGCGGCCAACGCAAGGATACGTGCGTATCGACCCACCCCACAGGTCTGACACCTCCGCCGCCAGAAAACAAAAAACCCGTACCGGTTGGTACGGGTTTTTTTCGGATGCGGGGCGGGTCAGATCTTGGCGCCGTCCGAGTAGACGTCGAACGACTTGGCGCCGTCGGTGAACGTATCGAACTTGCCAGCCTTGGCACCGTCCGTGAACGTGTCGAACTTGCCGGCCTTCGCGCCGTCGGTGTACGGGTCGAAGCGGGTGGCCTTGGCGCCATCGGTGTAAGGGTCGAACTTGCCGGCCTTGGCAAAAGCGGGGGCGGCGGACAGGGCAACAACGGCTGCAGCGATCAGGGCGATTTGTCGGCTCATGGCGAATCCTTCACTTTATTCGTGGATGCCGCTGTTTTAAAGATTGCTGCGTCGCGGCATCGGTTAGCGTGATATTAGGCATTCCCCTGATATGAATAAATACCCGCGTCCACAATGATTGATTGTGGTTTCAACAATAAACTACCCGTACCGTGTAAAAGTTCACGGCGGACGCGGGAGACTATGTCATGGATCGGCTGCAATCGATGCGCGTCTTCGCCAAGGTAGTCGAACTTGGCAGCTTCGCCCGTGCGGCGCAGCAACTTGAAATGTCCAACGCCGTGGTCACGCGCTATGTGGCCGATCTGGAAAGCCATCTCGGCACGCGGCTGCTGAACCGCACCACGCGCAGCCTGTCGCTGACGGATGCCGGCGAGACCTACCTGCAGCGTTGCGCACAGATTCTTGAAGACGTCGAAGAGGCGGAGTCGATCGTCACCGCCCGGAGCCAGTCGTTGTCCGGCACGCTGCGGCTGGTGGCACCGGTCATGTTCGGCCTGCACCTGCTGCCGCAAACCCTGGAGCGGTTCCATCAGCGTTATCCGGACGTGGTCTTCGACGTGCAGTTGTCCGACCGCGTGATCGATATCGTTGAGGAGGGACGCGACGTCGGCGTGGTGCTGTCCGACCTTGGGCTCGGCTCGCATCTGGTGGCCCGGCCGCTGATCTCGGCCGAAATCATCCTGTGCGCCTCGCCGGGCTATCTGCGCGAGCATCCGCCGCTACGCACCGCCCACGACCTGTCCAATCATCGCGCCATCGCCATGCGCATTCCCACGGCCGAGCATGAGTGGACGCTGTCCGGCCCGGAAGGGGAGGTGACCGTGCCGATTCGCCCCGGCCTGCTTTGCAGCAATGCCGAACTGGCACACCAGGCGGCGCTGGCCAATATGGGCATCGCGATGCTGTCGTCGTACCTGGCCCGGCCCAATATCGAGGCGGGACGTCTGATGCACATCCTGCCGCAGTACCAGTTGCCGCGCCGCGACGTGAGCGTGGTCTACCCCAGCCGCAAGTTCCTGCCCACCAAGGTGCGGGCCTTCATCGACTTCCTGCTCGACGAGGGCAAGCAGCGGGCCGGCGAGAATCTCGTCAAGCTGGCCAGCCAATAAAAAAGCGAGGCTTCTGCCTCGCTTTTTCGTTTGCCGCCCGGGAACCGTGCGAGTGCTTACTCCTCGGCTTCCGCCGTCTGCTTGGCCTTCTTGGCCGCAGTGGTCTTTGCGGCTGTCTTCGTGGCTACCTTCTTGGCCGGCGCGGTCCTGGAGGCAGCCTTTTTGGCAGGCGCTTTCTTGGCAGGCGCCTTGGCAGCCGTTTTTGCGGCGGCCTTGGCCGGCGCGGCCTCGGCTTCCTCGCCCTTGGCTGCCGACTTCGCCGCCGCGGACTTCGCAGCCGGCTTGGCGCCCGCCTTGGGCTCGCGTGCCTCGAACTCGAAGCCGATCTTGCCGTCCGGCTGCTTCACCAGGAACGCCTTGAAGTTGCGGCCCGTGCGCGACGACTTGAAGCCCGTCAGCAGGTCCGTCTTGCCGGCGGTCAGCAGCTTGCCGATCTGCTCGCGCGAGATTTCCTGCTGCAGGATGATCTTGCCGGTCGTGAAATCGCAGGTCTTCTCGCTGCCCACGGCGTTCTCGCAGACGTACTTCATGCCGTGCTCGTAGACCTGGCCATTGCACTTCGGGCAGTGGCCCACAGGCGTCTGCCCGCTGAAGTCCACCGGTTCGTCGTCTTCCTCGTCGTTCTGCCCGAAGTCGAACTCCATCTTCCAGTGGCCTTCGTCATCCTTGGCCAGCTTCAGGATGGCTGCGAACGGACGGCCCATCTTGCTGCGGAAGCCCTGCAGCGGACCGATTTCCTTCTTCTGCAGCAGTTCCTCGACTTCGTCGATCTCGAACTGGCGCCCGCCCGGGATCTTGCTGATCGAGAAGTCGCACGCCGTACAGGCAAAGCGACGGTAGTTTTCCTTGACCTGGCCCCCGCACTGCGGGCACGGCGTGTCCAGCGTGGCGTAGTCGCCAGGGATCGTGTCGCTGTCGTATTCCTTGGCGCGCTTGACGATCTGCTGCGTCATCTGCGCGATCTCGCGCATGAATTCATCACGCTTCAGACGGCCGCGCTCGATCTGCGACAGCTTGTGTTCCCACTCGCCGGTCAGCTCGGCCTGGGTCAGTTCCTGCACGCCCAGGCCGCGCAGCAGCGTCATCAGCTGGAACGCCTTGGCGGTCGGAATCAGCTCGCGCCCTTCGCGCACCAGGTATTTTTCGGTCAGCAGGCCTTCGATGATGGCCGCGCGCGTGGCTGGCGTGCCCAGGCCCTTGCCGGCCATGGCCTCGCGCAGCGCGTCGTCGTCCACCAGCTTGCCGGCACCTTCCATCGCCGACAGCAGCGTCGCTTCGTTGTAGCGGGCCGGCGGGCGCGTACTCAGGCCGAGGGACTCCACCTTGTCGGTCTTGACGCGCTCGTCCTTCTGCACCGGCACCAGATTGGCGTCCTTGTCGTCCTTACCCTGGGCTTCGCGGCCGTAGATCACGAGCCAGCCCGGATTGACCAGCACCTTGCCTTCGGTCTTGAAGTGATGGCCGGCTACCTCGGTGATCCGCGTGGTCACCTGGAACTCGGCCGCCGGGAAGAACACGGCCAGAAAGCGGCGAACGACCAGGTCGTACAGCTTCTGCTCGGGCTCGGACAGGTTCTTCGGCGCCTGCAGCGTCGGGATGATGGCGAAGTGATCGCTGATCTTGCTGTTGTCGAAGATCTTCTTGTTCGGTTTCACCCAACCCTGCGACAGGATCTTCTTGGCATGCGGCAGGTAGTTCGGCGAACTGTCGGCCAGCATGTCCATGGTCTGCTTGACCGTGTCGAGGTAGTCCTCGGGCAGCGCGCGGGCGTCGGTACGCGGGTACGTCAGCACCTTGTGCTTTTCATACAGCGCCTGCGCCAGGCCCAGCGTGTTTTTGGCCGAAAAGCCAAAACGCGAGTTGGCTTCACGCTGCAGCGTGGTCAGGTCGAACAGGGCCGGCGACTGCTGCGTGGATGGCTTCGATTCCTCGGTGACCGTGCCCGGCTTGTCGCGGCAGGCCGCCACGATGCTCTTGGCCTCGGCTTCGCTCCACAGGCGCGACTCGCGTGCCTCGGCGTCGAACTCGTTCTTCTTGAACTTCGGGTCGAACCAGCGGCCCTCGTACAGGCCGGCGGCGGCGATGAACTCGGCGCGCACTTCCCAGTAGTCACGCGGCACGAAGTGTTTGATCTTCTCTTCGCGCTCCACCACTATCGAGAGCGTCGGCGTCTGCACCCGACCCACCGTGGTCAGGAAGAAGCCGCCGCCCTTGCTGTTGAAGGCCGTCATCGCGCGCGTGCCGTTGATCCCGACCAGCCAGTCGGCTTCGGAACGGCAGCGGGCCGCGTCGGCCAGCGGCAGCATTTCCTCGTCCTCGCGCAGCGCGGCAAACCCGTCGCGGATCGCCTGCGGCGTCATCGACTGCAGCCACAGCCGGCGCACGGGCTGCTTGGCCTTCGCCTGCTGGGCGATCAGCCGGAAAATCAGTTCGCCTTCGCGCCCCGCGTCACAGGCGTTGATCAGCGCGGTCACGTCCTTGCGCTTGATGAGGCGGTTGAGCACCTTCAGGCGCGATTCGGTCTTGGGGATCGGGCGCAGGTCGAAATGCGGGGGAATCACCGGCAGATTGGTGAAGCTCCACTTGCCTCGCTTGACCTCGTAGTCGTCGGGCGCGGCGATTTCCACCAGGTGGCCAACCGCCGAGGACAGCACATAGTCGTCGCTCTCGAAATACTCGTCGTGCTTGGCAAAGCCCCCGAGGGCGCGCGCAATATCGGCGGCGACCGATGGCTTTTCCGCGATGATGAGGGCTTTAGACATTCAACGGGTCCTTGTGGCGCCACTGCAAAAGTGCAGTTCGCGCCTCTTGAAATTCACGGCAAACTATGTAAACAGCAGGCCTGGGCTTTGAGGCGCCAATAATAAGCGCGGTTCCGACGGGCGTGCAAGCGACCGCCGCCGCCCACCCTGACCACGCTCAACCGTTATCGGCACCGCTGCCAAGCAACCAGGGCAGCACTTCAGGGATGTCTGGCGCGGCGCCGGCCATGGCTCCTGCGCGCGTCAGCATCCGGTCCAGCACGTCGAGGTGGGGCAACACGGTTCCGTAAAACTGCGGTGCGCCGCCAGCGATGGGCTGAATCAATACAGTAGGAAAGTTTTCGATGTCGATGTCCTCTCCCAGATAGTCGGAGTGGGTTTCGACATCGATCCAGACGAAACAGTCGTCCGGATAACGTGCCGCCAACGCCGCAAAGCCCGGCAGATAGTCCTTGCACGTGCCACACCATGCGGCGCAAAGACAAGCCACCAGCCGTCCCAGCGGACGGGCATGAAGCGCCTGGCGCAGGGCTGGGGCATCCTGCTCGGGGAAGTAAACGGCCATTCCAGTCGAAAAGTGAGGCAAACGCGATACCGGATCATGCCAGACGCCGGAAACGGTTGCCTGGCAGGCGCTCGGCCACGCCGGCCAGCTCCAGTTGCAGCAGTTCGGCCGATACCGCCTCCGCCGCCATGCCGGTGCCCTTGCACAATGCGTCGAGCGTGACAGGATCATAGGCGAGCGCCGCTCCGAGCGCGTCGGCCGCCGTCTGCCGCGGGGTGGGCGGCACCGATACCTGGCTGGCCTTCGTCCCCGCAGGCGCCCTGTTGGCGCTGCCGGCGTCGGCGGGGGTCGCCAGGTCGGCAAATTCCTCGAACACGTCGGCCGGCGACTCCACCAGCTTGGCGCCCTGGCGGATCAGCTTGTGGCAGCCGCGCGAAAGCTCGGCGTGGATCGAACCGGGGATCGCAAAGACCTCACGGCCGATTTCGGACGCCAGGCGGGCCGTGATCAGCGACCCCGACCGCTCGGCAGCTTCCACCACCAGCACGCCACGCGCCAGCGCCGCGATGATGCGGTTGCGACGCGGAAAATGGTTCGGCAGTCCCGGCGTACCCAGTGGGAATTCGCTGACGATGGCGCCGCCGGCATCGACGATCTGGTGCGCCAGCTTGTGATGCCTGGCCGGATAGACGATGTCTACGCCGGTGCCCACGATGGCGACCGTGCCGCCGGGCCCCTCCAGTGCCGCGGCATGCGCGGCGGCATCGATGCCGAGTGCAAGCCCCGACACCACGGTCAGCCCGGCATCGGAAAACGCTGAAGCGAACGCCTGCGCATTGCGGACGCCCTGTGCCGTGGCATGCCGCGCGCCGACGATACCCAGTGACGGCGCCTGCAGGCGCCCAGCCTGGCCGTTGACGTAGAGCACCAGGGGCGGATCGGCCAGGTCGAGCAGGCGCGCCGGATAGGCACGGTCGCCCATCGTGACCAGATGGTGGTCAGGGGTGTCGAGCCACTGCAGCGTGCGATCGATCCGGGCGGATACGTCGGCGTCGGGAGGCGCGGCGAGCGCGCGCGCCACCGCGGGCTCCGCGGCGTCGCGGAGCTTTGCAGGGTCCTGGGCCAGCACGGTCTGGGGCAGTCCGAAAGCCGCCAGCAGACGGCGGCCGGCCTGCACCGAAACACCGGGGGTGGCCGTCAGCCGCACCCAGGCAGCCACTTCGGCTGGGTCGCGAGTCGAATCGGTCATCGAACAACGCGGCGGCGCGTGCTCACGCACGCGCACGCCCGTTACTGCGGGCTGGTGGCGCGGTCGCCGACCTTCATCACATTGCTGGCATCAGTCACCAGCGCATAGGCGATGCCCGGGAAGACGCGATATACGTAGGCCAGGCCATAGCGGTCATCCGGCAGCGTGATGCTGCGGTTGCCGTCGGTCGGATCCTTGGCTACGCCGCCCACGCGCGACAGCGCCAGCACGTGACCCGGTTCCAGGCCACCGTTCGCGCCCAGGTTCAGCACCACCACCTGCTTGGCGCCACCGTACTCCACGCCGCCATAGACGGCGGCGATGCGCGCGTCGACGTTGTTTTCCGGCGCATGGGGCACGTAGCGCACCAGTTCACGGGCCGGCTGCGGCAGCAGCAGCGACCCCGCGCCCATTTCCTGCGGAGACTGGGTGGCCTGGACCGTGGTGACCGCGTCCGGGCCTTCCGGACCGCGCATCACGCGCACGCTTCCCTGGTACTGGGCTTCGAAGCCGATCACGGCATTGCTGACGGGGTCGCGCACCGGCAAGGCCGGCTTGAACGCCTGCCAGTCGCTGCCGATCGCCGCGTCGGTCGGTGCGATACCGCGCACGTAGCCGGTATCGCCCCGCCCCATGTAGACGCGGGCATCGGTCAGCGCAACGATCCGCGCCGACGCGTCCACCGCATCCTTTTCCACGACCAGCGGACGCGTCAGGAACGGCTCGATGTCGGACGCAGGAATGCTCAGGATCGCCTCGCCGTTGCCGCCCTCGCCGCGCACGCGCGGCGACAGGCGGCTGTCGCCATGGGCGCCCCCCGGCGCCGTGGTCGACAGGTACGCGCGGCCATCACGCTGCACCAGGTAAAGGATCTGTCCAGGGTAGATAAGGTGCGGATTGCGGACCTGCTGGCGGTTCATGCCCCACAGCGCCGGCCAGCGCCATGGCTGGCGCAGATACTGGCCCGAGATGCCCCACAGCGTGTCGCCCGAGCGCACGGTGTACTGGCTGGGCGCATTGGGCGCCAGTTCGGAAACGGGGATACCCTCCTGGGCGGTCGCATCGGCCTGGGCGAGCTGAGCCGCCGAGACGTTCAGATCGGCCGCCTGAACCGCCATGCCGGCTCCAGCTGTGATGCCGGCGACACATAACATGGCGAGGGTGAACGCGTACAGCCTGCGGCCCGACGCCGCCTGTTCTTTGGTAAGATCGCGCATTTTCCTGACCGGTCGGGAGAACGACCGGATTGACCCTAGGTAGAGCGTGCCTGCTGCGGCGCGCCTTGAATTTTTGTACTAGCGCCCCGATTCTGCATGGAAACCCCGCACGCCGCAACGGCGGCCGGGCAGTGGACAGCACCCGGCGTTGCGCCCGAGCATCATGGCCAAACTCGACATCCTCACCTACCCCGATCCTCGCCTCCATACCGTGGCCAAGCCCGTGGCGGTGGTGGACGACCGCATCCGCCAGCTGGTCCAGGACATGGCGGAAACCATGTACGACGCGCCCGGCATCGGCCTGGCCGCCACGCAGGTGGACGTGCATGAGCGCGTGATCACGATCGACGTTTCCGAAACGCGCGACGCGCTGATGGTGTTCATCAACCCGGAGATCGTCTGGGCCAGCGACAACCGCAAGGTCTGGGAAGAGGGCTGCCTGTCGGTGCCCGAAGTCTATGACCGCGTGGAGCGCCCCGACCGCGTCAAGGTGCGCGCGCTCAACGAAAAGGGCGAAACGTTCGAGCTCGATGCCGACGACCTGCTGGCCGTATGTATACAGCACGAGATCGACCACCTGAATGGCAAGGTTTTCGTGGAATACCTGTCTCCGCTCAAGCTGAACCGCATCAAGAGCAAGCTCCAGAAGCGCGTCCGCTCGCGCATGTAAGGATGTAACAGAGACATGCCACGCGGGTGGCGTCTGCTATCGTTACATCTTCCCAAGACACATCACGTACCGGCCGCTATGCGGCCGGTGTCGTTTCTCCCTGCGGATTTCCGTCATGACTCAAGTCCAGCCACTGCGCGTCGCGTTTGCCGGCACGCCCGAATTTGCGCGCGTTGCCCTTGAGGCCATTCACGCCGCCGGCTTCCCGGTGGTGGCCGTCCTGACCCAGCCCGACCGGCCTGCCGGCCGCGGCATGCAGCTGCAGTCCAGCCCGGTCAAGCAGTTCGCGCTGGAAGCGGGGCTGGCCCCCGTGCTGCAGCCGCGCTCGCTGCGGCGCAACGGCAAGTATCCCGAGGAGGCCGGCGCCGCGGTCGACACGCTGGCGCAGATCGCCCCCGATGTCATGGTGGTGGCTGCCTATGGCCTGATCCTGCCGGCCGAGGTCCTCGATCTGCCGCGCCATGGGTGTCTGAACATCCATGCGTCGCTGCTGCCGCGCTGGCGCGGCGCGGCACCGATCCACCGTGCCATCGAGGCCGGCGACGCCGAGACCGGCATCACGCTGATGCAGATGGACGAAGGGCTCGATACCGGCGCGATGCTGTCGCGCGAATCCGTGGCGATCGGGCCCCAGGACAGCACAGGCAGCCTGCACGACACGCTGGCCGCGCTGGGCGGCCGCATGATCGTCGATGCCCTCCGGCAGCTGGCCGCCGGACAGCCGCTGGCGGCCACGCCCCAGCCCGAAGCCGGCATCACCTACGCCGAGAAGATCGCCAAGGACGAAGCGCCGCTGGACCTGACCCGCCCGGCCGCCGCGCTGGCCAGCCAGGTGCGCGCCTTCAATCCGTTCCCGGGGGCCACGATCCAGGTGGGCGACACCGTCATCAAGTGCTGGCAGGCGCTGCCGCTGGCCGCCGCCACGAGCCTGCCCTATCCGCCTGGCACCGTGCTGGCGGCGGATGCCGCCGGCGTGATCATCGCCTGTGGCGACGGCAGTGCACTGCAGGTGACCGAACTGCAGAAGGCCGGCGGCCGCCGCCAGCCGGCCGGGCAGTTCCTGCAGGCCATGCCGCTGCCGCCGGGTACGCGCTGCCTGGTCGGCGATGCGGGATAAGTTACCCTGACACCACTTTTCATCGTAAAACCCTGACATCAGCATTGAATTCCTGCGGTCCTGGCCCTATCTAACGAACATCGCGTCCCGCAGGGGCGGGTACGCGCCCTGATCGATCTCTCTGGAGACCAAACCATGTTCAACTGGGTCAAGACCTTCATGCTGATGGCCGCCATCACGGCGCTGTTCATCGTCATCGGCGGCATGATCGGCGGCCGTAGCGGCATGATGTTCGCGTTGCTGATCGCGCTGGGCATGAACTTCTTTTCCTACTGGTTCTCGGACAAGATGGTCCTGCGCATGTACAACTCGCAGGAAGTGGATGCCAGCACCGCGCCGCAGTTCTACAACATGGTGCAGGAGCTTTCCCAGCGCGCCGGCCTGCCCATGCCGCGCGTGTACCTGATCAACGAGGACGCGCCCAACGCCTTTGCCACGGGCCGCAATCCCGAGCACGCAGCCGTGGCCGCCACCACCGGCATCCTGCGTGTGCTGTCCGACCGCGAACTGCGCGGTGTGATGGCGCACGAACTGGCGCACGTGCAGCACCGTGACATCCTGACGTCGACCATCGCGGCCACCATGGCCGGTGCCATCTCGGCCCTGGCCAACATGGCGATGTTCTTCGGCGGCCGCGACGAGAACGGCAACCGTACCAACCCGATTGCCGCGATTGCCGTGGCCATCCTGGCCCCGCTGGCCGCATCGCTGATCCAGATGGCGATCTCGCGGGCGCGCGAGTTCGAAGCGGACCGGGGCGGTGCCGAGATCAGCGGCGACCCGCAGGCGCTGGCCAGTGCGCTGGACAAGATCCACCGCTATGCGCAGGGCATTCCGTTCCAGGCGGCCGAGGAACATCCGGCCACGGCGCAGATGATGATCATGAATCCGCTGTCCGGCGGCGGCATCGCCAACCTGTTCTCGACGCACCCGGCCACCGAGGAGCGCATCGCTCGCCTGATGCACATGGCGCAGACCGGCAGCTATCCAGCGTGATGCCGGGATTTGGCCAGTTTGACCGGCCAGTCCGCGACAACGGGTAAACTGCCCGCTGTGTTCCCCCGGGGACCGGCGGGCATTCTTGTATCCGCCCGGCCCGACGCCCGTTGCGTCACTCCTTTTCCTACGTTGCCTGTCTGATTTTCCGTATGCGCCTGCCTCACGAATCCCTTGCCTTCCAGATGCTCGGTGCTGCCGCGGCCATTCGCGGCGTGCACGAAGGCGCGGCCCTGCCGCAGGCCATCGAAGATGTTGCCACCCACCTGCGGCTGGACCGCGTGCGCGACGCCGCCACGCGCGGCGCCATCCAGGATCTGGCCTATCGCTCCGTGCGCCTGTTCGGCACCACGCGCGCGCTGGTGACGCAGCTGGTGACGCGTCCGCCCGGGGCGCTGGTCGATTCCCTGCTGGCCGTGGCGCTGGCCCTGCTGATCGAGGGCGAGGAGGGCGATGGCAGCAAGGTGGGGCGCGGCGGCTATTCCGATTTCACCGTGGTGGACCAGGCGGTCAGCGCGGCGGCCTCGGAGCCCAAGACCGCGCATGCGCGCGGGCTGGTGAATGCCGTCCTGCGCCGCTTCCTGCGCGAGCGCCGCGCGCTCATGCCGAAGATCATGCAGGACGAGGAAGCGCGCTGGAACCTGCCCGCGTGGTGGCTCGCGCAACTGCGCCGGGCCTACCCCGACCAGTGGATGGCCCTGGCCGAAAGCGTCAACGAACGCCCGCCGATGACCTTGCGCATCAATCCGAAGCGCATTTCGGTGCAGGCGTATCTCCAGGAACTGGCCAATGCCGGCCTGGCCGGCACCGCTGTCGGCGAGCAGGCCGTGCGTCTGGCGCGGGCCTTTCCCGTATCGCAGATTCCCGGCTTTGCCCAGGGCGACGTATCGGTGCAGGACGCCGGCGCGCAACTGGCCGCGCCGCTGTGCGAAGTTGCCGACGGCATGCGCGTGCTGGACGCCTGCGCGGCGCCTGGCGGCAAGACCGGCCATCTGCTGGAGCTTGCCGACATCCACGTGACGGCGGTGGAAAGCGATGCCGAACGCGCCGCGCGCATCCACGACAACCTGTCCCGCCTGGGACAACGCGCCGAAGTGATCGTGGGCGACGCGAGCCGCCCCAAGGACTGGTGGGATGGCCAGCCGTTCGATCGCATCCTGGCCGATGTGCCATGCTCGGCGTCGGGCATCGTGCGGCGGCACCCCGATATCCGCTGGCTGCGCCGCGAGTCCGACGTGGCGAGGCTGATGACCGAGCAGCGCCGCATCGTTTCGCAACTGTGGCCGCTGCTGAAACCGGGCGGCATCCTGGTCTACGTGACCTGTTCTATTTTCCCAACGGAAGGCGAGGAGCAGGCGCTCTGGTTTGGTGCGCAGCTTCCAGATGCGATACGATTGCAGGCGCCAGGGCAACTGCTGCCTGGCATCAAGGCGCCTGAGACGACCGGCAGCGGGACCGCCGGCAAGGCAAGCCTGCCATCGGATCACGATGGCTTCTACTACGCCCGCTTCCAGAAACGCGCCTGATATTTCCACCAATGCCGAACCTGCAGCGCCTGCTCGTCCTACGTGCCCCCGGCCGCGCGGTGCGCGAATGGCCGGCAGCACCGCTGGCCGGCATCCTGCGCACGTGGTACGCAACCGCTTTGCTGCTGCTGGCGCTGCTGGTGTACATGCCCCATGCTGGCGCACAGCTGATTGAAACCACCGAAGCGCGCATCGACTATCAGGACGGCGGCTTCGAGCTTGGCGCTTCATTCGACTTCGATCTCCCGCCCGCGCTCGAAGACGCCCTGCACAAGGGCATCTCGCTCTATTTCGTGGTCGACTTCCAGCTGTCGCGGTCACGCTGGTACTGGTTCGATGAAAAGCCGGTCAACACCTCGCGTTCGGTGCGCCTGTCGTATCAACCGCTGACGCGGCAATACCGCGTGTCGACCGGCGGGCTGCAACTGCCGTTCAACCGCCTGAAGGGCGCGCTGCAGTTCATCCAGCAGGTGCGGGGCTGGCGCGTCTTCGAACGCCGCGACGTGAAGACCGGCGAGACGTATCACGCCGAGACGCGCATGCGGCTGGATCTGTCGCAACTGCCCAAGCCGTTCCAGATCAACGCGGTGAACACGCGCGAGTGGAACCTGTCGTCGGAGTGGAAACGCTTCAACTACACGGTGCCCACCAACCTGGACGCACCGCCGCCCCCGCCCCCGCCCCCGCCGCCTCCGGTGGCTCCGCCGGCGCCGCCGGCCATGCCGGGGTCCGCGCCGTCCGCTGCGTCGGCAGCCTCCGCCGAATTGCGCGCACCGTTCGCGCAGACGGTGTCGAACGTGCTGTCACCGAGCCAACTGGTCCAGCCGGCCAGCCAGCCATGAACGGCAATCCGTGGGATAGCCGCTTCCGCCGCGTGCTCTATCGCGTGGTGGTGGGCATCATCGTCTTTCTGGCGCTGGTGCTGGTGGGCCTGCTGGCCGGTGCATCGGCAAATACCGAATTCTTCGACCGCTACTTCACGCTGCTGTTCAAGATCAACCTCGTAGTCGGGGTGTTGCTGGTTCTGACGGTTGGCGCGCTCGCGTTCACGCTATGGGTACGCTACCGGCGCGGCAAGTTCGGGACGCGGCTGATGAGCAAGCTGGCCGTGTTCTTCGGCGTGGTGGGCGTGCTGCCTGGCGTGCTGATCTACCTGGTGTCGCTGCAGTTCGTATCGCGCAGCATCGAATCGTGGTTCGACGTGCGCGTGGAAAACGCCCTTGAGGCGGGACTGAACCTGGGCCGCTCCACCATCGACAGCCAGCTGGCCGATCTGCAGGGCAAGGCGCGCCTGATGGCCGACCAGCTCACCGGCGCGTCGAGCATGGCGTCGTCGCTGCAGCTGAACCGGCTGCGCGAGCAGTACGGCATCCAGGAGGCGGCGATCTTCACCGGCAGCGGCCGCGTGCTGGCCACGGCGTCGAGCAGCTATGCCACGCTGGTACCCGACATTCCATCGGGCGTGCTGGCCGAACAGGCGCGCATGGCGGGCGGATACGCGGCCGTGGAAGGTGGCTCCGACCCCACCGGCGGCGACAAGGCCCCCGTCAATCTCGACAGCAGCCACCTGTACCGCATCCGCGTCATCATTCCGCTGGGCCCCGCGCCGGCCCCGGCCACGCCCGACGAAGCGGCACAGGCTTCGGTCAGCATCAGCGCCAGCGCGGCGGCGGCAGCCGCGGCGGCACGGGCACGCACGCGGCTGGCGCCGCCGGGCAGCCGCTGGGCCGGCTCGGGCCTTTCCATCGAACGCCGCCCCGAGGATGCCCCGGCCACGGGCTTCGGGCTGGTGGGCGACACGGTCCGCGAGGAACGCTACCTGCAGGTGCTGCACCCTGTGCCGGCGGTGCTGGCGCGCAATGCCGACGAAGTCCAGCGCGCCTACCAGGAGTACCAGGAAAAGGCGCTCGGACGTACCGGCTTGCGCAAGATGTACATCGGCACGCTGACGCTGACGCTGTTCCTGGCCGTCTTCATCGCCGTGATGCTGGCGCTGCTGCTGGGCGGGCAGCTGGCCCGGCCGCTGCTGATGCTGCTGCAGGGCACGAAGGAAGTGGCCGAGGGCGACCTGTCGCCCAAGCGTGAACTGAAGAGCCGCGACGAACTGGGCCAGCTGACGCAGCAGTTCAACCAGATGACGCGCCAGCTGTCCGAAGCGCGCATCGCGGTGGAAGACAACCGCGTGGCGCTGGAACAATCGAAGGCCTACCTGGAGAGCGTGCTGCAGAATCTGACCGCCGGCGTGCTGGTGTTCGACCGCCGCTTCACGCTGATCACGGCCAACCCCGGTGCCGAACGCATCTTCCGCCAGCCGTTCGCGGGCGTGCTGGGCCAGCCCGTCGAACAGATTCCCGGCATGGGCGACTTTGCCGACATCGTGCGCCAGGCGTTCTCGGAGCAGACCACACGCGAGGTGCTGGGCGGCTCGCAGCACTGGCAAAAGCAGATCGAACTGCCGCAGGGCGACGAAGAACAGCCGCTCACCTTGCTGGTGCGCGGCGCACACCTGCCGGGCGGCAGCCGCGACGAGCCCGGCTACGTGGTGGTGTTCGACGATATCTCCGATGTGATCTCGGCCCAGCGTTCCGTGGCATGGGGCGAGGTGGCACGCCGGCTGGCGCACGAAATCAAGAATCCGCTGACGCCGATCCAGCTTTCGGCCGAGCGCCTGCAGATGAAGCTGTCGCCCAAGCTCGAACAAGCCGACGCCGAAGTGCTAAAGCGCGGGGCCACTACGATCGTTAACCAGGTGGCGGCGATGAAACGCATGGTGGACGACTTCCGCGACTATGCGCGTACGCCGCCCGCGGTGATGCAGTCGCTGGCGCTGAACGCCCTGGCGGCTGAAGTCCTGCATCTGTACGGCATCGACGATCCGGCGGTGCACGAACACCCGGTGATTCATGCTGCGCTGGGCCCGGATCTGCCTGAAATAAAGGGCGATCCGACGCAGTTGCGGCAGGTGATCCACAACCTGCTGCAGAATGCGCAGGATGCGGCGGCGGACAACCTGGCGGCCGGTAGGGCGGCGCCCCATATCACTCTGCACACCGAGACTGTAGAATACAAAGATTCCGCCGGCGAAGACCGGCAAGCCGTCAAGTTGTCCATTACGGACAATGGTCCTGGATTCGCACCACGTATCCTGAGTCGTGCGTTCGAACCGTATGTGACCACCAAAGCCAAGGGTACGGGTCTCGGGCTTGCGATGGTGAAAAAGATCATTGACGAACATGGCGCGCGCATTGAATTGCGCAATCGCATGAACGGTACCGAGATCGCGGGAGCGCAGATCTCGATCCTGTTCGTTAAACTGGCTTAAATCTTGCGCGCCGGCGCCTCCGGTTGCGCTGCGGTGGGGTTAAGAGGGGAAGTATGGCAACCATCCTCGTAGTCGATGACGAAATGGGAATCCGGGAGCTGCTTTCGGAGATTCTCAGTGACGAAGGACATGTGGTCGAACTTGCGGAAAACGCCCAGAAGGCGCGTGAATTCCGTGCGAACGCCACGCCTGACCTGGTGCTGCTCGATATCTGGATGCCGGATACCGATGGCGTAACGCTGCTAAAGGAGTGGTCGGCGCAGGGCTATCTGACGATGCCCGTCATCATGATGTCGGGGCACGCCACGATCGATACCGCCGTGGAAGCCACGAAGATCGGCGCCCTGAATTTCCTTGAGAAGCCCATCGCACTGCAGAAGCTGCTGTCTGCCGTGGAAGCCGGCCTGGCCCGCGGCATCGAGCGCCCACGCACCGCGCCTGCCGCAGCCGCACCGCTGACGTCGACCGGCATGCCGGAAGCGGCCGCCGCGACTGTCGCACCGGCCGAGGCACCTGCCGAGGTAGCCGCCAACGGCAACCCGTCGCGCGGCGTGCCCGAGGGCGAAATGCAGTTCTCGTTCGATATGCCGCTGCGCGAGGCGCGCGACCTGTTCGAACGCGCGTATTTCGAGTATCACCTGGTGCGCGAGCACGGCAGCATGACGCGCGTGGCGGAAAAGACCGGCCTGGAGCGCACCCACCTGTATCGCAAGCTCAAGCAGCTGGGAGTGGAACTGGGCCGCAACAAGCCCGAACCGACCGAACAGTAGGCCGTGACGCAGAAATCGCTTGACGAGGGCTAATCCCCCAGTTATAGTTTCGCTTCTTTGGCCCGGTAGCTCAGTCGGTAGAGCAGAGGATTGAAAATCCTTGTGTCGGCGGTTCGATTCCGTCCCAGGCCACCAGATTTGACAAGGGAACGGACGCTTCGGCGTCCGTTTTCTTTTGTGGCACTGTGCCGTGTTTGTGCCGTAGGGTGCCAAGGTTGTCCGCATAGGCCGCGATATGGTCCCGGCCGAGGTGGGCGTACCGCAGCACCATCTGGTAGCTGGCCCAGCCGCCGAGCTGCTGGAGCACCGGCAAAGGGGTCCCGGCCTGCACATGCCAGCTGGCCCACGTGTGCCGCAGATCGTGGAACCGCAGCCCATCCAGCCCGGCGCGCCGGCACGCCTTCTGCCAGGCGTGGTTGTAGATCCGGCCCACCGGCGCCCCCTGATACGTGAACACGTAATCCCGATGCTCGCCGCGCTGCTCGGCCAGCACCTCCAGCGCATCCCCGTTCAACGGTACCGAAATGACCCGCTTGGCCTTCGCCTGATCGGCGTGGATCCAGGCGAGCGCCCGCGCGGTATCGACCTGCGCCCACTCCAGCAAACGGACGTTTGACTCCCGCAGCCCGGTGGCCAACGCGAAGCGCGCCATCTGACGCAGATGGCCCGGCAGCTCATCGAGCAGGCGATGCGCCTGCGGCCGGGTCAGCCAGGTCAGGCGGCTGCCGCCTTCCGGCAGCTTGCGGATCGGCGGGACGACATCCACCCAACCTTCCTGCCGGCAATGGTTGAGGATGACCGACAAAGCGGCCATGTGCCGGTTCACGGTCGCGCCGACCACGCCTTCCTCCAGCTTGCCCTCGATCAGGGCATTGACCCGGTCGCGGTCAATGTCGCGCACCGACACGCCCGCGAGCTTGCCGGTCAGCCAGCGCAGGCGCTGCTTCACGGTCTCCAGCGACCGGAGGTGCTGGTTCTGCTTGAGCCAGTGCACCACGGCCGTCTCCCAGCTCACCGCCGGGCGCTCGCCGAGCTTCTTTTGCCGCCAGTAATCACTCGCAACCTTGGCGGCAAATTCCTCCGCCTGCCGGCGGTCTTTGGTGCCAGTAGAGCGTCTAACTCGCGTACCGTCGATACCGAGGTCGACCCACCAGGGACCGTTTTTTGTTCTTTTGAAGAGGTGCATGCGGCCCGTTCCCCGTACCTTTTACGAATCCAATCTATCACATCGACATCGACCAGCACCCAGGCCCTGCCGACCTTGGCGGCCGGCAAGCCATGGCGCCGGATGCATTCCGAGACCGTATCGGGCGTGGTGAACAGCCACGCCGCGGCCTGCTCCAGGCTAAGCGTCTTCACTGATGGCCCTTAGCTTGTTTGTGGTTTAGCTTTTCCGCGTCATTACGGTACCGCCTGTCTGGCGGAGCGTTTTCGGAGTCCCCATGCGTTGCGCCGCCTGCCTTGCCCTTTCCGGGAAGCCTGCCATCTGTGCTCCTCACGCGGCACTGCGACGCGACTATCGCGCCGAACTGGCGCTCGCTGATCTGGCCGGGGATACCGTCGCCGATCTGCCCTGGATGTTCCGCTGCAACAACTGCGGCGAAGGGCTCTGCAAAGACGACGCAACAGACAGCTGGGAGCTGATCCGCTAACCAATGGCGAGTCATGCGGCACCTCCGGGCGCGTCCGGCGCGATTCCGGCCCCCAGTAACCGGCGGCGAATGGTCATGGCGCGGGCCTGTGAGCACCCGACGAACTGGCGAATCGCCGCGACGGTCGGTTTGAGGTCGCCGCGCCGCACTGCCGCCGCGACCTGGTCGTCTTCCGCGTGACTGGTGTCGCTACTGGCTTCGTTACCGCTCTCTGGCGCCGCAGTCACGGCATGCGCCTGTGGGGCGGGACACGGTAACGCCCGCTCGGTACCGGCGGTACGCCGTGACGCGACCCGCAGCCACAGCGCACAGCCCACCAGTTCCAGGCAGATCGCCGCGACCAGTTGCGTGGCCAGCAGCACGGTATCGGCATGCGCCCCGATGGCTGCGGCGAGCAGACGCGCCGCCGGATCGAGTCGCGCCCGGTCGACGTCCGATGCGTGGCGCTGTGCGGTGGCACGGGCGCGCTCGTCCTGTTGGATGGCCCGGCGCGCCTCTTGTTCTTCCGCGTCGAGCGCCTCGGCCCGCTGCTGCAGCGCGGTGAGCCGTGCCGCCGCGAGTGGGCAATTGCGGCAGTTGGGAGCCAAGGCCTGCAACCGCGCGATATCGCCGCGCACCGTGGCGCGTTCCGCAGTGACCACCGCGAGGGGCCGCGCCGTCGCCCGCACCTCCGTCAACCACGTCGCTGTGGCTTCGGATTGGCGCTGTGCGCGCGCATCGCCAGCGTGACCATTGGCCGCCGCGAAGAACGCGAGATGGCCCCACACCACGGATACCAGGCACGCGCACCAGAGCGCCCAGCTTGCGACAGGTAACCGCTTGCCAGTCGATAGCACCGCAGGCAGCTGGTGGACCGCCAGCGTCAGTAGCACGGCGACCGCAGCAATCAGCGCCCGCTCGGCGAGCGTGCCGCCCCGATTCCAGGCGCCGGCCGCCGATAGCCACGCGGCAACCAGAGAACACGCCGCCGCCAATGCCGTCGTCCAGCCCAGCGCGATCCGTTGTACGTGTCCCTCCATCATGCGGTCTCCGTGGTCGGTGTTTGCGAGGCCGGGATGCAACCCAGTTCGCGCGGCCCCGCGAGGCGGGCAGTGAATCGCGCGCCTCGGGGCGGGCGGCTGATCAGATTGCGTCGCACGCAGGTAATCGCTGTCTCCGCAGTACGTGCGCGGGCATACCAGGTCGCGCCGTAAGTCGGCGTCTTTGCCGGCCCGGCCGCGATGTCTACGGCCCATGTCTTCCATTCCTTGTCGCGCCAGAAGGCTGCAGCGAGCGCTGCATCGCCGAGGGGGATATGCGGTGCCGTCGCGCGGCCGTTGTACTGGCGCCAGGTCATGCCATCCCCTTACTGGGGTCGGCCCACTGCAGCGCATAGATCAGCATCGACAACCGTGCGCGCCATGGCTTTTCGAGATGCGCGGCCTGGTGCGCCCCGACTTCTATGGGCGCACCCGACATCGTATCTAGCGGCTGGCCGGCCATCAGCTGCGCTGGCGCTAGGTCGTCCAACACGGGCGAGCTGGACACCCACCAGGCGTACTCCAGCGCAGGGTGATCAACGCGCGGCCCCTCGACAAGTATGGCCTCGGCAATCGTGAGCAGGTTCTGACGTGTGGTTGCCGGGAAGTCGGCAAGGGTAGTTCCCATGGTGGCTGCCTCGGGGTAGAGGCCGTTACAGATGATCTGCGCCACGCGTTCGGCGTAGGTCGAAACGGGAAGGGAGTGGTTGGTCATGCTCTTTCCTCGATGTAGGCGATATCGCCGGTCTGGACCGGGCCGCTGGCGGTGGCGGTGTCATGCACCTGCAGCGTGGCGACCAGCAGCTGGCGGCGCGTGCAGGCTTTCTGCATCTCGTCGGTCAGGTTCAGGCCTTGGCCAATGGCACGGAACTCGTCGCCGTTGACGCCCATGCGGCCACGCGCGCGGAACCGCTTGCCCACCCCCGCGACGGCCATCACAGCGGCGTCCATCGCGTCGCGCAGCTCCCCGTTATCTGCGAAGTACAGGGTGGCAATGGCCTGACCGACGTTGATGCGAAACGCGAGTGTGTGCCAGGCGGATTCCTTGGCCGTGCCGTCGAGGATCTTGCTCAGCTCGCTATGGGGCAAGAGCTGAAGATCCGTTTCAGCCTTGCAACTGAAGCGAAAGCAAGAAGGTAGGCATTTCTCGCGCGGACGATGCACGCGACGACTCTTCCGGTGTTTGCTTGCGGGCATGATGTGCTCCTTGTGTCAGTCTTCGAAGTCGCCGGCAGCTCGACGCTTCAGGTCAGTGTGAGGGCCATGCGGGTGTGCCTCCTCGCGCGCCGCCATGGCGCGGGCAGCTGCCGCCACTGCGGCGCGCAACATGTCCGACATGTCGTCAAACGGAGTGGAGATTCGCAAAGCACGATGGGTGTGCCGCAACTGCGCATCGGTGACGACGGGCTTACTTGACATGCTCACGCTCCTGTGTTGCCCGAGCGGTCCTCGAACACCCAGCACTTGACGGTGTCAGGGCGCTTTGGGGCATGGGTATGCTCGGTGTTGAATCGCGCATTGATGGCGCTGTTGACCACCCGAAGATCGAGGAACTTGCGTGCCCGCGAGGTCTTGAGCACGCGCTTCAGTTCGGTCAGCGGGGGAAGGTTCAGGCGGCGGTCATTGGCCACCTGTTCAAAATGGCGCAGGCTGATGGCGATGACGCCACCGCCGCGAGCGTGGTTGAGCACCGCGTGATCGTCCTCGGCGGACTCGATGTGGTCGTACAGCTCCCAAAACTCCTGCACGAGCGGGTGATCGGCGCCGATGGCCTGCTGACGCTCCACTGCCATGCGCACGAGCTGCGCCTGGGCGGCGTCGCGATACGCGAGAGGCAGCGGCATCACGGCCGGCAGGCAGTCAACCAGCGCCATGATTTGCGCGTGGTTTTTTACCAAGCGCTGGTGCTTCACCTCTGGATGGGCGGCCAACTTCTCCTGGTAGAGCGGCATGCGCTCCGCGAACAACCTCAGGACGTCCTTCTCTTTGAGGATCGCTGACAGCAGGAAGCCCGACACGTCTTCGACGGCCGTCTGTTCCAGCGCCCGTGCAGCGGCGAAGGTGTCAGGACTCTGGCCAGAGCGGTCGAAGTACAGGTGGACGATCCGCTGCAGCACCGCCTCGCTCGCATTGACTTCGGCGTTCTGGCTGATGACCACGCTGCCACGAAAGGGCGGCTCGTACGTTTCGTTGCCGGCATTCTTGACGCCGCGTGCCCGCGTGCTGCGGCCGTTGTAGGCCGTCTTCAGCTCGTTCCAGTCGAAACCCTTCACCTTGGCGCCGTCTTCGCCACGGTCACCTTCGATCAGCACCACCGGCAGGTTCGACACCTGCGCGAAGTTCCGCGCACGCGCCGCGAGCGACGACTTGGACGGATCGAAGCCTTCATAGTCGCGACGGCCGCACAGCTTCCACAGGAACTCGATCAGCGTGGATTTGCCCGCGCCCGGTTCACCCACCACTTCGAGGAACGGGAAGCTCTTCTGCTTGATGCCTTCGCCTTCGCGGATCTGTTCGGCGAACAGGCTGCCCAGCCAGAACGCGAGCGCCACGATGGCCTTGGCGCCGAACGCGCGCCACAGCAGCTCTACCCAGTCGTAGGTCAGGCGCTTCAGGTCCGTGTTGATGGACAGGCCGGCCGATCCACCGATGGTCTTGATGGACAGGCGGCCGACATCGAAGAAGTCTTCATCATTGAGCGAGTAGAGCTTGCCGTCTTTGACCGCGACATCCGCATAGACATAGCACCCGTGTTCTTTCGAGTAGCCCACGTAATCGATGGTCTGCACGCTCTTGATGCGGTGCATCTGTTCCTTCAGATACGCATCGAGCTGACCGTTGGAGCCCGTGTAGAAGGCACCCGGCGCGACGGCGAGCAGGCGCTTCTTGAATTCGCCGGCCGAGGCGATCTGCGAGCTGGTGAAGGTGTTCTTGGCCGGCTCCGAATCGTGAGGGAAGGCCACGCGGAAGTAGTACCAGGCTTCGTCGGTCGCGGCGTTGGCCTGGTAGTACAGGACGCTGGGCAGGCATGTGGCGATATTGGTGATGGTGCCTGCCTTGAGCATTGCTTCATCGCGGATGTCGCCTTCGTCCATGTCGGGGTGCGCATGCCGCACCGCGTCCATTTCTTTCGTTAGCGCATCCAGATCCACCTTGAACCAGTACAGCTTGCTGTCGAAGTCAAAAGCAAACTGGCTCATGCTGGTGCGTCCATAGATCAGGCGTGCCTTCTCGGCCGGCGTCGGCGCCGCGATCAGGTCGCCCAGGTAGCGGTATTCGCCCAGATCGTGGTCAGTCAGCTTGCCGAGCTGGTGCAGGTCGTTCCAGTCGCGCTTCTTGGCGCCCACCTGTTTCGGTACGGCAATGGAGGCTTCCCAACCTTCCTCGCGGCTACGCTTGAGCCATTGCTTGCCATAACGGATGCCGGCCTTGTCGCCATCGAGCGCCCACACCAGCTTTGGCCGGTCCTTGCCGTTGGCGGCGCATTGCTCAGCCAGTCCGCGCAGCGCGAGGCCGGGATAGTTGTTGCAGGACATGGCCGATGCAGCGGCGATGCCGTGATGCAGGAGGGCGATGTTGTCGAAGATGCCTTCAACAATCCAAAGCTCCTGGACGTCGGTGAACGTGCTGCCGGGCGGCTGCCACCACATCCCACCATAGCTACCGTGAAAGGTAGCCTTGCGGTCACCGAAGCGGTGCGCCTGGTCGATGATGCGTTCCCAATAGACGCCTGGTGCGAGCTGGAAGCGCACGGTGGCGCTGCCGATCTTCAGCTCGTGGCTGTAGTAGCTCTCCTGCGTGTACCAGTCGCGCACCTTGGCGAGGTCGAAGCCTCGGGCGTCGCGCATATACGCGTTCACCGAGGCCTTCGGGTCTTCCGGTGTCGGCTGGAAGCGGTCGGACCAGCTCTCGAAAAGATCGGGGTACAGATCCTTGATGTGCAGCTCGGCACCGCAGTGGTTCAGGCGGTTGCAGCGCACGACCCACGGCGCTTCGCCATAGGCCCACAGCGTCTTCTTGCCGCAGGAGGGGCATACGCCGTTCTCCAGCTTCTCGCCGCCACGCTTCGATTTGAAGCTGTAGTCACGGAGCAGACGTGTGGCCGCCTCGCGCAGGATGGCATCCGTGTTGTCGCTACGGGTTGGGTTCATGAATCTTCGGGCAAAAGGAATCCCGCACGCCCCGGAAACGAGGCGCGTCGGTATGAATCAGCAGGGGTAGGGGCGGGAGACCTAGATCAGGTCTTCAGCAGGTCCAACTGCCTGTCGTCCACAGCTACGCCACGGGGGCGGCTGACAGGCAGATACGCTTTGGGGTCCGGCTTCATGCTGGGCGCGATGGTCGTGATGACAGACGTGATGGCCTTGCAGGTATAGGCGCAGTCAACGTTGGGGCATTGCCAGTAGCTTTCTTTCGAGAGCAGCGACACCACGCGGCTGGTGCGGATCTTCATGCGCGATTCGCAATGTGGGCAGGTCAGTTTCACAGCGATTTCCCCGGAGGTACAACCAATTTAAAAGCACGGCGTTTGCCCGTCATGCGCTCTGCGGTGCGCCTGATTCGGGACTTGGCCAGCCATTCAGCGGCCTGTTCTAGCGTCGCCAGTCCTTGCTGCTGGCGAATGTCTTCCAGCACTGCCTCCAGTTGCTCGGTCAGTTGGATTTCGATGTCCGGCATCTTCTCGGCAGCTCAAAAGTGACTTTGTTCAGGCGCTACGCGCCTCTACATTCGAACCAAGCGACAGAACCTCTTCGGCTTCGCGGAAGATGATCTGGCGCAGCAGGGTGGCGGGTTGCTCGCCCTGGTAGTTGGCCAGGGCTGTGATGAGGTCGAACTCGTAGTCGTTGAAGCGCAGCACCATGCGGTTGTCGCGCACTCGTTTCGGATCGGGATACATACGGTCCTCGATTGAAATGTTGGTGACGACGCTCAGGACGAGCGGCTCTCGTAGACGGCAAGGCCCTCAAGCAGCACCAGACGGGCCAGGCTCGACACGGAACGGTTCTCCTTGACGGCGAGCTGTTCCAGCTTCTTCCGCTCTGCGGGGAGCAGGCGAACGCATACCGGCTTGTCGCTGAGCACGCCTCGAGGGGAGCGGGTCCGGGGCGTTTTGGCTTGGGTCATGGCGGATATACTTGTGTGAGTTAGCGTTGCACAAACGCATTATTGCAGAAATCTGCAATGTGTCAATAACAGTTAGCGGAAATATGCATATCCACACGCGTCTGGTGGAGGAACGAGATCGTCTTGGCCTCACTCAAACGGAGATGGCTAAAAAGGGCGGCGTCGCGTTCCGAACCTATTGCGACTACGAATCAGGAAAGAGCGAGCCACGCGCGTCGTTCTTTGCCGATGCCGCGCTGCACGGACTGGATGTGCAGTACGTGGTAACGGGTCAGCGCTCCGGTGGCGCAATGAAGCCGGACGAGGAGATGGTGCTCGCGGGCTATCGCAAACTTGATGAACGAGGTCGTGCTGGCGTGTTGGCGCTGATCGGCGGTATGCAACCAGAGGCCGCGACAAAGCACCGCACGGAAATGGTCTTCAAAGGCGGGGTCGGCAGCGTCAACCAGGGCGACTATCACCAGAACGAAGCCCTCACGATCAAAGTCAGCGGCAAGCCAAAGCGCAAGGCCAAGGCTGAGTGAACCCTCTCCCGCCGGCGCAATACCCCTCACGTGGCAATTACAGCCGCCGCTGTACTGCCGTTGAATACCGTCTCTATCGCAATAACCACAAGGTGACGGTGGCGTAGAGGCACGCAAATCCGATCCGGCGCGACCGTCTCACAACGAGCATGGAAACGCGTTTTAAGTTCGACGGGGAAGTCGGTCAGGTCATTGGCGGGAGTGCCACCTTTACAGCGCCACAAACGTTTCATCAGGTCAATAACGTGACACTGAACACGCAAGTAGCGGAGCAGCAGTTGTCGATGCGCGAGCGCGTCTGTTTTGCCAGGCGGGTGGAAGACGTAGCGGCCGCGGAAGGTATCGAGCCAGACGCCGTATATCGCATCCTGCTTGAAGACTACGGCGGCACTACGGCCGGTGGCTTTAAGCGTTGGTTGACGGGCCCACGCCGATGGGTTGTGCCCGTCTGCACAGTCGTGGCGACTGGCATCATGGCACTGATCACCAGTGCGATATCGAAGGAAGAGCCGCCCTTGCACTGCCGCTGGGAAGGCAAGGATTTCTCAGTTGGTGCCGTTTCAAATATGGGCACACGAGACGCTTACGAATGTGTCTACGATGCTGGTGGTGCACAGCCCTATCTGTACTGGGTTCCCGCCCGTAATTTCGGGGCGCTTGGAAATGGACGCGGTGAGCAAACGGACAACGGGGCAATATGGAAAAGAGAATCCAATTAATAGAATCACATATGGAATCGGTAGAGCGTGTCTACAACACTCGTCTTAGCCGTTTCGGCGAACTGAAGACCGAATCCTTGCATAGTCTCACATCGGTGCTAGATGCAGCCGATATCAAAGTCCATGTCATTTCCTCAAGAGTAAAAACTCTGGAGTCAGTGTTGGGGAAATTGGAGCGTCAGAGCGGAAGTGCTGGTGTCGAATCAACGCTTTCCGAGCCTCGTTCGGACGATGCTGTGCTCGACTCAATCAGGGATATCGTTGGTCTGAGGGTCGTATGTCTGTTTCGTAGTCAGTTGGCGGACGTTGGAAAGCTACTTTCGCAAGCTTTTGAGGTCTTGGAAGAGGATCGAAAAACAGAGCGGAGCGACGTTGACCATTTCGGATATCTCTCCGATCACTACATTTGTCAGCTATCAGAAGAGCTTCGAGGACCGAGATACGATCACATTAAGAAAATGCCATTTGAGGTACAAGTACGCACCATTGGCATGGACGCTTGGGCAGCGGTTTCACACCATCTTGACTATAAATCAGACGCCGGGGTTCCAAAAAATCTGCTGAAGGACTTCTATGCGCTCAGCGGTCTTTACTTTGTCGCCGACACGCAATTTGCAGAGATATACAGGCGAGCCCAAGAACTACGGAGCGAACTGCAGGTAGCCGTCGATACTAAAAGCACTTCGTTGCCATCGGAAATTAATGTCGAGACCCTGTATGCCTTCCTGAAAAAGAGGTACCCGGACCGCACCACGAAAATCGAAGCTGTGGAGCCTTTGATAGCGGAGCTCCAACGCTCTGACATCAAATCGCTGGATCAACTCAGCCACCTGCTGGATCGCGGGCATGAGGCTTTTCTGCAGTTGGAGGCAGAGGATCCCCCACTTGTTGGAAGGGCGGGGAAAAAGGGACGCTATTTGTCAACAGGAGCAGCCCGCGTAACTCTGGATTTAGTGGTGGACGGATACTTCGAGCGGCGAACTCAGAAGGGCGGAGGGCCGAAGCGGAAGGCGCTCATCGCGAAGTACCAGAAGCTGGTGCCCGCATAGGATTGCGAGCTCGAGAAAGAGCCCAGCACGGGTCGTGCGGTTCTTGCAGCGTCTGCTTCCCGCAGCGCAAGTTGGCCGTCAGATCGGGCATAGCTCGGCCGGCCTGGCTTGCGGGCATGAGGACGTACGCCAAGCAGCGTTTCATGTACTGCCGTTGCGACGGCCGTGCCGACAGTGGCCTATGGTTCAACTGAATCCGGCCGTCGCATGCAAGCGGCGTAATTGAACGCTGACCTCGGGCCCCAATCAGGCGGCCAATGGCAGTGCCGCAGTGAGGCGATTGTTCGCCGCTTCGTGATAGGCGGGTTCAAGCTCGCAGCCGAGCCACCGGTGGCCGGCTTCTTTCGCGGCCACGAGGAAGGTACCACACCCGGCGAACGGGTCGCACACCACGCTCCCCGGCGGCACTAGGCGCACCACTTCTCGCGCCAGTCCCATCGGCTTCTCGGTCATATGCCGCTTGGGTCGAGGCAACCGTTCGGAAAACACCCCCGGCAGATGCACCTTATGGTCGGTGGGCACCGATCCCTTTGTCGCCCACACCATGAATTCCGCCTGTTGTGAGAATCCACCCAGGCGAGGCCGTGCGCCGCCGGACATCTTGTCCCACACCGCGATGCTGCGCCAGATGAAGCCAGCGCCCTGAATGGCATCGGTCAGGCTCGGCAACTGGCGCCAGTCCACGAAGCAGACGAGCTGGCCGCTGTCCTTCGTGGCCCGGAACGCCTCGCCCAGCCAGCTCATGCACCAGAACGTCCAAGAGCGTTGATCCTTGTTGTCGTGGTGGAACTCGGGATAGACGGTCTTCACGTCGCGGCCGATGTATTTTGCGCCGGGCGCCTGCGCACGCGTGTTGGCATGCAGGCCGCCCGACGAATAGGGCGGATCCGTGAAGAACAGGTCGACGGACTTGTCAGGCAGGCCGCGCAGCATGTCTAGCGCGTTGCTGCGATAGAGGTGGTCGAGTTGGGCCGGCGCGTTGGCGGTCGGGTTCATGGATGGCATCTCCAGTACACGAAGCTCGCGGGCTTTCTGGTGCGGGGCGCTCGGCCCTCAGTTGGTTCATCGTGCCGCATCGTGGGCACTTGATGGCCAGGCGAACATATTCGCCCATGCCAAGCTTACGGTTGCAGCTGCCGCAGCGGATTTCCTGCATTTCTTTGCTCTTCCAGCGATGTGCTAGGATGCCGGCGCCTCGCGAGGTGGCGCGGCCCTGGCCGAACTGGCAGGCTGCGTCTGCTGGGACGGGGCGGGGCCGGTGCTCCAACATCGACCACGTCGCCGCGTCTTTTTCTCCGGTGCCGGTAACTAACCGGCGCGCCCCTTGCGAGGCCCCCCATTCCTTCCGATGCGCGATGCGCGCGTCATACGTCATGGAGCCAGACCATGATGCCGTGCGCGCGCGAGGCGCGCATTCCCTACGTGTTGTCGATACTGCACCCACAACAACATTGCGTGTCTAGCCGTTGTCGGTCAGCTCGGTCGGCTTGATCTCCAGCTCCAGCGTCGTGGTGTAGCCGTGGTCCGATAGGTTGTGCGTGACGCGGGTGATGATCCAGCGCGTACTGTCGATCTGCGGCTTCCACCCGCGCACCACGGCGGGCAGCTCGGGAAACAGCTCCGGCCGGCCGCGTGCGAGCGTCATGCGGAACGATGCAACGCCACGCTGGATACGCTGCCATTCGGCACGCGCCGCACGCTCGGCATTCGTCTTCGACGCATAGGTGTGGCGCAACACCTTCACGTTGTCGGGGTTGGGGTTGGCCATCACATCGGCCACCGTCTTCTTCTGCCCCTTCTTGCGCTTCTTCGTCGGCGCCGGCTTGGTGACCACCTTCACCGCGTTGGACGCGTCGATCACCACGTCGCCCTTCACCGCGCGCCGCGCGTCCTGGTAGTACGCCTTCACGCCGTTGTAGTTCTCCCGGTCGGCGATCAGGAAGCTGTGGGTGTCGCCGCTGGCCCGCGTGAGTTCAACCGTGGGCAGCTTGATCCCGGTGGCGCTCTTGGCATCCCCCGTCTTGATGAACAGCAGCTTCCCGGCCTTCACCGTGGCGATGGCGTCGTGGTCCTTCGCCAGGCGGGTCAGGAAGTTGGCATCCGATTCGCCGGTCTGGTCGATGTGGTCGATGACAAGTCCGAGCAGCGTGGGCGCAACCACGGACGCCAGAGCGTTCTTCGCCGCGATGCCGCCAACGATGGCGCCGATGGTCTGGCCCCGGAACGAGCGTTCCTTGCGGGTGGTCATGCCGCCAGACAGGTCGACGCTGCGAGCACGGATGGTCAGGCGGTCGGGCGGGCCCGAGTGCTCCAGCTCGTCCACCTTGTACTGGCCCTTGTCGACCACGCCCGTGTCCGCCCAGCCGATCCCGAGCGACAGCATGGTGCCCTTGTCAGGCAGAGCAAGCATGCCGTCCGCATCGTCCAGCTCGATATCGAGTTGGTCGGCTTCGAAGCCGCGGTTGTCGGTGAGGGTCAGCGAAATGAGGCGGCCGGCAAAGCGGTTGGTGATGTCCTTGGTGCCTTGCCGCAGACGATACACCGGCACCGCGGCCTTGGTGACGATGGACTCCAATACGGTAGATAGTTCCATGGCGTTCAGAGAATGCTGGAAGCGACGCTGCTGGCAAGGTTCATGACGGCCTCGCCGATGATCTGTTCGAGCTTGCTATCCACGCGCGTCAGCTTTAGCGAGAACTCGATGCGGCGTGCTTTGCCATCCTTGAAGAAAAGGGTACGGGTCACCGCAAGCGAATCAATCTCGAACATGCCGTAGTAGTGTCCTGTGCCTTCGATCAGCACATAGGACAGCCCGAGATTGCCCATCATGCGCAGCACCTCGATAGTGTTGTCGCCGCCGCTGATTTCCGGCAGCAATACGCCGGAAAGCGTCACCGTCTCGTCATCTGGCCCGGTGAACTGCCGTGAGGGGCGCTGGCCCACCCGGTTGTTCGACGGGTGGCGCCAGCCGATCTGCTGCTGGAATTCCTGATAGGGCGCCGTCTCCAGTGCGAAGACGAACAACCCGAGAGCCATCATCATGGGTCAATCCTTGTCGGTAAGCCGCGACCGGGAGCGTGCGCTCTTCTGTGCCTCCAGCCGCTCGATCTTCTCGGCCACCAGGCGGGCGATCAGTTGCTCGTCTGCGCCGGCGGGCGGGTGAATGTTGATGACGACTGGCGTGGACGCTACAGGAATTGCGGCAGCGCCCGTACGAGATGCGGCCGAGATGGGCGGACGGTTGTCGATGCTGATGCCGGCTGCAGCCGATCCGGTGTCAATGGCGATGCCGGCACCGATCCCTGCCATGGAGCTGGCCACCTTGGACACCACATCGAGCGGGCCGCGCTGGTTCTGCGCGAGACCCTGTTCCAGCCCGCTCATGGTGTAGCCGCCCAGGTCAGCAAACACGCGGCTTGGCGAGTGGATGCCGAGCTTCTCCTTGAACCAGCCCACCACACTGTCGCCCACGGACACGATGGCCTCGCGCACGGCGCCCACACGGCTCGTGATGCCGTTCACCAGCCCCTGCAGTAGGTTCGCGCCGAACTCGCTGAATTTCTCCGGCAGGTCGAAGCCGAACCAGCGCAGCACGGGCGCGACGATGTTGTAGAGCGCGCCCATCAGCGACCAGTTGGCGATCAGCGACAGGATGCCGCCCAGCCCGCCCTGAAACGCCGTAGTCACCTGCGCCCACAGGCCGGTGAAGAAATTGCGGATGGGATCCCAATACTTGATGAGCAGGAACGCCGCCACGCCAATGGCAGTCACAGCCAGCCCAATGGGATTCAGCAGGAACACCCGCCCCACGAAACTGAAGACCGTCATCAGGAAGTTGAAAGCCCCGGCCAGCCGCGCAACGATGCCCACGCCACCACCGAACTGGATGCCCAGCATCGCCATGCCGTAGCGCGCAATCACCATAGGACCAAATGCGGCAGCCAGTGCCAGCGTCAGGCCGCCCATCACCGTCAGCAGCACACCGACCGCAGCAGCGCCCTTGATGAGCCAGCCGACCAGCTGCGGATGCGCCTCCGCGAACGCATTGAAGCGGTCGACCAGGCGGCCCACCGTGTTCATCAGGTCGACCAGCGTCGAGCGCAGGACTTCGCCGCCGGCACTACTGGTGTTGAAGATCTGGTTTTGCAGGCGCTGCCAGCGTGCAGAGATGGTGTCTTGGCGCGCAGAAAACTCGCGGGACATCGAGCCCTCGGCCTTCGAGCCGTTGGCCAGCTTCAGCTGGCGGTCGAACTCTTCGGGCTTGTCGACCAGCTTTGCAAGCGTGTCCGAGTGCTCCATACCTACCAGCTCGACCATGACGCCAATGCGCTTGTCGGCAGGCAGCTTGCGCACGGCCTCGATCACCTTGAACAGCGTGCCCGTGGCGTTCGTGGCCATGCCCTTTTGGATTTCAGACGTGGTCAGCCCGATTTCCGACACGGCGGCGTGGAACTTCTTGGTGCCCTTCTCGGCAGCGGCGAACTTCTGGACGATGGCGTTGATGGCGGTGCCGGCCGTCTCGGTACGCTCGCCCAGCGTCAGCAGCGTGGAGGCGAGCGCGGCGGCATCCTTCACCGGCATGGCCACTCCCGACACGACGCCAGAGATGCGGTTCATGACGTTGATGATGTCATTGCCTTTGCTGATCGCGTTGTCGTCCAGATAGTTGATCGTGTCAGCCAGCCCCATGATGGCGTTGGTCGGGATTCGGAAGTTTTTGGCGACCTTGCCCATGCTCTCGGCGATCTCATCCGGCACCGCGTCAAATGCGGTGGCCATCATCGCCACAGTGCGGGTGTACTCGATCAGCTCGTTACGGGGCACCTCCATGCGTGCGCCGGCCGTCACCATCTCTGCGATCTGCGCCGTGGGGATCGGCAGCTCTTTGCCAAGCTGCCGGATCTGCCGCGCCATGTCGTAGTAGATGTCCGTCAGCTTGCCGCTGGGATCCCGCGCGCCGTCCACTTGCCTGGCGATGCCGAGCATGGCGTCTTCGAACGTGACGTAATCCTTGACGGCCTTGGCGATGGGCGTCAGCACAATGCCGCCGGCGGCCGCCGTGGACGCGCCGGCATTGAGCATGGCATTCCGGGTGGCCATCCCCTTCTGGTACTGCGACTGTGCGGCCGCCATTAGCCGGTGGCGTTCCCCCACTGCACGGAGCTGCGCCTGCTGCTGCGCCAGTGCCTGCGAGGTGGTGTCGATGCGGTTGCGGAGGTCGCGCTGCGCTTGGCCGAGGCTTGTCGTGCTGATGCCGGCGGCATCGAGCCGGCCGCGCACTGCGGCAAGGTTCTGCTGCAGCTCGCCGCCGCGCTGTTTGAGCGCCTGGGCTTCCCGCACCGCCGTCTGGAATGCCCGCGCCATGGCCGCAGTGGGCTTGTCGGCCGCCGCGATCTCCTGTGCCAGGGCCTTCACACGTGCCTGCGTGCCGCCCAGCTGGTTCTCGGTGATCGCGGCGTCTTTGGACAGTTTTCGGAAGCTGTCGATGTTGGCCTGTGCCCGGTTCAGATCCTTGAGCTGGTCGCGGGTGGCCTTGACGGCCTTGGCTAGATCGGAACTGCTGCCCATGATGGCGCGAAATGGACGCGTCATGCGGTCGACGGCCTGCAGCACGACTTCCAGCCTGAGGTTACGGGGTGTGCTCATTCGTCGGATCCGCTACGTTCGTAGGCGCGCTCGCGCCATTCCATCAGCTCTGCGACCCCCATGGCGTACATCACCTCTGGGGGCCAGTGAAAAATTACTGCAACGTCTGCGATGGCGTGCTCGACTCGGTCTGGAAGTTTTCCTCCTTGGCCGACTTCGGCAGCAAAAAACCGGTCACCGCCGTTCCCAACTGGGTCAGGTCCGCAGGATCCAGCTTGCTCACGTCGTGCTGGGTGAGCGTGGGCGTGGTGATGCGCGGCAGCACGGTGTGCAGCGCAGTCACGTCCATACGCATCAGGTCGACCAGGCTGCAGCCGCGCAGCTCGCCCGAGCCGGGCTTGCGTACCGTGATGGACTTGATGGTCTGCTCGCCGCGCTTGATGGGGCTATCGAGGGTGATATCGGTGGAGGTCGGTTGGGTCATGGCGTTGGATTCCAGAAGACAGGGATGCAGGAACGAGCCAGCCCGAAGGCCGGCCCGCGTGAGGGCTCGTTACAGGCCCATGGCGCGGCGCTGGCCGGCCAGGCGATCGACACCGAAGATGACCTCGATGAAGTTCTCGTGGTCGATCTCGCACCAGACTTCGCCGTTGACGGTCAGTTTGTAGTAGCTGACCGACGACTTGACCTTGAACTGGCTGTTGTCGCCGGCCTTGGCGTTCCCCATGTCCAGCTCGGTGTGACGGCCGCGAACGATGATCTCGACAGAGTCCGTGTCGCTCTCGTCATCGCGCTGGAACGCGCCGGCAAAGCGCAGCAGGACGCCCGAGACAGACGTGATGCCCCATTCCTTGAAGATGGCGCGCATGAGGCCGCCATAGGTGGCCTCCATCTCCATCTTCTCGGCCCCCAGATCGATATCGACCGGGCCATTCATGCCGCCCGCCCGATACTCTTCCAGCTTGCGCGCCAGCTTCGGGGTGGTGAGTTCCTCGCATTCCCCCACAAAGCTCTCGCCGTTGTGAAAGACATTGAAGTTTTTGAGTTTGCGTGGCAATGCCATGGCAGTTCCCTTTCAGGTGTTGGCAGCTCGGACGCTTACGCGTTGACGGCCTGCGCGAATTGCATGAGATAGCGGTCGGTGATGCGCTGGCGCAGCGTCAGGTTTTCCAGCGGCGGTACCGGCGTGTAGTCGTAGTCGATGCCGAGCTGGCCATCCTTCAGCGAGTCCTTGGGGTTGAACTCCGGGTCGTACCAGGCGGAACCGCCGAGCAGGTAACCGTTACGCGTCAGCGTGCGCATCTTTCCGTTGATGCCTTCCACGAGGTCTCGCACCAGCGACGGCGTCATCGGCAGATCCATGGCCCAGGCATGTGCCTCTGCCATGGTGTCCGCCAGCACTTGTGCCGTGCGGGTGTAGTTCTCGAACTGGAAGAGCGGATCCGAGCTGCAGGTACGCGAGCCCCAGAAACGGAAGCCCTGAAAGTTGATCAGCGTGGTGACGTCATTCTGGTTCAGATAGCCGGCGTCGGTGGCCGGATCCTGCAGATCCCAGAACACGTCCTTGGACAGGCCCGTGACGCCGTTGATGGCCACGTTCGACAGCGTCTTGTGCCAGCCCACGTCGTTGTCGAGCTTGGCACGCAGGCCGAGCGCGCGCGCCGTGGCGAACAGCGTGGTGTCTGCGCTGGATACCGTGTCCCAGCCGATGAAGTCTGGCCAGATGGTCATCAGCTCGCGTTGACCGAAGTTGTCGCGGTAGGCGACGGCCTCTTCTTTGGTTTCGCAGCCGAACGCCGACACATAGGCGAACGCGCGCAGCTTCTGGGCGATGCTGGCCAGCTCCGTGGCCACGGGCAGGCTGTCCATGCCCGGGATGCCGAGAATGCGCGGCGTGACGCCCAGGCTGTTCTTGGCCGACAGCAGGGCCTTCATGCCGGTGAAGCGGCCGTTGGCGTCGGTGCCACCGATCAGATTGCTGGTGGTCTCGGCGTCGGTCGCCCCCTTGGCCACGCGCACGACCACGGTCAGCGGGTTGGCCTGGTCGGTGATCGCGTCGAGCGTCTTGGCCAGCGTGCCCGTATCCCCAGCCTTGCCGAGCGACGACATGGGGCTGGCGAGCAATACCGGCTTGTTGAGGGGGAAGACCGTCGCGTCCGCATCGTCAGCGGTACAGACGATGCCGGGCACGGCGGTCGAGATGGTACGAATGGGGCGGGTGCCTTCGTTGATTTCAACGACACGTACGCCGTGGTGGTAGTCAGATGGCATGCAGTCCTCCGGGAGTGGTCCTGACGATGGTGGGATCGTCCCAGTAGGATGCTGCGCACGCGCGAGGCTGTCTCTCGAAGGATGTTGTACGCCAGCGGCGCACAACATCAGGCGGGCATGAGCAGAGGAATTGGCGCTGCGGGCGGCAGCATCCAGAGGTGTTGCGGGTACACGCGGCGGCGGAACTCAGGACGCACAAGCGGTTGGCCAGCGGCATCGAACGCCCATGCCACCAGCTCGGAACAGAACCAAGCATCGTCTTGCTGCCAGTCTCGCCGCAATGCCAGACCGATCAGCGCCGTGTAGTCGTACGGCTTCTCGATCTGACTGGCCGCCGCCGCAAGCACTGCAGCTGGTTCACGGCAGGGCAGGTCCACCAGGGCGAAGTCCGCGGCGCGGGTCATCGAATCGCCCAGCGGCGCGCGTCTCACGCCGTGGAGCGCTACCGCCTCGATCACGCTGTCACCGTCGACCAAAGCAACGTGTGACCACCTCGACCACGTCGCAACGCGGATCGCGGCGGATAGCGGCCAGTGCGTCGTGGAGAACAACAGTCGGACGGTCGACATGATCAGCCCTCGAAGGTGGCCGGCCAGCCCGCAGCCGTGTTGTACGAGACGGGGTCGGTGGATGCCTCCACCTCCAGTCGTTTTTGCTCGGCGATGGCGAACAGACGGGCATCCAGCTCTTTGGTCGCGTTGACCACATCGAGCGCCATCTGTACTGTCACGGCAACGAATTCGCCGCCGAGTGTCTTCCATTGGAGCGGCTGGCCCAGTACCGGCACCGGCTCGGCATCGGCCTTGCCAGCCGCGAGCAGATCGCGCGCAGTGTCCTTGATGCCGAGCCATTGGATGCGACTGTCCGCGTCCGAATGAAACCATTGGCCTGAGACCAACACCCCGGATGCTTTGCGACGGTCCCGCTCGGCCTTGATTGCCTCCCACTTGCGGGCGCGAATCTCAGTCAGGGAAGAGCTCGCCGGGGCGGTGAACTTCACGCCGTCATATGACCAGCCGATCTGCACCTCGTCGGGTGCAGAAACGCCGGCTACATCGCCGATCAGCACGCCGGCCACGCGACCCTTATCGATAATGACTTTCTTCATGGTTATGCCACTCCCAGGGCATTGAGTTGTGCATAGACGCCGCCGACCGTAGATACGGTGCAGTCAAACTGCGCATCCCACGACAGTCGGTAGCGGGAAACGGATTGCCCGTTGAGCAACATGCGATCCAGCGCACCGGTGGTCGTAATGGTGGTGATGTCGTAACCGAGGGATGCAACGACCTTCGGCGTGCGCGCCCAATTGACGTTGACGGAATACGAAATGAAGAACCCGCCTGTGGCGTCCGTGGTGACCGGCGTGGTGTATTGAAGCTGGAAAGACAGCGTGGCCTTGTTTGCAAGCACGGTCACGGTCGGCAAAGAACCTGCGGCACCGGTGACGACCTTTGCAATCAGCATGTCAAGCGGTGTGCTATCAAAGCCGCCGCCGTTCGCCGCGTTCGCGGTGCCTTTCAGCGACGCCGGAATGGTGTCGGCGTCGGTTCCCTTCTGTACGTAGAACGTGAGAGCGCCGTTAGCGAATTGAGCGCGCAGGTAGTAGGTGCTATTGACGTCGAGGTTAGGGGAGGACCACGCCACAGTGCCCGCCATGACTTGCCGCGCAGTCTTGCCGGCGACGATTTCCTTGCCGAGCGCGAACGCATAGCCTGCCGGAATCGAAACCGTGCCGCCAGTTCCTCCGACCGTTGCGCCGGTGGCAGGGATGACATTGCTTGCCGTGTCGATCGTCGGGAAGGGAAGCGCGGATAGCGGCAAGGCGAGGTCGGCAGACAGACCATAGTCGTCGGCCGTGCCGGAGTTGACGCCGCCGATGACCTGGCCTCGGGCGTTCACCGTCACGCGGCTATAGGTGCCGGCCGCTACGCCGGTCTTTCCGCCCAGCATCTCGAATGCCAGGGCCGTGGTGCCCAGTGTGATGGGGCTGTCCGTGACCAGCTGCCAGACGGAGTCCGCGTTGGCGTTGCCCTGCTCGACCGTGACGAAGAGACCAGGCGTGACCTCGATGCTGGCATCGGCATCGGCCGCGCGAGTCCATGCGCCCGCCGCTGCTACGTAAATCCCGTTGTCGCTGCCTGCGGCCTGATCCTTGACCAGAACCCGTGCGCCGGCCGTCAGCACAACGCCGTCGACAGTCTGCAGTCCCGACAGGGCGGCCAGCGGTGCGGTAGTGGCGACCAGCACGGACTGTTTGCTGTCGAGTTTCGCCAGTTCCGCGGCAATCTGTGTATCGGAATAAGTGCGCGCCAGCGCAACCTGCGCGTCAGCATATGCGCGGGCAAGGGTTGCCTGTGCGTCAGCATAGGCGCGCGTGGCGAGCACGATGGCTGGGTCAATCTTCAGCTCGACCGTGGCGCCGCTCGTTACGAGGCAGACCAGCCGGACGATCTGTTGGCGCCCAGACCCTTCCGCCAGCTGCGGCTTGTAGGTCTCGGGGATGTTGCTGTAGTAGATCATCGTGCCGCCTTCATCGAACAGGCCGGCCTCGCGGATCCACCACCCGCCTACGTCTTCAGGTATGACCTGCTCGGCAATGATCTGGCTTGAGTTGGCGGGATCTTGCGTCAGCGAATTGATCGGCGCGCGACGCTTCTCATTGATCAGCGTCTTACGATCCCGGCTTGGCACGGGTAGAGCACCATTTCCGTCACCCACAGCCATGTGCGTGAGCTTCAGGGGAATGCCGAGTGCCTGTGCATTCGCGAGTTTCGCCTCGCCGTCAGCGGTGGGGAGCAGAAAATAGGTTTGAGCCATGGCTTACAGAGGGTTGACGGTGATCGTGTCGACCAGGTGCGCCGCGCCCGCATAGAACGAAGCGCCACAGACCTCGACGGGTTCCGGGGAATATGGATAGACGGTGATGACGTCGCCGAGCAGCGGCAGGCCGGCGTAACGCACCGCGCCGCGCGTCTCGACACTGATGGCCAGTCCGGTCAGGTGCCGGGACAGTGGCTTGGCGTCGTCAATGAGGCGCTCCAGCTCGGCATACATTTCTTCGGTAATGCCGGTGTCCAGCACGCCGACATCGAGATGGAAGGTGCCGCGTGGTCCTTCCGGGTTCATGTCGTACCAGGGCACGACGCGGATCAGGTAACCGAGCGGCTCAATGGCGCGTCGGATCGCGCCGACTGTCCCCTTGCGCTGATGCACGAAGAACGAGGCGTCGATCACCGCCCGCTTCGTTCCTTCGGGCCAGCTCGGATCCCAGCGGTCCACGGACCTTTCCCATGCAAGGAAGGGCAGCACACTCGCAGCGCACTTGCCCGCATCACCCAGATCGCGGATCGGCACCGGCACACGCTCGATGGCGGCGCCGGCGGTGGCGATATTCCGCTCAACCTGCGTAGCGTTAGGGGGCAGGAGCCTACTCACGCGCGCCCCCGTCCACGATGTTCACGGCGGTGCAGTAGGCGGCTTGCGTCTCATCAAGCACTGCGTCTACCGCAGGCTGCCGAATCTCGACGCGCGACACGCCCTCGGCGAAAAGCGCGCTGTTGATTGCTGAGCGGTCGATATCGCGGCCGAGCCGGCGGCTGTCCTTTCGATAAGCGTCCAGGCGTTTCGCGGCCTCGGCCAACACCAGCTCGCGCTCCGGACCGTTCGTCTTGGTGTAGACCGTGGCGTCGATTGCATAGTGGGTGATCTGGGCCGATTGAACGGTCAGCCGGTCGGCCAATGGCCTCACGTCTTCGTCGCTGAGTGCCGCTTCCACGTTGCCCAGCACGTCCTGACCAACACTGCCGTCGCCATCAATGCCGAGAACGGTAACGACAACCTCGCACGGGGCGGGGCTGATCGCACTGACATCGGCGATCCGCCCGTCGGCGCTGCGGGCATGAAACTTATAGCCTTCTCGCGGCCCGGCGGTAGACAGGCCTTCAAAGGCGAGCTGGGTGCGCTCGGTCAGCGAATCGTCCTCTTCCATCACGGCGGCCGTGGGCGGCTCGGTGCTGTCGTCTTCGGGCGTCACCACCAGGCGTTCCACGTTGTAGTTCGCGGCGACGTGTTCGAGGTCGTTACCCTTGGCATAGGCGAGCATGCGCGCACGCGCCGCGTCATTGACGCGCTGACGCAGCACAGTCTCGCGGTAGGCGTTCTCCTCGATCAGCTTCACGACGGGCTCGGATTCGAGCTGGAGCGTCTGTGCGACGTCGGCCTGCTGAGCGACGGGAAATAGGCTGACGTAGTAGGCCTTGCGTTCGGCAACGATGGTTTCGTAGTCGATGTTCTCGACCACATCCGGTACCGGCAGGCGGGAAAGATCAATGGGCGTGGTCATGCCTTGGCCTCGCGCAGGGGGATGGAAAGCGTACCGAGCGGCGTGCTACGGGCACCGTCGATGCGATCCGCATCCAGATCCACCGTCATGGCGCCTTCGCCGTCGATCACGAACGATGCGGAGTTGACCTGCACGCGGGGTTCCCAATTCACGATGGCCGCGACAGCGGCGGACATCACGCGCAGCTGGGTGACATCGTTTAGCGGCTGGTCGATCAGCATTGGCACCTGGGAGCCGTAGGTGCGCCGCATTGGGCGCGTTCCTTCCGGCGTGGTGAGAATGTCGCGGATGGACTGCCAGATGTGATCCAGATCCGTGATGGCACGGCCTGTCGCGCTGTTGAGCCCGTAGTAGGTCATCGCGTGCCCTCTGTCCACGAGCCACCACGCTGCACGCTGCCGTGGCCATGGTCATCGAGCACCACACCGTTGGACGAGAGCTTGCCGTCCTCGTGGTTGAAGTCGCCGGTGATGACGTTGCCGTTGGCGCCGCCCTTGCCTGCGATGCCGTTCTGGTAAGAGAGCAAGCCCTTGACGGTCAAGTTGCCATCGATGGTGGTATCCGGGCACTTCACCAGGACACTGGTGGCGGCCTCTACGATGACCTTCTGAATGCCGGCGACTGTCAGGGTGCCGGTAACGTGGTTGTAAGTCGTCATCGCGCCATCTGGATACAGCGTGACGGTTTCGTCCGGGCTGTGGCTCGGCGTATCGTTGGCGTCGGAAGGGATGCCGCACAGCACGATGCCGTTGCGCGGCTCGCCGCTGGGACAGAAGAGCAGCACCTGCTCCCCGACTGTCGGTGGACTCCACGTGCGCGTGCCGCCGGCACGGCGCTCAGCCCACGGGAGCCAGTCCGTGTCGAGCCCGCCGGATTTGATGCGGACGCGCGGGGGCTTGCCATGCTGGACCTCGGCAACAGTACCAGTGCGTAGCAGGTTCTCAATCAGGCGGAGGATTTCAACGGAGTTCATACCCGCAAGCGTGCCTTGCGCGCGCGGGTAAGTCAGTCGATTGATGTTGTATCACCTCGTGCGACAACAACGACGTTGTGGACCACTCAGGATGGAGGCCGCTCGGCGTACGCGTAGAATCCCAGGGCTTCGAAGCTTGTGTCTACTTCGCTATTGCCAGAACATCGCCAAAAACCACTATGCCAACCACCCCAAAGCACTGGAACTACTTCCTTGCCGTCGAAGCGGAACTGATGGCAGCAACGCGCTACGTTGAATTCGATGAAGCAAACTTCAGTTGCTATTCAAACGAGTTTGCGAAGTTGATCGTTCTCGCAGCTAGCGAAGTCGATTCGATTTTTAGGGAGCTCTGCAAGCATCTCGCCCCGTCTTCTCCAGCTGGAAACATCAAGGACTACCTGCCCACTCTCCTTGGCAAGTATCCGGACCTCACGAAATGTGAGGTAGCGATTCCTCGGTATAGCTTGACTTTGCAGCCATGGAAGGAATGGACAGCGGAGACGCGACCACATTGGTGGAATATGAGCTACAACAAACTCAAACACGAGCGTTCGGAGTACTTCTCAAATGCGACGCTTGGTGCTGCATTGAATGCAATCGCAGCGCAGTTCCTGGCCCTGCAGCTATATCACCACGCAGTAGTCGGCGAGTTTGTTTCGGTCGATTTTGCTATTCGCAGCGCGCTATTCACACCTCAGCGAAGGCAGGGCGACAAGAGCGCCATAAACTTCGGATATGGTGACCCGTTCTATCACTTGCTGCCACCGCTTGAACCGGATAGCTACAAGCTTTGACGACCAGCAGTTCTCGGTCCGGCTACGTTACCAGATGGTTCAGAATCATCTCGACCAGCTGCTGGACATCCCCATCGGCGAAGCCGAGCAGCTCCCGCTTCGCGTACAGCACTTCGAGTCCTCCCTTGTTCACCCGGTCTCGCAGGCCGAACTGGTGAACAGCGGCAATCCGCTCAGCATTGCCGATGAAGGTCACCACCGCGCTGTTCGGATCGGACTGGGCTTTCATGAAACGGGAGGTGCGTAGGCGCATGAACATCGCCCGGCGCACACGGCCTGTGCGTTGCCTCAGGCGCGGCTTACGTGGCTCATAGGCCGAACCATCTGGATTGCACTGTTCGGCGATCCGCACTGTCTGACGGCGCCGCATCTCTCCAGCGACGGCGCGCAGCAGGGCGCGTCGTTCGCCGGCATCTAGCTTGTGTAGCAAAGCGCCCGCCCATGCGGTCAGGTCTTCCAGGCTGTTCATGGTGCAGGCAGCTGCCAGCCGGATGGGTCATCGAACTCGTTCACCGGCTCCGGCGCGTGCGTGATGCTGTAACGTCCTTCCACCACCTTGACGATCACCCGCTCGGTCAGCGGGATACGCATCAGCAAGTCGACACAGTCGTGGCTCAGGATGTCCGTCTCGAACTTGAAGCCATCCGGCCGCCGGTCGGGGTTCGTGAACAGTTCCGGCTGGTTCGCGCGCAGCCAGGCCATCACCGGCACCATGATGGCGTCTGCGCTCTCCGCAAAGTCCGTCACCAGCAGCGTCAGCGTGTACTGATATTCGAACGAGATGGTCTTCGCGCCAGTGGCCACGACGCGGCCTTCTTCCACGAACAGGTGCAGCTTGTCCGGATTGCGCTTTAGATCCGCCACGGCAGCGGTGATCGCCGCGCGCAGCTCCACAGGCTTTCTCATTGTGCAGGCTCCCCGATGATCGTCACGCCCTGTGCGCGCAGGGTGTCCTGCAGCGCTGTCAGTCGAGCGGCGTTGATGTGGCCGGTGGTGTAGTTGTCGGCGACGGTGCCGGCGACGGCAGAGAGTGGAACGCCTGAGGCGGTCGCATCAGTGCCTCGGGGATCCTGATCGAGCACGCCACCGGAGGCGGCGGTGTCGTGCAGGCGGACAAAGCCACCAGGCACAGTGCAAGCGGCATCAGCAACGACCGTGACATAACGGGGAATCTCCTTGACGATGGTGTCGCCCTTCACGCGGATGGTCTGCACGCGGTCGACATACTTGGTGACCTCGACTACACCCGCATCGGTGTTGTCGAGCTGGGCGCGCAGCGATGCCACCAGCGTTTCAGCTGTGGCGGCACGCTGGATTGAATTCTTGTACCGGTCCGTGAACCACGCACCGGCGCCAGCTGCCGCCACCAGGGTGACGACAGCAGCCAACGCAATAGCAAGCGGCCGGTTCATGCGGGTACCTGTTCCTCGGCCTCGTAACGCGTAAAGGCGCGGGCCAGTTTCACGTCGTAAAGGTTGTCCTTGTACGCCGGGCCGTTGTAGCCAGAGGCAAATGCGGCCCACTTCAGACCCTTCAGCGCCTTGTGCAGGGTGGGATCCGTCGCAATGAACTGTACGAAGGCATCGAGCTGCTCGGCCTCGCCACGGCGCATGCCGTCGGTGAAGTCCTGCACGCTGGCATAGCCAAGGCGTTCCCAGTGGTAGCCCATGATTTGGAACATGCCCCAGCTGGCCGACGCCAAGGCGCACGTCTGGTCAAGGCCTGCGGCTTGCGCCAGCCGCATGTGCTCCGCCGCCTTGCCCATGTATCCGCCACGGACCGGATTCACGATGTTCGGGTACTGACGCGCGAGCTGATCCGCGTCATGGCCGGCGGCGCGCAGTTGCCGGTACATGATGTGGCGTTCGAAGAGGATGATCGGCCGGCCATCGGGAAGGAACCCTGGGCCTTGGCTTTCCACCTCGTTCACGGCACGCACGGCAGCCAGCTTCACATCCAGCGTTGCTGCTGCCCGGCGCAGGTCTTCAGCGCCTAGGTGGCCGGGGATGCGCCCGTCGAGCTGCAGCGCCAGCAGCGTCTTCGGTCCGGCCACTCCGTCCACAACCAGGCCGTAGCGGGTCTGCGCAAACACCACGGCCGCCGCAGTTGTGTCATCGAAGGCGCCGGTCAGTTCGATACGGGCGCCACGCACGCGCAGCAGGCGCTGCAGCTCGCGCACCTCGGCGCCAACATCACCGCGTCGCAGTAGCGTCATGGCTGGATCTCCGAAGCACGCGCAGCAGAAGGGACTCCCCATCTCCATCCGTATTGAGCCCGGTGATGCGGAACAGCTCGACCACATTGCCGCGTACGGCGTAGATGGCAACGCAGAGGATGGCGGTGATGCCGTTGAGCGCCAGCAGCGCCCATTCATAGCGTTCGAACGCTACGCCGATGGCGACGGCGCCGGCCATCACGATCAGGGCGTAGGCCAGTCGCGCGGCCCACGGGCGATGGGCCGCGCCATTGCGGCGGAAGAACAGCAGCCGGATGGCAATCAGCGCGCACAGAAGCGCTTGAAACACGTAGAGCGTCTTCACTTGGCACCTCCGTCGCTGTTGCCCCGAATGAGCGCCACCAAGCGGTCGCTGTTGTCGGCGAGCCGGATCAGCGCCAACAGTAGCTTCACCAGCACGGCCGATGCGACCAGCGCACCCACGCCGTGGCTGACTTCGGTGTCGGCCGGCAAGATCCGCGCGATGAGTGATGCGGCCAGCGGCGCGGCGAGCCACCCCATCACAATGGACAGCATGAGGAAGGCAATCTTCTTGCCGGTGGTCAGCTCGTCCGAATTCAGGGCGAAGACTGCGGCGCCCGCGAACGCGCCCAGCACTGTGGCCGCGTCGACGCCTGGCACCAGCGTGATCGCGCCGATGCCGGTCACCGCGAGGGCGGCCGTCGAGCTGGCGGAGATGGGTTCAGCCATGATTCATTCCTTGGGGTCAGTCCCAGAGCTGGACGCGCTGCACGTCAGCCTGCTGAGGTAGGTCGGGCAGGTCTACGACCGTGCCGTGGGGAAGAACCGGGCCGAGATCAGCCAGGCCCCTGTTCGCTTCGAGAACCGCCTCGGTGATGCCGGCGGTCTGGCCGTAGATGCGATGACAGATCGCATCCACGGTGTCGCCCTGCATGGCTATCACCCGCATCAGATCAACTCCACCGTGCTGCGCGGCCGGCCCACGATGTCGCTGGTCGCCCAGCGCGCATCCCGGCGCAAATCCTCCACCGCCTGCATCAGCGCCTCCGCCTTGCGGTCGCCGACCGCCGTGGCGTCGTAATCCCGGTACCGCTCGATCAGGCCAGCTCGTGCTTCGCAGTACACCGCCCGCAAATAACGGTGTAGGTGCGCGGACTTGCTGTCGATCTGTGCCGAAGGCACCGATTCCAGCGTCTCGTAGCCGGCTGCCTGCTGCTCGGCACGCCACGCGCCAAGATCCGCGTTCACGGACAGCGCCGCTTCGACCAGGGCAGCCCGCAGCCGCCCAGCCGTCACCGTGCCGTCCTGCCGCATGGCGGCCGTCGCCGTGTCGACATCGATGTCTGGGAAGAATCCATCGTTGACGATCAGGTTCTGGCCGGCGGCGGCCGGCTCGGCTGCGAAGAATGAGGACATGGGTACGCGATCAGTGAGTGGAGGCGGTGGACGGGGTGACCGTTGGGGTTGGCCTTGCGGCGCGTCCTTGGGACACCCCGTGCCGCCTGATGCGCGGGGTCACGCTTGGTGTCAGCCCGTGCCTTCCTCCTGAGATTCGGCGGGGCCAGCATTCTTGATGTCACGCTCCAGGCGCTCAATGTCCTTCTTCACGCCGACCTTGTCGTGGAGCTGTAGGGCACGCTGCAACTGGTCAAGGGCGAAGCGCCGGCACAACTGCTGCTGTGCCACCGACTGCAGCCCTTCGACCTGCGCCAGCGCCACGTAGCCCAGCGCTTTGTGGAGCTTGGCGCGCACTTCGTCGGGCATGTCCTCGCCATCCACGAGCTGCGTCACCTCGGCCAGCGCCTCTGCATCGACCGGCTGACCGGCTTCTGCCGACTTGATGGCCATCGCGGCGTATTCCTCCGCGATCAGGCACGCGGTGGTGCGCTGGTACTGGTCGGGCATGACCAGGCCGTGGCGGATGGCATAGCGGGCGAGAGGCAGGGCGCCGGCAAAGTCGCCGACATCGATGTGCCACACCATGACGGTCATGAACACTTCGTCCTGCACGCCCTTGTCCGCGTCCAGCGTTCCCTGCACCCAATCGGAGTACTCGGGCAGCATCTTGCGCTTGGCCTCGGCCTTGCGCTCGATGGACTGGATCTGTTTGAGGGCGCGCTTGTGCTCGGCGAGCTGCGCGAGCATCAGCTCGTGGCCGGTGGCATGGCGCAGCGGACTGGCGGCAGCTTCGGCGGCCGCCGCCATGCCGGCCGTCACGCGCAGGTAGTGTCGGCGGGCCGGACTCGTCATGCTTCGGCTACCTCGATGTTCTCGGCCATAGTCGCCGCTGCCAGATCCTCGATGACGTAGGCGTCGTTGCTCGACTCGTAGTTCTCGATGCGATCGCGTTTCGCGTTGTCCACGATGGTGCGACGGCGGGCGCCTTCCTGCCAGTAGATGGACAGGTTGTCCAGGCGCGTGACCAGCAGCGCGTCAGGCGGGAAATAAGGCACACGGACGGCCGGGAGATTGCCGATGCGCTTCTGGCTGATGATGATGTCCGTAGCCAGCTTCTGCGTGGGATCGCGGTCGCGGTTCAGCAGCGGGAAATACTTGTCTGCCAGCAGCTTGCGGCCGCAGATCACCACAAGGTCCGGGTCTTCGGCGTACCACGGCGCGATCAGGTTGTTGCAAAGATCGAATACCAGTGCGTCAAGGCTCGCATAGTCGCGTGCCGCGTCGGTGTCGGCACCGCCCACCACAATCTTGCCGGCGGCCTTGCCGTCCTTCATCACGCGCTCCGCCGCTTCTTCACGCAGGTGCTGGAGCCAGCCCTTGTTGACGTCCTGCAGCATCGGATTGGCGGCGAGATCCGATGTCGCAGCGCGTGCAATGCCGTTGAAGCCGATCATGATGCGGTCCAGCGCCTGGCGGCGCAGGATGGCGTCACGAATGCGCGTCTGGAAGTCCGGGAACTTCGCCCAGGCGTCCAGACGTTGATAGGTGATGTGGGTGTCCGAGTCGGTCTTCTCGCAGCGATACTTGCGATCATCCAGCGTGGCGATGTCTTTGGTCTGTCGGTCCTTGACCGAGGTGTCAGTGGTGCCGGCGACCGGACCGGATACGCCGAGGCCGACCTTCTCGCCTTCCTGTTCGACCACGCCGTGGACGTTGATCTTCGTGAGGAATTCGCTGGACTCCTGCACCTTCGTTTCCAGCCGCTGCTGCACGCTGGGCAGCACACTGAACTTCCGATCAACGCGATCAACGCCGTTCAGTTTGGCGATCTCGCCTTCATATGCCGTGTACAGACGGCGGGTATCGTTACGCATAGAGTTGGCTCCGGGTAATGGTTGTGGAGTCGCTGTCCGGGTGCCGGCTCAGCAGTCGGTCTTGATTTCGGCGTCGCCGCTGCCGCCCGTGGCCGGCGGCCGCTTCGTGAACGTCTCGGTCTTCTCCAGATCGCCCTTGAGCGTGGAGAATTCCTTGCTCGCGGTGGACTGCTCTTCCTTCAGCTTGTCCACCTGCTCGGCCACGGTCTCGACAGCCTTCAGCACCTTGCTGAAGTTGTCGCTGAGGCCCTTCACTTCGGTGGCCAGCGCCGTCACGGCTTCGTTCGTGTCGGCGTGCTTTGCTTCATTCGTCTCGTCGCTCTTGTCCTGGCGGGAGAACATGCGCTTGATCGATTCGGTCAGACTGGACGAATCCTTGCCCTTGCCCTTGTCCTTGCCTTTGCCCTTGCCATCGGGCTTTTCTTCGCTGAAGTCCAGCGTGACTTCCACGGCTTCGGTGAACAGGTTCTGCGGATCCTGTTTGCGCTCAGCCAGCGGGTTGACCTTTGCTTTGGCGCTGAATGCCAGCATCTCGCAGCCCAGGCTTGCCGGGTTGTCGGTCACCGCCAGGCCGGTCAGGTATGCCTCGCCGGTGTCAGCAAAGTCTGGGTTCACCTCCATCGAGCAGAACACCTTTTGCCGTGCCTTGTTGAAGGCTACCAGCTCAGCCGTGGGATCGAGCTGTGCGAAGAGGCGCATCTTGCCGTCCTGCTCTTCGGCCTTGAGCGCGATCACGTCGCCGTATGCCTTGAACAGGCCGGTCGGGTCGTAGCCGCGAATGTGTTCCATGTTGATGCGTGCGCCATACGTCGCGGGGTCGTAGCTGGCTGCCATCTGCACGATCATCTGACGGTCGATCACGCGCCCGTCGCTGGTTGCGCCTTCGGTGGCAATGCGGAAAAACTTCGTGTTCTTGCCGGCCATGGGTTCCTCTTCGGTGGTGGTTCGGTGTGGTGTGTTCGTGCTGCCATGTTCGGCGGGCCGCCGCGCGCGGGCAACGCAATCGTGTTGTGCATGCGGTAGTGACAACACGCGCGACGTGGCACGCGCGCGCGCGGACGGTAGCGTTGCGGCATGACTACGCTTCCGCCCATCACTTCGCTTTCGCTGGACCCCGAAATGGAGCCGCGTCGCATTGCGCGCGCGCTCTACTGGCAGGGCTATCGCGTGGCGCGTATCGCCGAGATGCTCGGCAAGAAGCCGTCCACGATTCACAGCTGGAAGCAGCGCGAGCAGTGGGACCGTGCTGACGCAGTGACGCGTGTGGGCTCGAATCTCGAAACGCGCATGGCCCAGCTGATCGCGAAAGAGAACAAGGAAGGGAAGGACTTCAAGGAGATTGACCTCCTTGGGCGCCAGATCGAACGCCTGGCACGCGTGCGCCGCTATGAAGACAGCGGCAACGAAGCGGATCTGAACCCGAAGGTGGCCAACCGTAACAAGGGGCCGCGCCGCGCGCCGGAGCGCAACGCGATCAGCGAAGAAGAGCAGGAACAGTTGGTCGATGCCTTCAAGGATTCGATGTTCGACTACCAGCGTGCCTGGTACGAGGCGGGTCTGACCGAACGGATCCGCAACATCCTCAAAAGCCGGCAGATCGGCGCCACGTGGTACTTCGCGCGGGAAGCGTTCATTGACGCGCTGACCACGGGGCGCAATCAGATCTTCCTGTCAGCCAGCAAGGCGCAGGCTCACGTCTTCAAGCAATACATCATCCAGTTTGCGAAGGATGCGGCTGGCGTGGAGCTGAAGGGTGACCCGATGGTGTTGCCGAACGGGGCCACGCTCTACTTTCTCGGCACCAACGCACGCACGGCCCAGAGCTATCACGGCAACCTGTATCTGGATGAGTACTTCTGGATCCAGCGCTTCCAGGAGCTGCGCAAGGTCGCCTCCGGGATGGCCATCCACTCGAAGTGGCGGCAGACGTATTTCTCGACACCCTCCAGCCTTGCCCACGAGGCGTACCCGTTCTGGTCGGGGGCACTGTTCAATCGCGGCCGGAAGAAGGAAGACCACATCCGCGTGGACGTGAGCCACGCGAACCTGCAGCGCGGGCGGCGGTGCGCGGACGGGCAGTGGAAACAGATCGTCACGGTCGAAGATGCCATCGCCGGTGGCTGCAACTTGTTCGACCTCGACCAGCTGCGACTGGAGTACAGCGACGCTGACTTCGAGAACCTGTTGATGTGCGGCTTCATCGATGACACGGCGTCCGTCTTCCCGCTGTCCATGCTCATGCGCGGCATGGTCGATAGCTGGGAAGTGTGGGAAGACTTCCGGCACTGGTCGCCTCGGCCCTTTGGCAATCGCGAGGTGTGGGTTGGGTATGACCCAAACGGCGGCGGTGGCGACAGCGCCGCACTGGTTGTCGTGGCACCACCGCTTGTACCAGGCGGAAAGTTCCGCGTGCTGGAGAAACACCAGTTCCGCGGCATCGACTACGAAGAGCAGGCCACCGCCATCAAGCGCGTAACCGAACGCTACAACGTGGCGTACATCGGCATCGATCGCACCGGCATCGGCGACGCCGTCTACCAGCTCGTGACGAAATTCCGACCCGATGCCCAGGGCTTCACCTATTCGGTCGACGTGAAGACCGGGCTCGTGCTGAAGGCCCACGACGTGATCAGCAAGGGTCGGCTGGAGTTTGATGCGGGCTGGACAGACTTCGCCGCGTCGTTCATGTCGATCCGAAAGACCACCACCGCCGCTGGCGGCCGTGTCACGTACCAGGCCGGCCGATCAGAAGAGACCAGCCACGCGGACCTCGCGTGGGCATGCATGCACGCCATCGCACACGAACCACTCGAAGGCGTCACCACCACCAATACCAGCATCATGGAGCTGTCATGACCCGTAAGAAACGAGGCCACGCGCCGAATGTGAACCACCATACGGCGCAGCCAAGTGAGCCGCCCGCAACCGCACCGGCCTCCGCTGCCATGGAGGCATTCAGCTTCGGCGATCCTGTTGCCGTGCTCGACCGCCGCGAGCTGCTCGACTACATCGAATGCCAACGCGTCGGCGAATGGTTCGAACCGCCGATGCCATGGGATGGTCTGGCGCGCACGTTCCGCGCGGCCGTCCATAACAGCTCGCCGATCTACGTGAAGCGCAACATCCTCGTGTCCACATTCATCCCGCACAAGCTGCTGTCGCGCACTGCGTTTGCGCGCTGGGTGCAGGACTTCCTTGTCTTCGGCAACGGGTATCTGGAGCGCCGTGACAACCCGCTTGGCCGGCCGGTGTCATTGGAGCCAGCACTCGCGAAGTACATGCGGCGCGGCACGGACCTTGAGCGGTATTTCTTCGTGCAGAACTGGCAGGACAAGCACGAGTTCAAACGGGGGAGCGTGTTCCACCTGATGGAGCCCGACATCAACCAGGAGGTGTATGGGCTGCCCGAGTATCTGTCGGCCCTGAACGCGACCTGGCTGAATGAGTCGGCCACGTTGTTCCGCCGGCGCTACTACAAGAACGGCAGCCATGCCGGTTTCATCCTCTACATGACCGATGCCGCGCAGAAGCAGGAGGACGTCGACAACCTGCGCGAGGCGCTGAAAAACAGCAAAGGGCCGGGCAACTTCCGCAACCTGTTCATGTACGCTCCCAACGGCAAGAAAGAAGGCATTCAGTTGATCCCCGTGTCTGAAGTCGCGGCCAAAGATGAGTTCTGGAATATCAAGAACGTGACACGCGATGACCAGCTCGCAGCACACCGGGTGCCCCCGCAGCTGATGGGAATAATCCCGAATAACACCGGGGGATTCGGGGACGCTGAGAAAGCGGCGATGGTCTTCGCACGGAACGAAGTCAAGCCGTTGCAGGATCGTCTGATGGAGGTGAATGAATGGATGGGGCGGGAAGTTGTAAGGTTCGAGCCCTATTCCTTAGGGCAGGACCGCTAAGTTCTGTAAGGCACTCGAGACACTGTGACCTGGCACCCATAACCTCTGGCGCGGAGGAAGTGCTCTACACTCTTCCGCGTGAATGCGGGCTCGCGACCAGGGCCGATTACGACTCTAACGAGGGGAAGCGATTCCGCCGCCTGGAGCCCAATGTAAGGAAGTAGGGCGTGCCCGCGTACGCGATATTTCACCATTGCCTCCGGCGCGTCCTGGCTTACGAATCTCCACTCTGCCTCCTCCTTAAAGCCGATGTGCTTGAAGCGAGGGAGCAGTTCCGATATTGCGGCGAAAGCATAGCGCGCCCTTTCGCCTGGTTCGAGATCTACCAAGTCCTCCAAATCGCGGTACGCACGAAGCTGCCTCTCAAGAAGGTGGACCACTTTCTCTCGCGTTGAGACCCGTGTGTAATACACGCGCCTAAGCAATGCTCCAGTGCCCGCCAATGCCTTTTCCAAGCGAGCGCGGTCAAATACGAGCGAGACGCCTTGTTCTCCTCCGTAGCCTCGCCACTGGCTAAGAAGGTCCGGCTGCGTGCAAAAGCACATGACGTAAGTAGGTGGGAGTGCACCTTCGCTTATCTTCGTCGCGGCCGCCTCTATCGCAGGTTTCCAAAGCGCGTCTGCGCCTTTAGCCATCGCACTCAGAACTTCAAGCGACTCCTCCAATGCATGCGTCAATTCACGCTTGTCGTTTAGATAGGAGACGTTGGAGGCGTGGAATGCGTTTTCCGAAATGATGCCTAGCAGCCCCCCTAACGTGGTGTAGTGGACGAGCTGTGGCGGTGGCGGGCTATCAAGTTCCGTGGACATGGTTACCAGGGTGATGTAGTGCGCCGCCGCCGCTACGCTGGCAGATATTGGAATGACTGCGGCGCAACGCCGCGAGGCAACAGTTCTGTTAGATCCAAAGGCCTGCTATACCGCGTTGGTCGCTGCACACGAATAGCGTAGGCGGTATCTCTCCCTTCAAAATATTCCTCAAAGAACGCCTTTGAAATGCCAGCGTACTCGCGCGTAACCTTCCACAACTTGTTCGGAGTGCCTTCCAATACTTCCGCGATATCGAACTCGCCTATTACCTTTCCGACCGGTTTGGTTGCGTATATGACTACCGTTTTGACATCAGCGTTTTTAAATACAGCCTTTCTAAATTCAAAATGCTTATCGCCATTCAAAATTCGGTCGGCGAACTCGGGCTTAATCGACAACAAGACTTTCATTTACTTTCCCCCTTGCTGCGATATCTTTGAATTGCGCAACACTTAACTTCATGAAACCAGCATACGCTCCTCGATCAATGCCAACGCCTTCGATTAGCTCGTGCCGAGTTATTCTTTTACCCAAGGCAATATTGTACGTGAACCTTATTACGTTGGGGTATTTTTTATGCGCGTAGAATTCCTTCAGTTCTTTATCGGTAAATACGCTAAAAGGAAGGCAGTAATCTAAAAAATCCTTTTCGGTGGCGAATGACCGAATATTTCTTAGTTCTTGAACTACGCAGATGGAAGTCGCCACGGCTCGATACTCGGCCGGGCCTTGGTTGTCGCTAGTGCGATAAATTACGAGGGCATCCCCCGGCTTCAATGCCTCGGTGCCCCTCATCGCAGTCAAATATATTTTATTAATGCTGTTGGTATGAGATACGTCTTCGACGATGATCTTATCCTCATTATTGAGGATAGAGTCCGGCAACAGTCTCGTATGATAGATCGGGTAGATACCCAACAGATACTGTGACTGATCAAGCTTTACTAGAGGGTAGTTTTTCAGGCGATCAAATCTCGTATTCCACGAAACTCTTTTTACGAAAACGTCTTCGACGCCATTCTTGGTGGTTTTGGTGCCCTGCTTCTCAAAACCATATCGTGCGAGCAGCGCAATAAGACCCGCATGTTTCGGGAACACTGTGACATAGATCTCGCGCACATCCGCCGCGATGGCGTGGTCGAAGATCTTCTTCACGAAACGATCTCCGAGCTTCGTGCCGTGCGCGTTAATCTTAAACGTTCCGACCTTGAGGCGGTTTAGCGCCGGCAGTGGCGGATCGATGTCCATCAGTTCTTCTGCTTCCTGTTTAAGGTACAGAAAGCCATCGATCAGGCCAGTGTTGTCATCTGTGAAGACATAAGCCAGGTTGTCCTGCTTCTTCACAAACCATTCAGTGAACTCGACATAGTCCGCCTTTAGCGAATCAAAGAACGCGTCGTCCAAATTGATCGCGGCGAATTTCTTGTGCTCGAACGCCATGGCCCCCTCGACTCCTGTTGGTGTAGGGTGGATTGTAGTGTTGCACTAGTCACCGCGCATCTGCCATTCGGGGGGCGCTCAAATCAAACTGGAGTTGACCCTGTAACTCAGGACACCCGAACACCGTTCTGTTTCGAGGTCATCAGCTCGGTCCGGCAGATACGGCACGCCGCGAACTTCCCTTGTCGCGCCTGGTCAGCTACCTCGGCGCGCGGTGGAGACCCCGCCTCACCCGGGCGCTTCATCGAGTGGTTTTTATGCACCGATGCATCCTGTCGCCGGCCGCGCCAGCACTGGGGCCGTGGGCGATCTGCGCCGCGCATGCACTTACGCAGATTTACGCAGCTGGCGCAGTGTCCTGCACAGGGTGTTCCACGCACGTACCGGCCTCTGCTGACCAGGCCTCTCACTGCAGCGACGAAAGCTATGGACCGGGGGCGTGTCAGGAAAAAGGTAACCTCGGTAACCTGCCCCGAAAATCAACGCTAACTCATTGATTTATAAGGGTGTGGCGGGTTACCTCCAAAAGGTAATCTGAGGTAACCCAAAAGGTAACCTGTCCGTAAGTCCTTGATTTTATTAGGGATAATGAACCTTAAAAGTTACCAAGACTAAAGGTAATCTCGTTACCCTAAAGTTACCACAATGTTACCTTTTCACCGAAACCCGCAAATCCTTATCTGACAAGGCTTTCCGGTCGATTCTCGTCCCCAGGTTACCAAAGTTACCTTTTTCCCGATCGCCCACCGACTTTAGGCTCACCTTCGTTTTGGACTGTACATATATACAGTAGCGAATCAATACATGCATGAGCGACCGGAAGCACACCACGCAATCACAGGGACGCGCGAGGACTGATTCTCGTCTGTCACTTGGCGTATGGCACGGAACCGCGCCTCGACCAGTTGACGCCTTCCCAAAGTCCGCGTGGGTCCGATGGGCAAGTCAAGACGGACAAATGATCCACACGCGGTGGTCGCGCAATCCGCCCAGCTTGAACCGTGGCCAAGGGCCGCGCCACCGCGACTGAAGCTGTGCTTTACCCCGACCGAGTGGTATCTCGGCTTCGATGGGAATGTCAAAATGTGGATATAACAGCAACTGAAGATACGGTAGATTCATTGATCGATGAATCGTTTTTCCGTAAATTTGTTACCAGCACTCATCAATAATATGAAATATCGAGAAAGCTCAATCGACAAAGACCTCAGGAAATGGTTTGTAGGGGATATGTCGAAGGCGCTATTAAGGCGCATTATCCTCAGGACGGGAAGCTTGCGCGGTGTCAATGCTCTCGATATTTCATTTACCTATCCAATAACTGCCTTTGCCGGGATAAATGGCGCGGGAAAATCAACGATTCTTGCTTTGGCGTGTTGTGCGTACCATGCGAAGAAGGACGGATTTAAGCTCCCCCGGCGGAAGATGTCCTATTACACATTTTCCGACTTTTTTATTCAGCATCGAGAGGAGCAATCCCCAGAGGGAATTGAGATCCTTTACGGTATCGCGCACAACGACTGGAAAAAAACGGATACGAATCCTGAAGGAGTAGGCGTCTTTTATCAGTCGCGAAAAAAAAATAAAGGGGGAAAGTGGAACGAGTATCGGAAGCGCGTCCGTAGGACGGTCGTATTTCTCGGAATTGAACGCATAGTTCCCCATAGCGAGCGCAGCCAATCCCGCTCATACTCTCGTTCTTTTTCTGACTCCAAACCACGGGGTTGGGAAAATAAGGTGCGCGAGGCAGTAGGATTTATTTTGGGAAAAAATTATGACGATTTTAGATATCTAGAATATTCTCGGTATAGCCTTCCCATCGTAAAGATTGGCTCGCTTACGTATTCTGGATTTAATATGGGCGCTGGCGAAAATGCGCTTTTCGAGATATTTTCCACAATATATTCCTGCGGTGAGCGCGCCCTGCTCGTGATGGATGAAATAGAGTTAGGTCTGCATGCGAAAGCACAAAAACTTTTTATGCGCAAATTGAAAGAGGTATGTAAAGAAACAGGAACACAAGTAATTTGCACCACGCATTCTCGGGAAATTTTTGAGTGCCTTCCGGACGACGCCCGATATTTTGTGGAGCAGATCGGCGGAAAAACAAAAGTTACGATGGGAATTTCGCCAGAATTTGCATTCACAAAAATGGGAGCCCCAGGCGGCAACGAGCTAGACATTTTCGTTGAGGATGAGGTCGCGAAATCCATTCTGCAAGCCGTTCTTCCCGCCAGTACCCGGACACGTGTTGCAATTCGCGTGATTGGCTCAGCAAGCGCGATTGCGAGACAGTTGGCCGCTCATTATGTTAGGAAGGACAGGCGGGCTACGATCGCAATTTTTGATGGTGATCAAAGAGCGAAGGAATCTGACAATCTCGACCACGCCAAAAAGATGGCCGAGAATCCAGGGGCTCAGTTTAAAGAATGGTACGAGAATCACTCATGCTATTTACCAGGAGAAACTTGGCCTGAGGCCTGGTTAATTCAAAAAGCAATCGAGGTAAAGTCTCTCGCAGCAACTGCCCTATCATCGGACTCGGACGAAGTTACGGGCATTCTTGAATATGGACTGCAAGCAGGCAAGCACAACGAATTCTTCGAAGTTGCACAAAACGTTGGCTTGGACAAGCAACAGTGCCTTGAACGTATCGCCGCGACTGTGGCGGCTGCCTTTCCTGCCGAGTTCTCTGAACTCACCGAGTTCATAATGGCTAAGCTTGATTAGTGGACAATTCGCGCGGGGGGAAGGGGCGCCCACACGCGCACCTCAGCGCTACTGAGCGGCGATTGCGAACTGGACAGCCCCGGGTGTAGTTGTTTAATTCTGCAATATCAATCTGGTTCTTCACACCAAGTACGATAGCCAGCTATCACTATGTACCCTGACTCAGTAGTTATTGAGTACGGGACCCCCTCCGGCACGAGCACCCAATCCCCTTCTCTATATTCTACGCCGTTGAGTATAAAACTACCCTTTATGACGTAACGAACAATGCCTTCCGCATGGCTATGCTTGTTGACAGAACTATGTGGGGCGACTTCGGTAACAACGAGCATGCAGAATTCCCGAAAATCGACAGGAATAACGCGCTTATGGACATTTGGCGGGGATTTTTTCAGCTTGCATATAACAGACCAATCACCCTCCTTGAAATTATGATTCGAGATGATTTCTTGATGGCCTTTATGCGTGGCGAATTTTGTGAAAGATAGATCGCATGAAAGTTTTACGTCTTTTGCCTTAACGCTTCCCATGGTGACTCCTTTTATTCTTGAAAGTTCGGGAGGAGCAAACTTCGGACAGGATTTGGTGAAAGCCAGCTTTTCTTTAAGCGAGAGACCAAAGTTTTCAACTTTGTATCTACAAACAGTATGGTGCAACACCGCGCATTCTTGCTTCATCCAGAAGGTGGAGAGTAAATAGGTGAAGTTTTAATCTGATATGAGACGAATTGAAATCACCGACAATCGCCTCAGTGTGGCGATCTGAGTCTCGTCTGCGCCTATGGGACGTTGTGATCGTTACCCCACTCACACCTGCAATCGAGTCGATGTTGTAGTCCGTGGCTTGGCCCACCAATCTGCTTCCACTTCCACGCACATCAGCGATAAGGTCTCAGAGTTGTCCAATCTGGCGAGGTAGACGCTCCATTGATTGCGCTCGCCATACGCGTCGCTTCGAAGCGGCTGCAAATGCCACGTGCCTCGAAACTGAGTTTGAACTCGCCCACGAGACGATGTGCCGGTGATGTAATCGGCTGTGTCGGATTTGTGCCGGGTTGTGACGGGAATTACGCTGCTTTGCGCTTCCCAAGTACCCGTAAAGCCTTACGCGATGTGGGCCTTGGATCGGCGGCACGTTTTGAAAATCCTTGTGTCGGCGGTTCGATTCCGTCCCAGGCCACCAGATTCAAGAAACGGACGCTCAGGCGTCCGTTTTTGTTTTTGTCGTCTCCGTTTTTCGTGGCCTCGCCTATCGGATCCGGGTTCGGATCACAATATGGTCAAGCCGGAGCCGCTCTGTGCCTCCCAAAAACGAATCGCCACCCCCCCTGACCCAGCGCCTGCGCACCTGGGCACGCGCCATCAAGCGTGATGGCGTTGCGCTCTGGTTCGCGTGCCGGCATCCCGATACGCCCTGGTATGTGAAGGCGCTGGGCGCTTTCGTCGTGGCCTATGCGCTGAGCCCGATCGACCTTGTACCGGACTTCATCCCCGTGCTCGGCTACGTCGATGACGTGCTGCTCTTGCCTGCGCTGATCTGGCTGGCCGTCAGGCTGACGCCTGCGGCCGTGCTGGCTGCGTCGCGTGAACAGGCGAGCGCGTGGATGGCCACCAGCGGCGCGAAGCCGCGCAGTCGCTGGGGCATCGTCCTGGTGCTGGGCGTGTGGGCGGTGGCGGCCTATGGCATCTGGCGCTGGCTCGGGCATTAAGCCCGCGATCGCTAGCCAAACAGCTCCTCGGCCACGGTCGGATGCAGCGGCATGGTGGTCTGCAGGTGCGAGGCCTTCGCGCCGAGCCGTAGCGCCAGCGCCATCGTCTGGACGATTTCCGGCGCAGCGCCATCCATCAGGTGGACGCCCAGCACCCGGCCGCTGCGCGCGTTGAACACGAGCTTGAAGACCGACTGCTGCGGCACGCCGCCGAAGCGGCTTTCCAGCGAGACAAAACGCTTGATCTCGGTGCGAATGCGGTCGGCCTTGCCGCCGGCCTCCTCGATGGCCTGGGCCTCGGTCAGCCCCACGGCGCCGATTGCCGGCTCACAGAACACGGCCGTCGGCAGGAATTCGAAGTCCGTCATGTCTCCGCGTCGCCCAAATAGCCGATCGGCCAGCCAGCGGCCTTGCGCAATGGCTACGGGCGTCAGGTGTACGTTGTCGGCCATGCAGTCGCCGATGGCGTGGATCGACCGCACGCTGCTGCGGAACTGCCGGTCCACCGCGATGCCGCCCTTGGCATCGCGCTTCACACCCAGGTCATCGAGACCCAGTCCATCAACATTCGGCTTTCGGCCAATCGCGGCCAGCGCCGCCTGGGTGCGCACGGTCTGCGTGCGGCCCCGATTGTCTTCCTGCGTGTAGCAGACGTCGAATGCACCGTTCGACTGCGACACCATTGTGACCTCTGTACGGAAATGTATGCGGATGCCCTTCGCGATCAGGGCTTCTGCAAGGGCGGCGGCAATATCGTGATCGAACTTCGGCAGCAGCCGGTCCTCACGCACCAGCAGGTCCACCTTCACGCCGTAGCGAGACAGGATCGATGCCATCTCCACGGCGATATAGCCGCCGCCGATCACGGCAATCGAAGCGGGCACGGTCTGCCACGTGAAAACGTCGTCCGAAGAGCTGACCAGTTCGCCGCCCGGCACCGGAAGATCGACGGGGCTGGCGCCGGTCGCAATCAGCGTCTTGCCGGCACGGATGACTTCATTGCCGACGACCACATCCCCGCGCGCGTTGAGGCTCGCCTCGCCGTGCCAGATCTCCACGCCGGCCTCGTTGAGCCGCTGCTTGTACGACGCATTGAGCCGTGCCACCTCGGCATTCACGCGCACGATGGCATCGCGCCAGTCTTCCTTGCCGCCCGTGTGCGACAGGCACGTGGACAGGATCGATGCCCATCCCGCGCCGTACGACAGCATTTTCTTGGGCACGCAACCGCGATTGACACAGGTGCCGCCGACGGCATCGCGCTCCACCAGAATCACGCGGGCGCCGTGCGATGCGGCGCGGCGCGCGGCGGCCACGCCTCCCGAGCCCGCGCCGATCACCACGAAGTCGGCTTCGCGTGTCTTGGCCCGCGCATCGCGCTTGCGCGGCACCCGTTCGACAACGGGTTCGGCGCTGGCCTCGCTGGCGCGCCGACGCGTCTTCACGGTCCTTGCCTGGGTTGCGGTTTCGGTTGATGCCTGACGCTTTGTCATTCAATCCTCCTTGCCTGCGCGGCACCATCGCCGCATGCCAAACAATTGACCGGCGCCATATGGCGCTTTGGCTATGACGCCGGCAACAGATCCTGCTGGATGACGGGCCAGTCGCGCAGAAACGATTCCGCGTCGCGCCGGCCCAGGTCATACGCATGCGTCATGGCCTCGGGCCTGGTGTAGTCCCAGCTCGAAATCGGCACGCGTTGTGACGGTTGCAGGTACAGGCGGCGCTGGCCGCCCGTGTCGATGATGAAGCGGCGCGGCCGCGGATACAGCCGCGTCACCAGCACCAGGACATTGCCCGGCGTGGCATCGAGCGCATCGACTGGCACGTTGTCCACCAGCCCGCCGTCCAGCACCGCATGGCCATTGCGGCGCAGCACCGGCGTAAAGGGCGGCGTGGAGGCCGATTGCAGTAGCAGATCGGCCAGATCCTCCGGCGAGCCGCAGCCCTGCGCCAGCACGAATTCGGGATGGAAGCCAAGCTTGCGGCCCAGGCGCGGATGCAGCGTCTTCAGCAGGTGCTTGTCGATGTTGTACGCCAGCAGCCCTGCGGCCACGGCCAGGCGCGGCCCGGTCCAGCGCGGGATATGGGCCACGCCGATGCGGATCTCGGGCGCCTGTTGCAGCCGGTGCAGGCGGTTATCGCCAAACAGCGAGAGCAGGGCGTTGCGATAGATGCCGTAATGCGGAAACACGCGCTCGCGGCGCAGCAGGTTGCCCCAGTAGGCGTTGCGCGAATTGTTGGCCAGCACCTCGCGGTAGTAGGCCATGGTCTGGTGCGAATCGTGCGCATAGACCATGCACGCCGTGGCCGCGCCCGCCGAGATGCCGGCGATGATGCGCGGGCGCAGGTGCAGTTCGGGGGCCACGGTATCCCACCATCCGGCCTGCCACCAGCAGCGGTTGCCGCCGCCGGCAAAGACGATCTGGTCGAAGGGTTGGGGGTTGATGGCGGACATCGTGGATTTCAAAGCAGTGCGTAGGTAGTGGTGGCCTGCACCGCCAGCTTGCCGTCCTGGCCGGTCAGTTCGATCGCGCCGAAGACCACGGTCTTGCCCAGGCGCAGCACGCTGGCACGCACCAGCACGTCGCCGTCGATCACGGGACGCATGAAGTTGGTGGTCAGCGTGACGGTGGTCATCGGCCGGAATTCGCCCAGTGCGGCAGAGATGGCGACGATCATCGCGGTATCGGCCGCGGACATCAGCACCTGTCCGCAGACCACGCCGCCGGCATGGCGAAACGCTTCCTGGAAGGGCAGGCGCAGGGTTACGCCGGTGGCGTCGGCAGCCTCGGCACGCAGGCCCAGCTGGCGCACCCAGGGCGCCAGCACGCGTTCGAGCGTGGCATCGATATCCGCGATGGTGAAAGTGGCAGGCACGTCCCGGTCTCCTCGGCGCGCGGCATGTTGTTTGCGCCAATGATACAGGGGGCCGAAGCCCCCTGCCGATTCCTGCCGGGAACGCCCGCAGGCGTCACGCCGCGTTGTCCGCCTCGGCGCGCGCCGTCGAGCGGTTGGCGTGCCAGCGCAGCACGCGCGGCACCACCACCACGGCCACCGTCATGGCCAGGATCGTGGCCGAGATCGGCTGCTTGACGAACAGGCTCCAGTCGCCCTGGCCGATCGACAGCGCATTGCGCAGCTGCTTCTCTGCCATCGGCCCCAGGATCAGGCCGACGATCACCGGCGCGGTCGGGAAGTCGAAGCGGCGCATGGCCATGCCCAGCAGGCCGATCACGAACAGCAGCAGCAGGTCGAACCACGACTGGCGGATGCCGTACGCGCCCAGACCGGCAAAGATCAGGATGCCGCCGTACAGCAGCGGCGTCGGTACGCGCAGCATGCGCACCCACAGGCCGATCGCCGGCAGGTTCAGCACCAGCAGCATCACGTTGCCGATGTACAGCGACGCCAGCAGGCCCCAGACCAGGTCGCCCGAGGTCTGGAACAGCATCGGGCCCGGCTGCAGGTTGTAGTTCTGGAACGCCGCCAGCAGGATGGCCGTGGTGTTCGAGGTCGGGATGCCCAGCGTCAGCAGCGGGGCCAGCGTTGCCGTCACGGCGGCGTTGTTGGCAGCCTCGGGGCCGGCCACACCTTCGATGGCACCCACCTTGCCGAATTCCGCCTTGTGGTCCGACAGCTTCTTCTCGGTGGCGTACGACAGGAAGGTCGGGATCTCGGCACCACCGGCCGGGATCAGGCCAAACGGGAAGCCGATGAACGTGCCGCGGATCCAGGCCGGGATCGACCGCTTCCAGTCCGACTTGCTCATGTGCACCGAACTGAGCTTGTTGAACGAGCCCTCCGGTTGCGGGAAGAACGCATTGAACAGCGCCTCGCCCACCGCAAACAGGCCCACGGCCACCACGACGATGTCCACGCCGTCGTACAGCTCCTGGATATTCATCGAATAGCGCGTCTGGCCAGACAGCGAATCCATGCCGATCAGGCCGATGCCCAGGCCCAGGAACAGGCTGGTCATGCCGCGCAGCAGCGACGAGCCCAGCACGGCCGACACCGTGGTGAAAGCCAGCAGCATGATCATGAAGTACTCGCCCGGCCCGAACTGCAGCGCCACGTCGGCCGCCACCGGCGCGAACATCGACAGCAGCACCGTGGCGATCGTGCCCGCCACGAATGAGCCGATGGCGGCGGTGGCCAGCGCGGGGCCTGCGCGGCCGTTCTTGGCCATCAGGTTGCCCTCCATCGCGGTAACCATCGTCGACGATTCACCCGGCGTGTTCATCAGGATCGACGTGGTCGATCCACCGTACATCGCGCCGTAGTAGATGCCGGCGAACATGATCAGCGCGGCGGTGGGTTCCACCTTGGCCGTCAGCGGCAGCAGCATGGCCACGGTCAGTGCCGGGCCAATGCCGGGCAGCACGCCGATGGCAGTGCCCAGGAAGCAGCCCACCAGGGCCCACATCAGGTTGATTGGCGTGATGGCCACGGCGAAGCCGTGCATCAACTGGTTCAGGGTATCCATGTCAGTGTCTCCCGTAGGGCGTGGATCAGAAGCCCGCGACGGGCAGCAGCGGCAGGTTGATGCCGAGCAGGAAATCGAACAGCGCCCACATCGGCAGCGTCAGCATCAGGCCGATCAGCGCATCGCGCACGATGCGGCGGCTGCCGTAGCCGCGCGCCACGCACACCATCATCAGCGTGGACGAGAACACGAAACCCAGCGTGCCGATCAACGCCATGTTGGCCACCAGGCCGGCGGACACCCACAGAAAGCCCTTGAAGTTGTGCGGCGCCGCAGGCAGTTCGGCATCTTCCTCGGGCATGTTCCGGAAGCCGCCGCGCACGCCCTGCCACAGCAGCAGCGCGCCGCAGACGGCCAGGCCGATGGCCACCAGCGTGGGCACGAAGCGCGGCGACAGGCCGGCATAGCCCTCGTCGCCCGAAATGCCCGGTATGCCGGCGAAGAAGAACACGGACAACGCCAGGATGGCGACGCCGATGGATACGTGGGATGGTTTCATGGTGGGGCTCTCGGATGGTCCTGCCGCCCGCGCGGTCACGGGGCCCGGTGACGTTATTGGTCTGTTTTTCGGTGTTGCGCACGTGATGGCGGCACCGGGGCCCCGTGCCGTCTTCCGTGCGTGCCGATCGCGGATCGGCAGCCGGGCGGGAACGACAGGGTGAAGCAAACTTCCGCGACTCGGGTAACGACTTCTCGTACTGCTGTCTCGTACTACTTTTTCGTACTTCTACTACTTGGCCGACGGCGTGGGGGGCGGTTGCCACCGGTCGTCGGAACGTGGACCGACGCGGCAGTACCGATGCGGCGTGGCGTGCGCCTGGTCCCTTGGGGAGTCTTACTTCGCTACGCCCAGTTCACGCAGCGTGGCGCCCAGACGGGTGGATTCCGCTTCCACGAACTTGCCGAACTCGTCGCCGGTCAGCAGGAACGGCGTCCAGTCGTTCTTCTGCAGCGCGTCCTTCCAGACCTGGTTCTCGGTGCCCTTCACCACGGCGTCGATCATGGCCTTGCGCTGGTCGGCGGTGATGCCGGGTGCGCCGTACACGCCGCGCCAGTTGTAGATCTCGACGTTCACGCCCTGTTCCTTCAGGGTCGGGATGTCGGCGGTGCGATCCTTCGACGTCACGGCCAGCGCGCGCATCTTGCCGGTCTTGATGAACGGCAGGAATTCCGACACGCCGGCGATACCCACGGTCACGTGGCCGCCGAGGATCGACGCCGAGGCCTCGCCACCGCCCTGGAACGGCACGTAGTTGATCTTCTTCGGATCCACGCCGATGTCCTTGGCGATCAGTCCGGCCAGGATGTGGTCGATCGACCCCTTCGAACCGCCGCCCCAGCTGACGCTGCCCGGATTGGCCTTGAGCTGCGTGGTCAGGTCTTTCATCGACTTGATCGGCGAGCTTGCCGGCACCGTGATCACCATCGTGTCGGCGAACAGGCGCGCGATCGGCGTGGCGTTTTTGAGCGTCACCGGCGGGTGGTTGGTCTCGATGGCACCGACCATCACGGCGCCCGTCACGATCAGCGCGTTCGGGTTGCCCTTGTCGGTGTTCACGAACTGCGTCAGGCCGATGGTGCCGCCCGCGCCGCCCTTGTTGTCATACGAAGCCGACTTGGCCGTGCCAGCCGCCACCATGGCCGCGCCGATCGAGCGGCCGGTCTGGTCGTAGCCGCCTCCGGGGTTGGCGCCGATCATCACCTTGAGGTTGTCGACGGCATAAGCCGGCGCGGCCACCACGGCAGCGGCGAGCGCGGCCGAAGCGGCGAAGACATGGGTAAAGCGGGCAAGCGTGCGAGGCATCGCGTGTCTCCTGTCTTATTGGAATGTTAGTTTGTGCTTTTAGATTTCCGGCTATTGCCTACCGTCCACAAAGAGACAGCAGTAGCCATGGCCCGAATTCTAGAAGCGTGAAACTGTCAAAACCCTGTCAAAACGTCTGCTTGATGCTCGGGGTTTACGTGGTGTTGTCTGCTTTGTCTGCTGCTCTTCCATCCCGGCCGGACCGGCCGCCTGTCGTTTTTTGGCATCGTTGTATCTGCCAGATCAGATCTGCACATCTTTGACTTGGCTCAGGTCGGACATCTCACTACGATTTGTCTCAGTTGCCTGCCGCACCGACAGCAAGTTGCGGCACGGCGGCCAAAGCATGAAAAGCAGATGACATGGACCATCGCACAACGAGGCGCTGGCCGATTCGGGATATCCGGTCTTTTTCGGTTTTCGGGTGAAGTGACAAAAAAGAAGTCTCAGGGGTCAATCATGGATACAACGATCAAGGCGTCGGACGTCTGGCCGCCGGAACTCGACGCAGGGGCCGACCGCGGCCTGTGGAAAAGCACCGTTGCGGCCGCCAACCAGGCGCTGGAAGCGGCCAAGGGCATGCAGGCGGCCGTGGGGCAGACGCTCAAGCTGCAGCACAAGATCATGGCGCTGCGCGACGAACTGCATCGCGCCGAAGCCGAGCGCGACATGTATCGCGACCTGCACGCACGCACCGTCGACGAACTCAACCACACGCTCGACCTGAGCCCTGCCGAATGGCAGCGCCTGCGCGCCGACAACGAGACGCTGCAGATCCGGCATCGCGCCTACAAGCTGCTGGTGCAACACTACGCACGCATCGGCACGCCGATCGATCCGGCCACGTTTGCCGAGCAGCGCAGCCGTGTGCAGCAACACATCCTGTTCCAGCGGCGCAAGGGTATTCCGGTGTCGGTCATCACGGCCGACGACATCGCATTCCTGTTGCGCTAGGCCAAACCGCGGAGGAGACGTCCATGAACTGTCTTATCCCTGAACAGATGGCGCCACAGTATTGCCGGCCGGCGCATCAGCCGCGCACACCCGGTTACGGCCCGCTTGCTTGGCGGCATATAGACGGCGGTCGGCCGTCGCCAGCATGGCATCGAGTGTCGGGCAACCGTCGCTCACGGCTTCTGCGACGCCAATCGATACAGTGAAATGAATGTGTCCGTCGCCCTCGCGGGGCGGCGGCGCATCGGGTGCTGGTTTCACTGGCGTGCCCTGCACGGCGGCGCGCAGCCGTTCCGCCGTTGCCTCGGCATCGGCCAGCGTGGTCTGCGGCAGCAGCACCGCGAACTCCTCTCCGCCAAGCCGCGCCGGCAGGTCGATCTCGCGCAGATTCCGGCGCAGCACGTCGGCCAGCGCCACCAGCACGTGATCGCCGCTGGCATGGCCCCAGCGGTCGTTCACGCGTTTGAAGAAGTCGATATCGAGCATCAGCATCGACAGCGGTGCGGCGGGTGACGCTTCGACGCGGGCCGGGGCGCCGCCGGCCAGGCTTTCATCCGCGCCGGCAGCCTCGCGCTCGCGCCGCCGTCGTGCCGATTCCCTGCCGTAGGCCTCGCCGAAGTGTCGCCGGTTGGCCAGCCCGGTAAGCGGGTCGGTCTCGGCCAGGCGCTGCAGTGTCTCGCCGGCTGCCACGTAGTGCCGGAACAGCAGCGTCACCACGCGCAATGTGACAAACATCAACAACGGCAGGGCCAGCCAGATCGACAACAGCGGTGTGCTGGTGCGCTGCAGGACCGCGCGCCATACGTCGGCATCGCTGAAGGATTCCACCAGCAGCCACGTACCGCGCTGGCCCACCGGCTGGTAGATCAGATACTGGCCATCCACGTGCCGGATGCCGGCGCCTGCGCCGAATAGCTCCTGCGCTGGAACGCCGCGCCAGGCCTGGTCCACGTCATCGGGCCAGCGCATGTCGATGCGGACGTTGTGCTGGCTCGATGCGATGATGCCGCCGCGATAGTCCATCAGATATCGCGTGGTGCCGGCGTCTTCCGGCACGCCGAGCAGTTCGCGCAACCGTGCCAGTTCCACGTCGACGGCCACCACGCCGCGAAAGCGGTTTTCCACATAGACCGGAATGCTCAACGTCGTGCGCAACTGCGTGCTTTCGAACTGCGTGTAGACCCGCGTCCAGCGAATGTCGCGCGACGCGTCGCGCTCGGGCAGCATGTCGCGGTAATAGGCGATATGGCTGAACCGCCTGAAGAGTGCCGGCGCCTTGTCCGGCGGCAGCGGCGGGTAGGTGATGTAGAGCCCGTTGCTGGAGATATAGCTCACGGTGCCGTCGGCATTCTCGCCCTGGCGCAGCCGCAGGCTCAGGCCCAGCACATGGCTCAGCTGACGCGCCGCGTACAGGTCAGCGCGCAGGTCGGCGTCGCGGCGTTCGAAGCCTTCGAGTTCGTCCAGCAGCGCGGGCGCCGTGCCGACCACCGGAGAATCGCCAAGCGGCACCTCCATCTGCCAGATACGGTCATTGCGTTGCGCGAAGGCCCGCTCCACGGCCGGGTCGGCCGGCGCCGCGCCGCTGTCGTAGAGGGTGATCAGTTGCTGCGCATAGTCGCGCACGAAAACGAGCTTGGAACGTTCGGCGGCGAAGACCGCTTCGCCGCCCAGCGCGCGCAATGTCAGGTCGTGCTGGCGCGATGACAGGACACGGTCGCGCAGCAGGTACAGGTCGCGCGCGCCGACGATGAGCATCAGCAGCATCGCCAGGCCGAAACCGACGATGACCACGCGCTGCGGGTGTATCAGCGCCGCGCGCGGCAGCCAGCGCGGCCTCGGCAGCAGTTTGCGCCATGACATCGATCGTCTCCCCGGCAAGGCCCGCCCACCGGGACGGGTAGTAGAACGGCGACTTTCATCTGCAACATCGACGGCGGGCACGCCAGGGCGTGGCGCGCCGGCTCAGTGTAGTGCAGCCGCGCAGCGCATGCCATCATGAAAGCCTGACAACCATCAAGGGGGAATTCTCATGCCACGGCACATCGGTATCGCGGCCTGTTCCGCCGAAGGCGCGGCACTGTGCTATCGCACGATCTGCATGGAAGGGGCCGGATTCCTGGGCCCGCACGGACATCCGGAAATTACGATGCACACGCCATCGCTTGCCGCCTATGTGGCCTGCCTGGAGCGCGGCGACCTGCAGGGCGTGGCGAACCTGATGCTGCGCTCGGCGTACAAGCTGGCAGCGGCAGGCGCCGATTTCGTGATCTGCCCCGACAACACGATCCATGCTGCGCTGGACCTGGTGCGTCCCACGTCGCCGCTGCCATGGCTTCATATCGCCGAGGTGGTGGCCGACGCCGCCGTGGCACGCGGCTTCCATCGGCTAGGCATCACCGGCACGCGGTGGCTGGTGGACAGCGAGGTGTATCCGGCCGCGCTGGCCGCCCGCGGGCTGCAGGCGGTGCGCCCGCCGGCGGAAGACCGCGCATTGATCGATCACGTGATCATGAACCAGCTGGTGCCCGGCATCGCCACCCCTGAAGGGGTCGCCACATTCCAGCGCGTGATCGATGACCTGCGGAACAACGGTTGCGACGCAGTGGTGCTGGGCTGCACCGAGATTCCGCTGATCATAGACGACGGCAATTCGTCGTTGCCGACGCTCGATTCAACCCGCCTGCTGGCCCGCGCGGCATTGCAGCGCGCGGTGGCCCGGTAGCCGCACGCTCAGATTTGGCCGATCAACGACGTTCCGTGCGGAAGTACAGCAGCGCGATGGCGGGCAGGGCGAAGCCGATCCAGCTGGCCAGGGGCCAGCCCGCACGCGCATAGGCCCACGCGCCGACAGACGATCCGATGGCACCGCCCACGAAGAAGATGGCCATGTACAGGCCGTTGAGGCGGCTGCGGTGTTCGTCGGACAGCGCGAAGATCGCGCGCTGGCCGATCACCAGGTTGGTCGATACCGCGAAGTCGAGCAGCACGGCGGCCACTGTCAGCGATAGCAACGACAGCAGCGAACCCTCCGCACCCACCCGGCTCAGCAGGAACGATGCCGCGCCCAGCGCAAGCGCCAGCGCGGTCATCTGCCGGCTGTGGCCACGGTCGGCGTAGCGGCCCGCCATCGGCGCGGCAATGGCGCCGGCCACACCCACCAGCGCGAAGATCGCGATGCCGGTCTGCGACATATGGAACGCAGGCCCGGCCAGGTACAGCGGCGTGGTGGTCCAGAAGAGGCTGAAGACGCCGAACATGGCCGCCTGGTACGCGGCACGGCGGCGCAGGATCGGCTGGGTACGCAGCAGATGGCTCATCGAGCCAAGCATCTGGATATAGTTGACGCCCGGCGCCGGCCGGCGCTGCGGCAGCTTGCGCGCCAGCACGATGCCGAGCAGCACCATCGCCACGGCCGACGCGGCGAAGATCGCGTGCCAGCCGAACAGGTCTGACACCAGGCTCGACACCGGACGCGCCAGCATGATGCCCATCAGCAGCCCGCTTGTGACATTGCCCACCGCCCGGCCGCGCGCATGCTCCGGCGCCAGGTGCGCCGCGAACGGCACCAGCACCTGCACCGCCACCGAGCACAGTCCGATCGCGCAGCCCGCCACCAGGAACACGCTGGCATGCGTGGCCAGCGCCGCCGCCAGCAGGGCCACCGCGCAACCACCCACGAGCGTGAGCACGAGCTTGCGGTTCTCGACGATATCGCCCAGCGGCACCAGCAGCAGCAGGCCCACGCAGTAGCCGATCTGGATCAGCGTGACGATCAGGCCGGCGATTTCGGGCGACAGCTGCAGGGCGCGTGCAATCGGCCCGACCAGCGGCTGTGCGTAGTACAGGTTGGCGACGATCATGCCGCAGGCCACGGCCAGCAGGGGCGTGATCCAGGCGGCCGGGGTGGCGGTGCGTTGGGCGGAAGCGGCGGTTGTCATGGGGGCGCGCGTGGGCGAAGGGTGGGGCGTGGCGCTCTCGATGCGCGCCCGTCGAAGCCGCTGATTCTACCGGGAGATAGATAGGGTCGTATGGCGTGGGGGTTTTTGGCGCATTGACGGCTATCGAGGGCGGCACCGCGTTCCGCTGGAAACGACGATTTGCTGCGGACGTGCGGAAACGTTCGTGGATCGGGCTGGGGTCGGGCTGGGGTCGGGCTGGGGTCGGGCTGGGGTGCGGCTGGGGTG